>BNJT01001991.1_pt1 | contig 396324 bp, 472 predicted proteins | sample 8540491 | NCBI WGS metagenome assembly BNJT01 (sample SAMD00202455, study PRJDB9452) | human saliva metagenome | host: Homo sapiens | reverse complement strand
AATGATTTATAAACATGATTTGAAGTGAAAAGGTTGATTTAACAGCATTTTCGATTATTATAAAGGTTAATAATCAATCAAAAATTGATTGGTTCCTCATCAAAAAAATCCCACCAGAAAGATTCTGATGGGATTTTTTTATATTAAATTTTATTCTTCTATTATTTGATGCTTTACTGACTTTCTTGAGGCCTGGTTTTGAAAAAATAGTTCACAGTTGTTTTAAAAACAGTGTAAAACCACATTTTCTTAGGACTAATTTTACTTATTAATTTTATAAAATTTGAATCAGTATTTTTTAAACATATGAATAGTTTAGGTCTGTTTTAATCAACTATTGTATCTATCAATACTATTATAAAAGGAGTCATTAGTATTCTTTGAAAAAGGTAAAGATTAAAATACCATCTAAATTTAACAAATTCTTTATTATCCAATAATATTAACGAAATTATCCAAACCAAGTCCAATGCATTGCTTCAAGAAATTCTTTAGTTATTGGGAATCCAGAGCTTGCACCAATTACAGAATCAATACCACAATATGGGCATAAAGCAGTTCCTCTGTAGTCTATTTTCGTGTCTTCCACTATCCAATCATCAATTTCAAGTGGAGAAAAAATTTGCTTACAATAAAAACAACCACAAATTTTATCCTTTTCCAACTCAGGCTTATTATTACTAGAATATGCGTGAGCTAAGCGGTAATCCTGTTTATTCAAAATCTTTCCCCTTTCTCTTTTCTATGATTTAGTCGGAACAATGGTGAGGTCGCTATGATCATTTAAAAAACTATACATTGGTACTCCAAAACCATCTTCCGATACATTCTCACATAGAGTTTTTACAAAGAATTCAATCCATTCACTAGAAGGTTCCACAGCATCATCAGTCTGAGGAGTGAACCACATTTGAGGAATAAGTTCCATTGTGTCTAAATCGAATGCAATCCCAATCATCATATCATAGAAATCAAAGGAAGCACAAAAAGCACGCATATTATCGCTAACTTTTTCAATTCCTAATTCAGGAGGTATTTCCGTCATCGTAATCATCATATGACCAGTTATTTCTCCATTTTCCTCTTCAAACTTTTCAAGTATCCCTTGCTCACGGAGGATATTTCCCACTTTGAAGAACATTTCTTTATCTGCTAACATAATATTCTCTCCAGCAATTTGAATTAGCCTTATTATACCATTTATTTTTTGTACAAAATAGATATTTCTTAGAAAAAAGGTAAAAAATTGATATAATGAGTTATATTATAAACTAATCAAAGGAATCTCTAAAATATGTACTTTTCATTTGTTAATCTATTATGTCTCACCACAAAAACACACTGAGATACCCGTCCCAGTATGTTTATTTCATTCTATTGTTTTCGTCTCAGTGAGTGATTTTTCTGTAATAAGTTTTAATCTAATATGTTATAGTTGATAAAATTGTAGATGAGATAGGAAAATCTACCACCTCAGTATATCGAGTGAAACAGGAAGCTATAGAACACTTAGCAGAAGTGAGATGATCATATTTTCTTGGTAGTAGGTGATGAAATCATAGATATTTTTGAAAGAAAAAAAGAGAGTACACACCCCCCACAGCCGAAGCATTTAATGTAGGAGGTAGTAACTCTCATTGCTTAGATTATAACCTAAAAAACTAACTGACGCAAGAATATTAAAGATCTATCCTTTGGGGTAAAAGGAACTGACTTAGGCGCCGACCTAAAATAGGCCATTGGGTGCCAAACCAGTTCCTTTATTAATTCAATTATAACTCATTTTGACTAAAAAAAACAAATAAGAGGCGTCCCACCTCCTACCGCAGAATAATCTGTTTCAAGGGGAGATGGAAAACCTCTATTCGTTAATTTAATTATAGCCTAAAAAACATTTAAGTACAAGAATATTGTGGAGTAAAGTAAAAGCCAGTTATGGTATAATTAAGGAAGAACACTAACTGCAAAGCAAAGAGCTTGAACCAAGGGCAGGAGGAACGCAGAGGGCGCTAGAACGGTCTATAAGAGCGAACAGGGAGAAGCTACACATCGCTGAGAAATTGGGCGATCAAGAACTAACTTTAACTCAACGTATCGCGAACGAAGATTTGAAAGGAATTATGCACAATTATGGCAAATAATTTTTTTAAAACTTTAGAAGACTTCAGAGAAAGCGTAGAAAACGGTGAAGAGTTTAATCTGAAACTAAACGGAATTGAGTACTACATTGGGTATTTCGGAGATGATAATGTAATCTCTGAACCTTTTGGTGTCAATGAACAAAAGTTTTCTAGTTTTGACGAATTGTTAGATATTGATTTACACGGAACTACCTTAAGAGATAGCTGGATGCTATTGACTGCATAATTTTGGCAGAAAGTCCCGTTTTTATGTGATATATTGGTAGTATAAAATACAAACAAGAGTGTCTACGGATGCTCTCTTATTTTTCCTGGAGCATGGAGGTTTTCAAGAAATTTGTAGCGTAGAAACAGTAAAATAAAAAGCACCTATAACAGGTGCAATTTACTTGTTTACTGAACACATCAATTTAATTAACCTTTTAGTTACCCTTTGTGTTTTCTCTACTTTTTTATAAAATGAACTTTGGTAGAAAACAGGGAAAAAAACAGAGCAGGCTTAGGCCTGTTTTTATATACCTTTTAATGGGAAGATAACAAAATGTTATCTTTGCCTATTCATAGTCTCTTAATTTACCTGTTTTGTACTGTTCAACCAATTCCCAGAGATTATGAGCAGTTAAATCTGGTACAAAAATAAATTACTTTTTTAATGTACTCATAAATTATTCCTTCGTCACTTATCAATTTCCCCCAGTTCTCTCAACCGTTCCTGCCCTATCTTCAACATCTCTTCCTCCACCTTACTCCATTTTCCGAAAAGGCATTCGTGTAAAACTTCTGCTGCTGAGATTTGATCTACTTCCGAATCATAAACACACGATTGATCTCTTTGATAAATTTGAATTTGATTAAAAATCTTATCATTTTCTAACTCTCGTATGTTATCAACTAAATGTTCTACAATTCTATCATGGTGCTCTTTGGGAGTCGCTCTAGCTTGACTAGGATCTATAGCATAGAGCTCTTCATAACGTATCAAGGTACTGAGATAGGACAATTCTGGCTTGGTCGCAATTAGTGCAAGTGAGACTTGATATCCTCTAGTTATCAATAATTGTGCCGTTTTTCTAGGAACTTCTGTTGTTCTCAAGGTGCCCTCGATTAACAAATGATAACCTTTTTTACTCAACTCATCTACAAGATATTCAACCATTTGTCCCGCGAATACTTTGGTATAATCCACACTATCTTTTCTATACTTTTCCTGTAAGCCAAGGTAGTTCGGATGAAAAGAGCGATAACTATCTCCATCAATGATAATGATATTGCCTTGAAATTCCCTTTGTTTCACACGATGAATCGTTGTCTTACAAGCACCACTCTGTCCACCGAGCAAAATAGCTTTAGGCTGAGATGAGGTTGATTTCCCACGAGTTAAAGAACGGATAAGTCGTTTGGAAGCTTGTTCAAAATTATCTTGACTAAATTCTTCTAGTTTCATTAAGCCACCACCAGATGAGTAGCTTGTTCTAGCATACGTTCAATGCCATCCAAATAGCCATTATATCGCTCTACATCCTCAAAAGTTGCAACAAGATAAATCTTCGTGTTAATCAAATCAGAAAGATCATCGCTCATTAGAACCCAGGGATTAGAAGCATCGTCAAATGCAATTCCTAATTTATCTTGTAAACGATAAAGTTGCGCTAAGATATTCGCCCCCCCGTTCTTTAATCACTTCGATTTTCAGAGTTAACTGATAATCTTCTACTGGTGTGAGCATTTTTTCCTCCCCTACAATATCGATATAGGAAACATTAAATTTTTTGCAGATACGATCGATTAATTCTGTCGAAACTGAACTTGTCCCATTTTCATAACGACTCAGACTATTTCTAGAGATACCAACAATCTTTGCAAACTCAGGCTGCGTTAATTTATGTGCTTTACGTAACGTTTTTATATTTTCTCCAATCATGTAACTCCTCCTTTTATTTATTTCTATTATAGCACAAAAAATAAAAACGCACCAAAAATGGTACGTTTTTATCTGTTGCATTGTTGCCAAACCAATCATCTAATACAATGGCTTTATCAAATAATCTATCTTATCTATTTTAAAGACAGATTTACCACAAAAACACACTGAAATACTCGTCCCAGTGTGTTTATTTCTTTTTAGGATAACTTCATCAAAAAACACCTGATAAAAGCCAATATAGCTCTACTTCAGGTGTTTTATTTTTATTGATTTATCTTACTGTTCTTTTGATTTTCTAGCGCTTGTAGCCAATCCAAAACCTGCGAGCATAATACCTAGACCCAAAGAGTTTGGTTACTAGAATCATTGCTTCCTGTTTCAGGAAGTTTAGCTGGTTCTGGTTTGTAAGCAGTAGGTTCTGGTTTAGGAGTTACTTTCTGCTCCAAAACTGGCACAGTTGTACGGCGTTCCAAGTAGAATTGGTAGCTGTCTTTTGTTACCTTGTACTGACGTCCCTCACTGACTGTTTCCACAATCCATGACGCTGCATCCTTAGTTAAAGAGTCAGCCAAGTTACGATCAATATCCATTAAACGTCCCTCAGACACAAAATCTTTATAGTTTCGTTGATTAAACCAGGTTGTCGCTACGATTCTATCAATACCAGCTTTTTTCAGAGTTGTTAATGTTTCAGCGATAGATGGAATTGACGGATCTTCTTTCATCATAGCATCTGTTAACAACACCACAAACTTTTTATTTTTTGGTGACTTAGACCAGTCGTAAGTAGAAACAATCTTTGTAAGAGCAGGAGTTGATGTTTCAGGAGAATCTCCCCCATTTGCAATCTTAATTTTTTCTAAAGCTTTTTCAAGTTCAACTGGATTTGTTGTAAAATAAGTCTCACCAAATTTCGTTAGAATTGTACCTTCGTTAGTTTTTCCTTCTTCACGTCCGTAAACTTCATCGCTAAAGGTAGCTAATCCAAAACGTGCCGCTACTCCATCTTTGGCAAGGTTTCTTGCAAACTCATTGATATTTTTACGAACAGTATTAATCGTTGAAGTCATAGATCCTGAACGGTCAACAACAAAAACAATATCTGCTTCTCCTGCTTTTTTAACAGTTGGTGGTGTTTTAGTTATTTCCACAGTTGTTGTCTTGTCTACTCGTTCATACTGAGTAAATGTATTTCCTTTTTCATCCTTGCCAGTTACTGTACCTTCAATAGTCGTCGTTGCTGGTGCCGGAATTGTCTCATCTTTAGATGCAATCACTTCTGTTTTTGAAACTTCTGCAGTCGCTGTTTCTACATGGACTTTTTGATTGCCTTCTTGACTTTCTTTGACATCAATAGGTGATAGTTTGGTAGAAACATCAATTAAATCGCCTGGTTTTGCTTCTGATTCTTTTACAACAGCTTTTTCACTTTCTGCTGCAATTTCTTCAGTTGCAACTTCAATAGGCGATTTGACTTCTTCAACTACTTTTGGTGTCTCAGTTACCTTAGTAATTTCACTTGACGAAACTTTACTAGTTTCATCAGCAGAAACTTGTCCAAGTTGTGCAAAAGCAAAGAGGATAGCCACAGATGCCAATCCAACTTTCATTTTACGAAACGAAAAAAACGTTCTTGCTTAAAACATTCCTTTTTGCCATAATGACCTCTTTTTCTTTAACAGATTTAATATTTTTTTAAAAATCTGTTTTTTTAGAATAACATAAATCACTACAATTTACAAGCGTTTACTTGAGAGACTTTGTAACTACGATAGTATCAACATTTAAAGATAATTTTTTTATTTCAAGTTTCAAAGCATCATTTCCTATAATTCTTATCTTATTGAGATTTTTAAAAAAACAGTAAAACCACTTGGTCCCTACTGTTTCATTTTTTTAAAATGTTTGACGTTTAGCTTTACGTTCTGCACGTCCACGGGCACGACTTTCAGCACGCTTGGTTTTACGGCGTTTTTTTCATCGACCGCCCATTGAATTTTTCTTCTTATAGCCTGGTTTAACTTTTTTTTCTTTTTCTTTTTAACCAAGCCAATCATTTCGATATCCAGTTTTTTTCTTGTTTTTTTCTCACGATTGGCACGACGGTCACGGTCATAAGTGTCTTGGAATTCTCCGTCTTTAACAACCTTAGGTACAAACTTGATTCCTAGTTTTTCCAACTCGCGAATATCTGAGTCATCGCTTGGTTGATAGAGGGTAATGGCTGTACCTGGTAGACCATTACGTCCAGTTCGTCCAACACGGTGAACAAAGAAGGACAAGTCTTGTGGAATGGCATCGTTGATAACGTGGCTGACACCCTCAATATCAATCCCACGCGCTGCCAAGTCAGTTGCGACGATATACTCAAAATCAAGATTTTTAACCTGATTCATAATTCGTTTGCGCTCACGAGGTGCAATATCTCCATGTATCTTAGCAACCTTCAAGCCTTGAGCTGTTAGGTATGCATGCAATTCATCCGCACGAGTTTTTGTATTGACAAAAATCATGGCGAGATACGGCTGCATGACTTGAGTCAACTCATAAATCTGAGCATTCTTATCACGACCCTTGGTCGAAATCAACCAGTTATCAATGGTATCAGAGATAACTGTTTTGGTCTTGATTTTCTCCATGACAGGATTTGACAAGTATTTCTTCAAAAATGGTTGCAGTTTTTGTGGAATAGTTGCTGAAAAGACCATAAACTGCAAGTCTTTCGGAAGACTTCCTGCAATCTTATCAACTGTTTCCAAGAATCCCATATCCAAGGTCATGTCAGCTTCATCAACTACAAAGGTCTTAGCTTTGTGAATAGCGAGGTCACCAGACTTGACCAAGTCATAAATACGACCTGGAGTTCCGATAACGATATGGGGCTGGTTGCTTGCCAGTTTGTCAATTTGGCGAGCCTTATCTGTACCACCAACATAGTTCACAACACGAATCTCAACATCTGAATGAGCTGCAATTTGACGAGCAGCTTGGTAAATCTGAGTCGCTAATTCACGACTTGGAGCTGTGATAACTGCCTGCACACTGTCACTCTCTTCATCCAACTGTTGGAAAATTGGAAGCAAGAAAGTATGAGTCTTCCCTGAACCTGTTTTTGATTCACCAACCAAGTCACGACCTGCCAGGACAATAGGAATCAACTTTTCCTGCACCTCGGTAGGAGTCGTAAATTTCAACTCCTCCAAGGCTTTTTCTATATATTTCTTAAATTTAAATTGTGTAAATGACATAATTTCCTCGATTCTATCTATCTATTCATTATACCATAATTTAGTCTATTACAGGGGATGGCTTTCCGTCAAGGCCGAGAACTTGAAAATTCTAGTGACTCAGCATATAAGAGAAACACTCCTAGTTACCATGAACAAGGAGTGTTATAGGGGGTTACTTGAGCTCCCACTCTTTTCTCAGCCAATCACAGAAATGATGATAGCGTTGGTCGAGAGCTTCATGATGCCCATAAGCATCAAATATGGAATAAGTCGAGGGAATTTTCTCTGAAATCAGTTCATGTAGCTCCCTTGCAAACAGGAGCCTTAGATAGGCGATTGGAATGATTGGCACCTTCTGTCTGACCATTTTGTAGATAAATCAGGCTTTGGCTCTGTATCAGGTCATGTTCCCCACAATATTCTGTAAAGTCTGGATACCAGAAAGAACCACAGATAGAAAAGATACAGGTTGCAGGAAGATAACTACTATAGAGACTATAGACAGCAGCAAGACCACCCAGTGAATAGCCACCATAAGCAATTCGACTTTCATCGATCAAGTAGTCTTTTTTTAGTCTTGCTATAATACCTTGAAAGAGCTTTTGATGGTATTGGTCTACCTTCCCACCAAAATCTGGTGCCCCTTCTTTCAAAGCACCTGATTGCCAGGGTGTAAAGTCGTCCAGACGATTTTCTGGAATTAAACCCACTAAAATTACAGATTGGGACAGGTCTGACAAATAGTCCAGTTCCCCATCGTTTAGAAGTACAATTGGGTAGGCTTGTTTAGAGTCATAGTTTGAAGGAAGGCTGACCCTAACCTGAATCCCTTCCCAGTTAAACTCCTTATTTCTTGATAAAGTCATTGATTTTTTCAAGGGAATCAATCACTGCAGGACCGTAATCCATCAACTCATCGTAAGAGATAGTCATGATTTTTTGATTCTTGATTGCTGGTACATTTTCCAAAACAGCATTTGCCTTCATCAAATCCACTGCTTTTTCATCTAATTTTTGATTGCGGTCACTAGTTACATAGATAATCAACTCAGGATCCATTGATACTAGATTTTCCAAGGTCAAGCCAGAAGTTCCTGTTGCGACATTGGTATAACCAAGTTGGTTAAGCAAGCTTTCCTGAAGGGCTGACTTGTAAGCTCCAAAGGTTTCGTCATTATAAGCAACCATAATCAGAGCTTTCTTCTTTTCACCCTGAGTTTCTGGGTTAGCTTTTTTAACCGCATCGATTTTAGCTTGTAATTGTTCGGCATATTGGTTCGCCTTGTCTTGGACATTGAAAATGGTACCAAGATTCTTCACATCTTCTACGATATTTCCTAAATCTTGTTGGATAGTTGATAGTGAAGCTTTCTGCGTATAAACTGGGATTTTATTTTCATTCCAAGCACTAATCGTTCCCATTGACTTTTCAGAGAACATCATGTTGCGCCCCATCAAGGCATCAGGTTCATAAGAAAGAACTGTTTCTTGTGAGACAGATTTTTTATCGCCAATGTGAGGGATGGCCTCAATAGCATCCTTGTATTTACCAGTTACAGCATTATCTGGATTGAGCATGCCAGCAATTTTACCTTGCAAACCGAGTTCAAGTAGGATTTCAGTTGTTGAGAGGTTGTTGGTGATGACCTTTTCAGGTGCCTTTTCAAAGACTTGTTCGACTTCGTTTCCTTTAGCATCATAAGTTTTGATAGTTACAGGATAGCTGGTTTCTGTATTAGCTTTTTGACTAGCTTCTGTTGTAGCCGGTGCCGGTGCTGTTTCTTTAGATGCGTTACCACAAGCTGCCAAAGATAAGGTAGCTACTGTTACAAGTAAAATACTAAGTGTTTTTTTCATGTTTTTATTTTCCTTTTTAATTTTTATAAATAGTGAATCATGGCTTGCTGATTTTCTGTCCAAGTTACCTTACTTTGAACGCCATAGACAGCCTGCAATGACTCGGGTGTGATGGTCTCTTTTGGAGTACCTTGGTAAACAATCTCCCCTTCTTTCATTAGGTAGAGATAGTCTGAATAGCGACAAGCCAGCTGAATATCATGCAAGACAGCTAGCACATTGATCTGAAGATTTTTGACAATGGTCAATAAGTCTAGCTGATACTTGATATCCAAATGATTGGTTGGTTCATCTAAGAGCAAGAGGGTCGGCTCTTGGGCTAAGGCGCGTGCTAACAAAACCCGCTGCTTCTCTCCCCCTGACAAAGAAGAGTAGAGTCGATTTCTCTTTTCGAACATATCTACCTTGACCAAAGCATCCTCAACCAAAGCAAAGTCTTTGTCTTTTTCCTTTTGCAAGAAAGAGAGATGGGGAGTTCTGCCCAGCATGACAATCTCCTCAACCGTACAATCAAACTGAAGTTGATTAAACTGCGTTATGACTGCCATCTGCTTTGCCGTTTCTTTGACGCTCATTTGGTCTAGAGGCTTCCCATCTAAAGAAATCAAGCCCTGATTCGGCTTTTCCTGTCGATAGAAGAGTTTCAGCAAGCTGGTCTTTCCACTTCCATTTGGTCCCAAAATAGTATGAAATTGGTTTCCCTCAAGTTTAAGCGAGACTCCTTTGAGAATCTTTTTTTCTCCGATTCCAAAGTGAATATCCTGACACATTAAGTCCATATCAGACTCTCACCTCCCCCTCGTCTACTTGCAACCATATAGATAAAGAAGGGTGCTCCTACTAGGGCCGTGAAAATTCCAATCGGTAGTTCAGCATTTTGAATCAAAACGCGAGCAAAGACATCTGCCCAGACGACAAAGAGGGCGCCTAGTAAGGTTGCAATCGGAAAAAGCCTTTTGTAATTTGTCCCTACCAAACTTCGGGCCAAATGTGGTGTAATCAAACCGACAAAACCGATGATCCCACAGGTCGATACCAAGATAGCTGTCATTACAGCTACAATCGTCACATAGAGATACCAATAAAAACGCAAGGGAATTCCCAAAGTCAAAGCCGCCTCATCACCCATCATCATGGCATTGAAAACACGGTATTGTGTAGAGAAAAATAAAAAAGCGATTCCCACGATTATAGTTGGTAAGGTTAAGTGTCCCCAAGAGGTTCCCGCTAAAGAACCCATGGTCCAAAACTTGATGGTCATAACGCTATCAGCATTGGCCCCGATAGAGATAATAAAGTTTGAAAAAGCCAAAAATAGGGCATTCACTACCGTACCCGATAAGATTAAGCTAGAAGTTGTCATCCTACCCTGCATGGACGCAATGATAAGGACTGCAACTGTCGCCAAAATCGCTCCCAGGAAAGAGCCTAGACCAATCATAACTTTAAATCCAAGAATAATACTCAAAGTTGCTCCAAAGGTTGCCCCGGCTGAAATTCCTAATACATAGGGCTCTGCGATTGGATTGTTGACAGTTGACTGCATGACACTGCCACACATGGAAAGGCCAGCACCAACAATCAAAGCAAGAAAAACCCGTGGCAATCTCATATTCCAAACAATAGCAAGCGTGGACTTTGAAATGTCTCCTATCTCAAAAGGAGCCCCTAACTGACTCAAAATTATCCGATAGGTATCACTCAAGCTAATTTGAACAGAACCCATAGAAACTGCCAGAAACAGAGAAATCCCCAATGCTCCTAGCAAAAAAGCGAGGAGAAAAAAATATCGCAGGTTTTGATGGCTTCCAGAAAATTTGGAAAGCATGAAACCCTCCTTTAACAAAAATTAAAAATTTAGACAATTTTCATAATTAGTATACCACATTTCTAAATCAGGAACAAGACTAGAAAAAAGCACACAAAAAAGCCCTCTGAAGTCAGAGGAGCCATCTATGTATAAAATTAGATAGAATTCTTTATATCACCAATTCTCCCACTGGGTTTCAACCTTCACTTCGCCATAATTGCTTGGCGAGTACTTACTGTCATAGATGGAACACCAGTCTTTCAAGACTTTCTGGTTGACGATTTCGTCGTAATCCTTCTCTAAATCTTCTTTAGAAATATTATTTTTTCTTAAATATTCTCTTACTTTTTCTTCATCATCAATAAATTGGCCTGGTTTCCTTGGCTCTTCAAAAATCGCAAGTTTCTTTTTGAGCACTTTCTTTTGCAGATTATAGTGTGCTGAATACCATAGGGTAATATTCGAATTAGTCTTTTTTTCAAAACGAATCGACATCCCTTTAATACCTGAACCAAAATTAAAGTTAATGGTTATATTACTGTAGCCTTTGGGAAGAGTTTCATACTTTCCAAAAGGAGTATAAGATATATTTGGGTCATCACTTGGCCAACCTGGACTGATTTTAAACCCATCTATATGCCTTAAAATATTATTTGTACGATATGTCTTCTCTGTCTCTTGGTAGATTTCATCAAAAATGTTTTTAGGTTGTTTAGGAAAAAAGTAAAAACAAAATAATACAACTATTAAGACTAAAGCTAATAAACTGAATATTTTCCTCATCATCATCCTCCTACTCCGCCACGGCTTCCAAGCGATTTAAAAATGTCGATACTTCTGGATAGTTACTTTTGATATATGCTTTAATGGCATCTTCCCCTTTTTCCATAACCTCTAATGGGAGAATACTAGCATAGATAGTGCTTCTAACCTGCTTCCAATCTTTATTTTTCAAGAATTCTCTTTCTCTCCGAGATGAGTCTTTTTGAAGATCAGCATAGTAAGAAGAGATAGCTTGGTCATAGGATTGCCCCTTTTGCATACGGCCGATAAGGTTGACCGAGTCCAAATCCGCCTTGTAGTCATCTTCTCCGATGCTTGGTTTTTTATCCGTAGCGTTTTTAGTCGTGTCCCCCTCCCAGCCTGAAAGGTCCTTGACATGCTCTCTACTACCAGCATAGATATCGGCTAACTGAACTTGATTAGGATTCAGATGAGTAGCCATAGTAATGGATTGGTGGGTGAAGTCTGCATGACCTGCTCCATTGTTAGAATAAGCTCTCAGTTTGCTATCCCAAAACGTATCAAAATCAATCCCAGTTCCATAAATTTTTTCAAATGATTTTTTATAAGAAGTGTAATAATTTGAGCCTGTTTCTTCATCAGCAGTCTTAATAGCATCGATACTTCCATATTTGCCCCCAGCCATCTCATGCTGCAATCTAAGATTATAAATCAATTTTTTTGCATCTGTTTCATCTTTGATTCCAAGTTCTTTAAAAATTTCAAGAAGTGGCTTTTCTACTTTTCTTGATTTTCCTGTAATCGAACTGCCAACCGACACATTATAAAAATAAGTTTTCAAATGTCCTGCCGTTCCGTTCCACCTAAAGTCATTATAGTAGGCGGCACCGACGACTCGCAAAAAGATATAGTCACGAAACTCTTGACTTGAGGTTGGGAACTTCTTGTCTATCCCCTGCTTGATGGTCAAGAGTTGTTGGGCTGTCTCTGCGTCAAAGCCGTATTCTGCCATCATGGTTTGGACAAAGGCTTTCTCTTGGCGACTGAGCTTCATGTCCTTTGTGTCAGAATAGGCAGTCAGGTAGTTGGCCCAAGTCAGGTCAGATGGAATTTTAAAGACACCTTGCTTGGCATCCCAGCTCGTTTCGATCTGGGCCAGTCCGCGACTCAACTGCACGTCGATATTGTCTAGTTCATCGAACAGTCCTCCTGAGTAGCTATCATAGGCTCGCAGGTCTCCCAAAATCGTTTCATAGACGCGTTTATTCGCGTGGTGTCCTCTCATGAGCTCCACATTACTGCGTCTCAATCTCCCTTTTTCTTCGCTATCCATGGTCAAGCTCGAAAGAGATTGGTTGGCTTCATCTAGATAGGCAATCATTTGCTCTTCCTGGCGGATCTTATCAAGTAGATCATCCTCGCGCCAACTCTTGCTGTCGACCATACTTTGGTAGTCTTCTGGTAATTTCTTGATGGCTTGAGAGAAGGTTTCTGCGTAGAGCTGTCCCCCTTTGCTCAAGGGCAATAAGACACTTGCAAAAAAAACTTCTAGCCGAATTATAAGCATCGCCCTTTAGACTCTCTGTATCCTCTGAAAACTTTTGAATGGCTGATTGCAAGTCTTGATAAGCCTCAACCTGAGATTGGCACATGGTCGCTACACTCGAACTTTGTAGTTGTGATTGTTCTAAGTACATATCAATGCCCATGTCGTGTCTCCTCCTCTCTTTCTAGTTCCTTGCGTCTTTCATAGTAAACCGCATCCAAGTCTCCCTCTAACCGAAATTTTTCTTTTTTCAAATCATCCATGTGGTAGGCGAGGTCCTCAAAGATTTGGCTTTTGAGCTGGTTTCTTTGCAGGAGCGTTTCTTCCAACTGTCCTGCGTATCGGCTCTGATAGGCCGTCTCCCACAAATCACTTTGATAACGGTGATTAGCTCTATCATACCCTTCAAAGGTTTCTATTAGTTCTTTGGTGCGATACTTCTCTTTTCCATTGTCTTCTAGCTGGTACAAGAGTTCTCGCTCTCTTTTCTTCAACTCATCTAACTTGCTCATGCATGACTCCTAAAACCATTGGCACCCGCTTCATCTAGCGCCTCAAAATCACTCGCTACAGAGTGCAGTCGTTCTGAAGTCAGGGTGACAGCAGTTGTAATCTGACTAGCTAGATTTTGAGCCTTTGTCAGACATTGATGAGCCTTGTTATTCCCTTGAAGAGTCGTTAGGTCATCTTGACTAGCCACAGCGATAGCTGTTAAAGATTGACAAGCATTTTTTAGCTGAGTCGCATAGGTTTGCGCAAGGTTTATATCACTTTTTACTGTTGACATGACTGTTTTATCCTTTTTCTTAATCCCTAGTGTTAGGTTTACTTCATTTAGCTATATAGGCCTATTATACCATGTTTTAAATATAAGCCCAAGTTTATACTATATTTATAATAGAAAAATCTTATAGCAAAAAAGCTACCCAATTAGAGTAGCTTCATTATCAAGATATGCTTAATTGAACACGGCCTAAGCACTTGGCAAAAAAGATAAAATTTCCTAGAAACTGAAGTTTCTGCGTCACTTTTCCTATTTTTGCTTTGTGCTTTTGACGGCCTTTGTATCTTGTTAATTGAACACGGCCTAAGCACTTGGCAAAAAATAAAAGCCCTCTGAAGTCAGAGAGCTTATTTGAGCTCGGGCTAAAATCCTAGTGAAAAAGATGAAACTCCTTGCGTTCATCGAACACTGTGTCCTTTCCCTATTTTCATACGGATTTTTATCGCCCTTAGCATCATGATTCTTGCTGGATAAAACGTTTGTAGACTAGGCGGCAAGCCGAAGATTGTACAAAAATGTTAGTGAAACAAAAAATCTCCCCGAAGGGAGACATGTCTGATTTATTTTACCTTACAGTGCTAGGAACCGTAACCGAAGATTATACTTGAGTATATCGAGGTATGGTGACAAAAATAAAAAAGCTACTCAACTAGAGTAGCCTTATTTTCAAGATATGCCTAATTGAACACGACCTTAGCACTTGGCAAAAACAAAAAGCCCTCTAAAATCAGAGAGCTTGATTCTTGCTGGATAAAACGTTTATAGACTAGACGGCAAGCCGAAGATTGTACTGATGGTACATCGAGGCAAAGCCAACGAAGTATAGAAACGTTTTAGACGCAAGATTAGCGACGAAGTCCAAGAGAGTTGATCAACTCACGGTAACGGTTAACGTCGTTTTTACGCAAGTATGCAAGCAAGTTACGACGGCGACCGATTTTCTTCATCAATCCACGGTAAGTAGCGTGGTCTTTTTTGTGTTGTTTGATGTGTTCGTTAAGGTGGTTGATTTCCCAAGTAAGGACAGCAACTTGAACCTCTACTGAACCTGTATCACCTTCGTGACGTGCATATTGTGCAATGATTTCATTTTTTTTCTCTTTTGAGATTGCCATGATGTTTCTCCTTTTTATTTGGCTTCATCCGAGTGACAGGTTGGCATGCCTGTAACCAAGAAGAAGTTATTTGTCTTTACGACATTTCTTATTCTACCAAGAACTAAGTTCTTTGTCAACTGATTTACTATTCTTACCGCAAAAGTGCTATAATAGTTATAGGAAGGATATCTAAGTTGACATCTTGAAAAGAGAGGTGATTACCATGCGTAAATTCTCGCAATATCTCCCCTACTATCTGGTCATATTTTTCTTTTATTGCCCACTGTATGAGTTGTTATTATGGACTATTACTAAAAACTATATCTTAAAGGAGCTCACCATCGGCAACGTTATTATCTTCTCTCCACTGGTGACTTTCATAGTATCACTATTCTACTCTTATCGTTTCAAGTTTTCAGTTTGGTGGTTAATTGGAGTTGGCTTGGTCTTTTGCTTTACTATCATTACTTTCGGAGAATTTATCCTTCTCTACTTCCTAGCCTATGAAATCTTTGCCCTCGCGGGTATGGCTGTCGGTGTAGCTATTAAGAATCTAGTGCAAAAACTGAAAAGGAAAAAACTTTCACAAAATCCTTGAAAAATCTCACAATCATGCTATAATAATGCATAGAGACAAGTCACTTAGAACCTTTCTACCAGAGAGTGCGTGGTTGCTGAGAACGCATAGGAAGACTATACTGATACTACTCTACTGACTTTTATGCAAACATAAAACGGTGGCCACGTTAGAGCCAATCAGAGGTGTCCCTCTTTTTTGAGGAACATAAATGAAGGTGGAACCACGTTGCGACGTCCTTTTTAGGATGTCGCTTTTTGTTTTTCTTTATTTAAGACTGCAAAATAGGGAAACACTTCTACTTTAGAAATAATGGATAACCAATATAAGGAGAAAATCATGATTCAAATTACTTTCCCAGATGGCGCTGTTCGTGAATTCGAATCTGGCGTTACAACTTTTGAAATTGCTCAATCAATTAGCAATTCCCTAGCTAAAAAAGCTCTTGCTGGTAAATTCAACGGCAAACTCATCGACACTACTCGTGCTATCGCTGAAGATGGAAGCATCGAAATCGTGACACCTGATCACGAAGACGCTCTTGACATCTTGCGTCACTCAGCTGCCCACTTGTTTGCACAAGCAGCTCGTCGTCTCTTCCCAGATATTCACTTGGGTGTTGGTCCAGCCATCGAAGATGGTTTCTACTACGATACTGATAACCAAGCTGGTCAAATCTCTAACGAAGACCTTCCTCGTATCGAAGAAGAAATGCAAAAAATCGTTAAAGAAAACTTCCCATCTATTCGTGAAGAAGTAACAAAAGACCAAGCCCGTGAAATCTTCAAAAACGACCCTTACAAGTTGGAATTGATCGAGGAACACTCAGAAGACGAGGGTGGCTTGACCATCTACCGTCAGGGTGAATACGTGGACCTCTGCCGTGGACCTCACGTCCCTTCAACAGGCCGCATCCAAATCTTCCACCTTCTCCATGTAGCTGGTGCTTACTGGCGCGGAAATAGCGACAACGCTATGATGCAACGTATTTACGGTACAGCTTGGTTTGACAAGAAAGACTTGAAAAACTACCTTCAAATGCGTGAAGAAGCCAAAGAACGTGACCACCGTAAACTTGGTAAAGAGCTTGATCTCTTCATGATTTCTCAAGAAGTCGGACAAGGTCTACCATTCTGGTTGCCAAATGGTGCGACAATCCGTCGTGAGTTAGAACGCTACATCGTCGATAAAGAGTTGGCTTCTGGCTATCAACACGTTTACACTCCACCACTTGCTTCTGTAGAGCTTTACAAGACTTCTGGTCACTGGGATCATTACCAAGAAGACATGTTCCCAACTATGGATATGGGAGATGGGGAAGAATTCGTCCTTCGCCCAATGAACTGTCCACACCACATCCAAGTCTTTAAACACCATGTTCACTCATACCGTGAATTGCCAATCCGTATCGCTGAAATCGGGATGATGCACCGCTATGAAAAATCTGGTGCCCTCACTGGTCTTCAACGTGTGCGTGAAATGTCTCTCAACGACGGTCACCTCTTTGTGACTCCAGAACAAATCCAAGAAGAATTCCAACGTGCTCTTCAGTTGATTATCGATGTTTATGAAGATTTCAACTTGAATGAATACCGTTTCCGCCTCTCTCTTCGTGACCCTCAAGATACTCACAAGTACTTTGATAACGATGAAATGTGGGAAAATGCCCAAACCATGCTTCGTGCTGCCCTTGATGAAATGGGCGTTGACTACTTTGAAGCTGAAGGGGAAGCAGCCTTCTACGGACCAAAATTGGATATCCAGGTTAAGACTGCCCTTGGAAAAGAAGAAACCCTTTCTACGATCCAGCTTGACTTCTTGCTCCCAGAACGCTTCGACCTTAAATACATCGGAGCTGATGGTGAAGAACATCGCCCAGTTATGATCCACCGTGGGGTTATCTCAACCATGGAACGCTTCACAGCGATCTTGATTGAGAACTACAAGGGTGCCTTCCCAACATGGCTTGCACCACATCAAGTAACCCTCATCCCAGTATCTAACGAGAAACACGTGGACTACGCTTGGGAAGTGGCTAAGAAGCTCCGTGACCGTGGTGTCCGTGCTGATGTGGATGAACGTAATGAAAAAATGCAATTCAAGATCCGTGCATCACAAACTAGCAAGATTCCTTACCAATTGATCGTTGGTGACAAGGAAATGGAAGACGGAACTGTCAACGTTCGTCGCTATGGACAAAAAGAAACGAACACTGTGTCAGTAGAAGAGTTTGTAGCAGCTATCCTAGCTGATATCGCCAACAAATCTCGTGTTGAGAAATAAAACGATCACAGTCTGAGAAACATTTTTCAGTAAGAAAAAGCAACAACTATTTCAGTTGTTGCTTTTTATATTTTGTTTAACCTGAGTTAGTAGTGATTGATCAAACCACCACAAATAGTATCCTCATCAACAATCTTTTCTATCCATTAACTTTTGGATATAGGATATCCTCCCAAGATTTGCTTCCATGAGTTAGATAAGTTGACTATCCTCAATCCTTGTCTGCCTCAATTTCTTTTACGATGTCATCTTGTGAATCTTTTTCAGAGAGTTTTTGATCGATATACTTGTCAATGTTTTCGTAAAATTCCTTGATCGTCTCACTATCTAATTTTGTCGAATTGTTGAATTGCTTGACTTTCAATTGAACAGATTGAATACCGTAAGAGGCTTGTTTTTGGCGAATGGTTTCTAATTCTTCTTCTGAAATCGGACCTCCAACAACCGTCAAGACTAATTCATTGCTACTTGACTTGTAGACTTGATTAATGACCGTATGATTGGCGAACTCATTTTCTACAAACTGTTTGATCCCTTCTTTTCGCGCTTGATCCATCGTCAGAGTGACTGCTGAATAGCTGGCTGGAAGGACCAATAATACAATCAAGGATATCAACCCAATTTTCATTTTAATGTTTAGCTCATTAAATGAACTTAAGGGAGATTTTCTCATAAAAATTCTTGTTCCAACAATGTTGATTAGCATGATAAAGACACAGTTGATCAAGAAAAGATAAAGAGCCCCAAATAAAAATCGTACATTTCCATTAGCTAAACCATATCCTGCAGTGCAGATAGGTGGCATCAGAGCTGTTGCAATGGCTACTCCTGGTACGATATTGTTTGCTTCTTTTTTCCTTGAACCAATGAAACCTGCTATCCCACCCGCGATAGCAATGAGGACATCCCAAATGGTTGGAGAGGTTCGTGCAATCAACTCGCTACTTGCATAAGACAAGGGAGAAATCCAGAAATACAGAGTCGAGACAAGCAAACTGACCAACACTTGAGTCAATAAAACCTCTAGAGATTGCTTGATTAAACGCGTATCAAATAGCTAAACCGAATCCCAGTCCAACAATCGGTGTCATGAGAGGTGAAATCAACATGGCTCCTATAATGACAGCTGTTGAATTCATATTTAGTCCGATAGAGGCAATAAAAATCGAACACATCAAAATCAGTGTATCTCTTAATCGAACATGAAGGTCATCATATAGTTTCTCGCGGAATTCACGTGTTGAATAGTTTCCGGACATTGGTTACTCCTTTTATTTCATATAATCTTGGTTCTGCATGGATGATGGTAAAGAGACTTCTGTCTAAACTGACATATTTTTAATTCTTAGCTATGATTCTTTTGAACATTATCTTTTAAATATCCATCAGTCCATCCTACATATTATATCAAAAATTTTACAGTCTTTCTCTGAAGAAATCAATTAATTTAAAAGATAGAGAAAGGAAGAAATTTTTGTATCCTTATCCGAAGAAGAAAAACGATATCTCCTCTGAAAGTAGATACCGTTTTAATGTTTAAACATGATGAGTTTGTAGCAGCAATCCTAGCTGATATCGCCAACAAGTCCCGAGTTGAGAAATAAGAGATAAAACCTGGTACAAAATCCTAGCTAGCTAAAAAGAGAGTGGGACAGAAATCGTTAATTCGTTAGAATTCGATTTCGTCGTCCCACCTCCGCACAGTTGAGTAGGGCTGTAAAAGCTGATGAAATCAGCGTAGTAGAGCCCACTCAACCACTGCGTCTTACTCGACAATCCAAAGACAATTGAGAGGCTAGGATTTCTGTCCCACTCTCTTTTTTGATGTTTCTGTTTTTACATTTGAACAATTCTACGATAGCTTCTTGAAGTAATCATAAAGATAAGTACGTAGATGAGGGCAAAGATACCACAAATAGAAAGTGTTACACTTAACATCATAGCTGTATCTACTACCCCAATGACCTTAAGAATCAAACTTAACATATGATAGGCAAAAGCCAAGTGTAGGAAAGCAAAGATTACAGGGAGGAAGAAAACAGTCAAGACCTGCTTGTTAATGGTTTGTTTGATTTGTTTTTGATCCAAGCCCACTTTTTGCAGGATGACAAAGCGTTCACGATCCTCATAACCTTCTGAGATTTGTTTATAGTAGATAACGAGTACAGTTCCAATCATAAAGATGATAGAGAGGAAAATACCAATAAAGAGAACTCCTCCAAAGAGAGCATTCATTTGGGCAATTGCGTCACTTGCAGTGCCTCCACCATAAACCATGCCGTCTTCATTTTTGAGATTATGACTAAAATTATTTACAAACTCCTCAAAATCATCAGATAGCTTTAACTGTTCCTCTAGACTAGCTGTTACATCCATACCACCGTAGAGCTGTGTGTATACAGCTGAATCCTGGTACTGTTCCAAAAAACTTTGAATATCAGCTACTACAAGATAGTTATAATCCGATACCAATAGTACATAGGGATTAGAAACATGATTGGCAATAAAATCCTGCTGGATTGCTTCCTTGATTGTATAGTTCTGATTGTTCAGACTAAATGCTTTCTGATTTTTAAGTTGGTCATTTCGAGCCCAAAGTCCTACTTCGTTACCAGTAAGGTTCAGCTTTTGTCCAGTCATTTTTTCATAATCTTTTTGATCAAAAACCAGGAAGACTGTCTTAGGCATGACATTGTTTTGCCCTTTTTCAAAGATGGTTAATTTGGTCCCCTCTTGACTCGAAAGACCGAAACTTGCATAATTGAGGACGTCCTTATTGTTGATGGTTAGGTTCTTTTCGCTAGCGTATTGAGTCAAAAGCTTGTCTAAATCCTCAACTTCTACATGTTGTCCCTTAACATCAAAATCGTGAGGATACATGAGTTTTTTCATATTCTCAGATCCGTTGTAGATACTAGTAGCTGCAGACATAGTAACCAAAACCATGGTTGAAAGGATGGCAATGGTTGCTAATCCGACAGCATTTTTCTTCATACGAAAGATAAGGTTAGAAACAGAAATGAGGTTATTTGGTTGGTAGTAATATCTCTTGTTTTTCTTGAGCAACTGTAAGAAAACGGTAATACCAGCATTGAATAAGAGATAGGTCCCTACAATAACTAACATAACCGCAATAAAGAAAGTAGCGACAGCTTTGAAAGCATCTGTTACGCTTAGTGCTAAGTAGTACCCTCCACCTAGTGCCATTAGCCCTACAAGTGTCTGAAGAACTAGGAAACGCCCCTTCTTCTCACCCTTCGCTTTTTCTCTAGAAAGCTGGAGAGCATCCATACGGATAATGCGTACAGCGTTCAGGAAAACGATGACTAAAAGATTAAACCGAATACCAGAAGGATTGAAAGCACTACGGACCATTGGAAAGTTGCAACTAACTCTACCTTCATCTTTGCAAGTTTAAGTAGTAAAGCGAAAATCAGATTATCAAAGAGGGCACCAATTCCAATTCCGGCAGTGACTGTTACTAGCCCAAATACCAAAAGTTCCTTAAAGGTCATACCAATCAAATGGCGTTTTTCTAAGCCCAACATGCCATATACACCCAGTTCTTTTGAGCGATTTTTCATGACAAAACTGTTGGCATAAAGAACGATAATGGCAGATGCAAATGTCACAACGACAAGCCCTAGTTGTAGGGTAAATTGTATAGCAGATGCACCACGTAAATCCACAATTTTAGGATTAAAGGCTAGAGAGTAAAAGAGATAGCTAATTGTGACTGCCAAAATGACAGACAAAGCAAACGGATAATAGAGTTTGCGGTTTTTAATTAAGTTGGATATGGCCAACTTATTGGTTAATCGAAACATACTAATTCACCTCACTTGCCATAACAGTCAAGGTGTCAGAGATTTCTTGGAACATCTGACGATCCGTCTTTTCACCACGGTAGATTTGATTATAGAGAATACCGTCCTTGATGAAAAGAACACGTTTTGCACGGCTAGCTGCTGCTGTTGAGTGGGTCACCATGAGAATGGTTTGCCCTTGCTCGTTGATCTGATCAAAGATATCAAGGAGGGCTGCAGATGATTTAGAGTCTAGGGCACCTGTTGGCTCGTCCGCAAGAAGAATTTCTGGTTCTGTGATGATAGCCCGTGCAACTGCTACTCTTTGTTTTTGCCCTCCAGAGATTTCATAAGGGTACTTCTCCTGCAATTGATTGATTCCAAGATTTTCGGCCGTCACGACCAATTTTTTCATCATTTCTGTAATAGGCTTTCTAGACAATACCAAAGGGAGTAAGATATTGTCTTTTACAGAAAGCGTATCTAACAAATTGAAGTCTTGGAAGACAAAACCTAACTTTTCACGACGGAAGCTTGATGCTTCAGAATTTTTAATGGTAGCTGTGTCAGTTCCGTTTAGGAAGACCTGCCCACGCGTTGGCTTGTCAAGCATAGCAAGAATATTGAGTAGAGTAGATTTACCAGATCCAGACTCACCCATGATAGCAACGTAGTCGCCTTTTTCAACGGTAAAGTGAATATTTTTCAGGGCTTCTACTTGGTTGCCTTGAAAGCGAGTTTTATAAATCTTTTGAACGTGTTTTACATCTAATAGTGTCATTTTAACTTCTCCTTTTTAATATCCCATTAATTGAAACTGAGCTTGCATCATTTCGATGCCGATTTGAACTCGCTCGATATCCTTTGGACTCGGCTTACTTGTTTGTTTCTTTTGTAAAATTGTTTTCATGGTTCCTCTCCTTTTTTTTATGCTCTAAGTTTACTCCAAAAAAAGAGGGCTTGCCATAACATAACCTTACAAAAGAGGCCTTTAATCTTACATTTTTGTAAGATTAAACTATTTTATACTCAATGAAAATCAAAGAGCAAACTAGGAAGCTAGCCGCAGGCTGTACTTGAGTACGGCAAGGCGAAGCTGACGTGGTTTGAATTTGATTTTCGAAGAGTATTATCTGATTGGAGCCTTTTTTCTCACCATATCAAGGTCTAAAGAAGAGCTTGAAAGGTTTCTTCCAAGCTCTTCACAATTCTTTTCATTCAATCAGTAAATTCACTTCAGAGAACTTAATCCTCACCGTTGTTCCTTGCCCAAGCTCGGATTCTATTTGAATCTGATGTCCTAATTCTTGGCTGATTTCTGGGTTAGATAGAGCCCAAGTCCAGATGACTGCTGGGTCATTCGACCATTATATCCTGAAAATCCACGTTCAAAGACTCGCAACCGATCACTGTTTTTGATACCAATACCAGTATCTTTGATGCAAAGGTCTGAACCTTCCATGTAGATTTCAACCCCACCTTCATTTGTGTACTTGAGGCTATTTGACAGGATTTGTTCAATGACTACCAACAGCCATTTTTTATCCGTCACAATCCTTCTGTCCAAGTCATGCAGATCGACACTTAGACCTTTCTGGATAAAGAAAATGGCATATTTGCGAATGACTTCCTTGACCAGATCTTCTATGTTTTCTTTCTTCAACACCAAATCATCATGGAAGCTTTCTAAGCGTAGATATTGGAGAACGAGGTTGGTATAGGAATCAATCTTAAAAATTTCCTGCTCCAACTGTTGCTTCAGTTGGCGATCTGCCACCTCACTTACAAGGAGTTTACTGGCTGCAATTGGTGTTTTTATCTGATGAACCCAGAGTGTATAGTAATCCACCAAATCATTATAGCGGTTTTCTGCATCTGATTTCTTTTGATAGAGTTCAGATTCACTTTTCTCTAATTTTTCAGTTAGAAGGACTTCCATTGGTGACTTAGCTTTTCTTTCGCCATAGAGCAATTCCTTACGATAATGTTGCAATTCTATCAAGAAATCAAATACCAAAAACAAAAATGTCAAAAATGTAGATAGAAAGAAGAAATAGTTAAAGTAGGGCCCTTGCTTATCAAACAAGATTTCAAAGAGAAAAAGCAAACCTGTAAGCGATAGAATAAAAGCAAAAAAACGGCTACGCGAACGGATATAAGCTAGAAAAAAACTTTTAAGTTCAAGCATGTTTCAATCCATACCCTATCCCTTTCTTGGTTTCGATAAAACCAATCAAACCTTCTTCCTCCAGTTTCTTGCGCAATCGAGCGACATTAACAGATAAGGTATTGTCATCGATAAAAAAGTCACTGTTCCAGAGTTCCCGCATCAAATCATCACGCGCTACGATATTTCCTGCATGCTCAAATAAAACTCGTAAATCTGAAATTCATTCTTGGTTAGGCTGATAGCTTTTCCATTGACATGCACATCCATAGACTTGGTATTGAGAATAACTCCAGCATACTCTAGGAGACTTTCATCCCTTCCAAATTCATAAGAACGGCGCAATAATCCTTGTACCTTAGCTAAAAGGACCTGCTGGTCAAAAGGCTTGGTCACAAAATCGTCAGCTCCCATATTAATAGCCATCACGATGTCCATTGCCTGGTCTCTTGAAGACAGAAACATAATAGGAACTTTGGAAATCTTGCGAATTTCCTGACACCAATGATAACCATTAAAGAGAGGCAATCCAATATCCATCAGGACCAGATGAGGCTCAGACTGAACAAATAGTGTCAGAACTTCCATAAAGTCTTCTACCATGACTACTTCAAAACCCCATTCGGAGAGCATTTTCCCAACTTGCTGACGGATTACTGGATCATCTTCTACTAGTAAAATCTTATGCATCTGCTCCTCCTTTTTTATATTATAGCAAAATTCTTCTGACTACTAGCGAAATTGATGCAAATCTGATATGATAAAAGTTAAGAAAGGAATTCTCATGGCCAATATTTTTGACTATCTAACTGACGTTCAATACGATTCTTTTTATGATCTTCCCTTAAATGAACTGGATGTACTTGCTTTGACAGAGCTGACTTATCTTCCTTTTGATAACCTATTGGACCAGCCTGTCAATCGTTTAAGCGATGTCGCAACACGTGTCCCTCGAGAAAGCACCATGTTGACCAATAAAGAACGTCTGCAACTTTTAGACCAGCTTGCCCAACACAAACGTTTTAGAAATTGCAAGCTATCAAACTTTATTAACGAGATTGACACTGAGCAACAGAAACAGTTCGCTGCTATGACCTATCGTCTGAACCTAGATACTTATCTGATTGTCTTTCGTGGCACAGACGACAGTATTATTGGTTGGAAGGAAGATTTCCATATGACCTATATGAAGGAAATCCCTGCCCAAAAGCACGCTCTTGAATACTTGGAAGATTTCTTTAAACAACATCCAAAACAAAAAGTACTCATTGCTGGGCATTCTAAAGGTGGGAATCTAGCCGTCTTTGCCGCTAGTCAAATCCAGCCTGAATTGCAGGAAAAGATATCAGCAGTTTATACCTACGATGCTCCTGGTTTGCAGGCTCATCTGACAGAAACGACTGGTTATCAAGATGCTATCCCTAAATTTCACCGTTATGTCCCACAAGGTTCTGTCATCGGCATGATGCTAGAAGTTCCTGATACTCCTACCGTCGTTAAATCTACGGCTCTCGGTGGAATCGCTCAACACAATACTTTCAGCTGGCTAACTGAAGGACACCACTTTGTCCAACTAGAGGCCATCAGTAGCGAAAGTCTCCAAATCAAAGACACTCTTAAAGAATGGGTGGACAGTGTGCCTGATGAAGAACTAGAGCTCTACTTTGATCTCTTTTTCGGAACAATCCTAGAATCTGGAATCACTTCCATCAACGATTTATCTTCTAGAAATGCTATTGAACACATTCAACAACTTGTTTCTCAAGCCCAGACACTGGAGCCCGAGCAAGTCGAAATCTTAAAAAACCTGACACAACTCCTACTGGATGCACGCTTCCAAGCCTGGAAAAATCATTTTTAATGTCTAAAAAAGTCCCTTCTTTTATGGAGGGACTTTCTTGTTGATTCCTTATTTTATCCTTCTGTGTTATACTAGAAACTGTAAATCTTTGAAAGAGGAAATCCTATGAAAATCCATAAAACTGTGAATCCTGTCGCCTATGAAAATACTTATTATCTTGAAGGGGAGCAACACCTGATTGTGGTTGACCCTGGTAGCAACTGGGAGGCTATTCGCAAGACTATCGAAACCATCAACAAACCGGTCTGTGCCATTCTTCTGACCCACACTCACTACGACCATATTATGAGTCTTGACCTAGTCAGAGATACTTATGGAAATCCTCCAGTCTATGTTGCAGAAAGTGAAGCTTCTTGGCTCTATACTCCTGTTGACAACCTTTCAGGGCTTCCTAGACACGACGATATGGCGGATGTCGTGTGTAGACCAGCTGAACACACTTATGTCTTTCATGAAGAATACCAGATTGAAGAATTCCGCTTCACGGTCTTACCAACTCCAGGCCACTCTATCGGTGGAGTTTCATTGGTTTTCCCAGATGGACACTTGGTCTTAACGGGAGATGCCCTTTTCCGAGAAACCATTGGTCGGACAGATTTGCCAACTGGTAGTATGGAACAACTCCTTCATAGTGTCCAAACCCAGCTCTTCACCCTTCCAAACTACGATGTCTATCCAGGGCACGGACCTGCTACTACCATCGCTCACGAAAAAACCTTCAATCCATTTTTCTAAAACATAAAAACCAAGGACAATCATCCTTGGTTTTTGTGTAGCTTCAATTTCTACATCACTACTTGCTCAGTAGAATCAACATTGACTAGAAAAATAATTCAAAACTAATTAGTTGGATTCAATTCTTTCCAGTCAATGTTAGACAAATCAAGCTTTTCAGAAGAAATATCTAAAACTTGCTCTGCTTTTTCATTACCACCGATTTGAATAGTTGCTTCTTTAATCTTCTGTACTCCATTTTTATCAAACGAATATAGAGCCAGGTTCATTTCTGGACGAGTTGACTGCCAGTCTGCATAAGAGACTAGACCATTTTCGTAAATAACAAAGCCTGAGCGAAAACCACCTGCAGAAGCTACATAAGCTGTGTGAAGTAAGTTTGGTTTTTGATTTTTCAAATAGTAAATAGCTGAAACAAATTTTTCATCCCCAATAAGCAACTCATCTTGCCCATCTTTATTCAAATCAAGAAGGGCATATTTAAAGTCTGGTGCATTTTGATAATCCATACGAGAGAAAATCATGCCATATTCTTCTGAAGCAATCTTGTGTTGTTTATTTTCCTCGTATAAATCTTCTCTATTACCTTGTTTTAAAAGCTCTGTATAGTGATTATAACGTTCAATCACTTCTTTATACAAATCTGGTCCCGTTTCCTTCTTATTTTCAGCAGTTGATTGTGAAACTTTGGTTGACGAGTCGCTTGTATTTTCAGTCTTTGCTTCTGTTGATGTGCTAGACTTATCGTCTTTGGAAACAGATGATAGTGGAGATGAAGGTTCTGTATTGCTATTATTTTTATTGAGACCACAAGATGCCAAAACTGAAATCGAAAAAATAGCTGAAAGCATCATTAAAAATTTCTTCATATTAACCTCGATAGCATTGCATTTTCAGATGTATAAACTTCAAAAATGAATCATTCACGCCAAGTTATACTTGATTAAGAAATCATTTTACCAAATAATCACACGGTCTTCTGGTGAACGCCACATTCCGTCGCCTTCTTTGACATCATAGGTCGTAAAGAAGTCGTCAAAGTTTGGCACTTGGACGTTAACACGGAGTTTAGCTGGCGCGTGTACGTCGACGCTAGCCATGAGTTTCATCAACTCTGGGCGACCTTTCATACGCCAGATACGAGCAAAGTTATGGAAGAACTCTTCAGCTGAGAAGTCTGGTTCTCTCTTAGCAGCTTCAAGGGCAGCAGCAATTCCTCCTAGGTCGGCAACGTTTTCGGATACAGTTAATTTTCCATTGATTTTTGCACCGTAAGATTCTTGGCCATCAAACTGGTCGATAACCTTCTGTGTTTTTTCTTTAAAGGCTGCGTAGTCGCTCTCTGTCCACCAATCCTTGAGACTTCCATTTTCATCAAAGGAAGCTCCATTAGTATCAAAGGCGTGAGAAATTTCATGGGCAATAACTGCTCCAATACCACCATAGTTGGCAGAAGATGACTGATGCAAGTCATAGAATGGCGCCTGTAAGATAGCAGCAGGGAAGACAATCAAGTTCTTTTGTGGATTGTAGTAGGCATTGACCATATGAGCAGGCATTCCCCACTCCTTGTAGTCAACCGGCTGATTCCACTTGCTCCAACTGTGCTTAATTTCCACACGCGCAAAGGCTAGGGCATTCTCAAAGAGGCTAGCAGATTCATCTACAACCTTGTCCTTATAGCGAGCTGGCAGTTCTTCTGGATAACCGATATAAGGCTTGATGACATTGAGTTTGACGATGGCTTTTTCTCGAGTTTCAGGAGTCAGCCAGTCATTTTTAGCCAAACGTTCCTTATAAACATCAATCATGGTTGCTACTTTTTTCTCTACGTCTGCCTTGGCTTCTGGAGAGAATTTTTCGTGGGCATACCAAAGACCGAGGGCTTGTTTGAATGGTCCTTGAGCTAAATGGTAAGCTGCCTTGCGTTTGTCTTGAGCCTCTGGAACTCCTGAAAGAGCTCGTCCGTAGGCACCTGACAAGATACGAATCTCATCTGTCAGATAACTAGTTGAAAGATTAACCACACTCAAGATCAAGCTTGCCTTGAGTAAAGGCCAAGCTTCCTCACTATAAAATTGCTCTGCTGCTTGCCAGAAACGTTCCTCATCTACGATAACCTTATCTGGAGTTTGTCCAATCACAGCTTGGAAGAAATCATCCAGAGGTAGGGCAGGGGCAAACTTTTTGAAATCTTCATAAGAATATGGATGGTAAAGTTTGGCATACTCTGAACTCTCTTCGTTTGAAAGTACGACAGCTGCGATACGGCGGTCCAATTCCAATCGTTTCTCTAATAAATCTTCGATTTCTTCATCTGAGAAGTTATAGGCTTTGAGGAGATTAGAAGTACTTTCTTTCCAAAGGTTCAATAATTCCTCACGCTGAGGATGGTCTTCCGCATAGTAGGTTGTATCAGGCAAGATAGTTCCTGGTGCACTAGCCCAGAGAACATTAGTTCTAGCATCCATAAAGTCTGGTGATACTCCAAATGGAAGAAAGTTTGGTTTACCAGCTAATTCAAACTCTGCTAATTTGCTTGCGAAATCCGCAAAACTTTCTAAATTCTGGTATTCCTTCAATAAAGGAAGGACTGGCTCAATTCCATCTGCTTCTCGCTTATCGAAATCTCTCACCATGCTGTGGTACTTGACAAAGTTTGCTAGGATAGGATTTTCTGGAACATCTTCTCCTGCCAACCACTTGTCCGTAGTCGTTAGCATCAACTCTTCAATTTCTTCGTCAAGGTCGATAAAACCACCTGTTCGCGATTTGTCAGCTGGAATGACCGCAGTCTTTTCCCACTCACCATTTATAGCATCATAAAAATCATCTTGATATCGTGTCATCTTGTTCTCGCTTTCATTTTTCACTTATTCTTAGCTTAGCAAAAATCCCTGGGGAATGCAATTAAAAATGCCGTCTCTTACTGATCGATTTCATCATTAATATTTTAAATTTTTACCAAAATTAACTTGACTTAAAAATAAAATTAAGGTATATTAAAATCCAGGAGGAATACAACTGTATGATACGTATCGAAAACCTCAGTGTCTCCTACAAAGAAACGTTGGCACTTAAGGATATTTCACTAGTGCTCCAAGGACCAACGATTACCGGAATTATTGGTCCAAACGGCGCCGGGAAATCAACATTATTAAAAGGTATGCTGGGCATTATCCCACATGAAGGACATGCTTTTATCGAAGATAAAGAAATGAAAAAATCTCTTAAGAAAGTTGCCTATGTCGAGCAAAAAATTCATATCGACTACAACTTCCCTATCAAGGTAAAAGAATGTGTCTCTCTGGGACTCTATCCATCCATTCCACTCTTTCACACTTTAAAAGCAAACCACTGGCAAAAGGTGGCTGAAGCACTAGAAATTGTTGGACTTTCTGACTACGCAGATCGTCAGATTAGTCAACTCTCTGGTGGCCAATTCCAGCGTGTCTTGATTGCCCGTTGTCTAGTTCAAGATGCTGATTATATTCTCTTAGACGAGCCCTTTGTGGGGATTGACTCTGTCAGTGAAGAGATCATCATGAACACGCTGAGAGATTTGAAAAAAGCTGGCAAGACGGTCCTTATCGTTCACCATGACCTCGGCAAGGTTGCCCATTATTTTGACCAGGTACTCCTTCTCAACAAGGAGCTAATTGCCTTTGGTCCAACAAAGGAGACCTTCACCCAAGCCAATCTCAAACAAGCTTATGGTGACCGACTCTTTTTCAATGGAGGTGACCTATGATTGCAGAATTTATAGATGGATTGCAGAACTTCCACTTTCTCCAAAATGCCTTGATTACAGCTGTTGTGATTGGTATTGTTGCTGGAGCGGTCGGATGCTTTATCATTCTCCGTGGTATGTCCCTTATGGGAGATGCTATCTCGCACGCTGTCTTACCTGGTGTAGCTCTTTCTTTTATTTTAGGAATTGACTTCTTTATTGGTGCTATCATCTTTGGACTGCTTGCCTCTGTCATCATCACCTACATCAAGGGGAACTCTATTATCAAGAGTGACACTGCCATTGGGATTACCTTTTCATCTTTATTGGCTCTGGGCATTATCTTGATTAGTGTGGCTAAAAGCTCGACTGACCTCTTCCATATTCTCTTTGGGAATATCTTAGCTGTGCAAGACATAGACATGTATATTACCATCGGTATGGGAGCTCTCATTCTATTGATTATCGGGATTTTCTTCAAACAACTCTTGATTACATCCTTTGATGAACTCCTAGCCAAGGCTATGGGCATGCCAGTTAATTTCTACCACTATCTACTCATGATACTCTTGACTTTGGTGTCAGTGACTGCTATGCAAAGTGTCGGAACCATCCTTATCGTAGCCATGCTGATTACTCCAGCCGCGACAGCTTATCTTTACGCCAATAGTCTAAAGACCATGATTTTTCTTTCATCAGGCTTGGGAGCTCTAGCTTCTGTCTTGGGACTTTTTATCGGTTATAGCTTTAACCTGGCTGCAGGTTCAAGTATCGTGCTGACATCTGCAAGTTTCTTTCTCATCAGTTTCTTTATCGCACCAAAACAACGTTATCTGAAGCTGAAAAATAAAAAAATCAAACAATAATGAGGGAGCCCCTCTGGAGGAATATAATGAAAAAATTAGGTACATTGCTTGTTCTTTTTCTTGCTATCATTGGATTAGCTGCCTGTGCTAGCGGAAAAAAAGACACAGCATCTACAAACCAAAAACTAAAGGTTGTAGCAACTAACTCTATCATCGCTGATATTACTAAAAATATCGCAGGAGACAAGATTGATCTTCATAGTATCGTGCCTGTAGGACAAGATCCACACGAGTACGAGCCACTACCAGAAGACGTCAAGAAAACGTCGCAAGCCGACTTAATTTTCTACAATGGTATCAACCTTGAAACAGGTGGAAATGCCTGGTTTACAAAATTAGTTGAGAATGCTAAGAAAACTGAAAACAAAGACTACTTTGCAGTTAGTGAAGGCGTTGATGTCATCTACCTAGAAGGGGAAAATGAAAAAGGGAAAGAAGACCCACACGCTTGGCTCAATCTTGAAAATGGGATCATCTATGCTCAAAATATTGCTAAGCAACTCATCGCCAAAGACCCTAGCAACAAGGAATTCTACGAAAAGAATCTCAAAGAATACACTGAAAAACTAGACAAGCTTGACAAGGAAGCCAAAGAGAAATTTAACGCTATTGATGCGGACAAGAAACTCATCGTAACCAGCGAAGGATGCTTCAAATACTTCTCTAAAGCTTACGGTGTCCCAAGTGCTTACATCTGGGAAATCAATACTGAAGAAGAAGGAACACCTGACCAAATCAAGACTTTGGTTGAAACTTCGCCAAATGAAAGTTCCATCACTATTTGTTGAATCCAGTGTCGATGATCGTCCAATGAAGACTGTTTCACAAGACACAAACATCCCAATCTATGCTCAAATCTTTACGGACTCAATCGCTGAAGAAGGTAAAGAAGGCGACAGCTACTACAACATGATGAAATACAACCTTGAAAAGATTGCTGAAGGATTGGCAAAATAAACATTTAAAAAACGTCATTCTCCTTGTATTGGCGTTTTTTGTCTAATCAATTTTCGGTCAAACTATTGGAAAAGTCTGAACGTTTAATGTAAAATGAAAGAAAAAAGATTGGAGTAGCTTATGACTACATTCCTCGGAAACCCTGTTACGTTTACAGGAAAACAACTACAAGTAGGAGACAAAGCACTTGATTTCTCTCTCACAACGACTGACCTCTCTAAAAAAACACTGGCTGACTTTGAAGGCAAGAAAAAGATTTTGAGTGTCATCCCTTCTATCGATACAGGCATCTGCTCGCTTCAGACTCGTCGCTTTAACCAAGAATTAGCTAGCTTAGACAACACTGTTGTCCTAACGGTATCTATGGACCTTCCATTTGCACAAAAACGCTGGTGTGGTGCTGAGGGAATTGAGAATGCCATCATGCTTTCAGACTACTTCGACCACTCCTTTGGACGCGATTATGCCCTCTTAATCAATGAATGGCATCTGCTTGCACGCGCAGTTTTTGTTCTCGATACCGATAATATCATCCGCTACGTCGAATACGTAGACAATATCAACAGCGAGCCAGACTTTGAAGACGCTATTGCAGCTGCAAAAGAACTCAACTAAGTCAAGCTCTTGTAGCAATAGAGAGTGGGACAGAAATCGGTAATTCGTTAAAATTCGATTTCGTCGTCCCACCTCCGCACAGTTGAGTAGGGCTGTAAAAGCTGATGAAATCAGCGTAGTAGAGTCCACTCAACCACTGCGTCTTGCTCGACAATCCAAAGACAATTGAGAGGCTAGGACTTTTGTCCCAGCCTCTTTTTTGGTATACTAGATGGAGATAATAAACAAGGAAATGCGAATGACACCAAATAAAGAAGACTACTTAAAATGTATTTATGAGATTGGCATGGATGTTCCTAAGATTACCAATAAGGAAATTGCTGCTCGAATGCAGGTATCTCCTCCAGCTGTAACTGAAATGATTAAGCGCATGCAGTCTGAAAATCTCATCTTAAAAGATAAGAAAAAAGGATACTTGCTAACCAATATTGGTCTAACACTTGTATCAGAACTTTATCGTAAACATCGTCTGATTGAGGTTTTTCTGGTCCACCATCTAGACTATACCAGTGACCAAATTCATGAGGAAGCTGAAGTATTAGAACATACCGTTTCAGACTTTTTTGTAGAGAGATTAGAAAGTATGCTAGGTTTCCCAAAAACTTGCCCTCACGGTGGTACCATTCCTGCTAAAGGAGAGCTTTTGGTTGAAATCAACAACCTACCACTATCAGAAACCAAAGAAGCTGGAACCTATCTCCTGACTCGGGTTCACGATAGTTTTGATCTCCTAAAATATCTGGAAACATGCCATCAATATCGGAGACAAACTCCAAGTTCAACAGTTTGATGACTTTTCTAACACCTTTACTTTGATTCATAAGAACGAAGAACTCTTGGTAAGTCTAGAAATCGCCAAACAGCTCTATGTTGAAAAGATGAACTAAATACGTCGCAAAAAAACCAAGCTAACAAGCTTGGTTTTTCTTATCTATTTTTTGTATCTAGGATGATGGTTACTGGACCATCATTGACCAGTTGAACCTGCATATCTGCTCCAAAGACTCCTGTTTCAACAGGAACCTCTTTGGCTAGTTCCTGGTTAAAATCTTGATAGAAGGCCTCAGCCATATCTGGTTTAGCGGCGCCTGTAAAGGCTGGACGATTGCCTTTTTTGGTATCGGCAAACAGAGTAAACTGAGATATGGAGAGGATTTCTCCTTGGATATCCTTGACAGATAGGTTCATCTTGCCCTCAGCATCTGAGAAAATCCGCATATTGACCAGTTTTCTGACTGCATATTCCAAATCCTCTTGCTGGTCTTCAGGTCCAACACCCACTAAGAGCAAGAGTCCTTGTTTGATTTGACCATGAATCTGCCCCTCAATAGAAACCTGAGCTTGCTTGACTCGCTGAACGATGATTTTCATAGAAATCCTTTCTAGATCTATCGAGCCAACTTAACCATTGGTCCGTTTGACTGAGTACACTTCTGGTACACTCTTAATCTTATCAACTACTGTTGTCAACATTGAAAGGTTAGAAATTCCAAAGGATACATGGATATTGGCAAATTTCATATCCTTGGTCGGTTGGGCATTAACTGACGAGATATTCTTAGTTGTGTTTGATAGGACTTGCAAGATATCATTCAAAAGACCAGAACGGTTGAGTCCATAGATATCGATATGAGCCATATATTCCTTGGTTGAAAATTGGTCTTCCCATTCAACATCTAGCAGACGTTGCTCATAGTTTTCCTGTGAACGAAGGTTCATACAGTCCACACGGTGGATGGCAACTCCGCGACCTTTGGTAATATAACCGACGATATCATCACCAGGAACAGGGTTGCAACATTTGGCAATCCGGACCAAGAGTCCAGAAGCACCTTGGATGACTACTCCACCCTCATGCTTCACCTTAAGCGTGTCCTTGTTCTCTACTTTGACTTCGCCACCCTTGACCAGTTCTTCAGCTTCTGCCTTAGCCTTAGCACGCTCTTCTTCACGACGTTCTTTTTCCGTCAAACGGTTAAAGACGGTAATGGCTCCGATTTCTCCAAAACCAATAGCTGCAAAGAGAGCTTCTTCTGTCTTGTAGCTGGTTTTTTGAAGGACTTCATCCATGTGGCGCTTGTCCATAAACTTATTGGCCACATAGCCGTTTTCTTGGAGCTGACTAATCAGCATTTCACGGCCTTTATTGATGGATAATTCTTTATCCTGGTTTTTAAAGAACTGACGAATTTTGTTACGGGCCTTGCTGGTCTTAACCATATTGAGCCAGTCACGGCTTGGTCCAAATGAATTTGGATTGGTGATGATTTCAACCTGGTCACCCGTTTTCAGCTTGGTAGTCAAAGGAACCATACGGCCATTGACTTTGGCACCAGTCGCTTTTTCCCCGATCTTGGTATGAATCTCATAGGCAAAGTCAATCGGTCCAGAATCCTTTGGAAGAGAACGAACCGCTCCATCTGGAGTAAAGACATAAATCTCTTCTGCCAGATAGTTTTCTTTGACCGTATCTACAAATTCCTTGGCATCATCCGCCTGGTCTTGGAGCTCCATCATCTCCTTGATCCAGTTCATTCCAATAGCAGATTCCTTGCTATTAACTTGGCCTTTCATTCCTTTTTTGTAGGCCCAGTGAGCCGCAACCCCGTACTCAGCAATCTCGTGCATTTCCTTGGTACGGATCTGAAACTCGATCGGTCCTTTGGTCCATAAACAGTCGTATGGATAGACTGGTACCCATTGGCCTTACGATTGGCAATATAATCCTTGAAACGGCCTGGCATTGGTTTCCATAGCTCATGAACGTAACCCAACATGGCATAGACATCACTCTGAGTATCTAGGATACAGCGAATGGCAATCAGGTCATAGATCTCCTCAAAGCGTTTTTTCTTGTCCTGCATTTTACGGTAGATAGAGTAGATATGCTTAGGACGGCCATAGATTTTCCCTGTAAGATTGCGCTCAGATGAATACTCCTCAAGCTTTGTCACAACTTCATCGACCAAGGCTTCACGTTCTTGACGTTTCTCCTTCATCATATGAGTTATCTTGTAAAACTCTGTCGGATTGAGGTAACGGAAGGAAAGATCCTCTAGTTCCCACTTAACACTTGAAATTCCCAGACGGTGAGCAAGTGGTGCGTAGATTTCCATGGTTTCTCGGGAAATACGTTCTTGCTTGTCCTTTCGAAGATGCGTAAGGGTACGCATATTGTGCAGGCGGTCAGAGAGCTTAACCAAAATAACGCGGATATCCTCTGACATGGCCATAAGCATCTTGCGGTGATTCTCAGCCAATTGCTCTTCTATAGACTTGTATTCGACCTTACCAAGCTTGGTAACACCGTCTACAATCACTCGAACATCATGGCCAAACTCGCGCTCTAAATCATCCAAAGTAGCATCTGTGTCTTCTACCACGTCATGCAAAAAACCACAGGCAACAGTGACAGCGTCCAGCTTGAGCTTAGCCAAGATACCTGCTACCTGGATAGGGTGGATAATGTAAGGCTCGCCTGATTTACGATATTGGCCACTGTGGCACTCTACAGCATAAACCAAGGCCTTATGGACAAAAGCCACATCTTCTTTCGATAAATATTTTTGCGTTAAAGCGACGACTTCATCGCCAGAATAAATTACTTCTTTTGGCATGCATACTCTCCAGTTCTTCCTACCATTTTAACACTTTTTAGTGAATAAGAAAACTAGTAAAGTCTCCTTCTATCCGAGTTTCTAAACTTTATAAAAAAAACACTACTAGAAAAACTCTAGTAGTGTTGTTTTAATTCAAATCTATCTTAGTAAACTGTCTTTTCAGTTTCTACGTCAAAGAAGTGAGCTTTATTCAAGTCAAATCCAAGTTCCACAGTTGCACCAGCTTGTAAGTAGTCACGTGCGTCAACCTTAGCAACGAATTCATCTTTACCAACTTGGCAGTATAGGTGAGATTCTGAACCAAGCAATTCTGATACAGAGATAGTTGCTTTCACAACTGATTCTGGGAATGTTTCAAGGAAAGCAGGTTCTGCGTTCACGTCTTCTGGACGGATACCAAAAGATCGATTCTTTACCTTCGTAACCTTTTTCACGAAGAACTTTCAAAGCACCTTCTGGAACTTTCAAGTTAAAGGCGTCACCAACGATGTGGTCACCGATCAATTTTACGTTGATAAAGTTCATAGCTGGGCTTCCGATGAATCCTGCTACGAATTTGTTAACTGGGTTTTTGTAAACTTCTTGAGGAGTACCGATTTGTTCAACACGTCCGATAGTACCAGTACCAGCAGGGTTTTTAGTAGCTGACATGATAACGATACGGTCTGCAAGTGTCATCGCTTCTGTTTGGTCGTGAGTTACGTAGATAGTTGTAGCTCCGATACGACGGTGGATTTTAGCAATTTCAGCACGCATAGATACACGAAGTTTCGCATCCAAGTTTGACAAAGGTTCGTCCATCAAGAACACTTTTGCATCACGGACGATCGCACGACCCATGGCAACACGTTGACGTTGACCACCTGAAAGGTCAGCTGGTTTACGATCCAAGAATTCTTTCAATCCAAGAATTTCTGCTGCTTCTTGTACACGTTTGTCGATGTCTTCTTTGCTGTATTTACGCAATTTCAAACCGAAAGCCATGTTATCGTATACAGTCATGTGTGGGTAAAGAGCGTAGTTTTGGAATACCATGGCGATGTCACGGTCTTTTGGAGCTACGTCATTGACAACAACGCCATCGATAGATGCAGTACCTTCTGTGATGTCTTCAAGACCTGCAATCATACGGAGAGTAGTTGATTTACCACATCCTGAAGGTCCTACGAAAACGATAAATTCTTTGTCTTTGATGTCCAAGTTGAAGTCTTCAACTGAATAGTGCTCGCTGTTTGGATATTTTTTGTAAATGTTTTTAAGATTTAATTCTACCATTTCGGTGAACTCCTTTAATTTTTGATAGTTTTATTATAAATGAAAACGCTTTACATTTCTATGGCAAGGTGACCAAAAAAATAAAAAAGTTCTGTGCAACTTGCACAAAACTTTAAATAATATCTGGTAAAATCAATTGATAACACAAGGTCAAATCTGTCAATTCTTTCAACTGAAGCCCTGTCAATTCTTCCCATTTATCAATCTTGTATTGGAGAGAATTGCGGTGCAAATACAGTTGCTGTGCTGTTTTAGTTAGAACTGCACTATTTTCCCATAAGGAGAGAATGATTTCCTGAATTTGATCCTGATCCAAAATCATCTGGTGGAGATAATCTTTTATCAAACCAAGATCCACCATTTTTTCACCCATACTCCAAAGGTAGAGCTGAGAAAATGTATGGAATCCTTGATGACCTTGTCGCCACCAATTTTTGAACAAGTCACGTTCTGCTTTGATGAGATCTGTCAAACTCTGATTTCCTGTTTGCGACCAAACCTGCCCCAGCATAATAGACAGACGAACCCCAAAGTCGTACTCTACAGCTTCCAAGGTATCCATCAAGATAGAGCGAACAGAAGTGTATTTGTCCTGTTGGAGAACAAATAAGTAATCCTGAGCTCCCACCTGAAGCACTGTCTCGCAATTAGGAAAGAGGGTTCTCATCATATCCAACCAAGAAGTCAGGTTTTCCTGTTGGTAATAAGAAAGATGACAATAGACAACTTGTAGCTTTTTAAAACTCTGCGGTGCTTGTCCCTTGCCCTCAATCAAATAACTATACCAAGGATTGAGCGAGATCGTTTGCTCCTGCTGGGTTAAGAGAGCTACCAACTGTTTCTCACGTTCACTTAGTCCAACTTCCTCCAGTAAAATCCACTGTTGCGAGGAAACTGGTAGCGTAAGAAAACCTTCCTTATCAATTGGCTGGTCTACGATTTGAGCTTGTGGAAACCAGTCTAGTAATTCTTTTGCAATCATTTCCTAGCCCTCCACTTTTTGGATACACCAAGAAATCAAGGTTTCAAGGCGCTCCACATTTTCGGTCATATGAAGATAACCCATGACCGCTTCAAAACCTGTAGACATACGGTAGGTCACAACATCAGCATTTTTTGCCTTGGTATGGCTATTGGTATTGCGACCCCGTTTATAGATTTCTTCTTCTTTTTCCGTTAGGACTTCTTCTTCCAGCATGAGGGAAATCAAGCGTGCCTGAGCCTTGGCTGACACATACTTGGTTGCCTCTTGGTGGAGTTTATTGGGCTTGGTCATGCCTTTTAGGATGAGGTGACGGCGAATATACATAGAGTACACCGCATCTCCTTCAAAGGCTAGCGCAATTCCGTTAATGAGATTGACATCAATCACGTGTCCACCTCACTCCATCCTTGGTATCCAGTAGCTTAATCCCTTGTGCAGCCAGTTGGTCACGGATTTGGTCAGCTGTTGCAAAGTCTTTATTGGCACGCGCTTCTTGGCGTTTTTGAATCAAAACTTCAATCTCTTCATCCAAAACTTCCTCGACAAAGACAATACCAAAGACCTCTAACATAGCCGCAAGAGCTTCCTTAACGGCTGCATCATAGTTACCTGAATTGATCCATTTGGCCATTTCAAAGACAACTGTGATTCCGTTAGCTGTATTGAAATCCTCATCCATGGCCGTTACAAACTTATCTTTAAAAGCTTGCAACTCCCCCGCATCTACAGTTCCAGTAAATGGTTGCTCATAGGTATTTTTCAAATACTTGAGATTGGTCTCGGCATCACGCACAGCCTTTTCCGTAAAGTTGATAGGTTTGCGGTAATGCTGAGTCGCAAAGAAGAAACGAAGCACTTGACCGTCGATCGTTTCGAGGGCATCGTGTACCGTAATAAAGTTACCCAAAGACTTGGACATCTTGACATTGTCAATATTGACAAAACCATTGTGCATCCAGTAGTTGGCAAAGGTCTTGCCTGTCTTGGCTTCTGACTGGGCAATTTCGTTAGTGTGGTGTGGAAACTCAAGGTCAGCTCCACCACCGTGAATATCGATGGTATCGCCCAAAATCTCCGTTGACATAACCGAACACTCGATGTGCCATCCCGGACGACCAGGCCCCCAAGGACTGTCCCAAGAAATCTCGCCTGGTTTGGCAGCTTTCCAAAGAGCAAAATCTACCGGATTTCCTTGCGAGCTGTTTCTTCATCTGTACGGCCTGAAGCACCTAACTCCAAGTCTTCTAGGGTTTTATTGGCTAACTTAGCATAGTTATGGGATTTTTCCACACGGAAGTAAACATCCCCTTGACTCTCATAGGCATAGCCTTTGTCAATCAAATCAGAGACAAAGCGGATGATATCAGCCATAAACTCGACTACACGAGGATGACGAGTCGCAGGCTTAACACCAAGAGCCGTCACGTCTTCACGGAAGGCAGCGATATACTTATCCGCTACTTCTTGAGGTGTGATACCTTCTTCCTTGGCACGGTTGATAATCTTATCATCCACATCCGTGAAATTGGAAATATAGGCAACTTCGTAGCCACGGTATTCAAAGTAGCGACGAATGGTATCGAAGGCTACTGTCGAACGGGCATTCCCCACGTGGATATAATTGTATACAGTTGGCCCACAGACATACATCTTGACCTTGCCGTCCTCGATTGGGACAAAATCTCGCAAATCACGAGACATGGTGTCATAGATTTTAATCACTCACTGACTCCTTTCTGTGTCTTACAATAAGCTTACAAACCAGACGACCTGTGGCTGGCTTCTCTAGCCTGCTCTAGTTTATTGACGTAGTATTCACGTTTTTCTTCGACTTCGTGAATGGTTGGTTCATCCTTTTGCCCGTGAACTCGAACAATCTTAGCAGGAATGCCGACAACCGTCACATCACTAGGAACATCTGCCACAACGACCGCAGCGGCACCGACTTTGGCATTTTCACCGATTTCTACAGGTCCGATGACTTGAGCATGAGCAGAAATGAGCGCTCCTTTGCGAACAGTCGGATGGCGTTTGCCACTATCCTTACCTGTCCCACCAAGAGTAACCCCATGGTAGAGAAGAACACCTTTTTCAACGATAGCTGTCTCCCCAATCACAAGTCCTGCCCCATGGTCAATAAAGACACCTGATTCTATCTGAGCACCAGGGTGAATCTCTATCTGCGTCCAAAAACGCCAAAACTGGCTATGCATGCGAGCTAAAAGCTTAAAGCCGTGTTGCCAGAGAAAATGAGAGAGACGGTGAGCAGCCAAGGCTTTGACACCCGGATAAGTCAGCAAGACTTCCAAGGTAGTGCGAGCCGCTGGATCATTTTCTTTTACGATATCAATGGTTTCACGCCACCATCCCATACATTTCTCCTTTCTTATTCTGAGTCTTTTGGTGTTTCTGTAGTTTCTTTCTTAGGTTTGTGGTCCTTGTGGTGGTGACGAGGACGATTGCCATGACGATGACCTTTATCCCCTTTCTTCTGAACGTTCAGGTTTTGGCGGACGTGGCAAGAGTGCCTTCATAGAAGCATCTACACGACCTTTTTCATCGATCTTAATAACCTTCACATCTACAAAATCACCAATTTGAACTAAATCTTCTACATTGTTGGTACGAGTCCAAGCCATTTCAGAGATGTGTACGAGGGCATCTGTCTTGTCAAAGAGGTTGACAAAGGCACCAAATTTCTCGATACGAACAACTTTGGCATGGTAGACTTCGTCCACTTTGGCTTCACGAACCAAACCAGCAATGATTTCTTTAGCGCGGTTGATGGCATCTTGGTCGCTAGAGTAGATAGATACGTTACCTTCTTCGTCGATGTCAATCTTAACGCCTGTTTCAGCGATGATCTTATCGATGGTTTCTCCACCTTTACCGATGACAATCTTGATCTTATCCACATCAATCTTGATGGTATCAATTTTCGGAGCAGTTGGCGCTAATTCTGGACGAACTTCTGGAATAGTAGCTTCGATCACATCAAGGATTTCAAAACGAGCTTTCTTGGCTTGAGCAAGAGCCTCCGTCAAGATTTCTGCAGTAATCCCTTGGATCTTGATATCCATTTGAAGGGCTGTAATCCCGTCACGAGTACCTGCAACCTTGAAGTCCATATCTCCAAAGTGGTCTTCCAAACCTTGGATATCTGTCAATACTGTATAGTTGTTTCCATCTGAGATGAGACCCATAGCAATCCCTGCTACTGGTGCCTTGATTGGCACACCACCAGCCATAAGGGCAAGAGTTCCGGCACAGATAGAGGCTTGAGATGAAGAACCGTTTGATTCCAAGACTTCTGCTACTAGACGGATAGCGTATGGGAATTCTTCCAAGCTTGGCAATACTTGAGCAAGGGCACGCTCACCAAGAGCACCGTGACCAATTTCACGACGACCTGGAGCACCGTAACGTCCAGTTTCCCCTACAGAGTATTGTGGGAAGTTATAGTGGTGCATAAAGCGTTTCTTGTACTCTGGATCCAAACCATCGATGATTTGAGTTTCACCCATTGGCGCCAAAGTCAAGATAGAAAGAGCCTGAGTTTGTCCACGAGTAAAGAGACCTGAACCGTGCACACGGGGAACGAAGTCAACAACCGCATCCAAAGGACGGATTTCATCGACCTTACGACCATCAGGACGAACCTTGTCTTCTGTAATCAAACGGCGCACTTCTGCGTGTTCCATTTGTTCTAAGATTTCAGCCACATCACGCATGATACGGTCAAATTCTTCGTGGTCTGCATATTTTTCTTCGTAAACTGCTGTGACTTGGTCTTTGACTGCTTGAGTTGCAGCTTCACGAGCCAATTTTTCTTCTACTTGGACTGCTTTTTGAAGGTCACTGTTGTAGGCTGCGATGATTTCAGCTTGCAAGTCAGCATCCACATGAAGCAATTCTACTTCTGCTTTTTCCTTACCGACTGCCGCAACGATTTCTTCTTGGAAGGCAATCAATTCTTTGACAGCCTCGTGTCCTTTGAGAAGAGCTTCCAACATGATTTCTTCTGACAATTCTTTGGCACCAGACTCTACCATGTTGATAGCGTGCTTGGTACCAGCTACTGTCAATTCAAGAAGCGATTGCTCTGCTTGTTCTTGAGTCGGGTTGATGATGATTTGACCATCAACATAGCCTACTTGTACCCCAGCGATTGGTCCGTCAAATGGAATATCTGAGATAGAAAGCGCCAATGATGAACCAAACATAGCTGCCATTGGTGCAGATGCATTTTCATCGTAAGAAAGAACAGTATTGATGACTTGCACTTCATTACGGAAACCTTCCGCAAACATTGGACGGATTGGACGGTCGATCAAACGCGCTGTCAAAGTCGCATCTGTTGAAGGACGTCCTTCACGTTTCATAAAGCCACCAGGAAATTTCCCAGCCGCATACATTTTTTCTTCGTAGTTGACTTGAAGCGGGAAGAAGTCCCCAGTTGCCATCTTCTTAGACATAACGGCAGCAGTCAAGACAGTTGACTCACCGTAACGTACCACAACAGAGCCATTTGCTTGCTTAGCAACCTGACCAGTCTCTACGATCAACTCACGACCCGCAAAAGTCGTTTGAAACACATGTTTTGTCATTTTAATCCCCTTTGGATTGTTAATATTATACGCCTTGCCTACAAAGATCAAGATACTAAGGCCGTCAAAAGCAAAGTAAAAATAGGAAACTGACGAAGTCTTCGATGAAGACAAGACAGTTTATCTTTTTTACACGGCTTTTCGGCCGGGTTCAATTAATCAAGATATTTTGGACGGTTCGGCTTGCCGAACATTTCTGTAGAAAAATAGGAAGGTGACGCCGCACTCGATGAGTGCTAGGAAACTTATCTTTTTTCCTAAGAAATGAGTCCAAAATTCAATTAAATAGCCTTTTTTGATATTTCACTAGAATAGTGCGGATGGGAGGTAAAATTATCCAGTGGATGATTTTAGAAATCCAAGGAATTTCACTATAGCGTGAAATATCTTTTAACACTCACTTCGTTCGTATTTTTTATAGACAGCAATTTTCAGATTTTGCTTAAAAATTAATCGACTATTAAAAACCGTTAAAACCTAAATACCCTCATCTTTGTATCAAGTACGTACAGAGTCTATTTTATCATATTTTTCTTAAAAAGTACGGTCTTTTCTATAAAAAAGGAACCATTCTGCTATGAAAAGAAGAATGGTTTGCTTTTGTTTATTTTAAGGTTGGTGATTGAACAAGGCATGGGTTGCTTGGTGGATGTACTGAGCAGTGTCTGCATTGTTCATAGTGTAGAGATGTACTCCTGCTACATCTTGCGTTACCAAGTCCACGATTTGGTCCACGGCATAGGCAAGTCCTGCCGCTCTGAGTGACTCGGGGTCATTCTCATACTTGTCCAAGATAGCCTTAAACTTACGTGGAAGGTGGATATTCTCACAAGTCTTCAAGAGACGAAGCGCTTGGTTACGATTGAGGATTGGCATGATACCTGCATGAATAGGAACATCAATCCCTGCCAAGGTACATTTGTCTTGGAAATCGTAGAAACGCTCATTGTCAAAGAAAAGCTGAGTGACAAGGCTTGAACAGCCTGCATCTACTTTTTTCTTGAGATTTTGAATATCTGAGATTTGGTTTGGCGAGTCTGGATGTCCTTCTGGGTAACAAGCTCCAATAATTTCAAAATGTGGGGCTTGGTCCTTGATGAACTCAATCAAGTCAGTGGCATAACGAAAATCTTTTTGAGGCTCCACACCTGAAATGATATCCCCACGAAGAGCCAAGATTTTCTGAACACCAACTTTATCCAAATCCGCAATGGTCTCAGCCACCTTATCCTTAGTCAAATAGATAGCTGGCAAGTGAGCAATGGTTGGGATTTCCAAGTCATTTTGGATATAGTCTGCCAAACGAACCGTCGTCTCTTTGATATTAAATTTATTATTACTAGCAGTCACACTGATGAAGTGTGGTGCCAAGCCCTGCATATCTTTCAGGGCCGCAATAATTTTGTCATTGCCTACTGATGGGTTGGGAGGGAAAACTTCAAATGAGAGTGACGGTGTTTGACGCGACATATGTAATAACCTTTTTCTAGTTGATTTCTTACTGATCAACCGTGTAGGGAGAACTGTCTTTTCTTACAATTTCTCACGCGCAGCTTTGGCAGCTTCTACAAGGCGGATCAAGCTTTCTTTCGTTTCTGGAATACCACGTGTTTTCAAACCACAGTCAGGGTTGATCCAAACTTTTCTGCTTGGTACTTTCGCAAGGATTGCTTCGATGGTGTGGTCGATTTCGCCTTCATTAGGCACACGAGGTGAGTGGATATCGTAAACTCCAGGTCCAACTTCTGTTTGGAAGTTTTTCGCTTTGAGTTCGTCCAAGATTTCAAGGTTTGAACGGCTAGCCTCAAATGAGATAACGTCTGCATCCAAGTTGTCGATAGCTGGGATGATATCTGTAAATTCTGAGTAACACATGTGAGTGTGGATTTGTGTGTCTGGTGCTACTGTTGAGTGTACCAAACGGAAGGCTGGAATAGCCCAGTCAAGGTAATCTTCGTACCAGTCGCTACGACGAAGTGGCAATTTCTCACGAAGAGCAGCCTCGTCGATTTGGATGATTTCACCCCTGCAGCTTCAAGGTCAAGAACTTCATCCTTGATAGCAAGAGCGATTTGAAGAGTAGAATCCTTGATAGAGATGTCTTCACGTGGGAATGACCAGTTAAGAATTGTAACAGGTCCAGTCAACATACCTTTAACAGGTTTGTCCGTACGACTTTGAGCGTAGCTAGACCATTTCACAGTGATAGGGTTGAGACGAGTCACATCACCCCAGATGATTGGTGGTTTAACCCCACGCATACCGTATGATTGTACCCAACCGTTTTTAGAGAAGAGGTAACCTGACAAGTTTTGACCGAAGTACTCAACCATGTCGTTACGCTCGAATTCACCGTGAACAAGCACGTCAAATCCAACTTCTTCTTGCCATTTGATCCATTCGTCGATAGTCTCAGCAAGGAAGGCATCGTATTCTTCTTGTGACAATTCACCCTTACGGAAGGCCAAACGTTTAGCACGTACTTCCTTAGTTTGAGGGAATGAACCGATGGTTGTTGTTGGAAGAGCTGGAAGTTTGAAAGCTTCTTCTTGGATTGCTTCACGTTCAGCGAAGGCTGGCAAACGAGTGTAGTCTGCGTCAGTCAATCCAGCGATACGTGCACGAAGTTCAGCATTTTCACCAACACGTTCAGTTGCAAAGAGTTCTTTGTTTGCTGCAAGAGCTTCTGCACCTTGATCGTTGCGGATAGCATCCAAGTCACGGATCTCATCCAGTTTCAACTGCAAATGCAAAGTGGTTCAAGATAGCTGGTTCGAATTCTTCGTTAGCTGTTGTAAATGGCACATGAAGAAGTGAGCATGAACTAGTCAAAACGATGTTTTCAGCTGGGATTTGCTCAAGAATAGCCAAGCTCTTTTCGTAGTTGTTGCGCCAGATGTTCTTACCATTGACAATACCTGCATAAAGAGTCTTGTCAGCTGGGAATCCGCCTTTAACGAGTTCAAGAGTTTTCTTACCTTCAACGAAGTCAAGACCGATCGCATCTACTGGCAATTTCACAAGGTCAGCGTAGACGTCACGAACGTCACCGAAGTAAGTTTGAAGCAAGACTTCAAGACCTTTTTTGTCAGCCAAGAGTTTGTTGTAGATGTTCAAGAAGAGTGCTTTTTCTTCTTCTGTCAAGTCTTTGACAAGAGCAGCTTCGTCGAGTTGGATACGAGTTGCACCAAGTTCAGCCAATTTCGCAAAAACATCTTGGTAAGCAGCTACCAAGCTATCTACGAAGTCTTCTGCTTTCACACCTTCTTCAAAGTCTGATAATTGAAGGAACGTGAATGGACCTACAAGGACAGGACGAGTGTTGAGGCCAAGGTCTTTAGCTTCTTGGAACTCATCAAAGATCTTGTGACCAGCCAATTTTACTTGAGTGTCTTTTTCAAATTTAGGAACGATGTAGTGGTAGTTGGTGTTAAACCATTTCTTCATTGGAAGAGCACGAACATCCCCTTTTTCTCCTTGGTAACCACGTCCCAAAGCAAAGTAGCGTTCAAGGTCTGACAAGTCCAAGTTTTGAACAGATGCAGGAACTACGTTAAAAAGGAAGGCAGCATCAAGGAAGTTGTCATAGTGAGAAAAGTCATTTGATGGGATTTCAGTGATGCCTTTTTCTTTGACGATGTTCCAGTGTTTTGCACGCAATTCTTTAGCCGCAGCCAAGAGTTCTTCTTCTGAGATTTCTTTTCTAAAGTATTTTTCAGTTGTAAATTTTAATTCGCGGAATTCACCCAAACGAGGGAAACCGATAATTGTAGTTGACATGTTTTGTCCTCCAAAAATTGTTGTTGAAACTATCTTAACAGAAAAGAAACCGTCTGTATAATTGTAAAAAATTAGGCTTTGATATAGTTTGAAACTATACCGCTTTTTGAAGCACAAAAAAGGATTTGGAGAAGATTCTCCAAATCCTTTGGTAAATATAGATTAATAGCCTTTTAAGGTTGCTATGTTCTTCGCAAAACAATAGTGAATTGAAAGCTACCTATGGCTTGTTATTAGAAAAGACTATAGGTTGATCCCCTTGTCACGGAGATTAGCCAGACACTCCTCATAGTAGGCATTGTCATGTTCACTATAGATGGGACTTTTCAGCTTTTCCTCTGCTAAGTCTTGATAAGGAGGGCAGGTCTTGCCGCGGTAGTTCTTGTCCAGCCACTCTGGGCTGACCTTGTAGCCACGGCTAGCCATCTCCTCCATGATCAAGTCATGATAGGCATAGAGACGATAGGGCGAGTGGGTAAAGACATAGTCCACCGTCGCATGCTTTCTGCCCCAGCCATTGCCACGAAGGGTACAACACTCTCGATGTTGCCCCAAGAGCTGAGGACGGGGAAGTTGTGAAATCAAAGCCTCATGCCAAAGTCTCATGGGAGTCTCCTTTCAGCAAGGTAGAATGTTGCAGATATACATTTGGATAACGCTCAAGCAAGTCTCTAGTCCTAGCAATCAAGTCCTCCTTGGAAGCTTGAGCAAAGCGGTAGCGATCCAACAAGAGCATATAGTCTTTGCGTTCATCAAGGCTAGCTTGCTTTTTAAAATAGCCCCAAATATGCTGGAAGGCATTGCAAACCTGACCCCTGTGCTCTGGAATCTGGCAAGCACGGTCAATCATCTCTTGAACCTGACTTACTTCTACCACTTCTTGCTTAAGATACTGGCGAATGTCCTTGTAAATATTGCTGGAATGGCTCAAAACAAGGTATTTGTTTTCCGCCCAGAGGTGCTGACAAAGGGCACGTTGGTTGTTGTTTTCCATATTTCTCCTAACTTTCTACTAGTTCCCAGGAAATACGGAAACAAAGTTATTTTATAAAATGAGTGAATCAATTAAGCCTATCACCCTTTAAAGTTTTTCAAAAACTCTTTGAGTTCAGCATCGGCTTCCGGTGTAGTTCCGTGGAGTTGGTTGAGCATTTCAAGCAATGAAGCCGTTTGGGTTTGGATTTCTTCATTTGTCTTGTTAATCTTGCTGACGATGTCTGTCAATGGCTCTACTTCTTCTTCCTCAAAGGTATCTACGTAGCGAGGGATATTGAGGTTATAATCATTTTCGACGATTTCTTCATAGCTTGCTAGGTGGGCAAACTTATCAATCTCCTCACGAGACTTGTAGGCTTCCAGAATCTTCTCGATATGGGCATCCGTCATGATATTTTGATTTTTCCCCTTATCAAACTCCTTAGAAGCATCGATAAAGTAGACATCACGATTGGTACGGTTCTTTTTGAGAATGATAACCGTAGTCGGAATGCTGGTATTAAAGAAGATATTGGCAGGTAAACCGATAACTGTGTCAATAGCCCCTTCTTCTAACAAGGCCTTACGAATGGTTCCTTCCGCATTTCCACGGAAGAGAACACCGTGGGGAAGGACGATGGCCATAACTCCATTATCCTGCTTGAGGTGGTAATATCCATGTAGGAGAAAGGCAAAATCAGCCTTGGATTGGGGCGCCAGTTTCCCAAAAGGAGAAAAACGAGGGTCAGCCATAAAGCCAGAACTTGCTGACCATTTGGCAGAGTATGGAGGGTTCATGAGAACCCCATCAAAGTTGGTCGGCTCTTGAGTTGGCCAGTCTTCATCCAGTGTATCGGCATTGTGTAGGAATTGATTCTCAACAGGAACGCCGTGTAGAATCATGTTCATCCGAGCTAGGTTATAGGTCGAAGTATTGAGCTCCTGACCAAAGTAGACAACGGTTTGCGGTTTATGAGAGTATTTCTTGGCATTGAGCAAGAGAGAGCCGGATCCCATAGTCGCATCATAGATGGTAAAACCTTCCTGGTCTTCACGACTAAAAAGGCAATCTGAGTCATGAGCTTGGCAACAGGCTGAGGCGTATAGAACTCACCAGCTTTCTTGCCCGAGTCAGTCGCAAACTGACCGATTAGATACTCATAGGCATCCCCCAGCATATCGCCAGCATGACCAGCCACATCTAGTACAGCCAACTCTTTCATGACTGCTGCTACCGTTTGGTTTTGCTTTTGTGGAGTTGCCCCTAGCTTTTTAGAGTAGAGGTCGATATCTTCAAAGAGATTTTCATAGAGGTCGTCACTCTGCTCAATATCACGAAAACCTTGAGCCAAGTCTTCTAGCTGGAAAGTCCCCTCATTAACACGTGCTACCAGAGCTGTAAAGGTCAAGTCTGGCTTGATGATATAGTTGAGCTCATCGTTCATGACAGAGACCAGATCCTCATGGGTCTCCGCATCCTCGTAGTAGTTGCGATAGACCTCAAGAGCATCCTCAAGGCTATCAGTCCCCTCTTCCATAGTCTCCGCCACGAAAAAGAGCATCTTGTCTGACAGATACTTATAAAAGACCATGCCCAAGAGATAGACTTGTAGTCATTAGCATCCATCTTGGAGCGGAGAACATCCGCTGAGTTCCACAGGGCTTGGTAGAGCGACTGGGACGTTTGTGTTGTTTCCATAGTGTTTCTTTCTAAGTTTTGCAATTAATTTTTTTAAACAAGCAATCATTTATAACAAATCACTTCATTCTCAATCGTTTGAATCAAATCTAAAGGAATATCAGAGACAGGAAGTTGATAAACGATATTTTTTCGAGGGTTATAAAATCCAAGATTTTCGATAGATAGGAAGTCAGGATCATAGGAATGTAAACCCATGATATAGTATACAAGGACTTGTAGCGTATGGTCTTTATTTGGAGCTGTTTTAGTCACCTTAAAATCCCACAGTGTATCCTTGGTAAGAAAATCTCCATCACCCTTGTCAATCGTATCTGTATAACCTCCAAGAAAGTTAAAGCCATCTTTCACCAAAGGACCATAGAGATCAAAGAAACAAAGGCTTCGCTCCACCATGATACAAATATTCTCTATCGTTTCGGCATCCACTGAAATTTCCTCAAAAGGCTTATAATACTTAATCCCCGCACGAAAAACGACATCAAAAGAAACCAAACGACACGCACTTTCTATCGATAAATCATCCAATCCTGTCACCAAATCAAGAAGTGCTTCTGCTAGGTCTCCCATGCCAACCTTATGAGCTCCCATGAGAGATATTCTGAAAGCATCACTGGCTTCTGCCCCTTTCATAAAACGGGTTAAGTAGTCCACACAAATCCCCACTAAACTAGGAGATACAGACTCTACAGGATTCAGAACTCTGTGATCTTCGAACTGCTCTACTGAAAATAACTTGATGGGCAAGTAGCCACCTCGAGGTTGGTTAATTTCTTTGATACGTTGTGTTACAGATACCATGAATGCTCCTTTTATCTTTTAATCTTCGAATTTGAATCCTTCTTTTTCAAGTTTGTTTAATCTTTCCTTAATACTTCCTTTTAAGAAAATAATATCTGCTTCGTCAGCATAAGTGTCAAAATCTTTTACAAAAATATATTCTTTATTTTTAGAATCATACCCAGGTTTATTCTGATCTTTATTACTTATAAATCCAAATTCTAGCCAAAAACGGAGGAACTCTTCTGTACTTAGTTTAATTATGGCTCCCCAGATAGTATTGTCCCAATCATAATATTGAAGTTTTTTATCTAGTTCATACAAGTGCATCATTATTATTATATATTTCCACCTGTATGACGAGAATTCTTTATTGTAAGGACTTAATCCTATATCAAGACCTACCATATCTTGATACCTAAAAATTTTATGTTTGAAAATAAAACAGAATATCTCGCTTACATCTGCTTTACCTAAAACACTCTCTACAAAAAAATAAGTCTTTCTAACTAATTCAATATCCACATCTTGAGTCCCTATCCTATATTCAGGAATTTTAGTCTTAACCTCCTTTTGTATAATAAGATTTACTAGCAGGTTATCTTCACTATGAGTAGATAATTTTAAAGCGTTTGAAAACAATAAATCTTGTTGTTGATTTGTTAGTTTTTCGTATTCTCCATTGATAAAATCTAGGAAATCATTCTGTGAAAGTAAAATTTCATTAGAAAGTTGTTGTTCCTCATCAATAATCTGAATCAATTCTTCAGTGCGTCTATTTGATGGTACTTCATTTATAAGGTATCCTTCCCTATTTGAAAGATAACAACTTGGATATGAATTATTTTTTTCAAACAATATATTATGAAGTTCCTTTATTAACTGTTTATTAGAATCTAATTTAATAGATCCTTTATCTGTCTTTAAACTTTCATAAAATCTTGGATAATATAGAAAAAGATATATGACAACTAGTTGTTGCTCAATTTGAACATATTTCTCTTTATTACGTCCTATCAATTCCAGATTAACATAATCGTTAAAGCGTTCTCTGTCTCGTAAATTTCTTTCATCTTTTATGAACACCCTCTTAAATCTATCAGAAAGCTTTATTTCTAGCCTCTTTTCCAATTGTTCGAAATAATCAGTCCATATTTTTGTAGGATGGAGAACAAATGGTAGCTCAATTCGTCGATCAATAATTTTTGAGAGATAATTACTCTCATTTCGATGAATTATATCTATATCTCCAATAAAAATAATCGGAAGTTTTCCTTTGAGTAAACTAAACAGTTTATAACTTGCTTCCTGCTGTTCCATGGTCATTCTATCAAAGTCATCAACTACTAAGACTGTCTTCGTAAACGAAGGATAATTTTTCGTCAACAACCAACTATAAATTCCATCTGATTTTATTTTCAAAAACTGATGGATTGCAACTATTAAAGCAACCACTCCTGCACTCAATATAACCCAAGTAGGTACAAGAACACTTAGACCCAAATCAACTACATTAGTCATTAGGATTGATAATGCAATGCATAGAATTACAATTAATCTAAGTCCCCAGTAAACATATGGATGTAGCTTCGCAAAAACTGTTTCTAGAGTCGAGCGACTGTCATTTAATCTCCAAAAATCAATGGTAACTAGTTTGATTTGGTTTGTATCGTCAACTTCTTTAAGAAAACTAGATTTACCTGATCCCCAGGGACCATTAAGAAAATATGTCTTATTCTCTTTTAATAAATTTGCAAAATTTTGCGCCGCAGTTGAGGTATCAATTTTATCTAGTTCTATTAAATTATTCTCCGTCATAACTCACCTAAATATTCTTGTCTAGAATTTATGATTCAAATTTTTGTTGAATATTTTCAACTTTGTCTCTAATTAACTCATCAGTATTGCTACCGAGTTGTTCAATTAGATACTGGTAAAACTTTTTAATATCTTGGTCATTCAAAATATGTAATACCTGTGTATTTTCCACTGCAATTTCTAAGAGATCTTCTATTTCTTCTGGTTTCCAACTAGTATTTTTTGATAATTTCTCGATAATAGCATGAGTACTTTTGAAACTAGCGCTACTTTCCAAAGAGTTGATCAAGTCTATTTTCTCCTGTTCTTCTCTTGGTTTTTCTTGTTCAATAGCTTCCTTCTGATTAATATACTTTTTCTTGTACAATTTTTCGTTGTACACAGTTTTATCAATTATCAATTTCACTAGTTCATCAAGCTCGCTACCTTCCGAATAATCTGCAGGGGCAAAATAAGAAATACGATTATCCCGCATCATTTTATAGACTTTATTTTTCGCCTTCACTTTATCTTTTTCATCTGGATTAAAAACACCTATAGAATATCCGCCTTGAGAATTTACCAATTTCATACAAGGAATATCCGTATCGCTGTCCCCTAGATAAACCATATTCCGAAAAGGAACTCTGATTTCATCAGGTGCAAAAGAATCATTAACAGCATCATCATTTACATCAAGTACTCCTTTTGAAATACGGAAAAGAAACTGTGTCTTATTAGTATAATTCACTACTTGAGCAGGCCAAACAGCTACTCCGTCTTCATCAAAATAGAATGATGTTGCATACAGTTCTTTAAACTCTTTCGCAATTGATGTTCCTTCTATCATCTCTTTCAAACCAGAAGAAATAATATAATGCTCGATAATAATACCTCTTTTTGCTCCATAATCTCTAATGCGCTTAAACCAATCCTTAACGCCTCGGAATAATGCTACTTTAGAACCATAATCCGCAAGCTTTTCTTTCGTAAAAACAATTTGTCCACGTGCTTTTTTCTTCATGGTATACATATAAGCAAGGTTTTTATCCATATTGTTTGCTGCAGCACGACTATTTGACTCTTTCCAGAAATCACCAATTACATCACTTCCTTCTGGTTGTACTGTTTGGATATATCCTTGAGCTTGCATATCATCTGGAGATAGAGTTTTATCAAAATCATAGCAAAGTGCAATAACCGGTTTGTCTGTTTTCTTTTCACGTTTAAAAGTTGTGTCTGGCATGGTTAACCCCTTTCTGTAAATATAAATGTTAGATAAACATATTCTCCAAGAGTTTCTTTTTCAGTGTTCCTAGCTGAGTAATTTTTTCTTGGTGAGAGTTAATGAGGTTATCAAGGTTTGAGAAATAGGAGCCGATAGCTTGTTGTTCATCTAAAGATGGTATTTTTATTTTTAAAGAAGAAACTTGTTCTAAGGATAGGTTTGGTTGTGCACCTACTGTGGGATTTTTTCGGATATAATCTTTCACAACTTCCCCAGATAATACTACTAACAAAAAATATGTATCTAATTTATACCCTCTAATAATTGCAAGAGCTTGATTTGTATTAGCTGGAAGAATATTATTTTTAACAATTGCAGTTCTACCAAGAGTACCCGCAATAGAAAATAATATATCTCCTTCATACAGTATAGATCTCTTCAAACTTCCGAAATGTTCTTCCTCTGAAATTTTAACAATAGGATAGATTTCATTATCTTTTAAGTTTTCAACCTTAACAAAGTTAACCATTCCTTGTTCTGATTGCGATTTTCCTGTAGTTCCTTTGTAATCAAATCACAAAAATCACCTAACTTAATTAGATCCCACTCCCCTTCAAATCCATCCAAACGTATCTCAGGAACTGTCTGTCCAGATTTAGGAAACATCTTAGAAAGCATAGTCGCCTTGAGAGATTGGTAGTTGGCAAGATTATCCTTGTAGCTTGCAAGAAGGTCATCGAGAGTGCGAAAGAGTGAGCCGATAGCAGATTGTTCTTCTATTTTTGGAATAGGAACCTTTATATTTTTTAATTGCTTGATAGGCAACTGCTTTAATGCTGTACCAGTAATATGTGATGAAATTTCCTTATTACCCCTATTTGATAATAAAAATTGTATTAAATAATTACCTATTAATTCTATTTTTCTGGTTCTTATAATTGCTAACTGTGAGTTTATATTCCATCCCTCATTATCAGGTCCAACGTACCCTAACGAACCCAGACTACCTCTTACTGCAATTACAATATCGTCTTCAATCAAGTGTCCAGATATCAATTCATTGTGTTTTGATTGAGTTATATATCTAGCATTTGTTAGAGTCAACTTTCCATTATCCAAATCACTTCCCCTCAGAAAAGGAACTCCCTGAGTTGAAGATGTTAGGTCTGTTTCTTTAGGGTAAGCTTCTCCATAATTACCATCTTTAAAATCAGTTTGAGTGTCACTTAATTTTCTTAAGCTCCAACTATCATTAAAATTTTTAAATCTTATTTTTGGTTTATTTATTTTTATCATAATTTACTCTTATTTAGAATTTTCTTTAATTAAATTAATTCTACTATCAATCATTAAAATAGAAAGCAATGTAATTTTGAAAGCCAGAATCAATCTTCCATTACTTAAAAAGTCCCTACCATGTATACACTCATTTCGAATATTAAGCGAATTACTATTATACATAAAATGATAAACAAATAATAAATCAGGAATATTCTCAAAGCTATCTGTAAAATTAAAAACCTCAGTAATTATCTCTCTGAGAATTGAACTTGGATCTCGATAATGCATAAATTCTTTCTTCTGCATTTTGAAAGGATTATAACCTGATAATCTTGCAAGTTCTCTAATTTTTTCTTCCAGTAACGGAAATAACTGAGTAATGTGAGCAATTTTTAGTTCTTTCTCAAATTCAATAAAATTGAATCTACTACAACTATTTAAATAAAGGTACACCTCCTCTGATCTATTAAAGACAGCAGCTAAAAAGGTCACATTTTTTATATAATCTTCATGCAAAGCAAGCATATATTTGTTTGCTTTTAAAATATTAAGAAACTTATAACTCTTTTTATCAATAATTGATTTTACTTGTTTCTCTAACAATTGATCAACATCATGTCTTTCCAGTTCTATATCGAAACTTTCTTTAGGAAATATTGGATCAATTATTATTTTATTCACGAAATAAACCAAAGCATTTTCAGAAGCTGTTTCCATAATTTGAATAGTCTTTTGTTCTGTAACCGATATACATTGTTTCGCTATGGAAAATGGATGTTTTGTTAATAAATCATTAATTTTATCAATTTCTGTATTCGAAATTTCCTGTTGATAAGTAAATTCTTGCAAGTTGTTAAGTTCTTGTTCATAAAAAGAATTTTCCCACAGATGTTGGATAGAAATAACTTCATTAGTTACCAAATCTTTATTTAATTCTTCACCTCGATTATTACTAATAAAGTAAAGAAATTTCATATACATTAGAAACATATTAGCTGTCTCTAATGATTGTTTCTCTTCTTTCTCAATAACGATTTCTCGAAATTTTTGGCATATTAGATAGAAATATTCATCATCTAAATACTTAACAAGTGATACATTATCAAAATAATAAATTAAATCTGCAGTACTATGTACATTAGAAATTGACTTATAAATAGTAACTGAATACTCCTTTAATTTTTCATTCTGGTGCACACTGGTTGGGAAGCCTAAATCTTTTAATTTTTCAATTTGTTTTGGTTCTTCAACTTTTTGAATAGCTTGAATAAAATTACGATGCAAATAATTACTGATACTTACATTTTTAAAATCTCTTTCTTTAAAAAGTTTTGATAAAAACAATACTGAACTTGAGCTTAAAAGTTCAAACTCAGACTTCATAGAAATATTAAAGAGTAGCAACTGTATATGGTTTTCAACTACCATTGATGAAGGCAAGAGATTAAATTTTTCATAAATTATAGACTCAATTATAAATCGCACTACTCCATCACCATGGAAATAATCGATTAATTTTTGTAATTGTTCAACTGAAAAATGTGAATTAAAGTCCTCATCTTTTAACAAGACATCAAGTGGGCGAGTTACAAATCCTAATACAACTCTCTCTTGCCACGTTATCACATTGTATTCATATTTTTTATATTTGTAAGAAAATGTAGTTGTATTAAAAGCTAATGATTTTAATACAGCAAGAAATTGCATTGAGCAAGTTGTATCCTCATGATTCAAATTAGAAGAAATAATTTCTTTTTCTCTATCAAAGTTTTTTATTGAAATACTTTCTAAATAATCGTAAATCAATTCTTTACGCTCAATAACTTCATCTAAATTATATGCTTGCCAAAAATTCTTAATAGAAAAAATCCCAAAATTAATTTCATCATTTAATTGATTTTTTAAACTCATTAATTTAGTGATATATAGTGCTACTGCTAATATTTTCCCAAAATTTGACTGGACTTTAATAGATAATTGTGACCATGTAATTAAATCTAATTTGAATCTAGAAATCAAAATAATATCTTTTAACAGAACAATATCCGTTTTCATTTCTTCATCTTCAATCTTTTGGATTTTAGATAAATAATCAATTATTTTTGAAAAAGACACATACCTATTCTCAAAGTCTTCCCATGAATCAATATCATCGTTATCAAAATTATTTTCAAGATAATCTAGAAACCAATGGTAATCTCTGTCATTATTAAGTATTGAATCCATGAGTTTTACTTTTACTTCATGTTCAATATAATTTTTTTTCATGGATAATCCTTCATTTCAAATATTGTATTCATGTTTATAAAATTCGAATGACTACCTCCCAACCCTCAACGGTTCAATCACCTCTTCTATCAGTTGGGTATAGGCTTCTTTGATTTGTTTTTTATAGAGGAGTGGGTTGAGGGCATCTGTCACCTCACCTTTATAGTCCTTGTAGCGCTGACTCTTAGTCAGTTGACTTTCTCCTAGTTGTTTTTTTGCTCCCTTGCGGTAGTGATTGACATAATAGCGGAGTTCATCTTCACCCACATACCAGGTCTTGCTAAAGTCTTGGATATGCTGCTGGATGACTGCTTCAATCATCTGATCAAGGATATTAGCGATGGATTGACCTTTGTAGCGGTCAGGATTTGCCTGTACTTCTTGCCAAAGCTCTGAGATGATCTGTGCCAGATTTGGATTGGTTTTCTCAAGGCTTTGGATATAAGTATCCACCGCTTCTCTGTCTTGTGCGCTGAGACTCTTTTCCGGACTCTGCTCTTGCTCGAGCAGGCTTTGGATCAGGGTCAGGATATAGGCATAGTTAATCTCATCCACTTGGATAGACTCTAGTTCATAGTGGATATCAAAAGGTCCATCATCGTCGTTATCATCGTCAGAACGACTTTTCAATTCTGCTAGGATATTTTTATAAAAACCAAGATAAACTTCTAACTCTTCTGCACTGAGTCCCGTTTGGGCGTAAATTTCGTCCTCATCATACTCTTTATACACTCGGATAGAAGCTAGATATTTATCAAATCCTTGATAGGCCTTGGCGATTTTTCTCAACTGTGGCGTAGAGATTTGTTCGAGTTGGAGTCCTTCTACAGGGTCATCTGTGATGAGATTTTGGAAGTCACTACAACTTCTCAAAAAGTTTCTCTTTTCCTCTTCCCAGCTAGGAGCTAGGACATCATTTTCTCCACCATTTGAGTAGAGTTTGAGGGCATTATCCACTGCTTCCTTAAAGGCTATAGGCTTTTGGAAAGTAATGATATGACCATAGGTCTTACTAGAATCAAAGATACGGTTAGTTCGACTAAAGGCCTGAATCAAGTCCTGCGGTTGCATTGGTTTACGATCGATAAAGAGGGTCGATAGACAAGGTGCATCAAATCCTGTTAAGAGACGATTGACCACGATAACCAAGTCCAACTGCTCATTGCGATAGAGATACTTGTCTTGCTTACGGGCAAGGCGGTTATTGACATCCGTGTTAAAGCCACGCAGATCCGCCATAGTAAAGTGAGTATCAAACTCTTGGTTATAGTCCTCTAAGACCTGCTTCATGTGGTCTTGGTTGGCTCTTGACTCTTCTTCATTTTCAGTGACAGAGTAGGTGATGGTCGCCTTTGGAAAGTCTGGAAGAACCATCTTGACTCTCTCAGATACCTTGACCCGTGTCTGACCAGCCTTGACTCTTTTGAGAAGGTCATAGTAGGCTTGAGCTTGAGGGATAGACTTGACCGTCAGGATGGCATTGTAGGTATTGCCCACTCCTTTTTGGAAGCCTAGCTGTTGGCGGGATTTATTGATAATAGCATCCAAGACTTCCAGCATGTGTTCCTCATTTTCGTAGACCGTATCAGGTATGTCGTTTTCAGCCTGATCTGTGATGAGGGTATTGCGATAATCCACCTTAAAGCCTAAGACAGCTCCGTCATGGATGGCTTCCTTGACTGTATACTCATGGAGACGGTCTCCATACTGTTGCTGGGTGGTTTGAGCTAGGTCGCCGACTTGCTGGCGTTTATTTTCCTTAAAGATGGGGGTGCCTGTAAAACCATACCAGAGAGACTGAGGGAAAAAGGCTTTAATGTCTTTTTGTGTTTGTGGTGTCACGGCACGGTGGCATTCATCCACGACAAAGGCCACTCGGAGTCCCTTGATTTTGTCCGCATCTCGTTGGTAAAGACCTTGGTCAAACTTGCGCATCATAGTAGTGATTTTCTGGATGGTTGTCACCACGACACGTTTATCATTACTTCCTAAGCGCTTGACCAAATCATGTGTATTGTCCGTCTCATCGATATCGATGACATCATTGGTCGCATAAGAGAGGAAGGATGATGTAGTCTGTTGGTCCAAGTCCCTACGGTCAACGACAAAAATCGTCTTTTGGATAGAAGGAATTTGAAGGAGGTTCCTCGCCACCTTATAAGAAGTCAAGGTCTTCCCTGAACCTGTCGTATGCCAAACATAGCCTGATGCTTGCTGGCGAGAGGCTTCCTGCACCGCTTCGATAGCATGGATCTGGTAGGGGCGCAAGAGGATGAGAGATTTCTTGCTATCATCAATGACAGAATACTGCATGACCATCTGGTGGGCACGAGGGATAGAAAGGACTTCGTGGGCAAAGCTAGTCAGGTTTGTCACAGGATGATTGTCCTTATCCACCCACTTGGTTAGAAATTGCTTGTTGAGTTTATTTTCACGAGCTGCAGCGATATAGCGAGTATCAACCTTGTTAGTCACAACAAACATCTGCAAGCTAGAGTATATACCACGGAATTTCCCTTCACGGTCATATTTTTTAATCTGATGAAAGGCATCTATGAATGCTGCTTGGGAACTCTTGAGCTCGATTTGAATCATGGGTAAGCCGTTGATGAGAAGAGTAACATCCAATCTACGGTCTTGGTCCAGAGGATTTACTTTTTCTCGTTGGACTTGATTGACAACTTCGTAGCTAGACTTTCCTGCTGCGATATTGTCTCTCCAAATGACTGACAAACGGATGGTACCTAGGCTCGCATCTTCTCTTTGAACCTCGACTTTGGCAATGCCATTTTCTCCGACCAACCACTTGGCAGCATCATAGTAGCTGACAAAGTTGAGTTGGTTCTGAATCTGGCGTTTCTCCTGCTCAGTCAAGGGATGGTCTGCTAGCAGAGCAACGTTGTTTTGGGCTAGTTTCTCAAAGAAATTGTCCCATAGTTGTTCTTCTGTTTTTAGGTCTTCTCTATAAGTCCATTGACTTTCACCAGTTACCAGCTGGTTAATCAGTTGTTTTTCTATTTCCAGTTCTGGTTTTACCTGCATCTATATTTCTCCTTTTGGAAACCGCATTCTTCCTATTATTATATCATATTCCTAGAAGAAAACGCCTTCTAGATCCTACTTCCCTCCCAAAAGCCATATAGTCTTTCTCCCTAAAATATGGTATAGTAGAATCATACTACACAAGAGGAGTTTACATGTCACACGAGAAAGAAATGAAAGCTGTTTCTCCCCTTCTACAGCAAGCAATCAATATTTCTTCCATCATCGGTGGAGTTGGTACTTTGATTTTCTGTATCTGGGCCTATCAGGCGGGTATCTTGCACTCCAAGGAAACCCTATCAGCCTTTATCCAACAGGCGGGTATCTGGGGGCCACCGCTCTTTATTTTTTTACAGATTTTGCAGACAGTTGTTCCTATCATTCCAGGAGCTCTAACCTCCGTTGCAGGTGTCTTTATCTACGGGCATATCATCGGGACCATTTACAACTATATCGGTATTGTCATTGGTTGTGCCATTATCTTTTACTTGGTTCGTCTCTACGGAGCACCCTTTGTCCAGTCCATGGTCAGCAAACGCACCTATGACAAGTATATCGGTTGGTTAGATGAGGGCAATCGCTTTGACCGATTCTTTATCTTTATGATGATTTGGCCAGTTAGTCCAGCTGATTTTCTCTGCATGTTGGCTGCTTTGACCAAGATGAGCTTCAAACGTTACATGACCATTATCATCCTGACCAAACCCTTTACCCTGGTCGTTTACACTTATGGCTTGACCTACATCATCGATTACTTTTGGCAAATGTTTGGCTAATACACAAAAAACTCAAGGATTCATCCTTGAGTTTTTCTTTGTTAAGCTTCTTTTTTCAATAAGAGGGAAACAAGCACTGATGTAGCAATCATCCATGCTCCTAGAATGATGAAGGTCATTCGACCATCTGTAGTCACCAAGCCAATCCCTGAAAGAACGAAGGGTGTTAATGATGCTCCAAAAGAACATCCCAAAACAGCATAGGAAGTTGCTTTGTTGAGGAGTTTTGCAGGAATTCGCTCAGATATCAACTGAAAGACTGTCGTCAGAGCGATACTGTAGGCAAATCCTCCCAGGATAGAACCTGCAACCACTACCCAGAGTGATGGGGAAAGAGCAATGATGATTTGTCCGATACCAAAAGTGACACCAGCGACCAATAGAAGTTTTTCCTTAAAGGTCGAAATCAGGAAAGAAAAGCTGATTCCAGCTAGAATCCCAATCAACTGCATGGCACTAAGTACCAAACTGGACAACTGAGCATCTCCAAAACCTGCCTCAATCATAAGACTAGGGATGCGGAAGGTAATGGCCGTATTGGTACATACAATCACTGCAGCACCAATAGCAAGAAAGAAAATCAATTGGAGCATGGAACGAGTCAGTTTCGCTGCTTCTTCTGTCTGATGCTTGGACTCGTGAATTTCTTCCTTGTTGTAAGGGACAAATAGAAGAAAGAGCACCAAGACTACCAAGCCTGCTGCATAGGCTAGGAAGGTTGCTGTCCAGCCAAATGCTAAGAGCTGACCAACTGCCAAAGTCAAGATAGAGGCTCCTACTACCTCAGCCGATCCACGAAAACCAAGCATCTGGATACGAGTTTTTCCGTGGTAACGTTCACTGATGATTGAGATGGCCTTGGCATTGAGCATTCCTACTCCAAGCCCAAATAGCAAGCGGGTCGCAAAGACAAAGTAATAACCCTGATACCAGAACGGTGCAGTTCCGCTGATTGACAAGATTAAAAGTCCCAAGGTCAACTGGAGGCGTTCAGGAAAAATACGCTCTAAAACTCCATTCAATAAAAGCATAGCCATAATCCCAAAGGATGGGAGGCTGACCAAGAGTTCGACCTGACCAGTCGAATAGCCCTGATAATAGTCAAACATGGCAGGTAGGGCACTAGAAATAGAAAACGATGTGATCAATACTAACGATAGGGAGAGTATGCTCACTTTTTCCAAAAATTGTTTCATCTTTTCCTCATTCATTGTTCATTTTTCATATTAGTAAAAAGGTCCTTTCCTATCATACACTCTTTAGCCAAAATTGGCAAGCGACTGAGCACCAAGACCAAAAGAAAAAGCGGGGCATCAAGAGCTGTGAAGTCTTGATGACATCCCACTTTTTATGTGTTTTATCCAGTTATGTGACTTAGATTTTCAAGAATCGACGCATTGAGATTCCTGAACCTAGTGAACCGATACAGATTCCGATGAGGAACAAGAGACCGATCATCAATGGAATAAAGGTATTCGGTGTAATCAAAGATAGGTTTTGACCAACCAAGGATGGGTTGACAGATTGGAACACTCGGTTATAGATAAAGTAAACCAATGCTGATGGAAGAGCTGCTCCAAACAATCCGATAAAGGCACCTTCTAGCAAGAATGGGCCACGGATATAACCGTTCTTGGCACCAACCAAACGCATGATTTGGATTTCACGGCTACGTGAAATGATGGTAATACGGATGGTATTTGAAATCAAGAAGACTGCGATGAAGATCAAGAGTCCTGCGATGACCAATCCCCATACACGGATGAAGGAAGCCAACTTGAAGAGACGTTCGGTATTGGCACCACCGTCTTGGACTTCAGAGACACCTTCAATCTTTTTAGCTTCTTCAGCTACAGGTTTTACATCACTTGGTGAATTGGTATCTACGATGTAGGCATCATGAAGAGGGTTTGCATCTCCTTCAAATACCTTCCACTCGTCACCCATAGTTTCAGTCAGCTTTTGGTACTGCTCTTCTTTACTTGAGAAGGTTACATTTTTAACGGCTGGCAGAGCTTTAAGGGCGTTATAGACCTTGTGGTAGTCATTGTTCGTGACTGTTTGGCCTTCTTTTACAATGGTTTCACTGTTGTCTTCAACATCTTTACGAACATAAACCATGACGCGAACGTTGTTTTCAATATCAGTTGCTAATTTCGCAGTATTGAAGATAACTGAAGCAAAGATAGCAACCAAGGTCAAGGTAATCATTACTGAACTGACAGCAGCAATGGTCATCCATCCATTACGCTTTAAACTCTTTAAAGCTTCGAACAGATGGCGGAAAAATCTACTAATCATCGTATCCGTACTCTCCTTTCGCTTCATCACGTACCACGCGACCATTCTCGATGGCAATAACGCGGTGGCGCAAGGTATTTACGATTTGGCTATTGTGGGTCGCCATCAAAACAGTTGTCCCTTGAAGATTGATACGTTCCAAGAGGTTCATGATTTCCCATGAGTTATCTGGGTCCAAGTTTCCTGTTGGTTCGTCGGCAATCAAAACCTTAGGATTGTTTACGATAGCACGCGCAATGGCGATACGTTGTTGCTCACCACCTGAAAGTTCATTCGGGAATGAACGAACCTTGTGCTTCAAACCGACAAGGTCCAAGACTTCCATAACACGTTTTTGATATTGCGACGACTTTCACCAACAACCTCCATGGCGTAAGCAATGTTCTCATAAACGGTTTTCTTTGGCAAAAGTTTGTAATCCTGAAAGACTACTCCAACGTTTCTACGCAAGAACGGAATATCTTTCTTTTTAATCTTAACGAGGTTATAACCTGCAACTTGCAAGCTTCCTTTGTCGATTTTGACCTCACGATACAAGGCACGGATAAAAGTTGATTTACCAGCACCTGAAGGTCCTACGATGTAGGCAAATTCTCCTGCATCGATATTTACAGTGATGCCACGTAGGGCTGTTGTCCCGTTGTCATATTTTTTGACAACATCTCTCATTTCAATGATTGACATGTGACTTCCTTTCTTTTAACTGATACGCCATTTCAGATAAGCATCGATGAAACCATCTAGGTCTCCATCCATAACCTTATCTACTTGCGCTACTTCAAAGTTTGTACGATGGTCTTTTACCATTGTATAAGGCGTAAATACATAGGAGCGGATTTGGCTTCCCCATGTAATTTCCTTTTTCTCACCCTTGAGCGAGTCTACCTCAGCAGCTTTCTTTTCCTGCTCCATCTGGTAGAGTTTTGCCTGAAGCATCTTCATAGCACGGTCACGGTTTCCGTACTGAGTACGGTCGACGGTTGATGCTACGACGATTCCTGTCGGAATGTGAGTCAAGCGGACACCTGTTGAAACCTTGTTGACGTTTTGTCCACCTGCTCCACCTGAACGAAGGTATCCATCTTGATATCATCCTCACGGATGTCAACTTCGATGGTATCATCCAACTCTGGCATAACTTCTACAGAAGTAAATGAGGTGTGGCGACGTTTAGCAGAGTCAAATGGTGAGATACGTACCAAACGGTGAACTCCCATCTCTGACTTGAGAAGACCATAAGCATTTGGTCCTTCAAAAGACAAGGTTACTGACTTGATTCCTGCCTCATCACCTGCTTGGTAGTCTAAGACCTCAACCTTGAAGCCTTTGGCATTTCCATAGCGAGTATACATACGAAGGAGCATATCGCCCCAGTCTTGAGCCTCTGTCCCCCCCTGAACCAGGATGGATTTCAAGGATGGCATTGTTGTGATCATAGGGTTCTGACAAGAGAAGGGTCATTTCGTAGCTGGTCATCATCTGATCTAACTCATCGAGTTTTTCAACTAGCTCATCCTTAACGGATTCATCCTCTGCCAAAAAGTCCAGTAAAATCTCAACTTCATCCTGCAACTCATCCATCTTGTGGAAGGTATTATAGGTATTTTTGAGTTCGTTTAATTCTTGCGACGTTTTTTGGGCCGCAATATTATCGTTCCAAAAATCAGGTTCTGTCATTTTGTTTTCCAAAATGGCAATTTCTTCCTCTAAACCTTCGAGGTCAAAGAGACCCCCTGAAAGAAGCTAATTTTTCACGATTTGCATCAATTTTTTGACGAATTTCTGAAATGTCCATAGATACTCCTTTTTTTGCATCTTATTATTATACCACAATTTTTTTTTTTTATCTAATTTGCTTTTTGAAAATTTCTAAATACAAGACTTGAACACCTAGCAAAATCCTTGATATTACTAATAAAATAAGAAAATCTCATAAGATTTTTCCCATGAGATTTCGTAAATTTATACTACTTTTTACAAGTTAACCGTCAACACTTGACCGTCTTTACGACTTGCTCACCAGCGATATAGACATCATTAACATCACTGGATTTGACGGCATAAACGAGGTGAGATAGCATGTTTTCTTGAGGTTGAAGATGGATTTTTCCTTGAGGTTGGATGACTAGGAAATCAGCTTGCTTGCCAACTTCTAGACTACCAATCTCATCTGCCATTCCCAACACCTTAACACCCTCGATTGTCAAGGCCTTGAGGGCTGTTTCGATTGGAAATTGGCTGGCATCGCCACTCTTCATCTTCTGTAAGAGTGCTGCCGTCCGCCCTTCCTCAAACATATCCAGGTTATTGTTAGAAGCAACTGAGTCCGTCGCAATACCGACTGGCACTCCTGCCTGTTGAAGTTGGACGACTGGTGCAATGCCTGAGGCTAATTTGAGGTTGCTGATAGGATTGTGGGCGATAGCGACTTGCGAATCTGCCAAGCGGGTAATTTCTGCTTCATTTAACTCCACACCATGGGCAAAGACAGCTTTATGGTCTAAATAGCCAAGCTCATCTAGAAAGGCTAATGGGCGTTTGCCATAGCGTTTCAGGATAATACCTGACTCTTCCTGGGTTTCTGCCACGTGGATATGAAGAGGAATGTTTTCTTCTTTTGCTAGCTCAAGACTTTTCTCCAGCAAATCTCGACTACAACTGTAGGGTGAATGAGGAGCCACCATCACCTTGAAATTTGGGTCTTGATAGCCTTTGATTGTCTCGATAACAGCTCGAGTTCTGGCTATAGTTTCAGCCGTCGTCTCCACATCTGAAGAAAAGAGGGTTGGAGAAAAATAGCAACGCATCTTGGATGCCTTGACGGCTTCATAAATCTTCTCTATATCCACTCCATTAGGATTGTACATATCATTGAAAGTTGTCGTTCCTGACTGGAGCATCTCTGTTAGTGCCTCTTTGACAGCCTTTGTAGTCATCTCTGGGGTGAATTCTGCTTCTGCTGGCCAGATATAGTCCTCTAGCCATTCGTGGAGATTGCTATCATCACGAATGCCTCTCAAGCCTGTCATGGCAGAGTGAGTATGGCAATTAACCAAGCCAGGCATAATCCAGGCACCCTGATAGTCTATGATTTGATCTGCTTGTTTAAGAATCTCTTGATTTTCCTGACCGACATAGACGATTTGGGATTCTTTAATAGCCAAAATCCCATCTAGATAGACGTGGAAATCTTGGTCACAAGTCACGATATTTACATGCTGAAAGACTTTCATCCCTAGGCTCCTTTTCTATATAAGTATTCATACTGGATAATTTTTCTAGCTATTGTAACAAAAAAGTCACCCGAAGGCAACTTTTCTTATTGTTTATGGGGTTTAAAGTAAGAAAGTAATTATTTCATACGTCCCTTCTATTTCCAAAATGAAGAGAGTGGGACAAACGTCCTAGCCTCTCAATTGTCTTTGGATTGTCGAGAAAGACGCAGTGGTTGAGTGGGCTCTACTACGCTGATTTCATCAGCTTTTACAGCCCTACTCAACTGTGCGGAGGTGGGACGACGAAATCGAATTCTAACGAATTACCGATTTCTGTCCCACTCTCTCTTTCTACTTATTCAAATATGGAAGCAGGTAGCCGTAGCCAGCCTCTTCCATTTCATCCTTAGCAATGAATCGTAAGGATGCAGAATTGATGCAATAGCGTAAACCACCTAGTTCCTGAGGTCCGTCTGTAAAGACGTGCCCCAAATGAGCATTCCCTGAACGTGATCGGACTTCGATTCGCTCCATACCATGACTCAAGTCCTGGTAGTAATGGATAAGTTCTTTCGAAATTGGTCGGCTAAAACTTGGCCAACCACAGCCTGAGGCAAACTTATCCTTAGCAAAGAATAGGGGCTCACCAGTCGTGATATCGACATAAATTCCTTCCTCAAAAGTTTGGTCATAAGCATTGCTAAAAGGAGCTTCCGTCGCTGCCTCTTGGGTAACTCTATAAGACTCTTCTGACAAACTTTCTCGTAAAACTGCCTGACTAGGTTTTTCGTAGTTAGCAGCGTCTATGAGTGGTTTCTCAGCATCTCTCACATCAATGTGGCAATAGCCACCAGGATTTTTCTTGAGGTAGTCTTGGTGATAGTCTTCAGCCAAGATATAGTGACGTAGTTTCTCCACTTCCACTGCTATTTTACGACCGATGAGGAGTTCTTGTTCGCGAACTACTGTATTGATCGTTGGTAGATCAGCTTCTTCTAGGTAATAAATCCCTGTGCGGTATTGACGACCACGGTCATTACCTTGTTGGTTGACAGATAGTGGATCAATGACTCGGAAATAATAGAGCAAGATCTCACGAAGCGATACCACCTTTTCATCGTAGACGACTTGCACAGTCTCTGCGTGATCTGTTTCTTTGATCAGTTGATAATTGGTGGTTTCTACTTGACCATTGGCATAACCAACACTGGTTTGCACCACTCCAGAAATACGGGAAAAGTACTCTTCTAAACCCCAAAAACAACCGCCTGCTAAATATATTTCTGCCATTTCAAATCCTCCTTGACCGTCCAGCGGCCACTAAACACGGGAAACATTTCATACTCTTCGAAAATCTCTTCAAATCACGTCAGCTTCGACTTGCCGTAGATATATGTAACTGACATCGTCAGTCTTATCTACAACCTCAAAGCAGTGCTTTGAGCAACCTGCGGCTCGCTTCCTAGTTTGCTCTTTGATTTTCATTGAGTATCAGTTCCCATGTTTCATTTTCAAAAAAAGGACAGGAAGCCCTCTAATAGAGAGTTTCCCCATCCCATTGTTCTGTTTATTTTGCTTCGACGCGAACGCCTTGTGTATCTACTTGCAAATCATGAAGCTTGCCTTTGAACGGTTGCTTTTCAAGCTCTGCCTTAATCTTAGGCATCTTGTCAGGATCAGCCAAGACCATAACAGTTGGACCAGCACCAGAGAGGTAGGTCGCATAAGCACCATTTCTCTTAGCAACTTTCTTGATAGTAGCAAATTCTCTCACCAGTTCTTGACGGTAACGCTCATGGAAAAGGTCACTCTCAATCGCCTGGCCTGCTTTGACCATATCTCCAGTCAGTAGGGCTGCAATAGCCACATTGGCGATAGAACTTGCTGCAACAGCTTCCTTGTAAGAGAGTTTCTTAGGCAAGACACCACGACTATCGCGAGTTCGCAATTCATAGTTTGGAATATAAGCTAGGAAAGCACACTCGGGGAAAGGCGCCACAACAGCTGAAACCTGACCTTCTACCGAACTAGCAATGACGAGATTTCCATAGATAGCAGGTGCAACATTATCAGGATGCCCTTCTATTTTAGTCGCCAATTGTAATTTTTCATGTTTGCTTAGCTTCAAGTTTCCGAGTTGATTTGCCAGTTCAATCCCAGCAACGATGACCGAGCTCGATGAACCTAGTCCACGCGCAAGCGGAATATCACTGACCATCTTCAGACGTCTAGGTTGGAGGTCTGGAACAATTTGTAGAGCAATCTTCAGTAAAAGATTACGTTCATCCCGTGGAATCCATTTGCCTAATTGATGCTCAATCATCCATTCTTCACGTTCCTCACAAACCTGAATTTCTAGATACTTGGTTACAGCTACACCAACCGAGTCAAAGCCAGGACCCACATTGGCACTTGTAGCAGGTACAATAATCTTCATCTTAGTCTCCTAAAACCTTGAAGGTGTTGAGAAGTTCAAACTCGGCTACTGCCTTCAAAGCGTCTGTAATATTTTCAAGCTGCGCCTTGTTGATCTTATGGCTGATGATGACAACACGAGCCTTGCCTTCTTGCTTACCATCTTGAAGGATTTGCTTGAAGGAAATATCCTCTGCATTAAAGAGCTCAGCCAATTTCAAGACTTGACCTTTTGAATCTGGAGCCAAGATTGAGAAATAGTAGTTGGCTTTGACGTCTTCTGGCTTAGCCAAGACTACTGGACGGCTGTATTCATTAAAGGCTTTTCCAATTGTTCCATCATTCAGACGACGAACGATGCGGGCAATATCAGCCACAACACTTGTTGCAGTTGGTTTTTGACCTGCACCTGGTCCATAATACATAGACTCGCCAATACCGATAGACTCCACAAAGACAGCATTCATAACACCGTTAACACTTGCAAGCGGGTGAGTCTTAGGAAGGAAGGTTGGCGTAACCTCAGCAGCAATCCCAGAAGCTGTTTCTTCGATAGAACCAACTAATTTCACAACATAACCAAGCTCTTGAGCTACTGCTACATCTTCTGGAGTGATGTTGCGAATTCCTTGGTGGCCTACATCTTCAAACTTAACATTCATTCCAAATGCAAACTGACTGAGGATAACCATCTTGTAAGCCGCATCAATCCCATCAACGTCATTGGTAGGGTCGCTTTCAGCAAAGCCAAGTCGTTGGGCTTCTGCCAAAGCATCTTCATAAGACCAGCCTTCTGTTACCATTTTGGTCATCATAAAGTTAGATGTTCCGTTCACAACACCAAGAACACGTGTGATTTTGTCTGATGCTAATGAGTTAACCAAGGTACGAAGGATTGGGATTCCTCCTGCAACAGCTGCCTCATAGTATAGGGCAACATTGTGAGCTTTGGCTACCTCAAGCAATTCTGCACCATGGACTGCCAAAAGATCCTTGTTAGCTGTCACGACGTGCTTCCCTGCTTCTAAAGCACGAGTGATAAAGGTTTTAGCAGGTTCGATACGCCCCATCAACTCAACAACAATAGTGATGTCTTTGTCTGACAAAATTTCATCGATATTTGTTACAAAAATTAAAAATCATTTCCTGCTTCAAGCAAGCGGGCTTTCTCTTGACCGTCTTTGACCAAAACTTTAGCTACTTCAATTTCTGACTGGGCTGCTTGAACAATTTTTTCTCTATTTTCCTTTAGCAAGAATGGCACACCACTGGCTACTGTACCAAATCCAAGTAAAGCAATCTTAACTGACATGTTTGTCTCCTCGAAATTTTCTAATAGTCCTATTATACCAAAATTGTGAGAAAATTCCTACCATTCTAAACTAAAAATAGGAGCACCAAATCACAAAAAGAGGCTGGAACAAAAGTCCTAGCCTCTCAATTGCCTTTGGATTGTCGAGCAAGACGCAGTGGTTGAGTGGGCTCTAACTACGCTGATTCCATCAGCTTTTACAGCCCTACTCAACTGTGCGGAGGTGGGACGACGAAATCGAATTCTAACGAATTACCGATTTCTGTCCCACTCTCTCTATTTTCTATCTATTTCACAAAAGCCAATTCCTTGTCACTCGACAAGTCTTCTCGATAATTGAAACCTGCAAAGCTGAGCTTTTTAATCTCTTCCACCGAAGTTACCTGACCTTCCATCAAGGCTGTCAAAAAGGCTCCTCGGGATTTTTTAGAAATAGTTGAGTGGATTTTTAGTTTTCCATCTCTTTCTTCCATAAACTTAAAGGTCACCATTTTCTCACGGATTTCTTTAGGGAAGACAGTTTCAAACTCCGAAGACAAGAGAGGAAAAGATTAGTTCTTCACCCTTCATCGACTCTTCATAGGCCACCTGCCAATGATTTTTTAGACTTTTCCCAGCGACTTTGAGTTTCATCAAAAAGTCCAGTCTGTGGGGCGCAATCGGTTCAAAGGCTGGAATCACACCATAGAGAGCTGACGTTATCATGAGGTGTTTCTCCAGATAGGTTTGCTCCTCCTTGGTGAGATCGTCCCGTTTGATGTTGCGATACATGAGTCCATCAAAGAGGTGCAAGGCTGGATAGTTTGTCGCAGTTTCATTTTTCAAGGCCTGGATATGGTCATACTCCTCCAGCGCTTTTTCGGCAGATATTTTGTAAAAGTTCTCCAGCTCTTGGGCAGAATATGTCGCCAATTCATCCAGCACTGCCTGACTTTCAGGACGCAATGGTTTAGCCTCTAAACTAGGGATTTCGGTATTCATTTCTTTTGCAGTTGGGATTAGAATTTTCATAGTGTTAGTGTAGCATATTTTTTAAGGACTACCAAGGATTTGCACCTAAAAACCTCGGTGACTACCGAGGTTTCTTTGCTTATTTTGGCAATCCTAACCAGATTGCAAAGAGAACTAGTGCTGTCCCAAGGCAGCTTGTCAAGATAGATGACAGAGTAACCTTTTTCTCCTTTAGGTGAGAAAATCCTATCTTCAAAGCGAAAAGACCAAGCAACATCGAACCAATCATCAGATAAAATCCCATTTGACTGTCCTCCATTTATTATTCTTTCTTTCATTATCACAAATTTCAAACAAGAGTGCAAGAAAAACGAGGCTTTACTTAGTTTGAAGGATTTGAGCTTAAATAATACGACCGTCCAAATGATCCAATTCATGCTGACAAATCTGCGCCGGAAAACCTGTCAAGGTAATGGTCTGCTCTTGCCAATGGATATCTCTGTAGCTTACTGTAACCTTCTCATACCGAGTTGTCGGTCTTACACCTGTCAAAGACAAACAACCTTCCTCTGTCTCGTATGGTCCTTCAAAAGATTTGAGAACTGGATTAAACATAACCATGGGAATCATTCCGATATTAAAAATAATGACACGTTTGTACCCCAATCATATTGGCCGCTAGTCCAACACAGCTTTCTCGGTTAGCCAATAGGGTATCCTGCAAATCCTTTGCTAGGGGTAAATCTTCCTGACTAGCAGGCTGGGATACCTGCGACAAAAACAAGATATCTTTGACAATTTTCTTTTCCAACTACTATTCCTCCATCTTTTTCTCAACTTGATTATAGCATAAAATCTATCTCTGTTTACCATATATAAAAGCAAAAAAGCCATCCAAAGATGACTTTTCAATGTTTAAATAGCATTTTTATCTTTTCCAAGTGCTCGTTGAACTGCTTTAACAATCTCAACAAGGACCACGATCATAAGCGCTCCTACAGCGACCGCCATCCACTGAGTCAAACTCAAGTGTGACACGTGGAAGAGACTGTTAAATCCAGGAACCAAGATTGTCACCATCAAGAGGATGAAGGCAACTGGGATTGACCAGTTAAAGGTCTTGTTCTTGAAGAGTCCAACCGTAAAGATAGATTGGTAAACAGACTTGACGTTAAAGGCATGGAGCAATTGGATCAAACCAAGAGTTGCAAAAGCCATGGTAAGGGCATCTGCGTGGATTTCACTTTGAACTTGATGCTCTGGGAAGAGAAGAGCCCAACCATAAACACCCAGAACCAGCATCGTTTGGAAGATCCCTTGATAAATGATTGCTCCGAAGACACCACCATCAAAGAAGTTAGACTTACGACCACGAGGTTTGTGGGTCATGACACCTGGTTCAGCAGGTTCAACACCAAGAGCGATAGCTGGTAGCGTATCTGTTACCAGGTTAATCCATAGCAAATGCACTGGTTGAAGCACATCCCAACCTAACAATGTTGCAAAGAAGATGGTGAAAACTTCAGCCATATTAGCAGACAAGAGGTATTGGATTGATTTTTGGATATTTGAGAAGACCTTACGTCCTTCTTCAACCGCTACGATAATGGTTGCAAAGTTATCATCAGCAAGGACCATATCAGAAGCTCCTTTAGAAACTTCTGTACCTGTAATCCCCATACCGATACCGATGTCAGCTGTCTTAAGTGATGGCGCATCGTTGACCCCGTCACCAGTCATGGCAACAACCTTGCCTTCATTTTGCCAAGCTTTCACAATACGAACCTTGTGTTCAGGAGATACACGAGCATAAACAGAGTATTGCTTGAAGACTTTTTGGAATTCTTCATCAGTGAGTTCATTCAACTCAGCACCAGTGAAGACATGGTCTTCTGTGTCATTTGGATCAATGATTCCGAGACGTTTGGCAATAGCTTCCGCTGTATCTTGGTGGTCACCTGTGATCATGATTGGACGGATACCTGCTTCTTTAGCGACACGGACAGCTTCTGCTGCTTCAGGACGTTCAGGGTCAATCATTCCGACCAAACCAGAGAAGATGAGGTCAGACTCAACGATTTCAGATTCCAAGGTTGGGATTTCGTTGCTTGTCTTATAAGCCATCATCAAGACACGAAGGGCTTGTTTAGCCAAATCTTTGTTGGTTGCAAGGATAGCATTTTTATCTTCTTCTGTGATTGGGCGAACTTCCCCATTGACTTCAATACGAGTCACACGCTTGAGCAATTGATCAGGTGCACCCTTGACAGCGATAAAGTAAGAACCGTCAGCTTCCTTATGAATGGTAGACATGAGCTTACGGTCTGAGTCAAATGGCAATTCAGCTACACGTGGCTCATCCTTCAAGACTTCACGAACATCAAAGTTGTGGTCTAAACCAAACTGTACAAGAGCTGTCTCCGTTGGGTCACCAATTAGCTTACCAGATGGATCCACCTTGGTGTCATTGGCAAAGTTCATGATACGTAGCGTATTGTTGTTAGCAGCAATTTCAGATGCCGAGCTTTGCAATTGACCGTTGGTATAAACTTTTTCAACCGTCATTTGGTTCATAGTCAAAGTACCTGTTTTATCAGACGCGATGATTTCTGTTGAACCTAGAGTCTCAACAGCTGGCAATTTACGGACGATTGAATTCCGTTTTGCAAGAGTTGTAGTTCCCAATGATAGAACGATGGTTACAATGGCAGGGAGACCTTCTGGAATCGCAGCAACCGCAAGAGCAACCGCAACCATCAAGCCTTCTAATGGATGTTCACCACGAACGAATACACCAACCAAGAAAGTAATCACTGCAATCACAACAATCAAGTAAGTCAAGGCCTTAGATAATTGTTCCAAGCTTTGCTTCAATGGTGTTTCTGTCTCATCGGCATTAGCCAACATATCCGCAATCTTACCAACTTCTGTATACATACCAGTGTTGGTTACGACACCAATCCCACGACCGTATGTTACGTTTGAGTTTTGGTAACCCATATTGACACGATCACCGATACCAGCATCTGCTTCAACAAGTCCTGTCACATCTTTTTCAACTGGCACAGACTCCCCTGTAAGAGCTGCTTCTTCGATTTTAAGAGAAGCTGCTTCAAACAAACGCATATCTGCAGGCACGACATCTCCCGCTTCAAGCAAGACGATGTCACCAGGTACCAATTCTTTTGAGTCAATCTCAATCACATGACCATCACGACGAACACGAGCCATCGGGCTAGACATATTTTTCAGAGCTTCAATGGCTGCTTCTGCTTGCCCTTCTTGGTAAACTCCAAAGGCAGCATTCAAGACAACAACGGCCAAGATAATAATGGCATCCGTTAGACCGTCCATTCCTTCTGTAATCACAGAAAGTGCCGCTGCCGCAAGCAAGATGATAATCATCAAATCCTTAAATTGATCAAGGAATTTAGCTAGTAGGCTACGTTTCTCTCCCTCTTCCAACTCATTACGACCATAAGTCGATAGTCGTTCTTGAGCTTGAGCAGTTGACAAACCTTCGATAGATGAGTCCAAGTTCTTTAGGACTTCTTCTGAGGTCTGTGTGTAAAACAAGTCTTTATTTTGTTCTTTTGACAAAACAGTCTCCTCCTTTTTGGCCTCTTTTTACAAAAAAAGAGACCTGTTTTTAAAAAAAACAAGTCTCGCTGTTTAATATAGTGCCGGAAATAATTCGTAATGACGACACTATCGCGGTTAACCGCCAGCTACTCCCTTGAGTAGTTCTATTATATCAGAATTTCAAAAGTTTTCAAGTTTTGAGGTGTATTTAACTTACTTCCCACATTTGAATTTCCTTGGAAAACCAGTATAATGAAAGAATACTAAAATGCTAGAAGGGGAGTTAGATGAATCAATCGGTTTCAAACTTAAAATTAGCTGAGCGCGGTGCCATTATCAGCATCTTGACCTATCTATTCTTGTCTGCAGCTAAGCTAGCGACCGGACACCTCCTCCATTCATCCAGTTTGGTGGCAGATGGTTTTAACAACGTTTCAGATATTGTTGGAAACGTGGCCCTTCTCATTGGGATTCGTTTGGCTCGCCAACCGGCAGATAGAGATCATCGCTTCGGCCACTGGAAAATAGAGGATTTGGCAAGTCTCATCACTTCCATCATCATGTTTTACGTTGGCTTTGATGTTCTACGTGACACCATTCAAAAGATACTCAGCCGAGAACAAACGGTCATTGACCCACTTGGTGCGACTCTGGGAGTCATCTCTGCCATCATCATGTTTGCCGTTTATCTCTACAATACCCATCTGAGTAAGCAAGCTAAATCAAAGGCCCTCAAGGCAGCAGCTAAGGACAATCTGTCAGATGCCGTGACATCTCTTGGAACATCTATTGCTATCCTGGCAAGTAGCTTCAACTATCCAATCGTGGATAAGTTGGTTGCGATTATCATCACCTTCTTTATTCTTAAAACTGCTTATGATATCTTTATCGAGTCATCCTTCAGCCTTTCTGATGGTTTTGATGAACACTTGCTAGAAGATTACCAAAAGGCTATCATGGAAATTCCTAAGATTAGCAAGGTCAAATCTCAACGCGGTCGTACTTATGGAAGCAACATTTATCTAGACATTACTTTGGAAATGAACCCTGATCTGTCTGTTTTTGAAAGTCATGAAATCGCGGATCAGGTCGAATCTATGCTGACAGAACGCTTTGGTGTCTTTGATACAGACATTCATATCGAACCAGCACCAATCCCTGAGGATGAAATCCTAGATAATGTCTATAAAAAATTGCTCATGAGAGAGCAACTAATCGACCAAGGAAATCAACTGGAAGAGTTACTTGCAGAAGATTTCATTTATATTCGCCAGGACGGACAAGAACTGGACAAGGATGCCTATAAGGCTGAAAAAGAATTAACCTCTGCTATCAAGGAGCTTCATTTAACCTCTATCAGCCAAAAGACTAAACTCATCCGCTACCAAGTCGGTGATACCATTCATACCAGCATCTGGCGTCGCCACGAGACTTGGCAAAATATTTTCCATCAGGAAACCAAAATAGAAAAAGACTAAAGCAAAACTCCCAACTTTCTCAGTTGGGAATTTTTATATTCTTATTTTGCAACGCTCTTAGCAAGAACGAAGTTTCCTAGTGTAGCTGAACCATTGCCAGCAACAGCTGGAGTCACGATATAGTCACGTACATCTGGAACTGGTAGGTAGCCATTGAGTAGGGCTGTGAATTTCTCACGTACACGGTCAAGCATATGTTGTTGAGCCATAACCCCACCACCAAAGACGATGACATCTGGACGGAAAGTTACAGTTGCATTCACTGCAGCTTGAGCAATATAGTAGGCTTGAACATCCCAGACAGAGTTGTTGAGTTCAATGTTTTCCCCACGAACACCTGTACGAGCTTCCAAACTTGGACCAGCTGCATAACCTTCCAAACATCCATTATGGAAAGGACAAACACCTTTAAATTCTTTTTCAATATCCATTGGGTGTCTAGCCACATAATAATGACCCATTTCAGGATGACCAACACCGCCAATAAACTCGCCACGTTGGATAACACCTGCACCGATACCTGTACCGATAGTGTAATAAACTAAGTTTTCGATACGACCGCCGGCATTATTACGTGCAACCACTTCACCGTAGGCAGAACTGTTTACGTCTGTCGTGAAATACATAGGCACGTTTAGAGCGCGACGAAGAGCACCAAGCAAGTCGACATTTGCCCAGTTAGGTTTTGGAGTTGTTGTGATAAATCCGTAAGTTTTTGAGTTTTTATCGATATCGATTGGACCAAATGAACCAATGGCAAGTCCTGCAAGATTGTCGAATTTTGAGAAGAACTCGATGGTTTTATCGATTGTTTCAATAGGTGTTGTTGTAGGAAATTGTACCTTTTCTACAACATTATAGTTTTCATCTCCGACAGCACAGACAAATTTTGTACCGCCTGCTTCCAAACTTCCGTATAGTTTTGTCATGATAAACCTCTTGTATTTATTTTCTCTATTATAGCATATTCCCATAAGGAAAATTACTCTATATTTTAGTTTTTTCTCTGTAAATTTAATCATTCAAGCAAAAACGAACAAACATGACATTTGTTCGTTTTTTGATTTATTAAATCGACAGTAGTATACTCAATGAAAATCAAGAACAAACTAGGAATCGAGCTGCAGACAGTACTTAAGTACGGCAAAGCAAGTATGACGCAGTTTGAATTTGATTTTTGAAGAGTATTAAGCTTTAACTTCAATGATTGCATCTCCCTTAGCAACTGATCCAGAAGCAACTGGATTTACTGAAGCAAAGTCTGCAGTGTTTGTTACGATAACCATAGTAGTGTTATCCAGACCTGCAGCGGCAATCTTAGCTGAGTCAAATGTTCCAAGAACATCTCCAGCTTTAACCTTGTCACCTTGGGCAACTTTATGGTTGAAGCCTTCACCATTCATTGAAACAGTATCGATACCAACGTGAATTAAGATTTCAGCACCGTTAGCTGTTCTCAATCCATAAGCATGGCCAGTTGGGAAGACGATTGTCACTTCAGCATCAGCTGGTGCATAAACAACATCTTGGCTAGGTTTCACAGCAATACCTTGTCCCATAGCTCCGCTTGAGAAGACTGGGTCATTCACATTTGAAAGAGCAACAACATCACCAACTATTGGAGTTTGGATGACACCTTCGCTAAGTGAAACAAGATTACCAGTTACTGCTTCTTCTGTTAAACGGTCAGTTTCAGCTTCAGAAATTGCTCCTGAAACTTCTTCTACTTCATCTTGGTAACCAAACATGTAAGTAAGAGCAAAACCAAGTGCAAATGATACAGCTACCATCAATAGGTATTGTGGAAGTTGTCCATTACCAACATAAAGAGAAGTTCCAGGAATGATAGTAATACCCATACCAGTACCAGCAAGTCCAAGAATAGATGCCAATCCACCACCAATAGCACCAGCAATCAATGAAAGGAAGAATGGTTTACGGTAACGCAAGTTTACCCCGAAGATAGCAGGCTCAGTAATACCAAGGAAGGCAGAAAGAGCAGCCGGGAAAGCCAAAGCTTTCAATTTAGGATTTTTAGTTTTCACACCAACGGCTACAGTTGCAGCACCTTGAGCAGTCATAGCAGCTGTAATAATAGCATTAAACGGATTAGCTCCTGCAGCTACTAGTTTAGCTTCTAAGAAGTTGAAGATATGGTGAACACCAGATACAACGATTACTTGGTGAACTCCACCAATCAAGAATCCTCCAAGTCCAAATGGCAAATGTAGGATGGCTTGAGTACCTGCTAAAATGTACTCCTCAACTACGTGGAAGATTGGTCCAATAAGGAAGAGTCCGAGAATTGACATTACCAAAAGTGTTACGAATGGTGTTACCAAAAGATCCAAAACTTCTGGAACCACTTTACGAACAGCTTTTTCAAATTTAGCTCCGACAACCCCGATGATGAAGGCTGGAAGAACGGACCCTTGCAAACCAACAACTGGAATAAAGCCAAAGAAAATAGTTGGAGTTACGTCCCCACCAGAAGCTACAACCCAGGCATTTGGTAATTGACCTGCAATTAGCATCATACCAAGAACAATACCGATTGTTTGATTACCACCAAATACACGGAAGGTAGACCAAACAACCAGAGCTGGCAATACAATAAAAGCTGTATCCGTTAAAATCTGTGAGTAAACATTTAAATCATTAGGAAGTGTGTATCCAAGCGAAGCCAAAAACCACGAAGTCCCATAAAAAGACCAGTTGCTACGATTGCTGGAATGATTGGAACGAAGACGTCACCGAAAGTACGGATGGCACGTTGGAACCAATTCCCTTGTTTAGCAGCTTCTGCTTTCATATCTTCTTTAGAAGATGTTGGCAAACCAAGAGCTACGACCTCATCGTACATCTTGTTTACTGTACCTGTACCAAAGATGATTTGGTATTGACCTGAGTTAAAGAAAGCACCTTGAACTTTTTCCAAGTTCTCGATAGCATCTTTGTTAATTTTCGCTTCATCTTTAACCATAACGCGAAGACGAGTCGCACAGTGAGCTACACTGTTGACGTTCTCACGTCCACCCAAGGCTTCGATGACTTTTTTTGCAATTTCTGTATTGGTCATTTGCAAAAATCTCCTTATAAAAAAATTTGTTCTTGTTTGAAAGCGATTTATTCGCTCTACGAGTATTATTTTATCATCTTTTAAAAATATGTCAAGCGTTTTGCAGAAAAAGTTTTTTGATTGTTAAAATTTTTGATAGTTTTTGCTACTTTCTTGATAAAATTCTCTCAAAAACGCCTATTTCTACGTGTTTTTATGTGCATATTTTCAAAAACTTTCATATTTTCATTATTTTTCATAAAGATAGGTTTCTAATTGTCTGTCAATCGTTTGACATTTTTTTCTTAAATTCTATATAAAAGACTTGCTTTTTTATAAGGAAACGTTTACTATAAAGATAGTAGAATTTATGGAGGGAATATAAATGGAATGGACTACCGAGCGTCGTTATAGACGCTACGAAGATTGGACACAAGAAGAAAGAAAAGAAATCCAAGAAAAGATGGCGCAGTCACCATGGCATGTTGCCTATCACGTCGAACCAAAGCAAGGACTTCTCAACGACCCGAACGGTTTTTCTTACTTTGATGGCAGGTGGATTCTCTTTTATCAGAACTTTCCCTTTGGTGCAGCTCATGGTTTAAAATCTTGGGTTCAGCTTGAAAGTGACGATTTGGTTCACTTTACTGAAACTGGTGTTAAAATCTTACCTGATACTCCACTTGATAGCCACGGTGCATACTCAGGTTCTGCTATGCAGTTTGGTGATCAACTATTCCTATTCTATACCGGAAATGTTCGAGATGAAAATTGGATCCGCCATCCCTATCAGATTGGGGCCTTGTTGGACAAGGATGGTAAGATTAAGAAGATTGATAAAATCTTGATTGATCAACCTGCTGATGCTACTGATCACTTCCGCGATCCACAGATTTTTAACTTTAAAGGGCAATACTACGCTATCGTTGGTGGTCAAGACTTGGAGAAAAAAGGTTTTGTTCGTCTCTATAAGGCTATCGATAATGATTATACAAACTGGCAAGCAGTCGGAGATCTTGATTTCAACAATGACCGTACTGCCTATATGATGGAGTGCCCGAACCTCGTCTTTGTTGGAGAACAACCCGTCCTTCTCTACTGCCCACAAGGTTTGGATAAAAATGTTCTTGACTATGACAATATCTATCCAAATATGTATAAAATCGGTGCTTCCTTTGATCCTGAAAATGCACGTATGGTAGATGTATCTGAACTACATAACCTCGATTATGGGTTTGAAGCATATGCCACTCAAGCCTTCAATGCGCCTGATGGACGTGCACTTGCTGTTAGTTGGCTTGGTTTACCAGATGTTTCTTATCCATCTGATCGCTTTGATCACCAAGGAACTTTCTCATTGGTCAAAGAATTAACTATTAAAGATGGCAAACTCTATCAGTATCCTGTATCTGCTATCAAGGAACTCCGTGCTTCAGAAGAGGAATTTTCAAATCGTTCTGAAACCAAAAACACCTACGAGCTCGAGCTTAACTTAGCAGCCGATAGTCAAAGCGAAATTGTCCTTTTTGCTGATAAAGACGGCAAGGGGCTATCTATCAATTTTGACCTTGTCAGTGGCCAAGTAACTGTTGACCGCAGTCAAGCAGGTGAGCAATATGCTCAAGAGTTTGGAACTACTCGCTCTTGCTCAGTTACTAATCAAGCAACTACTGTCAATATCTTCATCGACAACTCAGTCTTTGAAATTTTTATCAATAAAGGAGAAAAAGTATTTTCTGGTCGCGTATTCCCAGATAAGGATCAAAATGGAATCCTTATCAAATCTGGAAACCCAACTGGAACGTACTACGAATTAGAATATGGTCGCAAAACTAACTGATGTCGCAAAATTAGCTGGCGTCAGCCCTACTACTGTTTCACGTGTCATCAACAAAAAGGGTTATCTGTCAGAAAAAACCATTCAAAAGGTTAATGATGCTATGCGTGAGCTGGGCTATAAACCCAACAACCTAGCTCGCAGTCTTCAAGGTAAATCTGCCAAGTTAATTGGACTCATTTTCCCTAAAATCAGCCATGTTTTCTATGCTGAATTGATTGATAAATTGGAACACGAACTCTTCAAAAAAGGTTACAAGACCATCATCTGTAATAGTGAGCATGATTCAGAAAAAGAACGCGAATACATCGAAATGCTAGAAGCCAACCAGGTGGACGGCATCATTTCGGGAAGTCACAACCTTGGGATTGAGGATTACAATCGCGTAACCGCTCCGATCATTTCATTCGACCGTAACCTATCACCAGACATACCTGTCGTTTCTTCTGATAACTATGCTGGCGGTGTCCTAGCTGCTCAGACATTGGCTAAAACTGGAGCCAAATCTATTATCATGATTACAGGAAATGACAACTCCAATTCACCAACTGGACTTCGTCATGCAGGCTTTGCTTCTATCTTACCCAAGGCTCCTATTATCAATATTTCCAGTGACTTTTCGCCCCTTCGTAAGGAAATGGAAATTAAAAATATCCTGACCAAACAAAAACCAGATGCGATTTTCGCATCGGATGATTTGACAGCCATCTTGGTGATGAAGATCGCTCAGGAACTTGGTATTTCTGTTCCAGAACAACTTAAGGTTATTGGCTACGATGGAACTTATTTTATCGAGAATTTCTATCCTCACCTCACTACCATTAAACAACCCTTGGAAGAAATTGCTCGCCTAACAGTTGATTTGCTACTGCAAAAAATTGAAGGCAAAGAGGTTGCTACAACTGGTTATTTCTTACCAGTTAGTCTCTTACCAGGTAAAAGTATTTAAGCACAAAAAAACTCAGACTAGTTTCGTCTGAGTTTTTCTTATGATCTTAAGTTTTTCAAAATAGTTTGGGCTTTTTCTAAATTAAAAGTTTTTTCAGCAATTAAGCTTTCTACCAACTTAGGCACTTCAGCCTCTGTGGCTCCTGCAAGGAGGGCTAGTGACTTCGCTTGAAGTTTCATGTGTCCATGCTGAATTCCTGTGCTGACAAGAGCTTTAAGAGCTGCAAAGTTTTGTGCAAGACCAATTGACACGATAATTTGAGCCAATTCCTTAGCCGATGGATGACCTAGCAACTCATGGCTGAGAACGACACGAGGATTAAGACCAATTGATCCACCCTTGGTAGCAACTGGCATCGGCATAGTCATCTCTCCTATTAACTCTTCTGTTTCCAAATCCATCGTCCAACGACTGAGACCTCGATAGGAACCATCATGACTGGCATAGGCATGTGCACCCGCTTCAATGGCACGCCAATCATTTCCAGTAGCAATCAAGAGAGCATCGATTCCATTAAAGATTCCCTTATTGTGAGTAGCTGCTCGATAAGGATCTGCTTGAGCAAACTGGCTGGCTATAACCATTTTTTCTGCCAACTCACGCGCCTCATCCTTCTGGCGACTCAAATAACGAAAGGCGATCCGACAAGTTGCAGTTACTAGAGAATCTGTTGCGTAGTTGGATAAAATGCCCATTAAACTTTGCCCTTGACTTAGAGCCTCTAAGCTAGGTTTTAAAGCTTCAAGCATGGTATTGAGCATATTAGCTCCCATGGCTTCCTGAGTATCCACATGGAGATAAACCACTAAAAAGTCAGCCTCACCAGAAATTTTCTCAACTGTTAGATCTCTGGCTCCACCACCACGTTTGACAATAGATGGATAGGCTTGGTTTGCTTGTTCGAGTAGCTCTGCCTTCTGACTCAAAATAGCCTGATATGCTTTATCCCTATCTGGAACCTGATAAAGAGCTACCTGACCAATCATTTGGCGTTGATGAACCTGAGCAGTAAAACCACCCGCACGTTTGATAATCTTACTAGCAAAACTAGCCGCAGCAACGACGGATGGTTCTTCGGTTACATAAGGAACTGTGTACTCTTGACCATTTACCAACACTTCTGGCACTACTGAGTAGGGAAGTGAGAAGGTCCCCACTACATTTTCACTCAGTTGGTCCGCAACTGCTATACTAAGATTTTCATTTTGCTCAAGACTTTCTTGGGCTTCCATAGAAGTAAGCGCCTGAGACTTAACGAACTCAAGGCGCTCTTGAATTGATTTTTTAGCAAATCCATTCCAATTTTTTTTCATTATTTTTCAACCTTGCTGTAGCGACGTTGGTGGTCTACAATCTCAACCAGAGCATAGTCCTGTCCTTCATAGCCTGACATGGTGCAGAACCTGACTCATCCAAGTTTGCTTCCTCAAAGAAGATTCGTTCATAATCAGCTACGCTCAATGCTTGACGCTGGTCTAGCAATTCTAAGCGATTTTTCTGCAATTGCTGTTCATAGCCTTCAACCAATTCCACACTGAAGAACTCAGATACAGCACCACTTCCGTAGCTATAGAGAGCTAGCTTGTCCCCTGCTTTGAGACTATCAGAATTTTCAAGAAGAGACAAGAGTCCTAAAAAGAGTGAACCTGTATAGATATTCCCAACCTTTTGGCTGTAAATAATGGACTCATCGAAGTGTTTTTGAAGTAAATCCTTTTTCTCTTGAGGTAGAGATTTATCGAGGATTTTTTTCAATCCCTTGAGAGCTAGCTTTGGATATGGCAAATGGAAACAAATAGCTTCAAAATCATTCAAGTCGCAATCATAACGCTTTTGGTACTCTTCCCAAGTCGTTTTTAAGCTATCCAAATACTGCTGTGTTGAGTAGACTCCATTTACAAATGGTGTCGTTGAATAATTTGGACGCCAAAAGTCCATGATATCACGAGTCTGCGCAACGTTATCGTTGTTGAAGACCATAACACGTGGATTTTGACTAATCAACATGGCAACACAACCTGCTCCTTGAGTTGGTTCCCCAGGGGTTTCGACACCATATTTTGCAATATCACTAGCAAGTACCAAAACTTTTGATTTAGGAGAATTTTCTACGTGTAACTTAGCATAGTGAAGGGCCGCAGTCGCACCATAGCAAGCTTCTTTGATTTCAAAACTACGAGCAAAAGGTTGAATTCCAAGTAGACCGTGTACAAAAACCGCAGCCGCCTTACTTTGATCGACTCCAGATTCTGTCGCTACGATAACCATATCAATCTCTTGCTTCTCTTCTTCAGTCAGGATAGAATTTCCTGCACTGGCAGCCAAGGTCACAATATCCTCTGTTAAAGGAGCAATACTCAATTCTTTTAAAAGGAGTCCTTTACTCAATTTTTCAGGATCAGTTCCTCGAGCTTCTGCTAAATCTTGTAATTTCAAAACGTATTGACTGGTCGCAAAACCAATCTTATCAATACCGATTGTCATATTTACCTCTATTTTTATCATTCATTGTAAAAATTCGTTCACCTCTATTTTATCACAATTGAGGTCAAATGAGCGAAAAAAGACTTGATTCCCCAAATCAAGTTCATTTCTATCGTCGTACTCCTATTTTTTCAGCCACTCTACCCACGAAAAAATCGAGACTTAGCTAGCTCGATTCTTTTTGAGATAATAATACAATTTCAACACAACTGTTCCACTTGCCATTCCAATTGAGATAACGAGAGCCAACATCATGACCAACATGGCACTGGCAATGGCGTTTTTATAGTCGCCTGTCACAAAAAATGAAGTCGTTCGATAGGACAGATAACCTGGTACTAGTGGTGCCAATATAGCCAGAGCAAAAACAACTGCTGGTGTCTTATAGAGGATACTCATAATCTGGCTGACACAAGAACCAATTACCGCGGCAATAAAGGTTGCCAAAATAACATTGGTTGGCTCCTTGAGTATTAGATAGAGCAACCAGATAGACATTCCCAAAACACCACCAGGAATGAGCATGGAACGTTGGACGTTTAAAACGATTAAAAAAGTGATAATAGCTAGCAGACTAGCTAGAGCCTGCAATAAAAATGTTGTTAGAGTCATATTAGTTCATGAGTACGAGGGCGACAGAGGTGCCTGCCCCTAAAGCAAGGGTAACCAGCAAGGATTCAAACATCTTGCTCATACCAGAGTTAATGTGATTGGTCATAATATCTCGAACAGCATTAGTCAGAGCAATTCCCGGTACAAATGGCATGACCGCACCTGCAATGACCAAATCAGCTGTAGAAGGAAAGCCAGAATAGCGCGCCCAAAATTGTGCAATCAAACCAAAAAAACAAGAGCACCTGCAAAAGCTGTCATAAAGGGAATACGGATAAATTTTTTTCTACGTAAAGAGAACAGGTGAAAGCAAATATGGTTGCCACTCCTGCACCAATGGCATCGTAGACATTACCCCCGAACATGATAGAGAAGAAGGGAGCACTAAGGGTCGCTGCAGACAGTTAGCTGAACATTGGTGTAGGGAGATGCCTTAGCATTTAATTGCTTAAGTTGAATAAAAGGCTGTCTCCAAATCAAGCTGTCCTGATACAAGCTGCCGTGAAATCTGATTGACATCACACACCTTCTCAATATTATAAGCAGAGGAGGTTACTCGTTTCATTCGAGAGATATTTGTATTTTCAATGGAGAAAAAAATAGCTGCAGGCATGGCCAAAACATTACAATCCATGATGCCTTGTGAATGAGCAATTCGAATCATGGTGTCCTCGACACGATAGATTTCAGATCCATTGCGAAGCAGAATTGTTCCTGCTAACATAATGACATCAATAACTGCATTCAGTTTTTTTGATTCGTCCATCTTCCCCTCCTTTTTAAACTCCTTTTATTTTATCATAAATTTTAAGGAAAAAAAATCTTTGTCACAAAAACTGTGACAAAGATTGATTAGTTCTCACCATTATGGTTCTCTGAAGTTGTGGTAGTTTGATTAGTCTGTGGTTCTCTAATCTGTGGTGATGTCTCTCCACGATATGGATTCCCTTGTGAAGGATTTGTTGTCGTTGTTGTTGTTTTCGGTTTGTAGATAGAAATTTTGATACGAGTTGTATTCAAATCTACACCTTCACCTGGTTTTGGACTTTGGCTAACTACAGTCTCTTCAGCAGTTCCTTCTGGAGCTGTGGAGACTTCTACCACTTCAATATTCGCCTCTTTTACACCGACTATCTGAATCAAGTTATTCTTGGTAAATTCAAGGCTTGATCCAATATAACTTGGCATAGGAACGCTAGTTACCTTCTTGGCTACTGTCAAGGTAATCTCTGTCGCCTTACTAAGATCATAAGTGGTTCCTTCTGGCAGACTCTGTTTCATAACAAGACCTGCCTCTGTTTCACTTGATTCTTCTTCTACAATCTTAATGAGATTTTCAGGAACTTTTTTCCCTTTCAACTCTGCAATGACGTCTGTAGAATTGCGTCCAATATAATTTCCAATCTTAAATGATTGCTGACCTGAAGAGATAGTGAGATTAACTTTAGTACCTTCTTTACGAGACGAACCAGCATCTGGATCCGTTCGAATCACTCGGCCTTCTTCTACCGTATCACTAGCTTCAGTCTTTTCCTCGCCAATTTCAAAATTAGCTTTTTTAAGTTTTTCCTTAGCTTCTGCTACAGTTTGTCCTACAACATTTGGAATCTCAACAGTTGCTGGTGTTTTGGATACTATCCAAAAGAGAGAAGCCAAAACAAGTATAAAGCTAGCTAAAAGCACCAAATACCTCGCTTTAAAACGACGTTTCTTGACTGGTTTTGCAACAGTTTCTTTACTAGTTGCCTTTTGAGTCGGCTTTTGGCTCTGAGGACTTTCTTCCTTTGGTTGCACTTTAGGAATCGCTGTTAAAGTAGATTGTGAAATTTTCGGTAAGGTTTTTGTGTCAACTTTACTTGTATCTTCAAATACCAGCTTTGGTTCATTTCGACGGTTATAAGAAAGACTACTCAATAAGTCAACATACATCTCTGAGACAGTTTGATAACGGTCTGTTAACTTTTTAGCTGTCGCTTTTATAACCACATTTTCCAAGGATTGTGGCACTGATGGGTTTTCTGCAATGACCGAAGGAAGTGGCTTTTGGAAATGCTGAAGTGCAATCGTGACCGCACTATCTCCATCATAAGGAATATGGCCTGTCAACATTTCGAAAGATAATTCCCATTGCATAAATATCACTCTGTATGGTCGCCTTAGAACCACGCGCCTGCTCAGGTGATAGATAGTGAACAGAACCCAACATGGAGTTGGTCTGTGTTAAACTGGTTTCTGCAAAGGCCACTGCAATCCCAAAGTCAGTAACTTTTGCAGTTCCATCAGGAGTCAAGAGTATATTTTGAGGTTTTAAATCACGGTGAATAATCCCCTTTGCATGCGCCAAACGCATAGCCAAGAGAATTTGACCCATGATACGAACAGCTTCCTCGTTTGATAGAGGGTAGTGTTCTTTGATATAACGTTTGAGGTCAAGCCCAGCTACATATTCCATAGCTAGATATTGTTGACCGTCTTCTTCACCGATATCCGTAATTCGAACGATATGAGGATGATCTAGGTCCGCCATCGCACGTGCTTCACGCTGAAAACGTGCAACAGCGATTGGATCCGTTTGGTAGTTGGTCCTCAGGACCTTCACCGCTACCTCTTCCCCATCCAGAATCAAATCTTTGGCCAGGTAGACATCTGCCATCCCACCACGGCCAATTTGTTTGATAATCCGATATCGTCCGGCAAATATCTTGCCGATCTGGATCATTTTGATTCCTCCTCAATCGCAATCAAGGCAACAGTAATGTTATCAAGCCCTCCGGCATTGTTTGCAAAACGTACTAAGGTTGCCGCCTTGTCTTCAAGTGAAATATCACTTGTCACGATGTCATAGATTTCACTTCCTGAAATCATATTCGTGAGACCATCACTGTTCATAACGATATAGTCACCAGGTTCCAAGCTTACAATCCCTAAATCAGGTTGAATCTCATCTTTTTGTCCAATAGACTGGGTAATGATATTTTTTTGTGGATGCGCTTCAGCTTCTTCAGGTGTTAATTGACCTGCCTTGAGTAACTCATTGACTAATGAATGATCACTCGTTAATTGGTGGTACTCTTCTCCACGAACCAAGCCGATACGAGAATCACCAATATGAGCATAGATGGCTTGGTTATCAATGATTGCAAGGGCTTCTAGAGTTGTACCCATTCCTTTATATGCTTCATCACGCCCCAATTGATAAATCTTTTGATTTTCAATTTCTAGGTGTTCTGCAAACCATTCACGAACTTCATTCACGGTATCGATCTGAGTATCTACCCAGGCAACACCTAAATCCGTTACTGCCATCTCACTGGCAATATTACCTGCTCGGTGTCCTCCCATCCCGTCAGCCAAGATAATCATCGTACGACCGGCACGGTTGACAAAAAGATTGACATAGTCTTGATTATTTGTACGTTTCTGACCCACATCTGTTAATAATGAAATCTCCATTGTGTCAGTTCCTTCCTAATTGGATATCTTACGAAATTGGCTAATAAAGAATCCATCACTTCCGTACAATTCTGGAGTAATGAGGATGCAGCCATCTTTTAGGATATCCTTGCATTCGTGTTCTAGTTTAACCTGCTCGAACTCTGGATGACTTTCTAAAAATGCTTGAACCACTTGAAAGTTCTCCTCAGAGACAATAGTGCAGGTACTATAAGTTATTATACCACCTTTACGTAGCGTTTGACAAACACTACCTAATATTTCCAACTGAATTTCCTGTAATAACGCGAAATCAGCAGTGTCTTTGTTATATTTGATATCTGGTTTCCGACGCAATAGACCAATTCCTGAGCAAGGGGCATCAACAAGAATCTTATCAAATTGATCCTTACCAAAAAACTCGTGAACCTTTCGGGCATCCAATTTTTGTGTTTGAACACGGTCTGCTACGCCTAAACGCTGAGCATTCTCTTGAATCAAAGTGAGTTTATGGTCATAGAGATCCAGAGCTGTTACCTGACCTGTCGTGAGATAAGAGGCCATATGGGCTGTTTTCCCACCCGGAGCTGCACAGGCATCCAAAACCTGCTCCTCTCCTTGTAAATCAAGAGTTGGAGCAACCAGTTGACTAGACTCATCCTGGATAGTAATAGCCCCTTCAGCAAACAAGTCATGACCCGCAAAATGCCCCTGTTCTTTGACCAGACCAGAAGCTGATAAAGCAGAATCACTTGCATCAAGCAGAGCTTTAATTTCCTCTTTTCGGTTCAAATCTGTCACACGGATACTGGCCTTATTGCGTTGCAAAAGACTCTCAAAAATCGCTTGCGCCCGTTCTTCCCCGTACTCTTCCTTGAGCTTAGAAACTAACCACACTGGCAAAGAGTAGGCGATAGAATCACGCTTGTTCTTACGCTTGATACTGGCAATATCTGGCAAACCTTCTCGCAAGATACGGCGAAGGACTGCATTGACCAGTTTTTCGCTACCCTTTTTACGAAATTTTGCAATTTCTACCGCTTCATTGACCACTGCATGATCAGGAAGCTTATCCAAGTATTGGAGTTGATAGACGCTCATGAGAAGCAAAACATAGATCCAGCTGTCTAGCTTGTCTCTATCCTCAATAAAGTGAGACAAATACCATTCTAAAGTTAGTTTACGAGCTACGGTTCCATAAACAAGCTCTGTCACCAAACCTTTGTCTGCTGTTGACAGTTGACTTCCCTTGAGGTGTTTATTTAAGGCGATATTTGAGTAGGCTTGATTGACCAGAACATCTTCTAGCACGACCAAGGCTAAACTTCTAGCCGTTTCTACTTTAATCACCAAATCGTTCTCCTACTGCTAACGTTCGTCCCACACCGTTAAGGAAGGAAGCAATGTCCATCTTAGGTTTCCCTGCTGGTTGAACCTGTTTGAGAGATAGAGCTCCTTCTGCTGTTGCGACAATCAATTCTTTCTTACCGATGGAGAGAATTTCACCTGGAGTCCCTTGACCATCTACTGGCAGGGCTTCATAAATCTTAAAACGATCTCCCTTGAGGAAGGTATGAGCAACTGGCCATGGATTCATCCCACGGATTTGGTTAAAGAGTTGACGGTTAGTCTTGTTCCAATCCAACTTTTCTTCCTCAGGTTTGATATTTGGAGAAAATGTAACCTGGTTTGGATCTTGTGGTTCTGGCTGAATTTCACCAGCTATATAAGCAGGAAGAGTATCCAAAAGCAGATCACGACCAACAACCGCCAATTTCAAACAAGGTTCCGACATTGTCCTCATCTGTAATCGAAATGCTACGACGAGAAATCATATCTCCTGCATCCATTTCCTTGACCATTTCCATAATGGTCACTCCTGCTTCCTTATCACCTTGAATCAAGGCATAGTGAATGGGAGCACCACCACGGTGTTTAGGAAGGAGCGAAGCATGTACATTGACTGCAAAATCAATGCTATCAAGGAGTTTACTTGGGAGAAATTGTCCAAAAGCTGCAGTCACAATCCCATCAGCTCCCAAATTCATGATAGCTTCCATTTCTGGACTACCTGATAATTTTTCGGGTTGGTAGATAGGAAGCCCTGCTTCTTTAGCTGCTTGTTTTACCGGGGTTTCTTGGATGACTTTTTTACGACCGACCGCGCGATCTGGCTGAGTCACGACGGCCACGATTTCATAGCGATCATCTGACAAAAGTCCCTTCAAAACGGTCGCTGAAAAATCGGGCGTTCCCATAAAGATTAGTTTTGTCATCTTTTCTCCTTTTTACAAAAATTGCTGCGGCTCGTGATCAATACTGAGACGAAGCTCACTATTTTCACGTTCTTGAGTTAGGCCCAAGACCTGATTAAGAGTCGAGGCTAACTTATCTTCTAAACGGTATTTAATCAATATTTGGTAGTGATAGAGGTTATGAGTGCGAGCGATAGGTTTAGGCGTTGGGCCAAGGATGATACTAGCATCCGACAAACCTGACCGCAAAATTTCCATGACCTCATAAGCTCTTCTAATAACCTCTTCTTCTTTCTTATGAGACAAGGTAATCCCAATAGTGAAATAATAAGGTGGATAGCCAAGTTGACGTCTGATGCCCATTTCATAGGCATAGAAACCTTCGTAGTCCTGTTCCTTGGCAAAACGAATGGCGTAGTGTTGAGGATTATAGGACTGAATCAAGACCTGACCTGCCTTTTCAGCACGACCTGCTCGTCCTGCCACCTGGGTCAAGAGTTGGAAAGTCCTCTCAGAAGAACGGAAATCAGGCAGATTCAAGGCTGTATCCGCATTGAGAACACCAACCAAGGTCACATTTGGAAAATCCAATCCCTTGGCAATCATCTGGGTTCCTAGCAATATGTCCGCTTCACCATTGCCAAATTGTTCAAGTAGAGCTTGGTGACTACCCTTTTTACGAGTGGTATCCACATCCATGCGTAGAATGCGTGCCTGCGGAAAGAGTTCAGCCAGCTCATCATAGGCCTTCTGAGTCCCTGTTCCATAGTAACGAATGCTACGACTCTGACAGTTTGGACAGACATGAGGAATTTCCTTGGTAAAACCACAATAATGGCAGTTCATGGTTTTGGTATCCATGTGGAGGGTCAAGGAAATATCGCAGTTTGGACAGGTATCCACAGTCCCACATTCTCGGCACATGACAAAGCTAGAATAACCACGACGATTGAGCATGAGTACAACCTGCTCTTTTTTTTTTTCCAGTCGATCTTGAATGGCCTCAATGAGAGGTGGTGTAAAGTTAGATGTTTCATTTTGCCCGATGTAATCACGGAAGTCAATCACTTGAACTTCAGGAATACTTGCTAAAGGATTGGCCCTTTGCGTCAGGCGCAGATGTTGATAAACACCCTTACCAGCACGCGCACGGCTTTCTAGACTTGGTGTTGCAGATCCAAGGACTAGGGCAGCTTGATTGTACTGGGCTCGTAAAAGAGCCACATCTCTAGCATGGTAACGAGGATTGCTGTCTTGCTTGTAGCTAGCCTCATGCTCTTCATCGATAATGATAACACCTAGATTTTTCAAAGGTGCAAAAATAGCAGACCTGGCCCCAACAACTACCTGGGCTTCTCCACGCTCCACCTTGCGCCATTCATCGTACTTTTCACCATTGGACAAGCCTGAGTGGAGGATGGCGACTTTATCGCCAAACCGAGCAATAAAGCGCTCTGTCATTTGAGGTGTCAGAGAGATCTCCGGAACTAGAACAATCGCTGTTTTTCCCCTATCCAGGGCTCCTTGGATAATCTGCAAGTAAACCTCGGTTTTCCCACTTCCTGTGATTCCTTGTAGAAGAAATGGAGGATGCTCTTTCCCAATCGCTCCAACAACCGCCTCACAGGCTTCTTTTTGTTCTGGATTTAACTCTAAAGATTGGCTGGATTCAATTCCTTCAAAGTAGGCAGCTGAGCGTTGGACTTCCTTTTGAACGATGGTAACAGCACCCTGTTCTACAAAGAAGTTAACTTGGTCGCGTGAGTAATGTTCTAACAAATCGGCCAAAGGAACTGTTTCAGGATGTGCTACTAAATATTCTCGCAGTTCCAATTTCTTCTTGGCACGATTTGAGATTTCTAGCTTTTCTAATTTGTCAAGATTCACTTCAACCCAAGACTGCGTCTTAACTTTCTTCTGATCCACAGCCTGGTACTCTAGTTTTAAAAGACCTTTCGAGTCAACCGCATCATCTCAGCCTGCTTTTCTAAGTCTAGAGATGAAAATGCTAAGGACTCTTGCGATCCAAACAAACGTTCTCTGTCTTTCTGACTCAAGCCTTCCAGAGGATAGAGGATCTTATCATAGCTAGAATTCAAAAATCCCGGAAGCATAGCTTTTAGAATAGAAATCTTGTATGAAAAAACTGACTTACGTAGTTCTTCAGCTAGCCAGAGTTGTTCCTCCGTTAAGACAGGAGAAAAGTCCAGCACCTCAGCAATCTCTTTCAAGTCCTCGTCTGCCACATCTGCATCAGATTCTTGTTCCATTCCAAGAACAATTCCCTGAATCAAGCGATTGGCCTTTCCAAAGGGAACGTGGACTCGCATGCCGACTTCCAACATATCTTTAAATTCTTCAGGAATCTTGTAACTATAGGGTTGGTCCGTCTGCATCAAAGGAACATCTACAATGATTTTTGCAATAGCCATATCCTCACCTCCTTCTCTTCTTAAATCGTTTCAATTGATTGAGTATTCTTGCAATAGAAAAAATAAGATTGAGTCCCCCCAACCTTAAATTTTTTCACCTTCTTCTTTTTCTTTCGCGATTTGCTCTTTGATTTTCTTTTCTTCTTCTTCTCTCAATCGTCTTTCTTCTTCGATACGACGACGAACAGCTTCGCGTTTTCCTTCTGGATCTGGGTGGATGGTTACATTCCCAGATTCAATCTCTTCCAAGGCACGAAGTGTAGATTTTACAGATTTGAATTCTTGTGTTGGAGTTGCTCCAGCTTCTAATTCGTGAGCACGTTTTGCTAACAAGATTACGAGTGAATATTTTGATGGTACCTTATCAAGCAAGGTATCGATAGAGGGTTTAAGCATCATTTGTTTGTACCTGTTTTCTATAGTTTATCGAATAGTCGGAGACTTTGGTAGCATATCCTGATAGTGACCGATGACACGATCGACACGGAAATGTTCAGCTTCAATCACACGTTTGACACGTTCTGCAGCAAGAGGAACATGGTCATTGACAATAGCATAGTCATACTCACGCATCAAAGCAATTTCTTCTTTAGCTTTTTCGATACGCTGTGCAATCACTTCTGCGCTATCTGTACCACGACCAACGAGACGGTCTTGCAATTCTTCCAAATCTGGTGGTGTCAAAAAGATAAAGACAGCATCTGGAACTTTTTTCTTGACCTGGAGAGCTCCCTGCACTTCAATTTCAAGGAAGACGTCGATTCCCTTATCAAGGGTTTCATTGACATAGGTCAGAGGAGTTCCATAGTAGTTACCTACATACTCTGCATACTCTAACATCTGTCCTTGACGGATTAATTCTTCAAATTCTTCACGCGTGCGGAAGAAATAGTCAACTCCGTCTAGTTCACCTGGACGTTGAGCCCGTGTTGTCATAGATACAGAATATTGGAATTGATTTTCAGAACTCTCAAAAATTTCTCGTCTAACCGTTCCTTTTCCAACTCCTGAAGGACCTGAAAAAACGATTAGTAAGCCACGGTCTGCCATGATGTCTCCTTTGGATAGTTTGTGAAATGCCTTGGAAATTCATTCAGAATTCTCTTTGTGAAGGCATTTCTGCTTACTACAATCTTTCTATCTAGTGTAACAAAAAAGCAGTAATTTTTCAACTGCTCTTTCTTATTTATTTTGCATAATCAACTGCACGAAGTTCACGAATCACGGTTACCTTGATATTTCCTGGATAATCGAGATTACTTTCAATCTTCTCACGAACTTTGTGAGCCAAAATTGTGACCTTGTCGTCCTTGATTTGACCTGGGTTCACCATGATACGGATTTCACGACCAGCTTGAAGGGCAAAGCTATTTTGAACACCTTCAAAGCTATTCGCGATTTCCTCCAAATCATGGAGACGTTTGATGTAGCTTTCAAGCGATTCACTACGAGCTCCTGGGCGGGCTGCACTTAAGGCGTCCGCTGCAGCAACGAGAACTGCGATTACACTTTCAGGCTCTACATCACCGTGGTGACTAGCAATTGTGTTAATCACGACTGGATGCTCTTTGTACTTGCGAGCCAATTCAGTACCAATCTCAACGTGACTACCTTCCACTTCACGGTCAATGGCTTTACCGATATCGTGAAGGAATCCTGCACGACGGGCAAGGGCTGCATTTTCACCAAGTTCGCTAGCCATGATACCAGCCAACTTAGCCACTTCAATCGAGTGACGCAAGACGTTTTGTCCGTATGAAGTACGGAACTGCAAGCGACCCATGATCTTCATCAAGTCTGGGTGAAGGTTTGGTGCACCGATTTCATAGGCTGCTGCTTCACCATATTCACGAATACGGTTATCAATTTCTTGACGGTTTTTCTCAACCAACTCTTCGATACGAGCTGGGTGAATACGTCCATCCTTAAGTAAGGTTTCCATCGTCATACGGGCAATCTCACGGCGGATAGGATCAAATCCTGACAAGGTTACCACTTCTGGCGTATCATCAATGATGACATCAACCCCTGTCAAACTTTCAAAAGTACGAATATTACGACCTTCACGACCAATGATACGACCTTTCATGGTATCATCAGGCAGATGAACGGTTGAGTTTGTAGACTCAGCTACATACTCACCAGCAATTCTCTGCATCGCTTGGGACAGGATATCCTTAGCAAGCTATCTGAACGTTCCTTGACTTCTTGCTCCGCCTCACGAATGCGGCTAGCAATTTCCTTGCTCAAGTCTTCTTCTGTCTGAGCTAAGATGATATCTTTTGCCTCTGACTGAGTCAGAGAACCGATACGTTCCAATTCAGCTTCTTTTTGTCTTTCGACTTCCTCTAATTGCTCTTCCCGTGCATCAAGGTTTTTTGCTCTATCAGAAATACTTTGTTCTTTTTGTTCAAGTGTTTTTTCTTTGTTCGTCAAATTATCGTCTTTACGGTCAAGGCTCGTAGCTCTCTCCGTCAAACGACTTTCGATTTGCTTGAGTTCTTGACGCTCCGACTTAAATTCAGCGTCCACTTCTTCGCGGTATTTTCTGGCTTCCTCTTTAGCCTCCAATAGTGCTTCTTTTTTAAGGGATTTGCTTTCGCTTTTAGCTTCATTGAGTAATAAATCCGCTTCGCGCTCAGCTTGTCCTCGTAAATTAGTTGCTTCTTGTTCAGCATTTAAAAGCATCAACTCTGCAGCCTCTTGTGATGATTTCATCTTGACTGAGATGCTGACATATCCAATGACTAAACCAATGATGACGGCAAAAACAACTATAACAATCGCCATAATTTCCATGTTTTTACCTCAATTTATTTGTTTATCCGAATGACATGCATTCTTATACATTTTACCACAAAAAACTATTTTTAACAAACCTTAAATGGAAGATATTTTGGTCATTTTTTGAGTTGAAATTGTTATTTTCCCTAGTAAAATAGGCTTCTTTAACGAACTCAATTTTTTATAGAATTTTTTACAAAAAAATAAGTAAAAAGCCTACTGTTCAGTAGACTTAGTAATGATCTTTAAAAGACAAGAAAGCGATGCTATCACCATCCATCATATAGATTAAGCGGTTTTCTGCATCAATACGACGTGACCAGGCCCCTTGGTAATCATATTTGAGTGGTTCTGGTTTCCCTATGCCTGTGAAAGGAGCACGTTGAATATCCTTAATTAGTTTGTTGATTCTTTTTAACGTTTTCTTGTCTTGAGTTTGCCAGTAGCAATAATCTGCCCAGGCATCTTCTGTAAACTTGAGTAGCATCCATTACTCCTCAATCACATGAACCTGCGTGCGTCCTGCACGAACTTGGGACATTCCTCGCAAGACCTTGTCAGAAAGTTCCTTATTCTGAGCAATCCTCAAAGTTTCTTGAATACTATCCCACTCGCTCTTTGATAGGACTACAATATCTTCATCTGGATTTTTATTGACCACCGTCAAAGGTTCAAACTCATCGTTTACCTTCTTCATATAGTCTTTTAAATGATTTCGGAAAGTTGAGTAAAGAACTGCTTCCATAACCATACCTCGTTTTACCTCTTTTCCACTATTATACACGAAAAGAAAAAATTTGTCAGGAACTTGTACAAGATTTTTTCTTTTCTATCTAGTTATTCGAAAAAAACTAAAAAAAGCCTACCTTTCAGTAGACTTAGTTCGATTCGATTCTGATCGGCACTCTGCCAAAATTTTGTTCTGCGATACTTGGGTGTCCTAGTTGGTAAATCTGGTCTGCCTTTTGAGTCATGGCATCCCAGGGCTCTTTGCCGATTCGACTAACTAGATGGACCTGTTCCTTAAGAGTTTTAAGGTGTTGTCTTCCTTTTTCGGTAAAACCAAGAACATGAATGGCTTCTGGCAAGGCGCTTTCTCTGGCTTGTAGCAAGATATAAGTCAAGAGGCGTCGCACACGCGCTTTGGTGTAGCGTTTGGTAGCCACTAACTCAACCAATTCCTCAATAGATTTTGCTATTTTGATGGCTTCCTTAATACGCACTGCCATTTCCTGATTGAGCTGATAAATATAAGTTAGGTCAGGATTTGACAAGATTTGATAGCGTAAGAGTGGAAAATAATCTTCCCAGCTCACCTTGCTAGCATTTTCAAAAAGGGCAACCGAAGGCATAAAACGTTCTAAGAAATCTGGGTCTGCTCGGTGCTGACGGATGGCTGTTGCCGAGACAAAGTCCACATTCTTGTCCACAGAATGGTAACCTGCTCCCTGACGTTGAATTGGATGAAGTTTGATATTTCGCCCTGCTACCGCCTTGGCGTAGGCAAGAGCAAGGACATGATTGGGCGTATCACCTGAAAAATCAAGGTCTGCAAATTCCTTCCACATAGCTTGGGTTTTCTGAGGATAGGAGAGGGAATCAGGCAGATTATCTACAAATTTCGCCATCTCATCACTACATTCTACGTATAAATCAGCAATTTGCTGGTAATCCAGAACTTCCTCTGTCCCAAAAGCTAGGGTATCAATCCCCAAACGAGCTAAGATATCTACCGCTCCTTGACCAAAGAAATCTGCCGCCTGAACACTGATGAAAAAGGGCAATTCTACGACCAAATCTGCACCATTTTCCAGCGCCATCTGGGCTCGTATCCACTTGTCAACGATAGCCGGCTCGCCTCGTTGCATGAAATTCCCAGACATGGCAATAATTTTCAACCCATCCGCCTGATTCAGCAGGTATTTGTGGCCATTATGAAAAGGATTGAACTCCGCTATAATACCTGTAATGGTCATGGTAACCTCCTACTTCTGCGCGACGAAAAACCAACGGGTGCTAGTTTCTGTTAGCTCCTTGTCTTCAAAGTCCGCAAAGAGTTTAAAGGACTTAAATCCAGCCTGCTCCAGCAAAATATCATAGGTTAAGACTTCATAAGTTCGTTCCTCATGCACTTCATCATGACGGCTAAAGGAACCATCCGCTTCTTTGATAAAGAAGGTCAACTCATGCACGATAGAATGTGGTGCTGCATCCTCATAGGTATCCCAAAGCATAGCGAAGTCTTCGGCATTTCATGATAAGAATAACCTGGGAAGACCTCATCAGTCTGGTAGGTCGAATGCACATCAAAGATGAAAACTCCGTCTTCGTTTAGAGCATTGTAAACTTCTTTGAAGACGTCTCCCACTTCTACCTCATCTTGCATGTAGCAGATAGAGTCCGAATAACAAGTCACAAAGTCATATTTACCAGCCTTGGATAAATCCAGCATATTGCCTTCCATAAAATCAATCTTTTGCTTGGCTGAAGTAGCTCTCTTCTCAGCAATCTTCAACATGTCCGCGCTCAAGTCCAGTCCAGTTACATCAAAACCTGCTTGAGAAAAGCGAACGGACTGGATTCCTGTACCACAAGCCAACTCCAAGAGTTTCTTTCTCTCCTTAGTCTTAGGTAAATGACGCAGCGAAAAATCCGTCCATTTATCGTATAAACTATCATCCATCACAGCATCGTAAACAGCCGCAAAGGTTTCGTATGTTGCCATAATTAAGATACAAAGAGCGTTTAAAACAAAGAGAAAATAGGAAACTTTCTGCCGTATCATCAGATACAAAGGAAGTTACTCTTTTTCTCACAGTTTTTAGCTCGTGTTCAGTTTCAACATTACCAAACACGACACCCTCACCTTTCTAACAATTTTCTTCTAAATTAAGCAAATAAACCCAGTTGACTGCAACTGAGTTCAATTGAAGATAAAGTCTTTTTAAGACTTTCCTTGGGTGATTTCGGACGTCTGCGACCTTCTTCGAAGTTCCAAGACTTAGTTTTGAGCCCTTCGTTTTTCATCTCTAAACTCAGGCTAAACAGTTCCCCTAACTGTTTTACTCTCAAAACTCCCGACTTCTTGAAACATTATCGTTTCAAGAACTTTTATCACAACGGAAAGTCTCGGTAATTTCTCACTTCGTTCTCAACAAACTAGAACGATTTCAATACATTGTCGAATTTCAAAGCAGTTACCAATCCTAAGAACAAGTCAGCATCTACTAGGCCAAGGTTTCAGATAAATCTACTGAATCCGCCTCATGCCATAGTTTTTCTAGGTTATAGTGGGCACGCATTTCTTCTGAGAAGATATGCACAACGACTCCACCAAGGTCTAGCAAGACCCAGCCTCCAGCTGCGTCGCCTTCAACATGGCTACCTTTAAAGCCCGCTTGAGCTACTTTTTCACGGATATTTTCAGCGATAGCATCTAACTGACGGCTATTCATTGAGCTCGTGATGACAAAGTAATCTGTCACACTGGTCAATTCTTGTACATCAAGTGCGAGAATGTCCTCGGCACGTTTCTCATCAGCCGCTTTCACGACTAGTTCTAGTAATTCTTTTTCGTTCATTTAGTCCTCTTTCAAATAGTGCACATAGGCGTTATAGGTTTCAAGGGTTTGGGGATAGATAGGCAATCCCTGGCGAGCCAAATGTTCCACAGTGCGAGCTGTTTCATAGGCTACTGCCTTATTAAGTGACAAACTTGCAATCTCACGCGCCTGGTCCACCCCTGGAAAGGCACGATTATGCTCGATGTAGTCTGCGACGTAGATAACCTTATCAAGGTCCGTCATCTGCCCAGCTCCAACTGTATGGATTTCTATTGCACGCAAAATTTCAGAATCTTTCAAATCCAAATCTTCCTGAATCTTGTAGATACCTACCATGCCATGCCAGACATTATTACCCCAGTTTTTTAGATCAGAGTCAAGTTGATAACGATCTATCAAGTCTAAAAAAATTCTTGATCGATAGCTTTTTAGCATAGTCATGAAGGAGACCAGCTAATCCAGCCTTCTCAACATCCACACCAAAGCGCTGAGCCAATTCTATGGCTGCACGCTCTACACCCAGACAATGGGTTAGACGTTTTTCAGGTAGGAGCACTGCCATTTTTTCCAACAATTCTTCACGCGAACAGTTGATATAGTCTTGGTATGCCATCAGTAAAGCCCTTCTTTCTCGATATAGTCTAGCACTGGTTTTGGCAAGAGAAAGTTAGGTGTACGACCTTGGGCGATGAAATCACGTACCATACTGGATGAAATATCCATGAGAGGCACATCCACCCAGATGACTGGATAAGAAGTCCCAGCCTTGTATCGTGGTCGCTGAACTCCTACAAACTGAACGAGGTCGACCAATTCATCAATTCGGTACCATTTAGGAAGATAGTCAACCATATCGGCACCGATAATGAAATAGTAATCTGTATCTGGATTCTTCTCTGTTAGAAGCTTCATGGTGTCGTAGGTGTAGGAAATCCCCTTACGCTCTAGCTCGATGGTCTCAATAGCTAAACCTTCGATTCCATCGATAGCCAATTCAAGCATCTTGAGGCGGTGGTGTTCAGAAATGGTTTCCTTTTTGTCTACGTGAGGCGGTTGATACTCAGGCATGAGCAGAACTTGATCCAATCCCAACTGCTGGCGCACTTGGTCTGCCACGATCAGGTGGGCATTGTGAACAGGGTTAAAATTTCCCCCTAAGATTCCAACTTGCTTACGTTTTTTATCCTTGATTTCTGGCTCTAACTTCACTTTTGTAAAGGGAGTTAACAGTTCGATTGCCATAGGCTAATCTCCTTTAGTCTTCTGTAAAAACAGTTTGGGAGTATATTTTTAGATTTCTTTTACTTTTTTAGAAATCTTACGATTTTCTTTCTTGCTTGATTGTTTATACAAATCAAAATACGGCCGATCTTTTGGACTGTATCCACACCGATTTCTTCTTCCAAGATTTCAGCTACTTCGTGGATATTTTCATCTGTATTTTGCAAGAGTGTAACCTTGATCAATTCACGGGCATCAAGTGCTTGTCGAACGCTGGTTTTGATTTGGTCGTTGAGTCCATTTTTCCCGATTTGGATAATAGGTTTGAGGGTGTGTGCCTGGCTGTTGAGGAAGGCACGTTGTTTCGATGTTAATGACATAATTCATTTAAAAGAGTTTCTTTTTATACTTTTCTGAAGTGGTGACGGACGTCAGCAAAGTCCTCTGGACTTTCATGACTAAAATTTGAGCCTAAGGTCTCAAATTTTCCTCAGTTGGTACAATCACTTGTACCAACTAACACCACAGCGAAAAGTATCTTCTAGGGGCTCGCAGTGCTCGCCTTTATAAAGACAACCCTTTCCTTTCTGTGTTTAAATAATTGCTTTTCGTGTGACTACTGCGACGCCTTCTGGTGCCCAGACGGCTACTTTGGCAGTTCCTGTTACACGGATCCAGCCTAGTCCTGAGATAACGAGATCTGTCTTATCCTTGATAGTAAAGACATGTTGGACCAGTTTTGGAAAGTCTTCTTTTTCTTTGCTATTTGGTGGTGTTAGAAGGGTTCCCAGGTGCTTGTTGTAAAAGGCACTAGCGCCTTCAAGCTTGGTACGATGAAGTTTGAGTTCATTATCAAAGAAAGCTGTGAAACCTTGCTTTTCTCCTGCAATGAAATCAAATCGTCCCAAACCTCCTAAAAAGAGGGTTTGCTCAGGATTGAGCTGGTAGGTTTTAGGTTTGATTTCCTTTTTAGGACTAACATACTTGAGGTTTTTAGCCGTCAAGTAGTGGGCCATCTGATGACGATGGATAATTCCAGGCGTATCGTAGATATAAGAACCATCATCAAGTGGGATTTCAATCTTATCTAAGGTTGTCCCTGGGAAACGTGATGTTGTGATGACGTTCTGGTCACCCGTAATTTCCTGGATAATAGCATTGATAAGAGTTGATTTCCCAACGTTGGTAACCCCAACTACATAGACGTCACGACCCTTACGGTAGTGCTCAATTTTATCAATGACTTCCTTGATAGCATGCTTGTTTTGGGCTGAAGTCAGAACTACGTCAACAGGACGTAGACCTTCTTCGTGGGCACGTTCCATGAGCCATTGACTAATCTTACCAGGCTTAACAGACTTAGGAAGGATGTCTTTTTTATTTCCAACCAAGAGCACATCATTACCTGATACAAAACGAGGCAATCCTGGGATAACAGAACCATTAAAGTCAAAGATATCAATCACATTGACCACCAAGGCATCACTGTCTCCTACCTCGTGCAAGAGTTTTAGGAAATCATCATCCGTCAACTGGACATCTGTGATTTCATTGTAATGACGAAGACGGAAACAACGTTGGCAATAAACTTCACCAGTTTCCAAACCTTTTTCGAGTGCTGACTGAGGTGTAAAACCAAGACCAGTCTTATCTGTCGTCTGAATGGTTGCTCCACAGCCAATACAGAGAATTTCTTCCATAGTTAGATTCCTTTTTTATATGTGATAGGACCGTACTTTTCAGTGATTTTTTTCATGACACGGCGCTCACGAGCTCTGTTAATCTGTGTTTTGATAGAGTCATGCTGGACCAAGGGTTTGACCAAAATCGAACGAATCCCTGCACGGTGAGCCGCTCGAATATCCGTCATAAGCTGATCTCCAACCATGACCACTTCGTTTTTCTCATAGTGGAATTCCTTCATGGCGCGGTCAATCCCGAAAGTAAAGGGCTTCAAAGCCCAATAAACATAGTCAATCCCAAATTTTTCAACCGCACGTTGAACTCGTTTTTTAGAGTTGTTGGACACTACGATAATGCGAATACCAGCATCACGAAGGTCATGTAACCACTGCTTCATTTCTGGAGTCCCATCAGGGTTATTCCAAGCAATCAGAGTGTTGTCCAAATCCACCAAAACAGCTTTGATCCCTTGGTTTTTCAGGCTTTGGACTGTCAAATCATAAACTGCTTCTACAGCAAAGTCTGGCATGTAGTTTTCAATAGCCATTTTGACTCCTTTTCTTTTATTTTCTAGTAATTTTCTTCAGCCATTGAGATAAGGCCGCCCATAAAATCAAGCTAGTCATTAAGATATAAATCCAAGCATTTGGCTCTTCTGTAAATGGTAGAGGAACATTCATTCCGAAGAAACCTGTAATAACCGCAAGTACTGCTAGTAAGACGGAGATAATAGTCAAAATTGTCAAACTATCATTCAAGTTATTGTTTAGGATGTTGTTGTAAGAAGCTGAGAGTTGTTGCAAGACTTGAGAAATCAAGTCTGTCATAGACACCAACTGATGGGCTTCAATCATGGCATCATCAAACTGCTCTCGTTCGACATCATTAAATCTCCGATAAAGAGCATGGCCCTGGATATGTTCCAAGAGGAGTCGATTTTGTTTTGCCGCTGCTGTCAAGTAAACCATACCTGTCTCCAAGTCAGAGAGGGCGAAGAGATTTTTCTTTGTTGTAGTTTGACGTAGCAAGGCACTAATTTCGTCCTTACTTTTATCCATCTCTTCAATGACAGGATAATAAGCGTTACTGATAATCTCTAAACCAGCAAAGAGAAACTTGTAAATAGAAAGCGACTCATGGCTATCCAGATAAGCTAACATCTGATCAATGACATAAGCATTCTTATGGTTGCTGATGGTAATCATTCGTTTGTTTTCAACGATAAAGGTCATGGGAATCGCTTCATAGTAATCCTTGTCCTTTTCTAAGTCCAGAACATTGTAGATAAAGGTCACAGTCCCATTCTCACGGTTGTAATCCATATGGGCACGTTCATTTTTATCCAGCGCATATTCGATGGTTTCCTTATCCAATCCGTAGATTTCAGATAAATCTTCAAGATTTTTAATTTTTTCTACATCTAGATTGATCCAAACACAACCATTTCCTAATTGCTCATCTAAAAACATCGTTTCTCCTTTACCAAACTCTTTCTATTGTACCATAAAAAGAGGTAAAAATTTCAGTTCTCTTCTTTCCTTGAAAAAAATTGCTGACAACCGTGATACTTCTATTGGGAACAAAGTGAAGGACTCCATCCTCACTGCGCAGTTGAGTCGTACGAATACCGACACTCACAACCTTACCAGAGATTGTAATCGGACCATTCGTAAACTCAACTTGATCTCCAACATCTAACTGGCGCTCAAAGAGGATGAAAAAGCCATTGACCACATCTGATAAGAAGCCTTGAGCACCCATCCCGATTGCCACCCCAGCAATCCCAGCACCTGCCAGAAGACTTGATACAGGTAAGCCTAGAGTAGATAAAACAAAGTAGAGTAAAAAGAAATAGAGGGTGTAGTTCAAAATATTTTCAATTAATCTAGAAATTGTCTTTTGGCGCGCCTCATCTTTCTGGGAGAATTTTAAGGATGGTTTAACAACTCTTTTCACAACTTGATGGAGAATTATTTTAACGATATAAAAGACAATAAAAAGAAGGACTAGAGAGACTGATTTTGAAAACAACTCTTCTAGAATATTGCTGATATTTAACTTATCGATATAATTTTGAATAAATGTTGGCATAGTAAGCTCCTTTCCTAACATTATACCATAAAACGATATCTGAACCAGTTTGGTACATATTCATTCTGCCTATACTATTATTAGATTCACTTGATTTCAAAACATATTTATACTATAATCAAACCACTACATGGAGAACAAATTATTTTCTCAATAACTCTCTTGGAATAGACCTTTCTACCTCACCTACTACTAAAACTTTCAATCACTTATCCCAAGGAAGTATTTTATGTCTATCACTCAACGTACTTTAAAACTAGTCTTAGCAACTTGTTTTGCTTGTTTACTTGCCTACTTTTTTGATTTGTCATCAGCTGTTTCAGCTGGTATCATTGCTATATTGAGTCTTTCTGATACTCGAAGAAGCACGATCAAGCTAGCCCGCAATCGTCTTTTTTCAACTCTTCTAGCTCTCTTAGTTGGTGTTATAGCTTTCCAACTGACTGGTTATCATATCTGGAGCTTTGGACTCTACTTAGCATTCTATGTTCCCCTTGCCTATAAACTGGGTTGGGAAATTGGAATCACTCCTAGTAGCGTTCTGGTTAGCCATCTCTTAATCCAACAATCAACAGCACCTGCACTTTTACTGAATGAGCTCTTACTCTTCCTAATCGGTACTGGCTTTGCACTTCTGGTCAATCTCTACATGCCTTCACGTGAAAAAGAAATTCAACATTATCATACTCTTGTTGAAGAAAAACTCAGAGATGTTCTTCTACGGCTTTCTTACTATCTAAAAAGAGGAGATGGCCGTAATCAGGCTCAACTTGTAAATGAACTTGATCAACTACTTGAGGATGCTCTTAAGCTAGTTTACCTCGATCATTCTGATCATCTCTTTCACCAGACAGATTATCATATTCACTACTTTGAGATGCGACAAAGACAAACGCGTATCTTAAGAAATATGGCTCAACAGATTAACACATACCAACTAGCCGCTAGTGAGAGTTTGATTGTCGCTCAGCTCTTTTCAAAAACAGCTAGCCAATTGAGTCAAACAAATCCAGCCTACGACTTATTGAATGATATTGAGAGCTACCTAGAGGTGTTTCGCAATCGATCTCTCCCTAAAACTAGAGAAGAGTTTGAGACACGGGCAACCCTATTACAACTCTTTCGTGAATTAGAACATTTTATCCAGATAAAAGTAGATTTCTACAACCGTTATTCTGACAAAAACAGTAACAAATAAAAACTTCTATCGGCAACTCAGTTGCTGATAGAAGTTTTTTGTTATGAATAGATTTAATTTTCCCGCTTCTTTCGAATCGACATAAGACTGATATCTCTCAAACTAAAGTAAGTAAGACCCAGCATTCCCAATGTAATAAAGATTTCTGCTGGAAGTTGGAAAATCTGCAGGGCAGACAAGAGCAACAAGATTACGAGGGCAACAAGTCCAAAGACTAATATTACAACATTGACCGTCCCCTTGATACTTTGAGGTGTCGCAAATACATAGAGTAGTAATAAGAGTATCCCTATGATTAAATAGACCATCTTTATCTCTTTCTAGCTCTTATTCAGCTGATTTTTTCTTTTTGTTTGCTTTCGCGCTCTGCCTTGTTGAGGATTTGTTTACGCAAACGAATCGATTCAGGCGTTACTTCCATGTACTCATCGTCGTTCAAGAACTCAAGTGATTCTTCAAGTGTCAAGATACGAGGAGTCTTGATAACCGCTGTTTGGTCCTTAGTAGCAGAACGAACGTTAGTCATTTGTTTTGCTTTCGTGATATTAACAGTCAAGTCATTCTCACGAGAGTTTTCACCAATGATCATTCCTTCGTAAACCTCAGTACCTGGGTTGACAAAGATAGTACCACGTTCTTCAATAGACATGATAGAGTATGTTGTAGCCTTACCAGCATCGATAGAAACAAGGGCACCACGGTGACGTCCACCAATTTCCCCTGGAATCAATGGCAAGTATTGATCGAAGGTATGGTTCATGATCCCGTAACCACGAGTCATTGACAAGAACTCAGTTGAGTATCCAATCAAACCACGCGCAGGAACTAGGAAGACCAAACGGGTTTGACCATTACCTGTTGCAATCATATCCAACATTTCACCCTTACGCTCAGAAAGGCTTTGGATAACAGACCCTTGGTATTCTTCTGGAGTATCGATTTGCACGCGCTCAAATGGCTCACATTTGACTCCATCAATTTCTTTGATGATCACTTCTGGACGAGACACTTGAAGCTCGTAACCTTCACGACGCATAGTCTCGATGAGGATTGACAAGTGCAATTCCCCACGTCCTGAAACTGTCCATTTATCTGGTGAGTCTGTTGGATCTACACGAAGAGATACGTCTGTTTGCAATTCTGCTTGCAAGCGTTCTTCAACCTTACGAGAAGTAACCCATTTACCTTCGCGACCAGCAAATGGTGAGTTGTTCACCAAGAAGGTCATTTGAAGGGTTGGCTCATCGATGTGAAGAACTGGAAGAGCTTCAACTGCATCTGTTGGAGTGATTGTTTCCCCAACGAAGATGTCTTCCATACCTGATACGGCAATCAAGTCACCAGCCTTAGCTTCTTGGATTTCACGACGTTCCAAACCAAAGAAACCAAAGAGTTTTGTAACACGGAAGTTTTTCGTTGTACCATCCAATTTAGAAAGAGTAACTTGGTCTCCGACCTTAACAGTACCACGGAAGACACGTCCGATACCAATACGTCCTACAAAGTCATTGTAGTCAAGAAGTGACACTTGGAATTGAAGAGGCTCATCAGAGTTATCAACCGGAGCTGGAATGTGGTCAATAATGGTATCAAAGATTGGCGCCATAGTCTTTCTTGGTCGGCTGGATCATCTGACAATGAAGATGTTCCGTTGATTGCTGAAGCATAGACTACTGGGAAGTCAAGCTGATCATCATCTGCACCAAGCTCGATGAAGAGTTCCAAGACTTCATCCACTACTTCTGCTGGACGAGCTGATGGTTTGTCAATTTTATTGATAACAACGATTGGGACAAGGTCTTGTTCCAAAGCTTTTTTCAATACGAAACGAGTTTGAGGCATAGTACCTTCGTAAGAATCCACTACCAAGACTACACCGTCAACCATTTTCATGATACGTTCAACTTCTCCACCGAAGTCCGCGTGTCCTGGTGTGTCCATGATATTGATACGAGTTCCGTTGTAGGCAACTGCTGTATTCTTCGCAAGGATGGTAATTCCACGCTCTTTTTCAATATCGTTTGAGTCCATTGCACGTTCAGCTAATTCTGTACGCGCATCAAGAGTTTCAGATTGTTTTAATAATTCGTCAACGAGGGTTGTTTTACCGTGGTCGACGTGGGCGATAATCGCGATATTACGGATATCTTCTCTTAATTTTGTCATGATTTCCTCTGTTATATTCATAAATTTATTTTCTAACTGAACGATTATACCACAATTTTGAGCAAATGACTTAACTCAAGTAAGTGTAAATGTTTTCACTACACTTTTCTTTTCACTTCAAGCCTTTTCAAAGCAAGCGACTTATGATAAGATAGGCTGGTATGCGTTTAGATAATTTATTAGCCCAGGAAAAAATCAGTCGAAAAGCCATGAAACAGGCTCTCCTAAAAAAAGAAATCTTAGTAGATGGAGTCCATGCTACTTCCCTTGCACAGAATGTTGATACGGGATTACAAGAGTTGATTTTTCAGGGTAGAAAAATCCAAGGATATGAGCATACCTATCTCATGCTTTACAAACCAAATGGTGTCGTGACAGCTAGCAAGGATAAGAAACTCCCAACCGTCATGGACCTACTACCTGAACATCTCCAGTCAGAACAGCTCTACGCGATTGGCCGTCTAGATCGAGACACGACGGGACTTCTTCTCTTGACAGATAATGGGCCTCTAGGTTTTCAACTCCTTCATCCTCAATATCATGTGGATAAAACTTACCAAGTTGAGGTGAACGGCTTACTCACACCAGATCACATCCAGCAGTTCAAAGATGGGATTGTCTTTCTTGATGGAACTATCTGTAAATCCTCTCAGCTTGAGATTCTATCTTCAAGTCCTAGTCTCAGCCGAGCCACCATCACCATCTCTGAAGGAAAATTCCATCAGGTTAAAAAAATGTTCCTCTCAGTCGGTGTCAAGGTCACTGCCCTCAAACGAGTTCAGTTCGGGGATTTTTTATTAGATCCTGACCTGGCAGAAGGTCAACATCGACGCTTGAATCAGGAGGAATTGAAAATCATTAAAAACTACTTAGAGAAAAGTGGATAAAACAAAAAAGCTTTAAAACTAAAGCTTTTTAAAATTATCTTTAGCTCATAGTTAAAAAAATTCCAATAATCCAGTTAAGAACAGAAAGAACAATACCTACAATGGATACAATTCTCTCTGTTTTATAATCTAATCCAGATTCTTTTTGAAGTTCGTTAGCAAATAATAAACCAACGATACCTAAACCAATACCTCCCAACGGAAATAACAAACTAAGAATGATAGATAGGATACCCACTATAAGTGGATTTTTCTTCTTTTCTTGCATTTTTCAATAAACTCCTTAAATTTTTTACCCATTCATTATACCATACAATTTGGCTTTATCTATTAGGTAACAAGTTTTAGAACTATGTAAACCTGTTCCTGAGCCAAAAAAATTAAAAATCATTAAAAACTACTTAGAGAAAAGTGGATAAAACAAAAAAAGCTTTAAACATAAAGCTTTTTTGTTTTTGATTAGCCAAAAATCATTACGAGGGCTAAAATCCAGTTTAGCACAGAAACTACAATCCCTACGATATTGAGAATTTTTTCTGTTTTATACACTAGTTCAGATTGTTTTTCGTGCGAATTAGCCAAAACAAGTCCAACGATACCCAAATAAGACCTACGATTGGAGATAACAAACCAAGGACGATAGATAGGATACCTAAAACAAGTGAGGCTTTTTTCTTTTCTTGCATAATAAAAACTCCTTAAATTTAATACAAATTAATTATATCATAAAAAGCTAGATTTATCTACAATTCAATAACTTTTTACAGAATATTAGCTGGTCTTAACCTTGCCTGTCCAAGAATCCAATCCGTAAGAAAGAATATAAATTTCTGAGAAACCTTGTTTTTTCAAGAAAAGTGCTGCATTGGTTACACGTTGCGCACGTTGGTTTTCATATAGAAGGACAGGCTTATCCTTACGAAGAGCCGCAAGGCTTGTCTTCAATTGATTTGAAGGAATATTACGAGCTCCGAGGATATGTTTTCTGTGGAAGTCAGCTGGCTCACGCAAGTCAATTAGCTGACCTGTACGAATCAAAGATTCAAACTCTGCATTGTCTATAATTTTTGCTGCACGACGAATACGAAGATAATTGTATCCCATCCATACTAACATCGCCACTACAAGTCCCCATAATACCCAAGTTACCATAATACCTAATCTCCATTTTTTTCTAAATAGTCTAATTCTAGTTTGTGCTCTCTGCGAAGAACAGCCTCCGCTTCTAGATAATCCAGCTTATCCATCAAACCAGCATCATAGATTCGAGATAGTTCAATCTTCATTAATTCAATGTCATAAAGACGTTTCCCCATATAGACAAGAATACCGAACTGTTTAAGAAATTGTTGCACATCGTAGAGTGTTTTCATAGCTTTCATTTTAGCAAATAATCAGATTTTTTTCAATAGTTCCTAGAGAAGACTTCCTTTTTACTGCTTACTAATTTTCTTGATGCTCTGATAGAGAAGATACCCGATAACCATTCCAACAAAATTCTGCAACAAATTGTGAGGAATATCTGTCAGAGCTACACCCCAACCTTTCATCCAAGATGTCGCACATGCATATCCAGCTACCATGAGAAAAGTTGCTAAAACTAATCCAAGCCACTTCCATTTTCCTTCAAAACCTGCAAAGTAACCCTGCAAACCATGGAAAAGCAAGCTGAAGAACATCCAATGAGGATATCCTGAGATCAGGTCAATAATGAAACCTCCTAGACCTCCGACAATAGCTCCTTCTCGTTTTCCATAATAAAAAGCAGTGAAAAAGATACCAGCATCTAAAAGAGTTAAGATTCCTGTTTGGGTTGGGATTTTGACAATATAACCTAAAACTACCGATAGGGCAGTCAGTATTGATAATAGGGCGATTTTACTTGTTTTGGTTTGCTTCATACTGTCTTACTCCATATTGATCTGCTTGTGCGATAGCACGGTAAACAAAGGCTTTGGAACTTTCAATTGCTGGTAAGAGCTCCTCTCCCTTGACTAACTGGCTGGCAATGCTTGAGGCAAAGGTACAACCAGCACCTGCATTTTGTCCTTGAATGACTGGATTCTCAAAAATGGTAAAATTCACTCCATCATAAAGACATCCACAGCCTTATCCTGACTAAGGCGATTCCCACCTTTAATAATGACTGCTGGTGCACCCAAGTCATGTAATTTTTGAGCTGCAGCCTTCATATCGTCCAAGGTTTCAATCTTTTGGCCTGCTAGCAATTCTGCCTCAGGTAGATTGGGTGTAATGACAGTCACATAAGGGAAAAAGCGAATCAACTCTTGACAAAGCTCGCTGACAGCAACATCATGCGTTTCCTTACAAACGAGAACTGGATCCAATACCACTGGAACTCCTTTACGTTCCTTGATAAAGTTAAGAGCTTTCTCAGCAACACCAACAGTCGGTAAGAGACCAATCTTAATTGCTCCAAAGTCTACGCTCTTGAGGCTATCCAACTGTTGTTGGAAAATAGTCTCATCTGTTGGGAAGACCTCAAAACCATTTTCCGTCAAAGCAGTTAAGCAAGTCATAGCTACAAAACCATGTAAACCATTTAAAGTATAGGTCGCAAGGTCAGCAGCTAGTCCACCACCACTAAAAATATCATTTCCTGAAAGTGCTAAAATACGATTATTCTTCATAACGAATCTCCTTCAAATACAAACCATTGGGTGCTGCAGTTGGACCTGCCAACTGTCTGTCTTTTTTCTCCAAAATCAGGTCAATCTGCTCAATTGGCATCCGATTGTTGCCAATTTTTAGCAAGGTCCCGACCATATTTCGAATCTGCTTATAGAGGAAGCCATTGCCAGAGAAAATAAAGGTCAAAAATTGACCGGTCTCGTCAACCCTAAGACTGGCTTCCGTGATCGTTCTTACCTTGTCCTCCACACTGGTTCCAGCAGCAGTAAAACCGGTAAAATCATGGGTTCCTTCTAATTTCTTTACAGCCTTTTGCATGCGTTCCACATCTAGTGGATATGGATAGTGGGTGGCATAATGACGTCTCATAGGATTTTTAGGACGCCCTCTATCCACTATAAACTCGTAGGTCTTGCTATGTTTGGCATAACGGCAATGAAATCATCAGCCACTATCTCAATCGAAATCACATCGATATCTTCAGGACTTTGAGTATCGAGAGCAAAGCGAAGCTTTTCCTCATCCATCTGATAGGGAAGATCAAAGTGGATAACCTGCCCTAGTGCATGAACACCACTATCCGTTCGCCCTGCACCATGGATGGTAATGGCCTGCCCTTTATTTAATTTGGTTAAAGTTTTTTCAATTTCCTCTTGGACACTACGCGCGTGTGGTTGCCGCTGAAAACCAGCAAAAGCGTAGCCATCATAGGAAATTACAGCTTTATATCTAGTCATGTATCTATTTTATCAAGAAAATTTCTCTGCAACAAGTTTGAAAACCAAAAATTGTACGGGTGCAGTTTTAGATATCCACTAGTCCTTACCTCGATTTTCTCATTATATATTTACGTTCTGGAACTTCAATGGTTTGAACGATTTCAAATCCTTCTTTTTGGTAAAGATTGTAAGCTGTTTGATTTGCCTCGTAGACATTTAGAGAAATACTATCTATATCTGCATCTTCAAAGACCAAACTAACAAATTTCCTTAAAGCCTGGCTACCTAAGCCCTGCCCCTGTTTCTGAGGATTGATAAAAAATCTCCCGATATGAAGATTCCTGTCTTCTAGCCTGATTTTCTGGATGACACCTACAAACTCTTGTCCACCAAAGATTGACAAGATTCCTTCCAAATCTTGCAAGATTTGAATTGTCAAGGGAAAAGGAATCATTGTTCCCATCCATTGCTTCTGGAAACTTTCTCCCAAAGCATTAGACCAATGACAAATGAGTTGGGCTTTTTCTAACTGAAGTCCTTTTTCAAAGTGAATTTTCATACTTGCTCCTAAAATTCCTCCTTTATCCAACTATTATACTCTTTCTCTTATTTTTTCCGAATTAATAAGTATGATTCACCTTTACTTTTTTCTTGTTGGAGCTATTTTTGCTTCCTTTCTTGGATTGGTCATTGATCGTTTCCCTGAGCAATCCATTGTTTTCCCTGCTAGTCACTGTGATTCTTGTCAGACTCGCTTGAGTCCACTGGATTTGATTCCGATTGTGTCCCAGATATTCAATCGCTTTCGCTGTCGCTATTGCAAGGTACGATATCCTTTCTGGTATGCTTTCTTTGAGTTAGGCTCGGGACTGCTCTTTCTAGCTGAGTCTGTGGGATTTTTAACTTTGGGGCAAGTAATCTTGATAACTGCCGGCTTGACTTTGGGAATTTATGACCTTCGTCATCAAGAATACCCCTTAATCATCTGGCTAATATTTCACTTAATCCTCATGATTTGCTCTAGTTGGAATCTAATCATGGTTTTCTTCCTAGTTCTTGGAATCATTTCCCATGTTATTGATATCCGCATAGGTGCAGGGGATTTTCTCTTTCTAGCCTCTTGTGCACTCGTCTTTACACTTACAGAAATTCTGATTTTAATTCAATTTGCTTCCACAACTGGCATTCTAGCTTTTCTCCTACTAAAGAAAAAGGAAAGACTTCCTTTTGTGCCTTTCCTCTTGCTGGCTGCTTGTATGATTATTTTTGGTAAGCTACTGCTTTTCGGATAAAGTCAGCGATTTCTGCTACTTGTCCTTCATGTAGAGCCTTAACAATCTTGGAACCGACGATAACGCCGTCCGATACCTCATTGAAACGTTCTACATCAGCCTGTGTGGATACACCAAATCCTGTCAAGACTGGAATGTCAGCCACTTGATGCAGTTGAGCCAAGTGCTTGTCCAAGTCATCTCGGTAATTACCTGCTTTCCCTGTCACCCCGTTAATGGCAACAGCATAAACAAAACCTTCTGATCCTTCAATGAGTTCTTTGACGCTCAATTCCTGTCGTCAAGCTGACAAGTGGAATCAAAGCAATGTCTGTATTCACCAAAAAGGGCTCTACAAAGTTAGCGTGCTCATGAGGCAGGTCTGGGATAATCAATCCCTTAACCGCTGTATCAGAAAGGTCTTTAACCAATTTCTCCACACCGTACTGAAAGAGGGGGTTAAAGTAGGTCATGATAACAAGTGGAACTCCTGTTTCAATAGTCTTCAAGGTTTCAACTAGAGTCTGTGTAGAAGTACCACTAGCTAGACTACGCAAACCAGCTTCTTCGATAACTGGACCATCTGCAACTGGGTCTGAAAAGGGAACTCCTATCTCAATGGCAGACACACCCAAGTCTTCTAAAAAGCGAATTGTTTCAGCAAGACCATCCAAACCTTTTTCATGGTCTCCAGCCATGATGTAGGGAACGAAAATTCCCTTTTTTGTTGCTTTAAGAATTGTCAATTTTTCGGTTAAGGTCTTAGGCATGAGCTTCTCCCTTCTTTGTTGCTTCTGCTTCCAAGCGCTCTTTAACTTGAACCACATCCTTGTCTCCACGACCTGATAGACAGACAATCATAGACTTGTCTGGTCCAAGTTCTTTGGCCAATTTCACCGCAAAGGCGATGGCATGGCTAGATTCCAAAGCGGGGATAATTCCTTCTACACGAGACAAGAGTTGGAATCCTTCCAAGGCTTCCTCGTCTGTCACTGGTACATAAGTCGCACGTTTGATATCATGGTAATGAGAATGTTCTGGACCGATACCTGGATAGTCCAAACCTGCTGAGATTGAGAAAGCTTCTAAGATTTGACCATGGGCATCTTGGAGCACATCCATAAGCGAACCGTGAAGAACACCTGGACGACCCTTGGTCAAGGTAGCTGCGTGGTGCTCTGTATCCACACCGAGTCCTGCTGCTTCAGCACCATACATAGCTACTGTCTCATCTTCCACAAATGGATGGAAGAGCCCGATGGCATTCGAACCACCACCAACACAGGCTACTAGGGCATCTGGCAGATTTTCACCTGTCAAATCACGGTACTGTTGCTTGGCTTCTCGTCCGATAACACTTTGGAAGTCACGAACAATTTCTGGGAAAGGATGGGGACCCAAGGCAGAACCTAGGATATAGTGGGTATCATCGATATTTGCAACCCAAGAACGAAGGGCTGCATTGACAGCATCCTTGAGCACGCGCGAACCATCTGTCACTGCCTCTACCTTAGCTCCTAAAAGCTCCATGCGGAAAACATTGAGGGCTTGGCGTTTGACATCTTCCTCGCCCATGTAGATGGTACATTCCATGTTAAAGAGTGCTGCAGGCTGTTGCAGTTGCTACACCATGCTGACCAGCACCTGTTTCAGCGATAATTTTCTTCTTGCCCATGCGTTTAGCCAGAAGAACTTGTCCTAATGCATTGTTAATCTTGTGGGCGCCTGTATGGTTTAGATCTTCACGTTTAAGGTAAATCTTGGCTCCGCCGATATGCTGGGTCAAGTTTTTTTTGCGTAGTAAAGGGAGTTTCACGTCCCTACATACTGGCGCAAAAGTTGGTTTAACTCCTCTTGGAAACTTGGATCTGCCTGACTTTCACGATAAGCCTCTTCTAATTCCAATACTGCTGTCATCAATGTTTCTGGAACAAAACGTCCACCGAATTTCCCGTAAAATCCATCTTTATTTGGTTCTTGATATGCCATTCTTTACCCTCTCTATAAATCTTCTAATCTTTTCATGATCTTTTTGTCCGTCTGTTTCTACTCCGCTTGATACATCTACTGCAAAGGGAGAGAAATGCTGAATTGCTCTTGCTACATTGTCTTCATTTAGCCCACCTGCGATGAAGAAAGGCTGGGCTAGTTCTGTCGTATCCAGTTGCCCCCAGTCAAAGGTTTGTCCACTCCCTGCCACAGGAGCATCAAAAAGTAGATAATCTGCCTGAGAATTGGGTACATGCCCCCCTTCATCGACCTGAACAGCCTGAATGCTGCCACAAGGTAAATTTTCAAACAAATCATCCGCCACCTGACCATGAACCTGCACCAAGTCCAAACCAACTTTGTCTACCGCTTCTAACAGTTCTGCCCGACTGGGTGAAACAAATACTCCAACTTTTTGAATATGGCTAGGAATAAACTTAGCCAGCTCTGTAGCTTGTTCTACGGTCACCTGTCTTTTGCTAGGAGCAAAGACAAAACCAATGTAGTCTGCTCCAGCCGACACAGCTGTTTTTACGGCTTCTTTGGTCGATAGTCCACAAATCTTAACCTTTGTCAATTTGCAACTCCTTGATTCTCTGGGCTACATCTTCAGCTTGCATGAGAGCTGTTCCCACCAAAATTCCGTTAAAGTATGGTGCAACACGTTTTGCATCCTGCTCTGTAAAAATGGCAGATTCAGAAATATAGAAGCAATCGTCCTTGAAGTGTTTGGCCAAGTCTACACTGGTCTGTAAGTCTACTTCAAAGGTTGTTAAATTGCGATTGTTGACACCGATAATTTGAGCTCCAAGTCTATGAGCCACTTCCAGTTCAGAAAGATTATGGGTTTCCACCAAAACTTCTAGACCAAGATCTGTCGCGTAGTCGTAAAGCTCCTTGAGTCGTTTTTCAGATAAGGCCGCTACGATGAGCAAGATGACGGTTGCACCTGCATTGCGAGCACGGATGATTTGCTTTTCATCGATGATAAAATCCTTATTCAGTGTCGGAATCTCTACCTGACTGGAAATCTCACGAAGGTACTCCAAATGACCTTTAAAGAAAACCTCATCTGTCAGAACAGAAATCATAACTGCTCCGTTAGCCTCGTAAGTCTGGGCCTGTTGAACGATATCCACATCAAGATTGATATCACCTAGACTTGGGCTTGCCTTCTTGACCTCAGCAATGATTTGCAAGCGGTCCTGATGGTTTTTCAAATATTCAGCTAAGCGATAGCTTTCACGCAAGGATTGAAGCTCCTCTCGCTCCATCTTTTCAACTTCACGCGCCTTCTGCTCTAGGATACGTGATAAAAATTCCTGACTCATCTTTGATACTCCTGTAATAGTCTGAGTTTTTCAAGGGCCTTACCACTGGCAATCACTTGACGTGCCAATTCAACTCCGTCCTTGATACTGTCTGATTTACCATTGGCGTAGAATCCTAGACCTGCATTTAAGACTGTTGTTTCCAAGAATGGACTTGGTTCGTTATTAAGAACACTGACAAGGATGGCTGCATTTTCATGAGCATTTCCTCCACGAATGTCTTCAATAGCAATGCGTTCCATTCCCAAATCTTCTGGAGTAAAGGTTGATAAAGTAATTTCACCATTTTCAAGAAGGGCAATGCTAGTAGTTCCATTCAAACCAGCTTCATCCAATCCTTCTGGACCAGCTACTACAATGGCACGTTTGCGACCCATGTTTCAAGACCTGAGCAGTACTTTCCAGAAGTTCAGGACGACTGATTCCTAGAAGCTGTGTTTCCAAAACCATTGGATGGATGAGCGGTCCTGTCAAATTCATGATGGTTGGAATTCCCAACTCCAAGCGAGCTGGCATGATGTATTTCATGGCTGGGTGCATATTTTTGGCAAAGAGAAAGACGATTCCTGTTTGGTCAAATACCTTACCCAATTGTGATGGTTTGAGATCAATATTGATTCCCAAAGCTTGCAAAACATCTGCTGACCCAGATTTTGAGGAGATGGAGCGATTTCCATGTTTGGCCATGTGGATTCCTCCACCTGCCAAGACAAAAGCTGCAGTTGTTGAGATATTAAAGCTAAATGACTTATCTCCACCTGTACCACAGTTATCCATAGCATCTTGAATATTTGTTGGAATGTGTTGAGCATGTCCTCTCATGACTTGAGCGAGAGCTGTTCGTTCTTCAGGTGTTTCTCCCTTCATTTTAAGAGCTAAAAGCAGTGAAGCGATTTGTGCTTCTGTCACTCGCCCTGTCACGATGCGTTCGATCACATCTGTCATCTCAACACTTGATAGATCTTCAAAGTTGGCTAATTTTTCAATAATTTCTTTCATTTTGTGTTCCTCACTTTACAACTTTCTCGATAAAATTCTGAATAGAAGATAGACCATCTGGCGTTCCAATACTTTCTGGATGATACTGCAAGCCATAAATTGGCAAGGTTTTGTGTTGAATCCCCATAATAGCTTGGTCATCTGTCGAACGAGCTGTCACTTCAAACTCTTCTGGCATCTCTTCAATTAAATACTGTGGTAGCGCATGACTGGACGATTTTCCTCAATCCCTTGATAGAGAACTGATGGAGTCTCAAATCGGATTTGACTTTGTTTCCCGTGCATGACTTTAGGAGCCAAGCCCAACTTACCACCAAAGACTTCTGCAATGGCTTGGTGCCCTAAACAAATCCCTAGAATAGGTTTCTTACCTGCAAAATCACGAATCATTTCTTCCATTTTCCCAGCATCAGCTGGCCAACCTGGACCAGGAGAAAAGACCAGTCCATCTGCCTTTGTAGCTTCTTCATAAAGGTTTGGATCATCATTTCTCAAAACCTGAACTTCTGCGAAATTCCCGATATATTGAGCTAGGTTATAGGTAAATGAATCATAATTGTCAATCAATAAAATCATGGTCTTAGTTCTCCCATTCTAGTCATAGATTTAGCTTTGTTAATCGTTTCTTGGTATTCGTTCTGAGCGATGGAATCATAAACAATTCCTGCACCAGCCTGTACGTAGGCTGTTTTATTTTTAAGAATCATGGTTCGAATTGCAATGGCGAAATCCATATCTCCAGTCGCTGATAGGTATCCGATAGCTCCTGCATATACGCCTCGCTTCTCTGTTTCTAGTTCATAGATGCGTTTCATGGCCCGAATCTTTGGTGCTCCCGATACTGTTCCTGCCGGAAGTGTTGCCTTCAAGGCATCCATGGCAGTTAATTCTGGTAATAAATGCCCTTTAACTACGCTGGTCAAATGCATGACATAGCGGAAAAGTTCGACTTCCATATACTTGGTTACTTGGACACTGGCTGTTTCAGCAATTCTACCGATATCATTTCGTCCCAAGTCCACCAACATTCGGTGTTCTGCCGTTTCCTTTTCATCAGAGAGGAGATCACTTGCAAGTGCCGCATCTTCCTCGTCATTGGCACCTCTAGGACGCGTACCTGCAATTGGATTGGTTGTCACTATACCATTCTTGACGGAAACCAAGCTCTCAGGACTGGCACCGATAATTTGATAATTTCCAAAGTCATAAAAGTAGAGGTAGTTTGATGGATTGGTCACTCGGAGATTTCTGTAGAAGTCAAAAGGATTTCCAGTTACTTCTGCGGAGAAGCGCTGACTGAGCACACATTGGAACATATCTCCGTTGCGAATCAAGTCGCGAGCTGTTTCTACCATTTCTTCAAATTTCTGAGGTGCAATATGTGGTCTAAACTGAAGTGGAGAAACGTCCAAATCTTCAAATTCATTTGAAGCAGGGATTTTCAACTCTTCTAAAACCTGACCTAAAGCCACTTCTAGTTCTTCATTACTACGTTCACTGTAGAGAGCATCCTCGATGACATGGATTTTTTCTTTCTTATGGTCAAAAACTATATAACTCTCATATACGAAGAAATGCATATCTGGTGTCCCAATCGTATCCTCAGGGAGCTGGCCAATTTCTTCATAGAGAGAAATCATATCGTAGCCAACAAAACCAATGGCTCCACCACCAAAGGGTAGTTCTGAATGGTGATGGTTCTTGTAAGTCACCTCGTAGAGGAAATCCAAGGGATCACGATCAATCACTTGACCATTTTGATAAAGAACTCCATTCTCAAACTTAATCTCAAAAACTGGATTATAGGCTAAGATAGAAAATCGAGCATTTCTTTTTCTCTTGGGATACTTTCAAGTATGACCTTGTGTTGTCCGTTCAAACGCATATAAGCCAAGATTGGTGATAGAACATCTCCATGAATGATTCTTTCCATTGTAATTTCCCTTTCGATTCGTATCTTTATAGAATTTTAGTTTTAATTTATCTTTTTCTATTTCCCTTAAATAGTGCGGACGGGAGGTAAAATTATCCAGTGGATGATTTTAGAAAACCATGAAATGAAAGACCTAATTTTTGAGCTCCTCGCTCATTCATTTCTAGGCTCAGGCTAAAATAGTTCCCCGAACTATTTTACTCTCAAAAATTCCGTCCTAGAGAAGCATCTTTGCTTCTCTAGGATACCACCATGGCGGGAAATAGCGGTTCAATGCTCACTTCGTTCGCAAATATTTTATGGAAATCTACCTATTGATGAAGCATAATTTAAAACTGATGGCCATATCTACGATAAATATAGAAAAATCCCCACGCAAAATAACTTGCGTGAGGACGAAATTCGTGGTGCCACCTCAATTATAGGATTTATCCTATCTCTCATTCCTGTCTCAGATAGCTCTTGTAACAGGTTGTGCGATAAAGGGCACTCCCTTGAGAATTATGTTTTCTTCTCTCATTTCAGATGGACCCAACCTTACAGCTTTCTCTGCTTGTTTTCAGCAACCACAAGCTCTCTGTGAAAGAAATCTCTGTATATTTTCCATCTTTTATTTTTTAGCTTCAAGGTAGTCTGCAATGGCAGCTACATCCTTGTCTCCACGACCAGAGACATTGATGATGATAATCTCATCTTTACTTAGTTTGGTGCGCGTTTGACTGCTTCAGCGATAGCATGGGAGCTTTCAATTGCAGGGATGATTCCTTCTGTTTTGCTTAATAAAAGCAAGGCTTGGACAGCTTCTTCGTCTGTCGCTGCTACATATTCTACTCGACCAGAGTCTTTAAAGAAGGCATGTTCTGGACCAACCCCTGGATAGTCCAAGCCTGCTGAGATAGAGTATACTGGCGCGAGCTCTCCATCTTCCTTAAAGACTGCATAGGTCTTCATTCCATCGACAATTCCAACACTACCCTTGGTCATAGTTGCCGCGTGTTTGTCGGTATCTAAACCGTGACCAGCAGCTTCTACCCCAACCAATTTTACTTCTTCATCAGCTACATACTGTGAAAAGGCACCGATGGCATTGGAACCACCGCCCACACAAGCGATGACGTAGTCAGGTAAACGTCCTTCTTTTTCCAAGATTTGACGACGTGATTCTTCACTAATAACTTTTTGGAATTCATGAACAATCGTTGGGTAAGGGTGAGGTCCAACAGCAGAACCTAAAACGTAGAAGGCTTCAAGGTCATTCATCCATGCTCCAAAGGCTGCATCAACCGCATCTTTGAGGGTACGAGTACCAGTTTCAACTGCGTGAACAGTTGCTCCCATCATCTCCATGCGGAAGACATTGAGACGTTGACGCTCCACATCTTCTGCCCCCATGTAGACATCACATGCCATACCAAACTTAGCTGCAGCTGCAGCTGTCGCAACACCGTGCTGGCCAGCTCCTGTCTCAGCAATGACACGCTTTTTACCCATGCGTTTTGCTAGAAGGATTTGTCCTAAAACGTTGTTGAGCTTGTGAGAACCAAGGTGATTCAGATCTTCGCGCTTGAGATAAATCTTAGCTCCACCTAAATGCTCTGTCAAGCTTTCAGCAAAATAGAGTGGTGTTTCACGACCTGAATAATCCTTCAAGTAATGGCGAAACTCAGCTAAAAACTCTGGATCATCCTTGTATTTTTCAAAAGTCACTTCCAATTCATCTAGTAAAACCTGAATTGGTTCTGGTACAAAACTACCACCAAATTGTCCAAAATATCCTTTAGTTGTCATAAAATTTTCCTCTTTTCTATTATTTCAAAATATGAAAAAGCCCACACACGGAATATATTTCCATGTGAGGGCGTTTGTAACGCGGTACCACCTCAATTGTAAAGAGAATATCCCCTTTACATCTCTTCCTTGTCTAACAACAAGTTGCACTGTAAGGTGTGCCTACCGAATTTTTATTGTTTCAAATTCATTTTTTCAAATCAGCCCAATTTCACTATTTTCAACCACCTGTTCGCAGCAACCACAGGCTCCCTGAAGATCTAAAATAATTACTTTTCTGATTTGTTGAAATTATTATATGTCATTATCTATTCTTTGTCAATGATTTTTAAACGATTATTTTGAAGAAGCAAGAACTTCTTCAGAAACTCTGACAAAAGTCTCAATGATATAGTCTACTTCTTCATCTGTTAATTTCGTGTGAAGTGGCAGTGTAATTTCGTTTACAAAGAAGGCATAAGCCTTTGGATAATCTGCCATATTAAAACCAAGATTCTTATAGGCTGTCAAAAGCGGAAGTGGTTTGTAGTGGACGTTACTTGCAATTCCTGCCTTGGCCAATTCTTGAATAATTTGGTTGCGTTGTTCGAGACTTGCTCCTTCTACATGGGTGATGTAGAGGTGACGACAAGATTCAACAGTATCTGTCTCATGAGCCAATGGATGGATAGGAGTTCCTGCAAATCCACGGTCATAGCGATCCACGATGTCCTTACGACGTTGTAATAAAGCAGGATAACGGTCCAACTGAACCAGACCAAGCGAAGCCATGATATCCGTCATGTTGCACTTGTAGGCTGGAGTTACGATATCGTATTCCCATGAACCCAGTTGCATCTTAGCAAGAGCATCTTTTGTTTGACCATGAAGAGATAGGATTTGGAATTCCTTATACATTTCTTCATCATCAATCGCTGGATTTGCTTTCCAAGTCGCACTTCCTCCCTCAGCAGTTGTAAAATTCTTAACTGCGTGGAAAGAGAATGATGTAAAGTCTGCAATTGAACCGGCTGGTTGTCCCTTGTAGGTTGAACCCAAAGCGTGGGCACTATCAGAGACAATCACAATACGGTTAAAGGCCTTTTGCCACTTGCTGGCTGCTGTAAAGAGGTCACGTTTCTTTTCTACAACTTGGAACAAACGGTCATAGTCACAGATAATCCCTGCTAGTTCTACCGGGATGATGACTTTAGTCTTCTCAGTAATTGCTTGCTCAAGCTTGTCATAGTCCATTTCAAAGGTATCATCTTGGATATCAACCATCACTGGTGTCGCACCTACGTGAGTGATGACACTACATGATGCTGTGTAGGTCATAGCTGGAACGATGACTTCGTCACCAGGCCCTACTTCAAGTACGCGCAAGATCAATTCAAGAGCTGCTGTTGCAGAGTTGAGGCAGACTGTCTTAGGCGTTTGAGTATAGACGGACAGACGACGCTCTAGTTCTTTTGTCTTTGGACCTGTTGTGATCCAACCAGAACGAAGGGTATCGGCTACTTCAGCAATTTCAGCTTCGGTAATATCGGGTGGTGAAAATGGAATATTATACTTTGTCATTGATTTACTCCTTTTACTGTATTCACTCTTGTGACTACTTTATTTTAAAACTTCAACTACAGTCTGGAACATGATCTTGATATCTCCGAAGAAATTAAAATCACGTAGGTAGGCTAGGTTAAAGTGCATTTTCTCTGGAAGGACTCTTTCCACATAAGCCTGGTCAACAGTCATACCTTTTGCAGTCATTTGACTGATGATGGCATCCTCATCCTTATAGTTAATGCTGGCAAGCGATGTAATCCCTGCAGGTAAGAGCAAGGTAGCCATCATTTCAGGACTATACTGCTCTGTGTAGCGTGGTACTTCTGGGCGTGTTCCTACAAAGGACATCTCTCCTTTGAGGACATTGACCAATTGCGGCAATTCATCCAAACGAACACGGCGGATGAAATTTCCAACTTTAGTGATACGACTGTCATTTGCAGAAGTTACTAGACTTCCTTCTTGTCCGCATCGGTTACCATGGTCCGGAATTTCCAAATCTTGAAATGTCGGTTGTACTGGGTCACCCGCACTTGCTTGTAAATAACTGGACCCTTGCTATCTAGCTTGATCCAGATGCTTAGAATCAGAAATAAGGGGGGAGGTCAAGATTAACAAGACCAAGGCTAGCAACAAATCTAGACAACGCTTGAAAATCAGTGAGCCTTTTCTTCTAGACACAAGCTGGTAGTATGGTTTTACCTCGCTCAATTGCATTTCTTGAGGTAGTTCATCCCATTTCAGCATGCACATTCTCCTCTGTTTTTTATAGATAATCTTTATTAACATTCTACATTATACCACAAAATGAAAGAGGCAGTGCAAGAAATCTGTGTTTTAAGGGAATTCTTCCTTAGGAAAGAGCACCTGCTTGCAAACTATACATCTTGTGATAGGTTCCACCCAATGCTAGGAGTTCCTCGTGGGTTCCACTTTCGATGATACGTCCCTTGTCAAGGACATAGATACAATTAGCATCTTGAATGGTAGAAAGGCGATGGGCGATGGCAATGGTTGTCCGACCTTGTCTCATCTTGGCTAGTGAATTTTGAACCAAGGCTTCTGTTTCAGAGTCGATATTGGCTGTTGCTTCATCCAAAATCAGGATTTTAGGTTGACTGGCAACAGTTCTAGCAAAGGCAAGAAGCTGACGTTGACCAGTTGAAAAACTAGAACCACGCTCAGATACAGGAGCATCATAACCTAAAGGAAGATCCTGAATGAAGGAATCTGCATCAACAAATTCTGCTGCAGCCTTGACTTGGTCATCGCTGATATCTTGGTACATGGCGATATTGGACTTAATGGTCCCATGATAGAGAAAGGGGTCCTGTAGAACCAAACCGATGTTTTTCTCAGCTCATCTTGACTATACTCTCGAATATCCACACCATCTAGTAGTACCCGACCTGACTGGAATTCATAAAAGCGCATCAGAACATTGATGATAGAAGATTTTCCCGATCCCGTATGTCCAACAAAGGCAATGGTTTCTCCTTTATTGACGGTAAAGGAAATATCATCGAGAATTTGGTGTTTTCCATCATAAGAGAAGGACACATGCTCAAAGCGGATATTTCCTTCTTGAATCTTGGATTGGCCATTTTCTTGGACCGGTTCATAGTTGGACTCATCGATCAGTGCAAAGACACGACCTGCTGACACCATGGATGTCTGAAGAGTAGAAAAGTTTTGTGTCACCTCGATGAGAGGATCAAAGAGACGATTGATGTACTGGATAAAGGCATACATGGTCCCTGCCGTTATGCCTAGATAGAGACCACGATAGCCAAAATAAGCCATCAAAACCGCATATCCCAACAGCTTCAACAAACTCATAGCTGGACGTAAAAAGAGAGAATCCAAGGCTACTGAACGGTTAGCGTAGACTAGGTGTTCCTGGTTTATCTCATCAAACTCTTCTTGCAGGCGTTTTTCTTGGTTAAAGGCTTGAATAATACGAATTCCTTCGATATTTTCTGCCAACTTACTGTTAATATCTGACAGTAGACTTCTGGTTTTTTCAATGACCTTGACAGATTTTTTACGGTAGAGATTGACCAAAAGGAAAATCAAAGGTAGGAAGAGCAAGACTAAAGCAGTCAGACGATAGTCCAGAACTAACATAGTATAAAGGGTCGTCACAAATATAAAGACTGCCGAGATAAAGCTAGATAAGATACCTGAAAACATATCACTGATAGTCTCGGTGTCATTTGTCAAACGAGAGACAATAGAGCCTGCAGGCGTTTTATCAAAGTAAGACATGCCTAGCTTCTCCATATTGGCAAAGGCATCACGTCGGATATCTCTAACGATGCTGTAGGACACGCGCGCAAAAAGGAGATTCCCCACATATTGGACAATAGTTTGAAGAATGTAAAGACCATAGTAAACTAGCAAAACTGTAACAGCAAGCTGATTGAGATTGTTTAGATACTGGTCGATAAAGTGAGAAGCTACCAGGGGGATAATACTCTTAACAACAGTCGTCGCGAGGAGAAAAGCAAGGGCTAAAAAGGTTAGGAGACTATAGGGCTTAAGATAAGACAACAAGCGCTTCAATACAGCCCATTGTTCTTGTTTATTCCGCATCTTCTTCTCCCTTCATTTCTAACTGTTGAGACTGGTAGGTCTGGGCATACCAACCATCCAAGGCTAGTAAGTCTTCATGCCTACCTCGTTCAATGATGCGACCATCCTGCATGACCAAAATCAAATCTGCATGAACAACTGCACTGAGACGATGGGCAGTGATGATAGTCGTTTTATCTTTGCGAGTTTCCTTGAGATTATCAATGATTGCGAACTCTGTCTTAGCATCCACAGCTGACAAGGAATCATCTAAAATCAAGATATCAGGATTTAAAATCATAGCCCGACTCATAGCCAGACGTTGCTTTTGTCCACCAGATAGACTGACACCTTTTTCCCCGATAACTGTATCAAATCCCTCAGGCATGGCTTGAATGTCTTGATAGACTTGAGCCAACTGAGTCGCTTCTTCTACTACTGAGAAAGGTAAGTCAGGGATTTCCAAAACAAATATTCTCTAAGATAGAGCTAGCAAAGAGAAATTGGTCCTGTGGGACGTATCCCATCAAACTTCGTAAGTCAGCTAGTCGATAGTCACGAATGTCGTGACCATTTAGATAAATAGCTCCTTGGTCAACGTCATACTCACGTAGGAGCAATTTAATCAAAGCTGTTTTCCCTGAACCAGTCTGTCCAACCAAGCCCAAGGTTTGCCCTTTTTCGAGACTAAAATGTATATCTCTCAGCGTCTCTTCGTCTTCAAAAGGCAAAACGATCAATGGCATAGTCCAAGCGCCCATTTTTCAATCCCTTCAAGTGGAGATTCTGGATCTTTGACAGGTGACTCTTGGGACAAAGAGACTCTCAATTCGTTGATAAGAAACCTTCCCTCTTTGAGTAATATTAAATAGAAAACCAATCGCCATCAAGGGCCAGACCAACATATCTAAGTAAGAGATAAAGGTGACAAGATTACCAACGGTTACTTGTCCTGCTTGCACCATAAAGGCACCGACTAAGAGAGTTAAGGCATAAGAAGAACCAACAAAGAGTAGAACCATAGGGTCAAAGAGACTATCATATTTCATGGTTTGCAGATTCTTTTGGAAGGTCAAATCATTGACTTCCTGGAAAGATGCCAATTCATTAGACTGATATCCAAAGGATTTGGTTACCTTGATACCTGATACAGATTCTTGAACCTTATTATTGAGTTCAGAAAAGGCTGCTTGCGATTCTCCAAAAGCCTTATGGGTCTTTCTCCCCAGACGACTAGTCGCATAGGCCATAAATGGCAAAGGTAGAATGGCAACCAATGTCATCTGCCAAGAAATGCTAAAGAGCATGGTCAAGAGAGTCACCAAGGCCGTGATAGAGGCATCCACCGCCGACATGACACCACCACCTGCTAGACGAGTCAGAGCATTGATATCATTGGTTGCGTGAGCCATCAAATCCCCAGTTCGATAATTCTGATAAAAAGCAGGCGACATTCTTGTAAAATGCTCAAATAGTCTTGAACGCATGATTTGTCCAAGTCGGTAGGAAGTCCCTAGGATATACATGCGCCAAACATAACGCAGGTAGTACATCCCGAAAGCTGCCAGCAGGAGATAAAAGAGATGAAGCAGGAGCTCATCTTGTGTTAATCGTCCCGAAGTAATGGCATCGATCACGCGCCCCATGACCATAGGTGGGATGAGGTTTAGTACAGAGACTAAAACCAGAGCTACAATTCCAACTAGGTAACGGCGTTTTTCTAATTTAAAAAACCACCAGAGTTTTTGGATGATGAACATAAAATTCCTTTCTAATGGCAAATGGAAACCTGAGGCGACTGCCTCAGGTTTTTCCTATTCATAGGTGATGACACTAACTTAAACTTTGTCATATTCAGCGATAAAGATACTCAAAGGAGTAACATTTCATTTATTTTCAATCCTTTACATAAATCATTCTTTATTATAAAGGAATGACCTTGTTTTTTCAAACTATACGCTGGGGAAATACTTCTTTTTCTGGTATAATATTGTCTATAATCTGAATGAAAAGGTAAACATTATGAAACTGATCTCATGGAATATTGATTCCCTCAATGCAGCATTGACAAGTGATTCAGCGCGTGCGAAATTATCACAAGATGTCCTCCAAACCTTGGTAGCCGAAGATGCTGATATCATTGCCATCCAAGAAACCAAGCTTTCAGCTACAGGACCTACTAAAAAACATCTCGAGGTGTTAGAAGAACTCTTCCCTGGATATGAAAATACTTGGCGTTCCTCTCAAGAACCTGCTCGTAAAGGCTATGCTGGAACCATGTTCCTCTACAAGAAAGAACTAACTCCAAGCATCAGCTTTCCAGAAATCGGTGCTCCTTCTACCATGGACTCTGAAGGCCGTATCATCACTTTAGAATTTGATACATTTTTCGTGACTCAAGTTTACACACCAAACGCTGGTGATGGACTCAAACGCTTGGAAGAACGTCAAGTCTGGGATGTCAAATATGCAGAGTACTTGGCTCAACTAGACAAGCAAAAACCTGTCCTAGCAACCGGAGACTACAACGTTGCCCACAAGGAAATTGACCTTGCCAACCCAGCCAGCAACCGCCGTTCACCAGGATTTACAGACGAAGAACGTGAAGGATTTACAAACCTTTTAGCCAAAGGATTTACAGATACCTTCCGCCATATTCATGGCGATGTGCCAGAACGCTATACTTGGTGGGCACAACGCAGCAAGACTTCAAAAATCAACAACACAGGCTGGAGAATCGACTACTGGCTCACAAGTAACCGTGTAGCAGACAAGGTTACCAAGTCAGACATGATTGACTCAGGCGCACGCCAAGACCATACACCGATTGTCTTGGAGATTGATTTCTAAGGAGAAAACGAATGGACTATCAAGCTGTCATCCCTGAATTTGTCGTATCGGATATCGAGAAATCGCGTCACTTCTACTGCGACTTATTGGGATTCTCTGTCGAATACGAGCGTCCAGAGGAAAAATTTCTCTTCCTTTCGCTTGAAGACTGCCAACTTATGCTAGAAGAAGGAAACGCAGAAGAATTATCCCAACTGACTTATCCTTTCGGGCGTGGTGTCAATATTTCCTTTGGTATCAAGGATGTCCCTCAGCTCCATCAGAAATTGTTAGAATCCAACTATCCTATTCATCGTCCTTTGACTAAAAGAGAATTTCGTGTTGGTGAACAATATATCTACCCTCATGAATTTGCAGTTTTAGACCCAGATGGCTATTTTTTAAGATTTAGCGAATAGAATAATAAAGCATTAGAGTGGGAAAGTAATAAAAAAAGAGGCGTTTGCCTCTTTTTTTATTGTTGAAAATCACTTAATCCCACTTACCATCCAAAATATCTTTAAGGAACTTTTTAGGAATCCAGAAAGAATGCTTGGTAATTCTTCGCCCATCAGGAAGGGGGTTCGTATCTGATAGTTTTCCTTTTCCTACAAAAACATTTTTTTCAATCTCATAATAAGAGTTTGATGCATGAATTTGGTAAACAAGAACTTATTCACTTTGCTTTGAGGAAAGTTTGTCGAAACACCTTTTTTTGTCTGAGTTAACTGTACCCCTTCATTAATAATGGTACGTGTTCCATTCCAGACACGTTTTGCTTCATCGACTAAACGTTCAGGAAATCCCCAAAACTTCACTTGACTTAAAACATATTCTCCAGGTTCTTCTTCCTTAAATACAACAAACATATAGCGTTTGTCACAAATTTCTTGAAAAACATGAGATTCTTCCCAGTTATCATTTTTTGCCAATTCTATAAAATCATAAACTTTAAACGGTGAGTCTTCAGTAGGTAGCCCCTTTTTATTCACACTAATAACTCTAAGATTCATATTGGCTTTTTGAAATTCCTGAGTATTTTCTATATCACCAGTAATACCAATCATTTTACGAATCAGTAAATTATTTCTAGATTTTGAGCGACGAGGAACACCGAACGCATCATATAAGTCTTCCGCTCTCCATCCTTCATACTTCAAAATTTTTTCTTCAATAAGCTGGGTAAATGTTTTTTTCGTTCCTTTTGCAGTAGCTAATACACTCTCCTGTTCATGACTAGCAAAGATTTTATGATTAATCAAATACGTCATGTAACTAGACTTTAATTCCCAGGCACGTTGTTTTGCCAAAACATCACTAAAAGGTTGTTTTTTCCAATCTTTGTCTTTACCGGCTCCTTTAGTACAAGTTGATAAATAGTTTCCATCGGACTCAGACAATTCGTGCGCACGTCCCTCCTTAATTTTCTGAGTAATTCGAGCGTAATCATCTAAAATGACATTCATATCTTCCTCAAACCATTCATACAGAAACACTTTTTCAATCATGTAATCCAAAACTGTATTTTCAGGAATCAAACCGTTGTAAAATAATAAAAGTATTTTAGAACATTTTTGCCATAGATGAGTTTGATAAAAATCGTCCAAGTTCTCTTCACAATAATTAATAATCGTCAAGACTAGTCGTTCTTTTGCAGAAATGGTTCCATTCTTATTAACTTTAAATGGAGTCACCTTAAGCTCTACTCCAATTTTTTCAAAATCGGCTGCAGCATTACTGTTAGGCTGATAACCATAATAATAACGTTCTATATAATTCCCATACTGTCCCTTTGACGATGGTTTAATTTCTTTTTTCTCATATTCATTAGCTTCTTGATTTTGATAATCCTCGTATGTTTTATAGAGAGAACGATTATATTCTTCCATAACCTCAGCAAATTTTCTATTCAAAAGTTTGTGAGAGTAATTTACAACACTATCAATATCTTCATCGTTATAATTAAATAAATTTTGTTTCATTCTTTTCTCCTACTCCCTATATTATATCAGATTAAATACAAAGCAAGCATTAATACTTGATCAATCGTTGAAAATAGTATATAATGGATTAAACTGAAAAAAATTGTAAGGAGAAAAAGATGAAAGTTCTCGAACTATTTGCTGGGGTCGGAGGATTCCGAATAGGATTAGAAAAAAATCTGATAACCAGTTCTTTGAAACAAAGTGGGCTAACCAGTGGGAACCGTCTCGTAAATCTCAAGATGCATTTGAGGTATATGATTGTCATTTCCCCGACAGCGAGAATATCAATATTAGTATCTCTGATATTACAGACGAAGAATTTTCGAAAAATGGATGCAGATATGATTGTAGGAGGTTTTCCTTGTCAAGACTATTCTGTCGCTAGAAGTAAAAAAATGAAAAAAAGGCATCGAAGGAAAAAAAGGAGTCCTCTTTTGGGAAATCATTCGTGCTACCGAAAATATTAAACCTAAATATCTTATCCTAGAAAACGTTGACAGATTGCTAAAAGCCCCTTCTAAACAACGAGGAAGAGACTTCGCAATCATGCTAACAGCTTTCAATAATTTGGGATATTCAGTTGAATGGAGAGTTATCAATGCGGCTGATTACGGACGAAGCCAAAGACGTCGTCGTGTTTTCTTCTTCGTTTATCGTAATGATACTAATTTTGCAAAATCAATTGATGAACAATATGAAAACAATGAAGCAGTAGCTGAAGAACATAAATATGATGAATATTTATTTCAAACAGGTTTATTTGCAACTCAATTTCCAATAAAAAATATACCAGTTAAAAATAGACATGTTTTTCATGAACTTGGAGATGATATCGTAGAGGTATCTGATAATTTTACAGGTACCGTTTGGAACACAGGTATTATGAGATATGGAAAATACTACTCTATCGATACAGAGCCTAACTTTAATGGAAGACCAATTACATTAGGTGAAATTCTTCAGGATGAAAAGGATGTTCCTGATAAATATTTCATTATAGATCCAGCAAAATTGGAAAAATTCCAATTTCTAAGGGGACCAAAACGAATTGAACGTACTTCTGCAGACGGTCATACTTACATCTATTCTGAAGGTGGTATGGCTCCCTATGACGATTTAAACTTACCCGGTCGTACAATGTTGACTTCTGAAGGTACCGTTAATCGTTCAACCCATTTTCTTAAAGTTAATGGTAAATACCGTCTTATAACTCCAGTTGAAGCAGAACGTCTTCAAGATTTCCCAGATAATTGGACAGCTAAAAAGAAATTAGCTGATGGGTCTATTGTAGATGTTTCTGATAAAATGAGAATGTTCTTTATGGGAAATGCTCTTGTTACTGAGATTGTAAGAAAAATCGGTGATTTTATAAAGAAAATTGATTAAAACAAGTTGCTTACATTAAATAACATAAAAAAGAGGCGTTTGCCTCTTTTTTATATTTCCTATATCCTCACCTGTCTATCTTCAGACCGTTGTCCTGTGACAAACATGGTGAAGGTTGCCTTGCAGACATTTCGGCCATCTTGGTTGATGATGTCAACATCGACGACACAAGTGGTACGTCCTTGATGGACACATTCTCCTTTGATAGTGAGAACATCCCCTAGATTTCCAGCTTTCAGATAGTTGATGGAAGACTGGAGTGTCACCCCGTCTAATCCTAGCGAAATCACCACAAGACCACTAATTTGGTCACATAGGGTAAATAGATAGCCTCCATGGGCATTTCCATAGTAGTTGAGTGAAGAGTCCACTACTTTTGTCGTCACCACCACGTGACCGTCTCTCATTTTTTCAATTTCGTAATTTTCAAAGGCAGATATAGCGTCAAAGTGAAAATCTTTCATACGTTCCTCCTGATATTTCAAACGACACTATGATACTACTTTTCAAGACTCTACGCAAGAGACAAGCACTTATTCGGGTAAAATACCAACCTGCTCCACAAAGCGCATAAAGGCAGCTTGTCCTTCTTCTGTTTGCTTGTAAACTCCTGCATCTTCCAAAACTCGAGCAAAGATTTTTCCAACAGATTCTTGGACGATATTAAGAGCTTGGTCTTTGTCAGTCAATCCAGGTTGGGATTCTTTCAACTCATCTGCCCATTCTTGGTGATAATCTGCTACTGAAACATCCTCTCCGACTAGGTAAGCTGCTACTTGCTCCACTTCTTCCTTCAAGCGTGGTGGCAAGATTGCCAAACCCATGACCTCTATCAAGCCGATATTTTCCTTCTTGATATGTTGGACATCCTTGTGGGGATGATAGATACCATCTGGATGCTCTGGAGATGTTTGATTGTCCCGCAAGACCAAATCCAACTCAAACTGTCCATCTCGTTTACGCGCAATCGGTGTGATAGTGTGATGCGGTGTTCCATTACTTTCTGCCAAGACATGTACACTTGGATCTGAGTATTGACGCCAAGCCAGCAAGATTTTATCCGCTAGTTCTGTCAAATCCTCTTTAGAATCTGAAGTTAGTCGAATCACAGACATAGGCCACTGAACAATCCCTGCTTTGACAGTTTCAAAACCTGCAAAGGTAAAGTTTCTGAATAGGAGCCACTTCCATTGGAAAGACATGGCGCCCACCTTGATAATGATCGTGGGTCAGGATGGAACCACCCACGATTGGCAAATCAGCATTCGAACCTACAAAATAGCCTGGGAACTGCTCCACAATTGCTAACAAACGTTCAAAACTTTGGCGACTAATGGCCATAGGACGATGCTTGCTATCTAGGAAAATACAGTGCTCATTAAAGTAAGCGTAAGGCGAATACTGGAAGCCCCACTCCTGCCCAGAAATATCAAAACGTATAATCCTGTGATTGCTTCTAGCTGGATGGTTGACACGACCATGATAACCTTCGTTTTCCATACAGAGTTGACATTGAGGATAGTTACTAGACTTGACCAACTTGGCTGCCGCAATCTCTTTTGGATCCTTTTCAGGCTTCGAGAGATTGATGGTAATCTCCAGTTCACCGTAGTCAGATAGTACACGATAAGCAATATTCTTTGCGATAGCCTTCAGTTTGATGTAGTCATTCTTCTGACTGAGTTGGTAGAAATCCGCAATTGCCTGCTCTGGTGACTGGGCATAGGTATTCCAAAAATCACGATTAACCTGACTTGGACAAGGCGTTACCAAGTCCATGAGGTCAGCACCGAGAATTTCGCGCGTAGCCTGACTATCTTCAATCGTTTCCAATCGAACGGCTTCCTCGACAAGCTGATCTTTTAGTTCAATCAAGTTTTCCTGGTCAGTCTCAACTTCAAGAACTCCATCTCCAATCAGTGCTAAAACACGATTGGTCAGATAGATATGATCCAACTCTTCAAAGCTACTTTCTGCAATGACTTTGGTCACAAAATTTTCTACTAAGGTCACTAGAAAACCTCCTTCTGACTATTCAAGGATGCGAGTTCCACCTGCCACTTCAGCGATATAGAAGCTTGGAGCGTAGCCAACGATTTCTTCATAGTGCTTGCCTACAGCTTCCTTAAAGGACTCAACAGCATCCTTTTGAACCAAGGCGATCGCACAACCACCAAAGCCAGCTCCTGTCATACGAGCACCGAGAACACCTTCTTGAGCCCAAGCCGTATGAACAAGGGTATCTAATTCCAAACCAGTCACTTCGTAATCGTGCTCAAGCGAAACATGAGATGCATTCATCAAACGACCAAACTTGTCTAAATCTCCTGCTTGAAGAGCCGCTTGTGCTTTAAGGGTACGTTGATTCTCAAGAACGGCATGACGCGCACGTTTCAAGCGATTTTCGTCTTTGATCAGGTAGCTATATTCATCAAAAGCCCATTCATCCAATTCCCCCAAGGTTTGAATATTCAAGGCCACTTGGAGTTCTTCTACTGCTTTTTCACATTCAGCACGACGTTCATTGTATTTAGAATCCGCAAGTTCACGGCGTTTGTTAGTGTTCATGATAACGACAACATTGTCCTTCAAATCAAGGGGAACCAAGTCGTATTCTAAAGTATTGGTATCAAGGTAAATAGCACGTTGATCCGCCCCCATACCGATAGCAAATTGGTCCATGATACCAGAATTAACCCCAATAAAGTTATTCTCTGTCAATTTCCCGATTTTAACCAAATCTAGACGGTCCAATTTTAGGTCAAAGAGGTATTCTGCCACGACACCTGTCAATAGCTCCAAAGAAGCTGAAGATGACAAACCAGCACCATTTGGGATATTCCCATAGACATAGAAATCAAACCCTTTATCAATCACATGTCCAGCTTCTTGCAAGAAATGAAGGACACCTTTTGGATAGTTGGTCCAGTTGTGCTCTTTCTCAAACTTAAGATCAGCTAGAGGAACTTCGATAATGCCTTTGTCCTCAAAGTTTGCGGAGTAGAAACGCAAAACTTGGTCATCACGCTTGCGTGCTGCTCCATAAGTTCCTAGTGAAATAGCAGCTGGGAAAACATGGCCACCATTATAGTCAGTATGTTCCCCAATCAAGTTGATACGGCCTGGTGAGAAGAAGGTTTGATCTGCTTCTTGACCAAAAACAGCAAGAAAGTCCTTGCGAAGTGCATCAGCAGTAAGATGTTGTGTCATATGAATTCTCCTTTGACAATTTTTTAGGTAAAAAAGTTTACCTTGTAATCGTTTTCTTCTATTGTACCCAAGGGTTTTGCTTTGGTCAACATTTTTACCGATATTTTACTAAACTATGAGTAAAAAGATAGAAAAATATGATATAATAACCTAAAAAGGAGGGGAATTATGGCTACACTCAAAGATATTGCTCAGTTAGCCTCTGTCTCAATCGCAACTGTATCCCGTGTTCTCAATCGCGATCAGAGTCTATCTGTCACAGAAGAAACCCGACATCGTATTTTAACTGTCGCCGAAGAACTAGGTTATACCAAACATCTTAAAACAGGCGAAAGTCACAAACTTAAACAAAAGATTGCCATTATCCAGTGGGTCAGCGAACAAGGTGAGTTGGAAGACCTCTACTACTACCAGATTCGACTAGGAATCGAAAATAGGGCACAAGAATTAGATTACGAAATCTTACGCTATTTCAATGATCAACCTTTTACGCTTAGCGAAGAAGTCATTGGAATTCTTTGTATTGGAAAATTTAGCCAAGCACAGATTGCATCATTTGAAGAATACCAAAAACCTCTAGTTTTTCTAGATAGTGACACCATAGCCTTGGGACACACCTGTGTCATTACAGATTTTAATAATGCTGTTAGACAGGTAGTCGATTACTTTACAGACCATGGGATTAAGAAGATTGGTATCTTATCCGGTTTTGAAACTACTACTGACCAAGAAGAAGTCATCGCAGACAAACGCTTAGGTTACTTTAAATCCTATACACAAGAAAAAGGAATTTATAACGATAAATTCATTTTCCAAGGTCTATTTACTGCCCAATCTGGATACGACTTAATGAAAGAGGCTATCGAAAAATTAGGAGATAAACTTCCACAAGCCTTTTTTGCAGCTAGTGATAGTTTGGCAATCGGTGCCCTTCGCGCCCTTCAAGAAGCCAGCATCAGTATACCAGAGCGCGTCAGCATTATTTCCTTTAATGATACTATTCTAACCAAGCAAGTGTTCCCACCCCTTTCCAGTATCTCAGTCTACACCGAAGAAATGGGACGCACAGGAATGGATATTTTGAACAGGGAAGTCCTTCATGGGCGTAAAATTCCAAGCCTCACCATGCTTGGAACCAAATTGACGTTAAGAGAAAGCACCTTGCATTAAGTACAACACTTGAACATAAAAAAACCTAATAGAGATTCTCAAATCCTATTAGGTTTTTCTTTTTATACTCAATGAAAATCAAAGAGCAAACTAGGAAGCTAGCCGCAGGTTGCTCAAAGCACTGCTTTGAGGTTGTAGATAAGACTGACAAAGTCAGCTCAAAACACTGTTTTGAGGTTGCAGATAGAGCTGACGTGGTTTGAAGAGATTTTCGAAGAGTATTAATCCATCACAATCATAGACTTGATAGTCTTGCGTTCATCCATAGCCTTGTAAGCTTGGTCGATATCTTTCAGTTTATAGCTTGAAGTAAAGACACGACCTGGATTGATATCACCATCAAGAACAGCTTTGAGCAAGAATTGCTTATCGTATGTTGTTGCAGAAGCTGCTCCACCCGCAACAGAAATATTCTGAGCAAAGGTCGAACCAAGGGCACGGTTATTATAGTGAGGCACACCAACAATTCCCATACGACCGCCATTATGAAGGACACCCAGAGCCTGTTCAACAGCCGCCTCAGTACCAACACACTCAAGTGCTGCATCTGCTCCACCGCCGAGAATTTCACGCACCTTGGCAATCCCTTCTTCTCCTCGTTCAGCTACAACGGCTGTCGCACCTGACTCCAAGGCCATTTGTTGGCGGTCTTCATGACGACTCATAAGGATAATTTGTGATGCTCCACGCATCTTAGCTGCGATAACAGCACATTGCCCAACGGCACCATCGCCAATAACGACAACTTTATCCCCTGGTTTCACATCTGCCACACGCGCTGCATGATAGCCTGTCGGCATGACATCAGCTAGAGTCAAGAGAGATTTAAGCATCCCTTCTGTGTAGTCAGACGGTTGTCCAGGGATTTTAACAAGTGCCCAATTGGCATAGTGGAAGCGGAGGTATTCAGCTTGGAAATTCCCTCCTAGGTTATTTCCGATATGATTGTCACAAGAACCATCAAATCCAGCACGACAGGCATCACATTCCCCACAACCATGAGTAAATGGTACAATCACAAAATCACCGGGCTTGACCGTTGTAATGGCTTCTCCAGTTTCTTCAACGATCCCAATCGCTTCGTGTCCACTATTTTTATGTCCCGCTTTAATATCTGGATTGCGGTAACTCCATAGGTCTGAACCACATACGCAAGCACGAACTACGCGGATAATCACATCATCCGCTTCTTGAATACTTGGACGTTTAACCTCTTCAATACCAACCTGACCTGCTTTTTTATAGACTGCTGATTTCATAAACATTTACCTCTCTGTATCTAACTTACTTCAAGTATACACTTTTTATGAAGTTTTCGCTCACTTATACTACGCCACATCAATGATGATGATCGTGATCATGGCTTGCCTCTAGCTCAACCATATTGCGCTTATGGACCTGGTGGCTTGCTAAGTCTGCATCTACCTCAATGGTAATATTTGAAAACCACAATCTTTGAGTAAGTCTCGAATGGATTCTTTACAAACTTCCATATGTTTGACATCCTCGAGACAAACATGGATAATGGCATTTTTCTCCAAACCATCCATAGTCCAGAGATTCAGCTGATTGACACTAGCAACATAGTCCAATTGTTCTAAGCGACTCTTGACCTGCTTGATATCTACTCCTTCTGGCACAGCATCAAGGAAAATCTTGAGCGTAGACCAAAAACGAGGAATGGCTTTTGACAAGATAAAGAAGGAAATGACAAGCGACAAGAGAGGATCTAAGATATACCAATCCGTAAATCGGAGAATAATTGCCATCAGGATGACTGCTATCCAACCAAGGGTATCTTCTAGAAAATGCAGGCTAAGAATAGATTCGTTCTTTGTTTTTCCTTTACGAACCACTAAACTCGCTAGCATATTTATAGTAACCGCAATGATTCCTAGCCAGAGAATACCCTCATCATTGACAGGTTGGGGATTAAATAGTTTCGTTATATTTTCCAAAATGACAAGAACAGAGCCTGTCATGAGTATCACAGCTGTTCCTAAGGCACCTAGGAGACTAAACCGTTTGTAACCCAAGGTGTACTGATTATCTTCTTCACGATTGGAGATTGTTTCAAGAACGGCTGATACTCCAATTGCGATTGCATCTCCCAAGTCATGAACGGAGTCAGCAAGCACAGCACTCGAACCAAATACTCCACCAGCGATAAACTCGACAATTGCATAACTCAAATTTAAGAAAAAAGCCAGCCAAACAGCACGTTTCGTTGTCATTTTTATATTCTCCTTTGGTATAATAGTAGTATAGTTATTACCTTTACTAGTATTATCTCTCACTCCAAAAAGAAAGGATAGGGGCAAACTGTTTACTCTGTACGTTAGTGAACAGTTTGTTCGAATTGTTCATATGACTAGTCAAGATCGTCGCATTACCAAGACACGAAAAGCTATCTATACTGCTTTTTTACAATTACTAAATCAAAAAAGCTTTGAAACGATTACCGTTCAGGAGATAATAGACCTAGCAGATGTCGGTCGTTCCACCTTTTATAGCCATTATGAAAGTAAAGAAATACTCCTAGACGAGCTCTGCCGTTATCTCTTTCATCATCTTTGAACGCGAGAAAAATATATCTACAGAAGCTTATTTGTCCCATATCTTTTCACATTTTAAGAAAAACCAGGACCACGTCACCAGCCTCCTTTTCTCAAAAAATGACTACTTCCTCCGTCAATTACAGAAAGAGCTAGAACATCATGTTTACCCCATGGTAGCAGAGGACTTACAAGTTGCCTATCCTAATATTCCTGCTTCCTACCTCAAGCACTTTGTTGTAACTAACTTTATCGAAACACTAACCTGGTGGCTCAAAAAAGGGAAATCTTATAAGGAAGACCAAGTAGTGAGATTTTACTTAGACGTCATGGAAATGAACTCTAAAAAACTATAGATTCAAATACTAAATGAAAGGAAGAATCCTATGTAGACCTTTATCTTTCTTGCACTCATCATTCTTATACTAACTCTGCCCTTCTCCCTCTATCACCTGATAGTGGCAGGTTTAGCTATTGCTCAAAAAAACTTTAACAGAGGGATCAAATGTATGTTCATGGGTAGTATTCTCACGATGCTTTCTCTTTTTCTTCATTTCTATATGCCTATTATGTTTGAGATTTTTTTATACCCATCATTTCTCTATTACTTTGGATAATCGGAGTTATCCTCATCTGTTACGGAGCCTATTGGAATGACAAACAGAAAGGCAGGTTTAAAAAGTCACACCATATCATCAGAATTACATTTGCTATCTTATTAACACTTATACTACTTTTAATCTAATAGAAAAACCCTATCTTGTCTTAAACAAGATGGGGTTTTTGTTAGTATAAAGTCTTTTCTACGTTTATTTTTGAAGAATTCCTTCTTGAAGGAGAAAGTCCCGTGCTACTTCTTCAGCAGACTTGCCTTCTACTCCGACTTGATAGTTCATCTGACTCATCTGGCTCTCGGTGATTTTACCAGCTAGTTTATTGAGGACTGCTTCCAACTCAGGATGTTTTTCGAGTAATTCAGCTTTCATCAGCGGAGCGCCTTGGTATGGAGGGAAGAGTTGTTTATCGTCCTCCAAAACCACTAAATCATAGCGAGCAATTTCAGCATCTGTTGAGTAAGCATCTGTAATTTGAATGTCACCTGACTGGATGGCTTGGTAGCGAAGAGCTGGTTCCATAGTGGCTACATTGAGATTTAATCCATAAACAGACTTCAAGCCCTTGTTTCCATCCTCACGGTCATTAAACTCCAGAGTGAATCCCGCCTTGAGCTGTCCTTCTACTTTTTTCAAGTCTGAAATCGTCTTAAGCCCATATTCTTGCGCAATTTTTTTGGGAACTGCTATAGCATAAGTATTTTGATAAGCCATGGGTTTAAGAAAGGCTAGTTGATCCTGTTTGGCAATGCCATCACGAGCCACCTCGTAAACCTTTTCTGGGTCATGCCCAATTTGTGGAGATGGTTGGAGGAGACTCTCTGTCACTGTTCCAGAAAATTCTGGATAGATATCGATATCGCCCTTTTTCAGCGCTTGATAAAGGAAATCTGTCTTCCCAAAGTTAGGCTTGACCGTCACCGTCATATCCGTATTTTCCTCGATGAGAAGTTTATACATATTCATAAGAATTTCTGGCTCAGGTCCCAACTTCCCAGCAATGACTAGATTTTCTTTTTCTTTCTGAGGAATCATGCTTGGAGCATAACTTGCTCCCAAACCAAGCACCATAACAGCAAAGGCTGCAACAATTGTACGCAACTTTGCCTTTTCCAACCATTTGAGAACAACATTAAAGAGAATGGCCAAGATGGCTGATGAGATTGCTCCGATTAAAATGAGACTCGCATTCCGACGGTCAATTCCCAAAAGGATAAAGGAGCCCAATCCACCAGCTCCCACAAGAGCTGCTAGAGTCGCTGTCCCAATAATCATAACGGTCGCTGTTCGAACCCCCGATACAATGACAGGCATGGCAAGTGGAATTTCAAACTTCTTGAGTCGCTCCCACTTGGTCATCCCAAAAGCAATCCCTGCCTCCTCAAGACTAGGATCAATGCCATTCAGGGCTGTGATTGTATTTTCTAAAATCGGGAAAATAGCGTAAATGACAAGGGCTGTGAGGGCTGGTAAGGTTCCAATCCCCATGAAGGGAATAAAGAGCCCCAACAAGGCCATTGAAGGAATGGTCTGGAAGATACCTGCAACTTGTAGCACCCAAGTCGCTACTTTTTTGTGACCATTTAGATAAACCGCAAGTGGGATGGTCAGAAAAATAGCGACCAATAAGGTCAAAAGAGATAATTGCAGGTGTTGACCCAGAGCTGTTAACCATTCACTAAATCGCTCCTGAAAGGTTGAAATGAAATTAGACATGAAGGCCACCTCCAAACAAGTTTGCTACAAAGTCTGTTGCAGGTGCTTGTAAAATTGTTTCAGGGTCAGCAACCTGACAAATTTCCCCATCCTTCAATACTGCAATTCTATCTGCTAATTTCACTGCCTCGTCCGTATCATGAGTAACAAAAATAATTGTTATCCCAAATTCCTGATGCAAGGCCTTTGTCAGATCTTGGAGATGTTTTCTTGAGATGGCATCTAGAGCAGAGAAAGCTCATCCATAAGGAGAATCTTGGGTTGTCCAATTAAAGCACGAACAATCCCTACCCTTTGTTGCTCCCCACCCGATAACTCGCTTGGTAAACGATGAGCATAATCTGCAGCAGGCAGACCCACCTTGTCCAAGAGTTCTTCTGTTTTAGAGGCTATTTGTTCCTTACTCCAGCCCTTCATCTCAGGAATCAGTGCAATATTTTCAGCAACTGTTAAATTTGGAAAAAGAGCAATGGCTTGAAGGACATAGCCGGTACTAAGACGTAATTCCCGTTCATCATAGTCCTTGATCCGTTTTCCGTCCATATAGATATTGCCATCAGTCGGCTCCAAAAGACGGTTAATCATCTTGATCATGGTGGTCTTTCCAGATCCTGAAGGACCCACTAGCACCATGAATTCTCCATTTTCAATACGGAGATTGACATCTTTTAAAATGTCCTTATCCGTGTAGCGCAAGGCTACATGTTTGTATTCAATCATGTTCTTCCTCAATAAGTTTTCTGTCTCTAAGAGTATCCAATAGGCTACTTGCCGGATGCCCTAGCACTTTTTCGATATCCGTTGAAACCCCAGCTTGTTCCCCAACTTTGATAGCTGTATAAGTGCTGACCCAGGCATCGTACTCCCAAGTTTGTGCTGGCCATTTTTTCCGTGACTCATAAGCTTCTTCTACTGTTTCATCCACATACGCGATGGCGTCACCAGTCTCTTTTGAGAGAAGCGCTACGATTTCTTCCATGGAAAGATCCTCTGGCCCTGTCAGATTCAAGGTTTGATTTTCCCACTCCTTAGGATTTAAAAGAATTTCTGCTGCAACCCTAGATGTGTCCTTACGGGCAACAGCTGACACAAGACCACTGCCTGCCGGACCACGAATTTCTCCATTTTCAAGTGCCATATCAATCAGGAAGTCCAAGTAAAAATTATCTCTCAAAAAAGTGTAGGTGAACCCTAACTCCTTGATATAGGCTTCCGTCTGGGCATGATCCCGAGACAAGGTGAAAGTTGCCTTCTCATCTGCCCCATAAAAGGAGGTATAGACGATATGCTCTACTCCTGCTAGCTTTGCAGCATCTAAAAAGTCCTTGTGTTCCTTGACACGCTCTGGATTTTCCCGAGCAGAAACCATCAATAAGATATCAATACCCTTTAAGGTCTCAACCACCTCTGGTGTATTGGCATACACTATTTTACGAATTTCCGCTGACGCATAGATCTTTGCACGCTCTGGGCTTCGTGCTAGATGGACTGAAGCGATTCCTTTCTTATCGACAAGATTAGCCACATAAGAACCTAATTTCCCTGTTACCCCTGTAATACCAATCATAACTGTTACTTCCTTTCCTTAGAGGTCATTCTCTTTAGCTTTTAGATTAGAGATAATGCGCTCTTGATAGGCCTCAAATTCTCGGATTTCTTGATCCGAAAATCCTTGATAGAAAATCTCTCCCAGTTCTTTGCTGACACGGTCTCCAATCTCTTTTTGCGACCAACCCAATTCTGTCAAAGAGATATATTTTTTCCTTTTATCCTGCGTGCAAGGTTGAATCGTGACCAAACCTTGTTCTTCCAATTTCTTAACCATACTGGTCAATGTATTATTGGCTAGACCCGTCGCAAGAGCGATATCGGTAGCAGTTGCCCAACCATTCTCTTTTTCCCAAAGCACTGTTAAGATCTTACCTTGTTCACTTCTGTATTGAGCATCTGGTTCCTTGCTCAAGAGTTTTTGAAAGATTCGCCCATTCAACAAGCGAATCTGTAGAGCTTGATAGCCCCCTAACATCTTGTCCATTTTGTCTCCTTTACTTCTATATCGAACTTTCTGAATTTATTGTAATACTTTTCATTACATCTGTCAACTATTTCGATATAGAAATAATAAAAAACTTCCTACCCAAAAGTAGAAAGCTATCATTTTAATAAAATTAAACATGAATCACATCAGAAGCATTCCTCTTAAAGAAAGTGCTATGAGCCAGATAAGGACCGTACTTAGAATTTTGACTATAAACCAACCATAAAGGAATGATAAAACTTTTTATAAAGTAGAGTAAGCAAAAAAGTAAAAAATAACTAAAACTAAGAGTTTTTAAATCAAGAAAGTAAAGATAACAGACAATTGATGTATTCAATAGAATATTTAATCCAGTAGCAAAACTAGCCGACAAGATATTCGTTTCAATCTTAGGATTACACAATTTAACAAGAAATAAGGCTAATAAGGAAGTATGATAAATACAAATCGGCTTGTAGTCGTGACGATATAAAACTAAACATTTATGATTATAAAAAATAATCCCTTTACTAAAATTACTCCTTTTGTTAATCCAAACATGGGAAACTCCACTGATATCACTCCAAGGAACAAATAAAGCTAATCTTCTAAGGTAAATCCCATCCTGATTAATATAAAATTTCCAAGGAAAAATAAAATGTATGCTGATACCAAGTAAAAGCAATAAAAGAAGGAAATACACTAACTGTGTTTGATCAAAACTAAAAGCGTAATCATAAAATGTTATCGTTTGAAATCTGCGACCAACAATTTGATTAAAGCCTAGAAAAAACAAAACAATTATAAATAAAACATATCTATAAAAAATACTACGAAACTTTACACCTTTAGTCATAGATCATATTCTCCTAAATTATACTATCATCAAATAATACTTTATAATTTTATGTAACCCTAGTATACCATTAAATACTCAAAGAATATAAAAATGATAGAAAGAGATATTAAAAAATAGAGTCTAGTCAAAACTAAACTCTTTTTCTTTTACTCTTCTTCTACCAAACGTTTAAACTCTGCTTGGATCTCTGTATTTTCTGTCGGTTTTAAGTACATGATTCCACCATTTGTCGTTGGTGAATGAAAAACAATCGTTTCTCCTGTGTTCGTTATCGCAAAAAAGTAACTATGCACATCCGGGTATTTATTCCAATTACTGTAGCGTTCTACAATACGGTACTGGGCATTTCCTAGACCTGTATCCGTATACTCAGCATTCATTTTCTCACTTGGTCCATCATCCCTATGTGTATAGAGGTGGTCAGCCCCTACATCTCCTCCTGCAATTCCCTTTTGGTAATTGGGTTGTCCTAGTCTTTCTCCCCAGCCCTTTATAAAAGCTTCTAGTTTGGCAGATTTGTTGGGATTCCATGGTGCTTTTTGCTTTTCTCCCGAAATGGTCGTGCTAGTAGAGCTTTCAAATTTCTGCCAATCTAGTTGCTTGAAGTTCATTAATTCGCTTCTGTCTTACCAAAGTCAGAGTGCAAACTTTTATTCCCAGGAACTCGAATATCCTGTTCTTGTAGTTTACTTGCAGCTTGCTGGTTTAAATTCAGATGATAGAGTACTCCTCTACCTTCTCCTGTTCCAGAGGACCAACTTAATTCCAGGATATCACCACCCTTATAGATATTCATAGAATTTCTAGCACCACCATGGCCGGCTACAAAGCCTTCTGCTAAAAGTATCGGTTTCTCATTTACAAGATAATAAAGAGCCGAAATAAAATAATCACCATTAGATTGCTCAACGCCTATTAATAATTCCTCTACACCATCTTGATTAAAATCCGTATACACATAGCGCATCTTATCTGATTGAAAAACCGCACTTTCAAGAGACCAACTATTAATCGGGCGTTCAGTACCTTGTAAACTCTTATAGGGATCACCGATTGCATTTACATCCTTCTGTGTGGAAAGTATTTTTTGATAATTATCAAAAACTGGCTTGTAGAATTCTTTAAAATCTTTCTTGGTCGGTTCGATAGTTGTAAACTGACTAGTAGTAGATGATAAGCTACTTTCCTGACAGGAAATATCACCATTTTGATTACTACAACCAATTATAAATAAACTTAAAACAGAACAGACGAGACTCCTAAGACTATTTTATTCTCGGTAACATTCTCCTTTATAGTTACAGTAAATTTAAACTTAAATCTCTCTTACATTATATCAAATGTAAAAAAGTTTGCCATATAATAATAAAACTAAGGAAAAATATGTAAATTTGGAAAACAAAAAAGAGCTAAAAGCTCTTTAATTACGGAGAATAAGGGATTCGAACCCTTGCGCCGGTTACCCGACCTAACGATTTAGCAAACCGTCCTCTTCAGCCTCTTGAGTAATTCTCCTATTAATGGGCACGAGTGGACTCGAACCACCGACCTCACGCTTATCAGGCGTGCGCTCTAACCACCTGAGCTACGCGCCCAAGTTAAAAACCTGGTACTTGAACAAAGTTCAAAGCGGGTGACGAGAATCGAACTCGCGACAACAGCTTGGAAGGCTGTAGTTTTACCACTAAACTACACCCGCATAGTATCATATTAAAAAATGGCGCGAGACGGAATCGAACCGCCGACACATGGAGCTTCAATCCATTGCTCTACCAACTGAGCTACCGAGCCAATATTGCGGGAGCAGGATTTGAACCTACGACCTTCGGGTTATGAGCCCGACGAGCTACCGAGCTGCTCCATCCCGCGTTAATAATAAAAAAAGGAGGATGTGGGATTCGAACCCACGCACGCTTTTACACGCCTGACGGTTTTCAAGACCGTTCCCTTCAGCCGGACTTGGGTAATCCTCCACCATTCAAATGGACCTTGTAGGACTTGAACCTACGACCACTCGGTTATGAGCCGAGAGCTCTAACCAGCTGAGCTAAAGGTCCAACAAGATCATTATAGCGGCGAAGGGGATCGAACCCCCGACCTCCCGGGTATGAACCGGACGCTCTAGCCAGCTGAGCTACACCGCCATCAATCGGGAAGACAGGATTCGAACCTGCGACACCTTGGTCCCAAACCAAGTACTCTACCAAGCTGAGCTACTTCCCGAATTAAATTGTTAATGCACCCTAGAGGAGTCGAACCTCTAACCGCCTGATTCGTAGTCAGGTACTCTATCCAGTTGAGCTAAGGGTGCTCATTTATGCCGAGGACCGGAATCGAACCGGTACGATCGTTACCAATCGCAGGATTTTAAGTCCTGTGCGTCTGCCAGTTCCGCCACCCCGGCCTCTCTAGCGAACGACGGGATTCGAACCCGCGACCCCCACCTTGGCAAGGTGGTGTTCTACCACTGAACTACGTTCGCATCGACTCTGGTTTATATTAAAAAAATGCCGGCTACATGACTTGAACACGCGACCCTCTGATTACAAATCAGATGCTCTACCAACTGAGCTAAGCCGGCTAATTTCTATAATGCGGGTTAAGGGACTTGAACCCCCACGCCGTTAAGCGCCAGATCCTAAATCTGGTGCGTCTGCCAATTCCGCCAAACCCGCAATGATGACCCGTACTGGGCTCGAACCAGTGACCCATTGATTAAAAGTCAATTGCTCTACCAACTGAGCTAACGAGTCAAATAACTTTCGTTATTACGGTCCCGACGGGAATCGAACCCGCGATCTTCGCCGTGACAGGGCGACGTGATAACCGCTACACTACGGGACCTATGGGAGTTAACGGGATCGAACCGCTGACCCTCTGCTTGTAAGGCAGATGCTCTCCCAGCTGAGCTAAACTCCCTCGAGCTAAGCGACTTCCATATCTCACAGGGGGCAACCCCCAACTACTTCCGGCGTTCTAGGGCTTAACTTCTGTGTTCGGCATGGGTACAGGTGTATCTCCTAGGCTATCGTCACTTAACTCTGAGTCATACATACTCAAAATTGAATATCTATCAAATACTTAGAAAAACCTTCGCTTTCGTATTCTCAGTTACTTTGGATAAGTCCTCGAGCTATTAGTATTAGTCCGCTACATGTGTCGCCACACTTCCACTTCTAACCTATCTACCTGATCATCTCTCAGGGCTCTTACTGATATAAAATCATGGGAAATCTCATCTTGAGGTGGGTTTCACACTTAGATGCTTTCAGCGTTTATCCCTTCCCTACATAGCTACCCAGCGATGCCTTTGGCAAGACAACTGGTACACCAGCGGTAAGTCCACTCTGGTCCTCTCGTACTAGGAGCAGATCCTCTCAAATTTCCTACGCCCGCGACGGATAGGGACCGAACTGTCTCACGACGTTCTGAACCCAGCTCGCGTGCCGCTTTAATGGGCGAACAGCCCAACCCTTGGGACCGACTACAGCCCCAGGATGCGACGAGCCGACATCGAGGTGCCAAACCTCCCCGTCGATGTGAACTCTTGGGGGAGATAAGCCTGTTATCCCCAGGGTAGCTTTTATCCGTTGAGCGATGGCCCTTCCATACGGAACCACCGGATCACTAAGCCCGACTTTTCGTCCCTGCTCGAGTTGTAGCTCTCGCAGTCAAGCTCCCTTATACCTTTACACTCTGCGAATGATTTCCAACCATTCTGAGGGGAACCTTTGGGCGCCTCCGTTACCTTTTTAGGAGGCGACCGCCCCAGTCAAACTGCCCGTCAGACACTGTCTCCGATAGGGATCACCTATCCGGGTTAGAGTGGCCATAACACAAGGGTAGTATCCCAACATCGTCTCCTTCGAAACTGGCGTCCCGATCTCATAGACTCCTACCTATCCTGTACATGTGGTACAGACACTCAATATCAAACTGCAGTAAAAGCTCCATGGGGTCTTTCCGTCCTGTCGCGGGTAACCTGCATCTTCACAGGTACTAAAATTTCACCGAGTCTCTCGTTGAGACAGTGCCCAAATCATTACGCCTTTCGTGCGGGTCGGAACTTACCCGACAAGGAATTTCGCTACCTTAGGACCGTTATAGTTACGGCCGCCGTTTACTGGGGCTTCAATTCATACCTTCGCTTACGCTAAGCACTCCTCTTAACCTTCCAGCACCGGGCAGGCGTCACCCCCTATACATCATCTTACGATTTAGCAGAGAGCTGTGTTTTTTTGATAAACAGTTGCTTGGGCCTATTCACTGCGGCTGACATAAAGTCAGCACCCCTTCTCCCGAAGTTACGGGGTCATTTTTGCCGAGTTCCTTAACGAGAGTTCTCTCGCTCACCTGAGGCTACTCGCCTCGACTACCTGTGTCGGTTTGCGGTACGGGTAGAGTATGTTTAAACGCTAGAAGCTTTTCTTGGCAGTGTGACGTCACTAACTTCGCTACTAAACTTCGCTCCCCATCACAGCTCAATGTTATAGAACTAAGCATTTAACTCAATTCACACCTCACTGCTTAGACAGACACTTCCAATCGTCTGCTTTAGTTAGCCTACTGCGTCCCTCCATCACTACATACTCTAGTACAGGAATATCAACCTGTTGTCCATCGGATACACCTTTCGGTCTCTCCTTAGGGTCCCGACTAACCCAGGGGCGGACGAGCCTTCCCCTGGAAACCTTAGTCTTACGGTGGACAGGATTCTCACCTGTCTTTCGCTACTCATACCGGCATTCTCACTTCTATGCGTTCCAGCGCTCCTCACGGTACACCTTCACCACACATAGAACGCTCTCCTACCATACCTATAAAGGTATCCACAGCTTCGGTAAATTGTTTTAGCCCCGGTACATTTTCGGCGCAGGGTCACTCGACTAGTGAGCTATTACGCACTCTTTGAATGAATAGCTGCTTCTAAGCTAACATCCTAGTTGTCTGTGCAACCCCACATCCTTTTCCACTTAACAATTATTTTGGGACCTTAGCTGGTGGTCTGGGCTGTTTCCCTTTCGACTACGGATCTTAGCACTCGCAGTCTGACTGCCGACCATAATTCATTGGCATTCGGAGTTTATCTGAGATTGGTAATCCGGGATGGACCCCTCACCCAAACAGTGCTCTACCTCCAAGAATCTCTAATGTCGACGCTAGCCCTAAAGCTATTTCGGAGAGAACCAGCTATCTCCAAGTTCGTTTGGAATTTCTCCGCTACCCACAAGTCATCCAAGCACTTTTCAACGTGCCCTGGTTCGGTCCTCCAGTGCGTCTTACCGCACCTTCAACCTGCTCATGGGTAGGTCACATGGTTTCGGGTCTACGACATAATACTAAAGCGCCCTATTCAGACTCGGTTTCCCTACGGCTCCGTCTCTTCAACTTAACCTCGCATCATATCGTAACTCGCCGGTTCATTCTACAAAGGCACGCTCTCACCCATTAACGGGCTCGAACTTGTTGTAGGCACACGGTTTCAGGTTCTATTTCACTCCCTCCCGGGGTGCTTTTCACCTTTCCCTCACGGTACTGGTTCACTATCGGTCACTAGGGAGTATTTAGGGTTGGGAGATGGTCCTCCCAGATTCCGACGGGATTTCACGTGTCCCGCCGTACTCAGGATACTGCTAGGTACAAAGACTATTTAAAATACGAGGCTCTCACTCTCTTTGGCTGATTTTCCCAAACCATTCTTCTATAATCTTTGAGTCCACATTTGCAGTCCTACAACCCCGAAGAGTAAACTCTTCGGTTTGCCCTCCTGCCGTTTCGCTCGCCGCTACTAAGGCAATCGCTTTTGCTTTCTCTTCCTGCAGCTACTTAGATGTTTCAGTTCACTGCGTCTTCCTCCTCATATCCTTAACAGATATGGGTAACAGGTAGTACCTGTTGGGTTCCCCCATTCGGAAATCCCTGGATCATCGCTTACTTACAGCTACCCAAGGCATATCGTCGTTTGTCACGTCCTTCTTCGGCTCCTAGTGCCAAGGCATCCACCGTGCGCCCTTATTAACTTAACCTTACTTTTTTTGACCTTTCAGTCATAAACTCTTATTAATACTACAGCGTTTTTCGGTTTATTTTTCTTGTTACTATTTGATATAGATATTCAATTTTCAATGTGCATGACTTGGTGATCTCTCACCAATGGAGCCTAGCGGGATCGAACCGCTGACCTCCTGCGTGCAAAGCAGGCGCTCTCCCAGCTGAGCTAAGGCCCCACAAGACCTCTCAAGACTAAACAAGACCAATGTGCTTTCCTTATCCTTAGAAAGGAGGTGATCCAGTCGCACCTTCCGATACGGCTACCTTGTTACGACTTCACCCCAATCATCTATCCCACCTTAGGCGGCTGGCTCCAAAAGGTTACCTCACCGACTTCGGGTGTTACAAACTCTCGTGGTGTGACGGGCGGTGTGTACAAGGCCCGGGAACGTATTCACCGCGACGTGCTGATCCGCGATTACTAGCGATTCCGACTTCATGTAGGCGAGTTGCGACCTACAATCCGAACTGAGATTGGCTTTAAGAGATTAGCTTGCCGTCACCGGCTTGCGACTCGTTGTACCAACCATTGTAGCACGTGTGTAGCCCAGGTCATAAGGGGCATGATGATTTGACGTCATCCCCACCTTCCTCCGGTTTATTACCGGCAGTCTCGCTAGAGTGCCCAACTGAATGATGGCAACTAACAATAGGGGTTGCGCTCGTTGCGGGACTTAACCCAACATCTCACGACACGAGCTGACGACAACCATGCACCACCTGTCACCTCTGTCCCGAAGGAAAAACTCTATCTCTAGAGCGGTCAGAGGGATGTCAAGACCTGGTAAGGTTCTTCGCGTTGCTTCGAATTAAACCACATGCTCCACCGCTTGTGCGGGCCCCCGTCAATTCCTTTGAGTTTCAACCTTGCGGTCGTACTCCCCAGGCGGAGTGCTTAATGCGTTAGCTACGGCACTAAACCCCGGAAAGGGTCTAACACCTAGCACTCATCGTTTACGGCGTGGACTACCAGGGTATCTAATCCTGTTTGCTCCCCACGCTTTCGAGCCTCAGCGTCAGTTACAAGCCAGAGAGCCGCTTTCGCCACCGGTGTTCCTCCATATATCTACGCATTTCACCGCTACACATGGAATTCCACTCTCCCCTCTTGCACTCAAGTTAAACAGTTTCCAAAGCGTACTATGGTTAAGCCACAGCCTTTAACTTCAGACTTATCTAACCGCCTGCGCTCGCTTTACGCCCAATAAATCCGGACAACGCTCGGGACCTACGTATTACCGCGGCTGCTGGCACGTAGTTAGCCGTCCCTTTCTGGTAAGATACCGTCACAGTGTGAACTTTCCACTCTCACACTCGTTCTTCTCTTACAACAGAGCTTTACGATCCGAAAACCTTCTTCACTCACGCGGCGTTGCTCGGTCAGACTTCCGTCCATTGCCGAAGATTCCCTACTGCTGCCTCCCGTAGGAGTCTGGGCCGTGTCTCAGTCCCAGTGTGGCCGATCACCCTCTCAGGTCGGCTATGTATCGTTGCCTTGGTGAGCCGTTACCTCACCAACTAGCTAATACAACGCAGGTCCATCTGGTAGTGGTGCAATTGCACCTTTCAAGCAGCTATCATGCGATATCTACTGTTATGCGGTATTAGCTATCGTTTCCAATAGTTATCCCCCGCTACCAGGCAGGTTACCTACGCGTTACTCACCCGTTCGCAACTCATCCGGAAAGAGCAAGCTCCTTCCTTCAGCGTTCTACTTGCATGTATTAGGCACGCCGCCAGCGTTCGTCCTGAGCCAGGATCAAACTCTCATTAAAAGTTTGAGTTCTCACTCATTTCTGTCACTGACAGATTTATTGTTTTTTTCATTGTTCAGTACTACAACATCAGTTGTAGTGCCCTGCACATTGGTTCGTCTTGTTCAGTTTTCAAAGGTCTTTGTCGCGCTTACGACAACTATATTAGTATATCACAGCTTCTAATCGTTGTCAATAACTTTTTCAAATTTTTTTCAACTTCTACTGCAACATACTCATAGTCCGTACGGGATTCGAACCCGTGTTACCGCCGTGAAAAGGCGGTGTCTTAACCCCTTGACCAACGGACCTGAGCTTTTTTAACTCTTTCTATTATACCCACTTTTAGAATCTTGTCAACTAATTTTTGGAAAAAGTAGTTGACAAAAACGAAAGCTATAATTAGCTAAAAATTGATTTTATATATTCTTAAGTAATATTACAATTCGGCAATTTGGTTTAAGTTAACTTCTGCCACAGTATCATTACCAAACATTGAAATAATCATTTTCACTTTGTTATTATCAATTTCAGTGATTTTCCCTGTGTAATCAGCAAAGGCACCATCAATGATTCGAACTGTTTGACCGACTTCAACATTGATATCGAACTCTTGCACCGTTTGTCCCATTGATACCAAGATATCTCTAATTTCTTGTTCCAAAAGTGGTGTTGGTTTTGATCTGTTACCGTGTGACCCAACAAATCCTGTAACGTTTGGTGTATTACGAACTACAAACCAAGCTTCATCAGTCATAACCATTTCTACAAGGACATAACCAGGGAAACGATTTTCTTCAACTTCTTTTTTCTTCCCATTTTTTTCGACTTGTACTGTTTGAGTTGGAATTTCTACACGTAGGATATTCTCCAACATATTGTAGGTTTGTGCACGTTGCAAGAGATTTTCTTTTACTTTATTTTCATAACCAGAATATGTCTGTAGGACAAACCATCCTTTATCAAAACTATCCATCTTTTTCCTTTCTTATTGGTAAACTTTTTTCAACCTATTTATACTATTTTAAAAAATGTTAATGAATCGAATCAATCCGCTAACGATTAACTGGTCAAAAATATAAATGATGACAACAAAGAAGGCAGTGTATTCCATGATAGATTTAAAATCTACCCAACTTTGTTTTCGTGTTGGCCAAGTTGTATCTTTAAGAAGTGTAAAGATATCCTTAATAAAACCCATTCTTTTCTCCTATCTCGTTTCTCGGTGTGTTGTGTATTTACCACAATGTTTACAAAATTTATTTACTTCTAAGCGAGTTGGTTTTGGATTACCACTAATTTTAATCGAGTAATTTCGCGAACCGCAAACCGCACAGGCTAAACTTGCTTTTTTTAGTACCATAGCGCCTCCGTACCATCTATTATAACAATAATCCTTGTCTTTGACAAGTTAAATTGCACTTTGCATTTTCTTATTTTTTAAAATAAAAAAGCCTAGGAATAATCCTAGACCCTTTTTTACATTATTTACCAAGGTAGTATTCAGAAACTACGTTCAATTTTTCGTCAAATTCGAATACCAATGGTGGGAAGTTAGGGATTTCCACATCCATGATTTCGTCGTCTGACAATTGTTTGATGTGTTTTACAAGGGCGCGGATTGAGTTACCGTGTGCACCTACGAATACATTTTTACCATCTTTAAGTGCTGGAGCGATTTTATCTTCCCAGAATGGAAGAGCGCGTTCCAAAGTCACTTTCAAGTTTTCAGCATCTGGAATGACTGAATCGTCAAGTGAAGCATAACGACGGTCAGTGTGAGCTGAGTGCTCATCATCACGAGCCATTGCAGGAGGCAATACATCGTATGAACGACGCCAGATGTGAACTTGCTCATCACCAAATTGTTCAGCGGCTTCTGCTTTGTTTTTACCAGTCAAACCACCGTAGTGACGTTCGTTCAAGCGCCATGATTTCAACTGGAACCCAAAGTTGGTCAGATGCTTCAAGTGCAAGGTTAGTTGTTTTGATTGCACGTTTCAATACTGAAGTGTAAGCTTGGTCAAATTCAATACCAGCTTCTTTGATCAATTTACCAGCATCGATAGCTTGTTGAGTACCTTTTTCAGAAAGATCTACGTCAGCCCATCCTGTGAAAAGGTTAGCTTTGTTCCATTCAGACTCACCGTGGCGAGCGAAAACCAATTTTACCATTAGTTGGATTCTCCTTTTATTTTTCGAGGTTGCCCTCGTTTATCTATTCTATTTTACACAATTTTTCACAAAAAAGCTAGTTAAAATCAACGAAAAGAGAAGAGCTCTTGGACTCTTCCCTAAAAAATAATTTATTCTTCAATTCTAAATTGTTTCAAGCTTGCTAGGTACAGAGCCCCACCAATCACAAGGACAATTCCACCAATCCACCCAAGAAAAGGAATCAAGGCAACTACAGATCCAACGATAAATAGAATCGATGGTGCTAGTGAAATACGATTGTCATCCTTATAGTAGACAAGTGAGAGGATTCCAAGAATGAGGGTTGCAATTTTCACTAAAGAGAAAACAATGAAAATAATTCCCAAAAAAAGACCTGCAACAGCTTCATCTTCAGAAATGGCTGCAAGAAATACCATAAAAATTGGTAAGAAAGCTAAAATTGCCCCTGCAATAATACCAATAAAGCCATCTACTTGTGCTAGTGTTTTTGTCTTCATAAATATCTCCTTTTATTTTAATAAGGTATATTATACCATATTTTTATTAAAGTTATTATTTTTTTAAAAAATACAGGAATTTCTCCTGTATTTTTGTTAGATTATTTAGCTTCAAATCCTTCTGTTACTGCATCCGCAAAGTTTTCTTCAACGATGCTTGCACAGTGATTACAGATGGTTGCATTATAGCTACGTTCTGCTGTACTTGGATCGATACGACGGCAACGATCACAAACTTCACCAGCCGCACGCTCAACCGTGAAGGCTACATCTTCAAAGGTCACTGCACCTTCTGGAGCGGGACCTTCAGCGATGGTCAATTTAGAGACGATCAAGAGTTGGGCTACATTGCTATCAACAGCTCCAAGAAGTGTTTTCACCACTTCATTTGGATAAACTGTCAAGTGAGCTTCTAGTGATTTACCAATCACTTTTTCATTACGTGCTTCTTCCAAGGCTTTTTGAGCTTGTCCACGGAAGTCCATAAAGGCTGCCCATGTATCCAAGATTTCCTCTTGATTAGCAAATGTTTGAGCTTCAGGTAATTCTGACAATTGAACAAAGTCTTCTGTTTCAAACTCGAGATATGACCAGATTTCTTCAGCAGTGTGAGGAAGAATTGGTGTTAAGAGCTTTGTGATTTTCACAAGGATGTCATAGAAGACTGTTTGCATCTGACGGCGTTCAAGAGATTTTGCACCTTCGATATAGACAACATCTTTGGCAAAGTCAAGATAGAAAGCAGACAGATCAACATTGATAAAGTTCACTAGGGCTTTATAGATTGTCAAGAACTCGAAGTTTGCATAAGCGTCACGAATAGTCTTAACAAGTTGGTTAAAGCGGATAGTCATGTATTTATCAACTGAACGAAGTTCTTCGTAAGCTACTGCATCCTCAGCTGGGTTAAAATCAGATGTGTTAGCAATCAAGAAACGAAGGGTGTTACGAATCTTACGGTATGTTTCAGAGACTTGGCTCAAGATATCCATAGAGATACGTACGTCGTTACTTGAGTCTACACTGGTTACCCAGAGACGCAAGATTTCTGCACCAAATTGTTTTTCAACGTCGCTTGGAGCAATCGTATTTCCAAGAGATTTAGACATCTTCTCACCTTTACCATCAAGGGCAAAACCTTGTGACAAGATTTGTTTGTATGGTGCGACGCCATGGTTAGCTACAGAGGTGATGAGCGATGAGTTGAACCAACCACGGTATTGGTCTGAACCTTCAAGATAAAGATCTGCTGGATATTTGAGTTCTGGACGGTTAACCACGACACCATTCCATGATGAACCTGAGTCAAACCAAACGTCCATGATGTCTGTTTCTTTCTTGAACTCGCCATTTGGTGAACCTGGATGGGTAAATCCTTCTGGCAAGAGGTCTTTGGCATCACGTTCCCACCAGATGATGGAACCATGTTCTTCAAAGAGTTGAGCTACATGCTCGATGGTTTCAGCTGTCATGATTGGTGTGCCATCTTCTGCGTAGAAGATTGGAAGAGGAACTCCCCAAGCACGTTGACGAGAGATAACCCAGTCACCACGGTCACGGATCATGTTGTAAAGACGGACCTTACCCCATTCTGAGTGGAACTTCACTTTTTCAATTTCGTCCAAGATTTCTTGGCGGAATTTTGATACAGAGGCAAACCATTGTGGCACGGCACGCCAGATGATTGGTTTTTTCGTACGCCAGTCAAATGGGTAGGAGTGAGAGATTTCTTCTTGAGCAAGAAGTAAATCACCAAGTTTTTCAATAACCGTTGGCACAACCTTGTCGTAGAATTGACCTTCGAACTCTGCACCTGCATTGGCCATCATGATCCCTCGTTCGTTAACAGTCACAGCAACTTCAAGACCATTAGCCACACCAACATTGTAGTCGTCCTCACCAAAACCAGGAGCTGTATGGACGATACCTGTACCAGAGTCAGTTGTAACGTGGTCACCAAGGATAACGAGTTCATCTACTGCAGTATCCCATGGGTGTTCTGTCACGATATGGTTCAATTCTTGACCACGATAAGTCGCCAAACTTGAACATCAGTCCAGCCAAATTTCTCAGACAAACTGTTCAACAATTCTGAAGCAACCACAAACTTACGAGATTCGCCAGCTGGTTGCACCAAGACGTAATCAATATCCGAACCAACAGTCAAACCACGTGAAGCCGTGATGGTGAATGGAGTTGTTGTCCAAACGACGATGTAAGTATCAGTATCTAGAACACCTTTGCCATCTTTAACCTTGTTGGCATAGTAAAGAGATGTTGAAACCAAGTCGTGGTATTCAATTTCCGCTTCAGCAAGGGCTGACTCAGATGACCAAGACCAGTAAACAGGCTTGGCTCCACGGTAAATATAGCCTTTATTAGCCATTTCACCGAAGACACGGATTTGCGCTGCTTCATAGTCAGGAGTTAGTGTTACATATGGATTTTCCCAGTCACCTGAAACACCCAAGCGCTTGAAGTCTTCCCGTTGTTTATCGACTTGAGAAAGAGCGTATTCACGGCAAAGTTTCAAGTATTCAACAAGGTCCATCTCTTTGCGTTTGACACCTTGTTTAGCCAAAACTTGCTCGATTGGCAGACCGTGAGTATCCCAACCTGGGATATATGGTGCGTAAAATCCTGACATTGATTTTGAACGAACAATGATATCTTTTGAAATCTTGTTCATGGCATGTCCAACGTGAATGTTTCCGTTGGCATAGGGAGGGCCATCATGAAGCGTGAAATGCGGTTTTCCTTCATTTAATTCTTGACGACGTTGATAGAGTTTTGCTTCTTCCCATTCTTTTTGCCAAACTGGCTCTTTGGTCGGAAGACCGGCACGCATTGGAAATTCTGTTTTCCCAAGATTAAGGGTATCTTTGAGTTTCATTATATCTCCTTTATTATATAGACAAATTAAAAACCACGACTCGCTAAAAAGGACGAAAATCGTGGTACCACCTTTATTCGGAAAAAGACCTAGTCTCTTTCCCTCTTTTCCCGTAACGTGGGCAACGTCAAATCTTACTATTTTCAGATTTGATACTAAGAGAGGATAAATTTACCAACAGGGATTGTAGGACTTCCACCATCTCCTACTCGCTAGAAATTTGATTGATAAATTCTTGTTCTCTAATAAGTTTCTTATAAAATTAGAACTGATTCTTGTTGAGCATCGGTATCGTCTTGAGGTCCTTCCTCATATGCTGGCTCAACAGGAGTTTCAGCAACTGGCTGAACTTCAACTTCAACTTCAGTTGACTCTTCAGCAACTTGTTCAGCCTCTAACAATTCTTTGTTAGCTGCTTCAATACGCGCTTGAAGCTCTGCAACTTCTTCTGGAGAAAATTGACGAGTCATGTCAATTGGTTCTTCATCATGATATGAAGATACATCTTCACCCAAAACTTCTTCGACAACTTCCTTGAATGCTTCGTCGCTCGTTTGAAGATAAGTTGCAGTCGGACGCAAAATTTCTTCCCAATCTGATGAATCAACAATAGCCAACTGACTTTCGATTGTTGATTTCAAACGTTGGTGGAAGACGCGACTCTTGTTCTTCAACTCTTCAGTTTCTACAGCAACTTTTTTAGCATTATCTGTAGCTTGTCGCAAGATTTCATTAGCCTTGTATTTAGCTTCATCAAGCAAACGTTGAGCGTCTTGCTCAGCCTGCTTAATGATGTTATTAGAACGGTCATTCGCAGCTTGTTTTACACGTTCAGCTGTGTCTTGGGCAATCAAAACTGACTGACTCAACGAATCTTTGATTTCGTCAAAATACGACAAACGTTCTTCTAAGTTTTTAATGTGTTGTTCTTTTTCATGATTGCTTCGTACAAGTGCTTCATAGTCACGAACAACAATATCTAAAAATTCATCAACTTCTTCACGGTTAAAACCTCTAAACTGAACACCAAAGGTTTTATCCTTAATTTCTAACGATGTAATTGGCATATTTTTCCTCACTTACTTAATAAAAAATAGAATCATTAATTGCTTCTGGTTCTTGCTCGTTTGTTTCTTCTCTTTTAGGGGTATCGGATGTATACTCAGAGGGAGCTTCTTTTTCACTTGTTAATCTTCTTTTAGGGATATTATCCGTAAAATTTAAGAGACATTCTTCTAAATCTTTGATATAGATTTCATTTTCTTGCTTATAACGATATAATTCCTCATAATCATTAAAAAGATTTTCTAAAAAAACATCAACTTTGTCAGTGTCATAACCTCTGAATTTAATCGAGAATTTTATATCTCTAATTTCTGAAGGATTCATTGACATTTTCCCCTCATCTACTTGATAACAATTGGACTGTTAATTTAATCTTATCTTTCTTGGTCTGACCATTTTCTTTAAGTAAGATAATTCGACCAAAGCGTCTGATGCTGATTAAATCACCAATTTTTACCTGATAGTCAGACTTTTCAATTATATGATAATTGACCTGAACCAACTTCTTTTCAACCAGAGCTGTAGCTTGCGAACGTGATAATTTCAATATACTAGATAAGAAGGCATCCAGTCGCAGGCTTGAAACCAAGACTTCTTTTTCTTGATACTCGTCTTTAGATTCTATCCTATCTGAAAAAGGGCGTTCTACTAAACTTACAGGCAACTTGGAGATCTTTTGAATTCCATCCTGGAAAAGAGTGGTAAATCTTCGATCGACAATAATTTGAGCTTTATCTTCTGTCACCAGAATGTCTCCGAACAACTTACGGTCAATACCTAGTCGATTGAGAACCGTACCCAGAATTTTTGAATGGGTTAGTTGTTGAAACTTGCTAGGATACTCAATCTCAAGCAAGGTCATTTCAAATCTTCCAAACTTGGTGTGAAATAATCCGGTGCTAGAATGACCCTAGCATGCTCTGAAGGTACTAAACTAGTACTAACAAAAGTCTTTACTCCTCTATTATTTCCCAAAGTTTCCAAGATAAATACTTGGTGAGGATTTATAAAAGGAGATAAAATCGGTGCATAGTGCTCCTCGACTTGACTCAACCATTCCAACCCCTTATCGATGAATGGAATATCTTCTGTTGCGAAATGTTGGTAAAGTTCCTTGCTCATAATACGACCAGCAAATTGATGAGATAGCGGCTAATCATGCGTAAGAGAATTAGGGCAATCCAAACAGAGAAATCCAAACCTGCGATTTGAAGAGGTAGACGTCTTAGCGGTTCAAGAATTGGTTTACACAAAGTCTCTAAAAATTTCCCCAACTGTGTATTATAGGCATTTGGAAACCATGATAATAGAGCAAAAGCTACAAGTATCAGTGAATAGATATCTGTAGCATTTTGGATAAAACGAATTATTAGAAACATTAACGTACTCTATTTCTCTTCATATCAAAGTCGTATTCTTCGCTTTGAGCTTCTTCTGGCAAACGAATATCCTCAATGTTTACCACAACACCAACAGGCGTCAAAAGATACATTGTGTTCGCTACTTTTCTTAACTCACCAGCAAGGACATGACGTGCTCCATCCAAGTAATCCAAACAACGACGAGCTTGAACTTCTGTCATATATTGGGAAGTCAATCAAGATACTTTCATTTCCAGCCAACAAATCAACAATATCTGTTGCATCTTCGTAACGGCGTGGGTAACGAACATCGATGGTTACTTTTTCAGTAGAGCGATGGCTTTCAATCGCTAGTTGTTGTTGACGGGCATGAAGTTTGGTAATATTTTTCTCTTTTGCTTCGACTGAAGAAGATTCTTGAGCAGCAGCTTGCTGTGGCAATTCTCTTTTTTGAGGAACCGAAGCTAGTGAACGTTCAGGTTGCGCAGCTACAACTTCTGAAGCAACTTCATCTCCATCTTCTGTAAAGTAATCTATAAATTTATCAAATTTATCTTTTAATGTCATGATTATTTCCTATTTAAAAAATGCTGTACCAATTCGAACGAAAGTTGAGCCACACTGAATCGCTTCTTTATAGTCACGGCTCATTCCCATACTTAGTTCTGTCATTGGCATATTGGGGAGTTGTTGTTCGCGAATGTATTGTTGCAACTCTTGCGTTTCTTTAAAGATTTTTTGCAACTCTTCTGTTTGGGCCTCAAAGGGAGCCATGGTCATAAGTCCAACATACTCGATTTGATCCAAGCTAGACAAGTCTGGCAAGACTGTCAATAGTTCTTCTTTTGAAAAACCGTGCTTGCTTTCCTCTCCAGAAATATTGACCTGCAAAAAACATTTAACGGTTCGATCGGCACGTTTTTGAATCTCTTGGGCTAATTTCAAAGAATCTAAAGCGTGAAAATAATCAACAAAAGGAATAACATCCTTGACTTTTCTTCTTTGTAAGCTACCAATCAAGTGCCAAGTAACATCTTTATCACTTAAAGCATGATACTTTTCAAGAAATTTATCAACACGGTTTTCACCGATATGTTTGACTCCTTGGTCAATCAAATTTGCTGCAGTTGCAATATCAACATATTTGTTACGGCAATTACAGAAACCGAACCGTCTTCACGGCCGGTTTCTTGAATTGCTTTTGTAACCTGTTGAAATACCTGATTTGTATTTTCTTTTAAATCCATCTCTATTAACGATTTTTAAAGAATGGTGGTGTTTCCAACTCGTCTTCGTCAGAAGCTGGTGCTTCAAAACGCTCAACTGGAGATACGACTGATTCACCTTGACGAACAATTGAATCACGTCTCAAGTCCCAATCACCAAAAGCTGATGCTTTAGGCGCTTCAGTGTGACGTTGTGAAGGAGTTGGAAGTTCAGCTGTTTCTGCCAAATCAAAATGACGGTCATAAGTATGTGTATGTCCAGATTTTACTGGTTCACGGAATGACGCTTGTCTTGGTTGTGGCGCTACAACTTTTTCGACTGCATCTTGACGAACTCCAGTAGCAACAACAGTTACACGGATTTCATCTTTCATTGATTCATCAATAGAAGTACCGAGCCAGATATTTACGCCATGTCCAGCAGCTTGATTGACGATTTCAGAAGCTTCTTCTGCTTCAATCAAAGTCATATCCAAACCACCAGTTACGTTAACGATAACATCTTCTGCTCCATCAATAGTTGTTTCAAGAAGTGGTGAGTAGATAGCTTTACGAGCCGCTTCAATAACGCGTTCTTCTCCGCTACCGATACCAATACCCATAAGGGCATTTCCTTTATTGGCCATTACTGTCTTCACGTCTGCGAAGTCCAAGTTGATTAAACCAGGATTTGTAATCAAATCTGTAATCCCTTGAACACCTTGACGAAGAACGTTATCTGCTTCAGACAAAGCTTCAAGAAGAGGAGTTTTCTTGTCAACAATTTCTAATAAGTTATTGTTTGAGATAATCAAGAGAGTATCAACATGTTCGCGAAGTTCGTTAATCCCTTGGACTGCGAATTGACCACGTTTGCTTCCTTCGAAACCGAATGGACGTGTTACAACACCGACAGTCAAAGCCCCTAAACCTTTAGCAATACGAGCGATAACTGGTGCAGCACCTGTACCAGAACCACCACCCATACCAGCAGTGATGAAGACCATATCTGCACCACTGATAGCTTCAGTAATTACTTCTTCGCTTTCTTCAGCAGCCTTACGACCAACTTCAGGCTGTCCTCCAGCACCAAGTCCGCGAGTTAATTTTGGACCAAGTTGGATAACTGTTTCAGCTTTTGTACTGCTCAAGGCTTGTACATCTGTGTTGGCTGCGATGAACTCAACACCTGAAACGCCTTCGTCAACCATGCGGTTAATGGCGTTTCCACCGCCACCACCGACACCAATTACTTTAATTACTGCACCTTGTGCTGCTGCTGTATCAAATGAAAATGTCATATTTTATTCCTCTATCCTATTCATCAAACATGCTTCCGATTAAGCTACGGAATCGCTCAGTTAATTTTGGTTTCTCTTCTGATTGATTTGAGTTGTTGAATCAGCAACATAAGTTGATTCTGCTGATTCAGTTGAAGTTGTACCAAACACTGAACGTTGAGAAGCCGCAGGTTTTTCCTGACTTGAAGTTCTGAAGTCAATTGGTTGTTGACGCAAAACTTGATCTCCTCTGATAGCTCTTTGAGCCAAAACATTAATTTCTGTAAGGCTTCCAGCAAATTCAGACAAACTAATTACATGAGCAAATGCAGGATTGCGGATACCCACTTGGTTTGGAACGTAAAGTTTTACACGAACTCCAAGTACTTCTTGGGCAAGCTCAACGATACCTGGTAGAATAGCATTTCCACCAATCAGAGCAATACCTCCCGGCAAGTCCAATAAATGTCTTCTTTCCAAATCTTGTTTGATTTGTTCAAAGATGTGTTTCAATCTAGCTGAAATAATTTGAGCCAAGTATTCTTCTGTAACTTCTACAGGTTCTACTTCCCCAATCACTTCAACTTGGAAAGTTTCTTTGCTTGCAAGTTGCGGATAAGCTTCACCGTAGTTAAGCTTCAAACCTTCTGCAATCTTCTTAGAAGTTTTAAGAACTTTTGAAATGTCTTTAGTGACGTAATCGCCACCTTCTTGGTAAACATTTGTGTATTGTAGCTCTTGATTACGGATAGTTGCAACACTTGTTTGGCCACCACCCATATCGATAACTGTAGCACCAAACTCACGTTCGCCTTCGTTAAGAACAGAATTTACAATTGCAAGCGGTGAAATAATCACGTTATCAACTTGAACTCCAACACGTTCTACAGTTTTACGAAGGTTGTGAAGAATGGTTCTTGGACCTGTATAGAGAAGTCCACGCATTTCCAATCGAACACCCATCATACCACGAGGATCACGAATACCTTGGAAACCGTCTACTACAAATTCTTCTGGCACAAACGTAATCACTTCACGATCAGGTGTCATGCTCTTAGTCAAAGCTGATTTAACAACATTTTCAACATCTTGATCTGTAATTTCTTTTGTATCTGATGTTACAGGAATCATTCCTTGAGTTGGTTCCACTTGCAACAAGTTTGCTGGAAGTCCAACGTTTACTGATTTGATTGAAATCCCTGCTTTTTCTTCTGCTTGAGAAATAGCAGATTTGATAGCCGTTGCTGCGGCTTCGATGTCAACGATAATCCCATCCTTGACACCTTTACTTTTGGCGTTGCTAACACCGATTACATTTACTTCACCATCTACAAGCTCAGCAACTAACACTTTAATTGAGCTTGTTCCAATATCTAAGCCTGTAAAAAAACCATTTCTAGTCATTACATTGCGTCCTCTCTATCTTCCAAGTTTCACACTTTGATTTTTTAATAGCTACAAGAAGGCATAGCTATTCACAGAATATTATATCACAAAAATCCGATTCGTGGCTATTTTTTTATGATTTTATCGAAGGTTTTTCATTAAATTTCTTTTAATATTCTATTACAAGTCCATCTTTTTTACTTTTTCTTTAAATAACAGTGTAAAACAGTCAAACTAACTGAAAAACGGTTCTGAAATTCATTATATTTTCCAAGATTTTTCATGCGACTGTTCCCATTTTCATAATTGAATAGAAATCTTAATAGTACTCCTAAAAATGAATTATTTATATTCATTTTTTTATACTAGATTTATCATCTCTTTAACAAAAAAGAAGTCTAAAAAAGACTTCTCATTTCGTTAATTTTTTTAGAGCACTAGTTAGATAAAAACCTTCTCTGATTTTCTTACCGATATGTTTAGCATTCCCGACCAAACCTTGATAATCGGATTCTGATAGATTCTCAATCGTAGTTTTTATATCATGAAGTGACTCTACTGCAATCCCACAGTCATTCTCAAGGACAAAGTGAGACAAGGCTGACTGACTCCAAACCACTAGAGGAAAACCGGATGCCAAGTATAGCGACGCCTTGTGAGAATTGTTATAACGGAGGTACTCTCCGAATACACCACTACATGTTTCAGCACTATCGCCATCCCATACTAGCCCAAAGCCACCCTCAAGGGCTGCAGGAAGTTCGTCTGGCAAGAAAGAACCAAAGTAAGCCTCATTCTCTAAAGCTCTACTCTCATCAAAACCGACACCATAGAGATTATAAGAAGGTTCTGCAGGAAGTTTATAAAGATAACCCGCTTTTTCCTGAGCCAAATTACCTGCGACAATAATGGGCTGATCTTTTGTTTGACCGCTCTTTTCTTGAAAATCTGGAATCAAATAGTCGAAAATGCCAAGACTAACAATCTTATCTTCTGCAATCCCTTTGTCCACTAAAACAGATTTCATGATTGGATTATGGGCAATCACTCCATCAGCTATCTTCAACAAACTTGATTCTTGAAGATGAACCCGAATCTTATGCTTTAAAGGTACTGTATCCAAATTAGCATATCGTAAAGCTTCCAAATCATGGATAATAAAGTAGACTTTCACCCCACTCCGCTGGATTTTTCTTACCAAGCGAGTGGTGAAAAAACTATGGTGGAGCATGGGAAATTGAATCAATAATTGATCCCCTGATTTCAACTGAGAGAAAGCTTGAGCTAGAGCTTTCGCCTTGTGTTGTTGGGCTTTAACGGTTCCCATATGGTACCAATCCTCAACTGTTAACAACAAAGGTTGATAACCTTCTCGTTTGACGATCTCCTCGACATCATTTCTAGCCTTATTCCCGGCGTTTCGAGCACCAGAATCTTTTAAAAACTCTTCTTTTAGAAAATACTTCATGAATCACTGTTTCTTTCAATCAAATTCATTTGCTACGACTTCCAAAGCACGCTCAATAACCACATGCATATCGTAGTATTTATAGTCTGCTAGGCGTCCACAGAAGATGACCTTGTCATTTTTAGCGGCTTCTTCTTGGTACTTAGCAAACATGGCATTGTTCTTTTCATCGTTGATTGGGTAATATGGTTCGTCTCCACGTTTCCAATCAGCAGGGTACTCACGAGTGATAACCGTCTTCGGTTGAGTCCCATACTCGAAGTGCTTATGTTCGATGATACGAGTATAAGGAATCTCACGCTCTGTATAGTTGACCACAGCATTCCCTTGATGATTTTCCTCATCCAAGATCTCGTGTTCAAAACGAAGACTACGATATTCCAACTCACCATGTTTGTAGTCAAAGTACTGGTCAATCATCCCTGTAAAGACAACTTTCTCAGCTGATTTTTCCAGCTCTTCACGATTAGCAAAGAAATCAACCCCAAGTTCTACTTCTACATCGCCCAACATGTTTTCGATGATGACGTTGTAGCCACCGATTGGAATTCCTTGGTAACGGTCATTAAAGTAGTTGTTATCAAAGGTCAAACGCACTGGGAGGCGCTTAATGATGAAAGGAGGAAGGTCTGTTGCAGAACGTCCCCATTGCTTTTCTGTATAGCCCTTGATCAATTTCATAGATATCCGGACCAATCAACTTGATAGCTTGTTCTTCAAGGTTCTTGGGCTCAATATCTTTCATGTCAGCCGTTTGCTCCGCAATCTTATCCTTGACTTCTTGTGGTGTCTTAGTTCCCCACATAGCGTAGAAGGTATTCATGTTGAAAGGAAGATTGTAAAGGTTCCCCTTGTAGTTAGCCACTGGTGAGTTGATATAGTTATTAAATTCAGCGAATTGGTTAACATAGTCCCAGACTTTTTTATTTGAAGTATGGAAAATGTGAGCACCATACTTGTGGACATTGATGCCCTCAACATTTTCACAGTAGATATTTCCACCGATGTGATCACGCTTGTCAATCACTTTTACTTTTTTTCCACGTTTTGCAGCTTCATGTGCAAAGATTGCTCCAGACAAACCTGCACCAACGATTAAATAGTCATACATATTAAAACTCCGTTAATAAACTCTACAATTTCTTATTAATGCCGACTCAGAATCAGCATAAGTTAGTTGTTTTTTAGAAAGGTATCCTATCATGCATTAGACCAGCCTAATATCTAGTACTAGAGCTAGGTCGCATTTAATGCAACAATATCATTTGATTCTTTTTTGCTAAAAGTATTTGTCGTAAATAGTAAAAACATGAATATATTATATGTAGGAACAAACCAAAAAGCTTCAATCATACAGTTAAAAGCAATCAATGATAAAATCGCAACGAATAAATATTGACCATCCTTATACTGTTTTCTCGAGGCGACAACATAAATTACGATCAATAGGACTACAGGAACTATTCCATATGTAAACAACATCTGCACATAAGAAGAATCTACATAGTTATACCCAATTACAGATTCTGTTTTTCCACCTGATCCGATAAATTGAACGTTTCTAGTCCCAAATAGATGCACTTCAAATGTAGTAAATGCATTCCTGCCTAGAGCCAGCCTTCCCGTAATTAATTTGTTTATCGATACTAAAAATGGATCAGACCATGAAAACTTGTATGATAAATAGGTAACAACTGAAGCGAAGACAACAGCCGAATAAGGTAGCAAGGCAAAAATTTTTAATTTTTTCCCCTTGCTAAAATAAAAATAAGTGAAAATAACCGTCGCTAACAAGATTGACAAAGCATTTAAACGTGCATCACAGTATTTTATAATAAAAGCTGATAGCAAGAAGCCAAATAGAGTTCTGGTCCATATCAATTTATCTTTTAAAAGATAAGAAATTGCTAAAAATAGATAGAAGCAATGTGATGCAAAGTCCGTAGGATAAATAAACCCAAACGAATTTCGAATAACACCCGCACGATTATACTGCAAATTAGGAACCATGCCAACCAGCGATAAAAGAAAAACACCAACTACGAGAATACCAGCTACAACTACATAGTTCCTCAAAACTACTTTCATATCTACATTAACCAAGAGGACTAGTAGCATCGAATAGACTAGAAAATTAAGTCTGTTCGTTTGAAAATACACTAAAACCCCTGAAAGCAACAATAGAATAGAAAGTATTAGATATTTGTATGAGACCCGCATTTTATACAAAAAACGAAGCCCTAAAAGCAATACAACCAAAAATAGGAAATTTACTTTGACTTGAAAAAAAGTCCTATCCAGCATCGTAGTTGATATGGTATTAAAAAACACCACTACAGATACAACAATGCTGACTAGTAGGTTTTCAAATTTAATTTTTATCATATTTTTTGAAAAAGAATCATACAGGGTGAATGATAAGAAAAAGAAATATGGAATTGAATGAGAAAAAAATATTTCTTTAATCTTCTAGTTCACTTATACTCTTCTATCCTCCCTTTCCTAACTATTTAATCAACCAAAGCGAATTTAATCTATAAAAGAGTTTATTTTACAATAAGACTATAAGCTACTGAAATTTCTATTTATTCCTTTCAATTTCACTTATTCAATAACTGCTGTTTCAACTCTTTTGGACTAATTACCTTTAAGAATAGTATTTGAAAAACGTAAAGTATCGCTCCTATTGTAGCAAATACCATAACATTTATAACAGGCGTAAAATTCACTGTAGTTTTTACAACGAATAGTGCACCGTACATAAGAGCTGATGCTCCTATAATTTTAACTGTCGAAGCTAGAATAGGCACTTCCTTTAAATAGTTTCTTGTAAAATACAGTTGAATAGCCCATACTAAGGCTTCTGTTAATACAGAAACAATGGCTGCTCCGATATAACCTAATTTAGGTAGTAATAATAAATTTAAACCGACACTCACAATAGCTGGAATAGTTGTCGAAATCATAAATTCTTTATTTTTATTATGTGGAATCAAGATTTGAATACCCATAATATTTGTCCAGCCAATAAAGAACATTCTAAAAATCATAATTGCTATCGCATATTTAGCATCTTGGAAATCCTGCCCTAAGAAAAATTGCACGAAATCATCATTAACAATTAACATTCCTGCTATTATAGGAAAAATGACTAAATTGTATATTAAGAAAGACATCTGATGCATTTTGTTTACAGCCTTGTGATCTCCAGTTGATAGGAGATTGGCAACACGAGGAAGCATTACGCTTCCTAACGAGGTCACTAGTGTAAGTAAAATATTAACCAATTTTAAGGCTTGGTCATAAATTCCGACGTCTTTAGTTGAGGCTAATGCCCCTAGCATAGTACGATCCAAAGTAACATATAGCGAAATAGCTATTTGCGGCAAAAACAAGAGAATAACTGGTTTCAAGTGTTGTTTAGCATAGGACCAATCAAAATGTGGCTTCCCGATAAATTCTCTAGCTGGCCACCACATACTAAACTGCCCCAATAATTCAAATATTGTTAGCAAAAACACATAAAGATATAAATCATTTGCTGATTTTACAAATAAGAAGATTGAAATGACACCGACCAGTTTAACAGTAATATTCCTAACTGTTATCTTACGAAAATCCTCTAACCCTTGAAATAACCAGGAGATATCCATCCCTTTAGATACCAGACTCAAGCCCAAAATATATGCGACGGGATTTTGCATAAATGACAAGGACAGACATAAGAGAATGTATAAGCATATCGACAGAATGGTCGCACCAAACTGCAAGGTGTATATGCCCCAAAAGTTTTTTCGGATATCTTTACGATGGCCTGAAATTTCTTTTGTACCATAATTGGCCACGCCCAATGTCGCCAATAAAATAAAGTAGGTTACAATTGAATTGAAATAACCATAAGTTCCTAAATCAGCTGAACTAAACACCCTGGTTACATAAGGTGTCGTTATAATAGGAAGAATGATCACTAGAAGTTGATAGGAAAGATTATACGCATAGTTTTTTTAAGACTTTCATAAGTTTCTAACCAATCTTTCCTCTAATTTTCTTATATAATCTTGGTGATAGCAACAATAACAAATATTTCACTTTATTTTTTTCCCTGTTATATTTGGATTAGGAATAATATCGTTAAAGTATCTAATGTATTCTTTTCTGATTTTATTAACATCCGAATACATATCTGAACCAAGCATTGCATGAACGATATGGAGTCCATTGAACACATATCGAACATTTAAAAGCTCTTCTCATTTCCTCGATCATTAGGATAGTCTCGTTCGACATAGGCTCTGTTCCATTCCATGGCCTTGTAAAAAAATTCAAGAGACGTTCACTGTACTTCGAATTAACAGTACTGCCCATGCGTCGGTAGTATTTATAAACACTTCTATACCCAACCGCAATTTCAGCACAGTAATGAATATGCTCGTAAGCCATCGCTAAATCTTCGTATATCATCCCCTCTGGATAAGGATACTGAAGTAAAATCTCTTTCTTGTAGAGTTTACCACCTGGATGTGTCCCTGACACTATTTCCGTAAAACATCCGAACAAGGCCTGTATAACGATCCAATTTCTCACTATTTTCGAGAGAAATGTCGTCAGTATTCAATTCTGTTTGATAATTTCGTACTTCAACAATTGATGTTACGACTAAATCAACTGCGTATTTATCTCTCAAAGCAACTAAATACTCGACAGCTTTCAAATCGTAATAATCATCAGAATCTAAAAACATAATCCAATCAGAAGATGATGCTTGGACTCCAATATTTCTAGCACGAGATTGCCCCCCATTTTCAATATGAAGAACTCTAATGCGCTCATCTTCCTGAGCATACTGGTCACAAATTTCTCCAGAATGATCTGTAGAACCATCGTCTACCAGTATGATTTCTATATTTTTATAGGTCTGTTGTCGTAGACTTTCTACACAATAGCTCAGGCAGTCTTCGACATTGTATACTGGAACAACAATAGAAACCTTATCCATTATGATAATCCTTCCAAAATGATATCAACAACTCGTTTACACGCTTTACCATCTCCATAAGGATTACTAGCTTTGCTCATCTTATTATATTCTTCTTCATTTTCTAAAAGAAGCTTGAAATTCGTATAAATATTTTCTTCTTCTGTTCCTACCAATTTCAAAGTTCCTGCCGCAATCCCCTCTGGGCGCTCTGTTGTGTCACGCATGACCAAAACTGGTTTTCCTAGGGATGGCGCTTCTTCCTGCACTCCACCTGAATCTGTCAAAATCATGTAGCTTTGGTTCATGAAATTATGGAAATCAATAACTTCTAAAGGTTCAATGATTTTCATGCGTTCATTATCCCCAAAGACTTTACTTGCCAACTCACGAACCTTAGGGTTTTTATGAATTGGGTAAACAACTTTTACATCTTCAAATTCATTTAAAATACGATTAACAGCATTAAACATATTTTCCATTGGTTGCCCAAGATTTTCACGTCTGTGAGCTGTCAACATAATCAATTTACTACCCTTAGCCCATTCTAAAATTGGATGGTCATAGTCTTCTTGAACAGTTGTTTTCAGAGCATCAATGACAGTATTCCCAGTCACAAAGATATTTTTTCTTCCTTCTTTCAGAAGATTCTCCTTGGCCATTTCTGTTGGTGCAAAATGATAATCCGCAATAATAGAAGTTGTTTGACGGTTAAACTCCTCAGGAAAAGGGCTCTGGAGATTATAAGTTCGCAACCCTGCTTCCACGTGCCCAACTTTTATTCCCATGTAAAAGGCAGCCAAAGCTGTGGCAAATGTTGTGCTGGTATCTCCATGTACCAGAACAATATCAGGATTTTCTTGTTCAAGCACAGCTTGAATCTTATCTAGAATACTAGTCGTAATTGTAAAGAGAGTTTGATTGGCCTTCATAATCCCCAGATCATAATCAGGAACGACTTTAAAGACATCTAAAACTTGCTCCAGCATCTCCTTATGTTGTCCAGTTACACAGACAATAGTCTTGATTGAATCATTTTCCTTCAACTCATTTACTAACGGACACATTTTAATTGCCTCTGGGCGCGTCCCAAAAACCAACATGACTTTTTTCATTTTGATTCTCCCTGTATTTCTCTATACAATGCTCGATAGTTTTCCAAAAACATAGGATAACTAAATCTGTTTTCATAGTCTTTTTTTGCTTGGCTAGCAAGTTCCTGTCTTAGTGTTGCATCTGTAGCTAATTTATCAATAGCAGATGCTAGAGCAACAGGGTCTTTTGCTGGGACTAAAACCCCATTTTTATTTGTTACAACTTCGTTTAATCCCGGTATATCAGTCGCAACTAAGGTTTTACTATTCATAAATGCCTCAATGGCAACTAAACCAAATCCTTCAAATACTGAAGGCAAAACACAAAAATCAAAACTATTGATACATTCGACGATATCCTTGCGATATCCTAAAAAAATTACCGAATCTTGAAGATTTAGTTCTTTAACCTTGTTTTCCAACTCTTCTCGAAGCTCACCTTCACCAACGATAAATAATCGAATATCCTTAATAGTCAGTAAAGACATAGCATCAAGGAGATAAGTCAAGCCTTTTTGTTCAGATAGTCTAGCAATACAGCCAAGTTTAATCCCATCATAACTTATGATCTCATCGACCTGCTCATCCGTTTCTTTTAAAACGACTCCATTATAAATAACCCGGCTATCAGCAATGCCTACGTCTTCTTTTAAGTTTTTATTTACAGCTTCTCCCACTGCCACACTTTTAGCATTTTTTAAAGCAAATCCATATAGAGGCAGTTTATCTTTAAAGACATTGTGGGCTGTATAAACGTGTATCAATTTTGGATGAACAAGTTTTAATAAACGGATATAAAAAGCAGCCATCCGATGATGAGTGTGGACTATTGTAATTTCATTATTTTTGATAATCTGGTGAATACTAAAGAGTAGCTTTAATACCGTCACAGGATTTTTACTATCGATATCTAAAATTTTATGATGTTGAATCCCTTGAGCAGCCAGTTCGCTCTCCCAAAGCCCACCCGTAGATGCGACATGAACACTGTCAAACTCATCTTTCAAATCTGAGCTCAATTGGTAAACAATACGCTCTGCACCACCTATATCCATGGTACGCGAAATATGTAAAATACTATTTTTTCGATTTTCGTTTTTCATCTAAAACTCGCTTAATAAAAGTGGCATTCCCTACAAATAACGTTTAAAGAGGCGTCTAGGTTCATTTGCCACTCGGAACAGCCACTCAAGATGCGCATGTTGCATCCATAAAGGAGCTCGTTTAATATGGCCAGATAAAACGTCAAAACTACCTCCAACTCCCATAAAGACAGAGTTTACTCCATTGTCCATAAACTTCTGGATCAAGTACTCCTTTTTAGGAGAGGTAATGCCAACAAAGACAAAGTCAGGATTCTTCTCACGAATATCTTCTTGAATAGCCTCTTCCTCTTCTGCAGAGAAATAGCCATTGCGATGACCCACTACTCGGAGATTCGGATAATCCTTTTTAAAGATGGTCAGCATATCGTTCAAGACTTCCTCTTTTGCACCGAAAAAGTAGACAGAGTAGCCTTTTTCATTGGCCAAGCGAAGCAATTCCTGCATCAAATCAATCCCAGCGACTCTCTCAGGAACTTGATAACCCAAAAAACGGGAAGCAAGAACAACTGAAGCCCCATCTGCATTAATGATTTCAGAATCGTTAACAATCTTTTTAATAGATTCATCTGTTTGACATTGATTAATTTTGTCTGCATTCACTCCCATTAAGTGGAGTGGACGTTGCTCAAGAACAAATTTTTCAACAGCTTGGACAGTTTCGTCCATTGTTAAGGGGTCAATTCTGACCCCCATTAAATCAAAACTATTCAATTTAATCTCCCCACGTAGACTCAAAATGACCCTTACGCTCAGCTTCTTTGGGTAATTGCATGTAATCACCATATATTTTTGTCAAATATTCATCGGGATTTGCATGACAACTAATTTTTAAGTTTTCAAACTCTAGTAATTGCGGTTCTCCGAACACTTCTTTTCTTGCGAGTTCTCGTTCGCGGTAAGAACCTAAGACATTTCCGACCATGGCACTAGTCTCGTAATCATATTGTTTAATGATACTTTGTAATTTTTTGTTAATTTGAAGTGTTTAAGAGTTTATTTAATTTTAAGGCTTTCGAAACTTTTACAATCGCATTTTCGAACGAGCCTCTATCTCTCTCATGTATGCGATCGATGACAGAAATTTTAGACAAGGCACGATACAATTTTATTTTATTCGTATGCAACCAGTAATGGATTCCGTCTTCTGGGTAACCATCTAAGGGAAAGATATCAATAAAAGGACTACACCATTCATTGCCAAATTGAATTTGGATTGAAGTATCCATAATCGAAGTATTGCCTAGATTATCATCGTGAAGTCTTAAAATAACACTTTCAGGAAGCTCTTGCTCACAGATTGACAAGAATTTTTCGTAATCTTTCCTAGGCATCCCTAGATCCATATCGTCATCCCATGGGATAAAACCCTTATGACGAATAGCGCCGAGTAACGTCCCACCCAAGGCGTAATAACGCAAATCATGTTTTTTACAAAGATCGATATAACTTTCTAAAAGAGTTAACTCTCCTAATTGAATCTCTCTCACTTTATTCATTGAATCACTTTGCTCCATCTCTCATCACAACTACTTTTATTGTTTTTAATAAAATTTCGAAGTCTTTCCAAATTGTCCAATCATCGATATAGGCCACATCTAGTTTGACAACATCATCAAAGTTGGTAATTTCACTACGACCACTAATTTGCCACAAGCCAGTAATTCCTGGTTTGAAACTCAAACGACGTTTTTGTTCAGGTGTGTATTTTTCGTATTCGTCCACTATTGGAGGTCGAGTTCCTACTAGGCTCATATCACCAATCAACACATTCCAAAATTGGGGCAGTTCATCCAAACTTGTCTTTCGAATAAAGTGTCCAATTTTGGTAACGCGAGGGTCATTGTCCATCTTAAACATACCACCCTGCATGGTATTTTGGTCCATCAATTGCTCCTTGATTTCTTCCGCATCTACCCTCATAGAACGGAATTTATAAAAAGTGAAATGACGACCATTTTTTCCTATTCGGGTTTGAGAAAAAATTGCTGGTCCACCATCTTTTCGAATCATTGGAACAAGGACTATACTTACTAGTCCACAGATGATTAACCCAACAATTGCCCCTAAAATATCAATAATTCGTTTGGCGACTATGTGGCTTGGTTTATATAAGTTTGTAGAAAAAGTTACTACATTCAAACCAGCCATCTCATGAATTTGTTTGTTGCGACCTAAATTTTTATCAAAAGCATTTAGATTAACTGTAACATCAATCCCCATCGTTTCAAATTGCGAAATGATGCTACCGATATCATAATCCTCACTAGGCAGGTTCACAAAAACTTCGTCTACAACTTCATGAGTTGCATAATTAATGAGGTTTTCTCGAGGAATAACCGTTACTTTATTGTGTTTAAAATCTGGTTTATCTAGTACACTCACAGCAACAAGTTTCCCACCGACATCAGTTGCATTTAACAAACGGTCGATAACCTTCTCAATTCGGGATGTCGCAGTGATCAAAATGATTTTACGGCTCCCCTTTAAATTATGGTTAAAATGGACCCAATATTTTTTGATAACAAAACTCAGGAAATAATTAAACACTCCGTACAAAGATAGGAAGTAAATCATACCACGCCTTGAAATAACAAATTGGTCTTTCAGGAAAAAACTAGAAAAACTAATCAGCAATGCGAAAAAGATGATGTATTTTATTATCTCTATCAATTCGACGGATTGACTGCGTTTAAAAAAATCCTTACCGTAGCCACTGATATAAAAAGCTGCAAAATGAAGAAAATACAGAACAAAAACCGTTTTTGCAACAATTTCTGTTTCAGATACAGAGATTAGTATATAAGCTAATATACTGACCAGTATACTCTGTAAAAACGCTAAAGTTACGTTGTAGAAACCCCTTCCTTCCATACTTCCTCCCTAAACTTATTTTTTACCGTAGGCACCGTAATTCCCGTATCCGCCATATGTACCGTAAGTACCATATTTTTCAAGTTGAATATTAAATTTATTCAGAATAACTCCTAAGAATGGTGTTCCTGTTTGCTCTAGCTGGTCTTTAGCTTTTTGAACTTCTCTCCGTTTTGTTGCAGAAGCTTCAGTCACCAGGATAGAGGCATCACATTTTTGTACGATAATCGCTGCATCAATGACAATTCCGATAGGAGCTGTATCTACAATGATATAGTCAAAGTATTTGCGCAAGGTCTCAATCATTGCTTCAAATTTTTCACTTTGAAGAAGAGCAGTTGGGTTTGGCGAAACGGCTCCTGATTGAATGACAAACAAGTTTTCTACGTTTGTTTCACACAAACCATGAGATAGATCTTTGGTTCCTGACAAGTAGTCTGTCAAACCTGTAATTTTTTCTCGAGACTTAAAGACACCTGACATGACTGAATTACGAATATCGGCATCGATAAGGAGCGTCTTGTAGCCTGCACGCGCGAAAGCCCAAGCTATATTGGTTGAAGTGGTAGATTTCCCTTCTCCAGGTCTAACCGAAGAAAGTGCAATTACTTTTAGACCATCTCCACTCAACTGGATGTTAGTCCGTAGTGCGTTATAATACTCCTCAGCTTTTTTTATAGAGTTTAATCGTTGTTCTGATAATTCTAACTTTGCCATATTTCCCTCTTTACTTTAATTTCTCAAGATTTGGAATAACACCTAAAAGCGAGAGGTGCATCACTTCTTCGATATCTTCTGGACGTTTCACTCGATCATCCAACAATTCAACTAAAAGCACGATAATCGTAACGAATCCCACACCTGCTATAGTAGCCATCATTGTATTACGACGAATATTTGGTGAAGATGGTGATGTTGCTGGTCTTGCTTCCTCAAGTGTGGTTACATCTGACACCCGTGTTACAGAAATAATTTTCTGAGCGGCTACTTCTCTGAGTGCATTGGCAATACGACTTGCTTCCTCAGGATTGCCATCTCGAACCGAGATAGATACAATACGAGTGTCTGCCGGAACTGTTACTGAAACTTTTCTTCCAAGAGTTTTTGCATCCATAGGTAATTTTTGGTCGGCAACTACTTTTTCAAGAACATCCTGAGAGAGGATGATTTCACGGTAGTCTTTTACCAAGTAAGCACCCGCCTGCAAATCTTGGTTGGTCAAGCCAGGCTTATCTGCTTGGTTACGATTGACAACGTAGATGCGGGTAGTACTGGTGTACTGAGGTTTTATCACAAACGAGCTATAGGCAAACGCTGCTAGACCTGCTATTATTGCAGTTAAGACGATGAGGAATTTTCGTTTCCAAAGCACTTTTACCAATTGAAATACATCAATTTCAAATTTTTCTTGTTCTTTCATCATTTCTCCTAAATAAGTTGGTCATTTATAATGTTTAATGGGTTTGTTTCAAACAGTTCATGAGCTTTTTCTGCTCCGTATTTTTTAGCGATGAGTTCATAAGCTTCTCTCATATACGGCGGGCGATTATCTAAATTGTGCATATCGCTAGCCACTACATGTACTAGGTCCTTGTCCAAGAAGTATCTAGCACGCTTTTTCATAAACTTGTAGCTGTCACCAAACAGTCGTGGTTTTAATACACTCGAACTATTAATCTGCATATAGCATCCCATATTAATGAGCTCTCTTACTTTTTTCTCATCGTTTTCCAAGGTGTGGTAGCGCTCAATATGAGCAACCACAGGTGTAATCCCTAACATTAGAACTTTGGTCAAAGCGTTATGAATATCTCTGTAGGGTGTATTCATGCTAAACTCAATCAAAGCATAACGACTTCCATTGAGTTTTGGTATAATTCCCTGTTCAAGTTTTTCTAAAACATCACTGGAAAAATAAATTTCAGCCCCGTAAACTATATTCAAATCTGGCGCAATTTCTTGAGCCAACTGTTTAACTTCGCTAAAATTAGCTGCAATTTTGTCTTCTGGCGTTTCAAACATCCCTTTTCTACGATGAGAGGTCGAAACAATGGTTCGAACACCTTGCGCATAAGCTTCCTCAAGGAGAGCCTTGCTCTCAGCTTTATTTTTAGGTCCATCGTCAACATCGAAAACAATATGTGAATGAATATCAATCATCTTATTTTCCTTCCATGGTATCTTTAATGGCCGTTTTAACAGTTTCCAAGCTTGTTGGGTCGATTTCTAACATGTAAAGATTGCTATCCGGCATAGCGTAAGACGGAAGGCCCATACGACCAGTCCCTTTTAAATCTTGATTGGTTACTGTATATTTCCCTCCACTTGCCAACTGAGTATTGACAAGACTTACCATTGTTTCTGGAGGCATATTGGTCTGAATTGAATCTTGCAAGCTCTGAATAATACTGTCATAGTTTTTTAGAGATTCTGCTGAAGTCAATTTCTGGATAATAGCCGCAATGACTTTTTGTTGGTTGCGACCGCGATCCCCATCACCATCCGCAAGCGAATAACGTTCACGCACAAATCCCAAGCTTGTTCAGAATCCAGATGGACATTGCCGACTGGGAAGTGGTATTGCCCATGACGCGATGTGAATTCTTGGTCATTATAGACATCAACACCTCCAAGAAGGTCAATCAGTTTCAAGAAAGAGGTGAAATTAAGTCGAGCATAATAGTTCAAGTCGATACCATAAAGATTTTCTAAGGTATGGATAGAAGCATCTACGCCATAGATACCCGCATGCGTCAACTTATCGTTTTGGTTGTTTCCACCATCTGCAATAGGGACATAGGCATCTCGAGGAGTTGTCGTCAAGAGAATCTTCTTAGTATCTTGATTCACTGTCATGATGATATTGACATCTGAACGCGAAACAGAACTGATAGGACCATAGGTGTCAATACCACTGATATAAACATTAAAAGAATTTCCTGTAGCTGCCTTAGGTGCTTCCACTTTCTTAGTCAAGTCCTTGGTATAGATTTTCTTGATCTTCTTAGCGTGGTCAGGATATTCCTGCTCAATCAGATTTTCAAAAACGCCATTTAAGACAATTGCTTTGGTTTCTCCGTCTAACAAACTCTTATAGGCCGCTAGGTAAGAAGAAGCTTCCTCAACTGTCAATTCCTTATTTTGAGTTGTTTTAATGTCATCTATCAATTTTTGATATTCTCAGCATCTGTTCCTGTTGGAGCTGATACACTAGAAAGTTGAGAAACATTATCGATCTCACTATCTGCAAGTACTGCCACACTCATAGAGTAGCTTGAATAATTTGAAGTTGCATTGAACTGATTGGCGAGCCCTACAAATCGATTGACAGCTACTAATGCTACCGAACTAAATAAGACTGAGACCAACAGAATTATCAGGGTAAGAACCTTAGCTTTTCGCTTGACTACCAACAAGAGGGATAATAATGCTATGAGCACTAAGACGACTGACAAGATGATATTAAAATAACTGACCGCTAAAATCTGATATCTAAAAATCAAAAATAATAAACAAGAAGCAAGAACAGCATAGATTAGCAACAAACCTATGTTTAAACTCTGCTGAAATTTATCAGTTTTACTTTTTTTTATGCGTCTACCTTTCATGGAATACCTCTTCAAAACATTTTAATTTAATTATATCATAAAGTAACTTTAAAGGCTATCTCCATCCGTCATGGAAGCGCTTGTTTTTAAAAATATTTTTAGTTAATGTATATTTACTATCATCTTTTTTCTATGTTTTGTGTTTCCAAAACACAACAAAAACAGAGCTCTTAACAAGCTCCATTTTTTATTATTTAACGTGACTTTCGAATTCTTTTTGACTCTTTTCGACTGAGTTTTTACGTTCTTGTTCCCATTTGGCTTTAGCTTCGTCAAATTGAGTAGTTGTTACGACTTCGGTTTGCAATTTCATGTACTTATAGTTACTTCTAGTACCTTTGATTCCGACAAGTGAGTAAGCTCGTGTAAATGGTGTCACACGTGTTACTGAAGCTCCACCACCGTTTGACACAACTGGGATTAGAAGAGAACTATCAATCAACCAAGCTTGTGCCTCTGCGTAGTTTTCATAGCGTTTAGCTACGTCTGTGTTTTCTGCATCTGCTGCTTTCAATTTTTGAGTATATTGGTCCAATCCTAGACTAGTAATCTTAGCTGTGTCCTTACTTGGATCAAGTCCTAAAATCTTGAGATAGAATCCATCCTCAGCATTGAAAGGATTGAGGTAAGTTGAAGGATCTTGGTAGTCAGCTGACCATCCATCCAAGTTCAAATCATAGTCATGATCTGCAGGAGTTGGTGCTTGAACTGTTGCATTTGTATAATCATCTGTTGACAATTGGATAACATCAACCACTACATTTTCAGAACCGAGCGTTGATTCGATTGATTGTTTGATTGAGTTTGTTCCAGAAAGCAAGGTCTTGTTAACCTGGTCTACAGGCAAGTCCAAATGAATTGGGAAGCTCACACCTTGTGCTTCCAATTCTTTTTTAGCTTCTGCAAACTTCGCTTGTGCTTTTTCTTTATTGAAATAACCGTCTTGAGCATCTTCAAGATTCATATTTGACCATTGTGTACCATAGTTTACCAACTTAGATGAAACTGTCTCACCAAAAGTCTTGTCACCTACTTGCACGAAAGTTGGTGGTACAAGCGAGTTACGGAGGGTATTTTTCGCTGCTTCTTCACCATTTGATTGTGCTGAGTAGGCAGTACGATCGATGGCAAAGTTGATCGCTTGACGGAAATTTTTATTTAAAATCGCAGCTTGGGTAGCTTGTTTTTGCTCATCGCTAGTCTTAGCTGTATGATTATATGTTTGGCGATTAACGTTAAAATTATAGTACCAAGAAGTCGCATCCTGCAAGCTATAGACGATGTTGTCCTTGTATTTTTCCTTTGTCTTAGCGAAGTTTGAGCTATTTGGATAAACACCTGCAGATGAGTAAGCACCACTTTCAAAGTTACGAATTGTCAAGTCTTGGTCTGAACCATCAAAGTAGGCCAATTTTACCTTTTCAATCGTTACTTTTTCTTGGTCATAGTAATGTGGGTTTTTCACATATTCGATAGAAGACTTAGATGTAAAATCTTTTAACAAATATGGTCCGCTATAAAGAATGCTATCTGGTTTCAGGGTTCCGAAGTCTTTACCTTTAGAAGCAAGGAATTCTTCGTTTACAGGGAACAAGATACTGTTAGTTGTCTTAGAGTTCCAGAATGGTTCTGGTCGTGTCAAGGTATATTGGACAGTATAGTCATCCAAGGCTTTGACACCAACATTTGAAAGTCAGTATTTGCGCCTGTCACATAATCATCTAATCCCTTGATTGAGTTCTGAATCAAATCGAGAGCTTGACTCTTGTTATCAGCTGCATACTTGATACCTGTGACGAAATCCTGCGCTTTAATTGAAGCGTATTCTTCCCCATCAGCAGTGAACCATTTAGCATCCTGACGAAGCTTATAAGTGTAAGTCAAACCATCCTTTGAAACACTCCAATCTTCTGCAAGAGCAGGAATGAGATTTCCATAATTGTCATTTTCAAGCAAACCATCTACCAAGTTGGTTACAACAGCAGTATTATCACCAGAGTAGTCCAACAGGTAGTTGAAGGTTGTCGGGTCGGCACCAAATGTTGACGAGTAGGTTTTAACATCTGATGCTGACTTCCCACACGCTGTCAATAAGACCGTCATGACAAGCGTCAACCCCGCTCCAATCAGTCGTTTTTTTGAGTTTCATGATTCATTTTCTCCTTGTATGTTAGGTTTTATGACATATAGCTATTCTACCAAATTTCGCCCCAAAAGTAAAGTTATTTAATTATTTGCCCTCTCGTCAGTATATGAAAAAAGAAAGAAACCCCGCATAAAATCAGGATTTCTTTCACCGTTGTTTAAAATTATTTAACGTGGTTCGCTAACTCTTTTTGATATTTAGCATTTGTTTCAAGTTTCTCTTTTTGCCATTTCTTGAGAGCTTCTTCGTATTCTTTAGTGGTTACAATATCATTTTGCAACTCTAAACCTTTAAATACAAACGGATCTCCCTTGATACCAACTTGAGAGTAGGCTTTCGAGAATGGTACTGTACGACTAACTGTAGGAGAACCTCCTGAAGACGCTACAGGGATGAGGAGTGAGCTATCAGATACCCAAGCCTGTGCTTTGGCATATTTTTCATAGCGTTTGTTAAGGTCGGTTGTTTCTGATGCTGCATCATCCAAGAGTTTCTTGTACTCATCAAGTCCAACTTGAGCCATGACTTCTGAATCTTTACCTTTTGTGATACCCAAGTGTTTAAGGGCAGAACCCTTCTTAGCATCCAAGATATTTAGATAAGTAGCTGGATCTTGATAGTCTGGTCCCCAACCAGTTCCATTCAAGTCATAGTCTTTTTGAGAAGGAACCTTGGCTTGAGAAGTAATACTCATTTTCTCATTATCTGTCATTTGAAGCACATCGATGACAACATTTTCAGTTCCAAGTGCTGCTTCGACAGATTGTTTGAGGGAGTTGGTTTGTTGAACAGCAATGACATCTGTTTGTTCAACTGGAATATCCAAATGAATTGGGAAGGTTACGCCCTTGGCTTGTAATTCTGACTTGGCTTTTTCAAAGGCAGCTTTTGCTTTTGTTGGATTGTAAATAGTGTCTTTACCATCTGTCAAAGCTACATCTTTCCACTGGTCTCCATATGTTACCAATTGTTCTTGAGCCAATTCACCGAAGGTCTTTTCACCGACCTGAACATAGTCATACGGTACAAGACTGGTACGGATAATCTTGTCCGCTCCTTCTTCACCATTCATCTGAGCAGAATAAGAATGACGGTCAAGAGCAAAGTTGATGGCTTGGCGGAAGTTTATTAAGAAGCGCTTCTTTTGTAGAAGTCTTTTGCGCTTCATCTGTCTTAGCTGTTTTATTGTAAGACTGGCGATTCACGTTGAAAGTAAAGTAATAGCTAGTTGCTTCTTGCGGGCTATAGACAATCTTATCCCCGTATTCTTGCTTAGTTGAGTCAAAGTTTGAACTTGTTGGGAAGAGACGAGCTGTTGTATAGGCTCCTGATGAGAAACTACGAATCAACGATTCTTGGTCAGAACCATCGTAGAAAGTAAGTTTGACGTGGTCAATCTTAACATTGTCTTTATCCCAATAATTAGGGTTCTTTTCGTACTCGATCACTGATTTTGAAGTGAAGTTCTTCAAAATATATGGTCCATTATAGAGAATACCTGAAGGTGTTGCTGCACCATAATCTTTACCTTGAGAATTCAGGAATTCTTCATTAACTGGGAGCATAGTCGCTGTTGTTACCTTGGAATTCCAGAAGCTTTCTGGTTTGTTCAAGGTGTATTGAACAGTGTAGTCGTCAATTGCTTTAACTCCAACTGTTGAGAAGTCATTGCTTTCACCACTAACGTATTCTGCCAAGCCTTTGATAGAATCTTGGATAAGAGTTAGACCATCTGACTTACCATCAGCAGCATGCTTCAAACCAGTCACAAAGTCTTGAGCCTTGACCTCAGCGTACTCTTCACCTTCAGAAGTATACCATTTGACACCTTTACGTAGCTTGTAAGTGTAGGTCAAACCGTCTTGCGAAACCGACCAGTCTTCAGCAAGAGATGGAATCAAGTTTCCGTATTTGTCATTTTCCAAGAGTCCGTCGACCAAGTTAGCGATGACGTCTGATGTTGAACTTTTACTTGTAACGCTATAATCCAATGTTGATGGATCGATGGCATATACGTATGAAAATGTTGTTGGAGCGTCTGCTTTTTTCTCTGTCTTTCCACAAGCCGCTAAAAGAAGAGCTGCACTCATCGTTATCCCTGCTACTGCGAGCAACTTTTTCGATTTCATCGGTATTCTCCTTTAAAATACTATTTTTCACCATTATACCCTATTTTTTTATAAAAGCAAGGGTTTTAAGGGTATTTTTTAGAAAATTCAAAATAATATTTTTTTAAGAAATTTCTACACTTATTTTAGAAAAAACTCAAGCATCTTGGATACTTGAGTTTTAGGTTTAATTGGTCAATTCGACACAGAATGCATCCCAAGAAGCCAGTGCTAGTTGCTCGAGATTTTCTTGAATCTCGGTGTTAGCAACTAAGATTGATTTGAGAACCCCATTAAAGTGAAATTCTTGTTCTTGATTTGAGAGGTTAGCTACTACTAGGAAACGGCGTCCCCCGTCCTTGCGAATATAGGCAAAGACTTTCTCAGCCGTTTCTAATAATTCAAAGTCAGCTTGAACCAGCCAGCTATTTTCCTTGCGAAGCTGGACTAATTTTTGGTAGGTATAGAAGATAGAGTTTGGATCATCTAAAGCAGACTCAACATTGATAGCATCATAGTTTGGATTGACTCCTAACCATGGCTTCGTGCTTGAAAAGCCAGCATAATCTGTAGCATCCCACTGCATTGGCGTACGAGCATTGTCACGTCCAATCACACGAATACTATCCATAATTTGCTCTAGCGGTACACCTTGTTCTAGCGCCTCTTTGGCATAGTTGATAGATTCAATATCTTCTACTTGCTCCAAACTTTCAAATGGGAAATTGGTCATACCGATTTCTTCACCTTGATAGATATAAGGCGTCCCCCTCATCAAATGAAGTAAAATCGCAAAAGCTTTAGCTGATTTCTCACGGTATTGCTCCTCATCCCCCAAAATGGAAACAATGCGTGGAAGATCATGGTTATTCCAGAAAAGGGAATTCCAGCCGTCCTCAACTCCTAACTCTGTCTGCCACTTGTTGAAAATCTCTTTTAATTTCCCTACATTTAGATCTTTTTGGTAATGCCACTTAGGTTGTCCTTCTTGATACTGAAGACAGATATGTTCAAACTGGAAGACCATAGACAACTCTTGACCTTCTGGGTTCGAATAACGCTTAGCCTCTTCTGGATTTGCTCCCCAGGCTTCACCAACAGTCAACAAATCTTTATCCCCAAAGGTTGCCTTGTTCATCTCCTTGAGATAAGGGTGCAACATAGGACCGTTGCTCACGATTTTCTCATCCGGAATCTTTCCAATCATATCGATTACGTCCATGCGGAAACCACCGATCCCCTTATCAATCCAGAAATTGATCATCTCATAGATTTTTTGGCGGAGCTCTTCATTTTCCCAATTGAGGTCTGGTTGTTTCTTACTGAAAAAGTGTAGGTAATATTGACCAGATTTTTCATCGTATTCCCAAGCAGAACCACTAAAAGCAGACGTCAAATCATTGGGCTGGTCTCTCCAGATATAGTAGTCACGTTCGGGACTTTGAGGATTTTCACGCGCTTCGATAAACCAAGCATGCTCATCGGATGTATGATTGACAACCAAGTCCATGATGATTCGAATGTCTCGTTTTTTGGCCTCAGCGATCAGCTGGTCCATGTCTTCCATGGTTCCAAAGATAGAAGCGATGTCTTGGTAGTTGGCAATGTCATAACCATTATCATCCATTGGACTGTCATAAACTGGTGAAAGCCAGATTGCTGTGATTCCTAGCTTAGCTAGATAGTCTAACTTGCTAGTTATTCCGGGTAAATCACCAATTCCATCTCCATTACTATCCTTGAAACTTTTAGGGTAGACTTGATAGACAACTGCATTATGCCACCATTTTTCTTGCATCTTCTTACCTCATTATTTTAATAATCTATAGTCTATGATAGCGCTTTTTCAAACTTAGTGCAAGCGTTTGCCTAATCTTTTTAATTTCTTTTTTGACTCCGTAGTTTCCTATCTTCCAATTTTTTATTATAATAGAAGTCAGAGGTAAAAAAATGAAAAAACAAGCTTTTAGTTCTGAAAAATATCTAAACTTACAACGCGACCATATTTTGGAGCGTATCAACCAATTTGACGGCAAGCTCTACTTAGAGTTTGGGGGAAAAATGTTGGAAGATTTCCACGCTGCCCGCGTCCTTCCTGGATATGAGCCAGATAACAAAATCAAACTCTTGCAAGAGTTGAAAGAACAAGTTGAGGTTGTCATTGCCATTAACGCTAGCAATATCGAGCACTCAAAGGCTCGTGGTGACTTGGGTATTTCGTACGACCAAGAAGTGCTTCGCTTGATTGATAAATTTAACGAATTAGGTATCTTTGTTGGCTCTGTCGTTATCACTCAATATGCTGGTCAACCTGCAGCAGATGCCTTCCGTAATCAATTAGAGAAAAATGGGATCGACTCTTATCTCCACTACCCTATCAAGGGATATCCGACAGATATGGATCACATCATCTCACCTGAAGGTATGGGGAAAAACGACTATATCAAAACTAGTCGTAACTTGATTGTCGTGACAGCTCCTGGACCTGGTTCAGGTAAGTTGGCAACTTGTATGTCCAATATGTACCACGACCAAATCAATGGTATCAAGTCTGGTTACGCTAAATTCGAAACCTTCCCAGTTTGGAACCTGCCCCTTCATCACCCAGTCAATTTAGCCTATGAGGCTGCTACAGCAGACCTGGATGACGTTAACATGATTGACCCTTTCCATCTCCAAACTTACGAAAAAACAACAGTTAACTACAACCGTGATATCGAGATTTTCCCTGTTCTCAAGCGTATGCTCGAACGTATCTTGGGCGAATCTCCTTATGCATCTCCAACTGACATGGGTGTAAATATGGTTGGTTTTGCAATCACTGATAACGACGCTGCAATCGAAGCATCAAAACAAGAGATTATCCGTCGCTACTACCAAACAGTTCTCGACTTCAAGGCTGAAAAAGTTGCTGAATCTGCTGTCAAGAAAATCGAACTTCTCATGAATGATCTCGGCATCACGCCAGCTGACCGTAAGGTTGCTGTTGCCGCTCGACAAAAAGCTGAAGAAACAGATGGACCTGCTCTAGCACTTGAGTTACCTTCTGGTGAAATCGTCACTGGTAAGAATTCAGAACTCTTTGGTCCGACAGCTGCCGCCGTGATCAATGCTATCAAGAAGTCAGCGAATATCGATGCTGAAACCAAGTTAATTGAACCAGAAGTGGTGAAACCAATCCAAGGTTTGAAATCAATCACTTAGGCAGTCGCAATCCACGTCTTCATTCTAATGAGATTCTTATCGCTCTTGCAATCACAGCTATGCAGAATCCTGATGCAGACCGTGCTATGAAAGAACTCGGAAATCTCAAAGGTAGCGAAGCTCATTCTACGATTATCCTAACAGACGAAGACAAAAACGTTCTTCGCAAACTAGGAATCAATGTAACCTTTGATCCATACTACCAATACGATCGTTTGTATCGCAAATAGATTGAAGACTCGTAGGAACTTCTTATCAAGTATCACCCCTCTTCGATAGATTTCGAATCTCTCTTAAGGGATGACTTTCTTTTATGCTAGAATTTTGACAATCTTCGGTTATCTTCTTTTCTAATTATTCTAACATTACTTCGGGAGTTTATTTATAATGAGAGAATTACTCAGCCAAAAAGAGCAAAGGCAATTAAAGATTTTAGAATATTTGTTTGAAAATCCTGACTGGATTTACCTAGATGATTTATCTAAGACCATTGGCTACAATGCTCGTATCATCAAGAGTGATATCAAGGATTTACGCGAAGTCTTCCCTGACTTTGATATCAGACATTCAACTGCAGGGATTATGATGGTGAATGTACAAAATAATGGTATTGAGCGAATCTACCAATATTTCTTACAGACATCCGATTATTTCCAAATTTTAAAAGCTTTCTTCCTCTTGAACAGCCCCTTTACCTATGAACATCTTGCCGAATCTTTGGATATTTCCCTTCCTTCTTTGCGTAAGAAGGTTGCAGATATCAATAAGATTCTTGACGGAACCTACCGCTTCAAGCTCAAGGTAACCCCTATCTCTATTATTGGTGATGAAAAAGATATTCGATTTTTCTTCTCCCAATATTTCCATGAAGCATATAGCTTTTTAGAATGGCCCTTCACAGAAATCAAAGAAGCAGACATTGATAGCTTTGTTTCCTTCTTTATCAATTTGGCAAAATTCCCTGCAAAATATCAAAATCTTTATCAAATCAGAACTCAGGCTACAGTCGATTTGCACCGAATGAAGAGAGGTTATTTTGTTCGTTTCCCAAAACAAACCACTTCCTGGTTGAGCCCTATCTACGATCAACTCTCTGACTTTCAGAGTCAGTTACAAGACTTGGCCCAAGGGCTCAATGTTGAAGTCACCCCTGAAAACCTTAATCAGATTTTCAGTCCCTTTGCTGAGCCTGGTCTTTCTTCACAGTCGAAGATTTCCTAGAGGCTCGTCAGTCTTACGAACAAGTCGATCGTTCCTATCATGCTGCGCGAGACATCCTAGACAACTTAACTCGAAGATTTGGTGTTCAATTTTCAAATACGGATACCTTGATTTGGAACCTGCATAACACTGCCTTGCTTGAGCGAAGAGAAATCAACTCCGAATCGATCATTTCACAAAACAAGGATTATACGCTTGGAAAAATTAAAAAATTCTTCCCTAAATTTTATGAAGCAACCGTCTTTGAAATGATGCGATACAAAAACATTATGGGACAAAAGGAGAAGACTCCTGCCCTTTCTCACCTGATCTACACCCTGTTTACCCACGCTGAGGGGCTTACAGATCAATTATTTGAACATAAAAAGAAAGTCAAGGTCTTAGTTCTGAGTGAGTATGACTTTGCCCACCCACAATTCTTGATTTCTCTCTACGAATTCCATACTTCAAATAACATCCAGTATGAAACTTGGGATAAAGAAACCCTTAACATCGAAGAAATCATGGATAGTGACTACGATGCTATTATCACTAATTTTGATATCAAAGGCCTCGAAGACATGCTCGTCATTAATATCAGTCGACTATCTATCCTGCAAGTTGTCAACGAACTCAATAAGATTTCTATGCAAGATTTATAAATTTAAAAACCTCCTAGAAAATATCTAGGAGGTTTTTGTAAATCTATGTTTTCTCTAAAGAATCATGAGCTAATCACATTATTCAAAATCAACAGTATTATTCTTAATCACAAGCTTGGTATGAGCTGTTATATATTGTCGGTCAAGGGTTGTTGTAACTTCCCCTTCACCATTTATAATATGCCAAGCTCCATCTTTATGAACAACCATAGCAACTTCTTGTTTGTTTTTATCTTTATTCTTAACAGCCAAGGCATAGGCGTCATCGACCCCTTCAAGCAAGAGTTCTTTGTTGCTACTGAGTGTCAGTAGATAATAGGCTCCGTCTCGAACACCAATATTGTATTGATTATTAACAAATATGGTTTTGTCGTAGCTAGGTCTTGGTTCAGAAGTTCCTGATCCATTTCCAAGGATATCCTTAAAAGTATCCTTTTGCTTTTCTCCCTCAGCCTGTTCCTGGGATTTGATAAATTCCTGAACCGCAGCAATCTTTTCACTCTCTTGCTTCTTTGAAGCTCTCATTTGATGAATAATGACAGTCCGAATCAAAAACGAACTTGCTAACAAGAGTCCTATGATAGATGAAATTTTCCCTTTTTTCATTTCCGCTCCAATCTCCTTATACTTCACTATTAACTACTTTTCTATAGTATAACAAGATTTTTATAGGTTGACAAGAAATGTTGAAATTTAGCAACAGGACTACTTTATTCTACCGTTACTGACTTAGCAAGGTTCCGTGGTTTGTCCACATCAAGTCCACGGTGGAGGGTTGCAAAGTAAGCGACTAATTGTGTTGGTACGACCATTGAGATTGGTGAGAGGTAAGGGTGTACGGTCGTAAGAACGATATCGTCTGTATCTTTGGCAACATTTTCTTCTGCGATGGTGAGGACCTTAGCACCACGAGCTGCCACTTCTTGGATATTTCCACGAGTGTGGTTAGCAAGAACTGGATCTGACAAGAGGGCCAAAACAGGTGTTCCATCTTCGATCAAGGCAATCGTTCCGTGCTTGAGTTCTCCAGCTGCAAAGCCTTCACACTGGATGTAAGAAATCTCTTTGAGCTTGAGACTGGCTTCCATGGCTACGTAGTAATCTTGGCCACGTCCGATGTAAAAGGCATTGCGTGTTGTTTCAAGAAGCTCACGAACCTTAGCATCAATCAATTCTTTTTCTGAAAGAGTTGATTCGATAGACTGAGCCACGATAGATAACTCGTGAACCAGGTCAAAGGCTTGCGCTTTAGCATTCCCATTTGCTTCACCAACCGCTTTGCAAGGAAGGCAAGGGCTGCGATTTGCGCTGTATATGCCTTGGTTGAAGCTACGGCAATTTCAGGACCTGCATGAAGCAACATGGTATGGTTGGCTTCACGTGACAGAGTTGAACCAGGCACGTTTGTAACTGTCAAGCTTGGGATACCCATTTCATTGGCCTTGACCAAAACCTGACGGCTATCAGCTGTTTCGCCAGATTGGCTGATAAAGATGAAAAGGGGTTTCTGGCTAAGAAGTGACATACCGTAACCCCACTCAGAAGAGATACCGAGTTCAACTGGTGTATCTGTCAATTCTTCCAACATCTTCTTAGAAGCAAACCCTGCGTGGTAAGATGTTCCAGCTGCAAGAATGTAGATGCGGTCTGCCTCTTGAACAGCCTTGATGATAGCTGGGTCTACCACTACTTGACCAGCCTCATCTGTGTAAGCTTGGATCAACTTACGCATCACCGTTGGTTGCTCATCGATTTCCTTGAGCATGTAGTAAGGGTAAGTTCCCTTACCGATATCAGACAAATCAAGTTCAGCAGTGTAGCTAGCACGCTCACGACGATTGCCATCGTAGTCTTGAACTTGGACACTATCATCCTTAACAATTACCAACTCTTGGTCATGGATTTCCATGTATTGGTTGGTCTCACGAATCATAGCCATGGCGTCTGAGCAGACCATGTTATAGCCATCTCCGAGACCAATCAAAAGTGGTGATTTGTTCTTAGCTACATAGATGACATCTGGATTTTCAGAGTCAATCAAGGCAAAGGCATAAGAACCACGGATGATATGAAGAGCTTTTTTGAAGGCTTCAAGTACTGAGAGACCATCTTCTTCAGCAAATTTTCCAATCAGGTGAACGGCGATTTCTGTATCTGTTTGTCCCTTGAAGTGGTGTCCTGCAAGGTATTCTTCCTTGATTTCAAGATAGTTTTCGATCACCCCATTGTGGACCAAGACAAAACGTCCTGTCTCAGAGCGATGTGGGTGAGCGTTATCTTCTGTTGGTTTCCCGTGAGTGGCCCAACGAGTATGTCCGATACCAGTTATCCCCTCAACTCCAGCTGTCTTAGCAGACAATTCTGCGATACGACCGACAGCCTTGACTAGATGATTTTCAGCACCACCTAGGACAAAAATACCCGCAGAATCATAACCACGGTATTCGAGCTTTTCAAGCCCTTGAATTAAAATATCAGTTGCATTTGTGTTTCCAACAACACCAACAATTCCACACATAGTATATACGACACAGACAAACTGTGCTTTCTCCTTAAAATTGGTATAGTCTAATTCTCGCTTTGAAGAATCAGCAAAAACAGTATATACTTGTTTCTTTCACTTGTCAAGAATAAAAATTGGTATAGCTCAATTGCTTTTAAACTGCAAACAAAAAACCATTCAAGAAATAGCTCTTGAACGGCTTAGAAATATAGCTAATCAACTGATATCCATACCCTATCTGACACTAGATATCATAGTTTATCTTTCACACTCCTCGCAGCCAATTATTTATTAGGGTGGATGGGATAAGTACTTTCAAAAGTATCCACTATCTCTACTAAATGATCATCCAAATAGGCCATAGCTTGATTTCTGATTGGAGCAGGAATTCCATAGTAGGCTTGCGCAAGACCTCCACAGATGGCAGCGATGGTGTCGCTATCTCCTCCGATGGAAATAGCATTTCTGATAGCATCTTCAAAATCTTGTGACTCGAAAAAGGCTTGGAAGGCCTGAGGAACTGACCCTTGACAAGTCACATCAAAGCTATAGTCCTCACGGATTTGGTCCAAGGTAAAGTCCATGGGATAATAATTTTTATCGATGTAGTCTCTGATTTCATGGCGGTTAGAACCAGTTCTAGCCAAGAAGATAGCTACTGCAACTGCTTCTGCACCTTTTAGCCCCTCAGGATGGTCGTGGCTGACTTCTGTCACTGCTTGGGACAAAGCCTTTGCCTGCTCTATGCTATCTGCCGCAAAGCCAACAGGGCTAATTCTCATAGCAGAGCCATTGCCATAACTCCCATAGGGTTGAGGAACATCTGAAAATATCCAGTAGAAAAAATGACCGCCATAGCCACAATTTGGATATTGTCTCCCTATCTCTTGCATGTATTTCACTGCATTTTTCGAGAGTTGACTCCAGTCTTCCCTACTAGCCAATAAGGCTTTAGCAACCGCCAACGTCATGATACTATCGTCCGTTGGACAAGAATCCTGGGTGAACAAATCAAACTCTTTACTCTTATAATTATCCGCCTCAAATCGGGAACCAATAATATCTCCAATAACTGCTCCTAGCATAAGCTACCTCCTAGAAGTTTTTCTCCTGTTCACAGGCAATACTTCATGAATTTCCTTCATTATATCATGTTTACTAATGTTTCGGTATTTCCTATGCAATCTACGGGCACTTTTGTTTCAGTCCGAGATAGGTATAGGTTCGAGTACGTGGACAATCTTTTTCCATCTTCACCCTAAAATAAAACCGATGTTCCCTACCGTCCTTGGCATTTTCCTTGTTCAAGACAAAGTAGTCTTTTTGGTTGATAGCCATGGTTCGTAGAATGTCATCAATCAAGAAAGTCAAGGGTACATTCATGGCAGAGTATTTTTGGAAATCTTCCTCAAAACGAATATAGTCATCTGAAAAGTAATCCATCTGCAATTTGTTTTCATATAACTCTTTTCTAGTCATCAACTTCCTCCTGACACAGTTGGATGGCGAGAATATCATCTACCCTTATTAATCGATAGCCTTCATCCGTTCTAACCGAGATTTCTTGAGGAGATAATTCTCTTACTTCACCGAATATCGTGCTTTTATGATTTTTCTCCTTGACCATAAAAGAGCCTTTTAGTCGTCCAACGTAGAGCTGGGAAAGCAGCAACAACTTCTCGACTGGATTCAAATCTGTTGATAAATCGACACGATTTTTTTCTGCACTGAGTGAACTCGTATGCTCCGATAGAAAAAGCCCATCCACTTCTGCATGCCTGGATCTTGATAGTCCCTCGCGGATTGGAAGGGCAAATAAGAGCGATCAATCATTTTAGTCCATCTAATCCTCCAGCAGAGTGCCCTCCAATCAGCTTACTTCTGGCAATACTTCTCGATGCATCCTCTAAGGCAGTTGCCTTCAAAAGGGAAGTAAAGCCGAATTGTTCTCGAATGGAATCAATGGCAGTCTGGAGCCTTTCTTCTTTTTCTACTTTATCAACATCATCAAAAAGGGAAATCAAACCAAAGGATTCATCCACAAATCCTGAATAACTAACGGCTACACTCCTGACAGCTCCAGAAGTATATTTGCTATGGAATAATTTCAGTACATAGCTGACCAAAAGACTGGTATTATTGGTCGGCTCCACCTTCATCTGGGTATGGATGGAGCGTTTTTGTTCCTGCTTAGAAAACCCAAGATGGATAGACACCACTGTCGTCTTCTTTCTGGCCCGTCGAAGCCTGATAGCCACCTGCTCAGCCATCTCTCGAAGGATAATTTCGATATCTCGCTGCTTGACATAATCTCTCGGTAAAATTTGCGAATTGCCTAAGCCGTGAGATTTGGCTTTATAGGGCTTGTGAACATTACTCTCGTCAATCCCATTGGCATGAAACCACAAGCGAAGTCCAGCTTGGCCAAGCTCCTTCTTCAGGACATCAGGATTGCTATTGGCTAATGCCTTAATCGAATAAATCCCCAAACTATTCAAGCGCTTCTCCATCCGATGCCCAATCCCCCAAAAATCGGTCATCTTTGGAATGGACCAGACCTTGTCTTCCACATCCTGGTAAGACCAATTGGCTCGCATAGTCGGTGTGTGCTTGGCTTCATTATCCAAGGCCAACTTAGCAAGCAGAGGATTGGCATTCGACATACCGACTGTTGAGTAAATCCCGGTCTGTCGCCAGATATCTCTCTGGATACGAGCCGAAAGCATGTCCAGCTTATCTTTGCGAGAAATCTGCTGGTCCGGGACAAAATAATTGAGCGAACTGGTTAGATCAATAAAGCCTTCATCAATTGAATAAGGATAAATATCATCTGGACTGCCATAATTCTGGAAAATGCGCTGAATTTCCATGTTGACTGCGATATACTTATCCATCCGAGGAGGGACAATGACGGTCACCCGAGCCCAGTCTTCGATAAATTTCACATAGGCTAGGTCTGTCCGTAAACCTTGTTTCTTAGCATTGTAGTAGGAAAATTTACGCGTTTTGATATCAAAGGGGAGGTCATAGGCACGGCCAACATTTGCTTTCCAAAAACCTTTTTAAACATAGGCGAGGAGGCAAGAATAAGCCCAACAGAATTATCCGCCCGGCTCATGACACAAAGGGAGGTTTTGAGGGGATGGAGTCCTCTTTCCACACACTCAACGCTAGCATAAAAAGACTTCATATCGACAAAGGCAATATCACTTTTGGGCTCTCTGGAATAATCAAAGTAGCCCATAGACTATCCCTCCATTGGCACAAAGTTACCTACGATAATGCCTACAATCCGTGGATCTTCCTCATAAGAGATGAAAATATCCTTGTATTTAGGATTGATAGAGACCAGACGTAGACCATCTTCTTCTCGATAGACCCGTTTGATATAGGTCTGGTTATTGCAAACCACTGCATAGACAGCACCGTCATAATCAAATCCTGTCTCACGAATCAGAGCTACGGAACCATTTTGATATTTGGGTTCCATAGAATCTCCAGATACCCATGAAGCAAAATCGTGAGCCAGTTCCTCATTGAAGTAAACCGTATCAAAGTTTCGATCATCATAAACCGAAGCACCAATCCCAGCCGACATGCGTTCATAGACATGATACTCGTAGAGTTTTTCTGAAATAGCAGTCACCTTCTTGGCTTGTTCTTCTTGAGCCAAGTTGCGAGCATAGAGCACTACCTTCTCTTTTCCTTTATTGGAAAGGCTGTTATAGAGACGGACAATTTCGATTTGGGTAAAATAGCCTTTTGGCACTTTTAAAATCTCTTCTAGCTGTTTAACTTTTTCTTCGGAAGGTTCCTTGACTCCACGCTCCCAAGCTGAATAAGCCTGAAAACTAATGCCAAGCTGCTCTGCAATCTCTTTTTGTGTTAGCTTTAGCTCTTTTCTCCGAGCCTTAAGTTTTTCTGGTTGGTACATGATTTACCTCCTAGTCTGATGCTTTCGTTGTAGGTTGACTTTATTTTAAAAATTCAACCTTTTTGGTTTAGTTTTATTATATAAAAAAAGAAGACGAATGTCTAGTGGGAAAATCGAGCTTTACTAAATGTAATTATCTATTATCAAAAAGGTAGGACTAAATCCTACCTTATAGCTTATTTAACTTTTTTGAATTTAGCAATCTTCATGTAATTACTAAATACATCCTTATCTTTATCCTTAAGTGAAGGGTTTTTCACATCCTTAAAAGTTAACACATCTCCAGACACTTCATAACTAATTTCGGTTTTTCCTTGATTAGTTTCCGATACAAGAGTTTTTGATTTTTGATCCACTTTCAAATCAACCGTTTGATTAGACTTTTTCCCAGCTAAATCTGACTCAATTTTCATCTCCCCTTTATCATCATTGATAGTGATAGAAATAGAAACTTTATAATTATCACCAACTAAAGATTGGAGCTCAGACGGTACAATTTGTTTCATTTCCTCTTTTGTGGGTTCAAAAACATAGGTTCCATTATCTTTTTTTGAGTTACAAGCCACAAGAAAAACCGCAGCAACTGCCAACAAAACTCCTAAGAAAAGACGCTTCAAAGATTTCATTTCAATCTCCTTTTAAAATTTAATATCCATATTCTATCAAATAATAAAGGTATTATCAAGTAATTATAGAATTAAACCTAGACAATTTATAGGACTCAGTTAAACTCAATCTGAAATTTGATATCTAAGAAATCTCTATCCCACAATCAAATGTTATAGTCTTCATCCTTCATCTACAGTATACTAATCGAAAAACACCTCATGGTGTGAACCATGAAGTGCTTTGAAATGTTGATAGTATCGTATTGATTAACGTTTTGAGGCAACTGACTTATTAGTTTTCAATCACAAAAGATACCTCATAAACACTAAATAGTTGAAATGAATAATAGTTTGTCAGAATGTTGATCTTCAATTTAGTAGTTTCTATGTATATTTAATTATTCCCTTAGAAATATTTGTAAATATACCTATGAATATTTTGAAACCTATTATAACGATTTTACAGATTACATTTATCTTGATAGGTATCGTAAAATAGAAAAAGATACACCAGAAGAAAAATGGGGGAACTCCTACAAAAATATGTTTCTTAATGTAGTAGCTGATTTTGATGGCAAAGTTATAAAAATAGATCATTTTTATACTGATTTATTATAATTATTTTGGAATAAACGAAAAAAACTATCGATTGACAGTTTTTCTTTACATACTTACTTTTTGTTCCTAACTAAAAACTATAGAAACTGACTTATTTTATTACAGACTATATTATTAGACTTTTCTTTCTTCCACTTGTTTGTAATAATTTTTATTCTCCCGATATCGAGCCTCTAATACATCCTCAATATGATTTTTATACTCTTGATGATAACTGTCCAAATTGTTCTCGATTTCGTAAATATAAGGTTGGATTTCAGCAAAATGATTGTCTTTACAAGCATTGGAAAGTTCCTCTAGGAGCATATCCGTTCCCCTGCTAAATTTATGATAATAGTCATCTAGATCCATCTCCAAACGCTCTAAATCTCGCAATTTACGATTATGCTCATCCTCTAGTTTCTGAAGTTCCTTTTTATCCATGACGAGTTTTCTCCTAGTTTTTGATTGGACTTTGTAAAGTAGGTGTTTGTAAGGTCTGGGTTAAGTAAGTTTCAGCTGCATCTGCCGCTTTCCCCTCAAATCCACCCTTAATATTGTTCACATAGGTTTTAGAAGCATACTCTTTCATATCTGCAGCTGCTTCTTGCAACTCTTTCGCTAACTCAGCTCCTTTAGCAAGAATTGACAACTCTTTTGCAGTTACCAAGGTCCTGACTGCTTGTCGTTCTTGTTCTTTCATTCTTTCTTTGAAGCCTCTGTCGAGTTGCTCTCTTGTAATTAAAGTATCCTCATCTGTTAGGACTAACATTTTTCCCCCTCCATGTTTGTTTTACATCCGCCAATAGATTATTAAAAGCCTCAGCGCTTTCCGTATCTATAGTCTCAAAGGAAGCACTAGCTTTAACCAGGCTTTCCCCTAGTTGCTCGATTTGTGTCAGGAAGGATTTGGCTGCTGTCTCCGTATCGTTCGCAACACCTTCATCCCAAAAATTTGCAGTATCAAATCCAGAAAGTAGATTCGTAACTTCTGAACTTGACAAGTATCCAACCATGTCAAACGCTGTCTGTCTTGTTTCTTTTATCATGTTTTGAATCTCTTCCTTAGCATCTGAAAGTAAGGTTTTCACATATTTAACTTTATCTTCCATATCCAAATTCGCTAACTGGGCTGCTGTCTGAAGCAACTGAGCTCGAACCAAGATTCTTTGATTTCCTGAAAGATTGCCGTATCTCAGTTGTTCTTGATAACGAGGAATCGCCTCATGATCCCACTTTATAGATTCCTGACGAGCTTCTTCGACGATTTTACTATATTCAGTTATAAAATTCTCGTAAACAGCATAACCAATATCTGCCTTTATTTTAAACTCACCCCTCTTAATGGAATTTAAAATATTAGCTACTACATTTTCGTCAACTCCTAAAGCCCTGAAAGAATCCAAAGATGTCGCAATCAATCGAGCTAGCTTTTCACCTGCCCTGAGCAATTCTGGGTGAAAGTCCTCTGAAGCAGTCAATAAATTTCCCTTCCCATCCGATTGGAAAACACCAAAGTCATGGGAACTTTCCGGATCAGAAATCTGGGTATAGTGCAAGGGAACAAGGACATTGACCTTACCGACTGGTTTTTTGAGGGGTTCATCGGAATCCCCAGGTAATTTGGTAATGGTGTGTTCTCGATTAAGCATGCCCACGATATCAAAAGGATTGACATAATACTCGATTTTTTCGCTAATCTTTTGGATTTTCTCATCGCTGAGACCCATTTTCTTTAAACTCTTTGTCGTGTCTGGACCGTCAAAGAGAATAACTTTGCCGATTTTCTTCAGTTCTTCATCAGTGAGTCCAGCGACCCCTTGCGCAGAGACAATGGTCCCTAGGGAGTGAGCTGCGATGTCCATCGTAGCTTGCGGAGCTTTTTCAGTCATCTCTGCGATCTTCGTTTTCATTCCCACTGTCGCTAACTTAGCTTGCGGTGTATGGATATGATTGAGAGCGAACTTAGCGTCGTTGTCGATCCAGTCATTCCAATTCTCCATACTGATGGCATCGCTCCCGCGGATAGCCATATAGGTTTTCGTAGTATCTTCCCCCAAGGTCGGCGTATCCGTTAAGTAGTAGGCACTAAAACCAGCTTCATCATCAGTTAAGAGTCCTTTTTGATAACGTTTGTGATGAATATCCTGCCTCATCCCATTCGTATCCGGAACTGGTGTCGATGTGACTTTATAAGTATCTCTCAAATCAGGATCCGGTTGCAAGTAGACTTTACCGCCATGAGGAAGTTTTTTACCTCCGGGAGTTATTTCTTCGTTATAAATTATTTCTTTTGAATAGTCAAACAATCTTGCTTCTATTGGATTATTTTTAGATGGAAAATTATTGGGACGACCAATATAAGCTGATTGCACTAAATCCGCATAAAAATTGTCAAAGGTTTTTAAATTACTGTTAGTCATAGATCTCCCATACATTGCCTTTCAAAACTCTTATAGGTTGCATTTCAGAAATTTTCTTAATATTGGGAATACTATTGCTATTATATTCTATAGGGAAACCAATTGTAAATTCAGTATCCTCATTGTTATTTATTTCTCCATCCAATGTTATAATATATCCCCCACCTTGAGGGGTACCATTTCCTATATTTTCTACTTTCATACTATCCCAATCAAATTGAACACTTTCGACTTTAGGATTTCTAGACTTTATAAATTCGTCATCTCTTCCTCGTGCTCCTTCAAATAAGCCAACTGCTTAGCTCGCGGGCTCAGAGTTATTCCTCCAAATAAATTTGTTTCCTGTGCCATCCATGCGCCTCCTCCAAATACTACAAGGGCTAAAACTAACCAAAGTAAAGTACGTTTTTTCATGACTGTCCTCCTATATAGCGGAATCTAAGTATATTATATCATGAATGTAAAAAAAAATACTTTTAGCAAGTATTGTAAGTCAGTAGGGAATGAGTGATATTAAATTTGAGTAAAAATTATCAAAGGTTTTTAAATTACTATTAGTCAAATTTTTTTCCTCCAATACCTAGACCATTAACTAATGTCATAGAGGTTAAATTAATTCTTCCATCTTCTACACTTATCATTACATGCCAACCAGAATTTTCAATGTTATTGAATGTTCCATAGATGTCAATAATCTCTCCACCTCCTTGAGGCGTACCATTTCCTATCTTATCCCATTGTGTCTGTTTCCAATCAATTTGAACCGATTCTATCTTTGCATTTTGAGATTTTACAAACTCTTTAATCTCTTCTTCATGCTCCTTCAAATAAGCCAACTGCTTAGCTCGCGGGCTTAGAAATAGATTTGTTTTCTGCGCCATCCATGCTCCTCCTCCAAATACTACAAGGGCTAAAACTAGCCAAAGTAAGGTACGTTTTTTCATGATTATCCTCCTTAAACGTGGATTCTAAACCTATTATATCATGAATGTAAAAATTTCTAAGCATTCTATGTCAATAGTGGCGAGCAGTGAAGTCAAATTTCTGTAATCATCAAAAAAATACCCCATAGTGTGAACCATGAAGTGTTTCGAAACGTTTATAGTATCGTATTGATTAACGTTTTGAGGCAACTGACTTTGTCAGGTTGCAGCCACATTTGTAAGCAACTAAAGTCGCAACAACTACGTCAACTGCCACAATTTAGTATGAAAATACAAAAAGAACACCCCGAAAGGTGCTCTTTGTAAGTATAGTCATTCTTTCGAAGAACGTCTACTAAATTGTAATACTTTACAAGCTTTTTTCAATCCTGGTTTGAAAAGTCTGGCTTTTAGAACATCTCAAAAGTGCTCAATAGCAACCGTCAGAAGAGATTCTTCTAATTTTGATTTCAAGAAATAGGAATAGATCTATCTATAATAGTGCAGTTTCTTAATGCAAAACTTTCAATCCTATCCTCTTTCTTCTTATCCTAATAAAGTTTGTAATATTGGAATAACAACGATAAATAGAACCGTACTTAGAGTCACCACATTCGTAGAGAATTCCACATCTCCTTTGCCCTGATTAGCAAGGATTGGGAGAACAGCTAAAGCTGGTGTAGCGGACTGAATCATGAAGGTCTTAAATTCTACTGTCGCCATATTTGGTGCAAAGAACTTCAATACGAGAAGCATGATTAGAGGAGCTAGGATAAAGCGTCCAACTAAAGTGACAATTGTATCTTTATCAAAAGTAATAGTATTCAAGCCTGCCTTTGCAAGAACGATACCAATATAAATCAGAGATAGGGGAGTGACGATATTTCCAACATAAGTCAAGGTATTCGTTGCGAAATCTGGAATAGGGATTCGGAGAATCAAAAATAGCAGAGCTACAAGAAAACCTACAAGCGGAGCTGGTAGCAATTTTTTCCAGTCAAATTTACTTGTCTCCTTGCTTTGACCCGATTTACTGTCACTCGTCATCAAATACACGCCCAATGTCCAGGTGGAAATCGTGTTGGTGATATAGTAAATTAAGAAATAAGGAAGAGCCTGTTCCCCAAAAAGAGCAACGTTTAAAGGTAAACCAATAAAAATAGTGTTGGCATTCACAAAGGTATTAATCATGGTTCCTCGCCGTCCTGGACGAACCTTAAAAACCACAACTGCAATATAAGCTACGATATAGCCCAAGATAAAGGCCGCAAATGTATAAAGGAGACCTCCAGAAAGACTGATTAGTTTATCTAGTGTTAGGTATTTCATCACCGACACAAAGATTGACGCTGGCAAGGCTACATTCATGATCAAACGAGATAGGTTAGGTCCAAAGGCATCTCCAAACCATCCCTTCACCTGAAGAATATACCCCAAAACAATGATAGCGATAATCGGAATGATACTCGTAATCGAGGTTAAAAAGAGTGACATAGGTATCCTTTCTAAATTACTTAAGTCCACAGCCCATACAAATCTGTCGCTAGTGAAGGATAGATAGCAGACAATGAATTATTTATACTCTGGATACCACTTCAAATCACGAACTGCTTTGGCCATATCTGTATCCTTAGCACGCGCAAGACCTTGCTCTTGTGCTTTTTTTAGCGACTGCTTCTGCTACTTTAATAGAAACATCTGCTACATACTTGAATGGTGGCAAGACAGGAGCTCCTGGTTGGCCTGGATTGACAATACCACTCAATGAATGAGCTGCATTTGCTCCAATCATTTCATCAGTCAAAAGACTTGCTTCAGAAGCCAGCATACCTAGACCAAGACCTGGGTAAATCAAGGCATTATTGGCTTGGCCAATCACATAGTCTACACCTTTATAAGAAACTGTATCAGCAGGAATTCCTGTTGCGACAAAAAGCTTTTGCCATCTGACCATTCAATCAAATCTTTGGCACTAGCTTCAGCTAGTTTAGTTGGATTTGACAAAGGGAAAATCATCGGACGTTCTGTATTTTCACACATAGCCTCTACTATTTCTTTAGTGAAAGTATTAGGCTGAGTCGAAGTTCCTACAAGAATTGTTGGTTTCACAGTCTTCACTACTTCAAGCAGGTCAGTCAACTTGTCTGCGTTACTAAAGTCAGCACGTTTCTTAGCAAATGGTTTTTGCTCTGGTGTCAAGTCATCCATGTCATCAAAGAGAAGACCTTGTTTATCAACCATAAAGAAACGTTTATAGGCTTCTTCTTCAGAAAGACCTTCACTTACCATTTCACGAAGAACACGAGCTGCAATTCCTGCACCCGCAGTACCACCACCATAGCAGAGATAAACTTGATCTGTTAATTTTTCACCACTAATATCCAGTGAACCAAAGATACCACCTAAGGTAACGATTCCTGTACCTTGAATATCATCATTAAAAGTTGGAATTTGTTTCCGGTATTTTTCAAGAATATTGGCAGCATTCGAGCGGCCGAAGTCTTCCCAGTGAAGGTAGAGTTTAGGAAAAAGACGTTCTGCTGTTTGAACAAATTGGTCAATAAAGTCGTAGTAACGATCTCCGCGAACCCGTTCGTGACGATTTCCTAAGTAATTAGGATTATTACGAAGTTCTTCACGGTTAGTCCCTGCATCAATAACTAAAGGAAGGACCATAGAAGGATCGATTCCAGCAGCACCCGTATAGACCATCAATTTCCCAACAGAAATATCGACACCATTTGTTCCCCAGTCACCGATTCCAAGAATTCCTTCTGCATCTGTTACAACAATGAGACGAATCTCGCGATCCCCAGCAGCATTTTTCAAAGTGGCTTCAATATTTTCAGGATGATTGATATCAAGATATCCCGCATATTGGGGATCTACAAAGAGGTCACTATAGCCTTCAATGGTATCTGCAATGGTTGGATCGTATACAATTGGATTAAATTCCTCCAAATGTTGAGAAAAGAGGTAATAGAAAAGAGTCCGGTTGGTATTAAAAATTTCCATTAGGAAAAGACGTTTTTCCAAATCATTGGCTTTGTTTGCATTTGCGCATAAGTTTGCGCCGCTTGTTCTTCAATCGTTTGAACATACGGTGGCAGTAAACCAATAAGACCTAGTTCCTTTCGCTCCTCTAAGGTAAAGGCAGTACCTTTATTGAGGAAAGGGTTGTTTAAAATATCATGTGCAGTCATAGTGCAACCTCCTTTTTATTTCTATTATACCACTTAAAATGAATTGTTCGGAAAACTTTGTTGTTTAAAAAATACGATTGTATCCGCATATGTTATAATGAGTCTACGAGAACAATTTTCTAATAAGCTCTTTTATACTTAAAACACTATTATTGATGACACTTCAAGTTGTTATATTTTATAAAGTTCTGAACTCATAAAACTCTCGATGATCACTCTTTCCTAAAAGTTTCGAGTAAAAGAAACTAATCATACAAATTGGCAATCCGAATTAAAATAAATATTATATAAGTTTGTTATACAATACTTTGTATTTTTTAAGATGTTTTTTTGTCATGCAAAACTTGTATTCTATTTATATGACGAATAAAAACTATTTACAACAATATATTTCCCAAAAAGTGAAATATTTTCGAACACAGAAAAAAATGAGCCAGGAAGAACTTTCGGAACAAGCGGGGCTCGGGCTTAAGTATATCAATCAACTTGAAAACCAAAATGTGAATCTGACCATTCACAGTCTTGAAAAAGTGATTGTCGCCCTAAAGATGACACCAGAGGAATTTTTCAATTTTGATAGCCTTGAATCAACCTCTGATAAGACCGACAATCTTTCACTAAAAAGAATCAACATGAAGATTAAACAGCTCCCTATTGATAAACGAGAAAAGATGTTGGTCATTTTTGAAAGTATCTTAGATAACCTTTGATATCCCTGACTCACTTACATTTTAACCAGTGAATACTCGTATAGTCAAATTGTAGGGTACGGATAAAAAGTATTTATCTGGTGATTTCCAATTTTTTCTCCAAATAATGAAAGTGAGCCCATATGAATTTAAAAGATCTACAATATTTTTATGATCTCTGCCAGCTTCAATCCTATACGGAAGTAGCAAAACAACACAAAGTCAGTCAACCATCTATTTCTTATGCCATCAAGCGCTTAGAGGAATCTTTTAATTGCAAATTGATTCACCACGATCCCTCGCATCGTTCCTTCAAACTCACTCCTCAAGGACAAATCCTTCTAAAGCATACAGAAAAGATTTTACCCGAGGTGATTTCTACTCGCAAAGAAATCAATCGTTCCTTGGCCCAATACTCTACTGTAGGATTCCCTCCTATTATCATTCAGTATCTCTTTGCTGCCTTTAAACGAAAAAAAGATAAATTCGATTTTTTAAAAAAAGTACGCCCTATCCGCGGTGGCTCCGTAGAGTTATTAAATCTTCTCCTCAAGGGAGACCTTGATGCAAGCCTACTCGGCTTGATTGAACCACTCAATCATCCTTCAATAGAGACACATGAACTCTTTCATAAAGAACTGTATGTCGTTTTATCAAAGAACCATCCTCTTGGCTGCTGCTCCTTCCCTCACTTTTGAAGATTTAGTAGATCAATCCTTTATACTTTTAGACGAACACTTTGTTCACCTGAAAGCTTTTGAAATACTTAATCAAAAGCATCAAAACAAGGCAGAAATATTCTTCAAGAGTGACGACATTGTCATCATTAAAGAACTTTTAAAGAAAGGGATTGGCCTTAGTTTACTGGCTGATATCGCACTTTCTGATGAAGATGATGATTTAATAAAAATCCCTCTAGTACCGGAGGACCAGATAACATTTACAGTTTATTACGCTTATCTCAGATCAGCTACACTGTCATCAGAAGTAGAAGCCTTATTTCATCTCATTAAATCATATGAATAGAAAAAAACTCTAACTATCAACTACCTGATAGCTAGAGTTTTTTACATTATAGGCATTAGACTAAAGTACGAAGAAATAGGATATGATCGCTGAATTTTTCATTTACCTGATACCCTTCAAGGAGATTTCTAAGTATAAATCTACAAGATATTAATAAAAAAGAACACCCCGAAAGGTGCTCTTTGTAAGTATAGTCATTCTTTCGAAGAACGTTCACTAAATTGTGATGCTTACGAGCTTTCTTAAGACCTGACTTATGAAGCTCTAGTGGAGGAGTTAGAGTAGATGTTGCACTTATTCTTGCAATTTATCATATAAAAAAGTAGACGAATGTCTACTAGAAATGTTGAGGTTTGGCAAACGGCTGGTAATGATGATGCTATAGATTCCTTATCTCAAATACTGCCGTATGAATCCACTCGTTATTCATTTGAAAGTCATTTTCTATAATTTTACTAAAGGTAAAACCATTTTTTAAAAGCACTCTCTGAGAAGCCAGATTGTACGTTGCCGTCCCCGCGATAATCTTATGTAAACCATAAGTAGTAAAGGCCTTTTCTAAAACGAGTTTAACCGCTTCGCTGGCATATCCTAAATTAGTAACATTTTCTCCAATCCTATATCCAAGTTCTGCTGTTTTTCTATCCTTCCCTAAAACACTTAAATTGATTCTTCCAACCATAACACCTTGTGCATCTCTAATAAGATGCATGTAGACATCATGATTCTCTTGTTCCCTTAACAATTCCCTTGTAATTTCTTTAAAACTTTCTGAATTAAAATAGTGAGCTGGTCTAGGAGGTAAACTTCGCTCAAAATACTCTCTATTTTCTTTTTCAAAAGAATAAACATCCATGCTATTTTCTTCAGATATCAACTCTAAACTTATCATTGTAAACCATCTCCTATCATTCTCTAAACTCAAATTCACTCATGTTCACACAAAGTGACATTTACAAAATTTACAGAGATATCTTAATTTTTTCATATCGTATCTACATTATAACATACTTATGAAGAAAAATAATATCCATCAAGGACCTCATAAATTCCAACATCTTGCTAAACAAGCAGGTTTTTCTCTTGAGGCCATTTCAGAAGCACTTACTCATAGTAATAAAGAAGTTACAAAAACTTATGTAAATACCAAAGATATAGTGAATCGAACTGTGGGTGATATTGCATTTCGTAGCTTAAAAAAGTAATGGTGGAAAAATGATGGAAATTTTGGTGGAAATTATCTTTTTTTGCATCAAAAAAGACATCCAAGAGAAAATTCTTGAATGTCTGTAAACGTTGATAGTATCGTATTGATTAACGTTTTGAGAATTGTGATGCTTTACGAGCTTTCTTAAGACCTGGTTGGAAACACTTTTATTTGAATAAGTTTCAAGATGGGCTTAAAATCAATGTTTTCCCATATTTACAGAAAACAGAATTTCATCTAATTTGAATAACTTTCAGTTGAATGGTGTGAATTTTACCCTAAAAATACACAAATTGAGCTAGATTTTACCAAAAAGTTCACACCATTTGAATTGTTATTATTTTGTACATTTCTATAGAAATAGAAACCTATATCAAATTTCAACTATCCTATCAAGATTATAAGCATATCAAAAATAAAATAATAAAATGAAAATCGACAGGAGATTTTAGAAATATATTAGTTGATTATAGAAATATTCGGATTTCCTGTTTTAGAAGCTCCAATTATCTTCACTTTTAAAGCTTCATCCAAACTAATTCTATTTTCTAAAATATACGATAATTCTTGTCCATTCATAAATAAAATCTTAGCATCTCTATTAGAAAAATCTTGAATCACTTCATCTCTAAAACCATTTATTGAAATAAATAGTCCACGAGTAGAAGTTAGTTTTGTATCAACTTTTTGCTTTAAAGAAGAAATGTTTAATGAATTTATTGGATCTTTAGTCCATTTTATCTCGACTAAGTAATCAAACCCCTCAAACCTAAAATAGCCATCTAGTTGTTGAGTATTTGAGCTATTTCTGTACGAATCATGATAATCAATATCGTTAATTTTGAATAAATTAGCAATAATTTGTTCTAAATGATATCCTCTTTCTTGAGGATTCTCACTTGAAAATAGCGAATAATACTCCATCTTTAGCTCTTCGATTTTTTGAAGCTGTTGTTGCTTGGTTTGAATTTTTTTCTCTTGTTTTAAACGATGATAGGAATTATTCGATGTTTCATTAGTCTTATCTCGTTGAATATTACCTAGCAATCGCTTTAACTTTCTTAACGCATCTAACCCCCTATTTCTATCTTGCACTTCATCAGGAATATTTTTCATTTTATAAAATTCAGTTGCTATTTGTCTAATTATAAATCTTCCATTTTCTGTTTGATTAAGTTCATTTATAACATTTTTTGCCCAAACAAACTTCGGTTCAGATTTCCATCTTACTATCAAATCATTTGGAACTCCCGAAGCCTGCATAAATGCAACAACAGTATCTTTATAATGAAAACATAATCCAAAACATTGAATAATTTGTTGTTGGATTTCAAAAGATATCTTAGTCATTTTTCTCCTTTCTTTTAACTATTTTAAATTTCATTAATTAACTGTATAAAGTAACTTGGAAAATCACTCAGTTTATCTTTTAGTCTAGCCTTTTGCCGTTTGATTTCATTTCTAATCTGATCCTTACTTTGAGACTTAATCTCTTGACTAATCAATTGAACAACAATTCTATCCAAAAAACCTAATTCATAGATATTGATTTCTTTGTCAAGAGATAAACCATATTTCAATCTCCTTGTCAACTTAGTTATCACATCAATTTTCTCACCAACTAATTCTTCAAGAATATTGTTAATTGAATTTAAAATCATTGATGTTTCGTACCCTAACCCATTATCACAAATAGAGATTATGTCAGATATATCAATTGGTTTTGACTTACCTCTTTTCTCAATACTAATTGATTCTTCAGTACAACTTTCCAATATTTGAAAATAAGAACTGCCCTTAATCCAAAGTTGAGAAATATAATTTAGATTTTCTATACTTAATTTTCTCATCTCCTTGTTATTTGAGAAATCTATTATTATCTCAGTTAAAACACTTAATAGATCTTCTTCCTTCTCGCAAGAAAGGATAGAAGTTTTATTTTCCTGAACCCATTCTTTTAACAACTCAGATTGATATAATCCAATTGAGTTTTTTGCAATTATTTCAGTTTCTACTATACTGGTAACTATTTTAGATTTTATCAAGACAAATAATTCTTTTATTTTTTCTTGTTCCTCTTCACTACCTAAGAAATATCCAAAAGTATTTTCAGCTAGACTATCAGTCTCTAGTTCAGTAGGATACATAGATGCAATATAATTTTCAATTGCTGTTAGAGTGTTCTCAATTTGAGTTATTTTAAAATTAAAATCCTTTAAATAAGGACTCTTCTGTTTTGTTAATTTTGATAAAATTGTATCTATTTCTTTTCTGTATTCTGGAGTTCTATCAACCCTATCTTTAATCATACTCCAAAAGTCAAAGCTTTTGGGTTCTATTCGGTAATCAGATGAATTTACTGAGTTAAACTGTATAATATTAAGAATATTGCTTTGACAACCCTCTGTATTAATAGGATTTAATAATGCTTCATAGTTTTGTTTTTTCCACTTATTTTTTGGTGATTTATAAATATTTGGCTCTGTTAAAATGATTGTTCCTTCTGTATATTTTCCGGCCCTTCCTGCTCTACCTATCAAATTCTGAAAATCACGAACTTTTATTGCATCTCCTGCTTGATACACACTTGAGATAATCAAGTATTTAATAGGTAAGTTTACACCTTGTGCTAAGGTTGAAGTACATACTACATTGTTTATCTTACTTTTTGAAAAAGCATACTCTATAGCAATGCGTATCCCCATAGGTATTCCTGAATGATGTGAAAAAACTCCTAGCTGACTACATGTATATTCAACACTATCATATCCTAAATTTTGACCAATTAAGTTTCCTATTTTTTCAACTTCAGACCTATCCGAATTTTTTAAGAAATTAGTTAGATCATAATTTCTATTATTTAAGTCTTTAAATCTTCGCAAAACAACATTGACCGTATCTTTTCTTCCACAAAAAATTCCAACTCCACCATTATTAATTAGCTTAGTCCCATAATAAATACTTAAATCATTTGCGTTTGTCAGTTCTGGAAATACTTTTTGTTTACGTTCTTTCCCAATCTGCTCTAATTCAGTTACACTAACAGTTCGTGGAACAAAAAATTCTTCTTCAAATGTAATAGGATCTATAAAATATAATTGCTCATTACTACCTTTTAAATCACTAAACGCAACTCTTTTCTCTGTTGTTTTTATCAAATTATTAGAGACGATTACTCCATCCTCATTAAACCACTGATTTATAGCTTCACTATCTGGTATAACAGCAGAAATTAAAATCTTCTGTATTTCTTTCGGGAAAATTTGTTTAACCGTTGACAACAGTAATTCAAAGTTGGTTCCACGGCTTGGATCATCAAAAAGATGTGCCTCATCAAATATACAAAGTTCTATTTCATTAATAAAACTTTGATGATTTCTCAATAAAAACAACAATTTCTCTGGAGTAAGTATAAAAACTCTTTTTTTACCATCATTAAAAATTGAAAAATCCTGTGGAATCTCAGGTGATCGAAAAATTTCACTTATAAATACCTCTTCGTCATTAACGAAGTGCCCATTAATATCTCGACATATTTCCCTACACAAAGCCCTAAAGGGAGCAATAATCAATGCATTATCAATTCTATTTGAGTAAAATGCTGATCTTAGTATTAGGTTAACAGATGCTGTCTTCCCTGAACTTGTGGGCATCTGAATGATTCCAGATTTACCTGAAAAAATCCCCTGTACTCCTAATTCAATTTGAGAAGGCCAAAGTTCCTTAATGCTTCCCTCTGATTGTATATAATTCTGCCATAAAGAAAATTCTAATCCTGAAAATTCGGGAAGTAATTTTGTTGATGAACTGTTTATTTTTTTACAAACTATTGCTAAGAGACAATTTACAAAAATTATAGAAAAATCACTCCCAATACTATATACGTTATCTTGTAAATTTTTAAAAACTTCTATAGAAATCTCACGTCCCTCTAAAATATAGTTTCTATACTGTTCAACTAAAATATTTGACTCATCTGAATATATGCCTACTATTGACTCATAGTTCACAAAGACTCGATCTGTTAAAATATCTATTAATACCTTAACCAGATTAAAGCTATCCTCTGGAAATCGTGGAGCATCTGATATATAGCTAAGCATGACTCTCGAACTACCATTATAATCTCCTAGATAGTAAGCTGTTGCTCCTAAAATTGCAATATAATCTCGATATTCATTAGCATTTCCCAACTCAGACAAAAATCAGTGCATCAAAAAAACTCTGCGACGTGATGTAATTGGTTTTTTTAAATGAGGATCAAAAATGATTATGATTTATATAATCTTCAAAAATACTTTCTAGCAGAATCCGCAACAATTGCTAGTGCTACAAGAAAAAGATTTGTGAGAGTCCTCTGAAATCGAAATATGATTTTCTAAAGGTATATCAAATTCAATCATTTTTGCTTTTGAACGAACAAGCTTCGAATAATATAATGACCGTTCCCCAAATTCTATCATACTTCACTCGCTTTCAAATAGAGTCTTTTTATAAAGTTAAGTAATTCATTAGAATGTATAACCAATAACCTTAAATTTTCTTTTGCTCTGTGATGTTGCGTAACCGCATTTTTTATAAATTCAATATCATAAGATTGATTTGAGTGAACTGCAACAGCCCCATAAATCACATTAAACGGATGATCTGTAGTATTTAAAAATCTTTTTACTATATCTGCTTGATCTGAATTATCTTTTACTAGTTTTAAATAGCTAGCTACAACTGAAGTGGAAAAACGTTCAAAGTCTTTATCTGAATGATTAATAGCAACTTGCAATCTTTGCTTGTTAGTTAATGAGCTACCTGTTGACGCAGATGATTTTACTTCTATGACAATAATTTCATCGTTTTGCAGAGTCATATCCCCTTTCTTATACCCCAAAACATCACTCCCCTGAGTTGAAGTATCTTTATTAACTTTGCTATCATATCGTGTCCGAGGAACAGCATACTCTTCAATATACTGAAGATAATCAGATACCAATATTTCTCCGAAATCTCCAGACATTGTTGAAAGACCAATACCACTATCCGATGGTAATTTATAATTTTTTAAATACTCATTAGACGAAATATTTATTTCATTAGTCATTTCTTGAAGTTCATCATCTGAGCAGTAATTACGTCTAAATTGTTTTGCCCATTCTTCAAAAATTTCTGGATCATCCTGGATATCTAAATGGAAAACTTCTATTTTTTTACCTTCATTAGTATATATTGGATTTTCTGAAATTAGATAATTCATATATCTATGTGTTGCTTCCATAACTATCCCCCCAGCTCTCTCAACCGTTCCTGCCCTATCTTCAACATCTCTTTTTCCACCTTGTTCCATTTTCCAAATAAGTATTCGTGTAGAACTTCTGCTGCTGAGGTTTCATCTACTTGCGAATCATAAACACACGATTGATCTCTTTGAAAAATTTGAATTTGATTAAAAATCTTATCATTTTCTAACTCTCGTAAGTTATCAACTAAATGTTCTACAATTCCATCATGGTGCTCTTTGGGAGTCGCTCTCGCTTGACTAGGATCTATGGCGTAGAGCTCCTCATAACGTATCAAAGTACTGAGATAGGACAATTCTGGCTTGGTCGCAATCAGTGCAAGTGAGACTTGATATCCTTTAGTTATCAATAATTGTGCCGTTTTTCTAGGAACTTCTGTTGTCCTCAAGGTGCCCTCGATTAACAAATGATAACCTTGTTTACTCAATTCATCTACAAGATATTCAACCATTTGGCCCGCAAATACTTTGGTATAATCCACACTATCTTTTCCATACTTTTCCTGTAAGCCAAGGTAGTTCGGATGAAAAGAGCGATAACTATCTCCATCAATGATAATGATATTACCTTGAAATTCCCTTTGTTTCACACGATGAATCGTTGTTTTCCCAGCACCACTCTGTCCACCGAGCAAAATAGCCTTAGGATGAGATGAGCTTGTTTTTCCACGAGTTAAAGAACGGATAAGCCGTTTGGAGGCTTGTTCAAAATTATCTTGACTAAATTCTTCTAGTTTCATTAAGCAACCACCATATGACTAGCTTGTTCTAGCATACGTTCAATGCCATCCAAATAGCCATTATATCGCTCCGCATCCTCAAAAGTTGCAACAAGATAAATTTTCGTGTTAATCAAATCAGAAAGATCATCGCTCATTAGAACCCAAGGATTAGAAGCATCGTCAAATGCAATTCCTAATTTATCTTGTAAACGATAAAGTTGCGCTAAGATATTCGCCCCCCGTTCTTTAATCACTTCAATTTTCAGGGTCAACTGATAATCTTCTACTGGTGTGAGCATTTTTTCCTCCCCTACAATATCGATATAGGAAACATTAAATTTTTTGCAGATACGATCGATTAATTCTGTCGAAACTCGACTTGTCCCATTTTCATAACGACTCAGACTATTTCTAGAGATACCAACAATCTTTGCAAACTCAGGCTGCGTTAATTTATGTGTTTTACGTAACGTTTTTATATTTTCTCCAATCATGTAACCCCTCCTTTTATTTATTTCTATTATAACATAAAAAGATAAACGCACCATTTTTGGTGCGTTGTTACTGATGGATAGAATACCACATATTTAGTTATTGAAGAAAAGGTTCTATGAGTCTGTTCAAAAAGTTTTTGAGAATATAAAAAAGTAAGAAAAGTATAATCGAAAACATATTGGAGATATGAATCTATGGTATACTAGTGATAATAAATAGTTATCGGTAGGAGAGGAAATTATGGATACATTACATAAATTTGAACAACTGTATAATGAAGCTGTTTCTACATATAAAAATCAACTTCCTTTGTGTGCTGCTGAGAATGTTGTATCACCATTTTCTAAAATTATGCTATCTTCATCACTGCAAGAAAAATATCTTCTAGGGGCAAGTTCAACCTATCAAGAAAATAATTTTTTAGGAAGTGATAAACTTTTTGAATTTAATATTTTTTTAAACCAGCTGTGCTCTGAGTTATATGGTGCAAAATATGCAGATGCACGTACCCTATCTGGTATTAATGCTGTTACGTCTTTATTGATGACTTTATTCGAGGTAGGAGATATTATATATATTTCAAGTGATGAATATGGCGGCCATACCTCAATAAAGAAAATATGTCGAAGATTAGGGATAATTACTAGATATATTCCTTATGATTATGATAAGTTAGATTTTGATTACGAACAATTAAATAATGCTCTAACAGAGGAAAATCCGAAAGGAATTTTGATCTGTCTCTCTGATGTACTATTCCAGCCTAAGTTAGAAATGATTGACTTACCTGAAGACTGTATATTATTGTACGATGCAACCCAAACTTTAGGTTTGATTGCAGGTAAAGAGAATAAAAATCCCTTTGAACATTTCAATAGTAGAAATGATAATTTCATTATGTTTGGTGCTACACATAAGACTCTTCCTGGAGTAACATGCGGGCTTATATTAACAAATAATCCAACTCTACTTCAAAAATATGAAACCATCAATCCAGATTACTTAAGAAATACTCACTTCCATCATATTCTTAGTTTAATAACTACTTTGATAGAGTTTGAAAAATTTGGAAAAGCATACTCTCAAAATATCAGATATATGAACGAAAGGCTTTCTCGAAAGTTACTACAGAGTGGATTTAATCTCGTTGGTGGTGAACGGTGCTCCGAAACTCATCAAATATGGATTTCCTTCTCTAATCAAAATGAATTAATCGCCTTTTTCGAAGCATGTTGTCACTATGGAATTTCTGTGACAAAGCGAGAAAAGAAAATTTACAATGACTTTGGGATTAGGATTGGATTACAAGAAATTGCTCGCTATAATTGGGAAATAGACATTATTGAAACTATAGCTATCATATTTACTGCAATCAAAAATAACATGCCTAGCGAGGAAATCACTAAGCATGTTAATAACTTTTTAAACGCAAAACGGACTCTAAACTATACTTTTTCAGAAGCGCAAGTTAATCACTTTAAGAAAAGTTTACATGACTGTTAGAGGTATAAAACAAAAATGCTTTTTCGATAATTTTTTAGCAATATTAGAAGTATCACAATACTCTAGCTGACTAGCATATTTAGAAAGTTTTGCAAGCATGTCATAATCGTTCGTAAGATAATAATAAACTAATTGGAATTGTATCATATTCAGCATAGACTCTGTTTGAGTTGCTCGGAGAATAAAATTTAAATCTTTCTGTGTAACTCTAGAGTGCTGTGTCTTTAATAATATCTTACCAATCATAGCATTATGATATAAGTTAGTGTCCCCTACATTCTTTGAAAATTCAATTGCCTTTTCATAGTAATTACAACTTGTCTGATAGTCTTTATTAGAAGACTGTCTATAGAAACGTTCACGATATAGTTCACCTGCTTCAAAATAATAATCATATAGGATTCGTGACTTGCTAATTTCTAAGCTCTTAATATTTTGTATTAGGAGCTTTTCTGCTTTCTTAAAATCTTTACAGATTCTACGATAAAAAATAATATAATGTCGTTGAGCAAATAATAATATTTCACTATTAGGATTCAAACTGTCTATTTTATTTCTCATCTTTTCAAATGATTCTTTTATGTCATTTTTTCCTTGAAACATATCTATTGAAAAAGATGAATATAACGAACGAATTTTAAAATAACTATCTTGACTAGTATTGGAAAGTACTTTAAATTCCCTCGAAACTTGTTTCAAATTCTCACCGATGTGTCTCTTACAATGCAAGATTAAATAGTTACAACGTTCCAGTTGCTCAGAAGATAATGTACTTGTTACTAATAGTAGTTCTAAGTTATCAATAGCCTCTTGGAATGAATTTGTTAAGTGCAAGAGATCACAGAAGTTTATCTTATAAGATATTGCTTCGGTTTGAACATTTCTATAAATTAGTCTACTTTCAAACAAATCAGAATTATTTATCCTATCAATAATATCTTTTGCGTAGTTGTAATCTCCAATTCTTAATAAAGAAGAAATATAGCAGTCAAAAAAACAATCAATAATTTTATCAAAATCAAAAAAAGGTTGAATACCGTTTTGTAAAATTACCTCACCTAAATATAGCAAATACTGATATTCTCCATTGATGTATAACTGCTTTAATATTTGAACAAAGCATGAATAATCATTTTTCATTTCGATAGGCATTCGTAGTGACAACTCTAAAAAGTTTTTAGGACTTTGTATTTTATAGTATTCTAATAATTTTACATACACATTTTCATTCTTTAAGTGTGAAAGGTACTGCTCAGCAATTTGAGAGTTTAATTCAATAGTCTTTGTAGTTTGCTCAAATTGAATTAGCCCCTTTGATGCTAAGGATACTATAAGACTAATATCGAAAGTGGAGAATAGTTTCTCAGTAAAGTTATAATATAGAATTTTGTTCAAGGCAATTGCCTGCAAGACGTCTTTCTCCTCGGAGGAACAATTGGCTAATTGGGAGGATATAACCTCCATGAGCTCATAGTTAATCGGGTGATGATTTGTTTTAAACAGATAATCCACATATACAGGGATGCCTTCAGTTAAGGTAAATACTCTTGAAAGATTGTCTTCGTCTATATCCAACCTACGTAGCTTTGCTAATTCAGTAACTTGTTTAGCATCAAAATTTTTAATTTCTATTTGAGATGATTCCTTAGGATTAATATAATTTAAACCCATTATAATTTTGTATTGACTGTGATAGTTATCTAGGAAAAAATTAATGATATCGGCATATTGTGATGGCACAATATTATCTAGAATAATCAAACATTTTTTACGACCAAGGAGACTATTAAGCCAATTATAAAAATCAAGTGGATTAGTTATCGTTATTTCAGAAATCTTCTCCAATTCATCAAATAAATTTTTCTTTTCTAAATCGATATACAATGAAAACTTAAGGAATTTTTCATTTTTATCAATGATTCTATCATGTAGCTTTTTCAGTATAATTGTCTTACCACGCCCTAAAGCACCGTATACAATAGTTACTTTTTGCTCTTTAATGAGTTCTTGAAGAATTACTTGAATCTCTAAATCCCGTTTTAAATAGACTTCATTTTGTATATATTGCTTTTTCTTGAAAATAATCTTGCGTTTTCTGTATTTTTGTAATAACCTTTGTGGAATTTTGAATATAAACAGCATGACCGATATCATGATAGATAAAATTATTGGTATGAAAATTTGGTAAAAATTGGGATATTTTGCTAGAAACTCCTCCAAATATTTAAGCAATTTGACTCTCTCCTATCGATAACTATTTATTATCACTATACAAAGCTCCCAAATAAGTTTATAATAGCATGATTATTGATGAAGGAGATTTTCATGGATTATAAACTTATTTCTACTTACTTAGATTATTGCAAAACTCATAAACGTTTGAGTTCACATACGATTCGAGCTTATAAAAATGATCTTATGCAATTTTATAACTCAAACTATAATAATGTCGAATCCTATATCGAACACTTGACACAATCTAATATAAAAACGAATACACTAAGAAGAAAAATTGCTTGTATGAAGGTGTTTTATAATTATCTAAAATACCAGAATATAATTGAAGAGAATCCTTTTAATCAATTACGTTTTCAATTTAGAACTGAAAAAATATTGCCTAAAACGATTCCTTATGATATTTTGAAAAATATTTTTTTATATTTAGAGCAGAGAGTAGTTATATCTAAAACTGACTATCAAAAACAAAAAGCTGAAAGAAATTTACTAATTATTTCTCTTTTACTTTCGACGGGTATCAGAATTTCTGAACTTTGTCACATTCATCTCAAAGATATCAATCTTTCCAATAAGACACTCCATATTATGGGGAAGGGGAAGAAAGAACGTATCCTATTTTTAGGAGATCAAATAACATTTAGCTTATTAGAAACATATATAAATAACTACTGCTTTCAAGCCAGTGACTACCTATTCCCTGGAAAATATTCTCTCAAACCATTATCAGAGCAAAGTGTACGTTTAATTCTAAATAATCTTGTTGAACAACATAACTTAACTACACCTATTACCCCCCATATGTTTAGACATAGTTTCGCAACAATGCTTCTAGATAACGACGTAGATATTCGATACATTCAACAAATTCTTGGACATAGTTCTATCTCAGTCACACAAATCTATACTCATGTATCTCAATCAAAACAAAAAGAAATTCTAACTCTGTGTAATCCCATCGCTTCGATTCATTCACAGTGAAAAAATAGGGCTACTTCCATGGAAGTAACCCTATTCTGATGCCATCTTTTTAAAGATATTCTCTAGTGATTAAATATTAACGAAGATAACGATAATATTATGCGCGTTAATCATAAATCACATTTATTTTAAACTCAACTCTTATATTCGATATATTCTAGATCCTAATGATTAGCTTATTCACTGTGAAGCTACTTATAAAATAAACTATGGGAATTTTTCCTCTAATTATAGTAATTAAACTAAGTCACAAATTATCTTTGTAAAAGTAATTTATAATTTTCTATCATCTAAATTAAACACTTTACTCATTCTAAAATTTCATTATCCTGACAGAAGAAATGTACATTCTTTAAATCAAGATGTTCTATCTGAATGTCACGGCGGACAATTGCCATTTATAGCAATCCTATATCAATCATAAACTCCACAAAATCAAGATTGTTTCCATACAATTGCAACAAAATTTCTTGACTACGGTGATGTAATTCTTCTCCATTATACCACAAAAAGAGAGCGTTTCCGCTCCCTTTTTACTCTGGCAATTCTACCTTCAAGCTCATATCTGTTGGTTGTAACACTTTCTGAACCGCTGCGAGAAAGGCCAATCCATTATCAGATGGAGAATATTGGAAAGTAATTTGGATGACTTTTTTATCAAAGTTATCGCCGTATCGTTCCACATACTGCTTGCTTTCGAGGAAGTAGATGTAGTTGTTGAGTTTTTCTTGAAGTTTCAAGAGATGTTCCTCTTCTAATGACTCTATCCATTTGTTTTCATCAATCAACAACAACTCTAGATGGTCATCTGAAACACCCATCGCATCTATGCTTGTAACATCTAGTTCAATTTTCTCAACTGTTTTAATGGTTTCTACTACCTTAGGTGGATTGTAGTATTTTTCCTTGAATTCCTTAAGAATCTTCTCTACCTTTTCTTCGTCACACTGTCTGTATAATGGACTACGGTCTAATACATTACATAGTCTTTCATATGTATAAGTACGTTTCTGCTCATCTGATAGTTTTGAGATACTTTCTATAATATTTCTTACCAATTCATCTGTTTCAATAACAAAGGGAAGATTAGAATATTCAGTTAAAAACCAGTTTTGAATAGAAATATAATCAGTCACCTTATCTAATTTGACTAGGTCAATCGATAAGCTAAATCTTTCAAGATTTCAAAGGTTCTTCTTGCTATATCCTCATCACCTTCCACATACAAAGGATATAAGCAATATTCTATTAATACACTAATATCTGTGCTGTCCACTTCATAAGAATCTCGTTCTCGTATACGATATCTTGCATTTGTGCCTAAAAATGCTTCTTCCTCTTTTCCTTCTCTCATCGTATCACGATAAAAATTGACAAAAGATTCATATTCTTTAGGCTCTGGTATTTCAAATTTTTTCATTTATTTACTCCATTGGTTAATTCTAAAAATTCCTTCAATAGAAACAATTTCATTAGTGCCTGGTTTATAGACACGTGGATTTTTGATTTCATAGTATCCTTGACGTTCAATCGCAGATAGAAAATCATCGTAAGAATGCCCCTTCATGTCAATTGTCGGCATAAGCAGTTCGCTCTCAGACATATTAGTGTCAGATCCTGCCCAAGTTTTGGCACCTGGAATATTTAAAGATGAGGAACCTGGAGTATCACCATTTGGAAATTGTAGTAAGCCTGCTTTATCCATATTTCTTACTAACTCAGGACTATATTCATACTGATAGATACCCGATTTATAAGTATTGTCACTCACACCTTTGATTGTCGCAATTTCATGACCTGGTTTCAGGTTTCCACTATCATCATATAAAAGCACAGAATCTTCCATAGTACTTGTTGTAAAATTTCCTTGCCCTATTCCATTATCAGTTCTTCCAATTGAACCCCCTTTTTCGCTAAAAGCAAAGTTTTTTACACTTTTTCCATTTACAACAGAAGAAGCTCCCCCTTCTAAATAAGGCTGCTTAATGGCCTCTTTGTATACATCTGGATAATCGTACTGTCTAGCCTCATACATCTTATAAAAGGTTTCTTTATTTGGGACTGCTCCTTCTTTAACAGCACGTTCCGCATACATATCAAAAGTTTCCTTAAATGCCGCTTGTTTCTCTGCTGTATTCCAGCTGGTTTCCCAACTTGCAAGTTCATCGAATTTTGCGAATGTCGCCTTTTTGATTTCTGGTGACACATGCTCAATTGAAATATTCGATGTTTTGTGAGAAATAATCTCAATTCGAGTTCCTGGTTCAATTTTAGTGCCACCTACAAAGCGACCTTTTCCTTCACCTACGATAGTACCACCATTTTTTGATAAATTATCCAGAATATCTTGACGTTTAACGGATAAACCACCTTTTGCAGTTGTATAATCTTGAATGCGGATTTTTCCAGTTTCATCTATACCGACTGCTTTTAATTGAATACGCTGAATTTCACCTGCCGCATTACGAGTCTCAACGGTTATTTTCGTTTCGACATCTTTGAAATTTGTCTTGAAGTCACCAATCTTTTTAGTTGAAAACTCTTTATAGTTCGCAAAATTTGGTTCAGATACGTTATTTTTTACCTTATTGAGACTAAACTTGTTAGCTGCTGAAGAAGCCGCATATCCTCCTAAGATATTCCCAATAAAGTTTGCGGTTTGGGCGTCTTCTTCGCTTCCACCCGCAAGCTTGGTCCCATAATAAGCAGCTTGACCAGCTGTATAAGCTCCTGCTTCTCCTATCGCAAACTCTGTCAAGCCTTGCACAACACTCTGGGTCTTCCCTATGGGAATCATGATAGCGCTCGCTGTCACAAAGGTATTCCCAACATCATGATACAACTTGTCATTTCCCATAAAAACTGTATCTCTGATAGGGTTTCTTGCCTTGGTCTGGATATCTCCTGCATTCCCAAGTGCGATATTATGAACCCCTTCTTCTGCATTAGATAACCCATAGACACTCGTCCCAAATCCCACGACACCGCCTGCAACAACTAAAGGAGTCGCAGCACCCATAGTTGATACAATCACTACAATACCAATCACTGCCGTGAACACACCAACACCCAAGTCTATCCAACCCTTCTTGGCGCGGTCCTCGGCAGCCAAGGCCTCAAAACGTGCCTTATCCCTCTCCTGGGCTGCTTTCACGCGTTCAACTCGACTCTCCATCTGCTTGGCTGCTTGGTCATAAGCGATCGCAAAGCGTTGGACAGATTTGAGCTTGCCAAAGTCTCCCGACTGATAAGTTCCGACATTGCGAGATTTTCCTGCATGTTCTGCGATCAAGGCCTTAGTCGCTGCTAGAAGTTCCTTAAAAGCTACCAAATCCTGACCCGAATGACTACTCTCATATTGAGTAATCGATGTGTCCAAGTTCTTGAGCTGATTCATGAGGAAGTTGTAGTTCATGACCGTACTGGTATGACTGCTTCCCTCATAACTCACCAAGTCAGAAATGTCACTCTTAGTCGTCTTCAAGAGTTCAATCTCGGGCTTTAACTTATCCCTCGAGCCCTTTAAGTCACTATGAAGACGTGTAAACTCCTTACCAGGTAACTTTGTATGAAGATCTCCATCTATCTGGTAGTAGCCGTCCTTGTACAGTAGGAGGTTAGTTGAGTAGTCATTCATCAGGTTTGCCAGTGTCTGAAGAAGAGTCCCATGTACCTCTACTAGGTAATTGCGCATGCTCGAGATGGCCTGACCTTGGAGGTTTGATTCTTTATGAAGTCGTTCATAGCCTTGTTTAGACTAGACATGGACTCTCCCCAAGCATTCATCGTCTTTTGACTTTCCACTTGAACAGAGGTGATATCATCAAATTTTATATTGTAACTCATGATACCTCCCTACTGCAAACCAGGAAACATGTTTTGACCCAAGACACTATCAGTTCGGTACATCTCTTTCCCTGTAGCCGTCATCAAAGCGAGATCCGCTCCCAGTAGAGCCGTGTAGGACTTCACCAGCTGGTAGAGTTCATTGAATTGTTCCTGGTACAAATCCAGTGCTTTCGACTCACCTGTCGTGTTGAAAGTTGGCTTCCCAACTCCTGCTAAACTCTCCTTGGCTTTGGACATGCTACTAACATGTGAACCAAATAGAACATCGGATAATTGAATGGTTCCAAACATATTAATAGCCCTCCTTCGTATGTAGTAGCTTATCGATGAAATTTCCCAAATCATTAATCCGACTTTTCAACCAGCCAATATTGCTAGTTTCTTCGTACTTTTTGTTCTCTAATCTAGTGATTTCATCACAGATGGCATCATAGAAGGTATTCATCTCTGTTTGGAAATTTGTATACTCGGTGGAGAAGGTCTCCCACTGCTTGAGGAAGGCGTCCTTTTGTTTCCCCTGCCAATCCGGTTGGATATTGCGATGATTGATAGGATACCTGATATCGTGAACATTTCTTTGAATTTTGCTTACAGACTTCTTGGCAGTACGGAGACGTTCCAATTGTTCATCAGTACCCTTATTCCAAGTTTCACTAGGCCTAAATTTTTGAAATTCATAAGATTCATTCTTAAATTATTTTTTGTAGATTTCGCATTGAGAGAGCACCGTACATATTTAACAATATTGTTATAAACAACGTTTATAGATTGGTAATACATCTCTTGTCACATCATACGAAAAGTGAGTTTTTAATGGAAGGAAATCTATAATTTCATCTTCGGGGAAAAGTGAACTAATCTCGCTAGAAAACTGAGCAATTATCAAATTAAAGTCTAAACAATCAATAACAAATAGCCAATGAAAATTTGTTTCTGTTGCTTTTCTTATCTTTAACAGAAAAACCCTGTCAATTACTTTGAATTTATTAAAAATATCATTAAATTCTTCTAATTTTTCAGAAATTGGCTCATTTGATATTGCCGATATAATCTCGATGCTATCTTCTGAAAATGCTTTAATAATATTTTTTAAATCATTTAATCTTATATTAAAGTTAGTGGTTCTAGGATTTATAGACACACCACTAAAATTTTTTAATCTAATTAATAGATCAGTAGCATTTGCAATCGATACTTCTATATATTCAAGTTCTCTGTCTTTTCCCTTGATATCGGTTTCCTTTATGTAAAGGGGTAAAAAGTTTAAATCATTACTATCCACTACACTATTAATAGTTAAATTTTGTTGGTTATCAATACTGATAGGGCACAAAAATTTTGTCTTTAATAATTCTTTAAATAATTGTACCTCTATACTTTTATCATAACAAATTCTTAGATTCATTATCAAATCAATTAATCTATTGTCCATCAATTTTCTTTTTTAAACTCTTTCTCTAGTTGTTTTAAGACTACTAAAATTTCGCTTTTATAATCCATTGTTTCATCTACAAATCTTCTTGCTAAACTAAAAAAACTAATGTTATTGATATTTTCACCTCGTCCTATGCGCTTAGTTAGGTTATATATATCCTGTATAATTCCAGGGTATAACTTCTGACTTGGATATTCTAAGTCAATTAAATCTTGTAATTTGTCTGTATACTTCATATATTTATTTTTCATAATTCAAAACCTTAATTTGGTACAACTCGTATATCCACTATCCAGTCTAATGGCCATGGATTTGGTAATAAAACTTGATCAGCTCCTCCTTTTAATATAAATCCTGAGGAATTGATTTTTTGAGGAGCAACTTTTCCAATATTTAATTCTACTCCTTTTGGAATTTTTATTACTGCTTCATATTGTCTAGTATTCTTCCATTCCGGTAATAGTGCAGTATCTATTTTAGCTTGTATACGACTTGAAGCAGGGGTTGTAGTGACAAACGCTCCTCCAGCATCAGAGTATCCACCAAATGTTCGATAGAGTGTTATTTCCTCTGTTGTAATAACCGTCCTATAATTACCATCTGTAAAGGATTCTCTAATCCAATCTGGTAATTTTGCTTTATCAACAATTTTGACTTTGCTATCTAATAAAGTTGGATACTTTATCAATGATTCCTTCGCTACATACTGTTTAAAATTCGAACTCTCCCTCGCAAGTCTACTTTCTTCTATATTTCTTAGAATTTGTTCTCTGTTAAACTTCGGTACTTCGATGTCTACCTTCACCTTCGGAAGTTCCCGACTAGCTAATGGGGATTTGTTTAAGTTTCGTTGGAGTTTCTCCTTCGCCAAATATTGGTCAAAGTTGCTGGATTCTCTCGCAAGTTTGCTTTCTTCTATATTCTTCAGGATTTGTCCTTTGTTATACTTCGGTACTTCGACATCTACCTTCACCTTATTGAGACTAAACTTATTAGCTGCTGAAGAGGCTGCATATCCTCCTAAGATATTCCCAATAAAGTTTGCGGTTTGGGCGTCCTCTTCGCTTCCACCCGCAAGCTTGGTCACATGGTAAGCAGTCTGACCCGCTGTATAAGCGCCTGCTTCCCCTATCGCAAACTCTGTCAAGCCTTGCACAACACTCTGGGTCTTCCCTATAGGAATCATGATGGCACTCGCTGTCACAAAGACATTCCCAACCTCGTGATACAGCTTGTCATTTCCCATGAAAGCTGTATCTCTGATGAGATTAAAGGATTTCGTCTGGATATCCCCTGCATTCCCAAGTTGAATATTATGAATCCCTTCTCCTGCATTAGATAACCCATAGACACTCGTCCCAAAACCCACGACACCGCCTGCAACAACTAAAGGAGTCGCAGCACCCATGGTTGATACAACCACTACAATACCAATCACTGCCGTGAATACGCCAACACCCAAGTCTATCCAACCCTTCTTGGCGCGATCCTCGGCAGCCAAGGCCTCAAATCGGACCTTGTCCCTCTCCTGGGCTGCTTTCACGCGTTCAACTCGACTCTCCATCTGCTTGGCGGCTTGGTCATAAGCTAGCGCAAAGCGTTGGATAGATTTGAGCTTGCCAAAGTCTCCCGACTGATAAGTCCCGACACAGGAGATTTTCCTGAATACCTATATCAAGGCCTTAGTCGCTGCTAGGAGTTCCTTAAAGGCCGCTAAATCCTGACTCGAATGGCTGCTCTCATATTGAGTGATGGAGGTATCCAAGTTCTTAATCTGATTCATGAGGAAGTTGTAGTTCATGATTGTACTGGTATGACTAGTTCCCTCATAACTCACCAAGTCAGAAATATCACTCTTAGTCGTCTTCAAGAGTTCTATCTCGGGCTTTAACTTATCCCTCGAGCCCTTTAAGTCACTATGAAGACGTGTAAACTCCTTACCAGGTAACTTTGTATGAAGATCTCCATCAATCTGGTAGTAGCCGTCCTTGTACAGTAGGAGGTTAGTTGAGTAGTCATTCATCAGGTTTGCCAGTGTCTGAAGAAGAGTCCCATGTACCTCTACTAGGTAATTGCGCATACTCGAGATAGCCTGACCTTGGAGGTTTTGATTCTTTATGAAGTCGTTCATAGCCTTGTTTAGACTAGACATGGACTCTCCCCAAGCATTCATCGTCTTTTGAGTTTCCACTTGAACAGAGGTGATATCATCAAATTTTATATTGTAACTCATGATACCTCCCTACTGCAAACCAGGAAACATGTTTTGACCCAAGACACTATCAGTTCTGTACATCTCTTTCCCTGTAGCTGTCATCAAAGCGAGATCCGCTCCCAGTAGAGCCGTGTAGGACTTTACTAGCTGGTGGAGTTCATTGAATTGTTCCTGGTATAAATCTAATCCTTCTCCATTATACCATAAAAAGAGAGCGTTTCCGCTCCCTTTTTTACTCTGGCAATTCTACCTTTAAGCTCATATCCGTTGGTTGCAATACCTTCTGAACTGCTGCGAGAAAAGCTAGTCCATTATCAGATGGAGAATATTGGAAAGTAATTTGGATGACTTTTTTGTCAAAGTTATCGCCATATCTCTCCACATACTGCTTGCTTTCGAGGAAGTAGATATAGTTGTTGAGTTTTTCTTGAAGCTTCAACAAGTGTTCTTCTTCCAGAGATTCTATCCATTTGTTTTCATCAATCAACAACAACTCCAGATGGTCATCTGAAACACCCATCGCATCGATACTTGTAACATCTAGTTCAATTGGCCATACTTCTGCAACTGATTTAATTTTTCTTCTATTCTTTTTTTCCTCTTTCTTTTGCTCATTAACAATGTATTCTACTTTGTCTTTATCATAGCTTTTGAAAAGCTCCATAGAATCAATTAAATTACAAATATTACGGTAATAATCAACCTTCTTCTCATTAGGAAGATTATAAATACTTTCAAGAACAATAGGTACTATGCTCTCCACATCAATGATAAAAGGTAAAGTAACATATTCTTCCAGTAAATCTTCTTGTTTTTTGATAAATGATACAACTTGATATAAATGAATAATATCCTGACTAGAAGCTAATTCCTTTAAAATATTAAAAGTTCGATCTGGAATATCAAAATCTCCCTCTACATAAATTGGATAAAGGCAATATTCTAACAAAATATGAACATCCGTAATATCTTGATAATATGAATCTCGATGACCTATTCTATACTCGGGATCAATACCTAAGAAAGCATCTAATTCTTTGTTATTTTCAATTGCTTTTTTATACCGCATAACATCCCACTCGGTATCTGTTTTTAGTCTATATGTCTTCATTTATTTACTCCACTGGTTTATTCTAAAAATGCCTTCTATGTCAATAGTTGTATTTTCTCCAGGAACAACGACGGTTGGATTTTTAATCTCATAATATCCCTGTTTCTTAATAGCGTATAAAAATTCGTCGTAAGAATGTCCCTGCATGTCAATCGTTGGCATAAGCAGTTCGCTCTCAGACATCTTAATGTTAGACCCAGCCCATGTTTTGGCTCCCGGGATATTTAAGGATGAGGAACCTGGCGTATCTCCATTTGGAAACTGTAGTAGGCCTGCTTTATCCATATTCTTGACAAGTTCCGGACTGTACTCATATTGAAACATACCTGAATCATATGTATCATTACGAACTCCTTTTACTGTCGCAATCTCTGAACCTGATTTCAGGTTTCCACTCTTATCATACAAAAGGGCTGAATCTTCTACAATACTTGTTGTAAAGTTTCCTTTACCTACTCCTCCATCCATACGACCAACTGTTTTGCCGTTATTAAATGCAAAATTTTTAACATTATCTCCACTTACAACAGAGGAAGCTCCACTTTCTAAATAGGGTTGCTTAACGGCATCTTTGTAGGCTTTTGGATAATCGTACTGTCTAGTTTCATACATCTTATAAAAGGTTTCTTTATTTGGGACTGCTCCTTCTTTAACAGCACGTTCCGCATACATATCAAAAGTTTCCTTAAATGCCGCTTGTTTCTCTGCTGTATTCCAGCTGGTTTCCCAACTTGCAAGTTCATCGAATTTTGCGAATGTAGCCTTTTTGATTTCTGGTGACACATGCTCAATTGAAGTATTCGATGTTTTGTGAGAAATAATCTCAATTCGAGTTCCTGGTTCAATTTTAGTACCACCTACAAAGCGACCTTTTCCTTCACCTACGATAGTACCGCCATTTTTTGATAAATTATCCAGAATCTCTTGACGTTTAACGGATAAACCATTTTTTGCAGTTGTATAATCTTGAATGCGGATTTTTCCAGTTTCATCTATACCGACTGCTTTTAATTGAATACGCTGAATTTCACCTGCCGCATTACGAGTCTCAACTGTTATTTTCGTTTCGACATCTTTGAAATTTGTCTTGAAGTCATCAATCTTTGTAGTTGAAAACTCTTTATAGTTCGCAAAATTTGGTTCAGATACGTTATTTTTTACCTTATTGAGACTAAACTTGTTAGTTGCTGAAGAGGCTGTATACCCTCCTATCAGGTTCCCTAAAAAGTTTGCGGTTTGAGCGTCTTCTTCGCTTCCACCTAGAAACTTTGTCCCATGGTAAGCAGCCTGACCGGCTGTATAAGCGCCTGCTTCACCTATCGCAAACTCTGTCAAGCCTTGCACAACACTCTGGGTCTTCCCTATAGGAATCATGATGGCACTCGCTGTCACAAAGACATTCCCAACCTCATGATACAGCTTGTCATTGCCCATGAAAGCTGTATCTCTGATGAGATTATAGGATTTGGTCTGGATATCCCCTGCATTCCCAAGTTGAATATTATGAATCCCTTCTCCTGCATTAGATAAACCATAGACACTCGTCCCAAATCCCACGACACCGCCTGCAACAACTAAAGGAGTCGCAGCACCCATAGTTGATACAATCGCTACAATACCAATCACTGCCGTGAATACGCCAATACCCAAGTCTATCCAACCCTTCTTGGCGCGATCCTCGGCAGCCAAGGCCTCAAATCGGACCTTGTCCCTCTCCTGGGCTGCTTTCACACGTTCAACGCGACTCTCCATCTGCTTGGCTGCTTGGTCATAAGCGATCGCAAAGCGTTGGACAGATTTGAGCTTGCCAAAGTCTCCCGACTGATAAGTCCCGACATTGCGAGATTTTCCTGAATGTTCTGCGATCAAGGCCTTGGTTGCTGCTAGGAGTTCCTTAAAGGCCGCTAAATCCTGACTCGAATGGCTGCTCTCATATTGAGTGATGGAGGTATCCAAGTTCTTGAGCTGATTCATGAGGAAGTTGTAGTTCATGACCGTACTGGTATGACTGCTTCCTTCATAACTCACCAAGTCAGAAATGTCACTCTTAGTCGTCTTCAAGAGTTCAATCTCGGTCTTTAACTTATCCCTCGAACCCTTCAAATCACTATGAAGACGTGTAAACTCCTTGCCAGGTAGCTTTGTATGAAGATCTCCATCAATCTGGTAGTAGCCGTCCTTGTACAGTAGGAGGTTGGTTGAGTAGTCATTCATCAGGTTGGCCAGTGTCTGAAGGAGAGTTCCATGTACCTCTACTAGGTAAGTGCGCATACTCAAGATAGCCTGACCTTGGAGGTTTTGATTCTTTATGAAGTCGTTCATAGCCTTGTTTAGACTAGACATGGACTCTCCCCAAGCATTCATCGTCTTTTGACTTTCCACTTGAACAGAGGTGATATCATCAAATTTATATTGTAACTCATGATACCTCCCTACTGCAAACCAGGAAACATGTTTTGACCCAAGACACTATCAGTTCGGTACATCTCTTTCCCTGTAGCCGTCATCAAAGCGAGATCTGCTCCCAATAGAGCCGTGTAGGACTTCACCAGCTGATGGAGTTCATTGAATTGTTCCTGGTACAAATCCAATTCTTCTCCATTATACCACAAAAAGAGAGCGTTTCCGCTCCCTTTATTACTCCGGTAGTTCTACCTTCAAGCTCATATCTGTTGGTTGTAACACTTTCTGAACCGCTGCAAGAAAGGCCAAACCGTTATCAGATGGAGAATATTGGAAAGTAATTTGGATGACTTTTTTATCAAACTTATCACCATATCGCTCCACATACTGCTTGCTTTCGAGGAAGTGAATGTAATTGTTAATTTTTTCCTGCAAAACTTCCAGATGTACTGCTTCTATCTCTTCCTCCCAGCCAACTGGGTCCACCAGAAGAAGTTCTAAATGACTATCAACTGTACCAATTGCGTCAAGTTCAGTTGGTTTTAGTTCTGAAGATATGGCTTTATATAATAATTCTTCAAATTCTTGATCAGAGAATAGATCTTTAATAGCTGAAGGATTTACTAAAATCCGAACAGGTGATGACCTAAAATAATTTTGTCTAGCCACTTCCTTACTTTTCTTTGTTACCCATTCTCCAGTCTCTAAGAATAGTTCTACCTCATAAGCATCCTGTTCTGACTTCAAAGCCTTCTCTACCAATTCTTTACTAACTGGATAAGTAACTTCTCTATCTTGAAGACCTCCTGTCATCCAGGACATTGTATAATTGCCATTTTCTTCAGTTATAATGAACCCATTTCCTTTTATTATTCTCACGTTGATACATCCTTTCTTTACTGGAATATATTAGAAATCAAATAATCACCTTTTTGAATTTGATCAATAACCGCTTCTGGTATTCCCCCTTTTGTATAACCACCTGGTACCCATAATCCATCCCATGCCCCCGGTTCATTCCCGGATGGCATTCTAATATTCTGATAATTTTTTATATCAATCAATACTGGGGAATCACCTAAATATCCAGATTCTAAAGCTAGCAACTCTTCTAACACTCTAGGATCCCCATTTGAAGCTTTCAATGCTTGCTCATATACAGATTTAGGTAGCACATACTGCCCATTGGGGTGACCAATACTACCACCAAATCTTTTATTTGCATCATTAAATGATTCTTTACTCATAACTTTAACAACTCCACCATCAAACAGGGATAAATGAGTTTCAATATCAGACTTAGAATATATCTCTTCTGGTTTTGGACGCTCTCCATTTTTCAATTCAAGTATTGAAGCACTATCTTCCGCACTGAGTTTAGCATGTGGTAGTTTTTCCAGCTCCATCTTAAAGTTTTCAATTTTTTGATTGCTACTATTGACTACATCAATCCTAGTTCCTTTCGGTATTTCTACACCGCCAACAAATTTACCTTTCCCCTTACCAACAATGACTCCGCCATTTCTTTCGATATTATCGAGGATTGCTTGACGTTTAGAAGAAATATTGCTAGATGCAGTATAGTCTTGGATACGAATCTTGCCATTACTATCAAAACCAATGGCGTCAACTTGTACTTTTTTTATCTGTCCATCAACAGTAGTTGCTATTGTAATTCGATTCTCAACATGGCTAGCAATCTGTTTAAAGTTTCAGTTTGAGCTACCTTAAACTCTTTACCTACAGTTTGATTCTGCTTCAGGTTATTAACCTTCAGCTTCCAATCTGACATAGAGAGTGGTTTTTCTCCCGAACTAATCTTCTGAGAGACATAATCATTGTAATCAGCATAAATCTGCTTCACTTTCGGCACATCCTCACTAACTGTTGGATGGGGTTTCAGCTTAGCCAGGGTCCCCTCAGCGGGGCTGGCTTTCAGATGCAGGTCTGGCCTACTACTCAATCGTACATTAGCTGGATCCAGATTGGGTATTTGCTTGCCTTGAAGTGGGACATCCAGATGAGATGGTTTAGCGCTTGGTACATCTACCTTCACTTTATTGAGACTAAACTTGCTGGCTGCTGAAGAGGCTGTATACCCTCCTATCAGATTCCCTAAAAAGTTTGCGGTTTGGGCGTCCTCTTCGCTTCCACCCGCAAGCTTGGTCACATGGTAAGCAGTCTGACCCGCTGTATAAGCGCCTGCTTCCCCTATCGCAAACTCTGTCAAGCCTTGCACAACACTTTGGGTCTTCCCTATGGGAATCATGATGGCACTCGCTATCACAAAGGTGTTACCAACATCATGATACAGCTTGTCATTGCCCATGAATACAGTATCTCTGATAGGGTTTCTTGCCTTGGTCTGGATATCCCCTGCATTCCCAAGTGCGATATTATGAACCCCTTCTTCTGCATTAGATAACCCATAGACACTCGTCCCAAAACCCACGACACCGCCTGCAACAACTAAAGGAGTCGCAGCACCCATAGTTGATACAATCGCTATAATACCAATCACTGCTGTGAATACGCCAACACCCAAGTCTATCCAACCCTTCTTGGCGCGATCCTCGGCGGCCAAGGCCTCAAATCGGACCTTGTCCCTCTCCTGGGCTGCTTTCACGCGTTCAACGCGACTCTCCATCTGCTTGGCTGCTTGGTCATAAGCCAGCGCAAAGCGTTGAACAGACTTGAGTTTGCCAAAGTCTCCCGACTGATAAGTCCCGACATTGCGAGTTTTCCCTGAATGTTCTGCGACCAAGGCCTTGGTTGCTGCTAGGAGTTCCTTAAAGGCCGCCAAATCCTGACTCGAATGGCTACTCTCATATTGAGTAATCGATGTGTCCAAGTTCTTGAGCTGATTCATGAGGAAGTTATAGTTCATGACCGTACTGGTATGACTGCTTCCCTCATAACTCACCAAGTCAGAAATATCACTCTTAGTCGTCTTCAAGAGTTCAATCTCGGGCTTTAACTTGTCCCTCGAACCCTTCAAATCACTATGAAGACGTGTAAACTCCTTGCCAGGTAGCTTTGTATGAAGATCTCCATCAATCTGATAGTAGCCGTCCTTGTACAGTAGGAGGTTGGTTGAGTAGTCATTCATCAGGTTGGCCAGAGTCTGAAGGAGAGTCCCATGCACCTCTACTAGGTAAGTGCGCATACTCGAGATAGCCTGACCTTGGAGGTTTTGATTCTTTATGAAGTCGTTCATAGCCTTGTTTAGACTAGACATGGACTCTCCCCAAGCATTCATCGTCTTTTGACTTTCCACTTGAACAGAGGTGATATCATCAAATTTTATATTGTAACTCATGATACCTCCCTACTGCAAACCAGGAAACATGTTTTGACCCAAGACACTATCAGTTCGGTACATCTCTTTCCCTGTAGCCGTCATCAAAGCGAGATCCGCTCCCAATAGAGCCGTGTAGGACTTTACTAGCTGATGGAGTTCATTGAATTGTTCCTGGTACAAATCCAGTGCTTTCGACTCACCTGTCGTGTTGAAAGTTGGTTTTCCAATTCCTGCTAAACTCTCCTTAGCTTTGGACATACTACTGACATGTGAACCAAATAGAACATCGGATAATTGAATGGTTCCAAACATATTAATAGCCCTCCTTCGTATGTAGTAGCTTATCGATGAAATTTCCCAAATCATTAATCCGACTTTTCAACCAGCCAATATTGCTAGTTTCTTCGTACTTTTTGTTCTCTAGTCTAGTGATTTCATCACAGATGGCATCATAGAAGGTATTCATCTCTGTTTGGAAATTTGTATACTCGGTGGAGAAGGTCTCCCACTGCTTGGTAAAGGCATCTTTTTGTTTGCCATGCCAATCTGGTTGGATATTGCGATGATTGATAGGATACCTGATATCGTGAACATTTCTTTGAATTTTGCTTACAGACTTCTTGGCAGTACGGAGACGTTCCAATTGTTCATCGATGGAAGTGATTCGGGATTGAGCGGATGAGATACTAGAGTAGTGGGCATTCACTTGGTTTTGAAGAGAATAAATTTGATTGTAATCAACTTCTCCCATCTCTTAGCCTCCTAATTCATTTACTTCGTTCAATTCAGCCACATTTCCTTTAGGAATATCCGTTTCATCTATCACGGCCGCAATATTTTCTAACATGAGTTCATTCTCATCATTAGTATATCCTTCTTGAACAATCTTAAAAATATCTTCATGATTGAAGTAAATCAAATTCTCACCTACGACCCCTTCAGGATATAGGCAAGCACCATAGTCAAAACGATAAATATTTCCCTTAACAGGAACAGCGATAACTCGTGAGATAATCATCATTTTCTTTGTATTCCCTTTTAAAATAATGATACTCCCGAGTGGCAACATAGTAGTTTCTTTCATTGTATCCCTTTCTAAATTTCTAATAGTTGAACAAATTCATAACGATCTGGGTACAGAATGTGTCCTTGGTTAGGTTTAAGCGCAGGCTCGTTCATGATATAAGGATAGCGAGTATGGTCTTGATCGCTAATACGTAAACCAAGAAAGACCTGTTCTACTAACTGATTAACTAGTTTGACAAAATTATCGTATTGATTTGTTACTAGATCCTGATAAGCCCCAGCAAACACCAAGGTTACTCCATGGCGAGAACCTTCTGTAAGGAGCTCTTTGAAGTCTACCTCATTCATCCCTGCTACCATAGCTGTCGCAGCGATATCTGGTATCAAAATCAACCATTTTGGATAATCCTGGTCTGGAGACGCAACGCGTTTCCTAAAGTCTTCCAGTATTGTCTTCATCACATCAGCAACTTCCAAAGAACTATCAAAACGCTGAATACCATCAAAGAACTGACTACTAATACGTTGACTCGAATCTAGAATAACCGTATTATACTTGTCTGACAAACGTTTCAGATGATACTCTAATAATTTGTAGTAATTTGTTACAAAGGCCGGACTGTCTGAAGCAATAAGAATAGGTCGGTCAAAGCTAAATGATGCTGGAACAACAGCTTCTCTCTCAAGACCCAAGATAAAGTCTTGACTGTTTTCTAAAACATCTGACATTACCTCTTTGGTTACCCTTTCTGGCAACATTGGGATACCTGAAGGAAGTGGTCCATCGTATGCTGCAACCATTGCTTCTTGTTCTGTACGAACTTCTTTTATGTAGTCCGTATAGTATTCACTACTGTATGGCAACATCACCTGGAATTGGACGATGTCGTCAAATTTAGCTATCGCCCGACCTTTGATTTCATCGAGCGGAATATTAGATCGTCCTACTACTCCTGACAAATCACTATTGTCAAATAAGAATAGAGAAATCTTGGTCTTAAAGTTAGATTGTAACTGTAGACGCATGGCATTGAGACGAGAAAGTGTCACAACTAGATAGATTCCTAGAGAGGCACCATCGCGAGCAATGACATTTAAGGTATCATAAAAGGCATCTACGAAATCTGCATCCATAACGCTATCAAATCCATCTATCTCGATGAAAATCGTTGGGAAAGACTCATCAGATAACTGATTGTACTGCGTAAGGTTTGTAGCTTTTGCTTGAGAAAGAGCACGTTTACGAGTTTTTATCTCTCTATTTAAGAATCGTAGAGATTTCATGATTTTCTCAGTTTCATCAAGTGTAAAATAATCTGCAATATGAGGAAAATCAGAAATAGAGATTAACCCACTGGTACCAAAGTCATAGAGATAAAAGTGAACTTGTTCAGGTGTATGCTTACGAATGACATCCATCGCAAAGTTCTGAAGAAAAGTTGACTTCCCGAATCCTGGACTAGAAACTAATAAAATATGTCCTCTTTGTTCCATATTGAAATAAAGTGGCGATTGTTCCTGTCTTTCAGGAATATCTTGATATCCAACTAAAATCGGTTGTAGATTTTCTGAATGTCCCCAATAATCTTTGAAGTTAGTTGATTGTATATCTTTAGTATATATTTTTTCTTCAAGTGGTGGCAACCACGGACTTGCTACTTGATTTATATCAAGACTATCAAATACTTCGCGAGCATTTTCTACAATGGCGTCTAATTCTGTTGGAATAGCCTTTGCTTCTTTTTTATTGACTAAACCACTCAAGTCTTTATTAATGGCATTATACTGACCATTACTTGTAATCTCATATACAGTTGTATTTTTTTGAACATGGTTTCGACCTTCTGGATTATAATCTGCACCCGACCATGCACTCTGGAACAGCTCATAAATTTCATTGTTCCCGACTTGAAGATAGGCTCTACCTGTCTGTGTGATTTCTACGGCATCAGGTGTTTTGATTACTTCTCTAGAGTCTGCAGCATCTTGCACCTTAAGAGCTATCTTAAACTTAGAGTTCGACCAAATTTGATCATTGACAACTCCACTTGGTTTCTGGGTTGCTAAAATTAATTTAACTCCCAATGAACGACCAATACGAGCAGTAGATACCAATTCATCCATGAAATCAGGTTGATTTGCCTTCAATTCAGCAAACTCATCACTAATGATTAATAAGTGAGGTAACGGTTCTTTAACCTTCCCTTCTTTGAAGAGTTTCATATACTGATTGATATGATTCACATCATTCTCTGCAAAAATACGCTGACGTTTCTTAAGTTCAGCCTTGATAGATACCAAAGCTCGATTAGCCTGGTTTCCATCCAAGTTCGTAATAGTACCAACAACGTGAGGGAGGTCTGCAAAGAGATTGGCCATCCCTCCACCCTTATAGTCAATCAATAGGAAGGCAACTTCATATGGGTGATAGTTCACAGCCAAAGAAAGAATATAGGACTGAATAAGTTCAGACTTACCTGATCCTGTAGTACCAGCAATCAAGCCGTGAGGTCCATGCGCTTTCTCATGAATATTTAGATAAAGAATATCATCCCTACCTCGAACTCCTAGGGGAACTGCCATTGTTTGGAAAGTTTCATTTTCTTGCCATCGTTTTAAAAGATCTAGTTCCTCAACTTTATTGACCCCATACATTTCAAGGAAGGTAATGCTATTTGGAATAGAATTACGTAACGTCTGAATATGATGAATACCAGCAAGGTTTCTAGCAAAATTTTCCTTCTCAGATAAGCTTACGGGTGGAAGAGGTGTAATTTCTTTATTTGTATAATTCCCATCCTGAAGCAATAATGTAGCTTTTTTATCTCCTCGATAATCAACAACCGTCTTAACATGTTCTGGCAGACTTTCAAGTACTTCTTCTACGAAAACATAATGAATTCCTAGATAAGATAAGTCTTCATTTATATACTCCATAATATTGTGATCCAACATCAGACTTAAATCTGTAATAAAGAGAACATAATGAGGACTGTATTGCTTTTCTTTTCCTTTGTCCTGCTCACTATCCAACTTTCTATCTTTAATAATTTGATAGAGAGACGTTAATAATTGGTCGCGAGTTCGTTGATTGTATACAAAACCACGGCTATTTAGTGCTTTTATTTTTGTATGAGGTAACCATCGACTCCAATTCCATATCTCCAACTCTTCCTCTCGAAAAATTGGGATAAACTGTAAATCATGGTAGCTTTGGAAAGTCGCCAATTGCATCATCATTTGTTGAACTTGCTCAATTACTATTTGTCGTGTTCCTATATATCCCGTAGGATTTGTTAACGTATGAGTAATAGGTACCTGCTTGGTCACACGATAGTATGAAAGAAGTTCTTGAATTTTCTGGTTAGCAGCTGCATTATATTTAGTTAACTCAGAATTTGAATACTCAATAGAAAAACTAGAATCAATTTCTCCCAAACCTAAACGATAAGATAAAAAATCAAAGTGATAGAGTGTCTTTTCATAAATACGTCGGTCAGTTTTTTCTACCATTTCTAAAATCTGAGACATATCAGGAAAATGATAAACAAGAGCTTCAACTTGTTCATCTCGTAAATCAGCTAATTGTGAATATTTGGTTTCCAAATATTTCATATACTCTGTAATCTTCTGTTCCTGAAGTTCTTTATGTGATTTTTTATCAGAAAAATAAGTATGAATAGAAGTCCCAATAGTAATGACAGACATCCCCATCATCATGAACATCATTCCACCACTACGTGTAAGTAAACCGTTAGCAATGTAAAAACGATCATTGCTAAAGGAGTAATAATCAATCTTAGTAATGATTGTTTTTGCCCTTCATCATCTGTTGGCGCCGAAGCAATTGTTACTTTATCATCTGGTTCTCTCAGAATAATCCGTGGAGAACGATGAAATTCCTTTGAGCGATCTTCTGTCGATACTTCAGAAAAGGGCAATAAAGATGTCTCAATAGAAAACAATGAATGGATAGATAAAATTTGTTTTTGAATAGATAAACCGACACCTTGTTCAAACACGATTTGATCCAGATCTTGAATGTTATGTTTTCCTGTTTTTCTTTCACCGTTAATATAATATGGACTAACACTATAAATTGTCTTATTTATCCCATCAAAAGTCAAAATGATTTCTGTAGGAAAATCAACTAAGCGAATGGTTGCTTCTTTCTTATCTGATAAATAGAGAATTCTCTCAGGAAGAAGATAGTACTCTGTATCCCCAACCACAAATAAAGAAATAGTTATCTTATCATCTATAGAAATTTGATGACTTCCATAAGTATAAGTTTTTCCTAATAATTCAACTCCAGTTTCCTTGACATTCAACATTATATTCTCAAGACAAGGAATATAAATATTAGAATCAACTGAAGAACCCATTTGATAGGTGTTTCCTGCATAGAGTGGATAGACATTGTCTTCAAAAAATAAATAATTCATACACCACTCCTATCTTGATTCTGTTGTAGCCGTATTCGACTTGCTAACTTCTGGTGTTAGGTAATTCTTCTTCAATTCTTCCAATTTACCCTTATAATTATTTAACTGCTCAGTACGTTGTTCTGACGTTAGATTAGGATTTCTCTGAACTTCATCAATTTTTTTAGTAAGACCATACATCAATAATTGGGGGTCATCTAAGTAACTTGCAATATCCATTGCTTCATCAATTTTTGATTGGCCAATTAACACCCAATAACGTAGATAGTCTGTATTTGATTGAGTTGATATTTTTGACAACTCTATCTTTTGTGCCTCCGTCAAAGGTTCAGTCTTAATCACTGAATAGGCTACCATATAAGAGTCATCCTGGCTAAGCGATTTAGAATCTGTATTTTTTACAGTTGATACGACCGTTGAATAATCTTGATGAACAAAAGCAAGACGCAAATCTGATATCATTTGTTGGCTAGGCATAGCAAACAATAGAAAATAAAGTACTCCAACCAATGAGAAAAAACCAATAAGAGATGTGATTAAGGTAGTTAACTTTAATCTAAATACTAGTTTATTAGGAACTCGTGAAAATTTTTCTTTATTTTGTTCCCTTTCTTCTAGGTATTTTTCTTCTAACAAAGATATAATTTCATCTAAGTTTTCTGCTTTCATAATAGTTTCACAGAATAGTTTTCCCTTATAAAATGGTGACTGTCCCTCTATCAATTTCTCATAACTTGTTTTTTTATCAAGCAAAGACACGATCATAGCCTTAAAGTTAACAGTAAACTCATCTAAACTTACAACATCATATGGTGGCACTTGTCCTTTAACACCACGGAAAACAAATAAAGGATTCCCATTTCGAGAAACACTAAATTATTAGGAGATAATTTATAAGTGTAAATAGAATCTTGCAACGCATGAAACAATTGACCAATATTTATTAAATGACGTAACTTTTCTTCGTCAATCATGGTAATCAGCTTATCCCAGGAATAATATTCATCTGTCAATAGACTTTCAATCGTTAATTTACCTTCTTCTTCGATTACATTTTGATTAACAAAATAAGGTTGTTCTGCTACTAATAAAGCATACGCTATTTCACGATTACCTTTGATATCGCCAACTACCAATTCAAGTTTTTGCACTTCCATACTAACTCCCCTAATTATATTCTCTCTAATTTTAATAATACGCCGTCTTTCACTAAAGCTAAACTGCTAGTACTAGCAAGTATATCCCCAGACTGCTGATTTCTTATACTTGGATTGAATACCTTAACCTCTGCGCCATATGTTTCTAAAACAATTTGTATTAATTCTTTTACGGTTAATTCAACAGGAACTCTTAAATCTAAAATTTTAGATAAAAAAGGACTACAATCAAGGCTAATATTAATGTACTCTTCCATAAAAACCTCCTAAACTTAAAACTATGCCATTATAATTATTATATCATGTGAGACATGATTATAAAAGAACTTTTTGCCTATAAAAAAGGAGATACGATTGTATCTCCTCAAAATATTTTTCTAGCAATTTTATTGTTTAGGTTTTTGTAATTTTTTATATAAAAGAGAATAAATTGTGACAATCATTCCTAGTATAAACAATAAAATTGTAGTCCAAGAAATAGGAGCTTTTACGTTGTTAAGTGACACACTTTTCTTATCACTACGGTTCATTTGAATTTGACCAGAAAATAAGGCAGATTGATACTCATCAACAATATTTCCGACTTCTACTTTAGTGATAAATAAAGTTGTTTGAAATGATTGATACTTTTCTCTATCATTGTTCTTTGCAGCATCAATTGCTTTGTATGTGTCAGGTTGAAATAACTTCGTTAAATTACTCTCCTGCTCAAAGTATTGTATTTCTGTTTTCTTAGGATTTTTATCTAAAGACGTATCTATTTGCAAAGAACCATCATTTGCAAAAGCTACACTCCCACTCGTAAAAAATGAAAACAATAGAAAGATAAAGACGATAGTTTTTTTCATGTTAGTTATTGTCCTTAACTTGTCGATACAAGAAAACATTCCAAAGTCCCAAAGCAATCGTTAGAACTACGATTACAATCATTGACGGAACAACTCCACTTTGCTGATTAACAAACAGTTTCACAACACCCTCGAGATAAGTCAAAGGCGAAAGAGTTCCCAAAATAGGAGTTGAATTCACATAATATTCATCAAAGAGTTGGGTTGCGGTAATGATATAAATTAATATCAGACTAACACTTATTAAAAATCCTAAACTTCTAAGCCTATCAATAAGAATATTAAGACCATATGTCATCATCAGACTTATTATGGAAAGAATTACTACAAAGGCACTCAATTGCGGGATAGAAAAACCAAGTTTAACTCCAGCAATAATTGCAATTATAAGGCCAGCAATCACAGAAATAAGGCTTAGGAAAAGCATCGGTCCAGAAGAATTTCTCCATGATAAACGATCTTTCAAATTCATGATTCTTTGCAATTCCACTTTATCTGCATGTTGGAAGAGATAAGCAATAACTAAGCTAACCAGATAGCTAATCAAAATAATCAGAAGACCTGATCTCTCATCTTGACGACTAGACTGTGACTGTGTTTTAGTTGCAGCTGATACTATATTGCCAACTTTTGAAGCATCTACAGGATTAGATAAGTATTCATATACTGCATCATTTTTAGTATTACCTGTTCTTGTATTGCTCAAAACAGTAGAAAAGTTTTTAAGAAATTCTTCATTTGACCCATACTCACTAGACATAATATTTTTCAACTCAGAAACGCGAGTACTTAATGATTCTCCATCTTTTTCTAAATTATTGATATCTTTTACCAACTGAGAAATTGTCGATTCAATTGTCTGAGAAACAGCTTGATTTGCTTGTGTATTGTCCATCAACTTTTTACTAGCTGACATCAGTGTAACTAGGTCTGTGTTCATATTCATACTAACTGTAACCATATTTGTATTGTCTACTTTTTCTGTTTCAACAAAGTTTGGTTTGGATTCAATAGTTTTATTTACCTCTGAAGCCTGTTCAATTAACTGACTCAACTGAGACGTTAAATCACTTGTTGTTGTTCTCAGTTGTTCAATATTTGATGTCAACTTCTCAGCATTTGCTGATCGAGACTGAATCTCATTCATCTTTTCATCAGAAACTTTTAAATCAGATTTCAATGCCTCCACAGTAGCAGTTTTTATCAAACTTGTCACAATTGTTTTAAGATCATCATTATTTACTAATGCTGCAAGAGAACCTTCTGCTGGGATAAACATATGTTCTGAATACGTATTTTTAGATAAATCTAAACCATAATATGCAGTAACAAGACCTGACAACTGTAAATAACCGTCTACATCTTTATAAATAGCTTGTGTTAGTTTTGTAGGACTATACTCCCAGTTCGAAATAACATCTTGCATTTCATAGTGACGATTCAAAACTTTCTTTTCTGTCTGATTTGTCTTTGTAGTCGTGATAGTCTTCGTTATAGTGAGAACATCTTTTGCCTTCTTCTCTTCAGGTGTAGCAGCACTTGAAACTGAATCGGTAGTAGAAGTTACAGGAGTATCTGAAGTAGCTGGTGCTGAAGGAACTATTTCCTTTTCTTTTGTCTCCTTCTCTTTTGTTTCCTCTAAATATGGCGCATCTTCTTTTATAACCTTCACATCTTCTGTCGTATCTAGCTGATACTTAACAAACACAGGAGATAGTACATTGATGTCATTTTCATTCTTGATAGCTAGCGTATAAGAAAGAACCGTACCAGCAGAAGCTTCACTGGTTATATTTATCTGATAGCTACCCCCTCCAAGATCGGAAAATCCATAGTTTGATTCTTTTAGGTAGTAACCACTTGGTACTGTTAATATTAATTTTGAAACTTTTCCTTCAAATGATGGTAAAGAGACCTCTCGTTTTGTTGTACTCTTGGATTTAATGTCATCCTTAAGACGAGAAAATTCTTCATTTTCAAGAGTTGTAGCTTTCAAAGTAGGCAACTCTTTCCCCGTCTTCTTACTATACCACTGCATAAAAGCACTAATATTTTTCAAATGTTGTTTATCAGAACTAGACAAAGAAAGATTATCAATAGCTGCGTCATCATAATATACACCAGGCCATTTGCTTGTGATTTGATCTTGCATACTAGTGTTCAATGTTTTGATATAACTACCAAGTGTTTTACTAGCCTCATCTACTGTCGAAGAATTTTTGGTCAAAGAAGATTCTACTGCGTCCTTAATTTTTGTATCATAATGCGACAAAGTATCATCGATATCTTTATTATTATTCTTTAGAATCTCAAGAAGAGAAGCAATATCTTTATTATAGGAAACAACTTTATCCGAAGTTTCTTTCCAAATAGCAGGCTCAGATAAATTATCATTGATATAGGTATTTATACTGCCTAGTTTAGACAACTGTTCCTTAACAGATAATTTAGAAAAGTCTTTATCATAGTTTGACAAAGCTTGTTCTCTAGTATCCAAAGATTGTTGCCATTTTTTTTGTTGCTCATCTATTTCTTTTATTGTTCCCTCATATGTCTTATTAACAGAATCAATTGATTTAAAGCATCATTTGTATTTAATAAATCTTTATTAAAGGATGAATAAACTGACAATAAATTATTTGGTGATGAGCCTAATCCATTAAATTGTTGACTATATTGAGTAAGAGGATTTACTAACTTATTGTTAAAAGTTGATAGTGATTCTTGTTCATTTGTAACGACATCAGCAACCTGTCCTTGCGCTGTCTTCAAATTTCCAATAATACTAGTGAAATAAATATTAATTAAGTCCTTATTAAAAAGTTCTTTAAAAGCTACTACCGCTTGTTCTGCCTGTTTGACAGTTAGTTGATCACCTGATTGAATTTGATATTGAAATGTCGCCTGAACAGGTGAAGTTGACTCAATAGCTAAAGCTTCTTCTGAAAATTTACTTGGTAAGATTATCATCAGCTGATAAGTATCATTCTTTAAACCACTTTCAGCAATTGAACGGGAAACCACTTCTACTTTGTAATTATTTTTTGAAATAAACGAATTTACTAAAGTATTAGCAATGTTAATTTGTTGTCCATTGTATACTTTTCCTGCATCTTCATTAACAACAGCAACTTTAATAGGAGCTTGTTGCACCGAAGATTCTGAGTTTGCCTGGCTGATAGGTGTTGGTTTTACAATGGCAAAGAAGGATACTATTATTGTAATAAATAACAATAATGCCCCTAGACTAAATAAAACTTTCTTATTCACATTTTCTCCTTAACTAAAATGTAAGAAAGGTTGAGGATTACTCCTCAACCTCGGCCTTAAATTATTGAAGACCAAAGTTTTTAGATAAATCTTGGTCATTTTGTTGCATTGCTTGAGCAGTCTTATCAAGTTGTGTATTGATTTGTTGCATCAAGTCCGCAAAGTTTTCAACTTTTGGTTTCAACTCAAGGAATTGTCTTTCAAAACCTTGGAAGGCTGCACCTTCCCACTCTGTACGTAAAGTATCTTGTAAACGCTGAAGATTATTCAAAATAACTCTGATATCATTAGCAGATTTTCCATATTCACGCGCACGTGATTGAAGGGTTTCGGTGGATACACGAATTTGGTTTGACATATTTCTACCTCTATGTTTTTATTTTATTTTTGGGAATTATATACTAGTTTACACTAAACACAATATATAGTGCTTACGAGAATATCAAAAAAGGCGAGTTCCAAGCGGAAATCGTCTTTTATTGTTAGATATTCTCTGAAAAGGGCAGGGATTTGATATAATCTTCAATCCATTTCCAATCAACTTCTTTATTATTGTTTACCGGTAAAAATAATTGTGTGGTTTTGATTAAATCCATCTTAAATGCCCGTCCATACGAATACCTATATCTTTCTTTATTAAGTAATGTTTGGATAAACAGAGCAGTGTATTTGTTTAACCATTTAGCTCTAATTACAACAATGTGGTCGCCTGCAACAAAACGGTTAGGTTGATAGGAAATCGTTGAGGTTGTATCTCCTACGACAAGAGCATTTCCTTCTTCAACACCACTTTCTTCATCTTTAGAAACCCATCCATCGACGGAATTGTTTAACTCTGTTCTACTAACGAATGGTAATTTACTTGGTTCTCTATTTTTAGAAATCCATATCAACTTTAGTATGAGCTTTGGCTTTATATATTTTAATATCCAGTTCTTCAAATGTAAACGGCATCCAGTGTGTCGAAGATATATCATCATGAACATTTTGTTTGGTTTCAGGTAATTTATAATTCAGTGATTTAATAAAATTCTCCATGAAAACCCAATCTGGTAGAAAACCACTATCTGAAAATTGTTTATTTGCATCAATAATGGGTTTGCCATTGGCATCTTTTTGAATAGGAAGTTTCAACTTGGAATTTTTCATTCTTTTATGACGCCATTTCCGTCCGTACCCCCACCTGTATCTATCATGCATTATGACCGTCGCAACAAATAAAGCTGTAAATTCATTGAAATCACCGTCAATACGATATAAGGGATTAACATCATGGCTACAAGTAAATGGTTTATCTTGGTAATAAGCATAACCGACAGAACCATTATTAGTAACACAGAGAGCGTGTGGTGCGAACAATTTAACATCTAATTCTTGATTAGGCTCATCTCCTGTTTTGGAAGCTGATTCAATCTCTTCTATTGTGAAATAATCTGTCACTCCATTATTCTTATCAGTTGCTCCTATAAATGGAATAGTTCCTTCTCCGCTTGATTCAGGTTTCTTATTATAAAAACCATTTTCCATGCGAAACACTTTTGGAAAATCAAAAAATTCCCAATCTCGAGTATCAATCATTGCCATATTCTCCTTCTTTTACTAAGAAAGATAGATAGTGATTTATAGTTTGTTGAAAATCATTAGAATTAAGTGTAGAATAATCAGTTTCCATATAGGCTTCAGCAAGCCATTCGTCTTCATATCCGACTTTCTTCATAACAGACAACCCAGCTACTTCACGTTTATTTCTGTACAACGATAGCCACTTAGATTTTTCCTGTTCCCATAAGCTATCTTCGTTATCGTCTACCCTCTCAACACGACCTAAACCTTTCCTTTTGATAAATTTATCATCTTTAAAGTATCCAAAGAAAGTATCCTTATCGGATTTAGCATGATTTTGAGACAAATCAAATATCATGCAACAAGCTACAGCAGAAGCACCTGGATAGAATATTTCGTCAGGCAGAGAAAAAACAGCCTCTAAAGTATATTTGTCAAGCAGTTTTTTCTTAAGCGATTTAGTTTCTTTGCTGTTGCCAATAGCAGCTTGCATTGGAAGTAAAACAGCAATTTTAGCTGTCTTATTTTTAATAATCTCATCTTTACCTTGTCCAGTTACTTGACGAGCTACCCATTCAACAAAGTGAAGTCCTTTTGAAGGGTCTTGAGTCACCTTTGAAGACCATTTTTTGACATAATCAGGGTCACAACTTTTTTTGGTCGCATTATATGGTGGATTCATAAGTACAACGTCTACATTAGCATCTGTAATCCACTTACCCTTATTAAACATGGAATCTTGAATAATATTTGAGTTTCCATCACCGTGTATCAACATATTTGTAGATGACAGACCAAATGCTCCATCTTCATATTCTATACCAAAAATTTGATTCTTTTTAACAGCATTACGTTCATCTTCAGTATTGCAATCATCCATAGCATCTGTCATAGCACGTACTAAAAAAGCACCACTCCCGCAACATGGGTCAAGTACACGAGAATTTTTATTAACATTTACAATCTTACTCATAAAATCACAGATATGGTCTGGTGTAAAAGCCTGATTCTTATCTGACTTCCCTACATATTTATTAAACGTTGTAAAGAATAGATTTAATAAATCCTGACCTGCTGTATTTTTATCATTGATATAAGGGATAATATTGTTATCTATATAGGCTAATAGAGCTTTTAATTCTTGATAACTCAAGCTGGTTACATCTTGGTCTTCTAAGACTTTATTATTGAGTATTGCTAACTTTCCAACTTTATTTAAATCCCCGCCTTGAGATAGTAATCCCTCTAAAATATTTTTGATGCTTTTTAGGATAACTTGTTCAGGAGACAGGTCGTTTCCATCCGTATCTTTTGTTGCTTTTATCCCTTCATAAACTAGTCCATTTTTAAGAGCAAGTAAACATGTTCCAACAAATTGACTTCGCAGTTTTTCATTTATACCATCAGAATGCAGTAGTTCATTCAGTGTTTTAATTGAATCCACCACTTTTAGTTTATCGTTTACTTTGCCAAAACATAACTCTTCATATTCCTCAAAAGATAGAATATTTGTTAGCTCACTATTCATGTGCTCATCGTCTATAATGACTGATTGCCCATACCATGTCCAAACATCGTTGCCCTCTGTTTCTGCTAAAATTGCTACAATTTTCCTATCAGAATATGCTTTTTCGTATTTTACATACTCCTGTAATTGCTGTTGAATTTCAGCTTTATCCCAATTATCAAATCTGTTTTTAGTTTCAACTAAAATAGCCAACCGGTCGTTCTCAAAGCGAATATCTAAGTGATTATGTTTTTTCTTTGAATTACTATTTCTATATTCAGAAATAGATTTACCAACAGATTTCAAAGCTCTAGAGTAACTAAATTCTCCATTTTCAAGATTAGAAGAATAGAAGGAACTCCCAATTTTATCAATAATTTCAAAACGCTCCATCATAGCACCTCGAAATTATTGATAAAATAAATAGCCTCTTCACAAAAATGTGAAAAAGCCTGTTTTAGAGCTTGACAAAAAACACATCCGATTACATAATCAGCGTGAGCTGTGAGCTGTGAGCTGTGAGCTGTGAGCTGTGAGCTGTGAGCTGTGAGCTGTGAGCTGTGAGCTGTGATTGAGTTCATAATGCTTAATTTCCTTTATTTTTGATACTTCTATTATATCAAAATTCTGGCTTTTTGCATAGTAGAAGTTTACATTTTTATTGACAATCATTCTTTTTTTAGATATAATATAATCAAGAAGTAAGGAGTACCAGTTATGAAGTTTGAATTTAAGTCACTATTTGATTTACAATCTGCTTTTCCTGATGAACAGTCATGTATTGACCATTTAGAAAATATGATTTGGGGCGATGTGATTATCAGCCCTTTTGATGCTACCTCAAAGGTCTACAAATGTAAAGGTAACAAATACCGTTGTAAAAATACTGGAAAATACTTCAATGTCAAGACTGGTACTCTTTTTGACAATACTAAAATTGAACTTCGTAAATGGTTTATGGCAATCTGGCTTGTGACTTCTCACAAAAAAGGAATCTCATCTGTACAATTATCAAAAGATATTGGTGTTACGCAAAAAACAGCTTGGTTCATGCTAGAACGTATCCGTAAGTGTTTTAGTTCTGAAAACAACAATAGTCTTGATGATGTTGTGGAAGTTGATGAAACCTACATAGGTGGTAAAAACAAGAACCGTCATAACTCCAAAAAAGTCAAAAATGCTCAAGGGCGTTCATTGAAAGACAAATCTGCTGTAGTAGGTATGGTACAACGTCAAGGTAAAGTTAATGCTCATCATGTTCCAGATACAAAGACGAAAACATTGACTGAACAGATTGTCAAATACGTAAAGGAAACAGCTCAACTTTACACAGATGAATGGCTGGGTTATAATAAAGTGTCTAAGATGTATAATCATGACTTTGTTAATCATGGAATTAGTGAGTATGTGCAAGGTGATGTTTATACCAACACGATTGAAGGCTTTTGGGCTGGATTGAAACGTGGAGTATTAGGAATTTACCATTCGTGGTCTAAGAAATATCTTCAAGACTATGTAGATGAATTTGTTTTTCGTTATAATACTCGTGACTATTCGGATAGTGAGCGTTTTAATCTCCTAATTTCAAATGCCTGTGTCCGAACTAAATACAGGGAGCTGATTTATGGCTACTAATACATTACATGACCTGCATTTTGAATTGGAAAGGTCTATTGCTCGCAGGGTTGATAGTAAGCTGATTGGTTATCAAGTCAGCCTTTCAGATGGTTTTTACAATAAATACACCAAACTCTGGGATAAGACCTATTCTTTTGATTTTGTTACTAAACATCGCTCTTTTTATACTAAACTGACAAAATGTTGTGTTTATGACGTACTTGGAAATAATCAAAAGAGAATTGACAGAAAGGCTATTGCCAAACAAATGGCAGAGTTAGAAGCCTTGGTTGATATTGCAGAAAGTAAAGAGGAGTTTCAGATCTTTTTTGAGAAAAAATACAGTCTCAAATTTCCTGATTTGAACGATTGCATTGATCAGAAGAAAAAAGAGTTATCTGATTTTTGACAAAAAACTTTGGATAGCAATGCACTATAACCCTAGAAAAGATGAGGGGGAATAATAATGACAACATGGTACGATTACATGGTGAGAGCTAGTGAACATGCTGGAAGTGACGGTGATTTGTGGTTTCGCTATCTTTATAAGGTCATTAAAGATGAGGAGACTAAACTAACTACTGATGATGTAGAGCAATTGTTGAAAAATCCTACCTTAACACCTTTCCAAAAAATAACCCTTCAAGATGCTTTAACAGAAGGTACACATACAAGAGAACACGTTTTGCAGGCGAACCGTAAAAGTCAGCCAAAAGATATTTTGAAACTCTTTAGAGAGGGTAACTATGGATAAGAAAGTTTTATTTGAGGCTCTCAATACAGAATTAGCCAAGGAAAATATTGACCTAGAAATTATCTGTGTTGGTGGTTTTGTTCTGGAGTATTACAATCTCCGAGGAACACAAGATGTAGATGCCTTTTATCAAGAAGATGCTAAAATCAGAAGCATTATTGAGAAAGTTGGCGATGATTTTGGTGTGAACGAACCTGAAGAATTATGGTTGAATAATAACGTTGCCAATATGAATAGAGTACCGCCACGGTCAATCTGTGAGAAGGCATTTAGCTATTCAAATTTGACTGTTTTTGTACCGCCATTATCCTACATTCTTGGTATGAAGCTAGAAAGCGGACGAGATAGGGATAGACAAGATGCAGGAGATATTATTAAGTTAATCAAAATCCGTTCCATAAAAGATGTTACCAACAAGCTCAAAGAATATGGTTTTCAACCAGACCTTTCATTGATATTGGAAGTATTTGAGATAGCCTATGGTATGGAATGGTTAGCAGAATACATGACCGAACATTCAGATGAATTGAGATAAACTAAAAGACGATTTCCGCTTGGAACTCGCCTTTTTGATATTCTCGTAAGCACTATATATTGTGTTTAGTGTAAACTGGTATATAGTTCCCTTATTTTTTACATTATTATTTTAACATTATTCAAATACTTACGCAAGTATTATATTAAATAATAAATACAAGTATTTTTAACAATGATTGTTTTGACGAGATAAGTTATTAAAACCTACTCAACGCATATTTTAGCGAAAAAATTCTATGATATAAATAAGCCTTCTATCATACTTTTCTGCTATCAAACGTTGAACTTTCTCTGAAATCTTGACCAAGTCTTCCACTCGTTTAGCAAATCCGGTTGAAGCGGTGCCTGTACTCCAGCCCTTTATGAAAAGGCACTTAATGTACGGTTAAGTGCCAATATCAAAATTATAGCTGACTTTCTTTTACTTCCTCAAACCATTTTTCAAACTCCAGACGTGGAAGCAATTCTTCATCCTTGTCATAACGCCCTTCATAGCTGTAGCGACTGTCAAGGCTGTTTTTCTGAGCATCATAAATCAACCACATTTCAGTTGGGTGTTCACGATGATACTCTTTACAGATTTCAATCATTGCTTCTATATCCTTTATGCCTTCTTTTAACAGGACTGATTGTAAATTTGTATCAACACTTAATTCTTCAGGTAAATATTTATTTACTTCGTGTTTACGAACAATGTAGTCATTAATCTGATAAAACACGTTATAGCTATACAGACTATCTGCTATAGCATAAATAAAAATTTTATCTGCCTGTCCATGAACATACTCCAGCGCAAGTGAAACCATACTTGACTGTACTTCCATAAATTTGTCTTCAAATTGTATCATTTCTTTATTCCCCCATTTATATTAAGTAGCTTCTCAGAAAACTGCTCACCATCAATCTTATAATTAACTTCAAAACTAGTTGGTCTCATTGAAGAGCCCTCATAGTTAATTTTAACTTCTACTTCAACTTTCTTTGGTGGTTTGGATTTTAAAGCATCTGCCCAATCACGTTCAATACGGCGATATTCTTTTAAGTTGACATCTTTAGCTTGTGAAACAAGGTTATCCAACTCAGGTGATCCACCAAATAAATCTCCGAATATATGCCCTGCATGGTCTCCAATTTCTTTATCTGGAGTATTTGAATTATGAGGTAATCTACCTTCATGGAGTTTTAGTTGTAAATCTTCAGCATATGCCCGATCGATACGACCAACCTCATCAGTACGATAAAGATAGTGATGTTCTCCAGCCTCGTATACTACATTAGGTTTCGGAACTTTTCCATCCATATGGCTTCCGTCTGTCAATATTTCACCAGCATCTTCCAACCAATGTTTGGTCTGCGAACCACCAAACCTACTGCCAGATTTTCCTCCTAGCTCCATCACATCATCCACACTGCCATCTAGATTCTTCGCAAAAGCACTGAGATTATCTGCTAGATGCGTTAGCTGCCCTCCGCCACTTGATAGGACACCATCTGCTAGTTTAGGCTCTAGACCAATATTCATACGGAAATTCTGAGCAGCTTCACTGATTACATTATCCGCATGGCGTAAGCTGTCACTCAAAGCTTCTGCTGAATTTGATAAAATCTTACTCGGTCGAAGATTGTCAAGCTGTTTCCCATAGTTTTTAATGTGAGAAAGGACATTATCTCCCAAGCCCTTGACATTTTTCAAGAGACCTTTGAAATTATCAAGGTTCTTAACTCCTTGCTCCACTCCTTCTTTTATAGCTGTTTTGAGGCTGGTCTTGACAGCGGTGAGGCCTGCTGTCTTTCCTGTTTTGGCCAAACTACTTAGATATTTACCGGCTGGGATTAAGTCAAACAAGGCAAAGGCTCCTCGCATGCCTCTTTCGGTATTGTCCAACTCGCGACCTGTCCCCCAGTCCTTACCAGAAGCAGCTGAATACATATCCGCACTAGCTACAACGACACTCGCAACTGCTCCAGCTGGAGGACAGAAAATGGTCAAAACAACCACTCCTACTCCAAGAGCGATATCTCGCCACATCTCTATATTGGCTTTCTCGTCATCAATCGAGACATACTCAAAGGATCGAGTATGATGCATCGCCATCAGATATTGATCCTGGGTCAGCTTGTGATCTTTATAATCCTTGCTTTTCTTGAATTCCTCATAGCTTTTCTGCAAGGTTACCTTATAGGGACTTTCAACCTTGTAAAGTTCATCAATCCCTATCTCATCTGGTGTCACTTGCATGGTCCCTATTGGATTACCATACTCATCTTTGAGAACATCCGTCCGCTTATAGCCAACTTTGTTGGTCGTTTTGTACTGTTGAATGCTTAGGGCTTCTAGCTTAGCCCCCACCTTGTCCATAGCCTCATAGAAGGGTTGGTCGATTTTATTCTTGATATAGGTAGGAACATTTTCAGCATAGCGTTCTAGGGTGGAGAGTTTGGATTGCAGCGTTTGGGCGGTACTAGTTTCGTCATGGTAGGTATAAGAGACAACACCATCCGTGTCCCTTTCCTTGATCATTTGCTGGACTTTCTCTGAAATCTTGACCAAGTCTTCCACTCGTTTAGCAAATCCGGTAGAAGCTGTTCCAGTGCTATAGGGACCTGCTTGGGCATTAGTGTAATTCCCATAACCACTACTAGAGACTGTGACATTCTCAGTAAGTCCCGTTATAGCTTGTTTCATACTCTTCCAAGTTGACGAATGAAGTTCTACATCTTTTGTCATTCCTCGCCTCCTCCTAACATGCCGAGACTATCTAGGTTTTCCACCAATTTAGGATTAGATGAAAGACCATTGAGGAAATCATCTCTCAACTTAGCGTCTTGTTCAAGCCATTGCCCCATCATATTTAAGATTTCACCATTTGCACGCCGATATAGGTCTCCAACTTCATTCACTTTGTTGAGCATATCCGCATAGTGATCCATAGCTTTTGAAGCTTCCCCACCTTCATAATATTTCGTTTCAGACAAGCTCTTTAATTTTGGAGCCAAGTTGTTCTGAAAAGAAACTTCAACTGTTGTGATATAACACATAATTGCTTGCATTTCGTCAGGATTCATGACGATTTCTTTAGAACCGCCAGCACCGTGACAAAATCTAGACATTAATTCAATTCTTCAATAGAACTTCCGCTTTATCTGAATTTAGAAAGTCTTTCAATATATTCAAAGTCCGTTCGACTGATTTTTCATCACGTCCATACACTCTTCTTATACTCTTATCATCAATAACCTTGGATAAAAAAGTGATTGAAAATCTCTGTTCATCAGTTCGAGTGAACCAAATGTTAAATAAGCCACCCTCTCCGGCTTCCAATTGCGTATTTTTACCGGTTGATGAAATACCTATTGTCATATGATAACCATTATACATGAACGGAAAATTAAAATTTTCATCGTTTCCCTCATTAATCGTAATTGTATCAAGATCAATCGAAAAAATTTTCTCTAAAGCTTGTTTGACATTTTGATAACCCAAACTATCTCTTGTAGGCAAGTATACTTCGCTCATTTATAAGCCCTCCACATATTTCCGAAATTCTCAAACTTATATCCATTTTCTCTTAGAATATTCATTTCGTTCATAAATGATTCCCCTTTACCAGTCGTATGAAATACAAAATCTGCAGTTTCTGGATTGGAACTCAATATAAAATTCTTTCCTTCCTGAATCTGTTTTAGCAAGAATTCATCATTTACTTTATAAGCCAAGTCTGGATCCACTTTCCACATTGCGTTCCAGCCATTACTTCCAGCATCAAAGTAAGTCCAGCCATTAGCATGAGCCACTTGCTCATAAGAAGTGACACTATTAGGCTGAAAATAACCAAGTAAGGCAGTCTTTGATTCTGTATTGTGTGTTGTTAAATCAGTTAATTTAGCAACATCAATTTCTGTATAATTTTTTTCATAGTTTCCACATAACTAACAATATCTATCTCATTAAATCTGTCAATAGTAGAAAGAGGTTTTTCAAAAAACTTAACTGTATTTTCTGAAAGTTCCTCTACACTACCGTCTAAATTCTTCGCAAAGGCACTGAGATTATCTGCTAGATGCGTTAGCTGCCCTCCGCCACTTGATAGGACACCATCTGCTAGTTTAGGATCTAGACCAATATTCATACGGAAATTCTGAGCAGCTTCACTGATTACATTATCCGCATGGCATAAACTGTCACTCAAAGCTTCTGCTGAATTTGATAAATCTTACTCGGTCGAAGATTGTCAAGCTGTTTCCCATAGGTTTTCAGCTGGGAAATCATATTATCTGTCAACCCCTTGGTGCTCTTCAGAATCCCATTGGCTAGACGGGCATTCTCATCAAAAAGAGCAGGCTCATAGCCTGCAACGTCTGATGGTCCGAGCCTACTTCCTAAGAATTTTATTATAATACGTAATAGACAAAGCAAGGACTCTATCTCTTATATTCTTTAATACAGGGAATGATTACTTATCATCTGCATCAGAAACTTCATGAGCTTTTTTCAACAATTCTTCAAATTCTTTCTCGGAGAAATAGTGTCTCTTTCTATCTGTATCAATAAGAAGAAATTCTGGATTATCTCTTAAAAATTGTATGTTAGCATCTTCTTGACTAATTTTTGATTTCCAAAATCCGAAATTAGAATAATTAATTAATTCTTCACCATCATGTTCTCCTGCTAAATAGCTATCTACTGCTTCTTTAGGGATTTCTTTAACAACCTCTGGCATGGTGATATTGAAAGTTGGATACTTTAAAATATACTTGCCATTGACTTCATAAATTTCTAACATATCACCTTTTTTTGTTGGTATTTCTTTCATTATTATTCACTCCACAATTCTTTAATGTTCAATTTATCTTTAGGAACTCTGTCAATCACAGATTCTGGAACACCTCCTGGATAGGTCTTACCACCCGGACGCCATTGAACATTCTCTCTTGCTCCGCCCTCATTGCCACTTGGAATCCTCAGATTTTCAACTTCCTTAGGTTCGATCATAATTGGATTATTTCCAAGACTACCTTTATCAAGTCCCAAAAGTTTTTCAAGTACATGGGGATCACCATCAGCTTCCTTGACCATGGCTTCAGCTACATCTTTTGGAAAGACAAATGCACCATCCGGTCGACCAAAATAACCTTCTTTTTGAATCCAATAATCATTTTTAGCAAAAGCTGCCACCCCTTCGTCAAATAAGGCATTATGTTCTTTAATATAATTAGAACTCAAATATTCCTCCGGATCTGGTCGTCTAATTGTTCCACTTGGTTTAATATTGACTATCTTTTCTGATTGTAGTTCAGATAATCCTGAATCCGGAAAACTTTTCTGCAAATTATGCCACTCTGAGGAGAATCGGTTGGCTTCTACAACATCATCCACACTGCCATCTAGATTCTTCGCAAATGCACTGATATTATCTGCTATATGTGTTAGCTTGCCTCCTTCAAATGGAATGGAGCCTGTCGCTGGTTGTAATTGTTTTAGGGGATTTAAACTAAATCTCTGAGCCGCTTCACTAAGAACATTATCCGCATGGCGTAAACCATCGCTTAAAGCGTCTGCCGAATTCGATAGAATCTTACTTGGGCGAAGATTATCAAGCTGTTTACCATAGGTTTTCAGCTGGGAAATCATATTATCTGTCAACCCCTTGGTGCTCTTCAGAATCCCTTTAAGGTTATCAAGGTTCTTAACTCCTTGCTCCACTCCTTCTTTTATAGTTGTTTTGAGGCTGGTCTTAATAGCAGTGAGTCCTGCGGTCTTTCCTGTTTTGGCCAAGCTACTTAGATATTTACCGGCTGGGATTAAGTCAAACAAGGCAAAGGCTCCTCGCATGCCTCTTTCGGTATTGTCCAACTCGCGACCTGTCCCCCAGTCCTTACCAGAAGCTGCTGAATACATATCCGCACTAGCTACAACGACACTCGCAACTGCTCCAGCTGGAGGACAGAAAATAGTCAAGACAACCACTCCTACTCCAAGAGCGATATCTCGCCACATCTCTATATTGGCTTTCTCGTCATCAATCGAGACATACTCAAAGGATCGAGTATGATGCATCGCCATCAGATATTGATCCTGGGTCAGCTTGTGATCTTTGTAATCCTTACTTTTCTTGAATTCCTCATAGCTTTTCTGCAATGTTGCCTTATAGGGGCTGTCAACCTTGTAGAGTTCATCAATCCCTATCTCATCTGGTGTCACTTGCATGGTCCCTACTTTATTACCGTAAGCATCTTTGATGACATCCGTCCTCTTATAGCCAACCTTGTTTGTTGTTTTGTACTGTTGAATGCTTAGGGCTTCTAGCTTAGCCCCCACCTTGTCCATAGCCTCATAGAAGGGTTGGTCGATTTTATTCTTGATATAGTTGTTTACATTCTCAGCATAGCGTTCTAGGGTGGAGAGTTTGGATTGCAGCGTTTGGGCGGTACTAGTTTCGTCATGGTAGGTATAAGAGACAACACCATCCGTGTCCCTTTCCTTGATCATTTGCTGGACTTTCTCTGAAATCTTGACCAAGTCTTCCACTCGTTTAGCAAATCCGGTTGAAGCTGTTCCAGTGCTATAGGGACCTGCTTGGGCATTGGTGTAATTCCCATAACCACTACTAGAGACTGTGACGTTTTCAGTAAGTCCCGTTATAGCTTGTTTCATACTCTTCCAAGTCGACGGATGAAGTTCTACATCTTTTGTCATTCCTCGCCTCCTCCTAACATGCCGAGACTATCTAGTTTTCCACCAATTTAGGATTGGATGAAAGACCATTGAGGAAATCATCTCTCAACTTAGCGTCTTGCTCAAGCCATTGCCCCATCATATTTAAGATTTCACCATTTGCACGCCGATATAGGTCACCAACTTCATTCACTTTATTGAGCATATCAGAATAGTGGTCCATGGCTTTTGAAGCTTCCCCACCTTCATAATATTTCGTTTCAGACAAGCTCTTTAATTTTGGAGCCAAGTTGTTCTGAAAAGAAACTTCAACTGTTGTGATATAACGCATAATTGCTTGCATTTCATCCGGATTCATGACGATTTCTTTAGAACCGCCACCATACATCGTAGCCACATCAATCAAGACCATTTTCAAAATCCTCCTCCCTAAATGGAATTTTCAGCCAAGTATACAGTCTTTCAAGAAAATAATACTGACTGAATCTATATAGTTCTTCTTTCTTCACATCAAATCCGAGTAGTTCTCCATTGCACTCTACAAAGAGAAAAGAAGCTAATAGTAATTCCGCGTGTTTGGTTTGACTCATCTGCTCTAAAGGAAAATATTGTACCATTAGTGCTTGTTCGGATGCTAAAGCAGCCTCTATAGCGGAATTCATATTCTTTTCCTCAGTTAGAAAAGACTTTTCGTCTTCCATAGGATTCCTTGTTACTAGGGCAAGTTTTTCCTGAAGTAAAATTAAACGACTCATGGGACTTATCTTGGCAAGTTGATATCCTTGTCCAGTATCTACTATAAGTATGGAGAAATTACTGTCACGGCATTGCATAAAATAAAAATTATTCACAATCACCAATGTTGTGCCAATACAATATTCTCGTAGAGTTTCAACTATGACAAAACCTGATTCTGTTAAAGAACCATCCTCCTTAACTAATCCCTTTTTTTCAAGAGCTTCTTTGGCCATCGTCCACACCATCTCAGAAACTGTTACAATCTCATCTAGAGTGGGTAAGCCAGGCATCAATTCTCCGTCAAAGGCACCAATTAGATAATGGAGTTCGTGAATAGAAATGTTTCTTTGTTAGACATACTTACAACCCCTTTATGGACGCAACTTCCGATGAACTGTTATAGTTATCAATTGATTTTTTCAAACTTGTTACTGCTTTTTCGTGTTCCTCCATAATAGATCTCAAATCTTTATGGTATTTATGGACAATGTCTAAATAAGATTCAAAAGCCACCTTAGTTTTGCCAGACCATTTAGCAGACTGAAGATATGTTTTTAATTGAGTGACTGTCTGGTATGAACTTGTCAATTCTTGATTAATTTCTTTTGATAATTGGATGGCTGTTTCTAAATCTTTATATTTTATTTTTAAATTTGCCATAGAACTCATCTCCAACTTTTATTTCTATTTTTACGTTCTTCAGCCTGACGTCTCGCTTCAGCTTCTCTCTCTTTGCGCTCTTGTTCTGCTAAGCGATCATAGTATTTATATCGTTCATAGGCTGCATCAACTGCGCTCGATAAATTCTTTGCATCACTAGATTGATTGGTTCGTACAGTATCAACTTTCCCTTTTACACGACCTTCGCTATCACTAAAGACATCCTCTGGAATATAACTGGTACTCATAGAAGGTCGAGAATTATTATAGCTATCGACTTTCCCTTCCATCGTTTTTAATTTAGCCTTAAAAGTTTTTAATTGACTGTTCAAATCATTATATAGGGTTCTATATTGTTCCCTTTTCTTTTCTGTCGGTGTACCAAACCATGCATCCCAAAAAGACATGACAAATAGCCTCCTCTTAAAAGTTTATTAATCAAAATATACAAAATAATACTACTATTCTATTAAATCCAAGGGGATAATATTAATCCCAAAAACAGAATTATAACTATAAAAATATACTTACTTTATTGTATCATAATTCTTAGCTAATTAAAATCAAACAAAAAGGATTTAGTCTTATAAAACACTTAACTAAATCCTTCTCTTAAATCACCCTATTCTTCGACCATTGGTTTACAGAATGCACAATTCATTGTTTTACTCTTAATCTACGATTGTATAATCTTCGCTTTGTAGTAATTCCAATACTTTTTTTTACAAATTGCATTGACAGTAATCCCTCAATCTTAGAGTCATGGGTTTTGAAATTTTCGTCGATTTCTTGAATTTCTAAATTAGTTTTCTTTTCAGCAATTTTCTCAGAAATGGGGGAATGAAAACTATATTCTCCAATTTCGTAATATAAGAAATATAGATATTTTTTTGTTCCTAGATGATAATCAAAAAACTCGACCTCCATATCTTTATCGTAATCATAGTAACTATTTTTCCAAAAAATATCATTAGTTTTTTCTTTCAACAATTTCTCATAGTTTTTTTCATAACTATATACTCTTTTTTTCTCTTCGCCAATGAATTGTTTGTGGAACAGAGTCGGGGTAAATACTTTCAAAAATTCTTCTTTTAGTTGATAGTATTTCCCCATTTCCTCTTCCGCTTTTTCAATATTACTCTCCAAATGCTGATGGAACCTTCCATTTTTGTATTCTTTAATTTTATCACGATAATTTTTAGCTCGTTTTTTCACAGAATATATACATTCTGCAATAATTTCATTGGTAATTTTTTTCTCATTAATCAATTCATTATATAGCTTTGGAGTTTTCATTTCATAATCTCTTTCGAACTATCTCTAACTATCAGATATTTTAAAAAACTAATTCACATGTTTTATTGTAACGTCTAGTTATCTTTTTTTCAAAAACTAGATGTTTCAATTTTAATAATAATCTCTTAATTTACCTGTTTTGTACTGTTCAACCAATTCCCAGAGATTATGAGTAGTTAAATCTGGTACAAACGTATACCATTTATTAGCCACGAACAACTCAACTAACATATCAATTGCATATTTGAAATTTAAAATCTCATCCATTTCTGTAATACTATAATACAGTTTATCATGGCAACAGTGATAAATAATCAGATTCAACCTATCATCAATGAAATCAAACTCTAGTTCTTCTCCTTCACGAGATAAAGTTAGATAAAAATTATATTCATCACGACAAAAATTAACAGTAACATCAAAATCTGCACCTGTTTCAATTTCGATATTTACAGTCTCTAAAATTTTTTTACATAGATACTCTTTATAAATGTTCATATTTTTTCTCCTTTTGTTGTTTATTAAGTTTAAAAATAGATTGAAAGATACCAATGTCTGGGGGGCCAAGTTCATATACTAGGCCTGTAATAAAAAAAAAACATATGCTCATACATATGTAACCTCCTTTATTTTTATCTTTACTTATAGTTTGCCACAAATTTCAAATTATAAAAATAAAAAATTAAAAAAGCTGATAAAGGTATTGTTTACTTCTAAATTTTTTGTAGTTTTTCCTCTTTCTCTCATCTTTCATTTTTTTTGCGATTCTGATTTTTCTGTGTGTTTAGCGTTGACAGGAACGTATGTGTAAGTCACGCTAAACACACAGTACCATGTAAAAGTGAATAACGTAAAATAATCTTATCCTGATTTTTTTGTTTTGTTTTTTGTGGCATAATATTATTAGATAATAATTGATTGAGTAGAGACGTAACTAATATAGCTACGTTTTTTATGTTTGAAAGGAGGTAGCTATCGTGGAAACAGTAGGTTTAATCTGGGTTAGGAAAGAACCAGTTTTGTATTTCATTTACTAATAAAAAATAAATGTATAGATAATAAAAAGAAATGTCAATAGCATTTTTTTAAAAAAATTTTTTTGATCGTAACAAAGTAAAGAATAAAAAGTAAAAAAACGAAAGTAAATAACAGGAACCAATTTTTTTGTATTTCATTTACCAATAAAAAAATAAATGTATAGATAATAAAAGTAATGTCAACAGCAGTTTAAAAAAATTTTTTGATCATAACAAAGTAAAAAATCAAAGTATAAAAACTAAAGTAAATAACAAAAGTCTAAAAATCAAATACAAAAACTAGCTTAGCTCAGTCGCTAAATTCAGAGCATTTAAACCTGAAAAAGACTAACAAGAAAAAACAACAGATTTTTATCTGAAAGATGGAACTCTACATCTTATTTGAATTGAGTCAACTTGTCATGTTGTAAAATGACTTGGTTATCTTCTTAGCCATCAATTAAGAAGCGCCCTCAGCAAAGGGAAGATACTAGACCAGTGAATATAAGCTTTAGGTCACTGCACTACTTCAACTTGAATAAAAAAGACCTTAAGATTTTTCTTAAGATCTTCTTTAAAAGTAGACAATATACATATAGAAAGGAAAGAACTATGGCAAAGAAGAGACGTAGTCGTGCTGATCGACGAGAAGCTAAAGAGAAAGCTAAGAAACAACAGATGGATTCTCTAACAACTTTTGAGGGTCGGAAACAATTCGTCCAATCAAAAGGACTAACTAATCTAGTCACGCGCTTTAAAAAAGGAAAGGGTATCAAGCGAAATGAATCCAAAAAAACGGGAGAGGACATTCATTTAATCCATACCGATCGAACTCTTCATAACTACGCTGGTTCCTGGAGCAGATTCGCTTCCTTTGTTGCCTCAATAACTACTGCCGAAGATTTAGAAGCTCTTGAAAAATCTAACGATATTGAGGGATGGATTGACTTAGTAAATCAATACTTAGAACATTGTAAGAAATTAGGACTTTCTGCTCCAACCCAGTCAACCTATAAAGCAGCATTAGCCAAAGTTTTAGGTGTATCTTCCACTACTTTTATTGCAACGGATATTCGATATCGAGCCAACAAAAAGAATAATCGTTTAAAATCTAATGACGACAGAATGTCTGAAGAAACGAATAATCGCTGGTTTTCAATCGTCTCTGCTACTGGACTACGAAAAAATGAATTAAAGGCTATTACAGGTGATTCTCTACACCAACGTGAAGATGGTCGATACTATCTTAAAATCATTGGTAAAAAGCATAAATCAAAAGGAGCACGAGACCGATGGGTTCCGATTATTACACGAGACAAAGAAGAATTAGAGAGGCTTGTTGAAGAATTTAAACTAGCTGGTAAAAAGCGTGTGTTTCAAGTGCCATCTGCTTTAAAACCCCATAAATATCGTGCTGAATACGCAAAGCGTCTTTATCTTCTTGTCGCGCGAGATCACAAAGATATCAAAGATAAAAAAGAAAAAATTTATCTACGAGGCGAATTAAAAGGTGTTGTCCTTGATCGAAAGGCTTGTTTAATTGTATCACGCGCTCTCGGACACAATCGACCAGAAGAGTTTCAAAAGTCCTATGCATATAAGTTAATCGCACAAGCAAACTAAGTAACTTTTTTAAACATTATTATATTTTTATCGTAAAAAAATAGTTCTAAAACTTCTACAATTGATAAAATAACTGTAGAAATTATAGAACTTTTTATTTCAAACAAAATGGTTCATATAAACATAATACAATACTTTAAGAAATCTCTTATATAATACCTATTTAAAGGAAAAATTTAAGTATTTTTATTCTTTTTTAGAAATGTGATAATAGCAACTACAGATAGCAAAACGATTGAAATTATAGAAATAATGATTTTAATTTCGTTGGATAGTTTTTTGTTACTATAATCATGTTCTTCAGTTTTATCAATTTCCTCTATATCTGCCTTACTCTCTTTTGGTTCCGTTTCTTTATTTGTTATATTTTCTGTAGTTTCTAGTACTGTAGTAATAGTATTTTCTTTGTTGGAACCGAACATACCAGTCTGAGTGCCTATAGCTTCCTGGTAAAACTTATCCAGTTCATCATTAGTATAATTCCCCTTTAAATAGCTTCCGTCTTTTCTCTGAAAATCAATTAGACCATAGTAAGTAGATATAAATTTTTTATCTCCCTCTATAACAACAAAACAAGGTTTCTCATGTACTGAAGGATTCTTTATAACTTTTTTAACCATATATGTTGCCTTAAGTTGTGTTATTGATCTAGCAACCAAGCCTTCACCGTATACTCTCATTTTATATTCGCCTAGTGGAACATTAGTCTCTTGAACCCAATTATTATCTTTATTGATTTTTAGAGTCTTTACAACTTCTTCAGTATCTGGTTTTACTAAAAGTACCGTAATCTCTTGAGTATAATTTTCTTGAACAATTGCTTGCACTACCACAGGGCCAGTTTCGTCCGCGTATACATTAGAAATATTGATAGCAAAGAATATGCTCAAAAAGGTTATGAACATCTTCAAAAAAATTTTCATTCTGTTAATCTTTCTCTTTATTCGAAATTTCTCAATTGTTCTATAGAAATATCAATTTTATGTATTTCTTCAATTAGTTCTGCAAAAGGATCATCCAACCTAGTTTCTCTACTATTGTAATATGCATTGCCTAATGCCAGGAGAAGTTTTTCACGTTTCTTATTCTCTGTATAAATCTGTGTATTTGCTTGTAACGATTTAGTTAATTCCTTGGTCTTTTTCCCAGCTTTAGAACTAACTGTAAAGAACTTTTCTGAAACATCAGATATAAAAGAATTCATAGTGCTAGAATTATTAACTCTAGAACCACAAGAAACACAGTATTCGCTCGTTCTGAAATTCGGTTTACCACATTTGACACAAAAAATCTTATCTTCTTCTATTACTTTTTTATGTTCTTGCACATATTCCTCGTTAACAGTGATATTTTCAGAATCAGTTTTCTCTAAATCTTTTTTATCCAGATAAGTTTCGGATAACTTTATCTCACTATCTAGTTCTTCCACTGATATGGAAGAAGCTTTGACATTATTATCCTCTATATCTTTACTATTTCCTACATTAAACTCATTATTCTTCTTGCTTCAATAAACTCTGCTGGACTTGGTTTTCTATTGTATTTCTCTTCAAACTGAGATAGCCATTCTTCTTTATTCATAACCTCACACCCCTGTATATCTTACATTATAATTCTCTTGCAGAATACTAATTCGCTTATCTTTATTAGGATAACCTAAAGAACATATACGTTTAGCTATTGAATCATCAATCTCTGATAAAGTATCTAAATATAGACAATGAGCTTCACCAAGGCCTATAGAAGCCATATATTGATCCGAAAGAAGTACATCGCGTTTTACAATTGATTTTACAAACATGTAAAAGAAACTTGTTAAAGCCATTATTAATAGTAAAGAACCATAAAATAGAATAGCTCCCTCTTTTGCTTCCGAGCTTCCTGTCCAAAATGAGTTTCTGCTGTCTCCATAATTTTTTCTAAAACCTCCGAATAGTGTTGTTATTACTAAAATTAAGAAAACAAAAATTAAAAAAATATTTGAGCCCACTACCACAGGTAATAGATTTGGAGCCATATTATGGATTCGATGAAGCTCAAACATGATTTTGGGTTCTAAAAAATATGGATTTTCCATTAAGCTATCAGTAACGATGATTTTGTTCATACCTATAGCATAAGCTCCTGGAACCTCATTATGAATGATACGAATTTCAATATCTTCTGGTAAGTTTAATCCCATCTGTCTCGCTTTTTTAATAATCTCGTTTATAGGTTGTTCAACTATTTCTTTATAGTCTGCTCGTTCTATTTTTTTTGCTCCGACTATCCAACAAATTAATGATTGACCAGTGTTTGATAAGAGAAATACCGAAACAATACTGCTACTAGTCCAAGTATTCCAGTACTTGCGATTGTTTCAATAAATACTATTATAACGAAATAAGTTAGAATACCCCATCTTTGAGTATCAAAACAATATTTTATATATCTAAATAAACTATTATTTTTAAGTGTAGAGTAAAAAACATTGTCATTTGTCTGTTTTAAAACTTTTTCACAATTCGCGCATCGTATATCATTAACAGAATTCCTTGTTCCACATGAACTACAAAAAACAGAGTCACTACTGAACCCTTGCTCACCTTGTGCATCTTCAGCTTTTTGCAATATATCTTCATTATTTCTTGTTTGAGAGTCAAATTGTGTAGATTCAAAAGAATCATTTGCTTTTTCTGACTCTGTAATTTCTCCTGCCCGAATTCCAGCTTGAATCTCTTCTTCTGTTGGTACACGGCCATTAATTTCTGTAAATATTTCAATCCATTGCTCTTTATCCATCGTATACTCCTATTTTTATTATTAAATTAAAAGGCTGAAGTTTAAATACTATTTAATATTTATCTCCAGCCTTATTATCTGTTTATATTTTACTACTACATTTATTCACTTTTTCTACGTAATTTTGTTGTAAACAATCCCATAATCATGGTTCCTAAGCCAATCAAGAATAAACTATTCTCTGAACCTGTATTTGGTAAAGTCGTATTGACACCATATTTAGGTTTGTTTCCAACATAGATATAAGCTGGATTACTTAGAGCAGTTCTAAGTTTATCTGTTACCAGTTTATGTTCTATATTTGATACCTTAGAATCATGTCTATGGTTCAATGATTCTTGAGGTTTATTATATACCTTCTGATAAGCAAGTAGAACAGCCTCATACTGAGCTTTGGCATCCAATTGGTTTTGGAGAAGAGTGTTAAGTTTAGCTTGTTCTGCTTCAAGTGTTTGAAGAGCTAGACGGTGAGCCTCAAGAGCTTTTCCGTACTCTTCTTTTGCGACTTCGTAATTTTCAGAAGCGTGGACGAGGCTATCAAGGAGAATTTCCATCTCTTTGATGCTGTCTTCGATTTTAGCAATCTCTGCACGAACAGCTTCTTCTTGAGCTTTCAAGTCGTCTAGTTGAGCTTGAATAGTTGCTAGAACTTTTTCCTCTTCGGCTTGTTTTGCTTTGAGTGCTTCAAGAGCTTTTTCTTCTTGTGCAAGTTCAGTTTGCGCTTGTTCCAAAGCTTCTTGTTTAGTCTTCACATCAGCAGTTAGGTTCTCAACAGCTACTTTAGCATCTGCCAAGCGTTTTTCTGCAAGTTTTTCAGCTTCAAGAGCCTCATCATAAGCTTTTTGAGCATCAGGAGTTAAGTCCTTAGTTGCTTCTAGTGTCGCAATCACTTTACGAGTAGCTGTAAGCTCCTCATCAGCTTTCTTGTAAGTAGCTTGTGCCACTTCCAATTCAGCTTGTGTAGTTTTCGCAAGAGTTTCAGCATCTCCCAAAGCTTTAACGGCATCTGCCAAAGCTTGGCGTTTCACTTGAATGTCAGCATTTAGGTTGTTGACGGCAGTTTCCGCATTTTTCAAGCGAGTTTGAGCAGCTTTGTACTCTACTGTTGCATGGTCAAATTTTGCTTGTGCATCAGGTGTCAAGTCCTTAATAGCAAGGAGTGAAGCAAGAGTATTTTGGATGTTTGAAAGCGTACTTGTTGATTTAGCGTGTGCTTTTTCTGCGTTAGCTTTCTTCGTTTGAGCAGTCGTGTTAGCTTTTTCAGCATCTTTCAAAGCTTTAACGGCATCTGCCAAAGCTTGGCGTTTCACTGCAAGGTCAGCGTTTAGTTCTTAACGGCAGTTTCCGCATTTTCCAAACGAGTCTTGGCTGTGTTGTAAGCTAGTTCTGCTTGGTCAAATGTAGCTTGAGCATCAGGAGTCAACTCTTTAATCGCATTTGCTTTATAAAGAGCATCTTTTGCGGCATCAAGTGCTTTAGAAGCATTGTTCTTAACAGAAGTTGCTTCTTTGAGAGTCGCTTGTGCATCCTTGTTAGTTTGTTCAGCTTGGCGCAATTCTGACTTAGCTGTGTCGAGAGCTTCGCTGTTTGTCTTAATTTCATTGTTAAGGTCAGTCAAGGCTTTCTCAGCTCTTGCAAGTCGTTTTTCAGCGGTTTGATGTTCTGCTTGTGCAGTATTGAACTTAGCTTGTGCATCAGGGGTTAAGTCTTTAATCGCTTTTGTACGTTTAATAGCATCTTTAATGCTGTTAAGTTTATTAACTGCATTGTTATGTTCAGTCGTTGCTTTTTCAAGACTTTCTTGTGCAACCTTGTTTGCGATGGTTGCTTTAGACAAGGCTTTTTCTGCTTCTTTGTAAGTAGCACGTTTGTTGTTAATCTCTTTTGTAAGATTTGCATAAGCAGTTTTTGCGTTTGTATTACGCAATTCAGCTTGGCTTAATTCTGACTTAGCAGTATTAAGAACACGCTCTGCATTAGGTGTCAAATCTTGTGTGTTCAACAAAGTGTTGAGACGATTTGTGGTTGTTTCAAGTTCAGATTTTGCAGTTTCATCTGCACGTTTAGCAGCAACTAAGCGATTTGAGCATTGTTGTGAGTCGCAATGGCAGAAACTTTAGTCTTCTTAGCTTGTACCAAGTCTTGTTCCATCTTGCTGGTGTCAAATGGAGTTGGGAGTGGTTTGGCGATGCCATTATCAAAGTATTCATCCACATAAGTTTCTGTGCGTTCTCCAGTTTGTGGGTTGCGTGAGATAATAGTACGAGCATTTGTTCCTGCAAAGCGAACGAAGTGCATACGCCCAACATTATTTGCAGTATAACTGATGTTGCCTCCAACCGCATTTGGAGTACCTGGTTTGACGCGTCCCACCATTCCTTTCATGTGACCGAAATTCGCATGGATGTCATTGGTCATAAAGGCAATAACTGAGTCATAAACTTCACGATAAAGTTGAGACATGGTAGCTTTATGAGTTTTCTCAGTGTCAATGGCTTTTTCTAAAGGTGAAGTGCTACTTAATGTATTTGTGTAGTTCATAACTTCGCCATTGAAACGAACCCCATCTACTCCGTGATTATTGAGCGCTGTGTCACTATGCCCACTGTTATACGGCTTGTTTTCTTTTGCGTAATTTTGGGCAATTTTTTTAATTCCTTGAATAGACTCTTTTGTAACCACAAAATTATGTGTTCCCCAAACTTGGTCTTGGAGGTTATTTGCCAAAAGAACGTAGTAATGACTCAAAGCTTTAATTTGTTCGTCAGTTGGGTTATCAAGATTTACAACTGTGTCATCAATTGGCAAAACGATATTTATTCGCCCAACCTTTAAAGACAGTTGTTTGTAAGCTATCAGACCATTCGAATTGACGAGTGCCAAAATCATACTTGCCACCCTTGTACCATGCTTGAATAGCGTTGTTCAAAGCGTGTTTATTTGCTTCACTAGCATCATTCAAGTAAGTCTTATAAGCTGCAATGACATTTTGTGGCAATTGAGGAATAGTCAAGTTCTTGATGGCAGAGATTTGTTTTTCAAGCGTATCAACAGCTTTTTCTGCTTCTTTCTTCGCATTTTCAGCGTTTTCAGCGGCAGTTGTTGCATCAGACAATTCTTGAGCAGTTTTACGCTTAGTATCTTCTTGTTGACCTTTAAGAGTTCGCAACTCTTGGATGTCAGAGCGTTTTTGAGCATCTGTTCTTTTCGCATCTTCTAACTTGCGTTCAGCATCCTCTTTTTTAGATTGCTTAGTTGCTAAGTCAGCTTTAGCATTGTCACGCTCTTTTGTAACACCTGGCAAACGGTTTTCAGATGAAGTAAGGCTATCTTTTGCCTCTTCCTCATCTGCGGTAGCTTTTTGAAGTTTAGTTGAAGCGAGGTTTGCGCCACCTTGAGCTTTAGTCAAAGCAGTTGCAGTCTTAGACTCTTCACTTTCAGCTTGAGTTTTCGCTTCATCCAACAAACGAAGTTGTTCAGCTTTTTCAGCATCTTTGCCTTTTGCATGTTCCAAGTTCGCAGTAGCGTTTGTAAGAGTATTTTCTTTGGTTGCTAAGTCAGACTTGGCATCGTTACGTTCTTTTGTAACTCCAGCCACTTTTCCTTTGGAAGCATTTAGAGTTTCCTGAGCTGTCTTTTCAGCTTTTTTCTTATTCTTCAAGTCATCAGAAGCTTGGTTTGCGGCAGTTTGAGCATCAAGCAAATCGCCTTCTGCTTGTTCAAAGGTAGCATTAGCTTGGTTCAAAGCAGTTGTTGCCCCAGCAATTTTTTCTGCACGTTTAGCATCTGCACCTTTAGCATTTTCCAAGTTTGTAGTAGCATCTTCAAGTGTTGACTTTTTAGTTGCTAAGTCAGACTCAGCATCATCACGCTCATCAAAGATGGCTTTTGTGCCAGTTCCGTCAAGAACAGCTTGGGCGTTGTCCTTGTTTTGTTGGGCAACATCAAGTTTAGAAGAAGTTTCGTTTGCTTCATCAGTTGCATCTTGAAGTGTTTTAGCAGTAGAAGCACTTGTACGTTCGGCATCTAATTTTGCTTTTTCTAACCCAGCAATATCCTCTGCCTTTTTAGCATCAGTCTTTTTAGCATCATCTAAAGTTTTAGTAGCATCTTGAAGAGTCGCTTCTTTAGTAGCTAAATCAGATTGTGCATTTTTACGCTCATCTAGGATAGCGGTTGTGCCAGTTCCGTCAAGAACAGCTTGAGCATTGTCCTTGTTTTGTTGAGCAACATTACGTTTAGATGTAGCTTCGTTGTTAGCTTTACTTGCATTTGAAAGAACATCAGTCGCTTGGTTAAAAGTGTTCTTTTGCCCTGCTTCAAGCTCTTTTGCATCATTTAGTTTACGAGCTTTTGTGGCATCTGCATCTTGTGCTTGTCCAAGAGCCTTCTTAGCACCTTTCACAATAGCTTGTTTAGCTTCTAAGTCTTTCTTGGCATCCTTTTCTTCTTTGATAACCTTGTCAGCACCAGTTCCATTCAAAACATTTTGAGCGTTCTGAACTTTCTTTTCTGCACCAGCAACCTTTTCAACTTGTTTGCCAGTCGCTTCCGTAGCATCTTTAACAACAGTTTCTTGTGCATTTTTCTTTTTTTGCACTTGATTTCGTTGTTCTTTCAAAGAATCAATTTTTTCTGTGTGCGTAGTCACTTCTTTCTTAGAAGCGTCAATCGCATTTTTTGTTCCTTCGATTGCTTCAGGAGTTGCAGCCTTTTTCTTTTGTTCAGCTTGTTCAAGCGCTTGTTTAGCACTAGCCTCTGCCTCACCAGTTGTAGTTTCATGCTTCTTAGCATCTTCAACAACAGGAGTTTGGGCTTCAACAGCTTGGTCAGCTTGGACTTTAATTTCTTTTGCTTGTCCAACAACTTCTTTAGTTGGTGTTTTGGTCACAAGAGCAGTTCCATTTGAAACTTCAACACCCTCAACTTGAGTGATGGCTGTGGTAGGTGAAGTTTGTACGTGTTTTTCTTCAGCTACTGTATTACCTGTCGATTTCACATCAACTTGTTCATCTGCTTTTGCAGAAAGCGTTGAGAAACTTGTTAATGCAACTCCTGCCGCTAAAGCAAGAGTTATTTTTTTATTCTTTTTGCTTTTTCTTGATTTCATTTTTACCCACATAAACTTGAAATATTCCACTTCAAATTTAAGTCCTTTACATAATATTACAATCGCTCTCATTATACCATTTTTATTAACTATTGTAAATGTAACAACGCTATTCTAATACTATTGTTTATATAAAAATCAGCAAAAAATATATACAATTATTAAAAGGAGAATTTTAGAATGAAGATTGGAGAATTAGTCAGAGAATATCGACTAAGTAAGAAGCTAACTCAGCAAGAGCTTGCTGAAAAAAGCGACCTTAGCTTACCTTTTATTAATCTAATTGAAAACAATAGAAGAAACTTGTCTGTCGATGCTCTACTAAAAATTTTATTTGCGATGGAAATAGATCCTTCTGATTTTTTTAGACCACTTTCCGATACATCAGATGATAATCTTCAACTTTTAATTGAAAAAATTCAACTCAATAAAAATCGTACTGAAATTATTGAACTTTTTCTCAGCATTTTAAGTCTAAATGAAAAATAAAAAAAATTTTTTTAAAAAATAAATAAAGTAGATAAAAACTTACTTTTTCCTTCAAAACCTTGTCACATCAATAAAAGATCGTACTGAAAGTATTGATTTCTTTCTTAACATTCTTGTTCTAAACTAAAAAAATTAAAGTAGGTAAGAGCCTACTTTTTTTCTTCAAAACCCTGTTAGGACGCGTTTTTCAAAGCACTCAACATTGAGTGTTTTTTTATTTTTAAAATTTTTTTCATTTTTTAATTTATTTTTCCTAAAAATGCGCGATTTTTTCAACATTTGTGGCATACTTCTAATACGCGAAAAAATGAATATGTAAATTGAATTACAAATGCGGTTAAAATAATTTAACTGCTTTTTTCAATCTCTAATACTTCCTAACATAATTCGTATCAAAAATAATAGTAAAAAGGAAACGTTAAATCATGAAAAGTCAAACTAAAGTTTCTACTGAACAGATGCATTTAAATGAGAAAGAAATTCAATCTTGTTTTACTTTAATGAATTCCTTCTGGGGGTTTGATCGTATGGTTTTTAACTTAGGTGAAAATCTAATTGTTGACATTGAAAAACTGATAGAATTCAAACAAAAGAATCCTGATAAAGTTAAAAAATTTAATTACAATTCAAATCAGATAGAAGATTTAATTATCCAATCAAGGGAATTCGGAAGACTTGAAATTGGAAAAATTTATAAAAAGAAAGCGGAGATACTGTTAATTATTGCTTACTCCAGCTGAATCATGGAGGTCTAAATTTTGAAACTCTCTCTATTTCAGCAATACGAAAGAAACTTATAAATGTTATAACAGGAATCAAACAGCAAACTGGTATTTGGATTATCCCAACTATTATTAGGGTTCATGAAATGGAAATCGCATTTACATTTGCTACTGATGCGATTATTCATTTTCAAACAAGAAATTTATTATTGAGGAGTCTATCTAAAACATCTCAAGTAGATAAAAAAGTTTATAGAAAATGTTCAACTCCTGAAGATCATCATATTCTTTCAAGTAAAAAAAATGAAAACTTGTTGCATGTTTTTTACGATAAAACAGCAAAAGCTGAACATAATAAACAAATTGAATTAAACGCATCTCGTAAATATCGCATCTATAGATACGAAATGACACTGAATGAAAAAAAAATTAAAAGTGAATTCCAGACTACTGACTTAGATAAACTACACAATGATCAGTTCTATTCATTTGTATATAGTGTAATTGAGAAAGGATTGTCCAACTTTAAGGTACTTGTTCAAACTTCAGTAAGAGATACCCAAGATAAGTTAAAAGAATTGTTTGAAGAAAAAGGTAAAGATGAATATATAAAAACTTTTTTTGATACTCAACTAAATCATGCTATGGATTATTTATATCCATTAACATTGGATGAATCTATTTTCTTGTTTATTGATGTATCTGAATTTGTAAATCCAAAAAACTCTGCAAGAACTAAAAAAAATCTTATTAAAGAAAGTAGGAGGAATGACTTAAAAAATGAAAGTTATTTTCTTTCTATTATGATTACATGGCAAGTACTATATCTCTTTCGCTTAATGCTAAATACTCTATCTCTTGTTACTATCCTTGATTTTGGTTGCTACAAGGATAATCAAAATAATGAACTCCTTTCTTTTAAAATCCCTAGTTTTACAAATGAAAAAAAAGATCCATTTTTTAATGAAATTATTCAAAACAAGGATAAAGACATAGGTTCATTCCTGGATTATTTTTTTAATAAAAACTTGGAAAAACACATCTACCATTTTAATATAAATTCTGATTTAAAAAAATGGAAAAAGTATTGCTACAGCAACGTTTCCCTATTTTTTAAGTCTTCAACCCTTGAAGACTTAAAAAACAAAATACAAACTAAAAAAATTTAAATCTAATAGAAAGAAATAAACGGGACTATTTATGAATTTATTTATTCCAGACGAAATGATTCGGCAATTTCAATTACTAATATCAGATAGTGTTAAGAAAGAACTGGATAAATTTTTAGATATTAATGAAAATACCAATCAGTTTTTAAATAAAAAGCAAACTTGTGAATATTTGAATATAACCAACAATACTTTAGACAAGTGGATTAAGCAAGGCTTGCCTTGCATTAAGGTTGGAAAAACTGTTCGCTTTAGCAAAACAGAAATCAATCGCTGGTTACAAAAGCAGTAGAAATTCTATGGTCATTTGTTATAATGTAACCATGGTATTTTCTAGCTCAATTCAAAAGGAGAATACTATGTCTATTAAAAAAACTAAAAACGGAACCTATCGCTTACGTGTCTATATTCCTGAGGAAGTGAAGTCTTCACTAGGTGTTGATAAGAAAGTGATTGAAAAACGATTCAAAACAAGGATTGAAGCAAAAAAATATGAACTAGAACTTCAAAATAAGATTGATAAAATTCATAGTGGAGATTCAGTCTCATTAGAAAATAGTGGTTCTATCCTTTTTTCAGATTTCTATCTAAACGTTTGGTGGGAATCCTACAAAGCAGGTCAGACTACTTCTACTGCTAAACCACCTTCTCAAGCAACTATAGTTGGAACAGAAATTGCTTTTAGAAAACACATCTTACCCTTACTTGGGAATTATTCAATAGACTTTCTTAATCAAAATAAGCAAGTTGTGCTAAATCTATTGACTCAAAAGGCTGAAGAATATGCAAATTTCAAAGTTATCAGGAGCTACGTTAACTCTATCTTTGACTGGGCAGAAGAATTAGAGTATATCGAAACTAATCGTCTCTCTAAAACCATTAGCCGTATTAAAGCAACTAAGAAAATCAAGCTACAGGAATCTAAAAAAGATGAAGATTTATATCTATCTCAAGAAGAACTTCAAGCATGGTTTACAGCTTTTGAAAAGGATTTAGAGACTGAAAAAATTCTATTCAAAGACTATGTTTTGTTCTATACTACCTTCTTTTTAGGAGATAGAAAGTCAGAGAGCTACGCTTTGCAATGGAAACATATTGATTTCAAAAATCAACAAATTCAATTGGTTCAAGCCTTAGATCGATATAAAAATCGAAAGTCAACTAAAGGGAATAAAAAGACGATTTTTTCGATTCCACAAGAACTTACCGACTTGTTAAATTCTTGGAAGAAGCAACAAAAATCTGAACTGGCTTCATTTAACATCATGCAGACTCCAGAACAGTATGTGTTTACGTACATTGATACAAAGGGAAATGTAAACAGTTGTCTCCATGCTGATTACCTTAACAACAAGATGAAATCTGTTAAGCGTCGTCATCCAGAGCTTGCACATGCAACCCCTCATAAATTACGACATACAGGAGCCACACTCGCTAAACAGGCAGGAACCCCTATGGAAGATATTTCTGAAGCACTCACTCACAGTGATACAATTACAACTAAGACTTATGTCAACACTTCAAATGTAATTCCAATGGCTGTTGGAGAAATTGCCTTTCGTAATCTTAAAAAATAATGGTGTGAATTTGGTGTGAAAAGTGGTGTGAATTTTGCTAGAAATAATCAAAAAAACACCCCATGGTGTGAACCATGAAGTGCTTCGAAACGTTGATATAATCGTATTGATTAACGTTTTGAGAATTGTGATGCTTTACGAGCTTTCTTAAGACCTGGTTTCTTACGCTCAACTTTACGTGAGTCACGTGTAAGAAGTCCTGCGCGTTTCAATGAATCGCGGAAGTCTGGGTCTACTTGAAGAAGGGCACGAGCGATACCGTGACGGATAGCTCCTGCTTGACCAGCGTAACCACCACCTACAACGTTAACGAAAACGTCGTATGAACCTACAGTTGAAGTAACTGCGAATGGTTGGTTGATGACCAAACGAAGGTCAGCGTGTGGGATGTACTCTTCAACATCTTTTTTGTTAACAGTGATTTTACCAGTTCCTGGAACAAGGCGAACGCGTGCAACAGCGTTTTTACGACGTCCAGTACCTGCATATTGTGCTTGTGACATACTTTATTGTTCCTTTCCTTAGATAAGTCCTGAAATATCAAGAACTTCTGGTTGTTGTGCAGCGTGAGTGTGCTCAGCTCCAACGAATACTTTCAATTTCATACCTTGAGCGCGTCCAAGAGTATTGTGTGGAAGCATACCTTTAACTGATTTCTCGATCAAACGAACTGCGTTTTTAGAACGAAGTTCACCAGCAGAGATTTGTTTCAATCCACCTGGGTGGTTTGAGTGAGTGTAGTAGATCTTATCAGTTGCTTTTTTACCAGTCAATTTAACTTTTTCAGCATTGATAACGATTACGAAGTCACCTGTATCAGTGTGTGGTGTAAATGTTGGTTTGTTTTTTCCGCGAAGTACGCTAGCAACAACTGCTGAAAGGCGTCCAAGAGGTACATCAGTTGCGTCAACAACGTACCATTTGCGTTCTACTTGGCCTGGTTTAGCCATGAATGTAGTTTTGTTCATGATTTCTCCTATATGAATATCGTTTTTGTTTACAGGGCGGATGTTCCGGTCCGCAAGTTATTTGAAAGGTTCCGGGGCCTTACAAATGGGGTAAACAATACCGCCTACTATTGTATCAAAATTCTCAGATAAAAGTCAAGCGGTTGGGAAAATATTTTTTATTTCTGCTAGATTTTTAATCTTCTTTCGCCCTTCTCCTGGAGGATTATCTGAAAAGCTTTGGATGACAAGTAAATTGCACAAGTCAGAAATAGAGTTACAACAATATAATTGACCAATAGACCATGATCTCCTACCAATGGTGGTTTTGTCAGAAAGCCGTAATCCCCCCCCGTTACTACATTGACAAGAAAAATCAAAGCGTTAAGGGAAGATGTGATAACTAGGATTCGTTTGAAATCCAATAAACTGGCATCGTAGTCCTTCAAGAGATAAATCAAGGAATTTCCAAAGAGGGCTAAGTGTCCGAAAATAAAGGACAGGATAGCAATGTGGGGGAAGGGATAGGGATCTGGTACTGGATAAACAAAAGCTGCCAAAGTTCCAAAAGTTCCCAATACAGCAAAATACTGTTTGACTCTAGAGACACCCGGGGTCAAAAGCACTACAAACATAGCCAAGCGACAATGATAAAAAGGCAAGCTTTCTGACAGAGGGAACTGATTGATCCAATACCAGCTGTAAAGCACGATTAACTGTACCGCCTGTAAAATCTGGAAAAAGCGCTGACAAGCTTTCTTCTCCCCATAACGATAAGCAAGAAATACAGTCAATGCTAATAATGTAAATAGACTTCCATACCAAAGAAGGTCAAATTGGGGTGGCTCCGTCGGCTGGGTGGTAAATAAAGCATCCCAAACATTCATATAATTTTCCTCATTTTCATATAAGCCAATCTCTTACTGATTTTTATAGAGCCTAGCTTACATTTATTTCTTATATTTTTGTGTTCCAAAGAAGCTAGTGGCCTTAAGATAAAACAAAGCTTCTAATCGACATACTGTTCCCGCTCACCCTGATAGACCTGCCATAAAATTTCCATTTGTTCTTTGGTTATTCTTTTTTCAGATAGGGGAGGGAGATTCTCAATATTAAAAAATTCAAGTTCCGCAATTTCTTGATTTTCTTGAAATTGTCCATCTAATAACTGACAGTCAAAGACGAACTTTGCATACTGCTTGTTCTGAAGTTGAAAGCGATTGGTATCAAAAACTGCCAATAAAGAACCTACTTCTGCAAAAATCCTGTTTCTTCCTGGATTTCTTTCCGAATATTCTCCTTAGGGGAATAGCCTACTTCACCAAAGCCACCAGGTAATGCCCAAGTATCCTCTCCTTGTCCTCTAACCAAACAAATCTTCTGGTCTTGAACAATCCAAGCCCTTACATCCATCAAGGGAGTTGCATAGCTAGCTGTTGGTTTTAAGATCGCAGTCAATTCCTCTTGATTAAGATCCGTAGTCTCCTGCAATACGTTCGATAAAATCTGACGTAAATCCTCATAACGTTCACGGTCAAAAGGATCCTTGGTATAGGTCAACCCAGTATCAGTGATAGCTAACATTCTCTGAATAGCTTTGGCGAAATCAGTTGTGCTCATTTTCTAGGCTTTCTACTAGCTTGGCTAGATTCATAGAATTCGAACCTTTAAGCAGAATCTGGTCATGTGCACCAAGACTCTCCTTGACTTGTTTGACCATGGCTTCAAACTGGTCTTCATGAGCTGTTTTCTTAAAGTAATAAACATGACCGATTGGGAACATTTGACTGGCTAGTTGGGCCAATTCCGCAATGTCTTCACCGTAGAAAATTACGGTATCAAGGACATCTGGTGAAATGCTCAAAATCATCTGATTATGAAGTTGAACAGACTGGTCTCCAAGTTCTTTCATGTCCGCTAGAACTGCAATTTTCTTGCCACCTTCATTAGCTGGGATGGCAGAGAAAGTTTCTAAAATGAGCTTCATGGCAGTTGGGTTAGCATTGTAGACATCTGACAAGATATCCGCACCATTGGCAGCTTTTTTCCACTCGGTACGATTGCGGGTCAACTCTAGATTTTGGAAGGCTTGACCAATCTGCTCCTCAGTCACTCCTTCTTGCAGAGCAACATAAGAAGCAATCATAGCATTGGTCGCATTGTACTTACCAGTTACTGGCAAGTCGAGAGCCTGCTCCAAGAAATTAGCCTTGAAGGTTAAACTATCCTTACGCTCAATCAATTCTGTAATTTCAAGTTCTGCACCTGGACCAAAACGAACCACTTTTTGCTCAGTAGGTAGATAATCCTCTACAATAGGATTAGCTGGTGCTAAAAGCAAGGCACCCTTTTCCATCCCATCAGCAATCTGTAATTTACCTTTGGCAATCTCCGAACGGTCCTTGAAGAAGGCTAAATGAGCTTCTCCAACCAAGGTTACAATAGCTGTTTTTGGATGAGCGAGTTCAGATAAAAGATGGATATCTCCCAAGTGATCCTGCCCCATCTCCAAGACCAATTTCTCAGTGTCATCCGGCATATGAAGAACTGTATAAGGCAGTCCAATCTCGTTATTGTAGTTTCCTTGCGTTTTGTAGGTTTTGTAGGTTGTTGACAGTAAATGGGCCAACATATCCTTGGTCGTTGTCTTCCCATTTGAACCTGTAACAGCAAAGACATCTACTTCTGTCTTTTGAAGGTAATAAGCTGCAAGAGCTTGAAAGGCTGTCAAAACATCCTCTACTAAGATGTAAGGATGACCCGCTACTTCCTTCTCTGACAGGGTTACAGCAGCGCCATTTTCAAAAGCTGTCTCGATAAAGTCATGACCATCACGCGCCCCCTTGAGTGGCACAAATAGATCACCTGGCCCAATCAAACGACTATCAAACTCAGCCTTGACTAGCGGGATATCCGCATATCCTGTCACATCATTTTTTGCACCGACGGCACGCGCAACTTCGTGAATCGTAAGTTTCATGTTTACTCCTTTAAAAAGGGGCAAGGAGTCCTTCCCCGCCCTTATAGTTGCCTTTACAATAGGTGCGCTTCACGTTTATCAAAGCTTTCCTTAGCAAGGTCAACCAAACGCTCAATTAGTTCTGGGTAAGGAAGACCCATATTGTCCCAAAGTAAGGGATACATAGACCATTGAGTAAATCCAGGCATAGTGTTGAGCTCATTTAGGAAAATTTCACCCTTATCTGTATAGAAGAAATCGCAACGTGAGAGACCAAGTCCACCAATAGCACGGAAGGCAGCTTCTGCATTTTTACGCATGACTGCTATCACATCATCACTAATCTTAGCTGGAATATCCATGGTAATCTTGTTATCGATGTATTTGGCTTCATAGTCATAGAAGGCTACATCTTTGACAACTTCACCAGGAAGCGTGCTCTTGACATCGTAGTTTCCTAAGAGACCAACTTCGATTTCACGCGCATTGACTCCTTGTTCTACCAAGATACGGCTATCATATTTAAAGGCGAGTTCGAGAGCTTGATGGAGTTCCTCTTTAGTTTCAGACTTAGAAATACCAACACTAGAACCCATATTGGATGGTTTGGTAAAGACTGGATACCTTAATTTCTTCAACTTCTGCAATCTTAGAAGCCAAGTCATCCCCTTCAACAATCGCTACGTAAGGAACTTGGGCAATCCCAGCAGATTCCAAGACACGTTTGGTAGTAATCTTATCCATAGCAAGACTTGATGACAAGATGTTACACCCGACATAAGGCATTTTCAAGACTTCTAAGAAACCTTGAACGGAACCGTCTTCTCCCATCGGTCCATGAAGAACTGGAAAGACAACTGCTCCTTCTTCGTAGATGGCACTTGGAGCAACTTTCTTGTCCCAATCAATCGTTTCATTAGTCATGAGGCGTTCATCTTGGCCAGGAGTTTGGGTAAATTCTTGGGTTTTGATGAAATCACCAGACTGGCTGATAAAGAAAGTTTTGACTGCAAAACGGTCATAGTTAACCGCACGCATGACACTCTCAGCTGACAATACAGAGACTTCACGCTCTGCACTGCGTCCACCATATAATAGAATAATTGTTTGTTTCATATGATTGTCCTATTTCTACTAGAATACTCGCTTTTTAGTATATCACATTTGTTTATTTTTTTAAACTTGAACAGCAATAAAGCTCATTTAATAGCGAGGCTCCTACCGATCCACCACTTGAGCTTCAAAGTGTGCTGGCTTGTCGTCTACATTGGTGATGGTGATCGTATAGGACTCGTTATTAGTCACATTAAAAACTTTTTCCCCTTTGTAACTGACAACAATTCCATCCGGGACTAAATGGATATCTTTTTGATTATTGGGTAACTCTTCATCAGCATCTTCTAAATGATGGCTTCGAACAAGTTTTTGCCCTTCAACATCATAAAAAATATCACCATCCATCTCAAACCAAACTTTTTTACCTGATAATTTAAGCTTATTAGTATCATTCTTTTTCAAGATTAATTCTGAGTAGTATTCTACATCATGTGTCCGAGGATTTACAGTAAAGTTAGCCGACTCTCCTGGCTGCAGAGTATACTTACCAAGATTTTGTGCCCATAGATAAAACAGAAAACTAGCTGCTAGGACTACAACAAGTACTAAACTACAACCTAAATTCCAATTCGATTTTTTCGTCATGCTCATTTGTAACTCTCCTTATAGTTGTCATAACTTTTTGGAGTCCTATCCATTCTGCAAAATTTCGTTCTCTTTCCTTTTTCTACGCTGACCCGACCACCTGATACACTGCAACAGTACCATCAAACGAAGAATCAAATAGACCAAACGAAGGATTTTCATCTTTCCAAGCGCTGATAAGAAGTTTTTCCTTGAATTCCCCACTTCTTGGCCTAACTGTTCAACCGTCTTACCTGTTTCCTCTTCAATAGCAAATGCATTCTTTGAAATCAAATAATAATTTTGTTCAAAACTGCTGATATAGGCTTTGGAAATTGGCTTGTCTAAGAAAAAATATACTCTATCAGCATACTCATCCTGAGACAGCGTATAGTACACTTCAGCTTCACTCTCCCATTTTTTAGGAAAACTAGTTATTCTAATATTTCCATAGTCTAAATGCATAATTCCAACTAAAACGTCATTAGTCCATTCCTCCGCATAGTGGTATAATTTCACTTTCTTATCTACCATTGGCCAAACCATAACATACCGACTATGCATGAATTCCTTAGTCAATGCAGAGTGACTTGCCAAACTGGTCGCACCAATCTCATATACTGACCAAATAAGAACTATGAGCATTAAGACAGCTTGAGTTGGTCTGTTTGTATAATAGTTTTTCATTTTATTTAACATTTTGCTCTCCGATAGAGGGATTGGGGTTGTCTAAATCCTATTTTGAAATAAGGAAAAATCCTCTTGTAATGCATCATTATTCCCAGCATTTGAGTAAGAAACTTACTCCTCTTCTGGAAACCACATTTTACCAGCTAGTTCCAAATAACCATAAGGTACTCTTTTTGTATAATCGCCTTTTAAATATAATTTCATTCATCCTCGTCATCATAAACTGGCTCGCCATGGATTTTGATGTATTCTTCATTTCTGCGGTCGTCTTCTTCCCAAACTGGATCTCTTACATCGTCCATAAACGGAATTTCTTCCAAACTCAGCTCATTAGCCTCTTCATAACTCATCGAAAGGATATCCTCATGCCGATTTTTAAATTCCTCCACACTTAACCAGTTCTCTTTATCATCTTCGCTAATCTGACCATCAATAGCAGTCGCAATTTCAATGGCCATAATATAGAAAGCACGTTTATCAACTGTTAGGGGTTCAAGGTGCTTAGTAGCGATTCTTAAACATTCACCTTTCTCACGAAAGTCCGACATCATAGCATCTTCGTAGTCTAGCTGTATATATTCACATTTATGGGATAAAAAATCATATTTTATCCCTTCCTTAATCTGAACATTACTCCATCTATTATCATGCATCCATTTATTTAATTGTAAATGAATAGAAAGTTTCTCAATTGGTAGTTTAGATACCCAGCGTACGACAAATCTGGCTCTATTCCATCTTTTTCCTCAAACCACATCCTCTTCGATAGTTCCATGTAATCAAATGGAATTTCTTTGGTGTAATCACCTTTTATATAAATTTTCAATCTTCTTCCTCATCATCATAAACACTTTCACCATGGATAGCTATGTATTCTTCATGAAGTCGCTCTTCTTCATCCCACAAGGGTTCTTCTACAGGTCTCATACTTTTCAGTTCCTCCACACTGATATCAGTTGCTTGTTCGTAGGTTAGTGATAAGACATCCTTGTGCAACTCCTTAAAAGTCTCTACATCCACCCAGGTCTGCTTGTCATCCTCGCTAATTTTTCCATCAATTGCACCTGCTACCTCGATTGCCATGATATACATCGCACGTTTATCAACCATTAAAATATCCGTATGAGAAGTTGCGATACGTAGGTAATCCCCACGTTCTCTCCCATCAGTAATAAAATCATTTTCAAATTCCAATTGAATATTTTCATCAGAAAACGAATTCCATGGATTATTCTTGTCATATGGTATATGATTCCACCGTTTATCATTAAATCGCCATTTATCAAATTGTACACCAAAAAAGAAATCATCCTGTAACATCTCATCATCACCGACGTTCGAGTATGTAATAGGATGACCATGCCATTCCTTAAACCACATTTTCCAGAGTAACTCTCTTGTCGTAAAGGTTATTTTTTTCTTAAAATCACTTTTGATATATAGTCTCACCCTTCTTCCTCATCGTCATCCAACTCCACTTCTCCATGAATTCGGATATACTCCTCGCGCTTCCTATCCAATTCTTCCCAGAGGGGCTCATCAATGGTTTTCATAGGCTTTATCTCTTCCAAACTAATATTGACCGCTTCATCGTAGGTCAAGTTCAGCAAGTCTGCATGTTTCGTTTTAAATTCTTCAATATTTAGCCATGTTTCTTTGTCGTCTTCGCTGATTTGGCCGTCAATGGCAGATGCTACCTCAATCGCCATAATATACATCGCACGCTTGTCAACCGTTAAAATATCTAGATGAGTGGAAATAATTCGCAAATAATCACCTTTCTCACGCCCATCACTTTCATAAGAATTTTCTAGATCCAATATTAGATACTCGTATTTAAATGAATTCCAGAGATTATCTCCTATTTTAAAATCAGCCATCCCCCAACGCTCATCATTCGAAGAAAATTTATCCAAACTAGCGCTAAAATAGAAATCATCATCACGTGCGTAAGAAAAACTAACTTCCACACCTTTGCGTTCTTTGAACCACATTTTCCAAGGATATTCCATGCAGGCTTGGTAAATACTAGTCTCGTAGTTGCCTTTTATATAAAGTTTCACTCATCTTCCTCATCGTCATAAATACGTTCGCCATGGATTTTTATGTATTCTTCACGAAGGCGTTCTTCTTCTTCCCATAAAGGATCTCTTACTGGCACCATTGTCTTTAATTCTTCCAAACTAATTTCAACCGCTTCATCATAAGTCAGTGAAAGAACGTCCTTGTGCAACTCCTTAAAAGTCTCTACATCCATCCAACTTTCTTTGTCATCTTCGCTGATTTGCCCATCTATTGCACTCGCAACCTCGACCGCCATAATGTATAAAGCACGTTTATCTACGGTTAAAACATCTATATGGGTTGTTGCGATACGTAGATAATCTCCACGTTCTCTCCACTCTGTAATGAAAGTTTTTTCAAATTCCAATGTTATACTCTCATATTCCAAAGACAACCACGGATTACTAGGAATTATAAAAGAAGCTTTATCCCACCTTTCATCAACTGAAACCCATTTGCGTAGCTCTACTCCAAAATTAAAAAAATCATCTTGTAGCATCTCATCATCACCAACGTTGGAATACCTTATTTCTTTTTCCACTACGTTCCTTAAACCACATCTTCCAAACAAGCTCTCTAGTAGTAAATGTTATTTTTTTTAGCATAATTACCATTAATGTATAGTCGCATATTGTCCACCTAGTTTCCGTAATAAATTCGATAACCCTTAAAAAAATCCTATTGATTATCTCTTCCTTTGTACTTGTATCAAGATTTTTTTAGTCGGCTATTAGTATTTACCCAATTTTCTATAGATTTTCTTCCAGAAATTGTGTTTACCTCAATATATTCATCAAGCGAATACCCTGACTTCCCACTCCCAGATTGAACCTGGAATACTCCATCACCATTAGAACCACTAGTTGGCTCCCAATCTACACGAAGCTTCACTTTTCGATTTCCTACTCGAGCTTCAATTAGTTTACCACCCCTGCCAGAAATGGTCTTACTCGTCGGTCTATTTGCCTTCCAGCTGTCGTAGTTGCTAGAATAATTAACTTGAATTTCGCCATTTAGTAAGGCCGTCTTTGTGATAGCTGATAAACTAGTTACTGCTCCACTAGCTATCAGTGCATTCCCATATTGTACCCCTGTCACAGATGCTGCGGTACCAGCTACGATACTTGTCCCTGCTGTCGGCGGACCAGCCATGATACTCAAGACTTCGAGAGCACCACTCGCAAAGTAAACTCCTAAACCAGAGAATATTTGAGCTACTCCACTCCAAAATTCGGCTGAATTTGCTTCAAAGTTTTTCGCCTTCAGTTCTTCAAAATCTTTATTAACCAAATGAGTATAATCAGCATCATATTTTCCATTTTTTGATACGACATAGCCTTGTTCAAATGGATAAATGTCGATGATATTTCCTGTTTCGTCAATCTTAAGAGTGTGATTGTAATCGTCGATTATCTTATTCCATTCGGACTTGTTGTGACCTTTTAAGCGCTTCTTTAATTCGGCGCGATAGTAGGCATCTCCATCGTCCGATAGCATCATATCCCTAGAAGCTTTATTGATGGCACGAGTTTCCGAGTCTTGAAAATCTCTTTTTGCATGCGAAACAATCTTCACATCCTTCATCTTCTGTACCCAGCTCATGTCCACACCGTCCGCAGAGTAGTTACCATCACAATTAACGAGGTATGGAGAATTTAAACAAATAGATTCCTAGTAATCACTAAAAAAGGGAAACTCTGGAAATAAATAGTCCTCACGAAGTATAGAACTAAAAGAAAAAAGGGGAGTGTAAAATAGGTAACTTAAGTTTTACAAAGAAAAGAAGACAAAAGTAAAGCTATCAAAGTGAAAAAATAATCATTTTTTCTTCATTTTACTTTTCTAGTTTCTTCTATTCACCTGTCACCTGCGCTTCAAATCTAATGTCTCTGTCTGAAATATTCGTTATTTTTATTTGTTTTGAGTTTGGAATCTCAAATTCCCAAGATTCTTTATATTGAAGAACTACACCTTTTTCTGATAAATATATACTATTATTTGTATCGTTTTCTTTTATTTTTGTTGGGATATTACTTGACGATGAGTATATTTCGCTAATTTCTTGCTTCAAAACATCATAGTTAGTCCCTAAAAGGCTTCCTTCTCCCTTCAGCCACCATGAGGTTTTCCCAGATAATTCTAATTTCCCACCAGAAATCTTAGATAGATATAATTTGGGGGAGAATTCTTTTTGTTTTGATGTCGGAACTTTTAAAACTATAGAATCACCTGGTTTTAAGGTATAACTCGCATTTTTGAAGAACAAATAAATACAACATATAAATATTATTGTTACAACAACCGCTCCTGAACATCCTAGATTCCATTTATTAAGTTGTTTTCTCTTGTTAATCACTTATTATTCTCCTCGTATGAATCTATACCATCTTGGATTGCAGAAGCGTCTCCTTCATTATCACCAAAATTCCCATTTGATTTATTTTTGAAAAATTTAACAACATCTTTATCTGAGGCCAATTGAGCTAAACCTGCATTATTTTTGATCTGCTCATCTTCCATTCCTTAGTGACTCCATCTCTTAGCTTGCTCGATATCACGTTTTTCAATCCTATGAGCAATTTCTGGAAACTTATTTGCTTGGGTCAAAACAGCTGAACTAAAATCACTGACCGCTTGAAGCATTTGATTGCAGGCCTGACGTCCTGCTTCCATCCCAGCAATTTCAGAAGTATATGAAAATTCTACCTGCTAATTTTGCTTGTCACTCGTGTCATACCCGACCAATTCATGAATAGCTGCCTCTGCTGCTATCGTACTAGATTTTATCTTTCCACCCATACTTCAAACTCCTTTTCATAAAATCTATATTGACTCTATCATATCACAAAAACATGATGATTTCACAATAAATCTTATGAGCATTAAACACTAGTAATGACAGGCCTGACTTATCTCACACGATGATTATAAAAGACAAAGTCCTAAGAAAAATTCTTAGGACTTTGTCTTAATAGATGAGTTAGTTTGACTGACATGAACTCCTAAAGTTCGGTACGATTTTCAATGGCTCTTAGGAGCGTTACTTCGTCCGCATATTCGATATCAGCTCCTACTGCTAGACCTCTTGCTAGACGAGTAACCTTTATCCCTGCAGGTTTAAGTAGTCGAGAGATATACATAGAGGTCGCCTCACCATCAGCTGTTGCATTGGTGGCTACGATGACCTCTGAAACTTCGCTATCCATGAGACGAGTCATGAGACTTTTGAGGTTGATGTCATCTGGGCTAATTCCATTCATAGGGGAAATCAAGCCGTGTAAAACATGGTAAAGTCCGTGATATTCTTGGATGTTTTCCATAGCAGCAACATCTCTGCTATCCTCCAGAACCAGAATCGTAGACTGGTCACGGCTAGGATCGGTACAGATAGAACAAGGATCATCATCTGTCAAGCGTCCACAAATAGAGCAATAGGTCAATTCTCGCTTGGCCGCAAGGAGATTTTTTGCAAATTCATTGACGTCATCATCCGACATCCCAATGGTATAAAAGGCCAGTCGGGTTGCTGTCTTAATCCCGATACCTGGAAGTTTAGAATAACTGTCAATCAGTTTAGCTATAGGTGTTGGGTAAAGCATGGCTTCCTTTCTAGTTCATTGGATGGTGTTGGTTGTATAGATTGATAATGTCGCGAGCAATCGAAGGTCCGACACCATTAGTTAGATTCGTATTATGCGGGAAAACAACTGCGACTGCAATCTGCGGATTATCGGTTGGCGCATAGGCTACGGCGTTGGTATTGTTGGCTTTTTGGCCACCGTTCACGTAACTTTCGGCTGTACCGGTTTTTCCGCTGATAGAGACTGCTGCACCATTTGAAAAGGCGCGACCTGTCGTAAGAGCACTTGTCCCGTGCGATACTTGGTAAAAGCCTTGTTGCAAGATAGACATGTCAGACTCAGAAATATTGATTTTATTCATTTCTGTGCTGTCATTTTGCTTAATGAGTTCTCCCAAACCACCTTGCTCGTTGTTGTCGTAGATTCCTTCCACGATATGAGGAGCTAAGCGGACACCATTATTGGCAATAGTTGCAACATACTGAGCTAACTGCATCGGTGTATAATTATCAAATTGCCCAAAGGCATTATTTAGATAGTTGGCCAAATCGTAGTCTTTAGAATAAATCCTGTTGACTCATCTGGTAAATCGATCCCTGTAGACACGCCCAAACCATACTCACCGAAGGTTGAACGAAGTTTTCCCATTGCAGATTCAAGATTGTTGGTTCCTACTGTCATATTCGGCTGATAAGTTTGTCCCATGATTCCGAGAGCAGTTTGGACCATGTAGGTATTGGATGAATACTCCAAGGCCTCAACGGCTGTAATCGGGAAAGAACCATAATAAGGAGTATACCAAGAATTGATAGGGGCAGAACCTTGGAAGACTATTGGTTGATCTGTCAAGGTTTGATTTCCTGACAAGACCCCATTTTCCCAACCTGAACTGATGGTAGCTGCCTTAACGACAGATCCTGGAACAAAGACATTGGTGACAGTTCCGAGTGAGTCCGTGGTCAGTTCTCCAGTCTCTACATTGTGCTTCATTCCTGACATGGCTAATACAGCTCCTGTCTTAGGATTGAGGGCTACTGCATAGACACCCTCTGAGTATCTAGCTCCACCATTGGCAAGTTCTGAGTTGAAATAGTTCTTTAAAAGGTTGTCTACGCTATCTTGGAAGGCCAAATCAATGGTTAATTTGATATTTTTCCCCTTGCTTCCTTCTTCGATATTTTCTACACTCTCCATGTCTCCGTGCTTGTCCAAATGGATTTCCTTGACGGTACGTTTTCCTTGCAAGACTTCTTCGTATTGCTTTTCAAGATAGGAAGTCCCAACACGGTCATTGAGTGAGTAACCTTTTTTCAAATAAGCATCTACTTCTTCTGCAGGAAGACCTGATTTTTCACTAGAAACACTGCCGACAATAGATGAAAGAGAGGTTTCTAAGACTTTTCGGTCCCACGAAGTAGAGATGGAAATACCTGGCAATTCCTTAGACGCAGAAGCAATCACAGCTACCTGTGTATCGCTCAAAGGATCGGTTTGAATATTTCCTGTTGCAAAATTCTCTACTGCATTGAGCTGACTAAAGATATAGATTGCCTTCTTTTCATCCTCTGAGTAGTTTAATTGACTGGAAGTAATACTCTCAGCAGCGTTGTTATAGAGTTCAGATTCGGAAAGTTGATTGCCATCTGAATCATATCGTTTATCTTTGGAAGAGCTTCAACTGTCTTCTTATAAACTTCAGCATCAGCCAAGTAGTAATCAGCCATTTGACGGTCCGTCAACTCTGGAGAGGTGACTGTGACATAGGTCAACAATTTTTTAGAAATATCCTTCAAATCAGCCGCAGTCATCTTGTTGCTTCGTGTAAAGGAAACAACTTGTTTGACGGTGTTTTGGACTAAAGGTTTTCCTGTTGCATCATAGATTTCTCCGCGAGCGGAACCCATAGTTACTCGAGTTTGGCTAGCAGAAGCGAGTTTGTTTTCATAAAAATCCTTATGAAGAACTTGCATATAAAGCAAACGACCAATAATTGCTAAAAAGAGCAAGATGACGATTGCAAATAACAAATTAAGCCGTGTCGGTATCGAGTGGCTATTGAATTTTCTCATACACATCAATCTCATTTCTAATCAAAATCACACTCTTCATTGTACCATAATTTAGGTAGAAAATTATGGAAAAAGAAAAGACTTTTCCTTTTTGGTCCAAAAAGTATTTTCTATGATATAATTAAGGTAAGCGCTATTTTATTTGTTAGATTTGCCAAAGTATTTTTGGCAAATAGCTATAAAAGGAGTTCCATGAATAAGCAAGATATCTCTACGATTATCGACCTTCACTTTGAAGAGATGACCGATTTAGAGCAAGAAATTGCCCGCTATTTTCTGCAGGCAGATACCCTAAATGATGACTTATCCTCTCAACAAGTCACGCAAAAACTTCATATTTCCCAGGCGGCGCTCACTCGTTTTGCCAAGAAGTGTGGTTTTAAGGGCTATCGAGAATTCATCTTCAAATATCAACAACAAAAAGACACTCTTTCTGCTCCTCAACAGGATATGAATCCTTTGACTCAACGAGTTCTCAGAAGTTATGCAAATGTGCGAGAAATTTCTCAAGGATTGATTGACGATGAACAGTTGGAACGTGTAGCTCAGATGATTGAGCAATCCGAACGCGTCTATTTTTCGGAACTGGGAGTTCTGGTCTAGTTGCACGTGAGATGAAGCTACGTTTTATGAGATTGGGTGTCGTCTGTGAAGCCTTAACAGATCCAGACGGTTTTGCCTGGACGACTAGTATCATTGATGAAAAATGTCTGGTCTTTGGTTTTTCCCTCTCAGGAACAACACCGTCCATCATCGATAGTTTATTAGATGCCCAGGATATGGGAGCTAAGACAGTTCTATTTACAAGTGCACCGAATAAGGATACCCAAGCATTTACAGAAACAGTATTAATCGCAAGCCAAAGCCAGGCCTCTTATATCCAACGAATCTCTGCTCAGCTTCCAATGCTGATTATCATTGATTTACTCTACGCTTATTTCCTAGAGATTGATCGCGAAAGTAAAGAAAAAATCTTTAATAGCTATTGGGAGAATAATAGACTGAATGGTTATCGTAGAAACACAAGAAATAGAAAACCCTGAAATTGAAAACCATTCAGGGTTTTCTGTTTAAAATATTTTTCCCCACAAAAAGGAGTCCACTATGGGACTCCCTTTTTTAGTGTTTTAAAACACTTTCTTTGATTTAGTCTCTGCTAATCCTTCATTTCTTTTTTGAAGAAGAATAGCATCATTCCTGAAACTAGAGTGAGGGCAGGTAAGAGAGCTGAACTTACTTCTTCTCCTGTTGCTGGTAACTGTTTGCTTGTAGAATCTGCTACAGTTCCCTTGACCTCTGCTAAAGGCTTGTCTTCTCCCATTGGCTGTGGTGCAGGAGTTTCTACATTTGTTGGTGCACTTGGTTGAGCTGCATCCTTGTATACTACCGCATAGACACCTAGGTGTGGAGCTACAAATTCAAGTGCTGAACCTTTCTGTTCAAACTTCACTTCCTGCAATTCTTGATTTGCATTCATAGCATAGACATTGGCTACATCAGACGCCACAGCAACTTGAACAAGGGCTGCACCTTTCAATTGAACAAGTTCGCCTTTCTCATTCTTCAATTGAATTTGATAAGCATCGAAACGGCGACCTTCCAAGACCTGATCAGCAACCTTATCGACCTCTAAAACAGAACCACCATTGAGGTCCCCTTCTCGAGCAATCAGTTTCAAGTTTGTTGATGAATCTTTCAAGACCTTCAATGTGCTATCAGTTGATGGACTTTCTTCCTTAGTTCCAACTTCGACGATGCGATCTTGGGCTTCCTCACGTTCAACCTTAAGAACCTTACGGTTGTCACCATCGACTTCTACATAAGTCGTTACTTGTCCGTCTTTTCCTTCAGAAACAACTTGTTCCTTACCTTTAGCTAAATCAGCATTCTCACGGCGAACAGTCTTGAAGGCGATTGGTTCTTTCTCTACTTTTAGATTTGGTAGGTTAAAGTCCAAATTCATAACGCCTTCTGTCGGCATAGCAGTTCCTTCTTGAGTACCTACTTCAACGATGCGGTCTTGAGCTTCCTCACGTTCAACCTTAACAACCTTACGATCGCTGCCGTCAACTTCTACATAGGTCGTTACTTGTCCGTCTTTTCCTTCAGAAACGACTTGTTCCTTACCTTTAGCTAAGAGAGAATTTTCACGACGAATCGTATTGAAGGCAATTGGTTCTGTCGTTACTTCAAGGCTTGGTTGAGTTACACTCAATTCTTTAACACCTTCAGTTGGAAGATTTGAATGTTTCACTTCCTCTTCTGGCTTACTTGGTTCTTCAGGTTTGCTTGGCTCTTCTGGTCTCGCAGGATCTTCTGGTTTGCTTGGCTCTTCTGGTCTTGCAGGTTCTTCTGGCTTGCTTGGATCCTCTGGTCTTGCAGGATCCTCTGGCTTACTTGGATCTTCTGGCTTACTTGGATCCTCTGGTCTTGCAGGATCCTCTGGCTTACTTGGCTCCTCTGGTCTTGCAGGATCCTCTGGCTTGCTTGGATCCTCTGGTCTTGCAGGATCTTCTGGCTTACTTGGATCCTCTGGTCTTGCAGGATCTTCTGGCTTACTTGGATCCTCTGGTCTTGCAGGATCTTCTGGTTTGCTTGGATCCTCTGGTCTTGCAGGTTCTTCTGGCTTACTTGGATCCTCTGGTCTTGCAGGATCCTCTGGTCTTGCAGGATCTTCTGGCTTACTTGGTTCTTCTGGTTTGCTTGGCTCTTCTGGTCTCGCAGGATCCTCTGGCTTACTTGGCTCCTCTGGTCTTGCAGGATCCTCTGGTCTTGCAGGATCTTCTGGCTTACTTGGATCCTCTGGTCTTGCAGGCTCCTCTGGTGTTGCAGGATCTTCTGGCTTACTTGGCTCCTCTGGAGCTGGTTCCTCTTTTGGTGTCGCCTGAAGATTGTTGATAGATGTCAAAGCGTCTTGCAAGGCCTTATCTACTGCATCCTGAGTTTTGGCTTCTTCAATAGTAGCTAAGGCTTGTTCTGCTAGTTCAACTAGTTTCTTCTTAGCTTCCTTGTCATCACCCAACTCAGCTGTTTTACTTTTAATGGCTTCGGACAAGCTTGCCATAGCTTTATCGTAGTCAAGCTTAGGCTCTACTGGTTTGCTTGGTACCTCTGGCTGTGTTGGTTCTTCTGGTTTTGCAGGTTCTTCTGGCTTGCTTGGCTCCTCTGGTTTTGCCGGTTCCTCCGGCTTACTTGGTTCTTCTGGTTTTGCTGGCTCCTCTTTTGGAGTTACTTGAAGCTTATTGATGGATACCAACGCGTCTTGCAAGGCTTTTTCAACAGCATCTTGAGTCTTAGCTTCTTGGATAGCCGCAAGAGCTTGTTCTCCAAGTTCAACGAGTTTTTCCTGAGCAGCTACATCATCGGCAAGTTCTGTTGCTTTTTTCTCGACAGCTTCAGTCAAATCTGCAATCGCCTTATGGTAGTCAACTTTAGACTCTTCTGGTTTTGCAGGTTCTTCTGGCTTGCTTGGCTCCTCTGGTGCTGGCTCCTCTTTTGGAGTCGCTTGAAGACTGTTGATAGATGCCAAAGCTGCTTGCAAGGCCTTATCTACTGCATCCTGACTCTTAGCTTCTTGGATAGCTGTCAAGGCTTGCTCTGTTAATGCAACTAGCTTCTTCTTAGCTTCCTTGTCATCACCGAGCTCAGCTGTTTTTCTTTCAATTGCTTCTGTCAGACTTGCCATGGCCTTGTCGTAGTTTGGTTCCTCTGGTTGCGCTGGTTCTTCTGGAACCGGCTCCTCTTTCGGAGTAGCCTGAAGACTGTTGATAGATGCCAAAGCTGCTTGCAAGGCCTTATCTACTGCATCCTGAGTCTTAGCTTCTTGGATGGCTGTCAAGGCTTGCTCTGTTAATGCAACTAGCTTCTTCTTAGCTTCCTTGTCATCACCGAGCTCAGCTGTTTTTCTTTCAATCGCTTCGGTCAGACTTACCATAGCCTTGTCATAGTTTGGTTCTTCTGGCTGTTCTGGTGTTGGCGTATCATCTGTGCCATAATTTTCTTCCTTATCAAGGATCGTTTGCAAAGCTGCTGCTGTCTTCAGAACTTCTTGTGCATTGGCTTCACTTTCTGAAAGTTGCTCAGATAATTTATCCAAGTTTGACTTGAAGGCTTGACGTGCCTCTGGAGTATTCTTCAAGCTTGTCTGGTCAAACTTAACCAACTCATCCTTCCAGTTCTTCATGGCTTGGATTAACTCTGCTTTGGTATAAAGAGCACTACCTTCACCATGAGTGATGAACTGGTCAACTTGGATACCAATATTTCTCGTAGTATCATTACGTTTTGGATCCAATTGCAAGGTTACAGCATGCCAACCTTCTTCGAGTCCAGTCAAACGAACAAGAGTCTGACCACCTTGACGAGTAGTGGCTGTACCACTGAAGTACTTCTTACTGTTGTACTCAGAAGCATTACCTAGGCCATCTTGATACTCGACTTTTCTACCGTCTAACGTTACTTTGTAGATACCATGTCCTGGATCCACATATCCTTTGATCTCAAGACCTGTTCCGTAGAAGTAGGCTGTTACGCTGGCATTTTTCTTCTGTTCTTCTGTCAAACGTCCAAATGACGCCCATGATTCTGTATTTTGGTATTTATCAGCTGAGTTCATTTCATGGTTCCAACCTGGACTATAGTCAAGTTGAGTTGCCTGATCGTCATAGCTTGTCTGGTCTTTTAGGAGCAATTCTGCCTTCATCACTCGAATAGTAGCTTCTGAAGCAAAACCAAGAAGGGCATTGTCAGAAACGCTAGTCATTTTCACTTTGAAGTCAAAGATTGAATCAGCTTGCTCTGTAAAGTCGATCGTTGGAATCGTGATTGTTTTCTCAGTTTCACCATCTTGGAAGGTTAAGTCAGCTGTTGTGTCCTTGTACACTTTACCATGAACCCCTGTTCCTGGCTCTGTTACAACATGGACTGTTGCTGTTCCTTTGCTACCACCAACACGCTTAATGGTTACAGTAACTGGTTGGCCTTTTTGAACTTCATAGGTCGTTTCTTTCATCTCAAACATACCTTTACCAGCATTGTTGAGCGTGTAGATACCTTCCGTTGCAATAGCTTTACCAGTTTTGTTAACGAGTTTGATGGTATGTTCACCTGGAGCCAAGTCTTCAGTTTCATAAACCATCTGGCTACGTTTACGAGCTGCATTATTGGTTTGTACGTCTGCAACCTTTTGACCATCCACGTAAACGGTCATTTCACCGTGGTTTGGATCAACTGTAGACACTACATATGCTTTTGTTCCAGTGAAACGGTAGGTTACGCTAGCATCTTTTTGGTTAGTCCACATAGATGTTCCGCGGACGCCTTCAGATTCATCATACCAAGTTGTATTCTCTTTATCAGCAGTTGTATTTGAATGGTAGTCTAGTCCTAGAGGATAACCATCTGTTTTCTCGATACTGCTTGGTGTCTTATAAACAGAGAAGTTTGTCAAAATTGGAGTCGCTTGTGCACCAGTAATGGTTACACGAATCTTTTGTGCCTCTACTGGTTGACCTTGAATAAGACGACGATAGCCAACAGTCGACCCTTCACCGTATGGTACCCAACGTCCATTAAGTTCAACTTCAACCTTGAAGCCAGAGATACGTTGACCCTTAGCGATATCTTCTTTGAGTTCGACTACGTCAAAACGTCTCTTTTGTCCAAGATCGACAGTAAATTCACCTGTCTTAGCATCATTTGCTAGTGCCCAGCTCGTATCATCCTTACCATCTGTCAAATGACTTGCTTGATACAAGTGATTCTTACGAGTAGAGCTTGCAGTTACAGTTGCACCCTTAGCGAAGTCAGTTGCATACATTTGATCCAAGGTTGCTCGGAATTCTTGCAAGCGAGCCACGTCTGCATCTGCGAATTTACCTTCTTTATTAGGTGGAATATTGAGGAGAAGTGGCGTTCCACGACCAACAGACTTGAAGTAGATATCCATCAAATCTTTGATTGATTTTGGCTGTTGATTGTCATGGTAGAACCAACCTGAACGGATAGAAACGTCTGCTTCACCAACTGAGTACATATCTCCTTCTGGATCTCCATGGTTGAGATACTCATTCTTCACATCGTCAGTGATTTTAGCTTTCTTGACCTTATGCCAAACTGGATCTCCGGCGATACCACGTTCATTACCGATCCAACGGACACTTGTCGGTTGAGCAGAGAAGATAGCGATATCTCCTTCGGCTTTCTTGATGTACTTGAACCACTCATCAAAGGTATAAGTTACTTTTTGAGCTCCGCTACCACGCGCACCGTCCATCCAAACTTCGATAAATTTACCATTGTTTCCGTATTTAGGATTGCCAAGAATTTCCTTAAGTTGGTTGAGGTAGTATTCGTTGTACTCTTTCTCAGTTGCAACATGATATTTAGGATGGTTGGCATCCCATGGTGATAAGTAAACACCCATATTCATATCATACTTAGTCGCTGATTTAGAAATTTCTTCTAGAAGGTCACCCTTACCATCTTTCCATGGACTTGCAGCCACCGTATGGTCTGTATATTTAGATGGATAAATCACAAATCCGTCATGGTGTTTTACAACCATGATTGTTCGTTTGAATCCAGCATCCTTCAAAGTCTTAATCCACTGATCTGTATCAAGGTTAGTTGGATTGAAGTACTGAGGATTTTCTCTACCGTTCCCCCACTCAGAGTTGGTGTAGGTGTTCATACCATAGTGGATGAAGGCAGCCAATTCTTCCTTGTGGTAATCCAATTGAGCCTTGCTTGGAAGTGGACCGTAAGCAGCAATTTCTGTTTCCTCATCTTTTGGATCAACCACTGGAGTTACAGGAGTTGCTGGTTTTGGATCTTCAATCTTTTCGTATTCAAAAATAACTTCATTCACCCCTTTATGCTTGATAGTCGCTTCTTGACTTGCATTTACTGCACGATAACCTGCAATTTCTTTGGCTTGGAAATTATGAACAAAGGAAACATCGTATTCCTTACCTTCGTTATTATCCACAGTTGCAGTTGCCAATTCTTGGTCGGTACCTTTCAAACGATAATGAATGTCAAAGGAACCTTTATTGATCTTATAAACAACCTTGATAACACGAGTTCCTGCAGGAGCCTTGCTCACAACGCTATAATCATCTTCCCAAGCGTCTTTCAATTGTTTATTGACAGCTTTGCCATCAATCGATACAATCTCATATTTGTCTTTATTCTTCTTGAAGAAGTCAGTCTTTTCAATTTCTGTTTTATAGTTATAGTCGAACTGAGTTCCAACTTCCGTCTTTTCAACAAAAGTATCGTTTTCTTTGACTGGGTTATCATTTTGGTCCACATGCTCGATAACAACTCGTCCATAGTCAACGCCTTCAAGGAGAGTTGCTACACCACTTTCATCGAATGAATATTTGTTTTCACCGATAACTGCTGTCTTATTTCTTAACATTTCTCCCTCTGGAGTGAAATAATAACGGCTACCGTTATCGCCTTGATACCAGCCTTTAACACCGTATTTATCAATGATGCCTTTAGCCCATGCTAATTGTTCTGGAGACAAGACTAGACCTCCACCGAAGCGGTCTTTTTCAGCAATGTTCGCATTATCAACAGTACCACGTTGGTGGATTCCGATAACTTTGCCATCGCCGTTGATGATACCGCCACCAGAAAGACCAGAAACAGAAGTCAAACGATAGGTAACACCTACTGTTCCCTTATCATCATACTTTTCAGTATCTCTAACGACACCGTCTGCCTTATACAATTGACCAGGAACAATTGGTTCCTTCAATTCTGGTGAGCTTGAGTCTGTAGGGTAACCAATCGTACTAACAGGTTCTCCAGCTTTGTATTCCCGATGCTCTGCTAACGGAGTAAAGGTTGCAGCCTTATTTGGACTTGCAATCTGTACTGGAACTGGAGCCACAACCAAGGCTAGGTCATTTTTGTACCCTTCACCAAACTTTTCTTTATTCCAGAAATGAATATCCTTTTCTTGGAACAAAACAGTTTTTCCTGAAGTTGGCAATGATCTTTCTTTTGGAGTATTAGAACCAACATTGTAGTAGAACTTAGCAGTATCACCACCTAAGATATTACCAGCATTGGTTTCGGCATCCTTCTTCAAGAAATTGTGAGCGACTGTCAGCATGATATTTGGAGCCACAAAGATACCTGAACCTGAATTGAGGTAACGCTGAGTTCCACCGTCTGCTAGAGGTGAACTGTAGATTGTGTAAATCATGGTAGCTGATGTAGCTGGTTGACCTTCATAATTGATATGCTTAAGGTCTTGGCCACCATTGATAATGGCTCTATTTTCTTTTTCGCCTTCAGTTGTACTTGCTTCTTCAGCTTTTAAAATACTTTTAGTTTCAACTTTCGGGCTATCTTTTTCTGATACAATGGCTGAAGTATCAAGTTTCTTCACTGGTGTATCAGGATAGGCACGGTCAGGAATTTCTACTGGAAGTAAATCTCCAGCCTCTTCAGTAGTTTTAGTTTCTTCTGTTACTTTTTCTGTAGCAGGAGCTGCTTGTTCAGCAACTTCTTCTTTTACAGGACTCACTACTTCTTTAGTTTCCTTAACTGCTTCAACTTTTTCTTTATCGACATCGATTACTTCTTTGGCTTGACCTTCTACTTCCAGTTTTGGTTCTGTCACAACTTCGTTAGCGGCAACATTTCCAGATGCAAAAAAAGCCAGTCCAACTGCCACAGAGGCTACACCAACCGTTAGTTTACGAATACTGAATATACGACTTTTTTCTAAAAAATACTGTTTCATCAAATTCTCCTAATGATAAAAAGCAGTCAGCTACTGCAAGAGCCCAGTTTCTGCTGGCGACAATTCTATTTCTCAGTGCTACTTTAAAACTCTTCTTCCTCCCACTCTTATCTTCTGTTTAGATTCATTTTTAGAAATCGCTTACATTTTTTCTGAATAAAAAAATGACTTGATTTTACAACCGCTTTTTCGAGATTTCTCAGTATAATAAATATACTATATTATCCCAAGAAATGCAAGGGCTTCCAAAGTTTTATTAAACTTTTACCTAACTTTTTTCCTGCCAAAAAACCCTAAATTGGCAAAGCCAATTTAGGACTGTTTGGTTTTGAAATGATAATAAGCACCGAGCATGCCAGCAGTATTCTGATGGTGGGCAAATTCAAGTCGAGTCTTGTCTGCCAAGCTTGGAACAAGCGAATCTTTCAAAGCCTTACGGATTTTTGGTTTCAAAATTGCTTCTTGCCCCATGATACCACCACCAAGGATGACAACTTCTGGATTGGCAACATAACAAATATTTGCGAGACCCTTACCAAGGTAATCCACCATGCGGTCAATCCCCTCCATACAGAGTTTATTACCTTCAGTAGCTTCTTTGAAAATTCTGCGACCGTTCCACTGTTCCACTTCATCTCCATGTGCATCAGCCACATACTTAACAAGAGCTGTCGTAGACGCTAAGTCCTGGAAAGCTCCATCCTGCATGTGCAGATAACCAACCTCACAGGCAGAATTACTAAAGCCATGGAAAACTTGTCCATCTATGATCAAGCAACCACCGATACCAGTCCCAATCGTCAAGCAAAGGGTAATACTTGCACCCTTTCCTGAACCAGAGACAGCTTCAGCAAGCCCTGCACAGTTAACATCATTTTCAATTTCACAAGGAATGTTAAAGCTAGCTTCAATTTCCTTTTTAAATTGGGTTCCGGCATAATTTGGAATCTGTGGACCAGCGTAGAAAATCTCACCCTTATCAGGATCAACCATTCCCGCCGAGGAAATGGCTACACCTGATACTGGTCCTTTTTCTAAATAGTTAGCTACGATATCTTTTGTTTTCTGTAAGATGTGTGGACCACCCTTGTGAGCCTCAGTCGCTACTTCGTTAGACTCTACAAGTTGTCCATCCTGATCAATTAAACCATATTTGATATTAGTTCCACCAATATCAATTGCAACGTAATTAGTCATAAAGCCTCCTATTGATTAGAGGAAACGCTCCTTAGTTTCACGAATCAATTGAGCAGCTGCTTCTACAACTGGACGATCTTCTTCGGTCACTGGTGTAAGTGGAGAACGAACTGATCCGATGTTAAGTCCTTCATTGATTTTCAAGACTTCTTTAATTACACAGTACATATTCCCATGAGCTGCAGTCAATTTACCGATGATAGCGTTGATAGCGTATTGCAATTCACGCGCTGTTTCTAGATCCTTATCCGCAATCAATTGGTTGAGTTTCAAGAAGAGTTCTGGCATAGCACCATAAGTACCACCGATACCAGCTTTGCTCCCATGAGACGTCCGCCTAAGAATTGTTCGTCTGGACCGTTAAAGACGATATGGTCATCGCCACCAAGGCTAACGAATGTTTGGATATCTTGAACTGGCATTGAAGAATTTTTAACACCGATAACACGTGGGTTTTTCAACATTTCTGTGTAAAGACTTGGAGTCAAAGCAACACCTGCCAATTGAGGAATGTTGTAGATAACATAGTCTGTATTTGGTGCAGCAGCACTGATGTCGTTCCAGTATTTTGCTACTGAGTACTCAGGCAAACGGAAGTAAATTGGTGGGATTGTTGCGATAGCATCTACTCCCAAACTTTCTGCATGACGAGCCAGTTCAATACTATCTTTGGTATTGTTACAAGCTACGTGAGCAATGATGGTCAATTTACCTTTGGCAACTGCCATAACTTCTTCTAAGATCAATTTACGGTCTTCTACACTTTGGTAGATACACTCACCTGAAGAACCATTAACGTAAAGTCCTTGAACACCTTTATCAATAAAGTATTGTACCAAGGCACGAGTACGTTCTGGGCTAACTTCACCCGCATCATCATAACATGCGTAGAAGGCAGGAATGACACCTTCATATTTTTTTAAATCTGACATAGATTTCTCCTAAGATTTCTTTTTTCTGCTTTGAGCAGATGATTTTTTACTATTTTAGTATACACCTTGTAAAAAGCGCTTTCAATACATCTTAGCCACTTAGATTTTAATTTCTATTCATCTCCCATAGCTTTTCTTATTTGAAAGTAGTTTCATATCGTTTTCAATCTGCCTGATATTTAGAAAACAATTTTTCCATTAATCCAGCTTGGCAAAAGGCAAGAAGACCAAAGCCAAAGAGTAGAAATGCTGAACCACCAAGCACTAGAGTAAAGCCTGATAGATAGAGAAGCATAATGATTAACAAAATAATCGCAAGCATCAAGAAGAACCAAACAAAGTTAAAACTTACCAAAAGTAAGCCCTTTTGGAGCACTTCTTTCCAAGTTAATTCATAGCGTGCAGCAATTGGATAGCTAGCCAACATAACTAGTGTTAAATATCAGAATTCCCAAGCAAATAGCTTTAATGAGCTGAAAGGCAACACCAGTTTGACTCCAAAATAGTGATAAGTCAACCACACTGATCAAAAAGATTCCTAATTCCAGCAAACCTAACTGAAAACCTAATTTCAAATTTTGCTTGAAGGCTCTAATATAGATTTTGAAAACAGGAATACGACGGCTGCGCTTCACTTCAAAGATTGTCTGATAGAGACTGATTTTAGCTACTCCAATAGTCACAATAGGCAAACAAGACACAACAAAGAGTAGGTTAACCGTCACGATATCTAAAACTTTCTCGCAAAAACGCATCAGAAAGTTATCCGTATCAAATGCCGCTTTTATCAATCCAGATCCTTTATGTGCCATTGTTTCTCCTCCTAACTGACTAATCGATTAAAATTTTAAATAAATATTTACGAACTTTATCTTCCATACCTGCATAACCGTTAGGCTGATGAGGTTCTCCTGGGAAGAAAACTGCAAAATTGTGATATCCCAACAAGAGTGGGTATTGTTCGTGACAATGAACAAAGCCAATATCGCTAGCTTCATCAAAGGCTACGGCCTCATCTTTGATGCGAGAACCGTAGCTAGAATACTCATGTCCTTCAACTAACAAATGTAAGTCTGCATAGTTTTTATGATGCTCAAAGCGATCATTTTCTTCTTTATTGAGAACATTTTCTTGTACAACTAAGAAGACCTTATCTCCATCAATATCGTATTTACCTAATTCAAAGTTATCTTTACGATGCTCATAGAGATAATCGATGGCCTTATCGAGATTTGGATGAATTCCCTTGTAAAAGCTAATGTTTTTTAAATCATCAAAAATCATAGTAATTTCCTTTACCTGATTGTTATCTTCAGACACAAAATGTCTAGCCAGTAAGTTTATAAGTGTCTAACAAAACTTCATGAAGTACCCAACTCCTCTCCATTTTGTAGACACTTATAATACTATATCGTTTTCAATAAATAGATTTTCCTATTCTCAATTAAAATTGAAGAGCAAACTAGGAAGCAATCCGCAGGCTGTACTTGAGTACGGCAAGGAGTCGCTGAAGTGGTTTGAATTCAATTTTCGCAGAGTATTAACCTTTAACGGCTCCCATAGTAATCCCTTGAGTGAAGGATTTTTGGAAGACAAGGAAGACTGTTACGATTGGCACAGCTGCAAGAGCAGCCCCTGCCATGATTAATCCATAGTTGGTTGCCATTTCAGCCTGCATGGTTGCAACCCCTAGTGAGATGGTCAAGTTGTTACGAGATGTCAACATAACCAACTGCATAAAGTAGTCATTCCATGTATTGATGAAGGTAAAGATTGCAAGAGCTGCAAATCCTGGCTTCACGATTGGGAAGGCTACGCTCCAGAAAGTACGAATCTCACCACATCCGTCAATCTTAGCAGATTCGAGCAATTCTGTTGGAATGTTTTCACTGAACTGTTTCATGAGGAAGACCCCAAATGGCCATCCGATCAAAGGCAAGATAACCGCCCAAAGAGTGTCATGGATTCCCATGAAGTTGACGATACGTACCAATGGTACAAGGACAACTTGTTTTGGAAGAGCCATGGCAGCGATAAAGATAGCAAAGAGGATGCGTTGACCGTAGAAACGTTTCTTAGCCAATACATAACCTGCTAGTGATGAAGTTGCACAAACCAAGAACATAGTTACCAATGAAATGAAGACTGAGTTCCACATCCATTGCAAGGCTGGGTTTTGCACCATCAATTGTTGGAAGTTCTCCATTGTTGGAGCTTTAGGGAACCATTGTGGTGGAATCATAATGGTATCTGGTTGTGATTTGAATGCACCTGTCAAAATCCAGTAGAATGGAAAGATAAAGAGTACAGTCAATAAAAGCAAGAAGATGGTTGAAATAACAGTGAAGGCTGTTAAAGGTTTCTTTTGTGTAGATTGCATAGCTGTCTCCTTTCCATTAATATTCTACGTCGTTTCCAAGTACTTTAAATTGAACAAAGCTGACGATAGCGATCATAACTGCCAAGAATACACCAATAGTATTGGCATAACCATACTCAGTCAATTGGAAGGCTTTCTCGTATAGGTAGTACATAAGTGTACTTGTTGAGTAGTTTGGACCACCTGAAGTCAAAAGCTGAATCAAAGCGAAACACTGGAATGAGTTGATTGTTGTAATGATTGCAATATAAAGAGTTGTTGGAAGAAGGCTTGGCCATTTAATCTTCCAGAAAACTTGTAACTCAGTTGCTCCGTCGACACGCGCCGCTTCTACAAGTGAGTTATCAATATTACCCATTGCAGCGATGTAAAGGATGATTGGTTGACCAACTGATGTTGTCAAAAGAATAATCATAATCGCCATCAAAGCCCAGTTTTTGTCACCCAACCAAGAAATGTTTTGGCTAATGATATGGCTTGACTTAAGCACGAAATTCAAATACCTGATAGAGGATCATATATCCATTTCCATACAACCGTTACGGCAACACTACCTGTTACAACAGGAAGGAAGAATACGAAACGATAGAAGGATCTAGCAACTGCATTTTGTTGGTAAGTTTGTGATGCCACAAATAGTGAGAAGAGTACAACGACTGGTACAGATCCGATAACTAAGATTACGGTATTAATTAAAGACTTCATAAAGACTGGGTCTTTAAACATACGAATATAGTTGTCCAATCCTATAAATTCAAAACTTGTCATCGAGTAGTTAAAGAAACTAGTGATGAATCCCATGATCATTGGAGCTAGGACAAAGACGGTAAAGAAGATTAATACTGGTGCTAAGAAAGCATAAGAAACAATTGTTTCTCTCATGCGAATTTTATTGACTTTCACAGTCGGCACCTCACTTTCAAATAGTTTTTGTTTTTTGATTGTTGTCTGACATTGATGTAAAATCAAAATGAAATTTTTTCCAAGAAAAGCCTATGTAAGAACTTCATTTTAATTTTGACCTGTCAGTTCCTTACATTTTCAAACAAAAGTCCCCCTTTTCGTACACAGATATGCACAGGGAAAAGGGGGGATTTTACTTTTTATTTAGGGCTTATTGTTTAGCTGCTTTTTTGATAGTTTCATTCGCTTTTTCAGTGAATGCCTTCAAAGCTGCAGCAGGTTCTTGGTCACCATTAGATACTGCTTGCAACATTGGGAACCATAGAGTTCTCATTTCAGCAAATCCGTCGATTGTGTTGTAGTATGGAGAGTAGTATTGAGTCCAACCACTGATAGTTTCCATACGTTTATCATCATAAAGTTTTCCAAATGAAGTACGAACTGGGAAGGCACCTGTACGAACTACGTCTTTAGGACCCCATTCTTTATCATCAGCGATGAATTGGATGAATTTCTTAGCAGCAGCAACTTTCTTTTCATCTTTGTTGTTAAATACTGCAAATCCGTTTACAAGGTACTCAAGAGCTGGTTTGCCTGAATCAGATGGGAATGGAACTTCTACCACTTCAACTTTACTTGCTTCCAAGAGTTTAGCTTGGATACCGTTTTGAGCTGGTGCCCAAAGGATTGTGTATGATGTTTGACCGTTTGCAAAGTTTTGGATGTCTGCTCCACCGTCAAATTGTGAACCGTTGTTCAACAGACCATCTTTAATCCAGCTAGTTGCTTTTTCAAGACCTTTGACGAACTTAGGATCGTCAGTTGTGTATTTAGTAACTTCTTTGTCTGTTACAGAACCGCCGTATAGGTTGGCGATGAAGGCACGTGTTCCTTGGTCTCCCCCTTGACCAGAACTGAACAATGAACCTGGAGTGTATCCTTTGTCTTTAAGTGCTTTCAAGACTTTTTCAAAATCATCTGTTGTCCAACCTTCTTTAACAAGGTTAGCTACACCAGCATCTTCCAACATTTTCTTGTTCATAGCCATGTAGAATGGTGCAGAACTGATTGGATACATGTATGCTTTATCACCAGCTTTACTTGCTTTAATGATGTTTTCATTGTTAACATCTTTAACAAATTCATCTGTAAAGAGGTCATTCAACTCAGCTAATTTACCATTTTTACCGTAATTAATGATACGACCTGGTGCATCGAAAAGTACATCTGGAGCAGTTCCAGCTTCAATAGCTGTCGTGATTTTTTCTGGACCAGATTTGAAGTCGATTGTTTCTAGTTTAACTTTGATATCTGGGTTTGCTTTTTCGAAAGCTTCGATGATAGATTTTTCATAAGTTCCTACACCGTCACCTGTTTTTTCTTGTGTGAAGACAGGGAATGCCCACCAAGTAATTTCTGTAGTTGCAGCAGAGTCGCCACCTGATTTAGCCGCATCTTTGTTAGCGTCTGATTTGCCACAAGCAGCAAGAGATAGAACAGCAGCACCCGCAAGTACTGTACAAGCTAGTTTTCTAAATTTCATTAGTTTTCTCCTAAATGATGGTATGCGTATCCGAAACGGATAATGAGTATTGACAACTTTGTATACGTTTACATTTTATTTTACTAATCAACCACTCTCCTCATGTTTTAATTGTCTTATTTGAGACCCGCAACAAATCGTTCCGTGATCTCTTTTGGTCTAGTAATAGCGCCACCAACTACGATGCCTCGCACTCCGTAACCTAGGATTTGCTTAGCCTGTTCTGGTGTATGAATTTTTCCTTCTGCGATGACGTCTACACCTGCATCGCATAGTTTCTTGATGAGTTCAAAATCTGGACCATCCACTTTTTGGACTATAAGATGTGTAGCCTGACAAGGTTGTTCCGACAAAGTCGATTCCCGCCTCAACTGCTGTTAGTCCTTCTTCAAAGGTACTTGTGTCAGCCATCAAGAGTTGGTTTGGATATTTTTCTTTGATTTGACGGATAAATTCTTGAATCTCTAGGCCATCATGGCGTTCTCTCTTTGTACAATCAAGAGCAATCACCTCAATATCTAGAGCTGCTAGTTCATCAACTTCTTTCATAGTAGCTGTGATGAATGGTTCCTGTGGTGGATAATCACGTTTGATAATTCCGATAATCGGAAGATTTGTGACCTCTTTGATTTCCTTAATATCCCGAACACTATTTGCTCGGATACCGACTGCTCCACCTTGCTCAGCCGCTTTGACTAGCAAGGGCATTACACCTCCCGCTTCTGTATAAAGCGGTTCGTGAGGAAGTGCCTGACAAGAAACGATGATTCCATCTTTAATCTGCTCAATCAAGGCTTCTTTACTAATCTGTGGCATCCACTTTCCTCCTTTTCTTTTTTCTTATGAGCCTATTATATATCATTTTTAAAGCGCTTTCAATAACTTGTACTAGAATAGATTGAAGTTTCAAAACAATTTTATGAAACAGAATCTCCTGAAAGTAGTTTCAGGGAGAAATACCAGAGTTTGAATCGCCTTCCATCCGCTTATTTCCACTAGAATCTTCGCTTTCTACAAATAAAGAGCCTGTAACGAATGAACGTTACAGACCCTTCTAATATAAGTCTAAACCTTTTTTATAGAGACTTTTTAGATTCAATGTTGCCATTAATCTTCTTTTTTCTTAGCCATTCCAAACAAGCCGAGAAGCATTCCAACCATTCCTACAGATACTAGAGGAGGTGAAACCTCACTTCCTGTTGCAGGGAGGGTTGGTTGTTGTGGTTGAGCTGCTGGAGCTTGATATGTCTTGTCTTGCTGTGCTACTAAAGTGACAAGCGGTTTTTCTTCAATCTTATATTCCGGAAGTTCGTTTTTGGCTGCTTCGACTGCATTTACTCCGCCTGTGAATTCTGGAAGTTCATGCTTAAGGGCTTGAACTGCATTTGCTCCACCTGCAAATTCTGGAAGCTCATTTTTGAGTGCTTCAACTGCGTTTACTCCGCCTGTGAATTCTGGAAGCTCATTCTTGAGCGCTTCAACTGCGTTTACTCCGCCTGTGAATTCTGGAAGCTCATTCTTGAGCGCTTCAACTGCATTTACTCCACCTGTGAATTCTGGAAGCTCATGAACTGCAGCTTCGACTGCATTTACGTCACCTTCAAACTCAGGGACTTCTACTGTTGGTGTTGCTTCGTCACCTACTGTTCCAATGGCTTCAGTGTACTCAGGAAATTCTGTTACAGCTGCTTCGTCACCATTGACACCACCTTCGAATTCTGGAACTTCTACTGTTGGTGACGCCTCATCACCTACTGTTCCAATGGCTTCAGTGTACTCAGGAAGTTCTGTTACAGCTGCTTCGTCACCATTGACACCACCTTCGAATTCTGGAACTTCTACTGTTGGTGACGCCTCATCACCTACTGTTGCGCTAGGAACAGAGTGTTCAGGAAGCTCAGATTCAGATGATGCTTCACCATTTACGTCACCTTCAAACTCAGGGACTTCTACTGTTGGTGCTGCTTCGTCACCTACTGTTCCAATAGATTCAGTGTACTCAGGAAATTCTGTTACAGCTGCTTCGTCACCATTGACACCACCTTCGAATTCTGGGACTTCTACTGTTGGTGCCGCCTCATCACCTACTGTTGCGCTAGGAACAGAGTGTTCAGGAAGCTCAGATTCAGATGATGCTTCACCATTTACGTCACCTTCAAACTCAGGGACTTCTACTGTTGGTGCTGCTTCGTCACCTACTGTTCCAATAGATTCAGTGTACTCAGGAAGTTCTGTTACAGCTGCTTCGTCACCATTGACACCACCTGTAAATTCTGGGACTTCATGGATTGCCGGTTCGTCACCATTAAAACCATTCGTAAGTTTAGTACCGACCACAGATACTGGCAAGTTATGCATACTTTCAATTGCACCCGCTTCAATAGATGTAACTTTTTGACCTATATCTTCAGGAGCTATTGTAAATAGGAGAGTCTTAGTATCATACTGAGTCATGAAGGTTGCAGTCTTACCATTAGCTAGTTTGAGAGTTGGAGCTTGATTTACCAAGACTTCTGAATCAAATTCCATAGCAATAATGCCTGGCCATTTTTCCATAGCCGTTGTAACTTTCACTTCTTTAGAAGCAACTCTCTCTTTAGTTAGATAATCCCAGTTGAATTTCTTGAAGGATAGAGTATATGGATTGCCACCAGCTTCATGATGTTCATACAAGAGACCAAATTCTTTTGGCCCAATTTGTTGAAGTGAGTTATAAGCGTACTCACCTTCTTGAATCAAATGATGGTGCAACCAAGTCAACTCGCCATCTTCTTCTACACGAGCCACTCGAATGTAGCCATTCTTACGACCTGGTCCATTAGCATTTGCTAGAAGGATATACTCTTTACCATCTTGAACCGTATGAGTCGCTGCCATTTGAACATAAACATCAGGTACATCATAGCGTGCTACATAGTTGTCCCATGTAATACCACCATCATTACTTGTCGCAACTTGCAAATCACCAGTCAAACCACGCATAAAGAGTTTTAACTGACCATTATTCAATTGAACGACAGAAGCTTCCGTATTTTGAGCATAGTAATTGTTCATGTTGCTTGAATCAACTACTGTGCCATCATAAAGTGTACGCTTGTCATTGACACCACCACCCATATGCCAAGTCTTACCATGGTCATCTGAATAGATGATGCGAGATGATTGAGAACCGTTGAGGTGGTTGGTCCTGTTTGTTGTATAGACAGGGACGACAATCCGACCTTTATGAGGTCCATTCTGGAGGGTAATTCCCACTCCAGGTCCCACACCTAAGAATTTCATCCAATCAGCTTTGACCATTGGAGTAATATCTTGTGGCGCAGACCAAGTTTTACCATCATCATCACTGTAAGACATCCATAGGTAGCTGTCTTTAGCAATTCTAAATGGAGAAGTTTTATTGCTTGTAAAGTAGATATTTCCTAGTAACTGCTCACCTTGATAAAGATCGCCTTTATCACTATAAGCAGGTTTGACAGGATCTACAACAACACGGTAATCTGTTGCCTGACCATCTGGTGTGTAGACAACACCATTTTCACGAATCGTATAGGCACCATTTTCTCCTTCACGGTATAGAATTTGATACGTTTTTCCATCAATTTCCTTATAGGCAACTTCTCTTTCAGAAGACATTCCGAAGATTCCTTTACCTTCTGGGAACATATCGTAAACTGAGAAGATTCTTTTAGTTTGCGTATCTTGGACCAGAACCATATCGATGTTTACTGGTGAACCAATGTTTGGATCCTTGGCTTTTGGATTGTCACGTAGATTCGTGAGAGTGATGCGATCGCCCCATGTTTGGCCCTTGTCTTCACTTCGTTTGACGACCATACCGATATCACCCCAGTCATAGTGGTGTAAGCGGCGTTCGTCAGCACCAGCAATCAAAGTTCCCTTGTCAGTCTTAAGGAGGGCTGGAATACGATAGCTATTAATACCATCTGGATTTGACTGCCCATTTTTACCCGCTGTAAAGACATCTGTTTTTTTAGAAATTTCAGCCCCTTCTGGAAGTTCTTGCCCCAAGTCTCCTCTTTCAAATAATTGACTTCGTGTTCGAACTTCATCTTGTGTTAAGGCACGGTCGTAGACCGTTAGATTACGAACTTGTAGATTTGAGCCCCAAACTGTCTTACTTCCTCGTTTGGTTGCTCCGATTTGAACGTGGTTAACATCTGGCATATCTTTGATGAATTTCCCAGATTTTAGACTTGTTCTAGACAAGACACCATTTACATATAGACGAACTCTTCCAGTAGGGACTTCAGTTGTTGGTTTTTCCACAGTAAAGGTAACTGAATTCCACTGACCTGGGCGAACCTTTAATGGCGCATCGGTGTATTTATCATAGAATTGCGCACCATTTGCATCACGACCTTCGATAAGGGCTGTATTATCAAAGACTGACATGGTGAAGTACTCATTTTCCTTGGTATCACTTGATACAGAGAAAAGATTGTAAAAAACGTGGTGCCGATGCATCTGGTTTGAACTCCATATGCACTGTTGCATCTTGAAGTTTCTTTAGTTTCTCTAAGTCACTTGTAAGATCATCTCGCTGATTATTTTTCTGCATTGGTTGTAACGTCATTTTTTTCTACGACAGTGTTGACATTTTCCAATTCTCTTGAGTAATAATCACGAGCGATAGCTTCTTGTTTCTCAGTTTCTTCTGTCTTATCAGTTTCAGCTGCTGGAGTTTCAGTTTCTGTTGGTTTTTCAGTTTCTGCTGGTTTTTCAGAACCTGGATTTGCTTGTAGCTCCTCACGGTTAACTTCTGTTCCTTTGTCCGTCGCTGCTGCCAACTTATCAGCAAGTTCCTTATCTATGTTAGCCAGATTTCCTGATTCTACTTCTTTTGGCAATTCTGGCAAAGCTTGTCCAGCTGTTTCACCACTGGTTGCTGGAGCTTCTTGAGCTAAAACTGGCGACGCACCAAAAACAACTGCCCCAATGACTACTGATGCAGCTCCTACTGTAAATTTTCTAATTCCAAAACGTTGTTTCCGTTCAAAATCTCTCTGTGTCATATATTTCCTTCCATTTTCCACAAAAATAAAGCGCTTTCTTTTTTACTTAAAATTTTTTGGCCCTCCAGGGCATAAATCATGTAAAGAAACTGTATTATTGATGGGTTTCCCCATTCTTTTTCATCTGAAATCTGGCTACCTTTATTTACTTTCTTCCAGTAAGCAACCATTTTACTCCTTTCGACTTGATGTTACACCTATTATATAATAAATATTCTAAATAATAGCCTTAATAAACTATAATAGAATTTACTTTCAGATATATTTCCATGTTTCAAACTTTTTAAAACTACTTTCTTTAATCTCCCAAAAAGAAAGCCCTGTTTTAGCAGGGCCCTTTTTCATTTTTTTAATGACCTACATAGGTAAAGGGAATCTCACTACCACACAACCAGTTGTAAACCTGGTCATTGACATGGACATTCATAGCCTCGTGGGCATATTCTGGCATGAGACGATAACTCTTCTCACAAGTCAAACGATTGTAAATAGCGAACTGGGTGATTGGATAGCAGACATCGTCATCAAGCCCTGTAATCATTCTCACCTCACCTTTAATGCGATGGGCAAGGTTTTTCACATCGATATAGCTAAGCGTCTCCATGATCTGTTCTTCTGTCTCATGGAAAGGATCATGAAACTTAAAGTAACGAAAAAGCTCATCATAAGCTTCGCTGGTATTCCCAATTTCTAGCACTCGTCTAAAGTCTGACAAGAATGGATAGATTACAACTGTTCGCTTGATACGTGGATTGAGACCAGCAGCCACTAAAGCCAAGGCTCCTCCTTGCGAAGCTCCATAACTAGCCAACTGCTCTTCATCTACTTGGGGGAAACTAGCCACAATCTCAACCAATTGATAAATATCAAGATAAACATCCTTATAAAAGAGTTGCTCTTTTCCTTCTACTGCACCACGGATGATTTGCCCCTTAACTGTATTTCCGAGAGGCGAACGCAGCCGTCTTGTGAGTAACCAGATTGCCCACGAACATCCATCGATACAACCCCATAACCAGCGACCGTAAAGGCTAGCATATCTGTCCAATCCCAACAACGTCCCATATAGCCATGGAAGTGGAAAATAACCGGCACTTTCTTATCTAATTTTGGTAAGACCACACGCGCATAAACCAGTCCATCACGTGTACCTTTAAAAGTAAGCTCATAGCATTTCACATTTGGGATATGAAAGTCGCCTTCCTCTAATTGATATTCTGGCAAGACCGAAACCTTGTCAATCTCACCATCCCAAAAAGCATCAAAATCCTGTGGAACTTCATCTCTTCCTTTATATGTTTTCATTTCTTCTACTAATGCTGGATTTCTCATAGAATTCTCCTTTATTTTGTAACCGTTATCATAACTGTAGCACATATGGGGAAGCAATGCAAGAAAGAAAGGGAAACGGAAAGTGGATTTAATGTCCGACCCCAGCAAGAATCCCTCTGAAAGTAGTTTTAAAAAAATAAAAAAGAGCGATTTCGCTCTTTTCTTAGTATTTAGGAGAAGGTTGAGTTTCCTTTTGAAATGTCTTTTGGTAATTTACTTTAATCGTCATGAGAGAGTCCTCGTTTCTTTTTGATGACTCTAGTATAGATACTCACCCTAAAAGCAAACTTAACATTATCTTAGAAAAAGCTTAATCCAGATATTCTTTCTTCTCTAGATGTAAGGCAATCATGTGCCACTCTGGGTCCTCTCGCCAATTTGGGAGGGAGCTGATATAGCTAGCTACCTTTCTAGCTTCCTCAAGAATTGGGAAATCTTCGATGATATCAGCCACATGAAACTCTGGTAGACCTGACTGTTTAGTTCCAAAAATTTCACCAGAGCCTCGCATTTTCAAATCTTCTTCTGCAAGGACAAAACCATTGGTCGTTTCCGTCATGATACGCATACGGTCTTTCCCAGAGTCAGTTTTTGGATTGGCCACTAGAACTGCATAGGACTGCTTGTCTCCACGACCGACACGACCTCTGAGCTGGTGAAGTTGACTAAGTCCGAAACGATCAGCATCCATGATAATCATGACTGTCGCATTGGGAACATTAACCCCGACCTCGATAACCGTTGTAGAGACCAGGATATCTGTCTTTCTCTCTTTGAAATCCTGCATAATCTGATCTTTTTCATCACTCTTCATCTTCCCATGTAAGAGAGCAACTTTTGCTTTTCCTTCAAAATGAGCCGTTAACTCTTCTGACAGAGCAATGGCATTTTTAAGATCCAAAGCTTCAGATTCTTCAATCAAAGGAGAGATAACATAGACTTGAGAGCCTTTCTGAATCTCACCCTCCAACCAAGTCAAGACCTGGGGCAACTGTTCATGTTTAATCCAGCGAGTTACGATTGGTTTGCGCCCTGCTGGCATCTGGTCAATAATAGAAACATCCATATCTCCAAAGGCAGTGATGGCTAAGGTCCGAGGTATAGGAGTTGCCGTCATCATGAGGACATCTGGATTTTCACCTTTTTCCCGTAAAATACGTCTTTGCCCTACACCAAAGCGGTGTTGCTCATCGATGATAATCAAGCCTAGTCGGGCATAGTCCACGCCGTCTTGTATAAGAGCATGGGTTCCGATGATCACATCGGCTTCCCCCTTTGCAATGGTTTCCAAGACCTTTCGTTTTTCTGCAGCTTTCAGTGACCCTGTCAGGAGAGCTAATTTCAAATCAGGAAAGAGACTCTCTAGACTTTCAAAATGCTGCTCTGCAAGAATCTCTGTTGGAACCATGAGGGCAGCCTGATACCCTGCTGTTACAGCTGCATACATAGCAAGACCTGCAACCACTGTCTTCCCGCTACCGACATCCCCTTGTAAAAGTCGATTCATGTGATGGTTCGACTTCATATCTGTTAGAATTTCTTGCAGGCTTTTTTCTTGGGCTTGGGTCAAGGCAAAAGGCAATTTCTCTTTAACTGCAGTTAATGTTTTCTGAGACCAGTTCAAGACCAGACCACTTCCATGGACCTTATTTTCAGACTTGAGGGTCTGTAATTGCATTTGAAAATAAAAGAGTTCCTCGAATTTGATTCTACGGAGAGCCTGTTTATATTCTGCCAAATCTTTAGGGAAGTGCATGGCACGAACAGCCTGACTACGGGGCATGAGTTTGTATTTTTCTAGCAAGGACTGGGGCAGATTTTCCTCTATCAAGAGGTCCAGTCCTTGATCAAAGGCTGTCTTGATGACCTTAACAAGTCCTGCTTGACTGACGCCTTGCGCTAGGCGATAGACAGGCTGGAGGTCATCCTCGACTTGGGCTAAAACCTTCATTCCTGTGAGGCTTGCCTTGGAACGATCCCACTTGCCAAAGACAGCCAAGGTTGCTCCTAGTTCAATCTTGTCAGCTAGGTAGGGTTGGTTGAAGAAATTAACTGCAAAAACAACCTCTCCCTGCTTAAGGCTAAAGCGTAGGCGATTACGCTTAAAACCATAATATTGAACACTAGCTGGTGTCACGACCTGACCAGATAAAACAGCCTTTTCACCGTCTTCTAGCTCTAGCACCTGCTTAGTCTTAAAATCTTCATAACGGAAAGGGAAGTAGAGCAAGAGATCTTGCAAGTTTTCAATTCCTAGTTTGGCATATTTCTCTGCTGATTTTGGTCCCACGCCAGGCAAGACATGCAAGGGTTGATGTAAATTCATGCTCTACTCCTTTCCTTCTATTTTTTAATAATATTCTCTCGGAACTCGATCACTAAGGAGGCAAACCACCTCATAATTGATGGTTCCTCGGTAGACTGCTACATCTGTTGCAGTAATTTCTTGATCACCATCTGAGCCAATTAAAGTTACCTTGGTACCCAATGGGTAAAGCTTAGGTAAGCGAATGGTGATTTGGTCCATGGATACACGCCCTACAATGGGACACAATTGGCCATTCACCAGAACTGAGAAATTCTGCATGTCTCGTGTCCAACCATCTGCATAACCGATTGGCAAAGTGGCAATGACTTGCTCACTGTCTGCCTGATAGGTCGCTCCGTAGCCCATACAAGCTCCAGCCTCTACTTTTTTGACATGAACGATGGCTGACTCCAAAGTCAAGGCAGGTTTTAATTCATAAGGCAATTCCAAAACTTGTCCACTTGGATTGAGACCATACATGGAATCCCCCATGCGAACAGCATTAAAAATCGTTTCCGCATGCCATAAAGTAGTTGCGGAGTTACTAGCATGAACCAATTCTGGGACTTCCTTCAAGTCATCTAGGATTCCCTTGAAATACTCTAGCTGTTGCTTAAAGTAGGTATTTGACTCTTCATCTGCAGTAGCAAAGTGCGTAAAGATTCCCTCGACAGAGGCACCATGGTTTTTGAGCATAGCTTGGGCTTGTTCGGCCTCACTGGCACTTCTAAAACCAATTCGTCCCATGCCTGAGTCAATCTTAAGGTGAACGGTTAAACCAGCTAAGTCTGACTGAGCAGCAAGGAGATTCTCAATCCATTCCAATCTGCCACTGTCAAGGTAATATTAAAATCCTTAGCCAATGAAAAAGATTCAACCTCAGATACTCCCAAAATAAGAATTTTCTTAGAAATCCCTGCCTGACGGAGTTCGATGGCTTCATCAATATTTGACACACAAAAGCCATCTATATCATCCTGGATAGCTCTTGCAACAGCTATCGCTCCATGTCCATAGGCATTGGCTTTCACAACCGCCCATTTGAGGGTGTCTTTAGGAATGTGTGCTCCCATCTGTTGGATATTGTAGCGGATTGCTTCTAGATTAATAAGGGCCTTGGTTGGTCTATGTGGACTAGTTTTCATGATTTTCCTCCAAAATAACACTAGCTGTCACAAACTGTTCTGTATGGCTAATCGATAACCAAACATTTCCTGAAAATGGGGATTTGCTGAAGTAGGGAGTTCCCTTTTCATCGTTCAAGACTTCCAAATCCTGAAAGCCTAGCTTCCCAATTCCCGTTCCCATAGCCTTTGAGAAAGCCTCTTTAGCTGACCAACGACCAGCCAAATACTCGACCTGTCTGCGACCTTTGAGACTGGCAAAGCGCTCCATTTCCTTGTCTGTCAAGACACGCTGCGCAAAACCTTCTCTTTTTTCAACTGCATTTTGTATAGAAGCTAATTCTTCAATATCGATTCCGTGTCCAACTATCATTTTCATCAAAAGGAGTTGAGATTCCCCCAACTCCATCCTTTTCACTTATTTTGTTAAGGTAGAATAGATTTCTTCTACTAAAGCTACTGTGTTTTCCCAGCCCAAACATGGGTCTGTAATGGAACGTCCAAAGATTTCTGGCTGGTTTTGGCGGCCATCCACTAAGTAGGATTCAATCATGAAACCTCGAATTGTTTTCTTAATCTTTTCATTCCAGGCACGGTTGAGAAGAGTTTGGCGAACAATTCGAACTTGCTCCATATACTGTTTCCCTGAATTATCATGGTTGGTATCAATCATGATAAACGGATTTTCGATCCCCATAGACTCGTAGCGACCAATAGCATCTAGAAGAGTTTCATAGTAGAAGTTAGGTTCATTTTTCCCGTATTCATTCAAAGCACCGCGAAGGATGACGTGAGCCAAGGGATTCCCTGAAGTTTCAACTTCTTGACCATGAAAGAGAAAGGTTTGTTTGTTTTGTGCAGCATAGATGGCATTAAACATCACAGAAAGGTTTCCCAGATGTTGGGTTCTTCATTCCCACTGGTGCATCAATTCCCGAAGCTACAAAACGGTGTTCTTGGTCTTCGACTGAACGCGCACCTACTGCATGATAACTCACCAAGTCATCAACCAAGACAAGATTGGCTGGATAAAGCATTTCATCTGCTGTAGTCAATCCAGTTTCTGTAATCACTCGATAATGAAGCTGACGAACAGCCTGTAAACCATTGATTAAGCTTGGAGCTTTAGAAGTATCTGGCTGATGAACCAAGCCCTTGTAGCCATCTCCATTGGTACGTGGCTTCGCAGTATATACACGCATGACCATGAAAATCTTGTCCGCCACTTTTTTCTGCAAGTCTGCCAAACGGCGAGCATACTCTAGGACTGCTTCTTCATTATCAGACGAACAAGGCCCAATGACCAAAAGGATACGATCATCCTTACCTGAAAGGATATCTGCTAATTCTTGATCACGATTTTCCTTATGTTGCAAGGTTTCTGCAGATAGCCGTGTTTCCGCCTTAATCGCTTCAATATCGATTTCTTGACCTTTCTCGATAAATGCCATATTATTCTCCTAGTCTTTGGTAGATTTCACGAACAAGAGCTTCCGTATTTTCCCATCCAAGACATGGATCCGTGATCGATTTACCAAAGACCTCAGGTTCGTTTTGACGACCGTCTTCTAGATAAGACTCAATCATGAAACCACGAACATATTTTTTAATCTTTTCATTCCAATCACGGTTAATTAAAGTTTGGCGAACGATACGAATCTGCTCCATATACTGTTTACCTGAGTTATCATGGTTGGTATCAATAATGATGAATGGATTCTCAAGTCCCATCTTTTCATACTGAGCAATAGTATCCATCAAATTATCGTAGTAGTAGTTAGGAATGTTCTTCCCGTACTCGTTCAGAGCTCCACGGAGAATAGCGTGCGATAGAGGATTTCCAGTAGTCTCGACTTCTTTCCCTAGGAAAAGAAAACTCTGCTTGTTTTGAGCTGCATAAATACCGTTAAACATGACATTGAGATTTCCTGAGGTTGGATTTTTAAATCCTGTCGCAAAATCTGCTCCACTAGCTACAAAACGGTGTTGTTGGTCTTCAACTGAACGAGCTCCAACTGCCATGTATGAAATCAAATCATCTACTAAGGGAAGATTCTCTGGATACAACATTTCATCCGCCGTGGTCATTCCTGTTTCAGAAATAACGCGGTAGTGCAAATGACGAACCGCCTTGATTCCATTGATAAGGCTAGGTGCCTCTTTGGCATTTGGTTGGTGAATCAACCCCTTATAGCCATCACCATTGGTACGTGGTTTAGCTGTATAGACACGCATAACCATAAAGACGCGGTCTTTGACTTCTTCTTGAAGTTTTGACAAACGCTTAGCGTACTCTAGAACTGCCTCTTCATTGTCAGACGAGCAAGGGCCAATCACCAACAAGATGCGTTGATCTTCTCCTCGAATAATCGCTTCAAGCTCTTGATCACGTTGGAGTTTGTTAGCAAGTACTTGTCCTTCTAATTTAGACAAACTACGAACTTCTTGAATATCAATTTTAGGACTTTTTGCTGTAAATACCATTATCCATCTCCTTATAAAGCAAACGGATGCCAAGCGAAAATTCACTTTTCACTAGGCATCCGCCTGAAAATTAGTCATTCTTAACGTCGTTTACCGTGACAGTTTTTAAATTTCTTACCAGAGCCACATGGGCACAAGTCATTACGTTTCACCTGACTGAGGTCCAAATCAGCTGGAAGATTTGTCTGTTGAGCAGCAATATTTCGAGTTGCTGTCGTACTGATATGATGTTCAGTTTGTGGTCGTTCTTGTTCATGAATTTGTGCTTTCATCATCAAGCGAGTCACATCAAACTCAATCGAACCTATCATATCATTAAACATACGGAAGCCTTCCGCTTGATATTCCACGACAGGGTTATTTTGGGCATAACCACGAAGTCCAACAGCATTTCTCAACTGGTCAAGGGCATCGATGTGGTCTGTCCATTTATTATCAACAACCCGTAGAATCAAGACTTTTTGGAATTCTTTAACGGCTTCTTCATCACGAAGTTTCGCAACTTGGCTATCGTAGACCTTCAATGCACGTTGGTATAACTCATCTTTGATAGCTTGATCTGATAAACCTTCTAGGTCTGAAAGTGAAATTGAATCTTCTGGAAGCAAGTTGTACTTGGCAAAGTTCAAAATTGCTTCAAGTTTTTCATCTTGTTTAGAACGAGCATGATTGTCGACAATACGGTTGATTGTACGTTTAATCATGGCGTGAATTTCTGGAGCCAAGTCACGATCTGCAGTGATGACATCATAACGTTGTGCGTAGATAATCTCACGTTGTTCACGCATAACATCATCATATTGAAGGACTTGTTTACGAGTATCGTAGTTGTTTCCTTCAACACGTTTTTGCGCTGCTTCGACCTGACGTGTCAACATACGAGATTCAATGGCTTCATCAGACATGTTAAGACGTTCAAAGACACCCTTCAAGCGTTCTGAACCGAAACGTTTCATCAAATCATCTTCGAGTGACAAGTAGAATTGTGATTCCCCTGGGTCACCTTGACGACCTGAACGTCCACGAAGCTGATTATCAATACGACGGCTCTCGTGACGTTCTGTACCAATGACACAAAGGCCACCAAGTTCACGAACCCCTTCACCAAGCTTAATATCGGTACCACGACCGGCCATGTTGGTTGCGATAGTGATTGCACCACGTTGACCAGCGTTCATGATGATTTGCGCTTCTCTGTAGTGATTTTTAGCATTCAATACTTCGTGAGGTACGCCTGCTTCAACCAATTTCTTAGAAAGAAATCACTGGTTTCAACGGCAACAGTACCTACCAAGACAGGCTGACCTTTTTGGTAACGCGCCTTAACATCTTCTACTACAGCCTTGAATTTTGCATCGAGACTAGCGTAAAGAAGGTCTGAATGGTCGATACGTTGGATTGGACGGTTAGTAGGAATTGGAATAACACGAATGTTGTAGATTTCACGGAATTCTTCTTCTTCTGTTTTACCAGTACCTGTCATACCTGCCAATTTTTTATACATACGGAAAAGGTTTTGGTAGGTAATCGATGCTGATGTCTTGGTCTCATCCTGGATTGGCACACCTTCTTTAGCTTCAATCGCTTGGTGCAAGCCATCAGAGTAACGACGACCTTCCATGGTACGACCTGTAAATTGGTCGACAATCAAGATTTCTTGTTCTTCGCTGACCACATAGTCAATATCAAGAATCATGATGTAGTTGGCGCGAAGGGCGTTGTCGATAAAGTGAGTCAAAGCCACATTTTCGATATCATAAAGATTTTCTAGTTTGAAGAAACTTTCAGCCTTGTCAATACCTGAATCAGACAAACCGATTGTCTTAGACTGAATATCAATGATGTAGTCATCTTTATCCAAAGATTTCACAAAGTGGTCTGCCATGTGGTAGAGCTGGCTTGTTTCAACTGCATTAGCTCCTGAGACGATCAAAGGCGTACGAGCTTCGTCGATCAAGATAGAGTCAACCTCATCGACCAAGGCATAGTTGAGCGGACGTTGAACCATGTTCTCTGCACGAACAACCATGTTATCACGAAGATAGTCGAAACCAATTTCTGAGTTCGTTGAGTAAGTAATGTCACAGAGATAAGCTTCTTTTTTCTCCATTGGAGATTTTGCAGCTAAGTTGATCCCTACTGACAAACCAAGCCATGAATACAACTCACCCATTTCAGTCGCATCACGTTCTGTCAGATACTCATTGACCGTAACTACGTGGACACCTTTTCCTGCAAGGGCATTAAGGTATACCGGCATTGTCGCTGTCAATGTTTTACCCTCACCAGTACGCATTTCTGGAACGTCACCGTGGTGAAGAACGATACCACCCATAACCTGAACCTTGTATGGGAAAAGTCCAAGAACACGCTTAGCTCCCTCACGTACAACCGCAAAGGCTTCGTACAAGAGTTGATCAAGCGTTTCACCATTTTGATAACGTTGCTTAAACTCATCCGTTTTCGCTTGAAGCTGCTCATCTGTCATTGCAGCCATCTCGTCTTCGTATTTCAAAACCTTGTCAGCCATCTTTTCAAGACGACGAAGTTCACCTTTATCATTTTCGATGATTGTTTTTAGTAAATTTGCCATTTTTTTCCTTACTTCGAATTCTTAATATTTTAAAACGTTCTTCTCATTGTAACATATTTGCCAAGTTTTTTCAAGAAAGAATCCGTGTTTCTACAAGCTAAAAAAGGCTCATTTAAAGCCTTTTTTTGTAAATGTTTAAACTATTTGAGTCATCGATTTTCTTTTTGCAATATCAAATCTACTCTTTGGTTGTAAAATTGCCAAAGTCAACCTTTGGAGCCGTCTTAGCTTCTTCGCTTTCTTTAAAGGTTTCTGCCTCTTTAAAATTCATCATATTAGCGAAAAGAACTGTTGGGAAGCTTCTTAATTTTTGATTGTATTCTGTTGCTACTTGGTTGTAATCTTTGCGGGCTACAAAGATCCGATTTTCACTTCCAGCCAGTTCAACCATGAGTTGTTCTACATTTTGATTGCTCTTGAGTTCTGGATAATTTTCTGTTAGCGATATCAAACGTGAAATAGCTGAACTCAACTCTCCTTGAGCCTCTTGATTCTCTTTTGAAGTCACGGAGCCATTCCCAATTTTAGCACGAGCTTCCGCAATCTTGGTGAAAACCTCTGTCTCATGGTTCATCTGGCCTTTTACAGACTCTACCAAATTTCCAATCAAGTCAGAACGACGTTGAAGAGCTGTCGCTACATCGGCTTGCGCTTGTTCGACCTTGGTTTGTTCAGAGACAAGTCCGTTATAAGTGCCTACTACTGAGCAACCGCCAAGCAAGATAATAGCCAGCAAAATGCCCAATACATAAATGATTCCTTTATTTTTCATATCTAAACCTACTTATTTCCTTAATTTTTATACGAACATTACCAATCATCAGATGAACCACCGCCATCGAAGCCACCGCCGTCCCAGCCACCAGAAGAATCTGAACCTGAGTTTGACCAAAACGAATCCGAATCTGATGAGTCACTGAACCACCATCCGCCGTCAGAGGAATCTCCTCCTCGGCCACCGCCACCTCCTCTAATAATGGCTATAAATACGATAATGAAATAAATGATTATCCCGACTCCGAACACATTGTCCATAGGGTCACTGTTCTTACGATGACTAGACGAGCTACTATTGCGACTCGATTTTTTTCCACTGATGTTTCAGAATAACGTTTGATTTTAGAGGATTCATCAGACGGAAGAGTTCCAGTTCCTTTATAAAATTGATTATCCAAGCCTTTAGCAATCGCTAGAATTCCTTTACTATAATCCCCATTTTTAAAATCTGTACGGCTGGCTGCCAAGATTTGCTTGGTTTGATAGTCCGTTATTCTAATGGCGGTGTTATTACTGGTTTCAATTCGTGATTTACGATCTTGAACAGCTACTACAATGAGACTTCCAAAATTATCTCCTGAATAGCCAATCTTCCAAGCCCTGGCAGTTTCATTAGCCACCGTTTCAATGCTTTCTCCTTCCAAACTGTCTACGATATAGACGCCTATTTGAAGCTTTTCTGCCTTTTGACTATTGGCTTCATTCAAATCACGAATCTGAGCAACTACTTCCTCTGTCAAATAATGATTTGGGTCATAGATACCATAGTCTGGTTTTTCAGGTGCAGTGAAGGCTGATAGGAAAAGAAATGCCATCAGCAAACCAAGTAGTCGCACCAAGAAAGGATTCTTTAACAATCTATCTTTTTTCATAATAACCTCCTTATGCAAGGAAAATTGTTTAGAGCATTATAGCATTTTGAATCTTACAAAGAAAGTACGTTTCCATTACAAAACCGTAACAAGAACAACGAAAGTCATGTTAATTTGATGACAAGTTTAGCTCTACATCTATCCCACCTCCAAGACCAACAAGGAATAATTGGGAAAATGACTACTTCATCGTCAAGAGGGGAGGGGAAGAAAAAAGAGAGCCTGAGCTCTCAGTTAAATCAACGAATTCGTAATTTTTTCATTATCTGTATTTGTAGATTATATCGATACAAGCTATCGTTACTTCTGACAATTGACGGACAACCAATTTGCTGTGCAATTTCTTCTAACTTTATTGTTGAATACTTAGTATAAGTTATTCTCTTCTTGAGTAAAAGTAAAATATCATTGGTGTCAGAAAATTGGTTAAGAATTATTCTTCCATTTACCCTGGAATCAACAGTAATCAGACTAAATAGGCGTGCGGTTTGTTCCGAGGTAAAATAATTTGAATATTTAGTTCTAAAATAATGAAATGCCTTCAATAAATCTTTTAATCTGTGGTCGGAATTAATAAACTTATAATTAAAACCAATTCCAAATTTTAACTTATGATCAGTACCTTTTTCCCCACTCGATGTTACACCATAAATTAAATTTTTTAATCTATAATAAAGAATCCAGAAATTTTCATCAGTATGAGAGGAAGATTTATAATATTTAAAATATCTTGTAAGTCTATTTAATACTTTTTTGTCATACTTTTTTTTAGAAATGTCAATATGTACCTTTTGATCGGATATATTAAAATTATATCCAAGATACTCAAAGTTTAGAGTCTCTATAGATGGTGTGTATTCATATATCTCTGTTTTACTCTCATTAGCCGATAAATCAATTTGCTTCAATAAACTAAATAATAAATTTTTCTCACTATCTTTATCAATAGTCATACTTTTAGGATAACTTTTTATCATTAATATGTCATCTACATATCTAACATAAAAAATTGGAGCAAACTCCCTCCTTATTGCATCATCAAAATCTTCTAAGTATACTTCAGAAAGTGCATTAGAAAATGGCATCCCCAAAGGAATACCTGAAATGCTACCATTAAAAATAAACTTTTTAATAATTTCGATACTATAGTCTTTTAACAAAGATGATTTAACTAATTTTTTATATAGTTTGTGCTTATTGATGGATGGAAAGAAGTTTTTAATATCTGATTTTATAATATAAAACTTCTGAGTTGTTGCAGTTAAATCAGATTGATTACAATAAATATTCCCTTGACTTAAAAATTGAATCAATGATTTAATAATAGCATTCCTGTTTGGAACACTTAGATTAAATTTATTAATAATCTCAATGTTTAAAGCTTCTAATTCACACCGTAATGATTCATCCCTTAATTTGTAAACTTGTCTATCACCTCGTTTAATTTCTATAAACATTGAGTTAAATTTCATAATATATACTCCTAAAATTGTAGGCAGACTGAGTGGAACAAATATTTATGCTCCACCCGAGATAATCAGCACAGAATAACTAGTAAATCTATGTGCTTTTTAAGTAACACTTGAAATAATCTTTTTGTGTGTATGAGAACTTAAACTTGTTTTAACAAGAATTAAAATATTTAGTATTCTCAAGCCTACGCTTTATATGGTACAATATAAGAGACAAAAAATCAAGGATAATTTAGTTATGGATAAACAATGTCTTAAACAAGAATGGTTTTTAACAACAGAAGTTCTCCCTTCGGAGGTGCCAACCTTTTTCTCAAATTCACCAATAAAAGATAATTTAGAAAATTTGATTAATCTAGTTCCAACTGATAATAAAAAATTTAACAAAAAATTCAATGAGAAATATACCATCCCTCTTCGCTACGAAATACCTAAAAATAATGGTGCTTATAGGACAATTTCGTTGATGCATCCTGCTTCACAGTTAAAGTTTTTACTTTATAATATGAAATACGAATATCTATTAATTAACTTTCTTCAAAAGTCTAAATTTAATGTTCGTAAAGTTCAAAAAGCAAACACTATAACATATTCAGAAAGTAAAGCTTTAGAAAAAGAACTGTTAAAAATAGAACAAGATTTTGGTATCGAAGGAAATAATTCTATTACAAATGAAGAATTGGACCCTTTCTTTAAAAAATATTTCACCTATAATAAACATCATAAATTATCTAACATTCTGAATTCTCCTAGTTTTAATAGAGATAGTTTACGATATAGATTTTTTTCTAAACTTGATATCCAAAACTTTTTTGGAAGTGTATATACACACTCAATCACATGGGCAATTGTTGGAGATAAACATCTAGGTAAGGAATATTCTCATCGTTCATTGAAAAATACTTTTGCCGCTCAATCTGACATAATTCAACAAAAAAGCAATGATAACGAAACTAATGGTATTATAATCGGACCAGAAATAAATAGAATAATTGCTGATATTATTCTAACACACTGTGATTTTAATATTGAGAAGAACTTAAATAAGCAAAATATATACTTCAATAAAAATTATAAAATTTATCGCTTCATTGATGATTATTACATCTTTTCCTCAACTCACGAAATACTAGAAATTATTGAGCAAGAAATTTCTAGGGAACTATCTAATTTCAATTTAAAACTCAATCTTGAAAAACATCAAATTAAGGAGCAGCCTTTCTCATTAGCTGATACATCTATCATACAATTAAAGCAACTTCTTAATAGTTTCAATAACAGGAGAGAACTAAAGCTTCTGAAATTGTCACAGAATCCTCATGCTATTGAAAAGTATAAACAACTTCTTAATAGATACTCTAATGAGTATAAAATTTCAATAGGCAAGATAATTCTTAAGGAACCTACTTGGAATCATCTATATGATACAACAAGGAATATAATTAGCAGTACACCCAATTCTAAAAGGCGGGTCGTTCTATACTTTTTAAATGCTATCTCTTTAGAAATTTATGAACCAATTTTTATTAATCAAGAAACAGCATATCGTAAAAACTTTTTCAAATACCTTCGTAGAATAAATACTGCTTTAGATCAAATAAATAATATTTATTCAATTCATCCTGATTCTGATACAACAAAGTCATACATTTATACTTTAATGGAATTCAGAGCTTCAATATCTAAATTAAGAACAACAATCAATAATAACAATGATAATGAAAAACTTTATAACAAATAGTGAAAAATTATTTATTAGATATTGAAAATAGGATATTTGAAAAATATCTATCGGATATTGAAGAGTAACTCAAATAGAATCAATAATATTTCTGATCTAATTGTATATTTGAAATTTTTTTGATAAGAAGTTGAGCTCGCAGTTTTTTTATGTCAACTACTAGACGAAAAATCCAGAAGATTACTATACACTTTGCGCTATTGGTTATTATATAATTGGATATGAAAGTAGATATAAGGTCGTCTTAAATTATTTATATAAATCGATAATGAATTTTGTAAAAAAATTACCAAACACATACGGATAGTTTATTAGAAGATGCTAAATATTTTTTTATATTTTAAATGATTTTTCTTTATTATCCAGAATTTCAAAACTTAAAAAAATAGGAAGACGATTTGCAACAAACGTCTTAGAGGAATTGAAAGATGAAGAATTAAATAAACTAGGAAGAGATTGTACCAATTATTTAATTTTTAAAGAATTGATGAATCAATCTTACTTTAACTGGAATTTACAAGAACACGATTTTAAAAAATTACAAATTAAAAAGAAAGCTACTGACAGAAAAAGTTATTCTTTTAATGATTACTAACATGATTCCAAGATGAAAAACAATGTTAAAACTTTACCTAACGCTAGCATATTGAAATTATTTATTTGTGGAAGATTATGACTTTGGTAACCTTTTGGTACCTAAACGAACAAAAACTATTCTTTTTCATTTCAAACCTATTCTGAAAATCAAAATAAACAGAAAAAACCTGAGACAAAATAGTTCTCAGGTTCTTTAACTTATTCTTATTGGAAAATAAGCAAGGTTTATTTCCGTTTTCTTGCGATGAGATGGATTGGCGTCCCCTCAAATACAAAGGCCTTGCGGATTTGATTTTCCAAAAAACGCAAGTAAGAGAAGTGCATAAGCTCTTCTTCGTTGACAAAAATCACAAAGGTCGGTGGTTTTGTTGCCACTTGAGTTGCATAGAAAATCTTGAGGCGTTTCCCTTTGTCTGTCGGTGTTGGGTTGATGGCGATAGCATCCATAATGACATCATTCAAGACTGCTGACGGGATACGGGTATTTTGACTCTCGCTGATTTGTTTAATCATCTCTGGAAGTTTGTGGAGACGTTGTTTGGTTAAAGCCGAAACAAAGATAATCGGTGCGTAAGGTAGGTATTGGAACTGTTCACGAATATCCTCTTCCCAGTTTTTCATGGTGTGGCTATCTTTTTCGAGAGTATCCCACTTATTGACTACGATAATCATCCCTTTACCAGCTTCGTGGGCAAATCCTGCGATACGCTTGTCGTACTCACGGATGCCTTCTTCGGCATTGAGGACCATCAAGACTACATCTGAACGGTCAATAGCTCGCATAGCACGCATGACTGAGTATTTCTCTGTGTTTTCATAGACTTTACCAGACTTACGCATACCTGCCGTATCTATCATGGTAAACTCTTGACCATCTTCATCTGTAAAATGCGTGTCGATAGCATCACGAGTTGTACCAGCAACAGGACTGGCAATCACGCGATCTTCTCCCAAAATGGCATTAATCAAGCTAGATTTTCCGACATTCGGGCGACCAATCAAGCTGAATTTAATGACATCTGGATTTTCATCTTCGACTTCATGTGGAAGATTTTCGACGATGGCATCCAATACATCCCCTGTACCAATCCCGTGCACAGATGAAATTGGCAATGGTTCTCCCAATCCAAGAGCATAGAAATCATAGATATCATTTCTCATTTCCGGATTGTCAACCTTGTTGACCGCGAGGATAACAGGTTTATGAGTTTTATATAGTTTACGGGCTACGTATTCATCTGCATCCGTAATTCCTTCTTTACCGGAAACTACAAAAACGATGACATCAGCTTCTTCCATGGCAATCTCTGCCTGGTGCTTGATTTGTTCCATAAATGGAGCATCAACATCATCAATTCCTCCAGTATCAATCATACTGAAAGAACGGTTGAGCCATTCACCAGTAGCATAGATACGGTCCCGTGTTACTCCTTCGACATCTTCTACGATTGAGATGCGTTCCCCTGCAATACGGTTAAACAGGGTTGATTTCCCAACATTGGGACGTCCTACGATGGCAACAGTTGGTAAGGCCATGTTTTCTCACTTTCTACAATAAATTCTTTTGTTCAAGATTTTCTCTAGTTGAGCTTGGTTCAGGCTGACCAAATTGCTCTGCAAGACGTTGACTCCAAGTGGTAGTCGCACGAGCTCCTGCATATTCAGTCTGCACACGGTCATAGGCTTCAATAGCCTCAGTTGTTTGTTCTTGGTATTCTTCCTCAAAAACAACATTCTCTAGTGGCAATCTTGGTTTTACATCATGTTTTTGGTTCGGCACACCAAGTGCAATCCCAAAAACTGGGTAGGTATAGTCAGGAAGTTTGAACAATTCTGCTATTTCAACAGATTTGTAACGCACCAAACCGATGATTACTCCACCATAGCCAAGGCTTTCTGCCGCAAGCAAGGTATTCTGTCCAGCCAAGGCTGCATCTACTGAAGTAATGAGGAGTCCTTCCACCCCTTGAGGTTGGAAAGTATCGGTATGGAGACGAGCCCCTTTTTCTGCACGATTTAAATCTCCTACAAAAAGGAGGAAGGCGGCAGACTGACGAATCGCTTCCTGAGGAACCAGCTCAAAAAGAGCATCTTTCTTTTCTTGACTTCTGACTAGAATCACAGAATAAGATTGGAAATTTTTCCAAGAAGAAGCCATTTGGGCAGCTGATAAAATCTCATTCAAGTCCTCTTGAGGAATCGCTTCTTCTTTAAATCTGCGAACCGAAGTATGAGATTTCATTAAGGTGATTGTTTCACTCATCGGCGATTTTCTCCTTCTAGTCGTGTTTCTTCTGCTAAATAACGGATACGCTCCATAACGCGTCTAGCTTCCCAAGTTTCATCGTTTCCGTTCTTGCCTTTAGCAAAATGTTTTTCCAAATCTTCAAAATTGAAATTTGAGGTAAAGAAGGTTGGCAAATCTTCCTGCATACGATATTGGAGAATGACTTGTAAACTTCATCACGAACCCAAGGTGTTGATTGCTCGGCGCCAATATCATCCAAAATCAAGACTTCAGCTTGCTTGATTTCATCCACCAAATTCTTAACATTCCCATCTCCAATAGCATTTTTGACATCAATGACAAAGCTAGGATAGTGAAGAAGGGTTGATGAAACCCCACGTTTTTCTGACAAATCATGGGCTAGGGCAGCCACCATAAAGCTCTTTCCTACCCCAAAATCTCCATAGAGATAGAGACCTTTACGGTTTTCTGGGTAATCATTAACAAATTTGATCATTCTATTTAGAACAGCTAAACGTGCAACATCATCACGATAAACATCTAAAAAGCTGACATTTTTCAAACTAGATGGTAAATTGATTAATTTTAGACGTTTCTTAATAGCTGCTTCTTTTTCAGCCGCAATCAGTTCCGGAGTTTCCTCATAGGATACATCTGCGTAACCATGGTTCATGACCAGGATAGGCTTGTAACCACGCGCGATATAGTCTGTATCTCCGCGAAGGAACTTATCACGCTCGGTGATGTATTGGTTAAACTTAGAGATACTACGATTCAATTCCTCTTGACTGAGAGATTCCTTCTGGATAAAAGCCGCAACATCAGGATCTTTTACAATCTGATGGACCAGGTCCTGGTATTGAAAACGGCTGGGATGACCTTTAGCACATCTCCTACACTTTCCATCTATTCACCTCCATTATCTAATTTCGCTAATAATTCTAGGGTTTGGCGTTCCATTTCTTCCAATTCCTCAGCTGATGACGTGTTTTTATATTCTGGATTACTCCATTTTGGGACATTGCTTTTGGCTTGGCTTGGCTTCGCTGGTTTTTTTGTTCTTGCCCTTTTGATTCTTCTCTCTGATTCGAAGTACAGCTTCCTCAGCAGAACGAATCTTGTTATAAGAGTAATCATTAGCCACTTTCATGGCATATTTTTCATTGAGATTGGCCGAGTCAACCTTGTTGAAGGTCAAAAGTATAACAACATTGATGACTTCATCAAGCAAGCCCAAATCCGCCATCTGTTTTAGCAAATCACGTTCGGCTTGGATAATCCCAGCATTTCGGGTTTGTTTGATTCCCGCTAAAAATTGCAAGGCCGTTTTTACTTTTTAGCTTCTCGGATAATGGTACTTCTTGGGGACTAAAGTCCGATGCAACAGACTCTTGCACTAATTTTTCACGCATACGCTTGACAGAAATAACTTGTGAAACAGCTGTTGATTTGGCCAATTGATAAGTCTCAAACCAGGTCCATTTTTTCTCATCAGCAATTTTAAATAACTCTAAGACATCTGACTGTTCATCTTGAAAACGCAGATTATCTCTCGCCATGAGCTGACGAAAATGCTCCAAATCAAAATCATTTTTAAAATCAGCTTTTACTGGTGTCTCATCATGACTAGCCAATTCTTCTATCTCTGGAAAGGCCTGACTCAAAGGAACAGTCAAAAGGCTCTCCGCCTGCCTGCTCCTGGCGCAAATCAGAAACTGCTGGCTCACCGATTTTTTTCTCCAATAAGGTACGATAAACCGTATGACGCAAGAAATCTGAGCTAGAAAGCGTTGGATGAATAGCAAGTTCATAGCCGTCACCCTTTTGATAGAGGGTAACCAAATTGAAGGCTGATAAGATTTTAAAAGCCTTTAAAAGCCTGTCCATCCCAAAATTGAGATGATTGAGGATAGCTGCAAACAGGTGTTCTTTTTGTCCATCATCCCAAAAAGCTAAGGTATAAAGGTAAAGACTCAGCGCATCCTGACCGATAATCGGGAGGTAGCACTGCACCAAAGTTGTGGGATCTTTGCGACACCCGATTATTCTTTAGAAAAGAAAAACGATCATTAGGCTTCATTTATTTTTCCTTTTTCTTCTTTGAAGATTGCGTAATTTGTTTGAGAAGATTTTCGAGCTCACTCACGTCTTTAAAGCTACGATAGACGCTGGCGAAACGAACGTAAGTGATTTCATCCAGTTCAGCCAATTCTTCCATGACCAGAGAACCAATATCTTCACTTTGAATTTCGTTATCATTGCGACTGAGGAGTTTTTGTTCGATACGATTGACCACCATGCCAATCTCATCACTAGACACCGGACGTTTTTGAGCCGAACGGATAATTCCGTTAAAGATTTTATCCCTTGAGAACTGCTCCCGTGTACCATCTTTTTTGACCACAACCAGCGTTCTTTCTTCTACACGTTCATAGGTCGTAAAACGATGCTGGCATTCTTCACACTCACGTCTTCTTCTAATCGTATTTCCTTCTTCAGCCTGACGGCTATCGATAACACTTGATTTAGTAGCGCCACATTTTGGACAACGCATGCCTTCCCCTCCTTGTCGTTTTCTTTTCATTATACCATTTTTTAAGCAATTCCCAAAATAATTCTCCTTTTGGCTTGACAAGTTTTTTGTTTAGTTGTATTATTTAAGTGATACAAAAAGAAGTTGTAGAAAGGAGACCGTGATGTCCTGGACATTTGATAACAACAAACCCATTTATTTGCAGATAATGGATAAGATCAAACTGCAAATCGTTTCCCATAAACTAGAACCCAACCAACAACTGCCAACTGTCAGAGAACTGGCTAACGAGGCTGGCGTCAATCCTAATACCATCCAACGTGCCCTATCAGATCTAGAAAGAGAAGGCTTTGTATACACCAAGCGGACTGCAGGTCGTTTTGTCACCGAGGACTTGGACCTAATCCTCCAATCCCGGAAGCAACTATCAGAAGAACAAATGCAGCAATTTGTAACAGGCATGGTAGAATTTGGCTATGAAAAAGAAGAACTACCAACTGTTTTGAGAGATTATATTGAAGGAGTTTAGACTATGACCTTGTTAACGTTTGAAAATGTTTCAAAATTCTATGGAGCAAGCCCTGCTCTTGCAAATGTTTCCCTTGAAATCCCAGCAGGAAAGATTGTTGGACTCCTTGGTCCAAATGGTTCCGGAAAAACAACCCTGATTAAACTAATCAACGGTTTACTCCAACCAGAGCAAGGGCGTATCCTCATCAATGGCATGGAACCAAGCCCAGCAACTAAGGCTATCGTTTCTTATCTACCTGATACGACCTATCTCAACGAACAGATGAAGGTCAAAGAAGCTCTTACCTTTTTCAAGACCTTCTATAAAGATTTCAATCTGGAGCGTGCTCAAGGTCTTCTTCGTGACCTTGGTATCGATGAGAATAGCCGTTTCAAGAAACTCTCAAAAGGGAACAAAGAAAGTTCAGTTGATTCTGGTCATGAGTCGTGATGCTCGTCTATACGTCCTTGATGAACCAATCGGTGGTGTCGATCCTGCGGCTCGTGACTATATCTTGAACACCATCATCAACAACTACTCTCCAACTTCGACTGTCTTGATTTCAACTCACTTGATTTCAGATATCGAACCAATCTTGGATGAGATTGTCTTCCTCAAGGATGGAAAAGTTGTCCGTCAAGGAAATGTATATGATATTCGCTACGAATCAGGAGAGTCTATCGACCAGCTCTTCCGTCACGAATTCAAAGCCTAGTTAAAGGAGATTCTTATGTTTTGGAATTTAGTTCGTTATGAATTTAAAAATGTCAACAAATGGTTTTTAGCCCTCTATGCTGCTGTACTATCCCTATCTGTCATAATAGGAATTCAGGGCAGCACCCTTACAAGCACCTATTATCAAGATAAGGGTGTTGTCATGTTAGTATTTCTATCTCTGGTTTTTGGGGGTCTGGTTATTACTTTGAGTATCTCAACCCTGATTTTGATTATTCAACGGTTTAAGGGAAGCGTTTATGATCGTCATGGCTATCTAACCCTAACCCTGCCAGTATCTGAACACCAGATCCTCTCCGCTAAACTTCTTGGAGCCTTTGTTTGGTCTTTGGCAAGTACAGTGGTTTTCCTTTTTAGTCTTTACATCATCATGTCCATGATTCAACCAGACGTCTTAATATCCAACGTTGCCGAGTTTATTCTCAAAAAAATTATCGAGATGATTTCTGGTTAGCCTTGATTTCCTATATCGTTAACACTCTTGCAAGTATCCTTTGTATCTACTTTTTCTATCTCTATCGGTCAACTCTTTAATGAATACCGTACAGCTCTTGCGGTTGTCGCCTACATCGCTATTCAAATAGTCCTTGGTTTTATCACCCTAAATCTTCGCATCGATTTCGACTACAATTGGGTATTATCCTTTGAAATTTTCAAAGACTTAATCCTTAGCGTCGGCTTCTATCTCGGCACCTACTACATCTTAAAGAACAAAGTAAACTTACAATAATGAATGAAGCCCCTAGCAAATAAAGCTAGGGGCTTCTTTTCACACTAAAAGAAATATAAAATTCTTATTTTTTAACTCAATATCAAACCTGCTACGATGGGACTGACAAATACGTAGAGAATACCGGTGACACCGATAGCCAGGCCACCCATAGCCCCCGCAACAGCTCCATAGCGAAAAGCTGTCCCAGTCCCAACTGCGTGACCAGTTCCTCCAAGAGCAAGACCAACAGCTACTGGGTCGTCTATTTTTAGCCATTTTAAAAGTGTTGGTCCAATAACGCTAGTCAAAATGCCAGTTGCTACCACAACTACCAAAGTGATCGTCGCTATCCCTTGTAGCTTATCCGTAATTCCAACTGCCATGGCCGTCGTTACAGACTTTGGGAAAAGCGAAATCGCCAAGAAGAAATCCATACCGAAAAAAATTTTTGCAACTAAAGCTGTAAAAAAACTGTATTTACAACAACAGCAAGGAAACTACTGAGTAGAATACTTCTAACATGGTGTTTCATGAGGTGAAAACTCTTATAAAGAGGAATTCCTAAAGCTACTGTTGAGGGAACAATCAAGTTATTCAGATAAACCCCACCTTGATAATAGGCAGCGTAGGAAATACCCGTCAATTTCAGAAATGCTATGATAAACAAGGTTGCTAGCAGTAAAGGAGTTGTCAGAGGATGAGGGTAGCGCCTAAAGATAATCATCCCTCCTAGATAAGCTAGGATTGACAAGGCTATCCCAAAAAGTGGATTGGATACAAATTCGCTCATTTGGCACCTCTTTCTTCGTAATCACCTTCATAACGCTTTTTGATAAACTGAACGACCAACGCAATCAAGATAATATTGATAACTGCTTTGCAAAAAAAGACAATCAAGACAATGGGCAATAAATAGGGAGCAATCACATCAAATTTCTCCATAATCCCAACTGCAGGAGGCAAAAATAGAATAGTCATATTAGCTAGGAGAAAATTCCCAACCATGTTGACATGTCGTACCCGCAACCACTTGAACTGCAAAGCTAAAAATAAAATAATCAAACCGATAATGCTTCCAGGGATAGGCAAATGGAAAAGAACGGAAATTCCCTCACCAATCAGCGAAATGACAAAGAGAATCATTAACTGAACATATAACTTCATCGTATACTCCACAAATAGACTTTCTGCATACCAGTTTACTACTTTTTCAGAAAAATTTCAAGGAAATACACAAGAAACATCCTTCTTGCTATCTCATGGAAAAAAAGTTGTATACTGATTGCGTGCGTAAAGCATCTTAGATGCAAAAAAATCCATTTACATCTATTATAGAGGAAAGGATATTAACATGACTTACTTGGAAAAAAATGGTTCGACTTCAACCGCCGACAAGTAGAGCTAGAAGCCATTTTTAGAACAAACTATCGCTGAGCAGAGTGAACAGAGTCTTACGCTCAAGGAATTTTATCTCTTGTACTTTTTAAATCAAGCTCAAGAAAAATCTTTGAGACAGATTGACTTGCCAGATAAACTTCATCTGAGCCCTAGCGCTGTATCACGGATGGTGGCACGCCTAGAAGAAAAAAACTGCGGTTTACTTAGTCGGAGATGTTGCGATCAGGACAAGCGAGCTAGTTTTATCTGCCTCACTAGTGAGGGCCAGACCACTCTTGCCTATCTACAAAAAGCTGTAGAAGAAAGCCTTGGAACAAAAGCAAGTTGGCTTTCCTAAACTTTTTTACGAAAAAACTTGCGTGCGCAATCAATTTTCTTGACATTCCTTTTTCCGAGGAGTAAAATGAAGACATGATTTAGCAAAGGAGAATCCTATGATTAAAATCACTTATTTAGATGCCAGCAAGCAAGAGAGAACAATGACCTTCGAGTCATACGAAGAATTTGAACGTTCTCAACATGCCTGCTTGATTGGTGTCGCCGACTATTACCCTGTCCAAAAACTAACCTACAATGGTCATGTTCTGGACTACCATGGGACTTATGGGGATGTTTTCTTCTATCTCATGAAACAAGATTTAAGCCAATATAATTAAAAGGAGAAATACTATGGCAAAAGCAATTACAGATGCAACATTTGAACAAGAAACAAAAGACGGATTGGTCTTGGTAGACTTCTGGGCAACTTGGTGTGGTCCATGTCGTATGCAAGGTCCAATCTTGGACAAATTGTCTGAAGAACTTTCAGAAGATGTCTTGAAGATCGTTAAAATGGACGTTGATGAAAATCCAAACACAGCTCGTGCATTTGGTATCATGTCTATCCCTACTCTTCTCTTCAAGAAAGATGGACAAGTTGTTAAACAAGTTGCTGGTGTTCACACAGCAGAACAAATCAAAGCCATCGTTGCTGAATTGAGCTAATCAAAGGAGAGACCAAATGCATTCATTTGGTCTCTTTTTTTTTGCCCTTTGCCATTTTTCAAATAATATGCTAGACTGTAACTAGAATATTACGATGTTTGGGACATGCCATCGCTAAAAAAAACCTCTACTTGGTATTTTTTAGCTCCCTCTAGGGGGCTTTTTGCGTGCTCTGAACATTTCCCATTTTGGAAGGAGTACTATGAAACGTCAATCAGCCTTGGTCGTCTTTAGTGGCGGTCAAGATTCAACAACCTGCCTTTTCTGGGCCAAGCAACACTATGAAAGGGTCGAAGCCGTTACCTTTGCCTACGGTCAACGCCACCATTTAGAAATTCAAGTGGCCAAAGAAATCGCTGAGGAACAAGGAATTCGTCATCATATCCTAGATATGTCTCTGCTAGGACAAATTACTGAAAATGCCTTGACTTCAGATTTAGAAATTGAGCAAAAAGAAGGAGAGGTTCCTAATACCTTCGTTGACGGTCGCAATCATCTCTTTCTGTCCTTTGCGGCAGTCCTTGCCAAGCAGCGTGGAATTACGGATATCGTGACAGGAGTGTGCGAAACAGACTTCTCAGGTTATCCTGACTGTCGGGATGTCTTTGTCAAATCACTCAATGTCACGCTCAACCTCGCTATGGATTACAACTTTGTGATCCAAACGCCTCTCATGTGGCTAGACAAGGCTGAAACTTGGGAATTAGCTGACCAACTTGGTGCCTTTGACTACGTTCGTGAGAAGACCTTGACCTGCTACAATGGGATTATCGGTACTGGTTGTGGAGATTGTCCTGCCTGCCACCTACGTCAGCATGGTTTAGAGGTTTATCTCTCTCAGAAAGGAGAGGTCTGATGTTTTTTGCCCCCAAAGAAATCAAACAAGAAACTGGGGAATCTCTTGTCTACAATCCTCACAGAACCTTAGTCTCAAAAGAATTTACCTTCGATGCTGCCCACCACCTCTTTCACTATGAAGGAAAATGCAAATCCCTACACGGTCACACCTATCATCTGCAAATCGCTGTCAGTGGATTTTTAGATGATAGAGGTATGACCTACGATTTCGGAGACATCAAAGCTATCTACAAGGACTACTTAGAGCCCCACTTGGATCATCGCTATCTCAATGAAACCCTGCCCTACATGAATACGACTGCTGAAAATATGGTTTACTGGATTTTCCAAACCATGAGCCAAGAGTTGCCAGACGAGCGCGGTCTCCGTTTGGAATATGTTCGCCTCTATGAAACTCCGACTGCCTTTGCAGAGTTTAGACGGGAGTGGTTAGATGACTAAAGAACGTGTCCTCAAACTACCAGTTCTAGAAATTTTTGGGCCTACCTTTCAAGGTGAAGGTCGAGCTATTGGTCAGAAAACCATGTTTGTCCGCACTGCTGGTTGCGACTACCACTGCGACTGGTGCGATTCCGCCTTTACTTGGGACGGTTCTGAAAAACCAACTCGTATGACAGCTGATGAAGTAATCGCTGAGTTAGACAAACTAGGAAGCTACGACTATGTCACCCTATCTGGAGGAAATCCTGCTATCCTAGCAGCCAACATGGCTGAGCTAGTAACCAAGCTCAAGGAACGTGGTATCACTCTTGCCGTTGAGACCCAAGGCTCCCGCTGGCAAAAATTGGTTAAAAAGATATCGACCAAGTAACCCTGAGTCCTAAGCCTCCTTCCTCCAAGATGGAAGTCAACTTTGAGACCTTGGACTTTATCGTTTCCCAACTAGACCCAGACAAAGTAACCTTTAAAAATCCCTGTCTTTGATGATGCAGATCTAGCCTTTGCCAAAGGTATTCAAGAACGCTACCAACCAGATGTCCTCTTCTTATCGGCGGGAAATCCCGAGCCCAAGGCTACAGGCAATATTGTCCAAGACCAACTGGATCGCCTCAAAGAACTCTGGGAACGTGTCGCTGCCGACGATAGCTGGGGCAATGTCCGCGTCCTTCCTCAACTCCATACCCTCCTCTACGATAACCAACGTGGTGTTTAAGATTAGAAAGAAAAAAATCATGTCACAACAAGAAGAAATGAAAAAAACCTCAGCCTCCTCGGCAACAAAGAAACCAACTACATTTTCGAATATCAACCCGAAGTCCTCGAATCCTTTTGACAATCGTCATGTGGAAAAATGACTATTTCATCAAGTTCAACTGCCCTGAATTTACCTCACTTTGTCCCATCACTGCTCAGCCAGACTTTTGCAACTATTTATATTTCCTACATTCCTGACAAGCTCTGTGTCGAGTCAAAAATCCCTCAAACTCTACCTCTTTAGTTACCGAAACCATGGAGATTTTCATGAAAAACTGTATTAACACTATCGGGAAAGACTTGGTTAATTTGCTAGACCCTCGCTATTTAGAAGTCTGGGGAAAAATTTACACCTCGCGGTGGCATTTCAATCGACCCCTACTACAACTACGGTAGACCTGGAACCAAGTATGAAGGATTGGCAGAACAACGCCTCTTCCAACATGACCTCTATCCAGAGAAAAATTGACAACCGTTAAACTCATACTCAATGAAAAATCAAAAGAGCAAACTAGGAAGCTAGTATAAGGTGCTCAAAGCACTGCTTTGAGGTTGTAGATAAGACTGACGAAGTCAGCTCAAAAACACTGTTTTGAGGTTGCAGATGGAAGCTGAGGTGGTTTGAAGAGATTTTCGAAGAGTATAATACGAAAAAAAGCCTTGTTCCTCAAGCTGAGGAGCAAGGCTTTTTAAGTTTCAATTATTCTTCAGTTCCAAGGAAGTTTTTTTAGCAACAAGGGTCGCAAGAACTCCACCAACGATTGGTGCAAGGATGAAAAATCCAAACTTGTTGAAGAGTCGCGCCACCTACCAATACAGCAGGAGCCAAGCTACGAGCTGGGTTTACTGAAAGTCCAGTGATGTTCAAGCCAGCTAGAATCAAAGCTGTCAATGACAAACCGATCACCAAACCAGCGATTGCGCCATTTCCTTTGCTTGCTGATGTTACAGTCATGATCACCAAAACAAACAAGAATGTTGCGATTGTTTCAAACAAGAAACCACCAAAGACAGTTACACCGTTTGCTAAGGCATTTTCACCAAGACTTGCAGTTGACATACCTGAATTTGCCAAGAGGAAGAATACAGATCCTGACGCAAGGAAAGCACCAACTACTTGACCAAGGATGTAGTTTACAAGTTCTGAAGATGACAAACGTTTGTTAACAAACATAGCGATAGAAACAGCTGGGTTCAAGTGAGCACCTGAAACAGTTCCGATTGAGAAAGCTGCAACTACGATTGCCAAACCAAAGGCAAGAGCAATTCCAAGGTGTCCAAGTCCTTTAACACCATTTCCAAAAACAACAGCTCCTGTTCCGATGAACACAAGCATAAAAGTACCGATTAATTCAGCAACAAATTTTTTCATGTTAAGTCTCCTTTTTTCAAACTATGTATTAGTCTATCAGAAGGAGGAAAGGGTTTCAAGAAATGTGCTTGGAAAATAATGGTTTGCCTTACTATCTTTTAATTGAGGAATAAAACAGAAAAATACATTTCCTCTATAGGGCTTATCAGTCACTTATCTCACTAGCATTTAACAACTTGATATAATCCAGACCCCAGTTCTCCACAGCATCTATACAACTTTGAATTCCTGCCCCATTTCGGTTAAGCTGTACTCAACTCGTGGGGGAACTTCCGCATAGACCTTTCGTTGAATAATCTTATCCTTTTCTAATTGACGGAGATGACGTGTCAAAATAGTTTGAGTAATCCCAGGCAATAATCTCTGCAATTCTTTAAATCGTTTGGTACCCGTACTCAACTGATAAATGATTACCAGTGCCCATTTCCCAGTTAAAACCCTCTGCGTTGTCGCAAATGGACAAATACCATACTCACTCACTTTATTTGGCATAAAATACCTTCTTTCTATTTTTTAAAAAAATTTATCTTTTAGTATCAACAATAGTACTACTTTTGATACTAGCTATCGAAAAAAAGTGTCTACTTGTTTTTTTTAGATTTGTAACTGTTACAATTATATCATAAAATAAGAAATGGAGAATAGATATGTCAACAAAACTTAGAAATTTTCAATGGTTATAACCAAGCTTTTAATTGCTGGTGACTTTCCTGGTGTCTTTGAAACGATGGCAGACGATATTGTCTGGCATCAACCTGGTACTCATAGTATATCTGGTTCAGTTGTTGGTAAGGACAAGCTAGGGATCTCACCTAGCTACATTTGCTGAGAAAAACTAATGGAACCTTTAAGGTGATAACAAATTGGGTTTCTGACAATAAGGATTTTAATCGCAGCCAATGTTACTTTTCTTGGAACACGTGCTGATGGTACTGAACTCAATATGAACGGGAATTGACCTCTTCCGTATTGAAGACGGAAAAATCAAAGAAGTTTGGCTCTTCTCTTCAGATCAAGCTGAAGAAGATAGCTTTTGGGGATAATTTAAAAGACCAGGACAAAAAATTTTGATTTTGGGAATTTTTTATTATAAATTTTTTAAAGCAATAGACTAGATAAAAAAGCGAACAAGACAGAATTCTGAGTATCAGATAACTCGTTTTGTTCGCTTTTTATATTTAAGGTTAGACTTTTGTCCCAGACTCTTTTAATTTACTCCCCCAACTGGGCGCTGTAGGCGATAATCTGGTCAACTGTGTCTGACAAGAATTGGATAGTATCACGAAGTGGTTTATCTGTTGAAATATCAGCACCGATAATCATAGCTGACTCAAGCGGTGTCTTGCTGCCACCTGATTTGAGGAGGTTGAGCCAGTCTTCAGCTCCAGTTTCGGAATGTTTCAGATGTAGGTAACCCGCAGTCGAGATGACTAGTCCAGCTGAGTAGGTGTAACTATACAAGCCCATATAGTAGTGAGCTTGGCGCATCCAAGTTAAAGCCGCATCGTCGTCGATTTCAATGGCATCTCCCCAGAAATCTGTCAAAACTTCCTTCATAATGCTGTTGAGCTTGCTTGCTCCAAAGGTCTCCCCTTCTTCAATCAATGTATACACCTTACGCTGGAAGGCTGCTTCCAAGAGGTGGGTGATAAAGTTATGGAAGTAGGTATCTGTCAAGCGGTGGGCAAGGGCGAAGCGTTTTTGACGCGGGTCGTCAGACTGGTGTTCCAAGTAATCACTTAGGAGCAATTCATTGAAGGTTGACGGCGCTTCGACATAGTAAGTAGACATGTGGGCATTAAAATAACTCTGATGATTATCTGAGAAAATGAATTGACCAGAATGCCCGATTTCATGAATCAAAGTATAGACATCACTCAAACGACCTGTCCAGCTCATGAGGACATAAGGGTGCACGCGATATGGATCCGCCGCATAACCGCCAGAATCCTTGCCACTGTTGGCAGCAAAGTCCACCCAGCGCTCTTCTTGATAGCGAGCAACTTCCTGACAATATTCTTGCCCCAAGGTTCTACCGACTTCATGACCAAATCATAGGCGTCATCAATAGTCACTTCAGGATTAAGAGCGCTGTCCAAGTCCAATTTCCAGTCTGCAAAGGTCATCTTTTCAAGACCATTGACCTTGGCAACATGCTTGAGGTATCTCTGGGCAACTGGCGCAAAATCCTTCATGATGAGGTCAATCTGGCGATCAAACATGGCACGGTCCACTTCTTGCTCAGCTAGAAGATAATCAAAGACGGAGTCGTAGCCCTTCATGTCTGCCAACAGTTTTTCAGACTTGACTTGGGCTAGATAGGCTGCCGCAGCTGTATTTTGGTGCTTACGAAGTCCCTCTGAGAAGGAACGGAAGGATTTCTCACGAACCTCAGCGTCCTCATGGTTTTGGTAGAAATTCTCATAGGTGACAAAGCTGTTTTTGTAGATTTTACCATTGACTTCAAAGTCGGCCATTTCAAAGTCCCCAGCTCGCATCTTAGTGTAAATATCCTGCGGACTGTAGAAAACTTCACCCAGATTGGTCAAGGCCTTCTCCACATCAGCCCCTAGATAGTGGGCTTTTTTGATTTTGGCCTGACGAATGGCTGCCGTCAAATGTGGCAACTCACCCAATCGGTCCAAAACTTCCTCGTCTGCAGCCACCAAAGCGTCATCAAAGAAGGTCAGAGCTACGCTGGCATCTGTTTCAAATTCCATCCCAGCTTGGGCAATATTAGCAAATTCTTCATTGCTATAGTCTGTCGTCTGAGGCATAAAGCCATAGTTGCCAATATGGCTCATCTGGATGTAGATTTGCTCCAATTCCGCAAAAGCCTTCTCGAAATCTTCAAAAGTATGCAAATTGCCCTTGTAATCACGACTAAATTGGTTAATATCTTCGCGAGCCTTTTCGATTGCACGCAAGAAATCCTCACGGTCTTGGTACAGGGCTGTTAAGTCCCAGAGTTCCTTTTCTGGAAAATTCTGAACGGTGTTTTTTTGTTCCATTTTTCTTCCTCTTATTTCTCTAATTCTAATAAAACACTAAGGGCTGATAAGGCGTAAAGTGGAGCTGTTTCCGCTCGCAAGATGCGAGGGCCAAGTCCTGCCAAGACGGCTCCTTTAGCTTCAAAACTTTCAATTTCTGCAGGTGAGAGACCACCTTCTGGACCAAATATAAAGAGCAATTTAGCTCCTTTTGCAAGACCAGAGACTGCTTTAATAAGCTCAGCGGCTTCTCCCTCTTTTGCTGATTCTTCATAAGCTACTATGATAGAGTCAAACTGGTCCAGTTGGGCTAGAAAGTCCGCTTTCTTCTCAAAAAGTTGAATACTTGGAACCAGATTCCGCTTGCTTTGTTCTGCTGCTCCAAGGGCGATTTTTTCTAGTTTTTCAATCTTTTTACCCAACTTCTTGCCATCCCACTTGGCAACCGACCAATCGGCAGGAAAGGCCCAGATTTGACTGGCACCGAGTTCCGTCACTTTTTGAGTGATAAACTCCAGCTTGTCTCCCTTGGGAAAGCCTGATGCGATGGTCACTTGGACTGGTAGTTCCACATTGTCAGCTAGTTCTTCAACCAATTCAAACTGACGATTTTCCACATCCAGCACGCGCGCCAAGCGCTTGACGCCATCATCAAAGACTAAGGTCACCTCATCCTCTTCTTTCAGGCGCATGACCTGAAACATATGCTTGCTGGTTTCCTTGTCCTCAATGGTAACAGGAGAGATTGCACTGCCCTTGACAAAATACTGTTGCATGCTAGCCTCCAATCACACCTGAAATATCCTTGGTCTTCTTAAAGACACAGGCATTCCACTCCCCTTGAATCATGTGAGTTTCTAGGAAAAATCCCGCTGACTCAGCCGACTCGCACACCATGTCCCACTTATCCTTGATAATGCCACTCATGATGAGGTAGCCTTCATCCTTGACCAAGCGATAAGCATCCTCTGTCAGATGAATGAGAATATCCGCTAAGATATTAGCCACGATGACATCTGCCTCGATCTCAACACCCTTAAGCAAATCTCCAGCAGCTACATGGATGTTTTCCATGCCAGGATTGAGCTCAATATTTTCCTGAGCCACACGAACCGCTACATCATCCAGGTCGTAAGCGAAAATTTCCTTGGCACCAAGAAGTGAGCTGGCGATAGAAAGGACACCTGAACCAGTCCCCACATCCAGCACCGTTTCGCCACCACGAAGGACCTGCTCCAAGGCAAAAAAAGGCTCATCTTAGTGGTTGGATGGGTCCCAGTTCCGAAAGGCCATACCAGGATCCAGCTTGATAATCTTTTCCCCAGCAGTCGCCTCATAGTCTGTCCAAGAGGGAACTATGGTCAAATCATGAGTGATGCGAGCTGGTTCATAGTATTTCTTCCAGTTGTCTGCCCAGTCTTCCTCAGCCAAGGCAGTCGTCCCCATTTTGACCTCTCCCAAATCCATAAAATCTGTCAATTCTGCTAAGCGAGCCTGTAAGTCTGCCTCAACCACTGTCACATCCACCGTGTCAGGGTAGTAAGCTGTCACAACGATTTCTTCTTTCTGCTCGACCTCTGGGAAAATTTCACCGAAGCGATCCATATTTTCCACATAATCCATGCTGTCTTCAATCGCAACACCTTGCGCTCCCAGCTCAATCAGGAGGTTAGAGACTAGCTCCTCTCCCTCACGCTTCACTGTAACTTTTAACTCTTGCCATGTTTCCATCATTAAGATACCAAGCCCGTAAAACACAAAGCCAAATAGGAAATTCTCTGAAGACGCTTGTGTCTAAGAGACGTTTATCTTTTTGGCACAGTGTTTAGGGCGGGTTCAGTTTAGAAATTTAACTGAACCATCCTTTCTAATCACTTACTTTTAAATAATCTTTCACTCTCTCTTGCAACTGAGGTACAACTTGACTGGAACTAAGAAATTCCTCAACATTCATCAGCTGATAACCCTGTCCTTCATCTCCAAATACGATACTGTCAAACTGATCCTGTGTCAACTTCCCAACTAGAAAAACGGATTGTTTATCCGCAAAAAGCATACTTGGATAAACCTTCGCCCAAATCAGACAATCCTCAGTCAGATGAATTCCCAGTTCTTCATAAACTTCACGCGCTGCGCACTCAAAAGGATTTTCATCGCCTTCGCGTCCACCACCGGGCAGTTCCCACATATTGGGCCAGGGAATGCTTGCCTTATCATCGCGTAAGATAGTCAAGAGCCTATCCCCACAAAACAAAGCAATCTTGTAGCCTGTGAAATCAGAAATCTCTATTTCCATATTAGACTCCTTCGGTTAATTCCTTTTCCAGCTCGGCTAACCAGTTTTGATAATAGCTTTTCTCATCCCGTAACATCCGGCTGCTATTCATTTTCTGTCTAGCAATCTTCATAGCCTTGTGAGTTTGAACTACATCTTTCCTTACCTTAAATTGATACCAAGCTTGAATGACCTGCATATCTGCTGTTTTTAGAGATAAAAAGGATTTAACGCTTCGAATACTTGCATATTCTTCCGCTTTCTCATTATCTCCTTCCATCAGAGCAACTTGAAGAAGGTATAATTGAGAACTAGTTTTAGATATTGGATTATCTGCTTTCTCTAGCACAGACTGAAACTGTTGCTTTGCAAGCTCTATATTATCATCCAATATGAATACCAATCCCTGAAGAGTCCGAACACTTTCTGCAAAACTCCCTCTCACATCCTCATCAACAGACATGATAAAGTCTTTTAAATCATATTCTTGAGGAGCTAGCAAGGTCTGGGCAGAATGCCTCAACATCAGGTAGGCGTATTTCGTATTTTCAGGGTGTTGTAGCAATTCCCAAATTTTTGCTCCATCGGTAATCCCAACTGGCAGAGCGTTGAATAGAAGAAGAGATAAATTTAGACAAATCCAAGTGCCTGCAAAAATACCAGTTTGTTGTCAAAAAACCCAAAAAAAGTGTTGCCAATAATATCAAGCAAAGGTGAACTATCAAGCCTCCTGAAAGCATCAAGATGATTCTTTGATCACTTTCATTCTCTTTTTAAACCAATATACTGAGCACCAACATTTTTTTATAACTGCTGTTCGACTAAGATGAAGCCTTCCTGACTTTTTTTGATTAAAAAGAAAGTTCCCTAATCCAAAAAGCCACCAGACGATAGCCTGTCAGATAACCACAAAATGCATGACCAAGCTCATGAAGAATAAAGATTACATACATGCTTAGAAGAGCGAAGGCATAACCAAAAGTAAAAAAACTAAAACTGCGGAATACCCCAACTCTGCAAATGCGATGGTTCCACAAGCAAAAGCTAGCATCATCACAAGAACAGACACTGTCTGAATCAAATACGTCACAATTTTTTTCATAAACTCTCCCAATAATCCCTAGTATCTCGGATAAGGATAAAACTCTCCCTCTTCCAAGCCTACTTTTTCCTTCTTCAAAGACTTCTTGGTTCCATTCCATGACAAATTCTTCTGCTTCTGGGTCTTCCAAAAAAAGTCCATAAGGGCATCTAGTCCAACCTCAGCAGTGTCTTTGAGGAATAGAGCAAAATAAGCTAAAAAAATTCGCGAGAAAAATCCTTTTTTAGGCAGGTAAGGGATGACAGTCAAATAGTCTTCTGCATTTACTGTTGACTTGGCAGGATTGTAAAAAAGCACTGCTTCCTCAAAGAGAATGTCATCTGACGAAACCTCTCCGTCTTCATCTACCATCTCCACACCTGCAGCATTTTGCGCTTCCAATAGAAAACTCACTTCTACCGCGTGGTTACGCTTGTCCCAACTAATCTCAAAGTCAAAGGGAAAATTCTTCTCCAACTCTTCCTCTAAAACATCTAAAAATCCATATGTTGCCATTTTGTCCTCTTTCTATGCGACTCTTTAATCGCCCCGATTGCTCGGAAATATGCTAAAATAGATACTACCATCTTACCACAAAATTATTTTATGTCCTAATTATACCATATTACCTCATTTAAACCCTTGGTATTAGTGATTTTCTTAAAAGTCTGATTTCTTTATTTTTCCTGAAAAATCAATATAAAAAGCCCTCAAAAGGGCTAAGAAACCTATAAAATCAATAGACAAGTAACCAGCACAATTAGATGTGCTTTTTTATTGGCCATTCCCACGATGTCACACTTAATCTTATGCTTGTATTTTCTTATCTGCAATAGCGTCTGTCAAAGTCTGAGAAAAGTTAAGTCCCATTTCTCGTCCCAACTTATCTGCCCATCTTGGTATGGTCAAGGTCTTTTTAATGGGTTCCTGACTTCCTAAGTACTCTGATACATCAACAGATACCATAGAAATAAAAGATTTATCAAGGTCATAGGTTGACACGAAATCTTCATCATCTTTAAAAGGATCATTATCAATTAAAGACAAGCTATTGATATCTGATGGCTGGGGCAAATCTCCATCACTCTCTATCAAATCTGCGACAGTTATACCCAACCACTCCGAACCCATAGCCAAAGCCTCAGAAATCCCCGCACCTTGTGTAGCTGAGTATTCAAAATCTGGGAAATGGACAAAATAAGTCGCTTCTGCTCCATCTGTATCGTCATAATAAAATAAAGCTGGATACGTAACTAACATCTCACTACCTCCATATCAAAAAGCAGGGGCTGAATTTTACAACCCAGCTTGCTTTCTTATCCCTCTTTCAGTGTACTTATTCAGCTCACCATGAGGGATTGTGATAGGTCTTTCCCCTTGCTTCTCCATTTTAATATGGGAGCCTTTACCGCCTCTAGTCTTTATCCAACCATGAGACGTAAGGAGTTTGACCATCTCTTTTTGTGTCATAGGCATAGCGCTTTTACCTCCTGACAATATTATTATAACACGTGCTACACGTATTGTAAAGGGGTGATACTTATTATTCTCTTATACATAAAAGCCCCTAGATGTGGTTCTAAGGGAAGCCTTATATAAAGAACTATCAGAGTTCCTGCTTTCTCGGCTCACTAGAAGTGGCGCGATTGAATCTTAACATTACTTCTCCTCTCTTCATTAAAAAATGATTATCACTCAAAATTATATTACGATTTTTATAAAAGACTAGCAAAAACTACTAAATCAATACATTCGGCAGACGAGAAACTTGCATTGTAAGATAAACTGTTTTATCATTTACCATACTTTATTCATTAGTAATATCACTTGATTTGAAGTATAATATTGGAAAGGAAATCAGTAATGAATTTAGAACAGTATTTAGGAAAAGAAATTAGGGTTGTTTTTGTTGATGGTCAAATTTTAGAGGGTCACTGTAATAGCTTTACAGGGAAACTTGATACGGAGGATGAACTCTATGATGAAATCACAATAAGAACAGATAAATATCCATTTGTTGGATTTAATGAATCTGAAATCGCATCAATAGAGCTAATTCAAGACGGTATTACAAAATAATAGGAGTTGTTTATCATGAATAAAACTAAAAAAGAGAATTTAATTTTCATTGATGGTTGGGAGCATGTGCATTGCCCGGTATGTGAAAATTTAGTAGAAACTTATGATATTTGCGATGTTTGTCATTGGCAAAATACGGGAGCATTTAATATCGATGGCGGCCCTAATGAAATGACTCTAGCTGAAGCCAAAGAAGCTTACGCAAAAGGGATTCCAATAATATAAAAAGGAAAATTTATGGAACTTGAAAACTTTAACAATAAGGTTGTTAAAATTACTGGTACTGACAATCAAACATTTGAAGGGATTTATCTTTTTAATCATAAAGAAGTCTATGATGAAGAATATCTATCAAAACAGGAAATAGATGGATTAGACTATTCAAGAATAAAATCGTAACAGTTGAAATTATTAACCAAAATTAAATGGAGTAAAAACTCCTTCGAATAGATATCCACTATTTCACTTTTCAACCATGTTTATAATTTCTTTTAAGCTTGGTTTGGTTTTTCTGATTCTATCCCATGACCTCATTTTTAAAAAAGTCCCTAAATAGATGCCGTTTATCTTTGGCATTTCGTTGGAAAGATTGTATTTCTCTCGAATCTCATCTTTATGACTTTCTACAAATTTGCTACGAGGTAAGCAATAAAAAATACCTTCCCCAAAATAACTTAAATCTTCATCAGATAGTTCAATAAGCTCTTCAGGTTTTACAAAAATCGCTCTATTAACTCTATCTTTGCCACTGGCAAAGGCTTTCTCCACAAATCTTTTATCTAGTCCCATCTTTATTTAACTCTCTCAAATTGTTTTAGTTCCAGAACAGTCAGTTCTTTAAATTCTTTTCCTGTTTCGTTTAAATATTTGTTAATTTTTCCAAGATTGTATTTCATAGGTGCTGGTTTCACTCCATTTGGTAAACCAACTAGTCCGTCAAGTTCCATAAATGACTTATTTTCAAGTAGCTTTGAATTTGAAGTATTCATCTAGTTCCATTTTCTCCTTTTCAAATATTGCTATCTAAATTTATATCTACTATGTACTTTATCAAGAAAACTTCCTGACTTGGTAATTCCATCATTTCCATTCCTTATCACCTCTCTTTTCATTATAGTTCATGCAATAACATTTAGCAATATTATTTCTCAAGTCAGCACTTCCACTTCTTTAGACTCAACTATCATATTTTGAACTTTAAGGAAAATCCATTCTCTCATGCTGATACCTCTCCTCATTAAATTAAATAGTCAAAAAGATTCTATCTCACACCCTGAATATTACAAAACCATTGAAATATCACAACTAATAGGCTAGAATGGACATAGTAAGATATATTAGATGAGTCATTCTACTCAAATCCACGTTAGAAAGGACTGCTATGCCAGACAATCTCGCGCTTCGCATGCGCCCTAAAACCATCGACCAGGTCATCGGTCAGGAACATCTGGTGGGACAAGGAAAAATCATCCGTCGCATGGTGGAAGCCAACCGCCTGTCCTCCATGATTCTATATGGACCTCCGGGAATCGGCAAGACCAGCATTGCATCAGCCATCGCTGGGACTACTAAGTATGCCTTTCGAACTTTCAATGCGACAGTTGATAGTAAAAAGCGACTGCAAGAAATCGCTGAAGAAGCTAAATTTTCAGGTGGCATCGTCCTATTACTAGACGAAATCCATCGTCTTGACAAAACCAAGCAAGACTTCCTCTTACCTCTCTTGGAAAGCGGACTGGTCATCATGATTGGAGCTACAACTGAAAATCCTTTCTTTTCTGTCACTCCTGCCATTCGTAGCCGTGTTCAAATTTTTGAGTTGGAACCTCTGTCTAACCAAGACGTCAAAGAGGCTCTTCAGATAGCTCTAAGTAACCCTGAGCGTGGTTTTGATTTCCAGTAGAACTAGATGAGGAGGCGCTGGATTTCATTGCGACCTCTACAAACGGAGACCTTCGCTCTGCCTTCAACTCACTTGACTTGGCTGTTCTTTCTACTCCCGAAAATGACAAGGGCATCCGCCATATCACTCTAGACATCATGGAAAATAGCCTGCAGCGAAGCTACATCACTATGGATAAGGATGGAGATGGCCACTACGATGTCCTCTCAGCCCTGCAAAAGTCTATCCGTGGCTCAGATGTTGATGCCAGTCTTCACTATGCTGCCCGCTTGATTGAGGCTGGTGATTTGCCAAGTCTCGCTCGTCGCTTGACTGTTATCGCCTATGAAGATATCGGCTTAGCCAATCCTGAGGCTCAGATTCACACCGTAACTGCTCTAGATGCTGCACAAAAGATTGGTTTTCCCGAAGCCCGCATTCTCATTGCCAATGTCGTGATTGATTTGGCCCTTTCTCCAAAATCCAACTCAGCCTATGTAGCTATGAATAAGGCTCTTGCCGACCTCAAAACATCAGGGCACTTGCCTATTCCGCGACACCTGCGTGATGGGCACTACAGTGGAAGCAAGGAACTGGGGAATGCCCAAGACTATCTCTATCCACACAACTATCCTGGAAATTGGGTCAAGCAAGACTATCTACCAGAAAAAATTCGTAATCATCACTATTTCCAAGCAGAAGATACTGGTAAATATGAACGGGCTTTGGCTCAAAGAAAGGAAGCTATCGACCGTTTGCGAAAAATCTGAAATCCTTTTCAAAAAATTGCACTTTCCTCTTGATTTTTTTTGAAAAAGTGGTATTATATAAACATAGAAACGCTGTGGTGTACGACTTCACACTTAAGTGTTGACCGACTATTTTTTGTATTATTAGGGAAACAAAAGTCTTCTAACAGCATGTAGGCCGTCTCACACGGAAACAGCTTCAGTTAGAGCGAGTTGCCCACCTGCTTAATTGCGCGGGTTCAATACAAACCGTGAAGTTTCGGCACCAATACAGCTTTTTTCTTTGCCTCCTTAGCTCAGCTGGCAGAGCAGCGGACTCTTAATCCGTGGGTCACAGGTTCGATCCCTGTAGGGGGCATCTAAATCAACAGGAAAAAAAGCCTTGAAGTCAAGGTTTTTTTTTGATTTGGTCAACTTTTGGTCAATAATTCTATTTTTTAACTAAACTCATTAAAACTGCACGAACTTTATTATTTTCAATATCAGCCTTTTCCTTTATAAGATGTCCATAAGTTTCAGTTATCTGTTTAATATCTCGATGACCCATTAACTTTGATACAGCCCAAATATCAACACCCATTGCTAACATCGTTGAACAATACGTGTGTCTCAGACCTGTACTTGTCATGTTTTTCAGGATAAATTTTTTTAAGGTTTTTAAAAATTTGTTTTTAAATGCTTATTAACTCCTGCATTTGTTACAACATCATGATTCAAATCAATAAAAAAATCATATTTTTCATTATTTGTAATCATCCCATTTTCAATGAATACAGATTGTTCTTTTTTTAATTTTTTTAAAAAATTGTTAATGTATCTTCATCAATTGGAACTGTACGAACTGAATCTTCTGTTTTTAGGATTTGTCCAACGTTTTTTTATAGTATCATATCTCCTATAAGTTTTGATTTCTGAACTTTCCCACAACACACAATCCCATGTAAGTCCTGCAACTTCTCCTGCACGCAATCCTGTTTTTTTAGTTGAATCAATAGTAAATACGGAACAATTGAAATAGTTAAATCAAGATTATTTTCTAAATATGTCACTAATTTTTGATAGTCATCAAAACTATGAATATATTTTTCATCTCTTCGTTTTTTTGGGGAGACGTCCTGAAAGAATAGCTCCCTCAGTAAAAATCTTCAATATTAAGCTTATCTCGTTTAGCAAACACAATCACATTTCTAATTTCCGAATTCAATCTTCTAACATTGTCTCTGCTATTGGTTTCAGCATACTTATTAAGAAAAGCTTGATATTCACTTGCTTTTATTTTAACTGCTGGTTTATCATTAAAATATGCTTGAATGAATTTACCACGCAATAAATGTTTGTTTAAAGTAGACTCTGCTTTTCCAATAGGTTTGACTGTTAATTCTAACCACTTCTCCCAAAGTGCATAGAGTGTAATATTTTTTTATCAATTATTGCACCATCAATCAATTTTTAATTCAAGAGGGAGTGCTTCAATTTCTGCTTCTCTTTTTGTCTTAAATCCTGAATTTGAAGCAACCACCTTTTTATTTTTTTATCAAATATTCTATAATCCCATAAATTCTTTTTTTCCACGTTTTTCTAAATGAAACTGCCATGATTACCTCTTTTTCTAAAGACGATAACCAAGATATTATCTTGATTATCGTATCATAAACTGAAGATTTCTGCAAAATTTTTCTTCAAAAAAATTGTTTTCGTTTTGCTAGCTAAAAAAAGTAGTACCGTCCACCCTGACTTTCTGGATATTTCACAAATCCTTCTTTATTTTTTTCTCAACATCAATTTTTTTGAGCGAATATCCGACTTGTAGAGAACATTTTTCTAACAGCCAAGGTCTAGAGACTGAAACCATCTCTAAAACCTCTGATAAGCTCATATATTGCCCTTCTGAAGCTTTCTTCTTTAAGTTAAGATATTCATCTTTTTTTCAACTATTATATGAGTTTCTGGAAGTTGTACTTCTAAATTATCTATTTTAATTAAAAATTTTTGTTAATCATATATTCTTCTACTTTCTATCTTGCCACATTTTTCAATAAATTTACTTGATCCATTTTCAACCCCTAAACACTATAATTTCCGAACAATATCTTGACACCTGGTTGACTCTTTTTTTGACTTATATCCGAACTTTGAGCCATATCCTAGTTTCTTTACGTTCAGTTTTTTTCCATAAAACGACAAAAAAACAGCAAGCCAATAATGACTTGCCATTTTTTTATTTCTAGTTAAATTTTCGCTTTCCAATAATTGTCGCAATCAAACCAACAATACCCCAAATGGTTGTAAAAATTGTACTTGCTGTTCCAGTATTCGGAAGAACTTTTAGTTGTCCTTCTTTATCCTTCAAAGCGATTGTACCATCTTTTTGCTTAACAGCACCTACTTCATAAGGCTCTTTTTCAACATAATTTCCTTCGTCAGTTTCGATCACTACTTTTCCTTGATTCGTAGAAACTACTTTATGACCAGTGTTTGTTTCAATAGGTTTCTCTTGAATTTCTTCCTTTGTTACATTCAATGGTTTAGGATCATCAGATTCTTTCACACCTACATTATCTTCTGCCTTCTTCTTATCTTCCTGAACTTGTGGTGATTCTACTTTTTCCGAATCAGCAGATGGCTTATCTTCTTTTGGTTGCTCACTTGGAGTTGTTGGCTCGACAACTACACCTGTATTATCATGTTCCTGATTCTTATCAGTGTCTTTTCCAAGATCAGTAGATGGCTTATCTTCTTTTGGTTGCTCACTTGGAGTTGTTGGCTCGACAACTACACCCGTATGATCTCCAGTTTCTTCCTTATCAGATTCCTTACCAAGTTCTGTTGCAGAATGTTCTACGCTTGCTGATGGTTGTGTTTCTGTTGGTTGTTCTGAAACTACCAATCCAGAATTATCTCCATTAGAAGCTACACTTCCACCCAAAGTTAATTCATCAGCATATACTCCACTAGCAACTGTACTTAATACAGCTACAGACAACAATGTTACAAATTTCTTATTCATATTTTTTCCTTTTCTTTCTTTTATTTTCCAATTACATAATAAAAATTTCTTGCTTCATCAGCACTAAATACACGATAGTTTGTGATTCCAGTTCCTTGTCCACTTTGAACAAAATTACATTCTGAAATCAAGATTGAGCCATCATCTTTGACATCTTCGACAAAGGCAACGTGACCATACGTTGGGTGACCACCTGCCTGCCTTCCTTGGAAGCTAACAGCAGAATGCTTTGTAGGAATGTTTGAAACTTCATACCCTGACTTATGCGCCCAATCCTGACCATTTCCCATATATGGATCAAAATGAATCCCAAATTCTTTAGCACGATTAAATACATACCAAGTACATTCACCATACGGATAAGATTGAGTAATATAGCCTTCTTTGGTAATTTCCTTGTCAATAGAATAACCACTAGGTATATCCATCGCAACAGCTCCAGGAGCAATATCTAAGCTACCAGCTATAGCATTCCCAGCTGAAGAACCATCAGATTCAATCGTTCCCTTAAAAACTTCATACCACTTCTTACTATCTTTTTCCAACTTCTCTAGTTTTGTTTGTCCGTCAGACAATAGAACACCTTCATAGTGTACTGACCAATACTTAGCACTTTCAAAAGGATCAGTCGCCTTCTGCATATAGTCTTTGACTTTTTATAGCCATGATTTAACTCATAAGACATCAATTCCAGTTCTACCGTACTATCTAGAGTACGAGAACTAGCATTTCTCCAGCGATCACCATTGATTGTGTTACCGTCCCAGCCTGACCATTGAAAGTAGCCAGCAACTCCACCTGATGGATTCGTTAGTTTAGGGATCAAAGTCACTTTCTCTTTCAGCAACAGAAAGAGAACCACTAGCACCTTCTAAAGTAAATTTCTCCTTAGAGAGTTGCCAGTTTAAAATCTTAATAACATCTTCTGCTCTTTCAACAGAGATATTCGCTTTTTGAGCCACCTCTTGAGCTGTTAATCGTGTTCTTTTTTTCCAGTTGTAGAATCAGATGAGCCACCAGCAGAAACAACTCCAATAACGCTTAAAAATAATTAAGAGAATCACTAAAATCGTAGGTATAAGACTTACGATAAAGAATCCAAAGTGTTTCGCTGTTTTTTTTACCCATTAAATTTCAACCTTTTTCCTTTTTTTAGCTTTCAATTTTTTTGATCTGATTAGTTCTAAGTACCTTAAAGGTTTTTTTCCTCATTTTTAGGGTTTTTACAACTGTTTTTTTCTTCGTCCTACAGCTTTTGGGATTGACCGTTTTCGGAGTCTGCATTTTCTGTTTCCCTGATCCTTCTTGATTCTCTTTAAATGACTTCTGACCTTTCTTCAACCGTTCTTCCTTCAACCGTTGAATTGACTCACGAGAAGCATTTTTTTCTGACCAGCATATTTTTTTGCTTGTTTATTTCTTAATTTCTGTTTCTCTTTTAAAAACATTCCGTTCAGATTTTCCTTCTTTAAAAAGCATTGGCTCTCACTCCATAAAGTTTGGCTAGAGTTCTATTGCCTTTTTTTCTTTTAAAGCATTGACTGAACTATTTTTTTATGTTCCTTGATCGAATTCATTCGATTCTTAATCCCATCACCTTTTTTTCAGCAACCTTATCTACTAAGGGACTATTCTTACGTAAAGTTTTGAGATTTTCACTCAACTTATCTTTACCCATCTTCAAGCCACCTTTAGCAAATTGACCACCAACTTTCATACCGTCCTTCACTGATTTTTAAACCAATCTTATCTGATTTCAAACTACCCATACCTGATCTTGATAATCTTCCTTCAAGATTCCGAATAACACGAGAATTGCTGATCTCTCTACCAATCTTACCAACAGGACTATCAGTAACTCTTGAAAATGTAGATAAAAGAGAATATCTATATTTCCACATTAAGAATAACAAGACACCTTTTTAGAAATACCGTAACTAATAAATCTCCACCTACAGCTGTAGAGATAAATCCAGTTAAAGTATTGTAAAAGAAGGAAAAATATACTAGTTGCTAAAAAGCATAATTGATGATAAAGCAAGCATTGAAATTCCTTTTTTTATTAAATCCAATCAATAAATGCTCCATCTTAGGAAACAGACTTAACAGAAGGATAAATGGTAATAGTACGATCAAAAAGATAAAAAAACGATTAAAAAGAAGAATCTCGACAACCCTAACAATAAATAAATCGTTCCCATTACAATAATATCGACATCAGAAGCTAGGGCATACATGAATTTTACCCCCCACTCATTTTTTTCAACATCTTGTTTTCAGGATCTTTATCTTTTTGCAAGATCTTTGACTTTTTTTATCGCCAACTAAATGATCTCCATCACCCTGCTTATAAGAAGCTAAATCTTCAAATTCTTTTTTTCAGAAAGAAGAAATGAACCATCTTCATTTACAGGAGAGTTCATATACTTATATCCCTTCAACAAAGTTTCAGAAAAAAATATGTTTCTACTCCATTTTTACTTTCACCAGTTAAAGTTTTTTTTGTAATTTCACCATTTAAAGTAATTGTTGTTGTTCTGAAGCTATCATAGACATGAGTTATCAAATACTTATTTTGACCATTTACATTAAGTTGAATGAAATAAACTCCAATACAAGTATAAATCAATAACATTTTTTTATCAATGTTTTTGAAGAAACTACCTTTTCCAGTCGCAAATAGATACAGTAAATAAATTGCCATACTTGCACCAACCAAATAAATAATTTCTCGACTAAACAAAGAAGAAAAATACCTTACTAGAATTTCTTACCGTTTCATTCAACAATCCACTAACATCACTCATTCCTTCAACAGCAACATAAACTTCTGCAACTACATAGAAAACAAGTTTACCAAACCAAAAATACAGACTGAACTAGAGAATTAAAGAAATAATTGACATTGGAATCAAATCCAAAAAAATTTTTTTATCAAAGTAAACTTTACTTGTTAAATCAGACATCTTAGACTTATAATTTTTCATAAGTCAATTTGCTATTTTCTGCTTCCTTTTTTTCTTTTTGATTCTCTTTTTCTTCTGCTTCTTTCTTTACCGTATCTAATATTTTTTTAGCATTATCAGAAGGATCAACCAGTTTAGGTTTATTCGTATTCCTATCAAATTCAATAATATCAAAGTTATTTTTTTGGAAGAATATCTGTAACAGAATCAGCTTTTTACAAAAAGCAGGAAGAAGAAAGAAAGAACAAATAAACACTAGTAAAATATTTTTTCTCATATTCCTCCCCCTATACAGCAACCAATTCTGTTTCTACTGTTTCAAATAATTTCATTAAAATAGGATAAAGTGTACCATCTACTGTAATACGCTCTTTTCTTCCAAACGTATCATAATAGATACATTGACCCATTGTTTGATTTTCAAGCCAAGAACGAGAAGAATCGTTATCCTCTACTCTCAAATGTTTCAAAATAGCTTCTGTTTCTGAATTTTCAGGAAAAGCAAATACCGTACCAAAACCAGTTCCATCTTCACTTGTTTTCAAATCTCTTACCGATTGAGTTACCAACACTAAGAAATTATTGAATGATCGTCCAGTACGCTTAATTCGATTTACTACTTGTCGTCCAGCAGGAGTTGACATAATCTGCCATGCTTCGTCAAGGAATAACATTGTTTCCTTGTCCTTTTCACGTTCACCAAAAATCGCACAAAAATAGGTTAGAGAATACATAACAGTCAAACTTCTTAATTGACTTTCAGTCATTTCATCTTTATCTGTACCTTTTGGCATATCCAAACCAGTAATTTCAACGATTGTAATTTTATTATCAACCTTCAGAACATTTTGACTTCCATCAGAGAAACAAAGTGACAATAAAGAATTTCTTGAAATTCTCTTTAAGAAAATATCCAGCAGTCGCAACATCTTCTTTTTGAATTTTTCTCCAATTCATCAAAGACTTGTAACATACCGACTTTCTCACCAGCTTTTCTTCGCTCAATCACTTTGTCAATCGAATCCAGCAAGTGTGGTTGAACCTTGATATAGGTATCTTTATCCAATACAGAGCCTACAAGTACAGTTGCTAACTCTGTCAGTTCAGCTTCATCTTGTAAGAATGAGAATGGATCAAGAACACCTTGATTCTTCTTGTCCTTCATATCCAAGGTCACAAAGTTAATTGACTTGATATACTCTTGAAGTTCATAAAATTCATCATTTTCTTCCAATTCAGATAACACGGTTAAATATTGTCTTTTTCATTTCTGCTTTTTGGATCAATATACAATACTTTTGTTTTCAATAAGGAATGATAGGTAAACAGTAACTTAGTTAAGAACGACTTACCATTCCCAGTTGAACCAGTTATAGCTGTATGAGGATTGCTTGTTTCTTTACCTTTTACTCCAACTTTATTCGCTTGTAATAAATTTGAAAATACAATATTGGTACTTGAATCAAGAGCCTTTTGAAAATCCCCATACCATGAAGATATTTCATTGTCAACACGAGCAATAGGAAAACCAATTTCTGTTCCAACCTTCTTAGTCGTAAACATTAGATTCTCACAAAGTCCACGTAGACTTCCATATTGAAGAAATGATTCCTTTTTATTATCAAGAATTTCTGTCAATCTACTCTTATAGAATAGATAGATTCGATCTGCAACAGCCTTGACAACTTCTACTTCCAATTCTTTCAATCGTGCAAACAGAATATCAAATTTAAGATTCAATTCTTCCAAACTATCTGCTGTAATGGTTAAGGTATGAAGATAAGTAATCATCAATTCTTTATTATCATGTTTCTCCTGAAAATCTTCTAACAACTGATGGCTTTCCAAAACTTCAATCTTTTGAACATCATCATTTTCTGCTGTTTCATTTACCGTATTCCCAAGATTCTTACGTTTGTTTCTTGCCCTAGATAAGAGTGAGAAAAAACCTTTTTGAGTTGAAAAACGGATTTTATACATACTATCAACAGGAAATTCAAGATTTTGAAGTTCTTCTTGTAGATGAAGATAAGATACATTTTTAGGATAAGAAACAACAGGAATTGTCGCTACATAACTTGTTTCCTGACCATTGGTCAACTTCAAAGCATTTCCGTCCACTACTTCAATAATTGTTTCATCTACATTCTCAATAGAATTTTCAAGTGCAATCAACTCACTTTCTTTATCATAGGTTTGACCACCAAGAAAATGAAGCCGATTCAATAATTCTAAATCAGTTTTTGAAACTTCTGTCACATTCAAAGCATGAATTTTAGTTTGAATCACATCTTTCTGATTTTTGCCAAGCCTTCCACCAATCGACTTTGGGTAATTCTTCAAAACCAACCATTTTTCATCACATTTTTTTACGATAAGTTTCTATCGTCTGTTCAACAGTTAGTTTAAAGTCCGAGGTTACATTAACTGACTTTAAAGGAACTACAAGATAATGCTTATACTCAAAGAGATAGCTTACTTCTTCTTCCAATCGTGACTTCATTGTAGATACAATATAATTTCCTAAAGGACTTGTCCCCTGCCCTTGCTCAATATCTTGTGATAACAAAGCAATTTTCTTAGCCAATTCTAAATCAATATGTAAGCTATGAATACTTAGATCATTGTACTCTGCCAAACTAGCTAAACAATTATAAACAATATCCTTACTAGTCTCCTTTTTTTCGTTTCTTCAATCGTATTGACAACTTGCGATTCAATTTCAAATACGGATAAAAACCGTTCCATCTTTTTAACAAAATCAAACCATCAGCAACCGACCAAATATTATTTGATAATTCCACGTTTTATACTTCTCACTTTCTCATATTTTATTCCTTTACAAATATATATTTTTCTTTTCGCTGACTATCGTATTCCTTCCAAAAAAATCAAATACTCATAAATAAATCTAAATAGTGTCTTACCATCTAACTTATAATCAGCTAACAGATTCCCAAGTTTCCAACCAGCAAATGCAGAAGCCATAAAGCGCCAACCCCAATCAAGAGAAGGAATAAAGCCTAGTAAAAACCACGCTAACACTAAAATCACTAGGCAATAGACAATCGCAGACATTTTTTTATTGCAAATGGTAAACTAAATTCTTCATTTAATTTATGCACCCAAACAGGCTGTCTAAATGCTGTTGTATAGACATACAGCTTCTTGTCTTTTCTTTCCATTCTTCATTCCTACTTAACTGCTTCAATCAATTTTTGACCAAATAGGTTTAGTTGCATTTAAAAACTGTTTCAGGATTTTCTAAAAAAAGAAAAAGAATAAATCCTGCAACCAAAAATAATAACAACCAATTTTTCCTAACTGCTGTTCTTTCCATGCTTTCAATGCTTTCATACCAGCAAAAAAATGCTACTGCTGGAACACCAAACTTAGAAACTAAAAAAACAAATAATGCCATCTATCTTATTCTCCTTTTTTTCTTCCTTCTTGTTGTAGTCTAATGGAATTGTATGATCCATCTTTTCTACAAAATAACTATCTTTATCTTCTCTTAACTCAAAGCTAAAATTCTCGCTATGAGTTGAGCCAGCTACTTCTAAAGTAATCTGAGCATAAGCCAAGATTTTCCCATCTTTTTCTTTAAAGTAGGTATAATCTAAACTCTTAAATGTTGCACCACCAATAGACTTAATATCTTTAGAAATCAAATCTAAATTCGCTTGACTAGTTGTGTAATTTTTTTAAAGAACAATTCTAAGAATGAAACTAATTTCTTTCTTTTGCCTTCCTCAATTTCATCATTATCAAGTAATGCTAAATGAGTTTCTTTTTCCACACCATCAGCCTTAAAAATCACTTACAGGAGAAAAACCAAGGTAAACCAGCTACATAGTATTTACCATCTTTTTTTCTCCGTAAGGAATCGAAAAATTCTATACCTACACGCTGATTCTTGTCATCTTTTTTTGTATCATAAACAATTCGGTATACAGCTATACCGTCTTTAGCAAGTAACATACGAGCGCTAACTACCGACATTTCCTGCTTGGATTGACCTTGATTCTTAACTTCAGGAATACTTCCATAGTATTCATTCAACTTCGCTACATCATCTTCACTAGAGCCATTTTGTGAATTATAGGTAAAATATCTACTCACAAATCCATCTAGGAATTGTTCTAACTTACGATCTGTTTCTTTTTCGATTCAACAACTGGTGAATTTGTCAATCTATCCAGCATTTTTTTGAACTTGTTCTTAAAGAAACAAACATTGTAAAACCACAGAAAAGAACAAAAAACAGATAAACCTGCTAAAAAAATACGATTCGATTTTTTTCTGACTTATCTGTTTCATTTTTTTACTTGCTTTTTCTTTTTCTTGGCTTCTTTAAATATAAATTTCTCATTTTTTTCCTTTCTATATTTACAAATTAACTTTCTTGTAGAAGCCCATAGGAGTATTTAAGATTTCTCCCTGCTCTATGAATCCTTGAAATGCTGTCACCCAATTTCCACATTTAAAAAAATAATTTATCAAAAGTCCAATATCTAAATTCTTTGAAAGTTGAATCACAGTTGCTACTTCATCTTTAGAACAGAATTGATAATAGGTTGAAATAATCTTTTTGATAGGAACATATCGCTGTAACTGAAATCTCACAACATAATCATCACCATCATATAAATCAAGAACTGCTTTTTTCAGCAAGTAGACCTCGTCCAAGGACATGATCTTATCAACTTCCCAATCAGAAATTCCACAAATAAAAAAAGTTATCTTTATCAATTCCTCTTTCATTTATTCTTTCAAGGACTTGTTCTTGATTATACTTCATAACATCTAATTCACAAAGAAATTCAAAAATTCCTTCCTTCAGAACCCTTATATTCGCTATCATCTTGATACAAAGTAACCCTTATCTACAAAGCTACCACCTTCTGATAAACGAACATCACGACCAAATTTTTTTCATAGTCTATATAACGAAGCAATGTTTCCTTAGATAATTCTAGACCTTCTTCATCAACTAGAAATTGACCTAATTGATAATCAGTTGCGACTTCAGAATATAGATAACAATCATCAAAAATCAACACTTGCAAGGTATGATGGATCAGGACTTTCTGATTCTATAAATGATAGAACCAAATCTTCTTCTACATCTTCCACATTTTCAGCAAGTTCATTCGCTAAATCTAAAAGTTAAACCTTCACAATTCAAAGCAGGTAATCCTTCAATCGAATCAAATGTAACTTCAATTTCTTCACCTTCATAGCCAAAGCGTTCAGCAATTTCTTCACTAGAAATTGGAAGCAATACTCGTCTAGCAACACCTTTATAAATAACTAAAAGCCATTAAATCCATTTTTTTTATTTTCTCCTTCCTTGATCAACCTTCTACTTGTTTATTCAACTGTTCCAAATCAGCAACACTAAATAAACCATACCCAATAAATGAATCGCCCTCATAATCAACAATTTCAATCTGTTCATCATAAGAACCACTCAAACCAATCACAGAAAACTTTCCAAAATATAAAGGCAAGCTAAACCAAGCCTGCCTTCCATTTTTTGGATTCTTAATTAAAACTCTTGAATCCATGTTCAGCACCAGCCATTTTCTATTGCAAGAAATACCAGCTATCGCCTTCATGACCGAGAAACACATAGGAATCTCCTAAACGACTAGCAATTTCTTCTTCATGTTCTTCTACATAAGCAGACAAACGATCTCCATTCACTAACTGCTCATATTCTCCACGATCCAAAATACCAGCAAAATCAATCAATGCTTCCTGCGTATCAACTTCTGTAAACGAATTGACATATACATTGTCAGGATTGCAACCATCAAATTGTCCAAACTCCACACCGTCAAAGTGTTCATCTAACCGATCAATAATTTTCTCAGGTTCATCAAGTAACTTTTTTTCCATAAACATAATGTTTACAGACATCAGAATAGTTATCATAGACAACTTTAATACTCATTTTATCTCCTTCCACAAAAAGGAAGCCAAACTTGACTTCCTTCATTCCTTTACTTAAATTGAAGCTGAACGCTCAAAACTACTACCAATCGCAAAGGCACGAGTTGTTACCTTATTCAATTCCTTATTCATTGCATAGTAACTAGAAAGATCTTTCTTGATACACTCAATAACCTGATACGGTAGTTGCAATTCTTCATCATTTTTTTAAAGAAGCGAACTCAATTCACCAGCCATAGTCCACGCTTGCTTAAATTCTTGATCCTTTAACTTTTTCGCAAGTTCATTCGACAATTCGATAACTTGTTTATCTTTTCCATTTAACGTCATTTTCTATACCTCATTTTTTCTCTATATTTCGCATTTTCCAGCAACTAAGCTGGTGAACGTTTCTTAACTTTCATCTATTCTCTCCCAAATAACCAATCTATCGAAACTTCTAGTAAATCTGCTAACTTAATAAGATTTTCAAGACTAGGCTCGTTTTTGCCAGTCTCCCAATGACTATATGATTTTTGGCTAATTCCAATCTGTTCTGCTAACTCTTTTTGAGTTAGTTTTTTTTCTTTTCTTAGTGTCTTTAATCTTTCTGAAAAGATCATTTTCTATACTTCCTTGGTAAACAACTAGCATAATGTTCTGAATCATTAACCTTTGCATTATAAAAAATCATATTATTCCCAATAATTTCTTGCCATTTAGGAATCTCATCACGATAAATACGATTAAGTCCATAGAAGTTCTTTACAATAAATCTGACGGCTCCAATATGATCTCCTAAACCAACCACACACAACACATCATGTTCCATGTCATATACCCAATGACTTTTTGAATTTGTCAGTATTTCCCAAGCAAATTCCCAATCTCTCTCAAGCCAATCATAACCTGGTCTGTAATAAACTTTTGTCTGACAAGATTCATCATTAAATCCATAAAAAAACAGTGACTACATAGCGTTCTGTTTTTTTATCTACCCACCAGCAAGAACCATACATTTTCATCAACGCAGGCTGTATTCCACTTACAACCACATCTTCTACAAATATCCTTTTCCATATCCTAAATCCAATCCTCTAAATGAAATCGTTCAATCAATTTTAAACACTCCATTTCCATTTCTTCTTTACTCCTTCTTAACAATCCAAACCAAAGTAACTTCCTCTTAACATCTACTTGTCCCGCTAGGTATGTTTCATAATCTCTAATCAATCGTTTCAACTTAACCCAATCACTTCGCTTCCTTGTCTGCTTATAGGTTTGAGATTGAAACTCAATATAGGCTTGATAATCTCTTGCTACCTTACTATCTGTTAGGCCATCATAGAAGTTTCTTGCAGGAATTAAATATACAATCTTCTCAATTTGTCTATACTCAATCATCCTATCCTTCCTAACTGACTTTGTAGAAGTTCTAATTCTTTTCGTTGTCGTGAAGTTAGTTCACCTGCTTCCATTATCTTCTTCATATTTTCTTGCAGAAACAACCGATCAATTTCAGATACGAATAACAATGAATTGGAAACTCTTTCTACCAACCATCTAATCGTTCTATCAACTGAATATGGCTCAGGACTAACCGATAGCCTAATAGCTTCATTATTGCCAAATAATTCTTGCCATTTACTATCAAACTTCCTAAATCCATGTTCATCAGTTCCATCATAAATCTGTATCGCTCCTTGAAAGATTGACCTTGTTAATTCAGCAATCTCAGCACCAGCCAAAAACTTCTGAAATGAATGACCTTGCCTTACCTTGTGAAAATCGAACTTCATAACGATTCCATATTCCAAATAACCTTACACTATCTAATACACTTATTCCTTCTTTCTTCGCTATCTCATACCTCTTTTCATAAAAATTAAAATACATTTCAGACTGCCGACTACCAAGATAGATTGATAAGCCTTGTCTATTTTCCGTTTCCAGTGGATTCTCAAAATCAAATCCACCACCACCCACAAATGAAAAACTTTTTAAATAGGGCGAAACAATGTCTTGTTTATAATACCTTGTTACTAGTGTTGATAAATCAAAATTTTCTTTCGTATCTTCTCTAGCCATTTCATCAACTGCAATATCTATTCTAGTTACACTAAAATTTTCTCCATATCGTTTTTGAAACCTTTTGATAAAATCAATCCACGTTATATTTTTTTACTTTCAAGATACATTTCTAATTGTCTGCAACCTTGACCACTCAACTGAATTGTAATTCTATTTTTATCTTCTCCATTTTCGCTATACGAAGAATTAAAACCAAAAAACCAAATATCGCCATAACGATACAACAATTCATATTTCATAAATGAAGTTGTTTCAGGATTCAACATAATATCAAATCCAAAAAATTCTTTAGCCACATAATAGACATCATTCTCTTTATGTAGCGTAAACCTGAAATAGTCTATCATATACCTTGTCAATTCTGTATCACACTTTTTCAAACTAAAATGGTTTTTTATCTCTAGGAAATCTTCTTTCTTCAAAGTCCTATAACCATTCTCATAAGCCTTTATTGTAGAAACAGGAATACCAGTCTTAATTGATAACTCTTTTCTAGTCATTTTTCGCTCTTGTCTAAAAACTTTTAACTCTTTTCCTTCCATTTCTCCTTCAAAACTCCATTTTTTACCAAAAGGGACACAAAAAAACTCAAAAGGGACACAAGTGTAACCCTTGTCGCTGTAAGCGTGAAGTGCATTTTGTAACTTTTGTTACCCACCTATTAGAATAGGTGGGTTAATTAGTATAGTCCAGCCCTCTAGTGAGCGCTAGTGAGCGCAGGCGCTCGTTGCTTCGCTTCCTCGCTTCTGCTACTAGCTACTAGAGAGCTGGACTACACCAACTACATATAAACAAAGAAAAGGGGGATCTCCCCTCTTCTCATAGTTCGTATTCATCAAATGGAAAAATCTTCCAAAATATCAGACCATTTTTTTGAGTTCTTGTCTTTTTCAACTCAAACAAATTTCTAACCAAAAGAACCTGAGCCTGATTCATCACAATTATTCCATCTTCTCTCATAATCGTAATTTTTCCTAGTTCTTCTAACCTCTTCAGTAAATTTTGAACAGAGGAGAAACTAACCCCAATATCCATAGATACATCACTTGCTTTAGCAAGATCCTTTTCATCTTTCTTTATATCTTTCTTACTAGCCATCAAGTCTTGCACCATTTCAGAACTAGCTTTTTTTAACTTGTCCTTTTTGCAATTCTTCTTTAGCCTGCATTTCTTCCTGTAATACTTGTTTTTCTTCTTCAGACAATCCAACACTAGGATTCTCTAAAGGATTGAAAGGATTCTCTCGTCTATCTATCTTTTCATATTCATCATAAAATGATAATTTTCTTTCAAGTAATGGTGAATAAAATTCTCTTGCTACTTCTCCATAAACACAAGCATAACCACGACCATAAACACGCTTACCAGCAAGATATTTCACATACTTAAATTCTTTGTTCCTATTGACTTCCCCAAAGGCTAGGTCATAACCTACCTCGTCCAATCGACCAACAGAAATACGGAAGTTAATATTCGCTTGCAGTTTAGAGCCTAAGTCTTCTCTCGAAGGTTTCTGCATCGCTATTACTCCAAAACAACCAGCTTGTCTTCCTAAAAGTAAGAATTGCCCCATAGCATTGTCTAAACGCTGTCTTGTTTGAAAATCAAGCATAGCACACAAGGCATTATATTCATCACAAACTAAGAAATAAGGCTCTAAGCCATACTCATAGAACTTCTTCAAATCCTTATCACTATGTTCTGCACGTTCCTTGCGCATATAAGAATAACGTGCAAACATAATTTCTACTGCTCTTTCTACCATAGAAACTATATCTTCTGCTTCATAAAAAATACGACTTTCAAAAGCTCTTTGTTCTGCCATAGTCACAAAGTCAGCTTGTTTTGGATCACCTATATCCACTACACCAACTTTAGCCATTGCACGAATCAATGTTCTCAATAATACTGTTTTACCACCACCAGTACCACCAACAACCAACAAATGAGGATCATCAACAGGATTCCAATAAAGATTCTTCATCAATTGAATACCTTTATCCGAATAGTTGACATCAGTGACCTTAATTCGATTTAAAAACGCAGAATAGGCAAGTTTATAAGTCTTAAACTTAATATCGTCCTGAACTTCCATAAAGTCCATGAAAAAAAGGTTGTTTCAAGTTCACTAGCAATCTTTTTAAATTTTTTTCCTGAAACTTATTTCCAGCCATTTTAAAGGCTACATCTAAATCATAACGATTCTGTTTCAAGTAAACAACAGGAAACACAATTTTATCAATCGTACCTGAATCTCTTTTCACCTTTTTTTGTATAAGAATATCCATTTTCTTTCAAAAAGAAAGCCAGTTTAGATAGTCTTTCCAACTTTTTGAAATAGGAATATTCTTTCTTGTGAAAACCATGTTAAATAGATACTTAAAACAACAAATACAATCAACAGGATCACAGAGATAACAATTGATGATCTATCTAAACTCTTGATTTTTTTCAAAATTTTGATACACATAGAATCCAAGTACAGGACTAAATATCAAAAAGAAAAAAAGAAAAAGATAAAGTATCTAAGATTCACCATGTAAGGCTTAATCTTAATTCCCCTATACGCAGGAAATAAACCCATATCTTTTCTCCTTTAGCAATTATCCTTTATGTTCTTGTTTCTGTTCTTGCTTTTGATCCTGTTTAGGTTTGGTAGCAGCTTTTTTTAGCTTATCAACTACAAATACGAATCGGTGTTTATTAGGTTCAACTTGATTTCGATCAGCCTTACGCATACCATGATATGCGATCAACAACGTATCAAAATCAATAGTTTCTTGATATCCCAGATTTAAAGCATCAATTTCTTCTTCTGATTGTTCAGTTACTTTCAAGAATACAGTGTCTTCTTGTCCTTCAGAATATACTAGAACTTCAACACCATCATAATCACCTTCTCCTGTTTCAAGATCAATATTTACAAACTGTGCCCCTTCATTCTTAATAAATTTACAATTCCCCAAAACTTCCTTTTGGATTTAACAACAAATCATTCAAAAATACGATATTTTTTTGAAAAAATTTCTACACGATTTCCAAGTTCTAGTCCGTTTTTAGCCATTATTTATTACCTCCTACACGTTTAAGTCCTTTAGCCAATACATTTGTTGAAGCAGAGAAATTCGGTCCTTCAACATAATCTTCTAGGAAAATTGGATCAATAGGTTCAACTTCCTCATTTACTTGATATGTAGCCATATCTTTTGGAGTGATAATCGAGAACATACCATGTTTCCCATTCATCACAATATGTCGAGTCCCCTCAAAAGGCTTACCTTCAATAATTGCTGGTGCTTTTTTTCAGAGCGTACATAGTTAGCCTTCCCAATCGCTTCAGGATTGAATTTAAAGTTTTCAATGTTCATTTCTTATTTTTCCTTTTCTATTTACATTTTTTTAAACAAAAATAAAAAGGACGATAATCCTGTTCTATTATCGCCCAACAACACAATATTCACTAGTATTTTTTACGTTTAAGACCAGCTAAACCAAGAACAGATAAAATAGCAGTACCTATCAATCCAAGAGAACTTGCATCAGTACCTGTATTTGGCAACTCTTTAAATTCTACAGATTGTTCTTGTTTAACAGATTCAACTGACTTGGAGGGTTCAACTGTTTTAGATGGCTCAGTCGGTTTAACTGGATTAGGTAGTTTAGGTAATTCAGGAGAATTAGGAACTTCAGGAGTATGAGTCACTACTTTAGCTTCCATCTCTTGACCATTGACAATATTGACAAATGTATTTTCAACTTCTCCACTTGCGATACGCTCAACTTCGATATAGAAATCAGCATCAAACGTACCTTGTACTCCTAGAGAGTTTAGGAACTCTTTATCAATAGTGTAAGCCCACTTACCGTCTTTTTCATTCCATGTTACTTTAACAATCTTCTTGATAAAGTCTGAGTTTGTGCTTTGGTCGAACTCAAATTGGAACGCATAAGCAGAACCTTTCACAATCTGATCTCCTGCCTTAACCACTTTACCGTCAGCCAAGACGACATCATAAGGAAGAACTAAGTCTTTTTTTCAGCAAGGTATTCTGAACCACGAATGATTCCTGACCAATTGCCAGTATAACGATCATGTCTAACATCTAACTTATCAATGCCATCATACTGATAAAGAGTATCATGTTTTGCTGGAACAGTTACACCATCCAAAAGATAGCGTAAATATTCCCCAATTTGAATTTCTTGACCGTCCCGAACTTTAGAATTAGCTTTGTGATCCAAAGCATGTTTTTTTCAGGTTTCAAGTTAGGAACTTGAACCGTTACCAAGTTAGAAACATAGCCATTTCCAAAGTCAATTTGGTTGAAATCGTTCTTCACAATTTGACCTTTTTTTCTACCAACAAATGAGCAGGAAGATCAATCGTGATATTCTTAGCCTGTCTTACATAATTCTTATAGAATGAAGCCGAGTCTTTCGCTACAAACATATAGAACTCACCTTTTGGATTCAAGCCTGCCTCTTTCAAAATGTTTTGAATTTCCTGTGTACGTTCTTTTTCGGAAAGAACATGATACATATTAAAAAGTTCCTTAACATCTTTACCAGTAGAATCCTTCATTGTGATTTTGTTATCATCTACCATGTAAGCACCATCTTGTACATCATCTACCATTGCCCAAGTCTTACCATGAGTTTTAGAATCAGCAGTAAATGTTGAATATGGTTTGTAATCCGTTGTCAAACTGAATTTCACATTTTTTTATCAAATGTATTTGCGCCATCAATATTGTTTCCAAAGTTATCAGTAATAGCCTTCACAGGTTTTGGAGTTGAAGGGTTTACACGCAAGCGTCTATATTTAATTTTTACAGTTGGGGCATCAGGTTTATTCGGTAAATCTTTTGGTTTTCTCAAAACAAGCTTTATTTCTTTAGTATCCTTTTTCTTCCACTCAGGTTCAACTGGTGGCTTAGAAAGGATAGTTACAGGCACTGTTGAACTTGCCTTACCAAAGATACCAACAGCCCACCCATCTTGATAGAAAATATCTTCATCTTTCAGATTACTTCCTGCCGAACCAAGTTGTCTTTTAACTTCTGCTCGTTTGGATTCAATTTCATCTTCTCCACGAACGCCTACTCCATTGTGATAAGCAAAATTCAACTTTGAACCATACCCAACAGAAAGAAGCGAACCAAGTGGAATATCTGATTCATCCCCTACGTTAGCATATCCAAGATCACCTGCTTTTACTCCCAATTCAGGGACATCATGAGTCCATGGGGTTTTATATTCGCCTTTATAATATTCCTTATTATCACGGTTTACTTTCTTAACTTCTGAACCATTTGGATTTAAAACAATTCCTTCTGAACCATCTTGATAGGTAAAGCGTAATTCTTGTCCATAATCAATATCATTAAAAGTAGCAGCGATAGCCATCCCAACTTCTTTTCCTGTCTTTTCATCAAAAAAGTCAATTTTGGTATCAAATTGAACTAGATTTCCAAAAAGGAAATTGATTGAACCACTTCCATTATCTTTTCTAATAAAGATTTTTGTAGCACTTAATGGCTTGCTATCCTTAACCCACTCAGCTTCAGCACTATTGAAAGTAAATCGGGCAGAGATTTTCTGCCCTTCTTTACTTTCAGCAACGTTATGGAGTGTGAATGAATCACCTGCTTTTGGATTCACAATTTCAGCAAAAACAGCATCATTTTTTGCGAGTAAGTCTGTACGACTTCCACTAATAGTTGTGTCTGAATGTAAGCCAATATAATCTTTAACAGCCGTTAAACCTTCTACTCCTTCAAATGAAGCAGTTAGGTTACTGTAATAGCCTACACTACCACGTTTACTTTCATCATAATCGCCATAAACTTTTATATGAGTATTTTCAACCTTCAACCCTTTCTTAGCAAGTTCTTCTTTTTGATTGTTGTAAGCAGCCAGTTCCTTATTGTAGTTTTCTAGCTTCTTGTCATACTGCTCTTTTAGTTCAGTATTTTCCTTGTCAACCTTCTTATTATAATCTTCTTGAGCGTTCAGGCTTTTTTTGTAGTCATCTTTTTTCTTTGCATTATCACGTTCAATACTCTCGTTTTCAGCTAAAACTGCTCGACGTTCAGCTTCGTTATTTGTTTTAGCTTTCTTATATTCGTCCGTTTTCTGTTTGACTTCTGATTCATGTTTTTGCATATTCAGCTTCAATTTCTTTCTGCTTACTTACGACTGTTTCGCTTGTTGCAACTCCTTCATCCTGAACATCATCAATTTCAACATTTACCCCAGCTTCTTTAGCTTCAGTCATAGCTTTTATCAAGCGATTCATGAGAAATCGCAACTTCAAATTCTGCTTTCTTTTCTACAGCTACAGGGGTATTCACATTTACCTCATCAGCAGTTACAGTTGAAGAGAAAGCCATTCCTAATATTGCAAGTGCAAGGATAACTCCACAAGCACCACCAGATTTCATCTTACGAATAGAACCGTAAGCCTTAAATTCTTGATTTTTTTCAACATTTATTATTAATTCTCCTTTTATTGATATTTTTTTATTTTTTTAATCTCGTCACTTTCAAGAAGGGGAACGAGATCGCTTAGTTACTACAATCATTTTTTTCTCCTTTTTCTACAAATAAAAAAAGCCAGTTCCCCAACTGACTTTAAAAAAATAATAATTCATTTTTTTGTATTCTATTTTTTTGAAATATCTATTCATTGATTGTTAAAAAAATTATATAATCTTGCACATAAATTTTGAAGAACTCTTTATCACCTCATTTCCTATTGTTAATTCACATAAAAAGAATACAAGTATATTCTCTTGTGAAAACTAACAATAAGGCTTATTGTTAATTTTTCTAATCAGTAAAGACTTTTCTCTAATGTCTTTACTGATTCCTGGTTATTTATATGCTCATATCTTCGCATACTTTCAGCTTCTAAGCCTACTACCTTCGCCAAAGTCACGAATTTAAGAATAACTCAATATCCCCTCTTTCTTACCTAAAGGCATTAGCAAAAGTTAATCACTTAACTCTCACATACCGACCATACGACATATAGACTTCACTATCTCTCTCTAGCTACCATCTACGAAGTATCATTGACTATCCCCAGCCGTCAGTTCCCTTTTACTTATCTACTAAGGCGAAAGGACGAAATACCCAACGTGATCTTAATAAAAGATTAGTAGATATAAAAACTAGAACTACTAACAGCCTTGACTTTTAACCATAAATCACTTATAATAAAGTTGCAACATCAATTACTCGTGTTTGGTCAGTGTAAATCATTGCCTGACACGTTTTTTTATTAAATTGTCAAAGTTCATCATCACAAAATATGTAATCATCTGATTACATTGACTATTATATAATCAAATGATTACTTTGTCAAGACTTTTTATAAAATTATTTTATTATTTCTTATTACGGTACTTATTATGGAATTTAAAGATAGATTAAAAAGCAATTCGACTGAACAATAAACTCACTCAAAAAGAGGTCGCAAACCACTTCCAAACTTCACCTCAAAGTTATGCCCAGTGGGAGAAAGGGCTAAGAAAACCATCAGCAGAAAATCTTCAGAAACTTGCAGATTTTTTTCAACGTTTCAACTGACTACCTTTTTAGGGAAAAACTGATTTTCCTGAACCTGATTCGGATATTGATTTAGATACTGCTATTGATAATTCAGTCGCTTTCGATGGTACGCCTATCACAGATGACGACCGAGAAATCATAAAAAAATTATCTGAAAGATTACTTCGCAAATAAAAAAATAAGTATGAATCTAAATAAAGTTATAAAAGAGATTGAGCAATTAAACTGCCAAGTTGTCATCCTTGACAATTTATCCTGTAAGGGGAGATATGTACTTGCAAATAACAAACACTTTATTTTCCTTAGTTCCGATACAACTGATATTGAAAAAAATAAATATCCTTCTTCACGAAAAAAACACCATCTCATTAATGATGATTGTAACAACTCTTTATCTCAGATCGATACTTTTTAAAAAATCATATTGAATCTGATACTGAAAAAAAGAAGAATCCTTGATTTTATGAGTCTAGTAAATAGTGAATACCCAATTGATGAAAGTTTTAATTATCAAAACTATATTTCAAATGCAGAAATTCCAGCAAAAATATGAAAACTATGTTAAAGAAATAGCTAGACAATTTTATAATGATAACAAAAATAACATTATCTGATGATAGTGTTATTTTTTTGACTCTATAAAATTTGTAGAAATTTAATCCATCACATAGATTATACAATTTTTTTCAAACACATATAAAAAAACTTTCTTAAAAATCATTTTTAAATTACAAAAGAGAGAATCACACTCTGATTCTCTCTTTTACTATGTTAAGTATCAACTACAGTTTACCATTAGCCTTCATTACTTAACCCATTCACCGTTGTAGTTTACGTAATAACCACCTACTGTGGTATTAACAGCTAGAGCACCTGAACCATAGGCATAGTACCATTTACCATTGACTTGGAACCAGCCTGTCTTCATATCTCCATTACTTGCATTTAGGTAGTACCAAGTTGAACCATCTTTCATCCAACCAGTAGACATTGCACCTGATGAACGAAGGTAGTACCAACTGTTGCCAACATAAGCCCAACCTGTCTTCATATCACCATTTTGACCATCTAGATAATACCAAGTTGAACCATCTTTCAGCCAACCTGTTGCCATGTCACCTGATGAACGAAGATAGTACCAGTTATTACCTAGATATTGCCACCCTGTTTGCATCGTTGCAGTTGTTGGATCGAGATAGTACCAAGCTGAACCATCATTTAGCCAACCTGTACGTCTTTCACCACCAATATAGTTTTCTCCATTAATTTCTGTTTTAGCTAGATAATACCAGTTAGACTGATCATAAAGCCAACCTGTCTCTAAAGAATGATTCTGATTAAAGTAATAGTTCGTGTAATAACGCTTCTCTTCTTTGTCTTCACGTTTTTCCCCGTACTTTCTTCCAACACTGTCTTTAGTTTTAATCTCTAATGCTTTCCAACCAACAAACTCTTGTAGCACTCCATTCTGATCGAAGTAGTACCACTCTGACTTTGGAAAACCTTCTAATCTCACACCATTAGGGTAAGGACCAATTGTATATCCTTTAACCGGCAGTGGAATATACTGCCAACCAACAACCATTTCACCATTATAGTCAAAATAATAAGTCTTTCCTTCAATCACTCGCCAGTGAGTCTCTTTAAGTTCGCCCTTTTTGTAGTAAGTTCTTCCGTTTTCTTGGACAAACTGCCATCCTTCAGAATCATCTGCAAATACTGTATTGGTAGCTAGCAAACCAAAGAAAATTGCTGTTAGTCCAACTTGCATAGTTTTTTTCAAAAGTTTCATTTATATATACCTCCAATATTAAATCAACTCACCAGATGAAGCGAAATTATAAACTTTACCATCGATAGTTTGGCTACCTGTAACCATTGATCCACTTGAATTGAGATAATACCAGTTTCCTCCTACTTTTATCCAACCTGTTTTCATGTCTCCATTAGTAGGATCTAGATAGTACCATGTTGAACCATCTTTATACCAACCAGTCTTCATATCACCATTTTTATTATCTAAGTAATACCATCTGCCTCGTACATATTTCCAACCTGTTACCATCGAACCAGAGGATTCAAGGTAATACCATTTTCCGTTTACTTTTTGCCAATCTGTAAGCATCTTACCTGAAGCATCTAGATAGTACCAAGTATCATTTATTTTCTGCCAACCTGTTTGTTTCGTACTATTCTTATAGTAATACCACGTACCACTAATCAATTTCCAACCATCAATAGAATGTCCCTCAAGGATGGAATAAATAAAGGATAGGTTTTGTTCATTTAATTTTACTGCCAAATTAACAATATCTGATCCTCTTGATTCAGTTCCTATGTGTACACCTACGACACGATGTGAAGCATCATAGACAGCAGCACCACTAGCACCACCATATGTATCTACATTATAATATAAAAAGTCCCCTGTATCACGTATTACATTTCTAGTATCTGTATACATCTGTACAGCTTCAGAAAGCGCTGAATAACCTGTAACAGTTACATTCAAACCAGAAAGATTTGTGGATAAAGATGAGAGACCAAGTGTCCCTGTTTTAGTCCCAATAGGCTCTTCTAAAACTAATAACGCTAAATCATTCTTTGAATGCCTACCTGGATTGTCTGACACATAATTTTTTAGATAGTAATATTTCTTTACTTTTACTGTACCAAATGGAGCATTATTGGGTGTAGCAGCAGGAGTAACATATAATTCTTCAGCATCTTTTCCAAACTCATGTTTATAGATATTATGAGCTGCAGTAATAAGAATATTGTCCTTTATAAAATTAGCACTCCCCCTATAAGTTTTGTTTTTACCATCTTCTACACCATGAAATACAGACTCTACATAGACTGATGTAGAATAAGGATATTGTAAAGTATTTCTCAATCGAAACTAAGTCGTTACTCCCAATAATTGCTTCCGGCTGACTTGTAAAAAATTGACCGTAAGTTGGTGAAATATCTGGAAGTGAATAACTACTTGGTTCCTGGACTCTCTTGTAAAGTTTCACTTACCTCATATTCTTCACCTGTATTAGTAATAACAGTCAAAGCAGATACTGTCGACAACTGGCTAGCCAATAAAGTACTCGCAATAATTGAAATACCCAATTTTTTATAAAAATTTTTCTTCATTATTTTTATCCTCCTAATGTGATTATAGCATACTATCCTAATCTTTTTCAATATATTAACCAAGAAAAATTACGGTATCTTCTCATTAGTTTTGTATACTATTGTATCTATCAGGAAAAATACACTTCAAATTTATTTAATATATATAAAATAGACCATTCCAGAATCTACTTTTAATCTATATTAATTTTGATCACATTGATCACAATTTTTTTCTTCTTAGTGATGTATATCTTTTTTTATTTTGATATTACCTTTTATTTTTTTAATTCCTTTTTTTATTCCAAAAATTACAGTTGCGCTGAGTTCATAATTGCAATAAATATCTAATTCATTTTTCAGAATTACCACTAAACACTCCACCACCTTTTCTTACTAAAGATAAACTTAACAAAAATAAACTTCTAAATCACCTTCATACTCCACTTCAACTTCAAAAATTAGAACCTGCTTCTATGTCTTCTATCTGAACAGAATAATCATTTAGAAAATCTCTTGCAAAAAAATTTAATTTTTGAAATCATGTTTTTTTGGGAACTCTATCCTGATAACTTATTTCTTTAATTTCCATATTCTATCTCCTTACCTAGCCAGCAATAATTTCCAAAAAAATCTTATCTCTTCAGCTGGTAAGATATCACATTTAATTTATTTAATAACTATTTCAATATTATCATCAGAGTTAATTTTTTTAAAAATTCTATCAACATATGTCATTCGATAATAAGACGAACCATACGAACCATATAGACCTAAATCCCTATAGCTTGTGTACCCTGCCTCTTCCCAGAGAATATCCACTCGCATGTAAATATTACAGTCAAAAAAACTGCCACATCAATTCTGTTGTTAACTATCAATTTTCCATTTTTTTATAACCGAAACATTTTTTTGGTAAAGTTAAAGTTTCGTTATCTTTTTAGATAATCCAAAAACAGCACTCATGCTTTCTCGCCCTTCACCAACAGAAAGTTTATTCCCCATCTTAAATATTCTCCTTCTCTTTTTACTTTAAAAATAACATTTCCCCAAAACTCACCATTACAAGTCACAAACAATTCATTTTCTAAATAACCTGTTAAAAAACCCCCACCTTTTTTATTGAAATCAAATTCAACAAAATAAACTTCTAAATCAGCTTCATATTCTTTCTTAACTGTCATATCTGAGCCAGCTTCCATTTCTTCTAGCTGATCCGAATACTCCTTCAGAAAAATCTCTCACAAAAATAATTAAATTTTTGAAATCATGTTTTTGGGAACTCTATCCTGATAACTTATTTCTTTAATTTCCATATTCTATCTCCTTAAAAATAAATCTGAATGAGTACCTACACGTTCAAAAAAACAACATGAGTACCTCTCTCTAAATAATAATAAATCATAAGTAAATCAGACTTTCTCCCACCAATATGAATTTCCCATAACTTCGGTATTCTTTTTCTAGGCTCTAAAACGTGCTTTTTTTATACTCATAACCTAATTCTTCATCATTTATTATTTTCTTAACAGCTTCATTGATAGGAGTTACATCTATTCCACGCTTAATTATTTTAGCCAAATCTTTATTATATCTATTCGAGAACTCATAACTAAGCATTTTCTCTTACCATTCTTTCAAAATAATCATCTACACTTTCAGAACATTTTGTTATTCCTTCATTTTCATATTTCTCTATACTCTCTTTGAAAGCATTTTGAGTAACTTCATTATATTCATCTAGACTTCTTGTACGAATATAATCACCATTTTCTAACTCAATTTCATAATCTGCATTAAGTTTCAACTCAAAAGGAATACTTCTCGTCAACACACTTTGTTTTAAAAACAACTTCACAGCAGTTGTCATATCTAAACCCAATTCACTAAAAAAACTTCAGTCGCATCTTTTTTTAATTTATCATCTACTCTTACAGCAATTTGTGACATAGCAATTCTCCTTTTCTTCTTGTATATCTATTGTATCACTATCAGAAAGACAATTCAACTTTTTTTATATCTGTAAATACAAAAATAAAAATAGACCAGCTTCCTGATCTACTTTATTCTAAATTCATTGACTTTAATTTTTCTTTTTTTGATCGTAGTTTGGTCAACCACTGGTCAACTTCCTTAAATTCAATACTAACTAGCGTGTGATAATATCTTGATTCAATCGCTTTTTTTACTTATTTATTTTAACTTATTTTTAACGCCAATTTACATGTAGGGGGCATCTAAACAACAGGAAAAAGCCTTGATTTACAAGGCTTTTTTGCTTGTCATTTTATTTTTTGTACCAAATTTTGTACCAAAAAGTTTATATTCACAAAATAAGCGAGTCTCATCAAAGACTCGCTATTTATCTAACACTCGTTTTCATCAAAAAAACCACCGCGAAGGTGGTTCTTTTTTATCAATCGTCAAACACTCCTCCTGTAAGTTGGTACATGAGATAGATGTGCTCCAAGACTTTTACCTTATCCATATGGTCCACATCTTTAAAGCCTCCTAATGCTAGTAAAGGAACAAAACCGAAACATTGATTATAAGACAAGGGACCATGTTTTAACACAGCCTGTCTATATAAATCCAGTTCAAAGTTATTAGTCACATATGAGTTATCTAAATACTGAAGAAGATATTTCAGGCTCTTGATAATAATGTCGCAGTTTTGAAGATTGTATTTTACAATACCAACAAATTCATTCTCTTCCCAAGTAATAATATCTCCAAAAGCTGTTACGAACAGCGGAAAAAGAAGTAAGGAACTATTCATAATAATAGCCATAGCAAATCTTTGCATTTTTGTCTTATCTTTTTTAAGATAGTACTATTAAAAAAAGATAAGGTGAAAATCATGGAAACATATACACTTGCAAATGGGGTTACTATTCCTAAAATTGGTTTTGGAACTTGGCAAATTGCTGAAGGCGAAGAAGCCTATAACAGCGTTAGCTTCGCACTTAAGGCTGGTTACACACATATTGATACCGCACAAATTTACGGTAACGAGGTTTCTGTAGGTAAGGCGATTGCTGATAGTAATTTGGCACGTGAGGATATTTTCCTAACTACCAAACTTTGGAATGATAAGCACGATTACGAGTTGGCTAAGACTTCTATCGATGAGTCTCTCGAAAGACTTGGTGTGGATTATTTGGATCTTTTGCTTATCCATTGGCCTAATCCAAAGGCGCTTCGTGAGAATGATGCTTGGAAGGCTGGCAATGCGGGTGCATGGAAGGCTATGGAAGAAGCTTACAAAGAAGGTAAGGTGCGCGCTATCGGTGTGTCTAACTTTATGCAACATCACCTAGAAGCTCTTATTGAAACAGCTGAAATTGTTCCACATGTCAATCAAATCCTCTTGGCTCCAGGTTGTGACCAAGAAGACTTAGTTGCCTATTGCCAAGAGCGCGATATCCTTATTGAAGCCTATAGTCCACTAGGTACAGGTGGTATTTGGAAATGAAGATGTTGAAGCAGTGGCTGAACGTAACGGTAAATCTGTAGCACAAGTTGCTCTGCGTTGGAGCCTTCAAAAAGGTTTCTTGCCACTACCTAAGTCTGTGACACCTAAAAATATAAAAGCTAACTTGGATATCTTCGGCTTCGACTTATCAGAGGAAGATATGGCGGTCTTGGATAAGATTCAAGGCATCAAAACTCAGGATGATCCTGACAAAGTTAATTTTTAATAGGATTTTAATCAACTCGTCAGGGTTGCTTTTTCAAGTAAATGACAAAAGAAGTCAAGGTTTTGACAATTCGCGCCACATGAAGTTATTTAAGCATCTCCTTTTCTTTCATTACCATTTCCTGTTATAATAAATTGTACTTCTAAAATAGAAAGGGCTTAAGATGACAACTCTTATTAAACATAAACGTGTAGAATTTTCAGAACTTTTTTATGACCTAGTTTTTGTTTTTGCAATTTCAAAAGCAACTACTTTAATTGACCATCTTCATAACGGTATTTTGACTTGGAATTCTTTCCTTGATTTTTCATGGCTGTCTTGGTTCTCACCGATTCCTGGATGATTCAAACCGTTTATACCAATCGCTATGGAAAGAACTCTTTATTTAACATGGTAATCATGTTTATCAAAATGGGAATTTTACTCTTTATAGCCAATATGATTGGACCTGATTGGCAACAATATTTTCATTATCTCTGTTGGGCTGTTGGTACATTAACCCTTACCTTATTTTTTCAATATTTGGTTGAGTTTTTTAGAAAATCAACCGATGATGTTAATCGGGAAAGTATCAAAGGTTTTCTATGGATAACAGGGCTAGGAAGTTTAGGAGTCTATCTAGCAGCTCTTCTTCCTATTTACGTTAGAGTCTATATCTTCTTTGCTAGTATTCTGCTAACATTTATTATGCCAATTATCTTGCTTAGTAAAGATAAGCATTACCAGGTAAATCTCCCCCATTTAATCGAGCGCATCTCCCTTCTTGTCATTATTACGTTTGGAGAGATGATTATGGAGCTAGCTAACTTCTTTACAATCGAGAATTTCTCGATTTATTCGGTTCTTTATTTCATTATTATGCTTTCTCTGTTCTTGTTTTATTTTGGTCAATTCGACCATGCTATTGATGAAAAATCTAATCAAAAGGGACTATTTCTAATTTACAGTCACTATCCTATTTTCATTGGACTTATTATGATGACTGTATCGATGAGTTTTCTTCAGAATCCTGAAGCTAATCGTCTCTTTGCAACCATCTTCTCTTATATCGGATTTGGCCTCTTCCAAGTTGCTGTCCTAGTAAATGGGCCCTGTAACAAACACTATCTTCGCTATTCGAAAAGTTACTACTGTGTCCAAGCGACACTCTATCTGGCTGCCTTGATTCTCTCTTTAATCTTTGCTTCTAATCCTATAGTAGTAGTGAGTATAACAACCATTTTAGCTCTAGCTATAGCCATTCATTTTATTTATTTTTATATGACACAGAATAAAAAATATTCCAAATCTAACTGGGGGTTCTTTTAATGAGTTTATAGCATTAAAAAAGCCTTGGTTTTCCAAGGCTTTTTTTTCATTAATTTGTTTTTCCATTTTATCCTCCGATTTGAACTCGCACTGACATTTATTTATAACAACACTATATATCTAGTATGGCATAATCATTAGGTATTATAGATTTTCAAACCAAATGTGAGTCATTCGTTTTTGCCCCACTTTTGCCACGTTTTTAAAGCCTGACAGTGAAAACACCTAAAAGTATTTCCCTAAAATCAGCTATATTTCAACACTTTTGTTTATTTTCAATATGAAAAGTTCTTACAAATTCATGTAGGGGGCATCTAAATCAACAGGAAAAAGCCTTGATTTCAAGGCTTTTTTGATGTCAAATAACTTTTTGTAGCAAATCATTATAAAGGTTTTCCAACCTTATCAAACTTATCATTTATTCTCAATCAATTGCTAGCAATATTTGATAAGACCAACTGTTTTTTACAGTACAGAGCTAGTCTATAATTAACTAAACTATACTAATTTGTGCCCATATTACATGGCCAATCCGCATAGAGATTAAAATGGGCTATTATGAATTCATAAATTTTCGCAACAGAACAAGAGCAAGTCATTTAGAAATAAAAGAGAAGAGAATCTTTCACTCTCTTCTTAGTATATCTTATTAAATTCAGTCTTTCTCAATCTACCTGATTTTCCTTTGCAACGACAAATTCTTTAACCAATCGATAGATAACAGCAAATATGGGTGTAAAGAATATCATTCCAAGTAAGCCAAATAGATTTCCTCCAATACTAGCTGCTGCAAGTGTGAAGAGAGCTGGTAAGCCGATAGATTGACCCACAACTTTGGGATAGATAAGGTTTCCCTCAATCAGCTGTATAATTTGATAAAGAAGGATAGACAGTAAAGCTTGACTTGGACTGACTGTAAAGATAAAAATCGCTCCTAGCACACAAGCAATCATAGGACCAACATAAGGAATGAAAGACAGCACTCCTGCAAAGATACCTGTCATTACCCCATAGGGTAGTCCAAATAGGCTATAGCCAACCGCTACCATAACTCCTATGATGACTGCTTCAATTAGCTGACTCATCAAAAAAACTGATCATAAGTTTCTAGTCCTATTTGTCCGATGTAAGCCAACTTTGTCACTACCTTCTCTGAAAGTAAGACTTTTCAGAAGTCGGCTCGTCATCGCTGCCAAATGTTCCTTACTGGATAAAAATGAAAAGGTGAAGACTATAATCAAAAAGGCATTCATCAAACTTGAAAAAATATTGCCGATATTACTAGTCAGACCCGATAAGAAACCTATCAAGGCTTGGCTAATAGAACTAGACTGTCCCTGTATGCCTGATACAATAGTTGACAACATGTCTTTGGTTACAAATTCCGAGCCGTCTAGCAATTTCCCAAGTTGAGTCAGGACTGTTGAAAGGACTGTTCCCAGCTGACTAATAGTCTGAGCTAGGGTTGGTAGCACCAAAACCAAAAGACCTATCACGATTAAGATAAGAGCTAGGAAAACAAGTACCATGGCAATCGGACGACGCAACTCTGCCTTTACCTTCATTTTGACTAGCAATTGTTCAATTTTTTTCATGGGAACATTGAGCACAAAAGCAATAACAGCGCCATAAATCAAGGTTGAAGTCACGTCAAAGAAAGAGATTGCTCCTGATATAAAGCTCGACGCATTCAGAATCACAAGAGCAACCAGCCCTATAAAAAGGATTAACGGGGTGTATTTTCTAACTAACTTCATAAATTCTCCTTAATAAACATGTTTAGATACGACTATACTATTTGGTTTTTCAAACTCTCGGTCAAGGTAGGCTTGATAAGTTCCTGGTGCGATAAATCCTTTTGGTGAGAGGATATCTGTTCCAGCTTGACCGACTATGGTATCAGCCAAGAGCACACAGTTTGTGGACAAGACAAAGTAGGATTTAAACTTAGATTTGATAAATTTATAAAGTTCCCCATCCGTCTCATGTCTGATTTTATAAGCGTAGGTGTAGTCTTCCTTACCATCTTCCGTTTTAATTTTATCTGCGCTTGGTTCCCAAGGAATCGTTAGTTGTTTTAATTCAGCCAACTTTTTTTGAATTGCTTTTTCCATTTCAGGTGTCAAATCTATTCCGTAACCAAAAAGCGTTTTTTGACTCTCACGTTTACATAGAGCAATGTACTTGTCGCGGTCACAGAAATATAAGACACCATCTCCTACCATACCAAATAAGGTCTCAGATGACGGATCATAATTGCCATAAGAAATAACACGGCCCTGATAGCAGATATCCACATGACCAATAGCTGAAAACAGGGAGGTCTCAGCTGTATGAACAAAAATTTCTAGCTCCGCTGTCTTACCAGACTTCACCATTCCAAGATAGATTTCCTCTTCCTCATCAGCATTTTCCTGCATGAATTTATTGATTTTTGCTAAAGTACTTGCAGGGATGAGAGCGGCTAGGGCAATAGGTAAGCTCATTCTGACACGACGTTTGAGATGGTTTTTCCCAATTTCCTTTTCAAATAAGAAACCGTCACGGATATTGGACACACCATAAAGGCAAAAATAAGCCCCTAAAACAAAGAGTTGAAAGACAGAATTTCCCGTAGAGGACAAAAGACTAGTCCCACCAAGAAAAACTAGTACGAGACCATCTAGTAAGAAACGAAAACGAGGTCGAATTTTGTTTTTGCGGTAGAGAACATAGGTGACAAGGTTGATACTAGCATGAAAAATCTGATAAATTCCAATCACAAGAGCCAAAATATAAATTGGCACATCAGTAGCAAGATTCGAGCCTAGCAAATATCCCATCACTAACAATTTAACCAGTGCAACTCCCAAGGTGTCCGTTGACTGACTTTTTTTGAAAATACGTAATACTAAATCTAAGACCGTTGCTATCCAAGCTAAAAACAGAACCAGTCGAATAACCGTCACTGGCAACCAAGTTCCCGTGACCATCAAGATAAGACCTAGCAGAACAAACAAGAAACCCTGAACAAGTAATTTCTTACCTGTCAGACCTAAAGAAAGAATTTTTTCCATAAAAGACCTTTCAAATAATAATTAAGCCCTTTGATCAAATTGACTGGTAAATAGCTGACGGCACAAACAGCCTGTGCCAGCAAGACATGGCGACTGACTGTAGCAATGTCACCATCTTGTCTTTTGCACTTCTGAAATTTGTTTTATTGAGTCGAAATCAGAGCTTTTAAAAACTAGCTAAACTTGAAAGCTAACCATAATTGCTAGATAAAAAAGGTGCAACCAATACTACTTGTAAAGGTAAGAAAGTATTATTTCTATTCTATTAATGATTTATATACTACCTATTGTGACACAATACTCACTATAGTTCAACTCTTTACTAAATAAAAATCATAAAACAAATTTCAAGTCCTCATAACGCTTTGAAAAGAATAAAAAAACGGAATGAAATAACATATAATTAGATTATGAATTAAAGCTTATGGGAACCAAAACAGGAAAAAGCCTTGATAAGCAAGGCTTTTTTTGTTTGCATGCCCACTTCAATTCAAAAACAATATTTAAAAGCGAGCTATCAGTATGACTCACTTCTTCTTTTTCATTCTTAGTTGCGGTAAAATTGGTTGTCTTTATCACTTACAGATTGACCGATAGACAAGACATCTTGACTGCCATCTGTACCTGTCACTTCGTTTTGGACTCCAGCTGGGGTAAAGATCAGTCGTGCCCCTTGTCCACCACCGACAAGATGAATACCTGTTGAGTAGTAGCCGTCTTTTTCCTCTACTTGACCCATCTCGTATTTAAAGGTTCCATTTGAACTTTGGATCGTTACAATTCCATCTGCTGTGACTGTTGCAGTTGTTCCCGCGTAGTTTTCCCAAGTCCCTACAAACTTAGCGTAAGCCTCTTGTGATTTTTGCTTATCTTCCTTTTGTTCTGCTTGAGTGGTTGTAGCTTCTGCCGCACTATTTGTTTCTGACTTCTGCTCCTCTTTTTGGCCTGCTTCAGTTTTACTTGCGGACTCTGTAGTTACCTTGCTTGTTGTCTCCTTTTGGTTTGAAGATGACGTATTCTTGTCAGTCTTTCCACCACAGGCAACCAAGGTCAAGGCAGCCAACAAGGTCAGGACTGATAGGCTCGTATAGCGCAATGTTTTGTTTTTCATAAAAATCTCCTTTGAAATAGAAACAGATAAAAGTAGCTCATCAGATTTTGCATATATTTGACGGCTGTATCGTAGTCTTCAGTGTATCATTTATTTGCTTTTAATTCAACAGCTATCATATATCGAAAAAAGGCTAATCCAAGTAGGAATTAGCCCTTTTATTTCTAGTTTTGATTTGCTCGTTTTTTAGTAGATAAACATGGCATCGCCAAAGCTAAAGAAACGGTATTTTTCATCGATAGCATGTTGGTAGGCTTTGAGGACCAATTCACGGCCTGCAAAGGCAGAAACTAGCATGACCAAGGTAGACTTCGGCAAATGGAAATTAGTAGAAAAAGCATCCACCACCTTCCAGTCATAGCCCGGTTTGATAAAGATATTAGTCCAACCAGAGTCGGCCTGGATTTGGCCGTCAAACTTGCTTCCGATAGTCTCTAGTGTACGGATAGAGGTAGTCCCCACAGCAATGACACGGCCACCATTTTCTTTGACCTGACGCAAGGTCGCTGCTGCTTCCTCAGACAATTGGTAAAACTCTGAGTGCATCTCGTGCTCATCCAGATTATCTACTGAAACAGGTCTAAAGGTCCCAAGTCCAACGTGCAAGGTCAGGTAGACTAGGTGAACGCCTTTTTGCTGGATTTCTTCCAGTAATTCCTTGGTAAAATGTAGCCCTGCAGTTGGGGCTGCTGCTGATCCACTCTCCTTGGCATAGACTGTCTGGTAACGTTCACGGTCATCCAATTTTTCGTGAATATAAGGAGGCAAAGGCATTTCTCCAAGACTTTCAAGTACTTCTAGGAAAATTCCTTCATACTCAAAACGGACAATACGGCCACCATGAGTTAATTCCTCAGTCACGACTGCGCTTAGTCGACCATCACCAAAAATAACACGGGTGCCGACCTTGAGACGTTTGGCAGGTTTTGCCAAGACTTCCCATTCATCTCCTGCTGTATTTTTCAAAAGCAAGAGTTCAACGTGGCCCCCTGTTTCTTCTTTTTGACCATGCAGTCGAGCTGGCAAAACGCGGGTATCATTCATAACCAGGGCATCACCTGGCTCTAGCATTTCAATAATGGAGTGAAAGTGTCGATCTTGAAATTCTCCAGTCTGGCGATTGACCATCAAGAGTTTAGAGGCATCGCGCTTTTCCAAAGGAGTCTGAGCAATCAATTCCTCCGGCAAGTGAAAATCAAAATCATTTGTATTTAATGTCGTCATTCTTCTTTTCTCTTCTCATTTATTCAAATTACTTATCAAAGCGAACTTCTTCAAGTAGGTACTCGATGAAGCGTTCACCCATCTTGGACAAGCTAGTTTTCTCATGCTGGATATAAACCAGTTCAATCGGATCATCAATATCAAGTGGAATCGAAACGATATTGTCTCCATTGAGGTTACTATTGAGGATACCAGTCGCGATAGTATAGCCGTCCAAACCAATCAAGAGATTGAACAAGGTCGCACGGTCACTAACAACGATGGATTTCTTGTGATATTCCTGAGACAAAATCTCCTCTGAGAAATAGAAGGAATTATGGGTACCTTGGTCATAGCTCAAATATGGAAAGTCTTCTAGATCTGCCAACTGCACCTTGTCTCTCTTAGCAAGAGGGTTGGTTTTGCTGACAAAAATATGGGGTTGAGCTGTAAAGAGATGGTGGGCAACCAGATGGTTGTCATCCAACATCTTCGAAAGAACGTCCCTATTATAGCTATTTAAAAAGAGAACTCCCACTTCACTTCGGAAGTTCTTGACGTCGTCGATAATCTCCCAAGTTCTCGTCTCACGCAAAAAAAGCTCGTACTTTTCCATATCGCTTTTCTTAAGCAAGGAAACAAAAGCATTGACCACAAAAGCATAGTGTTGCGAAGACACACTAAAAAGCTCGCGATGAGCGATTGGATTCTTATAACGTTCTTCTAGAAGTTGCGTTTGCTCGACAACCTGACGGGCATAGGATAGAAACTCCATCCCATCACGTGTAAGGGTGATTCCCTTAGGATTTCGGATAAAAATCTCAATTCCCATCTCATTTTCTAGATCTCGAACGGCATTTGATAGAGAAGGCTGAGTAATAAAAAGCTGCTTGGCAGCCTCATTCATGGAACCAGTCTCTACGATTTTAATAATATAGTGTAATTGTTGAATTCTCATGTTTTTATTGTACCATACTTGACGCAATATAAAAAGAACCAGTAACTGAAAGCCAAGCTAGTCGCATATCAGTCTTTTTACAGCTCATAAAAAAGAGGTTGGAATATTTCCAACCTCTTTATCTGTTCTAGCAAGTTAAAACTAGCTGTCTTTTCTCCAAAAGATGGCTAATAAAATCATGGCTCCCAAAACTGATGGGATAATAGCCGTATCAGCTAAGATAGGCCCCCAAGTTCCAAAAAGCATTTGCCCCAGGAAAGCACCAATCCAACCCAGGAACATTTTCCCGAAGCATCCCATACGTTCTCCACGATTGGTGATAGCTCCTGCTAATAGTCCGATCAAAAGACCAACAAACATACTTCCAATCATAGTTTCTCCTTAAATTGCCCAATCTCCATTGCGGAAGAGTGGTACGCGTGTTCCATCCTCACGGATACCATCGATATCCATTTGGTTCGAACCAATCATAAAGTCAACGTGAACGTCTGAACGGTTGAGTCCTGCAGCTTCCAGTTCTTCTTCGCTCATCTCTGCTCCACCAACAACGCTCGTTGCATAGGCTGCACCAATAGCCAAGTGGTTTGAAGCATTTTCGTCAAAAAGGGTGTTAAAGAAGGTAATCCCTGACTGTGAAATTGGGCTTGGATCTGGTACCAAGGCACACTCACCCAAGGCACGCGCACCAGCATTCTTAAAGACAAGGTCCTTCATTACTTGATCCCCTTTTTCAGCCGTAATATCAACGATTTGACCATTTTCAAAGGTCACTTTGATGCCTTCGATGATATTTCCGTTGTAGCTAAGAGGTTTTGTAGAAGTGACATAACCATCTGCACGACGGAAATCAGGGGCTGTAAAGACCTCTTCTGTTGGCATATTTGGCAAGAAACCTTCGCCTTGAGCATTAATCGCTCCTGCTGATTCCCAAACGTGGTTCTTAGGTAAACCAAGTGTCAAGTCTGTTCCAGGCGCTGTGTAGTGAAGAGCTGAAAATTGCTCTTTGTTGAGCATTTGCGCCTTACTCTTCAAGATTGCTGCATGTTCTTCCCAAGCCTTAACTGGATCTTCTTCGTAGACACGGCAAGTCTTGAAGATTTGGTCCCAAAGGAGATCCACTGCTTCTTCGTCGCTTGCAGCATTTGGAAAGACCTTCTTAGCCCACTCGAGTCCAGCAGCCGCTGCTACAGTCCAGCTAACTTTGTTAGATTGAGTTGCTATACGCATTGGCTTCATGGCAATTCCCATAGCTTTGGCAGAAGCTGAGAGCTTTTCAGCATCTACTCCGTTCAAGGCACCTGGATCGGAAGAACGAACACCAAGACGACTTGCTTTGTTTTCAAGAAGGTAGTTCATCTCAGCGAGCTTGTATTCTGGCACATTGTCCAAACGCTCCATCGGCGCGTGAAGGAATTTCTCACGGTTTACAAAGTCATCTGCCCATTGAACGATAACTTCGTGCGCTCCAAGTGCATAGGCTTCTTTGACGATTAAGTGAGCCAACTCACGTTGCTCCACATCGATAGAGAGAGCTAAGGTGTGACCAGGTTGCACGTCTACCCATTAGCAACCAACAACTTAGCATATTTTTTCTAGATTTTCTTTTAAAAATGGTAAAACCATTTTGTTTTCTTTTCTATGATTTTTATAATAATTCTTTTGAATATTTCCAAAATTTGAAGCAAAAAGGCAAAATAACCCTTTTTCACAAAACAATAATGAAACAGTGTATAATGATTAGTCTTCTTCTTCTTGCCTAATCCATATCCACCAGCAAAAACCAGTAAACAATCCTCCAACACTATAAATAAGTTTTTCTAAACATCTATTTATCTTTTATTACAACTCAGTATTATAAAAACAATTGGAAAATAATTATTGCTAAAGCTAGAATAAAATATTTAGAATGCTTTTTCTCTTCAAAAGCTAACGTCATATCAACACCATCCAAGTATCTTGTAATATGTCTGGTTGTAATTTTATCTGAAAAATCAGTCCCAGAAGATATTTGACTTAATGTAGCCATCACTTCGACTCATTTCAATCAGCTCATGTTCTAGATTCAGAATCTATAATATCAACATCATGATCTTTTCTGTAACCTCATTAGCTGCCGTACAAATAACTCCTTTTAATTTTGTTGTAAGACTCATCATAATGGACTTTGGTCTTATCATAACGCTGGATAACAATCTGTCATCTCAATTGTACTCAAATTTTTCTTTAATAGCAAGGGAATCTTATTTAACTCCTTTATTAAAATTTCACAGACATTTTCTATTAAAACTCAGTTATAATAAAAGATTTTATTATTTTTCTATATGTATCTATATCATTATTATTTTCCTCGGTAATATCAATTAATGCTCAAATTTTTGATACAATTTATTTGCTTATCTCCATTCGTTAGTCTCCTTTACATATAACTATTCGTTATTTACATAAATAACTTTATTGCATCGTCAAATTAAACGTAGATAAAATTAAACTAACAAAAGCACTTTATATGATATACTTTCTCTCTACCACTTTTGAATATCATTCGTAATTACAGAAACATCAACCCCTAATAAAGATTTGTATCAGATAGGTTTATGTAAATCGACAATACAATATCTATAATTCTCATTATATCTCTCATCAATATTTTATCCATATAGTAGCCTCACTTCTTAAAACAAATCATCAAACAAACTCAATTGATTGTCCTCTGGCATATTGCCGAGAATGCCCATTTCATCCATCTTTTCAACCAAGGTTGAGGAAAGTCCTCCACGCTTGCGCAACTCAGTTTTAGAGAGGAATTCTCCCTCTTGACGGGCACGAACCAGTTGCTTGGCAACGTTCTCTCCCAGTCCATCCATAGCAACAAATGGTGGGATGAGGGTGTCTCCATCGATGATGAATTCAATTGCATCACTGCGATAGAGGTCCAATTTCCCAAATTTGAAGCCACGTTCCCACATCTCATTGACGATTTCAAGTGTTGTGTAGAGGTCAATTTCTACGTTGGAAGCTTCATTGTTCTTACGCTTTTCAGCAATTTCTTGCATCTTACGTTTGATAGCATCCAAGCCTGCACCCATGGTCTTAATATCAAAGGCCTTGGCACGGATGGAGAAGTAAGCACAGTAATAATAAATCGGATGGTGAACCTTGAAGTAGGCTACACGAAGGGCCATCATAACGTAGGCTGCCGCATGGGCTTTAGGGAACATGTACTTGATTTTTCCACAAGATTCGATATACCACTCAGGCACATTATTGGCCTTCATGGCTTCGATATAACCATTGCGCTCTTCTTCTGAGATTTTAAGCCACAAGCCCTTACGCACTCGCTCCATGATGGTAAAGGCCATCTTTGGATCTAGACCAGCGTGCATGAGGTAAACCATGATGTCATCCCGACATCCGATAACGGTTGATAGGTCCGCAATCCCTGCCTTAATCAAGTCCTGAGCATTTCCTAACCAAACGTCTGTCCCGTGAGACAAACCAGAAAGCTGAAGCAACTCCGCAAAGGTCGTCGGATGAGTTTCATCAACCATCCCTCGAACAAAGTTGGTTCCAAATTCTGGAATCCCCAGCATACCCGTCGGCGTCCCGATTTGTTCAGGAGTCACACCTAGCACATCCGTCCCAGAAAAGAGGGCCATCACGCCTTCATCATCCATAGGGATTTCATTAGGGTCAATCCCAGACAAGTCCTGCAATTTCCGAATCATAGTCGGATCATCATGTCCTAGGACATCGAGCTTGAGGACGTTCTCATCGATATCGTGGAAGTTAAAGTGAGTGGTCTGCCATTCAGCAGTGACATCATCTGCAGGATACTGTACTGGAGTAAAGTCATAGACATCCATATAATTAGGGATAACAACGATTCCTCCTGGGTGCTGACCGGTCGTACGTTTAACACCAGCAGCTCCTTGGGCTAGGCGCTCAACTTCGGCTTCTCGGTAGAATTTGCCATAGTCACGCTCGTAACCCTTGACAAATCCATAGGCTGTTTTAGCAGCCACCGTACCAACCGTTCCTGCACGGAAGGCATATTCTTCCCCAAAGATATCACGAACATCCAAGTGGGCGCTCGGTTGGTCTTCACCTGAGAAGTTCAAATCAATATCAGGTACCTTATCCCCATCAAAACCAAGGAAGGTCTCGAAAGGAATATCCTGGCCATTCTTGCTGAGCTTGTGGCCACAGTTTGGACAGTCTTTATCTGGCATATCAAAACCTGAACCGTAAGAACCATCGGTAATAAACTCACTGTACTGACACTGACCACAGACATAGTGAGGAGAGAGTGGATTAACCTCGGTGATTCCAATCATAGTCGCAACAAAACTAGATCCAACCGACCCACGGGAACCGACCAAATAGCCTCGTTCGTTGGAGCGCTGCACTAGCATCTGTGAAGCTAGATAAATCACGGCAAATCCATTCCCCAAGATAGAGGTTAGTTCCTTTTCAATCCGCAAATCAACGATATCTGGCAGTGGGTTTCCATAGATTTCAAAAGCTTTTTTATAGGTTAACTCGGCGACCGTTTCTTCAGCCTTGTCAATGAAAGGCGTGTATAAGTCGCCTTTAACGACCTCAACAGACTCAAAGATTTCTGCCAAGGCGTTGGTATTGTCAATGACAATCTTGCGAGCCAAGTCTTCCCCTAGAAAGGCAAATTCATCCAACATTTCATTGGTTGTTCTAAAGTGTGCCTTGGGTAGCGGAGCTGGTTGGGCAGCTTCTCCATGACCGATCGTTCGGTTAATCATAGCCCCCTGACCTAGACTGCGGACGATGATTTCTCGATAAATCTCATCCTCAGGTTCGATATAGTGGACGTTTCCTGTCGCAAGAACTGGCTTACCGAGACGGTCTCCGACCTCTATCAAGCTCTTGATAATAGAGTGGAGCTCCTCCATATCCTTGACCTGCTCTTTGGCAATCAGAGGTGCATAGATAGCTGGTGGCATGACCTCGATAAAATCATAGTATTTGGCTACTTCGACTGCCGCATCTACACCTTGTGATACGACTGCATCAAAGACTTCTCCTTCTGTACAAGCAGAACCTAAGATCAAACCTTCTCGATGGGCATCCAGCACCGTACGTGGAATCCGTGGAACTCCTTCAAAATACTGGGTATTAGAGAGGGAAACCAGCTTAAAGATATTTTTCAAGCCTACTTGATTTTTCACATAGATTGTCGCATGCTTGACACGAGCTTTTTTATAAGAATCCGGACTGATTAAATCAAGGTTTAATCGTGCTAAGTTTGTCACACCGTGTTTTTCTGCTACTTCCTTGATAAAGATAAAGAGCAGACGGCCAGTTGCTTCCGCATCATAGTTGGCCATATGGTGGTGTTCTAGAGCTACACCAAAACGTTTGGTCAAGGGGCCCAAACCATGGCGTTTGTACTCTGGATAGAGATTTCTAGCGAACTCTAGCGTATCGATGACAGGTTGAGTAATTTTTGGAAGACCGTGACGCTCATAGTTGGCATTCATAAAACCAACGTCAAAGCTTGCATTATGGGCTACAAGAACGGTATCTTTACAGAATTCTTGGAATTCTTTCAGAACTTGAACCAAGGGTTTAGCATTTTTTACATGGTCATCGGTAATCCCTGTCAATTCGGTTGTAAAGGCTGATAAGGGGTGCCCAGGATTGATAAATTCATCAAACTCAGCAATGATATTGCCCTTATACATCTTGGAAGCTGCCACCTGAATCAAATCATTATAGATAGCAGATAGACCCGTCGTTTCCACGTCAAAGACTACATAGGTAGCTTCAGAAAGATCCATCTCCACTTCGTTATAGACGATAGGAACACGGTCTTCTACGATATTGGCTTCCATTCCATAAATGAGCTGAATACCAGCTTTCTTAGCGGCCTTATAACCGTGAGGGAAGGATTGAACATTTCCATGGTCTGTGATTGCTACTGCTTTATGACCCCATTTTGCTGCTGTTCCAACGATTTCCTCGACCTCAGGAAGAGCATCCATAGTCGACATATTGGTATGTGCATGAAACTCAACGCGACGCTCACCTTCTGGCATCAAGTCCTTACGCTCATAGTGAACTACTTCCTGCACATCTTGCACATTCATGGTCAAATCTCGTGTGAAATTATTGACCTCGACATTTCCACGAACACGGAGCCATGAATTTTTCTTGATGATGTCAAACTTCTGAGCTTCTTCTTCGTTTCGGACCCATTTTTGCATGGAGAAGCTAGATGTATAGTCGGTCATCTTGAAATTAATCAAGACACGACCTGTTCTAGTCACCTTATGCTCCACATCAAAGACAACCCCTTCAAAAACCAGTCGATTTTCTTCGGTATTGACCTCAATCATTGGAGTTACCTCTGCCTTGTCGAGTTTAGGCTTAGCAGCTGCCTTCTTGGCTTGGAAATCAAAGACAGGTTTATCCTCAACTGGAGGAGGCGGTGCCATCTGTTCTAACTGTTCCATAGCTCGAAGGGTCTCATCATTGGCAGCCTGAACAATCATTTGATTTTCAGAATGGAAAGCTTCCTGCTCTTCCTTTGTCAAATCTTCATTTTTCTCTAAATGGCATTTAAACTTAGGAAAACCAAAGAGCTCAAGTTGTTTGCTAAGATTTGGCAAATGGTTTTTTCTGAAATGCTCTGTATCTGCTGCTTCAGAGGCCTCAATAATCAACTGATCATTTTCAAATCGAACCTGAAAATCCTGATACATGGTCCGAAATCCTTGGCTAGAACAAGGGCCATCTGAAAAAGCCTCCCGATAGTAGGCCTGTAAAAGCTCCCTTGAAAAATCTTGATCTTTCGTTTTAATTTCGAAAGTCGCTTGATTTCCTGTTTTTGAAAATTCTTCTTTCAATCCCTTCTTCAATGCTAAAAAGAGTTCAAAGGGCAGAATATTCTCAAATACAAAACGAAACTCCCAAATGTTACTTTGTTTGTGTACAATAACTTGTTCAATTTCAGCCTGGGAGAAGGCCTCATGATTTCTTATCTCAGCGGGAATACCCAACTGATTCATTAAAATTTCAAAAGTGGTTGACATCCATTTTCCTCACAATATACTCCTTCTATTTTACCATATTTGAGGCAATTTTAGCTATTTCTACCAAACAGAAAAAGAAGCCACAAAGTGACTTCTTTTAAAGTGACGGTGAATTATTCTTCACCTTTGTTTTTCTTAATGATTTCTTCTTGTACTGACTTAGGTACATCTTCGTAGTGGTCGAATACCATCATGAAAGTACCACGTCCTTGTGATGCAGAACGAAGAACTGTTGCGTAACCAAACATTTCAGCAAGTGGAACGTAAGCACGAACGATTTGGCTGTTACCGTGTGCTTCCATACCATCTACACGTCCACGACGAGCAGTTACGTGACCCATAACATCACCAAGGTTTTCTTCTGGAACAGTGATTGTTACAAGCATCATTGGCTCAAGGATAGCTGGTTGTGCAGTCTTAGCAGCTTCTTTAAGGGCAAGAGATGCAGCGATCTTGAAGGCAGTTTCAGATGAGTCGACATCGTGGTATGAACCATCGTAAAGCTTAGCTTTAACGTCAACCATTGGGTAACCTGCAAGAACACCGTTAGCCATAGATTCTACCAAACCTTTTTCAACCGCTGGGATAAATTCACGAGGAACCACACCACCGACGATTGCGTTTTTCGAATTCGAATCCTTTTACCTTCTTCGTTTGGAGTAAATTCAATCCATACATCACCGAATTGACCTTTACCACCAGACTGACGTTTGAAGAATCCACGTGCTTGAGTAGAAGCGCGGAATGTTTCACGGTAAGATACTTGAGGAGCACCCTACGTTCGCTTCAACTTTGAACTCACGACGCATACGGTCAACAAGGACGTCAAGGTGAAGCTCACCCATACCAGAGATAACTGTTTCACCAGTTTCAACGTTAGTTTCAACGCGGAATGTTGGATCTTCTTCAGCCAATTTTTGAAGGGCGATACCCATCTTGTCTTGGTCTGCTTTAGATTTTGGTTCAACCATCAATTGGATAACTGGTTCTGGAACGTTGATTGACTCAAGGATGATTTTAGCTTTTTCATCTGTCAATGAGTCACCAGTTGTAGTATCTTTCAAACCAACGGCAGCAGCGATATCACCTGAGTAAACAGTGTCGATTTCTTGACGGCTGTTAGCGTGCATTTGAAGGATACGTCCGATACGTTCACGTTTACCTTTAGAAGTGTTCAATACGTAAGAACCTGATTGAAGAACACCTGAGTAAACACGGAAGAATGTCAAACGACCTACGAATGGGTCAGTCATGATCTTGAAGGCAAGAGCTGCAAATGGCTCTTCATCAGATGCTGGACGAGTTTCTTCTTCTTCAGTATCTGGGTTAATACCTTTGATCGCTGGGATATCAAGTGGGCTTGGAAGGTAATCGATAACCGCATCAAGCATCAATTGAACACCCTTGTTCTTGAAGGCAGAACCACAAAGTACTGGGTAGAATTCAACGTTGATAGTCGCTTTACGGATACCAGCTTTCAATTCTTCGTTAGTGATTTCTTCACCTTCGAGGTATTTCATCATCAATTCTTCGTCAGTTTCAGCAACTGCTTCAACCAATTTTTCACGGTATTCTTGAGCTTGGTCAAGGTATTCAGCTGGAATATCTTCTTCAAGGATATCTGTACCAAGGTCGTTAGTATAGATTTCAGCTTTCATCTTGATCAAGTCGATGATTCCACGGAAGTCATCTTCAGCACCGATTGGCAATTGAATTGGGTGTGCATTTGCTTGAAGACGATCGTGAAGTGTGCTTACTGAGTAAAGGAAGTCAGCACCGATTTTGTCCATTTTGTTGGCAAATACGATACGTGGAACTCCGTACTCAGTTGCTTGACGCCAAACTGTTTCAGTTTGAGGCTCAACACCTGATTGTGAGTCAAGAACTGTAACCGCACCGTCCAATACACGAAGAGAACGTTGTACTTCGATTGTGAAGTCCACGTGTCCTGGTGTGTCGATGATGTTTACGCGGTGGTTGTTCCATTGAGCTGTTGTCGCAGCAGATGTGATAGTGATACCACGTTCTTGCTCTTGCTCCATCCAGTCCATTTGAGACGCACCTTCGTGAGTTTCACCGATTTTGTGGATTTTACCAGTGTAGTAAAGAATACGCTCAGTTGTAGTTGTTTTACCAGCATCGACGTGAGCCATGATACCGATATTACGAGTTTTTTCAAGTGAAAATTCGCGTGCCATGAGGTTTTTTTCTCCTATATTTTTTATTTCTATTCTATTATAACACGATTTCAATAAAAACGGATAGGCAGGACCCACCCGTTCTCAATGTTTTCATGTTATAGTTGGTTTCAACTTGTGAGATGTTAAGTTGAATTGAACTCGGGCTAAAAGCTCAAGTTAACTGATTTGAACCCGAGCGAGGCCCGGTGCAAAAAAGATAAACTGCTTTGTGTTCACGGAACACTGCATCAGTTTCCTATTTTTGCCTTGGGCCTTTGTCGCTCTTGGTATCATTTTAACCAACGGAAGTGTGCGAAGGCACGGTTAGCTTCAGCCATACGGTGAGTGTCTTCACGTTTCTTAACTGCTGCACCAGTGTTGTTAGCAGCATCCAAGATTTCTTTTGCAAGACGGTCTTGCATTGTGTGTTCACCACGAAGGCGAGCGATTGTTACCAACCAACGAAGTCCAAGTGTTGTACGACGTTCTGGACGAACTTCAACTGGGACTTGGTAGTTAGATCCACCAACACGACGTGCACGTACTTCAAGTACAGGCATGATGTTTTTCCATAGCTGTTTCAAATACTTCAAGTGCATCGTTACCAGTAGCTTCTTTTGATTTGCTCAAAAGCACCGTAAACGATTGAAGCAGCTGTACCACGTTTACCATCAAGCATAACGCGGTTGATAAGACGAGTAACTAATTGTGAATTGTAAAGCGGATCTGGCAATACTTCACGTTTTGGAGCTCTATTTTTACGACTCATTTCTCTTTATCCCCTTTCCTTATGCTTTTTTCGGACGTTTAGTACCGTATTTAGAACGGCCTTGTTTACGATCGTTAACACCTGCAGTATCAAGTGCACCACGGACGATATGGTAACGTACCCCTGGAAGGTCTTTTACACGTCCACCACGAAGAAGCACCACGCTGTGCTCTTGCAAGTTGTGTCCGATACCTGGGATGTAGGCAGTAACTTCGATAAGGTTGCTCAAACGTACACGAGCAAATTTACGAAGGGCAGAGTTAGGTTTTTTAGGTGTCATAGTTCCAACACGAGTTGCTACACCACGTTTTTGTGGTGAAGAAACGTTTGTTTGAACTTTTTTATGACTGTTGTAACCAACGTTCAAAGCTGGTGATTTAGATTTTTCTACTTTTGATTTACGCGGTTTGCGAACCAATTGGTTAATTGTAGGCATCTACATTCTCCTGTGTTTTTTTTTATTTTTGGTGATGATACACTTGGTGACAGCTATCATCTGTGTGTACTTTTGCAACATTTGTCAGCACGTCCCTGTACACTCTTGAGAGACCAAAAGTAAAAAGTACCGTCTAACATTGTACCACTTTTTTTCTATTTTTGTCAATATATTTCTTCTTATTTTTTGACTTCTTTGCTCTAAAATCTCTTTGAAAACGGTCACCTACCAGATAGACTCTTCAACCGACCACATAGACAAAGCTTCTTGTATTTGTCGACAAAATGGTGTTTAATAGATTTGTAAGTAAGAGATCTCTATTACAACTTTATAAAGGAGAAATTATGAAACTCAGACTTGATATTGATCAGCAATACACCGAAGAGCAAATCATCATAGAGGCACCGACCTTGTCCCCTAGAGTTCAAAAGGTTCAGGACTTTGTACAAAATCTTGAACAAAAAGAAACTCTTAAAGGAAAATTCCAAGACCAGGTCTACTTGATTCAGATTAGCAAGATTCAGCGTGTATACATTGAAAATCGTAAGGTTCTGGCCGAAACGGATAGCCAAACCTATGCACTTGACATTCGTCTCTACCAAGCAAGTGAAATTCTACCTGCTTCCTTTATCCAAATTTCCCAATCGGAAATTGTCAACATTGATGCAATTAGTCATCTAAAACTAACCTCTAACGGCTTGATTGAAATCTATCTAAAAAACGAAAGTTTTCACCTACTCATCTCGCCGTTACCTCAAAAACTATTAAGGAGAAATTAGAACTATGAAAAAACAAGTATTCCACGATGCCACAACTGGTATCCTCATCGGCCTCACCCTATCTATTATCTTTTCTTTTATCTATTCACCAAGCAACTACGCACCTCTCAGCCCTGAATCTCCTGTTGGTCAATTCATGAGCAGTCATCAGGTTCACGGTGCTCTAGTTTTACTCTACTGTACACTTATCTGGTCAGCGATTGGAGTCCTCTTTAGTTTTGGTAGCCGTCTATTCGCCCAAGATTGGAGTCTTCTTCGTGCGACTGTCACTCACTTCTTCCTTATGTTGCTAGGTTTTGTACCTCTAGCAATCCTAGCAGGCTGGTTCCCTCTTCACTGGACTTTCATCCTTCAACTCATCCCAGAGTTTGCCATCGTCTACCTCATCATCTGGGTTGTTCTCTACAAGAGAGAATCAAAGAAGGTTGCCCACATCAACCAATTATTAGCTCAGAAAAAATAAGACCTAAAAACCCACTCCGTTTTGTGAGTGGGTTTTTGATTATAATTTTTGTTTCAGCTCTAATAAGAGATTCATGGCTTGCATAGGTGTCATATTGTACACATCTACTTGGGCCAACTCTGCTAGGATAGGATTTCTTCTTTTTCATCAAAGAGAGACATTTGCTCATTGACAACATTCCTTTGATTGATAGAAATTGGATTTTCCTGACCTTGGCTCTCTAGTTGAGTTAGAATCGCATCCGCTCTTTTTAGCAAAGTCTGCTGGCAATCCTGCAATCTTAGCAACGTGAATACCGTACGATTTGTCTGCTGGACCTGGTTCAATCTTATGAAGGAAAGTGACCTGACCATTTTGCTCAAGCGTAGCCACGTGTACATTTACTAGATGTTCAAGACTAGCTTCCAGACTGGTTAATTCATGGTAGTGCGTGGCAAAGAGAGTCTTGGCACCAATATGCTCATGGATATACTCGATAATAGACTGGGCTAGAGCCATACCATCATAAGTTGCGGTTCCTCGACCAAGCTCATCAAAAAGAATCAATGAATCCTTTGTCGCATGACTAATGGCATTATTAGCTTCCATCATCTCTACCATAAAGGTAGATTGACCTGAAACCAAGTCATCTGCCGCTCCGATACGGGTAAAAATTGCATCAAAAATTGGCAAACGAGCACTTTCTGCAGGGACATAAGAACCCATCTGAGCCATAACCGCTGTAATGGCTAGTTGACGCATGTAGGTTGACTTCCCGCTCATGTTCGGACCTGTAATTAGTTGAATGCTAGTATCTTCATCCATCTGGATACTATTGGGAATATAGGTCTGAGCTCCCATAACCTTTTCAACAACTGCGTGACGACCATTCTGGATATCAATCCGCGACTCTTGCCCAAACTCTGGTCGAATCAGGTGCTGTTTTTCTGCAACTACTGCCAAGCCTTGCAAGACATCGACAGTAGCGATTCCTTGAGCCAGAGCCTGTAGACGTTGGATATACTTGCCAACCTCCTCACGAATACGCATAAAGATTTCGTACTCTAGGTTTGCTGATTTCTCACGCGCCTCTAACATTTCTCCTTCGATACGCGCCAACTCCTCTGTCCCAAATCGCTCAGAGTTTTTCAGCGTAGCCTTGCGGAAAAAGTGGGCTGGTACGTTACCGAGCTGCGAGTTGGTCACATGGAAATAGTAGCCGTCTTTTTTATTGTAGTCAATCTTGAGAGTATTGATGCCAGAGTTTTCTCTTTCCTTGGCTTCAATCTCAGCAATCCAGCTGGTCCCTTCTCTCAGCACACGGCGATATTTATCCAAGGTCTCATCAAAGCCCGTTCGGATAATACCACCTTCGGTAATCACGTGGGGAGCCTCAGGAGCAATGGCTGCACTAATGAGATTTTCCAACTCAGGGATAGCATCCAGTTGTTCAATTAGATAAGCTAGAGCTGGTTGCTCCATTCCTTCTAAAATGGCGCGAATTCGTGGAACACTTCCCAAGGTAGTCGCTAATTGCAAGAGATCTTTAGGATTACTTTTTCCAAAAGAAACACGACTAGCCAGACGTTCGATATCGTAGACTCCCTTGAGGCTTTCCGTTAAATCACTGCGCTCAAAGAAATAATCCAGAAAGACTTGCACAACCTCCTGACGTTCTATGATACGATCTAAATCAATCAAAGGGCGTTGAATCCAGGAACGTAAGAGACGCATACCCATTGCGGTCTTGGTCTCATCTAGCAACCAGAAAAGACTGCCTTGTTTCTTGCCTGAGCGAGCATTTTCAACCAAATCAAGACTAGCCTTGGTCGCAAATCCATCTGCAAGAAATCTTTGATTTCATAACGAATAACAGGTTTTAAGTGATTCAACTCTCTCATCTGCGTCCGATGGACATACTTGAGAAGTTTACCACTAGCTGCTCCTTCAACAGTTGCCAATCTTGAATCCAACAGATGGACGTCTTCATATGTTTCTTGTTCATAGGAAAGCACTAGATTCATTTGACGACTGAGAATCTGTTCTTCCGCTTCAGACAAGTCGTAACCAATCACCACTTCTCTGGCCTTGAGATTACGGATTTCACCACAGACTAGAGAGAAATCTGATAATCCCGTTACATAGAAATCACCTGTCACTAGGTCCATATAGGCTAGTCCATACTGGGAACCTTCACGATCAATAGCCACTAAAAAGTTATTGTGACTATCTGGCTTACTACTATCAACCACTGTCCCTGGTGTAATGACCTGAACAACCTCGCGCTTAACGACACCAACAGCTTGCTTAGGGTCTTCCATCTGTTCAGCGATAGCAACCTTGTAGCCACGCTCAACGAGGACATCGATGTACTGTTGGGCAGAATGATAAGGAACTCCAGCCATGGGAATCGGATTTTCAGCATTTTTATTGCGACTGGTTAGTGAGATTTCTAGTATCTGTGCAGCATTGACTGCATCTTCATAAAACAACTCATAAAAATCACCCATGCGAAAAAGCAAAAAAGCATCTGGATATTGTTTTTTGATATCCACATACTGTTGCATACCAGGTGATAATTTTTCAGTAGTCATTTACTCTCTCCTTGTAAAAACAGTCCTGAGAGAAGCTCTCAAGACCTTATCTATCTTCCATTAACTCTAGCAAGCGTTCTTCCATGACTTTAGCTGCATGTTGATCTTTACAGATAACCAACAAAGTATTCGCTCCGGCAACAGTACCTAAGATCCACCCATCTTTATTTGAATCTACTACATTGGCTAAAACGGATGCTTCTCCAAGTTTAGTGTGGAGAACTAAAGGTGAATTCAGCTCTTGCAACACCCTCTAAGTGATGTGAAAGGAATTCGACCAGATCAATCTTCTCTGTCTCATTTGCTAGCACATAGTAAACAACATCGTTTTTTTCTTAACTTTGGTTAAGCCAAGCTCTCGTAAATCACGTGATAATGTCGTTTGTGTCACAAAGACATCACAGGCTTCAATCGATCTTGAATTTCCTTTTTGAGTTCCTAATTTTTCTTCTGTAATCATCTCGCTTTGATGAGCTGATGACGTTCTCTTTTTTTCTCATAAGATCCTTTCAAGTGCATATTTATAACATTTTACATTTTTTTAGTAAGAACATTATATCAAAAAAACTGGATATTTCAAAAAAATATCTCTTCTTTCAAAAAAATGTAGTAAATTGTGATAAAATAGTAGAAAAGCCCTAAAGGAGCCTTAAATGAATACAAAAGAATTGATTGCTAGCGAGTTGGCTAGCGTCATTGATAGCCTGGACCAAGAGGCTATTTTAAATTTACTAGAAACACCTAAAAACTCAGATATGGGAGATATCGCCTTCCCTGCCTTCTCATTGGCAAAGGTTGAACGTAAAGCTCCTCAAATGATTGCTGCTGACATTGCTGAAAAGATCAATAGCCAAGCTTTTGAAAAGGTTGTAGCAACAGGTCCTTACGTAAACTTCTTCCTTGATAAGGCTGCCATTTCTGGTCAAGTTCTACAAAACGTTATCACTGAAAAAGAGCACTACGCTGACCAAGAGATTGGCAATCAAGAAAATGTTGTCATTGACATGTCTAGCCCTAATATCGCTAAACCATTTTCAATCGGTCACCTTCGTTCAACAGTTATCGGAGACAGCTTATCACATATCTTCCAAAAAATCGGCTATCAAACTGTCAAGGTCAACCACTTGGGAGACTGGGG